>BNJT01002328.1_pt1 | contig 410913 bp, 742 predicted proteins | sample 8540491 | NCBI WGS metagenome assembly BNJT01 (sample SAMD00202455, study PRJDB9452) | human saliva metagenome | host: Homo sapiens
TCAGTTACGTATTGCTAGAATTCCGCCGCAGGTGTAAGTTATATATCCGATGATTTTGCGTTGCGCAGAGGAATTCTTTAGCGAAAACGGAAACGGATAATGTTGTTGCAGATTAAAGACGCCACAAAGATAATATCGGGAAAGAGTGGGAGATTGCTGTCGGAAATTTCAACGCTTGCGGATATTCATCTTACGAAATTTTAAAGGGAAGCAAAATCAATACAGATAGAGTTAAACGTGGATTGAATTCCCTGCGAATGCTGTTTGGCTGGGAGGGAATAAAGGCGAACTTACCTAGAATTCAAAAGACTAAACTATGGAATATCAGCTGCTGTTATTTCAGCAGTTGACGGATGAAAGGAGAGCCTTAATCGGTCTAGGTATGAGAGCGCCTGCAAAGCGGAAGGTGCAACAGGTACGCTAGATACCAATTATGATGGCGATGTGTGCGGCTGCAACGAGGAATACAGGCAAGCGAAACACAGCTGTGGCATATGCATGTGCGAAGCGTCCGGATGAATGCGGGCATCAGGGTGATATAATGGGCAAGGTTGCTGAAAGCCTTGCGCTGATAGGGCGTGGCACATTCCATGCGCGGATACCGGAGTATTTCAAAACGGATAATATTGATTACAAGGTGCTTGTTTTTGGCCGGATCATAAAACACCCAGTGAGCTGTTTAGGTGTGCATGCCAAAGGGAAGTGCCATTTTGATTTACGACAGCACTAGAGGAAAAAGCCTTGTGACGAGTACAGAAAATTTACAGAAGAGATATGAAACGCGGAAAACTTTAAAAACGGATATGAAATCATGGATTATTTTGTAAGGAATAATAAGATAATATGATGGATTTATAGTGTTGATAGCAATAGCTGCGGATGCTGTGCCACAACAACTGAGAGTTTCGCAATGGACGCGGAAACTGAAGCTCAAGAGCAAGTCCCCAATATAATCGCAGAAGCTGCGGTTGTAATGGACGCAAAATCAGGTGATGTTTGTGTATGAAAACGCTGATGAAATTAAGGAAATGGCGAGCACGGCAAAATTATGACGGCACTTTGTGGTGTTGGCAAAATATACCGCTCGATACGGTAGTTACGGTAGATGCGCAGGCAGCGGCTGTCGAAGGAGCCGGTATAGGACCATGTGTCGGAGAAGAAATAAGCGTAAAGAGAATTGTTAGTTTATGCTTTGTGAAGTCGGCAAACGATCTCCGCTATTGCACTTGCAAAAGCTGCGGAGGGGAGTATGGAGAAAATTTCGTCAGCAAATGATGAATCGACAAAGTGAGCAGCTTGGACTTGAAAATACAAATTTCAAAATCCGCACGGATTGCATGATGACGACATTACACCCTCTGCACGCGATTTGGCTATATTATCGAGGTTGCGATGCAATATGACACTATCAGAACTTGTGCAGGAACGATATCGCATACGATTCGAAAACTAATGTTTCGAAGCAAGGCATTTTGAAAAACATCAATCATCTACTTTTTGATAGTAAAAAGAGAAGTAGATGTGAACAGGGTAAAGCATGCGTAGTGTAAAGTATGAAGGAATTTGCGGATTAAAAACAGGATATACACAGGAAGCAAAAACCTGCATATCGGCGGTTTGCAAGCGAGGAGATAGCGATATATATAGTAACACTATTGGGCAGCAGCAAAGACGGAAAATATGCAGATACTATTGCGTTGCTCGATTGGGCATTTGCTAATTTTTCATCTATAAAGATAATGGATTATATGCAAGGGAAGCACTCACCGATAAAAATGGGAAAAATACTAAAGCGGTAGTTCAGCAAGATGGCTATATTGAGTATACCGAGAGTGCAGATGCAAGCAAAATAAATTATACCATAGAATCGACTGAGAAATTTAGAAGCACCTATAGAGCGAAATCAGCGTATAGGTGATTTGAAGATATATTATGAGGGCGAGTTGCTCAAAGATTGTACCTACATATGCACAAAAAGATAGCAATGAAAGGCAGAGCGGAGTTGTGAGCTTGCTGCGAAATTTGTTGCAGTTCGAAGTTTGGTGTGGTTTTAGCTATCGTTATATTTGCGCTTTTATTGAAACTTTTATGCGAATAGAGGATAGAGGAAGAAGAGAAGAAGAACGAAAGCGTAAAGCTCTTGAACTAGAAATGGAAAGAGTGCATCAGAAATATGCAAAAGATTTGCAGATACAAATAACTATGTTTGATATAAAAGAAAAATTTAAAATTGCCGGATGCCTGATGCATATCTGCATAAGGATAAGCTGACAAGTAATATGCTAGAAAAGCTATATCTCTGAAAAAAGAGTATCACAGTATTTTAGAAATAGCAGCAAACATTCGCCTAAAGTGCGTGCTATGGTCGAAAATATTGAAGAATTTGAGTATATTCTGGCTGTCGGTGAAATGGAAGCACTTATACTCGAGTGCAATTTAATTAAAAGTATGCACCAAAATATAATGTGCTTCTAGAGATGTACAAAGCTGCCTTATATCGAAAGTACTGCTCGGTGAAAAATTTCCGCGAATTTTAAAAACCAGACGGACGGATAGAGCCGATATTTCGGGCCGTATTCGGATGCCGGTTCTGTAAACCAAAATAGTGGAGCTTTTGATGTATAGCATCAAAACGCGTGTAATATGAACTTTCCCAAAGAATTTCAGGCCGTGTTTGAATTTTTATATAGAAAATGCGAAGGAATTTGCACAGGTAAAAGTAGATCCGAATGAATATCTAAAGAAGATAGACGAGATACAGGAATTTTATCGAAAGACGGAAATCTGAGCGTAAACTTGAAAAAGAAATGATGATGCTTGAAACTTGATTTTGAAAAGTGGCGAAGATGCGGATCAGCTAGCTGCGATAGAGTATCAGTGAAACGCAAAGAAGCATATTCGGAATAAAGGACATAGATGCGTAGTGCTGGGAATAAAACAGAAGTGCTATGCCGCACGTTTTGCAAGAGAAGGAAGTTGGTTCAAAGGAATAGCGAAACGTCTCGGCGGCAGCGAAGCAGCCTGGAACGAAAAGCATAGATTTAAGTAGAGAAAATAAAAAGAACGCGGCAGACAAAAGTACGAAGAATTTAACAAGATAATATTCGTCAAGCGAAAGGATATCGCATCTGCCGCAGGGGAGGGTGGTGCTTACGATATGGTCAAACACACTGGAATTGATAGTGTTGCCGGCATGGTAAGCGTTTAATGAACTTGTTGCGGGCGTTACAGACGATTTAAAACCAACAGTTGCTGACCGAACGATGGCTGGCAGTATGCAAGAGGCATCTTTATCGCAGATCGGAGGAAGGCGAAGGCGGGCGAGCCCAGCGCCGCACTGATTTATTATGGCGTTCGCAGGCGTAACCCTGCCGCCCCGCTGATATCCTGATTGTCGGAATGGCTAAAGACGAGCATCATAGAAGCAGGCACTCGTTTTAAGCCGTGCGTCGCTGCTGGCGGAAAAAAATTTTTCCCGAAAGTGGTGTAGAATCGAAGTGAATGGGAAAATTTTTCCGCTGAGTTTGACGGATTTTGTGAGCTGAAGCTTAGGGACAATCCGCTTATTTAAGTATATAGGGTATTGATACAGGAAGAAGTTCACAGATTTTCAATAGACTATCACAAAGCTGCGAGCAAGCGCATTGTAGCGTCGAAAAGCCGACGATATTAAAGCGAATCGAGGAAGCAAGGCGTACAGCACCGTTTTCTGCACACTTGGAAAATATCGACGTTATCAAAATGCAGATGAGCTTGCAAAGCGCCGAAATGAACGGTTTCAAGGCGTTGCGTGTTCGAGAATTTGACAAATAAAACTGTTCTTGTCATATTTAGCCGCAACGTTTATTACAGTATTAGTCTTTAAGGCTATAATAAAGTAGGCAGGATTTGACATAAACCAAATTTTAATACACCTCATTACAAGAAAAGGAACATGCTAAAACCGTTTATTTGATAAAACAGTAGTAATATCGGGGTATTAGAGAGGATTGGATTATAAATATCATATATTAAAGGGGCATTGAAAACATGCAAAAAGGGAAATTATTATATTACAAACGCCGATTTACTATCCCGAAAGTGCGAGCTTGCATAGGGACATATTGTACGGTAATGGCGGATGCAATGGCGAGATTTAAAAGACTTTCGGGTTACAATGTAAGTTGCCTGGACAGGTGGCACGACGAGCACGGTCGTAACTCAGGATAAGGCGATTGAAAAGGGCGTTACACCAAAGGAATATGTAGATGAAATAGTTGCAGGAATAAAAGAGCTATGGAAAATAATGGAGATATCCTATGATGATTTTATTCGTACGACAGAAGAACGACATACGACGAGGGGTGCAGAGATTGTTCCTCAAAATGTACGAGGTGATATTTCAAAGGGGGAATACGAGGGACATTATTGTAAACCTTTGTAGCGTTTTGGACACCTACGCAGTTAAAATGACGGATGTTGCCCTGATTGCGGTAGACCCGTCAAACGGCGAAAGAAGAGGCGTATTTTTTCAGAATGTCCAAATATCAAGACAGATTACTTGAACTTTACGACAGCAATCCTGAATTTCTTTGCAAACCCGAGAGCAGGACGAAATGAGATGAAAGCGTTTGTATCGCAAGGTTTGAAGACTTATGTATATCCAGATCTACTTTGATTGGGGAATTCCTGTTCCTATGAGATGAAAAACATGTAATTTATGACTGGCTGACGGCTGCAAACTATATTACGTGCGCTTGGGTACCTGATGAAACGGAGTTATATAGCGAGTTTTGGCCTGCAAATGTTCACGGTGGTAAAAGAAATCGTGCGCTCATGTGGCAATATGGCCGCAATGCTCATGTCGCTCGATGCTACTTTTGCTCAAACAGGTACTTTCTGGGCACGATGATCCTTTTGGACGGTGAGAAAATGGGAAATCGACAGGCAATGTAGTGGATCCTGTAAAAACTTATCGAACTATATGGGGTGGATGCGCTCAAGTATTTCTGCTTAGAGAGTTTGCATCTGGTAGCGACGGAACTTATACGACAGAAGCGCTCATAAGGCGGTTAAATTCTGATTTGGCTAACGATTTGGGAAATTTGGCATCAAGAACTGCATCCATGGTAGAAAAGCATAGAGATTCAAAGCTACCGCATGCTGCAAAACGATAAAACTTAGCGAAGTTGTTGTGAATGCGACAGCAGATTTGAAGGAAACGGCATTGGAAGCGGGCAAAAACTTAGCGCATAGTGAATGAATTCAGTTTCAATATGGCTCTGGAAGAAGCGTGATTGTAATAAGGAGAGCTAAGCTATATAGATGAAACAATGCCGTGGGCACTTGCGAAAGGCGAAAAAGATGCGGATAATTTGGACGTGGTTTAAAACTCTTACAGAAGTAATAAGAATCGTGGCTATACTAATTCTATCCGTTTATGCATGACAAGCGAAAAAGATTTTGAGTCTATCTGACTGCGGGAAACTCGGTCGAATGGGAAGAAGCATTTGAGTTTGACAAACTGGGCGGTGCAATTATCAAGAGTAGGAGCTCTTTTCCCTAGAATAGATGTTGAAAAAGAGCTTGAAAGACTACAAAAAGAGCAAGAGGAAGTACAAAAACGAATGAAGTTAAAAAGGAAGAAGCTGAAGTAAAACCGGAAATAGGCATAGAGGATTTTTCAAGATTGATTTGAGAGTAGGGGAGATAGTTGAAGCAAAAAGCACCCTAAAGCAGATAAACTCTTGATTTTTCAAGGTAAAAAGTAGGAGGCGAGATTCGACAGATAGTTTCCGGAGTTGCGGAAAGTATAGATCCTGATTGCGCAGTAGGACAAAAGGTTATAGTAGTTGCCAATTTAAAGAAGATTGTTCTGCGCGGCGAGGAGTCGCAAGGTATGTTGCTGCTTTGCGGATTCTAATGAAAGGATATACTGCGCGACTCGCGGATGCGGAGGCGGGAGATGCAGTTAAACAAGATACTTTGTTTGACTCACAGCTACTACTTAAATGAAGAGCGATATACCTCTCATCGATCGGGAGAAGCTCGCAAAAGCTGATTGAAGAATCGAAGCAGCGAATGTCGTTGATATAGGCTTTTGATGTGTCTCAGCTCAAAATGTCGCTATTGAGAATGCAGCTGTAATGATTGGTGCTATAAGTTAGCGGTAGGAGTGCATCCACATTCTGCGAACGATTTTGATGAAGATGCACCGATGCTCACTGTCGGCTTACTGGCAGGGAAAAGAAAGTGGTAGCTATCGGAGAAATCGATGATTTTCATCACGCGGGATACGGTGAATTGATGCGCAGCAAGAATGTTTTCGTGCGCAGATAAGACTAGCGAATGAATTGAAGCTCCTGATAGTGGTACACCTCGAGAGATGCCGATCAGCTGGTACTGGATATACTTTGCGAAGAAGGAGCTTTTCTGAAGAACGAAAAACCTGTTTTCCAAAACAGGTGCTTAGAGATGGAAATTCTAGGGGCGATGCGCGAGTGTTACTACATTGTTATTCGGGCAGCAGCGAGCTTGCAAAGCAATATGTGTCTGGGCTGCGTGACGATTTCTATGGCAGGACCGTTGACATATAAGAATGCTGCAAAAAATGTTAAAGTTGTTTCGGAGATACCGATAGATTACTTGCTTGTAGAAACCGATGCGCCGTATCTTACGCCGGAGCCGTTTAGGGGCAAGCTGAATATGCCGCCATATGTTAGGTACACAGCCGTAAAATGGCGGAGATTAAGGGCATGAGCTGAAGATGCTAGAAAATAACTGGCTGGATAACGCTAAGAGATTTTTCGGTATACAAGATTAAACAAAGTGGAGAAAAATATGGATATAATTGAAAAAGTTGAAAAGGCTTGTAAGCGCGGCATTACTTTACGAAATAGGAAGTAACGGATAACAGCCATGTAGTGATAGGCTTTCCGGCGAGCGGATTCGGTTTGTCTACTTGATGTGCTGATGGCATTGTCACATGAGCATAAGTTTGATGTCGTCGCGGTCCATGTAAATCACCAAATCAGAGGGCAAGAGGCGGACGAAGATGAGAAATTTAGTAAAGCGTGATGCGAAAAGAACGGTATACCTTGTGAGGTGCTTAGATATATTGTGAGGAACTTGCAAAGGAAACCAGAATCAGCACTGAAGAAAATGGGCGAAAACTCAGGTATGAGCGTTCTATAAAGTAGCAGAGAAAGTCCGAAGTGAAAAAGATGTCAGCGAAGTTTTTATAGCCAGCTGGGTCATAATCTGAACGATCAGGCGGAAACGGTTTTGATGAGAATTATTCGTGCACAGGGTGCGAAGGCTTTATCCGGAATACTACTATTTGCGCAGCGTTGAGGGTGATAAAAATTATCAGACCGTTACTTGATGTAAAGAGGGATGATATAGAACTTCTACTGCGCGGCAAGGGACTTGAGCACGATCGGGCTCGACCACTTGAGCCTATTTACACTAGAAACAAAATAAGCTTAATGTTATTCTATGCTCGAGGAGATACAATTTGAATCTACGGACGTTTTCGGTAAGGCTTGCGCAAATTGCCCAGAGAGGATAGAGATTATTTCTGCAAGTACGACAGATGCGGTTTTTGAGTGAAGCGGCATTTATGAACGGATCTATTTTGCTTAGCAGGAAATATTATTGCATCCTGCGGTCAGACGAAGGTGCTGAAAGCGCTTTTGAGGAGCTTTGACTACTCAAGGAATTACGGCTCCACATGGAGCGATGGATCAGATAGTGTCAGGAAATGCCTCTGCAAAGCACAAACTTACCTAGAGGTTTTTCTATAGCAAATTCGATGGTGAAATTCGTATTTTCAAGAGTGATGAGTACAGCTTGGGGCACTATTCGGATGAAGAGCTGAAGGAAAATTTAAAAATAAGCATTTTTGAGAGATAAACAAGAGCTTAGCAGGATTAGACTTTCTAAAATAACGGCAATAAAAGATTTTGCATATTTTCGTTCAAGAAAATATTTGGGGCGATTTCTGACATTGAACTTGCGGAAGCGGGAAAATAGACGAAAAAGACAATTTTGTGCGTTTCTGCAGTTAGAACTCGTAGGCAGGGCGATTATATTTCACCTTTGGGAATGAAGGAAGCAAAATTATAGGATCTGTTTACGGATGAAAGGTATACAAGGAACAACGCGATAATGTTCCCTTGGTATGTATAGGGTAGTGAGGTGCTTTGGGTAATAGGCGACGATGTCAGCGGTGAAAACAACAGGAATGAAGCATGGAAGGATAAATGAAAATACAAAGTGGATCCGGACAGCGACGAGGTACTATCATGTTGAGTACTGTCTGTAAAGAAAAAAAGAGAATGAATAGCAAAAACATTGAATACATGAATTATGATATAATTCTAATGTTATTACGGATGTTCCTCTGGACAAAGGGCAAGTAGAGTGTAAGGCAAAGCAGGGGGGCTACGAAACATCTAGAAAAGGAAGGAATATAGAATGGACATTTTACAGTCAATCACAAAAGAGTACCTAAGAGATGATATGCTACAGCTTAAAGTCGGCGATACAGTAAAGGTACACATCAAAATCAAGGAAGGAAATCGTGAAAGAATCTAGATTTTTCGAGGGCTATGTTTTTGAAAAATTCAAAAACGGAGGAATTTTCTCAGACATTTACTGTTAGAAAGATTGCTTCGGGGTGTCGGAGTTGAAAAAGACATTCCCAATCAATTCACCAAAAATCGAAAAAGTTGAAGTGGTTAAGCATGATTTGCAAGAAGAGCTAAGCTGAACTTCATGGAGAGAGAACAGGTAAAGCTGCTAGAATGAGAAGCAAGCACGAATAATAAAAAGCCCTTTTTAGGCTCTTTATTTTATCCCGGACAGATATTAAAATTTACGAGGAGTTGCGATTGAAAATAGAAACCGGTATCCGGGCATATGAAGAAAAACGCGCTGAGCTTTATTCAGGCGAATTTGAAGCTCGTAGATATAGCAATCGAGATAATTGATGCGGGAATACCGATTTCACGTAGAAAATCCGATAATCGATGAGATTATTCAAAAGAAACCTAGAGAAGTTAGTTCAATAAGGCGGATTTGGCGAATCCGAAAGAAACGCAAAAATAGACTTGAATACTTTAAGGAAGCGGGGCATATGGTGATTTCTTTAAATGCGGCGACGGGGCAGGGAGTTCCAAGTTTGCTGAAGCAAATTGAAAGATTTCAAGATGCGAAAAGTGCCGAATATAACGAAAGGCACAATGCGTCAAATGCTCCGATAGCAAAAAGAGTATACGCTTGATGATTGTCGGAATACCGAATGTGGGAAAATCATCGCTAATCAACGCTTTGATAGGTAGAAAGGCCGCAATGACAGGCGATAAACCGGCATTACAGAGAGGAAAGCAGTGGCTGACGCTCAAAAATGGTGCATGCAACTTTTGGATACTCCGGGAATACTCTGGCCTAAATTCGAAAGCCCCAAGTGGGATTGAATTTAGCTTTTTGCGGTTCAATTAAAAGACGAAACTATGAATACATCGGATTTTAGGATTCGAGCTTATAAAAATTGCGCGACGATTACCCTGACGAACTGATTCAAAGATACAAACTCGTGGAGCTTTGGATAATGCACTGGAAGATATGGGAAAATATGGCAATAAAGCGAGGATTTATACTAGGGCAACCGTATAGATTACGAAAGAATGGGCAGAAATGTGCTTGATGAATTTAGAGCCGGAAAGCTAGGCAGATTAGCTTGAAAGCGTGGACGAACTATGAAAAAAGGCATTTCGGATAACGCTAAAGGAATACTGCTGATGTTGCTTACTCAGCTCATATGGAGTTTCAGTATACTTTTTACAAAAGATGCTGACAAACGGATATACATGGAGTGAAATTATAAGCTGGAGATTTGTCATAAGCCTTGTAGCTTTTTAATTCTGATAATATCGGGCGTTTTTAAAGTGAATTTCAAAGGGAAATCCTTGAAAGCATTGCTGTTTATGACTTTGTGGCATCCTATTTTTCTATTTTTATCGGGGAAAACATACGGAATAGCCGAAACGACGGCTTCGGAAAGCAGCATTTTTATTGCTATGATACCCGTTGTAACATTGATTTTGCCATAGCGATTTTTGGGGAGAAAGCCAAGACCGATTCAGGCGATCGGAAATAGTCCTTTCGGTGGTGGGGATAATTGTAATGATAGGACTTCGCGGAGAAGCCAGCTTCAACATCAAAGGATATTTGATGCTCGGACTTGCGAGTGCTTTCCTCGGCGATATATTTTTACGCTGTCGGACAATTTTCAGCAGTACACTGCGATAGAAAAAGAGCTTTTATGGTGAGCTTTTGCAGGAGCTATATTTTTACGGGATATTCGCTTGTCGAAAAATTTTTGCATCACGAAAGTTTTATGTCGTGGGCGATGCTGCCCTTTTTCGGATGCGGGTTTCCTTGCAGGAACAGCTTATCTTGGACTTGGATGTTCGCTGATTGCATATTGCAGCATTAACTCAGCTATTCGATATAGAGGAGTTGAAAGGAGCACGAGCTTTGCAAATATTACAACGGTAATAACAGTAATCGGAGGTGTATCCATGCTTCACGAGAGCCTTACGTATTGGCAGTTTGCAGGAGTGGTGCTGGTCCTTGTGAGGCGTTTATTTAGCTAATAAATCGCCTCAAAACCGATATACAAATTGAGGGAAACTGATATGGGCGTGCGAGAAGAAAAAGCGATTATAAGGGCAACAGAACTGAAATTTCGACTCGGAGCTATGCGACTTTGAGGAGAGAGCCTAGCGGCGTAGATGAAGTCGGTAGAGGCTGCCTTGCGGACCTGTTGTCTGCGCATGTGTCGTGCTTCGGGAAGACTATGACGGTATAGGTGTAGATGATTCCAAAAAACTCAGCGAGAAGAAAAGAGAGCAACTGCTCGGCGGCATAATCGAAAATGCGCATGCGGTTGGAATAGGCATGGTAGACAATGATAAAATCGACGAGATAAATATACTCAACGCGACGAAACTTGCTATGCGAAAAGCGATATCGATGCGGAAAATCAAATGGAAGAAATGGGAAACAAAATTTCTAAAGTTTTGATAGATGCCGTAGATATTGGTGAGATGAAAACAAAATCGGTGAGACAATTGAAATTATTCCGATTGTAAAAGGGGATCAAAAAGTATGGCGGTTGCAGCGGCTTCAATCGTTGCAGAAGGTAACAAGAGATCGCATTATGATTGAAATGTCTCGGAAATATCCCGAATACGGGTTTGAAAAACAAAGGTTACGGAACAAAGGAACATTATACCGAATAGAAAATGTGGGCATTACTGAAATACACAGAAAAACATTTCTGAAAAATATTCCGAATGTAAGGGAGAGGTAAATAAATTGAACGATTTGATAAGAAAGATTGCTATGTTGGGAACGGGAATATTTGCTCTTGCCTGGGCGTATGTTGTAATTTTGAAAGCACATACAGCACGGTAGGGTTGTGTCGGTAGCAGGATTTTTGGTAATGCTGTTTATAGTTTTTTCAATTAAAAACAGCGAAAATCGCGATAGGACATTTTTGGGACTTTTTATAGCCAATTTGATATTGTTGACGACATTGACAGCACAAATTCGTGCCGCACTTTTAGTATAGATTATGAAGAGGAATGTATTTTTACCTGAGGGCGCAGATTTTTCGCGCTCGGAAGTAGACAAGGACGCTGAAAGTATAAAGCACGAGGCGCGGGTGAAACTCTCTAATTTGAGGGAGAAGCGGACAAAGAAAAGCGCGATAAAAGCTCCGCGTAAAAAGCGGGCAAATGAACCGAAAGAAAGAAGAGCCGAAGAGCTACGCGGATATTAAAATCGGTACAAAATAAAAATGACTGCGCAATATGCGACAGCCATTTTTATTTTTGATTTACCCTTTCTGAGAGTCTTTCGGAGTTACACATACACCCTTTGCTTTTGCAACGATGATAGGCTCTTCCAAAAGAATCTGCAGCGGACGGGCTGATGTCAGGTCTTGCTGCAACAACCTTCTTAGCAACAAATTCCATAGTTCTTGAAGTATTACCCATTTTTGTAATTTCGCCGTAAACCTCGATATAGTCGCCTGCATAAGTAGGTGCAAGGAATTCAACCTCATCATATCTTAAAAAAAGACCTTCATCTCCGTCAACCTTGATTAGAAGCTCTGTTGCAAGATCTCCAAAAAGGTGAACCATATGAGCTCCGTCTACCAAAATTTCCCGCTAGTAATGAGCGTCCTTGTATGACATTCTAAGTCTTAGTGTTGCTGAAACTTTTTCCATTTTTACTCTCCTTTGTCAAATAAAATTTGTGTTGTAGTATTGTATAGCAGTATAGCTTTTAAAAAAATATGTTGCAATTTTTGTGCCAATAATGTAATATTGAAAAACAAGAAAAAGTGAACCGAAAAACGGTTCGGAGGACAAGATGAAAGAATATGGACAGGATAGAGTGCTTGAACCCCAAACATGTATTGCCGACATCGGCGTGGAAACTCGACAATTCAAGGGAAATACGCTCTACGGAAATGAGAATAGCTGTATACATATAGAATCTACCAGCTTCAAGCAGATTTGTATGATGTCCGCTATGCAAGAGGGACGAATCATATTATGGACATAGTAGAAAAACGGGGAAAACTGCACAATCCTGTTACAGATACGGCGGACTTTTATATGGGGTGGTCGAAGAAATCGGGAGCGACTATCCAAACGAAAAATCTGAAGGTAGGTGAAGAAATTTTGTGCAACACCTCGCTTGCGAGTGTGCCACTGACTTTAGAAAACATCCTTTCGATTGACAACGCTTACACGCAGGCGGATGTTGAAGGGTATGCCATAGTTTTTCGGAGATATGCCGTTGTAGCGAAAGCCGGAGGGGCTACCGCTGAACCTTTTACTTTTCGTTCTGGATGAATCGGGAACGATTTATACTGTGAGCAAAAACGGTAAAGGACAACAAAAAGTTTTGGTGGTAGGAAACAATGTTCTTACGAATTTGATATTTGGATATGCGATTCGAAAAACTGCCGGTAAAGATGTTGAAATTCTTTGCTTATTTGACAAAAACAGAACTTATTATGGTTGGGAAAAGCATAGATAAACTGCTTTCGGAAGTTTTTACGCGCGTGGAGTATGTCAACATTTTGCGCCCTATGGAATGCGTGGAAAGACTCGACCTTGATTCACGATTTGACATTGCGGTAAATTGTGCCGATATTCCCGGTGCTGAAACAATTAACATACTTGCGACCAGACAAGGGGGTACTGTAATATTTGCAAATTTAATAAATAATTACAATATAGCGCTTTACCTTTACGGAATCTCTGGCGAGGGATTTACATATAGAAAGTGCTGACGGATATCTTGAAAAATATGACGAGTTTGATATAGAAATCACGAGGGAAATGGCACCTTATATCGAGGGTGCCTATACATCGAGGGGGCGATTTGAGGATGATCTCGATTATCCTTTGGTAAGGGAGGAACGCGCGATTGCAACGGGTGGTTATAGAAACAGCATAGCGGAAAACTTTGTATGTGAAAAGCAGAGCTATGGCAAATGTACTGGATGAAGCAAGAAATGTTGCCCGCTATGATTGTAATGTGCTTATAACGGGAGAAACCGGCGTAGGTAAAGATAAAATAGCGAATATCATTCAAAAACAGCACAAGAAGCATGAAGCCGTTTTGAAAATAAACTGCGCTGCGATAGCACCGAATTTGATGGAAAGCGAATTTTTTCGGCTATGAAAAGGGCGCGTTTACGGGAGCGAATGCAAACGGAAAAAGGGTATTTTGAAGCTGCGGACGGCGGAATTATATTTCTTGATGAGGTAGGGTGAACTGCCGCTTGATATACAGGCAAAGTTGCTGCGCGTAACGCAAGACGGCGAATTTCAGCGCGTTGGAGGTACGAGTGCAATCAAGACAAATGTGCGGTTGATATCGGCAACAAACAGAGATTTACAAGGACTTATCGAAAAGTAAAGAATTTAGACAGGACTTGTATTACAGACTAAATGTGGTTCAAATCAGAGTGCCGTCGTTAGCTGAGAGAAAGAATGAAATTCCTGCTTTTGTAAAACTACTTCCTGCAGCGTTACGGTCAGGAATACGGAGTAATGCTGAAGCATGGAAGATGAGGCTCTTGAATACCTGAAAGAGCATACATGGAAAGGAAATATCAGAGAACTTGAAAAATGCGGTGCAACGAATAATTATAAGTGCAAAAGGCGAGAATATAACATTGCTGGATGTTATCAGATGTCTAAATAACATAGAAATGGGGAAACTCGACGGAGATACAAATGCGATGTTTGAGGAAGCAATCAAGAGTAACACGAAATTGGAATTGCTCGTCGAAACGCTTTGAAAAAGGAAATGATCAGAAGAGCTTGCGAGATGTTCGGTTCTACGCGAAAAACGGCATCTGCTATCGGTATCAGCCAGAGCCAGCTTGTCAGAAAAAGAAAAATATGGGCTATGAACCGATTTCGAATCGTATATGACGAGCGCGAGTCAAAAACGGTTCGATACGCGGATAGAGCAAATATTTTTGCATAAATATTGCTATTTTATTAACGATGTCTGTGGAGCAAATATAAATTCATTATAAATATTGTTCTTCAAAAACAAAAGACAAATTTTTACTTAAAATTGCGAGGTGGCAAGCCTGCAATTTCAAGGGTTGACACGAAACTTGCTTATTACATCTTGTGTACTGTGAGACGTATTTGCACGATTGCAGTATAGATATACAAAATAATTTTTATTTATTGATTTTAGGAGGTAGTTATTATGAAGAAGGGATCACCTTACGGTACTCACAGAGTTATTTCACCAAAAGGAGTATTACCACAGCCGGCAGATGTTATCGATAACGATATGGAGATTTATGACAACGAGGTACTTATCGATGTTAAAACTCTAAACATAGACTCTGCTTCGTTCACAGAAATTTCAAAAAGAGCGAATGGAGATATTGAAGAAATCAAAAAGACTATGCTTGGCATTGTTGAAAAAGCAGGCAAGCACAAGAACCCATGGACAGGTTCGGGCGGAATGCTTATCGGTACTGTAAAAAGAAATCGGACCTGCATACGAGGGCACACTAAAGGTGAGCGATAAGATTGCAACATTAGTATCGCTTTCACTCACACCACTAAAAATCGATGAAATTATCGAAGTTAGACCTGAAATCGATCAGGTTGATATCAAAGGACAGGCAATTTTGTTCCAGAGCGGTATATATGCAGTTCTTCCAAACGATATTCCTGAAGGCCTTGCACTTTCCGCACTTGATGTTGCAGGTGCACCTGCTCAAACAGCTAAGTATGTAAAACCGGGCGACACGGTAGTAGTAATCGGTGGTGGCGGAAAATCCGGCATGCTTGTAACTTACGAAGCTAAGAAGAGGCCGGCGTTACAGGTAAAGTAATCGTTATTGACGGATTCCAGGGTTCGGTAGACAGAGCAAAAATCATTGGGATATGCTGACCACTATGTGCTTGCAGATGCGACAGATGCAGTCGGAATTTACGAAGAAGTTGCTAAATTGACTGACGGCAAACTTGCAGATGTAGTTATCAACTGCGTAAACGTAGAAAACACTGAAATGTCTTGCATACTTGCTTGCAAACAACACGGACTTGTATACTTCTTCTCAATGGCTACCAGCTTCACAAAAGCTGCGCTTGGAGCAGAAGGTGTTGGTAAGGATATCGAAATGATTGTAGGAAACGGTTACTGCGAAGGACACGCAGAAGTTACATTGGAAATTCTAGAGAAAGCAAGCCAATCAGAGATTTGTTCTCAAAACTTTACGCATAATGTAAAAAGCGACAATCCGACTTTTTGGCTTCCGATATATGGTGAGCCAAAATCGGGTTTGTAAGCGCAAGTTTATGTGTATATTGGCTGTAAAAATAAAACCACAAAAGGAGAAATAAAAATGGCTATAAGAAATTGGAAAAGAAGTTCCTCTATGGAAAGATGTTACAGATGAACAGTGGAATGACTGGCACTGGCAGGTAGCGAACAGATTAAATTCAGTTGAGGACATCAAAAAGTAATAAAACTTACAAAAAGAAGAAGAAGCTGAAATCGAAAAGGTAATGGCAGGATTCAGAGTAGGTATCACACCTTACTATGCATCTCTTATGAGCGAGGACGATCCTTCATGTCCTGTAAGAATGCAGGCTGTTCCAACTCTATGCGAAAACTCATAGAAGTGATGCGGACATGCTTGATCCGTTGCACGAGGACGAGGATTCACCTGCACCCGGACTTACTCACAGATATCCTGACAGAGTTCTTTTCCTTATCACAGACCAGTGTTCAATGTATTGCAGACACTGCACAAGAAGAAGAATGGCAGGAGAAACTGACGGTGCTAGAAGCAGAGAAGATATCGATGCATGTATCGCTTACATCAAAAAGACACCGTAGTTCGCGACGCACTTTTTGTCAGGCGGAGACGCACTTTGCGTTGAAGATGATGTTCTTGAGTACATTATCAGCGAGCTTAGAAAGATTCCTCATGTAGAAATCGTTAGAATAGGATCGAGAACTCCTGTTGTAATGCCTCAGAGAATCACAGACGATTTGGTGAATATGCTTAAGAAGTATCACCCAATTTGGCTAAACACTCACTTCAATCACCCCTAAGGAAATGACACCTGAAGCTATGGAGGCTTGTAGAAAGCTGGCAGATGCAGGTATTCCTCTAGGAAACCAGTCCGTACTTTTGAGAGGCGTAAACGACGATGTCTCATGTAATGAGAAACCTTATGCACCTTCTTGTAAAGAACAGAGTAAGACCTTACTACATCTATCAGTGCGACCTTTCACTCGGAATCGAGCATTTCAGAACCCCTGTATCCAAGGGCATTGAAATTATCGAAGCACTTCGTGGACACACTTCCGGATACGCAGTACCTACATTCGTAGTAGACGCTCCCGTGGTGGAGGAAAGACTCCTGTAATGCCTCAGTACGTTATTTCTCAGACACCTGAAAAGGTAATTCTAAGAAACTACGAAGGTGTTATCACTACTTATACAGAGCCTGTAGGTCTTCCTAAACTACAGTGCAGCTATGAAAAACTGCAAGACAGTTGACGGCTATCACTACGAGGGAGTTGCAGGATTTGCTCAGGGCGAAAAGAAATGTCTATGGAACCACAGGGACTTCTTCGCCACGAGAGAAACAAACACTAATAATTTAAAAATTCACGACCCTGACCGACCTGAATACAGGTCGGTAGGGGTCTCTAGAAGGGAAGCTATGGGGTTACTTGACAAAATTCAAGAGAACTACAAGACCTTATCCATAGTAGGAATGTCCAAAAATGCGGGCAAAACCACAGCACTTAACTATTTGATAGAAGAAGCTATGGACGAGGGTGTGATTCTTGGCATTACTTCGACCGGACGCGATGGAGAATCGGTTGATCTGGTAACGGAAACCGAAAAGCCGCGAATTTTTGGATGAAGGAACTATAGTTTCAGTTCCACGCCAGCTATACGAATTATCGGAAGCGGGCTTAGAAAATATTACATATTACAAAATACACTACTGCTATGGGACAACTTCGATTTGCAGGGTTGTTAATAGCGGATATGTTCAGATTGCAGGACCGGGCAGCACGCTTGAACACAAAAAGATTGTGTGCCGAAATGGTTAAGTATGGCGCAGAGCTTGTTGTAATTGACGGTGCGATAGACAGAAAGTCGATTGCTTCGCCCGAAACATCCGATGCGATTATACTTGCTACGGGAGCTGTGCTTTCGAGGAAGATGAGCAAGGTTGTGGACGAAACCGTGCATACACTTACCCTTTACAGCCTGCCCTATGGTCGAGGATGAATTTATAAAATCCACTTTGACCGATTCTGGGAAAAACAAAAATGTTGCGACATTTTCAGCGGACGGATTTCATCAACTCGAGATAACTACGGGACTTGGCGCAAGCAAAGATAGATGCGGCGATTACAGATGAAACCGAGTGGGTTTATATACCGGGTGCGCTTACAGAAAGTGTATTAAAGGATATAGATCCTAGAAAAATTTAAAAAAAGTTAAATTTGTTTTGAAAGATCCGACAAAAATATTTATCGATGCTATCGGTTGGGGACAGCTTAAGAAACGAGGATTTTATGTGGAGGTGGTTCAAAATATCAAGGTGGCGGCTATTACGGTTAATCCTGTGGCTCCGCTCGGATATTCGTTTGACCACAAAGAACTCATAGAAGCTATGCGTGCAGAGGTTGGAGACATACCTGTGGTCGATGTCAAATACGACGGATAGTTTGTATGGAGGTGGATAATTGCAGCTTACTAATAGTAAAACCTTGCGTGAAACAGGGATTACATATGTAACTTCGGAAATCTATACCGCAACTCCTTTCGGAACTAAGATAATGAAGGAACTTAAGCCTTATTTCCTGGGGAAGAAGCTGAGCTTTTACATGAATTTGAGCTTATGGAAAATATGCTTAAATTTATACTCGCAAATAAGGCGGATTCAGATATTATACTTGAGTGCTTTATGGAAACAAAAGATGTCGGTTATACTCTTGAAAGAAGCGAAAAAAATGTCCTTTCAGTAGTAGAACTGTTCGAACTTAAGTGTCTTTTGATAATAATGGAGCAAGTAAGAAATATTTTACTTAAGCACGAAGGTGTAGGACTTGATGAATACATACCAAGTGATGTAACAGATATTTTGAATAAACTTGATCCTTCGAAAGATAGAATAAATACATTCTATATATACGAAGAATTTTCGGAAAAGCTACCCCCACTTAGAAAAGAAAAAAAGGGAATGTGATGTAGCCGTTAGAGCGGATTTTGAAAAGAAACAAAAAGTATTTGGAAAAAGAATACGAATTCGCTTTAACCCCGAAATTTGAACTTATAATACCTAAAAACGAAAACGGACATTATCGAAAAATAAGGCAAATCCCCGAGCTTATGCACAAAGAAGAAGATTATGTAAATATGACATTTGTGATAAAGCCAAATGAAGAGGCGGATGCTTATTTGAAGCGAATAGACGAACTTGTACTTGATATCGAAGAGGTCGAGTACGAGATACGCCGTGAGCTTACAAAAAAATAATTCTGCAAAATGCGGATCTTATAGCACAAAATTGCGAAAAAAATGGGTAGACTCGATTTTCCTTATGGGAAAGGTGAGATATGCGTATACGCACAAGTGCATCAAGCCTCAAATTGTAGAAGAGCATGTGCTCGAATTTGAAGATGGAAGAAATTTGGAACTGGAAGCGGTACTGAAGGCAAGGCTTAAGGATTATTGTCCCGTAAGTATGTCGCTAAAAAGACGGCGTAAACTGTATAACAGGTGCTAATATGGGCGGAAAGACTATCAGCTTGAAGCTCGCAGGACAAGTGCAATTACTTGCGCAGTACGGATTCTTTGTTCCGTGTAAGTCGGCAAAAGTCGGATTGTCCAACTTTGTTCGAATTTTTGATCGGCGATAGCCAAAGCATAGAAAGAGGACTTTCCAGTTTTGGAAGCGAAATAGAAGAACTCAAGGATATTATAGAACGCGAGAAATCGTTCGTTGATATTGATTGATGAAATTGCGAGTGGAACAAATCTGATTGAAGGACTTGCGCTCACACGCAGTATCGTGGAATATTTGAGAAAGAAAGACTATATTACACTTATGACGACGCATTTTTGACAATGTGGCGGATAGGAAGGATATATGCACAATGCAGGGTGGTAGGCTTGGAAAATGCAGATTTTGCCACTCTGGATAAAGAAATTAAGTACGCAAACCGAAAGGAGCGCATAAATATAATTTCAAAATATATGGATTACAGGTTGAAAGTTGTGGAAAGTGAGGAAGAGATTCCCAAAGACGCACTTCATATAGCCAAGATACTTGGCCTCAGCGATGAAATCATCGAAAAAGCAAAAGGATTTATGAAATAGGAGGAATGAAAAGTATGGTAAAGAACAAGCTAAATCTGGACCTTGAAAAAGTAGACAGTGCTCGTAAATGTGCCGCAAGAATTGCACATTCAATGCAAGACTTTATCGACAGACACACAACAGTAAGTACAGAAAGAACTATTTTTGAGACTTCTGAGCGTAGACGGAATTGACGAGGTGGAAACTCCGCTTCCAAATGTTGTGGTTGACCAAATTAAAGCGGCAGGAGGATTGCCACGCGGAGTTGCTTACTGGATAGGTAATGCGATGAAGCAGACGGGACTTTGAGCCACAGGAAATTGCTGAAAAGATGGCAAAGGGAGAGCTTGATATTACAAACACTGCCAACTTGTTCTAAAGAGGAAGCTGAAGAGCAGATTATGCCTGCGGTTAAAGCTGCGCTTAAGAGAATCAGACAGCAAACAGCGAAGAGAAACGAGTATCTTGCTACTATCGGAGAGGGCAGAAGACCTTATCTTTATGTAATCGTAGCTACAGGTAACATTTACGAAGACGTACTGCAAGCGAAAGCTGCGGCAAAGCAGGGTGCGGACATTATAGCTGTAATCAGAACAACTGCGCAGAGCCTTTTTGGACTATGTTCTTATGGACCCTACTACAGAAGGTTTCGGCGGTACATATGCTACAGGAAAAATTTCAGAATCATGAGAAAAGCACTCGATGAGGTTGGAGAAGAGGTTGGAAGATATATCAGACTTTGCAACTATTCTTCGGGAATGTGTATGCCGGAAATCGCAGCTATGGGTGCGCTCGAAAGATTGGATGTAATGCTGAACGACGCTATTTACGGTATATTGTTCAGAGATATCAATATGCAAAGAACTTTGGTTGACCAGTATTTCTCGAGAGTTATCATCGGATACTGCGATATCATATTTAATTCGGGTGAAGATAACTACCTGACAACAGACGATGCATACGAAGCTGCACACACTGTACTTGCTTCACAATTCATAAACGAACAGTTTGCGGTGATCGCAAATGTAAAAGAGCATCAAATGGGACTCGGCCACGCATTTGAAATGGATCCTACAATAGAAAACGGATTCCTTTACGAGCTTGCACAAGCAGAAATGGCAAAGGAAATCTTCCCTAATGCCTCTTTGAAATACATGCCGCCAACAAAGTTTATGACAGGTAACATTTTCAAAGGACACATACAGGATGCTTTATTTAACTTGATTTCGGTATGGACAGGTCAATCTTTGCAGCTTCTCGGAATGCTTACAGAGGCTATCCATACGCCGCATATGCACGATAGATATTTGTCGATAGAAAACGCACAATATATCTTTAATAATGCGCGTGATCTTGGAGATGAAATCGAATTTAAGAAAGACGGAATTATCCAAAAAGAGCACAGGAAGTTTTTTGGACAAGGCTGAAAAATTGCTTCACCAAGTTGAGAGCGAAACATTGTTCACAACTATTGAAAAAGGTATATTCGGTGGAGTTAAGAGACCGAAAGACGGCGGAAAAGGCCTTGAAGGTGTTTGCGTAAAAGACGAGGGATATTTCAATCCGTTTATCCCACTAATGCTTGGAGGTGCTGAATAATGAGTAACGCTAATTGCAATACGGCAGATAACAGAGTAGATCTAACCAAGGTCAAAACCTTACGGAGATACATTAAACGACGGACAGATGGAGTTTGCATTTACGCTTCCTGTTCCTCACGGAGATGAAGCGGAAGAAGCTGCGAAACTTTATGTAAAACAGATGGGTTGCATTGAACCTAACTGTGTATATTCAAAAAGAAATGGGCGACTATACATTCTTCATAGTGTATGCAAAAGCACAGCACAATCGACTATACGGCAATTAAAGTGCCAAAAGTTGATGTTGAGGTAATGGATAGAGTTGAATGCGGCGAATACATAGAAAAGAATATCAAGAGAATGTTGTAATAGTAGGAGCAAGTACAGGTACTGACGCTCATACGGTAGGAATCGACGCAATCATGAATATGAAAAGGATTCCACGGACATTTCGGGCTTGAAAGATTCAAGAATGTAGTAGCTGTAAATATGGGAAGTCAAGTTCCAAAACGAAGATCTTATCGCAAAAGCGGTAGAACTTAATGCAGATGCTATACTTGTTTCTCAGACTGTAACTCAAAAGGATGTTCATATACACAACTTGACAAATATGATAGAACTTCTTGAGGCGGAAGGTCTTAGAGATAAGATGCTCGTAATTTGCGGCGGACCTAGAATTACACACGAGCTTGCGCAAGAGCTCGGTTACGATGCAGGTTTCGGACCTCACAAATACGCAGAGCATGTTGCTTCGTACATCATTACTGAAATAGTAAAAGAGGCAGAATTTAAAATAATAAAAACCCCCAGCTCGTATAGGTGGGGGTTTTTAATGTTCTTGACTAAAGTACAAATCTTTTTGTATAATTAAGCTGTTAATTAGAGAGTCCTTTGAAAACAGAGGATAAAACTCATTGGATGGGCGATATATTCGCTTTAGTTAGGAGGAATAATATGTTTAAGAAACTTTCTAACGGTTGCGTGGCATTGGTCAACAGGTTTTTTTACCTGATCCATTTATCTTTTGTATAATTCTTACAGCACTAGTGTTTGTAGCCGCAATACCGCTAGCTAAGCAAACACCTATGAATCTAGTTACTGTTTGGGGGTAACGGTGTTTGGGGATTGCTTGCATTCTCGATGCAGATGGCACTTGTATTGGTACTTGGCAGTGCGTTCGCAAAATGCACCGGCTATCAAAAATATTGCAGACGATAGCAAGTGCGGCTACGACGCCTACAAAAAGGGATATTTGTTGTAACTTTCGTGTCTTTGATAGCTTGTTGGATAAACTGGGGATTTGGGCTTGTAGTTGGAGCTATCTTGGCAAAAGAAATTGCAAAACAGCTCGATGGCGTAGATTATAGATTGCTGGTCGCATCGGCATATTCGGGATTTGTTGTTTGGCATGCCGGAATCTCGGGTTCTATACCGCTTGCACTTGCAACACCGGGCAAAGATGCACTTGCACTCGCAACAGGCGGAGCGGTTACTGAACCGATAGCTACAAACAATACGATTTTTGCACCTTACAATTTAGTGATGTGCCTGATAATTTTTAATTTGCTTACCGCTCATAAATTCGAAAATGCATCCGGATAAAGAAAACACATTTTGTATAGATAAGACTCTTTTGAAGGAACTTGAGGTAGAAAAGAAAGTCGCTGTAACGCCTGCCGAAAAGATAGAAAACAGCATGGCGATGTCGATGATAATTGCAGCGGTGGGAGTAGTATTTCTGGTGAATTATTTCATCAACAACGGTTTTAATCTTTCACTAAATATAGTAAATTTGATATTTTTAATTGCAGGTATAATTTTTCATAAAACACCTATAAATTATGTCAATGCGATTGCGCAGGCATCCGGCGGCGCGGCAGGAATATTGCTTCAATTCCCGTTTTATGGTGGAATAATGGCAATAATGACGGCGGTATCGCCGGCGGGAATTTCACTTGCAGGAGTTATCAGCAACTGGTTTGTGAGTATATCAACTGATGTAACATTCCCGCTATTCACATTCTTATCGGCAGGTGTTGTAAACTTCTTCGTTCCGTCAGGTGGCGGACAGTGGGCGGTTCAAGGACCTATTATGATGCCCGCAGGATTGGAACTGGGTGTCAGCCCTGCTATTACCGGTATGGCAATAGCTTGGGGAGATGCTTGGACGAATATGATTCAACCGTTCTGAGTGTTACCGGCACTTGGAATTGCAGGACTTTCTGCAAGAGATATAATGGGCTATTGTTTAATAACATTGTTCTTTACAGCATTTGTGGTATGTGGCGGCTTCCTTTATAGTGGGAATATTAGGACTTGCATAATTACAGAGCTAAACTTTGTCAAGATATTTGCAATTTCGCAAATTTCTAAATATAATGAAAGGTAGAGTATTATGGTAAACAAAAATCAGAACAGCTGAAGAAGCTGTAGCAGACATTAAGGATGGAGCTTCCATAATGGTTGGAGGATTCCTCGGAACAGGTACTCCTGAAATCCTAATTGATGCTCTAGTAAAAAAAGGCGTTAAGAATTTAACAATTCTTGCAAACGATGGCGGACTTCCTGCGAGTGTTACAAAGACTACAGATAGAGGTGTAGCAAAAGTTGCTTTCGGCAGGTATGGTATCACATATACGCCACTCATGTTGGAATGAATCCGATAATCGGACAGGGCATGAATGACGGCACACCGCAGTGTACATTGGTGCCTCAGGGAACTTTTTGCTGAAAGAATCAGAGCAAAAGGCGCAGGACTTGGAGGAATACTCACTCCAACAGGCGTAGGAACATTGATTCAAACAGGTGAAAAAATTTCAACCGGAGTTAGAGAAATATCTATATCAACTCCAAAGCAGGTAATTACCTTAAACGGAGTAGACTATTTGCTTGAAGAACCGCTGAGAGCTGATTTTGCACTTTGCAGAGCAAGCATTGCGGACACATTCGGAAACTTTATGTGCAAAAAGCAACAAAGACATTTAACCATGTAATGGCTATGGCTGCAGATACTGTAATAGTTGCTACTGAAAAATTAGTTCAGCCCGGCGAGATGGATGTTGATACATTTAGAACATCGGGTGTTTATGTAAATTACATAGTGGAAGGAGAAAAACCATGGCAGATTTAAAGGTAAGAATTGCTAAAAGAGCGGCAAAAGAATTTAAGGACGGCGATGTTGCAAACCTTGGTATAGGACTTCCAACTATGGTAGCTAATCATCTACCTGAGGGTGTACACATAGTGCTTCAGTCCGAGAATGGATTTACAGGACTTACAGGTGCACCTGAACCCGGCAAAGAAGATGTAGATGTAACAAATGCAGGTGGCGGATATGTTACTTTATGCACCATTTGCGAACTTCTTCGGTTCCGAGGAAAGTTTTGCTATAATCAGAGGTGGACATGTAGATGCTACTATTCTTGGCGCTATGGAAGTAGACGAACACGGAAACATCGCAAACTGGATAGTTCGGGCAAAATGGTTGCAGGAATGGGTGGTGCGATGGACCTCGTAGTAGGAGCTAAGAAAGTAATAGTTGCTATGCTTCATACTCAAAAAGGTGCGCACAAAAATTCTGAAGGAGTGCACGCTTCCTTATACCGCCCTCAAAGTGGTAGATATGATAATAACTGAAATGGGTGTAATGGAAGTTACTGATAAAGGGCTTCTTTGACAGAGCTTCACCCCTGATTTTTTACACTTGAAGAAATACAGGCAGCTACAGGATGCGAACTAATCATAAGCCCTGATTTGAAGCCTATGGAAGAAGAATAAAAACAAACATCAATTTAAAAAGTCCTGCACGAATGTGTGTAGGACTTTTGTCGTATTTTGAGAACATGAGGCTTTTCGCTAACTAAATGTAAATTTCACCGCTTGCAAGGACTTTACCGGAACCGCCTATTTTTTGATTTCCACCTCGCCATTTTTTGTTTGTGAGCGTGCTTACTATTTTGGAGGGCGATTCATTGATTCGCCTTTGAATAAATATATTTTCAGCACCTTCTTTTTATTTTTGCCTTCGGAATAAAAATGGTATGTAATTGCACCGCTTGCAGTACCGGTTGCGGCTTCTTCGTCAATATCGTACAGAGGAGCAAAATTTCTGCAGTGCGCGGTAATATCATTTTGCCCTTTGAAATATGCGGCATGCAAACCTGTTACGCCGTATTGTTCCGAAAGTTTTGAGAGCGCGGAGAAATCGGGATTTATGCTATTTAAAAACTTCGAACGATTTAACTTCGAGCATTATGTCAGGTAGTCCGTGGATACGATATTTATAGGCAATACTATGTCTTTGGCATCAATACCGAGTATTTTCGCAATTCTATCTATTTCAGCTTGGGTGTTTAGTGTTTTGAGAATTTCAGCTTTACCCATTTGCATGAAAAATAGTGCCGTTCTGTATGGCAATAGTAAGCTCACCTGCGAGGTGTGATGATTGTATATATTTCACCGTCTTTCACTAAAGACCAATTTTAAGAGCGGCAAAGCTGCCTATGGTAGCGTGTCCGCATAAAATCTACTTCTGCTGCGGGTGTGAAATAACGGATATGAAACTTGTTGTTCCCAAGAACCTTAATAAATGCGGTTTCGAGTAACGCAGCTCCGCTGCGGTTTTTACCATGATTTCATCGCTTGGAAAATCTTGCTCTTCAGTCAAGGAGAACTACACCGGCGGGATTTCCGCCGAATAAATTTTCGCTAAACGCATCAACAATTTGGAATTTCATAATATGTCCTTTCTTTCTTTAAATAATCAATAGCTTTTGTGAGGGCTTCGCGGCTCTCAAATTTGAAGCCCTGCAAAGTATTTACCGCCACCGCCTTTTGAACCGATTGCGGTTAGTTCGGATTTAAACGAGCTGCAATCTGTATGTCCCGGAAGAAAGCAGGAATAAATCCGGCGTATCAAGGCAATAAACTACAAAGAAATATTGCTTTGATTCACTGTTTGCGGAAAGCTGCATCAAATGCTTGTTTACAGCTTCAAAATCGGATCTGGTCAGTGTTGAAATACGATTTTTCAAAAGAGTAACATATCCTTATCTTTATCTTTGCCTTGAACTGCGCCAAGAGAATCGAAAAACTTTGAAAATAGTAATTCCTCTATTGATTTTTTTCGCATGGAACAGTTCATCTTTGACAGCGTTGTTTTTTTCATCATAAATATCGAGCTTTTCTATTAAAGTGTCTTCTTTTGCGGAAAATCTTTTGCAAAGGTCAGCGACGATTTCGTGCTTAAAAGCATAGTTTTGCAGAGCTTTTTTTCCCTGCGTCGAAGTATATTCTAAACATACCTTTGTTAGGCTCCATTTTGTATATTTTGATGACGCCTACACTACCTGCGCTCAGTGGATGAGTGCCGCAACAAGCTACACAATCCGACGGATTTTCAATATTTCCGACGCATACGATCGAGATATCGTTTTCAATGGTAAGAGGCTTTCGCAGAGGCAAAATTTTCGGCTTCCGCTTTTTGTCTCGAAGTGCCGCACGATAACCGCAAGTTTTTCCCATATAACTTCGTTCGCCAAAAACTCCGCACGATCAAGCATAAGAGGTGTGATTTCAGTTATTTCGGGATTTTTTCAAGAGATATGTCGATAGTCATATAATCGTTACCCATATGAAAGCCCCTATTGACACCTCCAAACTCTCTATCGAAAATTCGGAAAGAATATGTTCTCCACAGTGCCTTTGCATATTTAAAAATCTCACGCCCCAGTTAATCGCACAGTCTACGGTACTGTTTTTTTACAGGCAAACTTTCTTCGCTTTCATATTCGACTATGTGATGCACTATTCCATTTTTCTTCAAATACATCTATTACAGTTAAATTGGCGATAATGCCCGTATCGCAGCTCTGACCTCCTCCGTGAGGAAAAAGACGGTTTGGTCAAGGATTAAATCAGTTTGACCTTTCACTTGAGTAGAAAGAATATTTAAAATTGTAGATGCACATTCTTTCAAGTAACGGTCGTATTTAAAAAGTTTCTTTGTTCGCATATCCGCTCCTCTGTATAGTTATTCCTCAAATCAGTTACATTGTAATTAAAAAGGGGAGTTGTCAATATAATTTTGGAAAGCAAAAATACTATATGTAACATATGTCTTGACAACTAAGACTTTTGTGCAACAATATGCAGTTAAATGTATTGCTAGTCGCAATCTTTTCGTGATATAATTTGAAAGAAAGGAAGTGATAAATATGGCAAGGACATCAAGTATATATGTAAGAGTTGAACCAAATATCAAAAAATCAGGCTGAGGCTGTGCTTGAAAAAAATTAGGAATACCTATGTCTAATGCAGTTTCGATATTTTTTTAAGACAGATAGTTATGCTAAACGGATTACCATTTGATGTAAAAAAATACCCAATAAAAACCCTCTTGTTTTGTCAGATTTAACCTCAGAAGAATTTGATACGGAAATGCTAAAAAGCACACAATGATTTTTCAAAATGAAAACTTTTATAGCATCGAGGAAGTTGAAAATGATTTAAAACGAGAGTTTGGAATATGAAATACAAAATAATATTTTCCTACAATGCAAAAAGATTTGATTTACATTGTGAGGTATATTATGGAGGAATTGTTTGCGCCGGGCAGCGCAGAAAAAAATTATCAAATAAAATACTTGCATCTATCAAAAACTCTTGATGAAATGCCAATGAGATGCCGGCTATGTGAACACGAGAATTGGAAATTGTTAGGACTTAGATTTTTATCTGTAGATAATTATTTGGTATTCTATGTACCTGATGAAGAACATAAACTTGTAAAGATATATCGAATTATCTATGGAAAAGTAAATATTGAAAATGAGTTAAGAGAAAAATATAACTTTTGAATAAGTGATAAAAAAATAGACACTGTTTGAATAAATATGGTATCATATATATGTAAATAAAGATTCAGTTGACTCATAGGAGACAGTAATGATAAATTTTTGATAAATTAAACGATAAGCAGAAAAGAAGCGGCGGTACATAAGGACGGTCCGCTTTTGATTTTTAGCGGGAGCGGGGAGCAGCAAAACAAGCACTATGACCAAAAAGAATTGCGCACCTTATAGAAAATGAGAATGTAAGCGCATACAATATACTTGCGGTTACATTTACGAATAAAGCTGCGCGCGAGATGCGGGACAGAATCGAAGCACTCATCGGTGCGCATTCGGCGCTTTGGTGTTAACATTCCATTCCGCTTGTCTTAGAATACTTCGTGTTCATGCGGAAAAACTTGGATATAGCAAGAATTTTGTGATATACGATCCGACCGATCAAAAACTGTCATGAAAGCGTGCATGAAAAATAAACATAGATGATAAAGTGTTTACACCAAGTTACTTGTTATCTGTGATAAGCAAAAAAACAAGGAAAAAATCAGATAAGTGTGGAGGAATATAAGAAAAAAATTGCGCAGCAGATTTTAGGCTGGAAAAAGTTGCGGAAATTTACGAAGCGTACAGTAAGGAACTGCTGAAAAACGATGCTATGGATTTTGATGATTTGATAGCAAATACAGTTCGATTGCTCGAAGAGAATCCGGATGTATTGGAAGAATATAGAAATCGCTTCAAGTATATAATGGTAGACGAATATCAAGATACGAACTATTTGCAGTACAAATTGATTCGTTTGCTTTCCGAGCCGAATAACAACATCTGCGTAGTTGGAGATGATGATCAGTGCATATACCAGTGGCGTGGAGCGGATATAAGAAATATCTTGGATTTTTGAAAAAGATTTCGAAAATACGAAAGTTATTAAACTGGAGCAAAATTACAGATCAAAAAGCAAATATATTGGAAGCGGCGCACAGTGTTGTTGTTCACAATTTGCAGCGTAAGAATAAAAAAACTTTGGACGGATCAGGAAAAAGGTGAAAAGATTACGAAGTGCAGAACTGCCAGCGAGCGGGACGAAGCGAATTATATAGCAAAATTGAAAAGTTTGTAGCGGACGGCAGAAATTACAACGAAGTGGCTATACTATATAGACAAAATGCACAATCGAGAATATTTGAGGATGCTTTTTATGGCGCGAAAATATTCCTTATCGAGTTTTGGGCGGTCTTAGATATTACGACAGAAAAAGAAATAAAAGACATTTTGTCATATATGCGATTACTCGTCAACTTGGATGATGAGGTGGCGTTTTTGCGTGTAATAAACGAACCTAAGCGCGGTATCGGGGACAAGAGCTTGGATAAACTGAGAGATGTTGCAAATGAAAAAGGCATTAACTTGATAGAAGCGCTCGCTACGGAGGAAGGACTTTCATGCCTTACTGTAAAATCTCAAGAGGGCGGACAGGAGTTTGTCGCAATGGTAAACAAATATCGTAATTATAACGACTATACCGTGCAGGAAATTTACGAGGGAATATTGAGGAAAGCGGATACATCAAGATGCTTCAAGATGCCAAAAACTATGGAAGCGGCATCCAGAATCGACAATTTAATGGAATTTAAATCGGTAATAATGGAATACGCTACACTAAAACCCCGATATGAATTTGGATGAGTTTATGGCGCAGCTTGCACTTCTTTCAGATGTGGATAATCACGATGAAGAGGAAGATGCTGTTGTTTTGATGACTCTCCATAGTGCTAAAGGGTTGGAATTTCCGATTGTGTTTATGCCGGGAATGGAAGATGAGGTCTTCCCTAGCAGGCAGAGCTTGGCGCAAAACAGCAAGCTCGAAGAAGAACGCAGACTTTGCTATGTAGGGTATGACAAGGGCAAAGGAAAAGCTGTTTTTTGACCAGTGCGGAAAAAGAGGACCATATATGGAAAAACCAACAGAACGATAGAATCTTGTTTTATAAATGAGATAAATAGGGATCTGCTTATGGACGATGCTGAATATTTAAAGGAACAACAAGCGCTATATGAACAAAATGCAAAGTATAGTACTGTTTTTCAAAAATGCAAGCAGAAAGAAAAAGTCTATAATTGAAACAGCTGGAAAATGGGCGGAAAATGACGGATTTTTCGCAAGAAAATGTTGACCTTCCGTTTTCGATTAACGATGCTGACGATATTGCGAGTTTTGATGTAGGTATGCGTGTTCGTCATGCAAAATTCGGAGAAGGATTGATAATGGATATGAACGATAAAATTATGAGCGTAATGTTCGACAGCGAAGGGTTAAAAATTGGGAAAAAAATCAACGCGCCACTCGAAATAATAGGATGATATGAGTAAAGAAATCGAAAAGAATTAAAGAGCTTATTGCGATTTTTGAATGAAGCAAGTTTTGCTTACTATGTTCAAAATGAGGAGATAATGAGCAATTTTTGAATACGACAAGCTGGAGGATGAACTGGCAGAGCTTGAGAAGCGAACAGGCATAGTGTTGTCGGCAAGTCCGACGCAGAAAGTTGGAGGGACTTTGGCGCGCGAGCTCCCGAGATTTGCACACGAAACGCCGATGCTGTCGCTTGCGAAGACTAAGCAAATCTCGGAGCTTGCGGATTTCCTGAAATCCGCAAGTGCCGTCCTCTCTGGAAGCTGGACGGGCTTACGATTGTGCTCACATACGAGGACGGCAAGCTCGCGCAGGCGGTAACACGTGGCAACGGGCAAATTGGTGAACTTGTTACAGACAATGCGAAAATGTTTGCGAATTTACCGCTTCAAATCCCATTCGATGGCAAATTGGTAGTTAGAGGTGAAGCGATTATCACTTATTCGCAATTTGAAAAATAAATGCGGAGATAGAGGATGTTGCGCTCAAGTACAAGAATCCCAGAAATTTGTGCAGCGGAAGTGTTCGGCAACTTGATAGCAACATTACAAAAAGGAGAGGTGTTGAATTTTACGCGTTTTTCAGTATCTCAAGTTCAGGACAAGGAATTCAAGCTGCACAGCGAAGAACTTGAGTTTTTAAAATCGCTTGGTTTTGCTGTGGTTGGATACAAACTCACCAATGCCGAAAAGCCCTCGAAAGTGATGTAAAAGAATTTGAGATTTCAATTCCGCAAAAACGATTTTTCCAACCGACGGACTTGTAATTCGCATAGATGACATTGAGTATGGTGAAAGCCTTGGTAAAACCGATAAATATCCAAAAAGATTCAATGGCATTTAAGTGGCAGGATGAACTTGCTAAGACGACATTGAAGCAGGTGCAATGGTCTGCATCAAGAACGGACTTTTGAATCCTATTGCGGTTTTGAACCCGTAGAGCTTGAAGGTACGACGGTCAGTCGTGCGAGCGTGCACAATGTCAGTATTGTGCGTGAATTAAAGCTGGGTATAGGAGATGAAATTTGCGTTTATAAAGCGAATATGATTATACCTCAAAATAGCTGAAAAATATTACAAAGTCAGATAATCTTGAGCTGCCGACGGTCTGTCCGGGTTTTGCAATGAAAATGTAGAATTGAGAAAAAGACAGAGATGTATCGGTGCTTGTCTGCAAAATGAGCAATGCCCGGCGAAGCAAATAAAGTCATTTACACATTTCGTATCCAGAAATGCGATGAATGTTGAGGGACTTTCAGAAGCGAGTTTGGAGAAATTTGTGGATAACGGTTACATTAAAGAATTTGCGGATTTATTTAAACTTGAACGCTATAAATCGGAAATAGTAGCCATGGACGGGTTCGAGAAAAATCATTTATGAAACTCATAAATGCTACGAAAAATGCGGCGAATACGAGCTTATCACGGCTTCTTTATGCTCTTGGAATACAAGGGATAGGCGTTTCAAATGCTAAGAGTATAGCTAAATATTTTGACGATGATATACAAAGTGTAAGGACGGCAAGTTTTGCTGAATTTTGCGCGATAGAAGGTGTCGGCGATGTTTTTGGCACAGGCGCTGATTGATTTTTGCAGACGAGGATAAAAATCGAAAACTGGAGAATCTTCTTGAGGTATTAAATATAGAAAAAAAGCGAGAAAAAGACCGATGAGCCTTTTGCGCGGCAAGACTTTTGTGATAACGGGCAGTCTTGAGCATTATGCCAATCGTGATGAGCTTAAGGTTGAAATAGAAGATTTGGGAGGAAAGGTGGCGGGTTCTGTAAGCAAAAATACGACTTGTCTTGTGAACAACGATTTACAATCCACATCTTCCAAAAATAAAAAGCAAAGGACCTCGAGTACCGATTATTAGCGAGCAGGATTTTATTGCACAATATTTAAAAAAATCCGTGTGAGATATTAGAATGGTTAAAGAGTAGGAGCAGTCGGAATTTACATAAATAGTAAAAATCGGGAATTAGAAAAACGAATTGCTAAAATGCTTGCATTTTGGCAGTTTATGTGATATACTTTAAAAAAAGTATCAATATTGATCTTATTGAGAAGAGTGGAGATGGTGCCACTCTTCTCTGTTTTTGTAAAGGGAAAAAGTAAAATGAATAAAAAGGTGTGAAACAATTTGTAGAGCAGGCAATCGATGAATTACTTGCTACGAACGGCTTTGAGCTTTATGATGTCGACTTTGTGAAGGAGGGCAGGGATTATTTTCTTCGTGTGCAAAATAGACAAACTGCCAAATGAAGCGGGAGAGCAATATATAAGTACGGATGATTGTGAGCTGGTCAGCAGATACCTTAGTGATATTTTTTGGATCGGAAGATCCGATAGATCAAAATTATTATCTTGAAGTATCTTCGCCGGGCATGGATAGGGAGCTCAAGAAAGATAAGGACTTTGAAAAAAATACGCAGGTCAGTCCGTAGACGTAAAGCTCTATCAGAAAAATTGACAATCAAAAGGAAATAACAGCGACATTGGTATCGAAAGACGATGACTACTTAAATTTGGAAAACAATGGTGTTGAAATAAAAATTCCAATGAAAGATATAGCAAAAAGTTAACCTAACGGTGATTTTTAAGGAGGAATATATGAATAGTGAATTTATTGAAGCAATAAATACGCTGGAGCTGGAAAGAGATATACAAAAGGATGTTTTGATAGAGGCGATTGAGCTTGCTTTGGTATCTGCATATAAGAAAAATTACGCAAACAATCAAAAATGTCAGCACTCATAATGTAAGCGTGCACATAGACAAAGAAACCGCGATATAAAATGTTTACATGACAAGGGATATAGTCGATGAAGTGCTCGACGAACTGAGTGAAATTTCGCTTGAAGAAGCGAAGAAAATCGATGAAACTTACGAAATCGGCGATGTGGTTGAGTATCAAATCACTCCAAAAAGATTTTGGAAGAATAGCTGCACAAACCGCAAAAGCAAGTAGTGTTACAGAAAATCCGCGATGCAGAAAAAAACAAAAGATATATTCCGACTATTCGGACAAAAACAGGGGAGCTTATCGTAGGCATAGTTTCGAGGATAAGCGGAGAAACTACATTTGTCGATGTCGGTCAGGCAGAAGGAATCATACCTCCCTATCGAAAAGGATACCGGGCGAAGAGTACTATGTCGGTCAAAGAATTAGAGCATATCTTGTAGATGTGAAAAGAACAGGTAAAGGACCTCAAATTTATTTGTCAAGATCGCACCCATGTTTCGTTAAGAGGATGTTTGAATTGGAAGTACCTGAGATTGCCGACGGCACGGTGAAAATAATGTCGATTGCGCGTGACGGGATTCAGAACTAAAATTGCAGTCTACACTGACGATGAGAATGTTGATCCTATCGGTGCTTGTGTGGGCCCTAGAGGTATTCGTGTAAAGGCGATAATAGATGAAATCAGCGGGGAAAAAGATTGATATTTCAATTTGGAGTGAAGAACCTGCTGTACTTATCAGAAATGCGCTTAGCCCCTGCGACAGTTGAGGAGGTTCTACTCGATATGGATGAAAAGTCGGCAGTGGTAGTGGTGCCGGACGAGCAACTTCGCTGGCAATAGGTAGAGCAGGACAAAACGCAAGACTTGCGGCTAAGCTCACAGGTTGGAAGATAGATATTAAGAGTAGAAAGCGCTACGAAGAGATGTTGGGCGATGATGAACAGGATTATCAGGAAATTGTAGAGTATTCGGAGGAATAAAATTCAAATTGAAGGAAAAAGAAGATACCTATGAGGCGTTGCGTCGGATCGCAACACATCAAAACCAAAGGGAGAACTTATAAGAATATCTGCGTATGGGGGCGATGTAAAAATAGATGATAGCGGTAGAGCTAATGGTAGAGGCATTTATTTATGCAAATCTGCGGATTGCTTTACGAAGGCGAAAAAGAGAAAGGCAATATCCCGAAATCTTGAGATTGATATTAGTGAACAGGAGCTGGAAAGGCTTTTTGAGGAATTGAAAGAGTATGAGAGATAAAATTGAAAGTTATATGGGATTTTGCAAGAAAAGCCGGAGCTATTGTTGTAGGAACGGATACGCGCATTATCTCAATGAAAAAAGAAAAAATATAAAGCTGCTCATAATCGCAGGCGATGCAGCGGCAAATTCAATTGAGAAATTGCGAAATGCGGCGATAAGTAACGGTGTGGATTTTAGGGTGTTTTCGAACAAAGAAAAACTTTCTTCGTATGTTGGAATGCAAAATAAAATTGCATTTGGAATCACGGATTTAGGCTTTGCAAATGCGATATTAAAAGAGATAGATTTCGATGTAAGATAGAAAAAGCGGAGGTGTTTTAATGGCAATAAAAATTTTTAGAATTGGCAAAAGAACTGAATATCAATAGCACATTGCTGTTGGAAAAAAATTAAAGAATTAAAGACAGGGCAAAAATAAAAATAGTGAGCTTGATGATGAGCAGGCGGACGCAGTGCGAAAACTTATAGGAAAGCCGGTTGAAAAAGTAGAAAAAAACTGCAAAAACCGAGAGCGAAAAAGGTGGAAGAGGAAATTGAGGAACCGAAAGTTGTCGTAAAAGCTGCTAAAAAGTTACGGCGAGTCCTGTGAAGCAGGTAGTTGAGCAAGCACCGCATACAAGAGAAAAGGATGCACAAACTAAGCCGCCAAGACAAAAATATAGAGGAACTTCAAGCCGTGAAAAAGCGACGGAAAAACCTAAGGATGATGTAAAAGGTACAAATTCGGTAGAAGAAGCGAAACAGTCTGGCAAGGTAGAAGACACAAAAAGAGGACGTAAAAGTCGAAAAAAGGGACTAACGCCTAAAGAAGAGCCTGCTATGGAACCTCTCAAAGAAGAAAAAGCAAAAGGGAAGAAGAATCATGTGCACGCTGATACGATTCCAAAAGTTAAAAATTCTTAAAAATTCGATCCGGAAGCTGAGAAGCTCGAAAAAGAAAGAAAAGCCGCGCAGAGAAAAGCTGAACAGGGAGCTCGTGATGTTCAAAAAGGTGTTGCGCCAAGAAAAGATGAGCGAAAAAGACCTGAACGTAGCGATAATACTCAAAAATCGCAATTTTGACAAGGGCGGAAAAGATGACAAGTTTCAAAGAAACAAATCTAAGGATTTTAAATCGAATTGAATTTCGATAGGGCGGTTACAGGAAAAAGACAAAAGATGAATACTCGCAAGACAAGAGACAGTCTCAAAGTCGAGATAAAAGTCGCGAAAAGAAAAACAGGCGGCGTAGAAGCACCAATCGTAAACAAACCTCAAAATTAGCGCGACGAAAAACAAAAGCAAAAATAAGGAACGAAACAAGTTTGCGAAGCTGGAAGGCGGTAAGCCTAAGTCAACCAAGATGCGTTCGCTTGAAAAGATTCAAAAGCCAAAGAGACACCAAAATAAGCCGAAACAGATAGAAGAAGAAATTGTCGAGGAAGTACTGCCTTTGGGAGCAAGAAGGTGGATGTGCCTATTACAGTTGCGGGATTCTGCGAGCAGCTCGGCATTTTCAACATCTACTGTTATAATCAGTTGATGAAACTTGGAATTATGGCAAATATAAATCAGACGCTGGACGAGGCATCGGTGCTTGTGCTTGCAGATGAGCTTGGGGTAGAAGTTGTAATCGGTAAAGTTAAAGAGGAACTTGTAGAGGAAGGAATCGAAAACTCTGAGGGATAGAGAAGAAGATTTACAGCCTTGTGCACCTATCGTTGCAGTAATGGGACCATGAGACCACGGAAAGACTTCCTGCTCGATGCAATCAGAAAGACGAATGTTACAGCAAGAGAATCCGAGGAATTACGCAGCACATCGGAGCATCAGAGGTAACAATAAATAACAAGAAAAATTGTATTTTTTGGATACTCCGGGACACGAGGCGTTTACTGCAATGCGTGCCAGAGGTGCGCATGGAGCGGATATCGCAATATTGGTAGTTGCTGCGGACGATAGCGTTAAGCCGCAGACTGTTGAGTCCATAAGCCACGCGAAGGCTGCAAATGTTCCAACTATAGTTGCGATAAACAAAAATAGATAAACCGGGTGCTAATATCGATAGAGTAAAAACAGGATTTGTCAGAACACGGAATCTTGGTTGAAGATTGGGGCGGAGATACGATTTGTGTACCTGTTTCGGCAAAAGCGGGAGAGGGAATTGTACCGCTTCTCGAGATGGTATTATTGCAAGCGGAAATGATGGAGCTTAAGGCAAATCCCAACCGATTGGCACTTGGAACCGTGCTTGAGGCAAGACTTGACAAGGCGAGAGGACCGTGGCAAGTTTGCTTGTTACAAACGGAACATTGCATGCAGGAATGAGTATTGTTGCAGGAACTTCATACGGAAGAATATAGGGCGATGTCGGATTTCGCAGGAAATCCTATCAAAAAGCAGGCCCTGTCTACAGCTGTGGAAATACTTGATTTACAGAAGTGCCGCAAGCGGGAGATGTGTTCAATGCGGTTTCACAGGATAAAACTGCTAGAGAAATTGCAGAAAAGAGAAAAGAAAACCCAAGAGAAGAGGTGCTTGCTAAGAATTCGGGAAGTACTTTGGAGGAGCTGTTCTCGCAGATAGAAGAAGGGGATATAAAGGAACTCAACCTGATAGTCAAGGGAGACGCTCAAGGGTTCCGTAGGTGCGCTTGTTACTTCTTTTTGAAAAATTGTCAGCTGAAAATGTTAGGGTAAAGATAATCCATTCTGCGGTAGGAACTGTTACAGAATCGGATATCATGCTTGCGCAGACGCTCGGGTGCGGTAATCATAGGTTTTAATGTAAGACCCTAGCACGACGGTAAGCAATATGAGCTGAACGAGAAGGCGTTGAGATTAGAACATACAGCATTATATACGATGCGATAGACGATGTTGAAGCTGCGATGAAGGGAATGCTCGATCCTGAGTATAAGGAAGAGGTGCTTGAAAGGTAGAGGTAAGAACTACATTTAAAAGTACCGAATGTAGGAACACTGCAGTGCCTATGTACTTGAAGGAAAGGTTATCAGAAATGCTCTAATCAGATTGGTTAGAGATGGTATAGTATACCATGAAGGAAAAAAATATCATCGCTTAAACGCTGAGGATGATGTAAAAAGAAGTGGCGCATGGATATGAGTGCGGTATAGGGTTTTGAAAACTATAACGATTTAAAGAAGGAGATATCATAGAGTGCTTCCACATGGTAGAAATACCGAGAAAGTAGGGTGCAAATGGGTAAGAATTATAGAAAAAGACAGACTCGGTGAGGAAATAAAAACTTATCGGAGAAATGCTTATCAACGGACTTAAGGATCCAAGATTTTTCGGGCTTTGTAAGCGTATCGGCGGTAGATGTAACAGCGGATATGAGTTATGCTACAATTTATGTGTCGGTACTTGCAAGCGGGAGCGAAGAAGAAGCCAAACAGAAAAAGCAGGATGTGCTTGCAGCTTTTTTTCAGTGCCAAGGGCATGATAAAAAGAAATTGGACGAAAAATTTCACTAAGACATATTCGGAGCTGATATTTAAGCTCGATGAAACTATGGAATACAGTAGGCACATGAGCGAGATTATAGATGAGGCAATCAAAAATGACCGACATCTTAATACTATCGAGGGAGTAGCAAGTGAGCTTGACAAAAGCAAATAGCGTATTGCTAATGCCGCATATCAATATGGATGGTGATACATTGGGCTCTGCAGTTGCGCTTTGTCTTGCATTACGGCAACTCAGGGAAGGATCTCATATGTCCTGATAGATGAGGAAATCCCAAGTTTTCTCGACTTTTTACAAACGGATTGCTGTACGGAAAATTTAGACTGCATAGAAAAACCGGATGTGTGTGTGTGTATAGATTGCGGTGATGCGGAACGCTTCAAAAATAGAAGTTCCAAGTTTTTGAGGGCAAGGTAACGGGATGCATAGATCATCATATCACCACAAAGCCTTTCGCGAAGTTCAATTATGTGGATCCGAATGCGGCGGCAACAGCGGAGATTATATACGACATAATTTGTGAACTCGGAGCGGATATAGATGTGGGAATAGCAGAGGCTATATTTACGGGAATCACTACAGATACCGGAAATTTCCAATACTCGTCAACAACCGCACGAACTCATGAAATCGCAGCTGCACTTTACGAACTTGATGTGGATTACAACAAGGTGAGCATAAATCTCTATCAGCGCAATCGAGTTGAAAAATTGATGTTGCAGGCAAAGATATTGTCTAAAAATGGAGCTGTTTGCAGATGGCAAGGCGGCTTTGTGCTTTGCAACAAAAGAAAATGCTCGAAGAAGAAAATGCAATAATGGAAGATACAGAAGGTGTAATCGATACGCTGCGCAGTATTTCGGGAGTTGAAATTGCCGGATTTATAAAAGAACTTACGGCAGACACGTGTAAAGTCAGTCTGCGCTCAAAAAGTTACATAGATGTTGCAGAGATAAGCCTTAAATTCAATGGTGGCGGACACAAGCGAGCGGCAGGGGTTCAGCCTGAACGAAAGCGTAGAGAACGCTCTAAAAATTTTTAAAAGAAACAATACAGGAAGCAGCACAAAACTAATGAAGCTGAATGGAATAGTAAACCCTATATAAACCGCAAGGCTATACATCACACGATTGTGTTGCAATAGTCAGGCGTGCAATAGGAATAAAAAGTAGGACATACGGGAACACTCGATCCGATGGCGGAGGGGGTGCTCCCGATTTGTATTGGTAAGGCAACGCGAATAATAGAATATTTTGATGCCGATTTGAAAAACATATGAATGCACTTTTGAGCTTGGAATTGCAACGGATACACTCGACATATGGGGAGAAGTGTTGGAAAAATCGGAAAGAGGAAGCGAAGCGGCTTATCGACGAGAAAATTATAACAAGAGAAAAAATCGTATCGGTATTAAACGATTTTGTTGGAGCGATTGAGCAAATACCGCCTAAATTTTCTGCGCTAAAAGTTAATGGGAAGCGTCTTTATGAATACGCAAGGGAAAATATAGATGTTGAGATAAAGGCGAGAAGCATATATATAGACAGCATTAGATTCTTGGAGTTCGATGAAGAAAAATATGGCGATTTCTTTTTGAGGTTACATGCTCCAAGGGAACATATGTCAGAACGCTGTGCGCCGATATAGGAGAAAAATTTGGAGTACCTGCCGCCATGACATATTTAAAAAGGAGCAAAAGCGGGATATTTGATGCCGCAAGTGCGCTGCCTATGGAAAGGCTCAAAGAAATTCGTGAATTGCCAAATTTGCCGGAAATTTTATCGGAAATGTTTCTGGATATGGATGATGTTTTGGAAAAATCTGGGAGAAGCAGTTGTAAAAACGGAAAAATTAAAGTTTCTGTTAAACGGAGTGCATCTTTATGAAAGTGATGTAGAGATATTATCGCAGCCTAGGTATAAATTGCAGAAACCGGCGCACGCCATACCTGAATATTTCAATCGTGCGTACAGGGCGTATTATCGTAAAGACGGCATACAGGAATTTGTAGGGGTTATATTTTTCGATAAAGATACGCGAACCTACAAAGCGGAAAAAATTTTATTACAAGACAGGTGATGAATGGAAATATTTAATAGATTGGAAGACATAAAAATAACAGATCCGACTGTCGTTGCGCTCGGAAACTTTGACGGTGTCCATTTGGGACATAGAATGTTGATAAAAAATGCAGTGGATTTTGCAAAGCTGCAAGGCTTGAAAAGCGCAGTTTTCACATTTTCAAACCATCCGAGAAATTTAGCGAAAAAAGACAGCGTCAAGCATATATTGGATGCGGACGAGAAATCTGAAAATTATAGCTTCTCTAGGTATAGATTATCTTTTAATCTTCCTTTTGATGAGCAGATAAGGCATTTATCGGCAGCCGATTTTGTTGATAAAATTTTGATAGACAAGTTTAAAATTAAGCAGGTATATTGTGGATTTAATTACAGATTCGGCTTCAGAGCAGGGGGGAATCCCGAGAAGTTGCTTCATATAGGACTTGAAAAGGGGTTTGGACTTCATATTCTTGAACCTTTTGAGATAGACGGAGTGGTCGTTAGCAGTACGGAAAATCCGCAAGGCTATCGAAGAAGGAAATATAGCGCTTGCAAAATAAATACTTAGGAAGGGAATTTGCTTTAAGCGGGAAAGTAATACATGGAAATAAACTTGGCAGTACGATAGGCATACCTACTGCAAATGTGGCGATAAAGCCCGATATGGCAATACCTCTTTACGGAGTATATGTTACGAACACTTTGATTGACGGCAAGTCTTACAGGAGTATAAGCAATGTGGGTAAAAACCTACCATAGGTGATTATGAAATAAATTTAGAAACACACATACTGGATTTTGACCGGGATATTTATGATAGAGAAATAAAGGTTGAGTTTTTTGGATTTTGTAAGACAGGAAAAACGCTTTTGACAGTATTGACGCTCTAAAGAAAGTCCATAGAGCATGACTGCGCAACGGCGCGAAATTTTTAAGGAAATTTAATTTACATAAAAATCACGGAATTTTTGATTGAAAACAATGTAGCAAAGCGGTAAAATTATTGTAGGAAACATTTTGGAGGGACATTTATTATGAAGAAAGAATTTAAAGCGGAGTCAAAAAGACTTTTTAGATTTGATGATAAAATTCGATATATACGCATAAGGAAATCTTTTTTGAGAGCTTATTTCTAATGCAAGCGATGCGATTGATAAGATGTATTATTTGTCATTGAGCGAAAGTACGGGAATAAGCAGGGAAGACTATTATATAAGAATAACAACCGACAATGAGGCGCGCACATTAACAATTAGCGATAACGGAATAGGAATGGACGAAAGCGAACTTGAAGAAAAATTTAGGCACAATAGCACAGAGCGGTTCGCTTAAATTCAAGGCGGATTTGGATGAAAAGAGAAAGAAACTGAAAATATAGATATAATAGGTCAGTTCGGAGTAGGATTTTTATTCCGCGTTTATGGTTGCAGATAAAATTGAGGTAAAAACAAGGCGCTTCGGACATGATAAGGCATATATATGGGTTTCACAGGGGCAAGCGGCTATGAAATAAGTGAAACGGAAAAAGAAGAAAACGGAACGGAAAATCAAGCTATATTTAAAGGCGGATACGGAAGAAGAAAAATATAGCGATTATCTTGAGGCGCATAAAAATTCAATATCTGATAAGTAAATATTCCGATTATGTGCGATATCCGATCAAGATGCTTGTTGAAAAAGCAGATTGGTAGAAGCAAGTGAGGAAGAAAAAGCAAGCCGAAGATTACAAAACCGCAGTATGAAAAAAATATGAAGAAGATAAAATTTTTAAATAGTATGGTTCCACTTTGGAAAAAGCCGAAAAGCCAAATAACAAAGGAGGAATACGATGATTTTTACATGGGTAAGTTCATGGATTTTTGAGCCGCCTGCTCATGTGATACATACAAAGGTTGAGGAGTAGTTTCATATGATGCGCTGCTTTATATACCCGGCAAGTACCCCGTTTGATTATTATACAAAAGAGTATGAAAAGGGACTGACACTTTATTCGAGCAGCATAATGATAATGGATAAGTGTCAGGAATTGCTACCTGATTATTTCAGCTGTAAAAGGGGCTTGTCGATTCACAGGATTTGTCGCTGAACATTTCGCGTGAGATATTGCAACACGACAGGCAGCTGAAAGCTATTGCGCAGAGAGTTGAAAAAGAAAATTAAGGCTGAGCTTTTTTGGAGCTTATGGAAAAGATAGGAGAAGTACGAAAAAAATATATAGCAATTTTGGAATACAGCTAAAATTTGGAGCGTATTCAGACTTTGGACTCACAAGGATGCCGTTTCGATTTGTTGCTCTTTCATTCTTCAAGTGAAAATAAGCCGGTCAGCTTTTGCTGAATACATAAGCAGGATGAAGGAAGAGCAAAAATACATTTATTATGTCTGCGGTGAAAGTATAGAAAAAAATTGGAAAAAGCAACCACAGACAGAGCTTATCAAGAGCAAGGGCTACGAGATTCTTTACTGTACCCATGAAATAGATGAGTTTGCTTTTAAAGGCGATTTCTTCCGTTTCGGGAAAAAGAATTTAAGTCAATTTCCGATGCTGATTTGGATATTTTTGAAAGTGAGCAGGGAAAAAGAAGAGCTTGCGAAAAGGAAGAAGAAAACAAGGATATGCTTGCGGCTATGAAATCCGCTTTGGAAGGAAAAGTTGCGAATGTAATAATTTCAAGGAAACTTGCTAATCATCCGGTCTGCATTTCAAGTAGCGGAGGACTTTCTATCGAAATGGAAAAAGTATTAAAACGCAATGCCGAATGTAGCAGGAGAAAAAGTGAGTGCAGAAAAAGGTACTGAGATAAATCCTAACCACAAGATATTTGAGACACTCAAAGCGGCATATGAACAAGGAAATGGAAAGCTGGAAAAATATGCGAAGCTCTTGTATAATCAGGCGTTATTGATAGAGGGACTTTCAGTTGAAGATCCTCTTGAATTTTCGGACTTGATTTGTGAAATTATGTAATTAAGGCTAAGCGAGTAAGGAGAATTGGGATATGGCTAGGGATTTGCTGGCGCTTCAAAACGGGAGCGACATTAGAGGTGTAGCGATTTGTGAAAAAGCGGAGGATGAAGCTAAAAAAATTGGACGGCGACGCTGCGGAGCGTATAGCGAAGGCTTTTTGCTGTTCCTAAGCGAGAAGCTCGCAAAAAAGCCGTCAGAGCTATATGTTGCCGTAGGCAGGGATAGCCGCCTGACCGGCGAGGAACTCGCCGGCAGGCTGGCTCGCGCGCTTTCAGCGCACGGATGCAAGGTAGGCGATGCCGCCTTGCATCTACCCCCGCCATGTTTATGGCTACCAAATTCGAGTCGATTGACGCTGACGGTGCTATTATGATAACTGCCAGCCATTTACCTAAAAATAGAAACGGATTCAAATTCTTTACAAAAGATGGCGGATTGGAAAAGGCGGATATTCGAAAATACTGGAAACTGCAAGCGACGATGAACAACTGAAAGGACTTTGCTGAGTTTACAAAATTCAGGCAGAGGTGTCGGAAATAGACCTTATGCAAAAATATAGCGCGTTTTTGCGTGATAAAAATCAAGAGCGGAGTTTGTGCTACGGATTTTGAAAAACCGCTTTCGGGATTAAAAATTGTTATAGATGCAGGTAATGGAGCGGGCGGATTTTATGCAGAGATGTTTTGACACCGCTTGGAGCTGATGTATCTGACAGCCTTTTTGGAAACCTGACGGAAATTTTCCGAATCATATTCCAAACCCCGAAGATGAAGATGCGATGAAAAGTATATCATCGCAAGTTTCTGAAAGCGGAGCGGACTTAGGTATCATATTTGATACAGATGTTGACAGAGCGGGTGCAGTTGATGAAAGCGGTAAAGCAATCAGCAGAAACGCAATGATTGCTCTTGCAGCTGCCATTTTGAAAGATGAGGGGATTGCACGAACGACGGTAGTTACAGACAGCGTTACGAGCAATGAACTTACCGATTTTTATAGAAAATGTATTAAAGTTTAAGCACCATAGATTTAAGAGAGGATACAAGAATGTTATAAATGAATCCATAGCTTTGAATAGTCGAGGCGAGGATTCCGAACTTGCCATAGAAACCTCCGGACATGGGGCGTTTAAAGAAAATTACTTCCTTGATGACGGTGCGTATTTGGCTACTAAAATTGTTATTGCAGCGGCAAAGTTGAAACCTTTAGGTAAGGGATAAACAGCTAATTACAGGCTTCAAGGAACCGCTTGAAAGTATTGAAATCAGAGTAAACATAAATTGTGAAAATTTTTTTCCGAACTGGCGGATCAGCGTGATTGCGGATATGAACTTTTGGCTTTCTCAAAAAGCTGCATGAGAAGAAATCAAAACGGAGAGCTTGAACTTATAGATAATGATAATGGTTGTTTGTGTAAATGCGGGATGTCGCTTGTTACACCTAATTTTGAAGGAATAAGAATAAATTTCGATACGGAAAAAGTAAAAAGGATGGGCATTGCTTAGAAAAATCATTACATGAAAGTCTGATGCCTATAAATATTGAAGCACAAACCGAGGGCGGAAACAGCGGAAATAGCAAAAAAAGATTAAAAGAATTTTGAAGAATTACAAGGAGCTTGACTTGAGCAAGCTGTAAATTCAGCATTCGGATTTGTTGACGGAGTTAGTGATTTTTGAAGTTTTACGGAGGGAAAAATGGCATTTACGCATCTACATGTTCATACGGAATACAGCCTGCTTGACGGTGCTTCGCGAATAGCCGATCTTGTAAAGCGAACAAAGAACTCGGAATGGACAGCATAGCCATTACCGATCACGGGAATATGTTCGGGAGCAATTGAATTTTTACAAAGAGGCATTGCAAACGGTATCAAACCTATTTTTGGGATGTGAGGTTTATACGGCAAAAGACGACCATTTTGATAAAAACGACCGAGAACTCGGACATCTGATATTGCTTGCAGAAAACAATGAAGGCTACAAAAATCTAATGAAAATAGTTTCCAAAGGTTATACGCAGGGGTTTTACTATAAGCCGAGAGTTGACAAGGAAATTTTGCGAAAGCATAGCAAGGGAATAATAGCGCTTTCTGCGTGTATCATAGGTGAGGTTCAGAAAAAGCTGAAGCAGGGAAATTATGAAGGTGCAAAGCATTGGAGCTTCTTGATATTTTCAAGCGAAGGAAACTTTTTGGAAGTGCAGGATCACGGACTTGAGGAGCAACATCTAATTGATGCAGGGATGCAGCGGTTACATTTGGAAACGGGAATCCCTTTTGTAGCAACGAACGATGTACATTATGTGAAAAAGGAAGATGCAAAGTGGCACGACATACTTTTGTGTATACAGACAGGAGCGAGAGTATCCGATGCAGAGCGTATGCGATTCCCGAACGATGAGTTTTATTTAAAAATCACCGAAGGAGATGCAGATACTGTTTTCAAGATTTGAGGGTGCTTTTGAAAACACGGAGAAGATAGCGAAGCGATGCAATGTTGAAATCGAATTCGGTAAGTTTTCATCTTCCGAATTCACACCGCCAACCAGCTTTACGAATGCTGCATATTTGCGTGCGCTGTGCAGAGAAGGACTTGAAAAGCGTTATAAACAACGCGCCAAAGAGATAGAACCAAGACTTGAAATGGAGCTCGATGTAATAGAAAAATGGGATATGTCGAGTATTTTTGATAGTGTGGGACTTTATAAATTACGCTAAGAAAAATAAAATAATGGTCGGACCGGGCAGAGGTTCGGCGGCAGGAAAGCGTTGTTTCGTATGTGCTTGAGATAACGGACATAGATCCGATGAAATACGGTCTTATTTTTGAAAGATTTTTTTAAATCCTGAAAGAGTGAGTATGCCGGATATAGATATAGACTTTTGCTATGAAAGACGGCAAGAGGTAATAGACTATGTGGTTCAAAAATATGGTAAAGATAGAGTTTCGCAGATAGCTACATTTGGAACAATGAAAGCAAAGGGCGCAATTCGAGATGTTGCAAGGGTAATAGATGCGAGCTATGCCAAGGCGGATGAGCTTGCAAAAAGCTGTTCCTGTGAGCAAAAACAAGCCGCTTACGATAAATGAAGCATTGCAGGTGAGCCCAGATTTAAAAAGGCATATGAAGATGACGAACAGTCAAGGGAAATCATAGATTATGTAATGAAAAATCGAAGATATGCCGCGCACGTGTCTACTCATGCTGCCGGTCGTGATTTCAAAAAGAGGACATAGACGAATATGTTCCTTTGTACTGGTCGCAGGGAAAAAGGCTCGGCAACGCAGTTCACAATGACAACTATTGAGAAACTCGGGCTTTTAAAAATGGATTTTCTGGGACTTAGGACGCTCACGGTCATAAGGGATACCATAGAGCTGGTGCGTCAAAAATACAGGAATACCTTGGATTTTTCAACGCTGGAAATGGACGATCCGAAAGTTTTTGAACTTATAGCAAAAAGGAAAAACTCTAGGGGTATTCCAGCTTGAAAGTCCCGGAATGACTCAGTTTATGAAAAGCTCTTAGCCCCGATTGCTTCGAAAGATATTATCGCGGGAATTTCGTTATATAGGCCGGGCCCTATGGCGTCGATTTCGACATATATCGACAACAAGAAAAATCCTGACGGCATAGTGTATATACATGAAAAGTTGAAACCCATATTGAGCGTTACTTACGGATGTTTGGTATATCAAGAGCAGGTAATGCAAATTGTTCGCGAACTTGCGGGTTACAGCTACGGTAGGAGCGACCTTGTTCGCTAGAGCCATGAGCAAAAAGATAGAGATGTAATGCTCAAGGGAAAAGGAAAATTTTATAAACGGAAAACCGGCAGATGAAACGGGCGAGGAAGTTTGCGGCTGCGTTAAAAACGGTATAGCAAAAGGAAGCGGCGGAGGAGATATTTAACCAAATGGTCAGCTTTGCGGAATACGCGTTTAACAAGTCTCACGCGGCGGCGTATGCGGTGCTCGCCTACCAAACAGCTTATTTAAAGAGATATCATCCTGTGGAGTTTATGGCTGCGCTTATGACGAGTTTTATAGGGAATCCAAAAGCAATAGCTAAGTACATTCGCGAATGCAAGGAAATGGGGATAGAGGTATTGCCGCCCGATGTCAACGAGAGATGGGCAAGTTTTTCTGTCGAAAACGGAAAGATTAGATATGCGCTTATCGCTGTCAAGAGCGTCGGTGTTAATGTTGCAGATGAAATAGTACGAGCTAGAGAAGAAAAAAGGCAGACTCGAACAATATATTTACATTCATCGCCAATTTAGATGTCAGGATAATAAATAAAAACCGATTGAAGCCCTGATTAAAGCGGGAGCAATGGATTGCTTTACAACAAATAGAGCGGCGATGCTTGCGATTTACGAAAAGGAAATAGAGTCTGCTGCAGATATCCGCAAGGAAGAATATTGTAGGACAGCTTTCTATTTGAGCTTGCGTCCGACGAAAATGGTTCAGGAAACTACGGTAGGGAAGCTGCCTGATGTTGAAAAATTTTTCGAAGAAGATACTGCTTTCTTTGGAAAACGAGTATTTGGGCGTATATTTAACAGGGCATCCACTCGATGAATATGCGCAAGCTGTAGCGAAATTTGCGACCATTACGGGGAAGCGTTTGCGGTGCAGGAGGAAGATGAAAACGGCGATGTAGAAATATCGCGAGCTACCGAACTCAAAGACGGGATGAATGTGCGTGTTGCGGGTAGAATAGCTTCGAAAAAGAATTTTTAATCGACAAGAGAAATGCGCAAATGGCATTTGTAGAAATTGAAGACTTTTGGGAATATGGAAGCTGTAATTTTTCAAGAGTATATGAAAAGTACAGAAGATTGATTGAGGAGGACAATATTGCTAGGAATTGCAGGCAAAATAAGTCTGCGTGAAGGCAAGCCGCCTACAATCAACGTAGACAGGGTTTTCGCAATAGATGAGATATCGCAGGCGATTTTTAGAAGATAAAACTGACGAAGTGCAGAGCGAAGCAAGGACTTTGAAAAATCAAAATTCGAAGTTTGCAGACGAAAAGGAAGCGATGCGCGAAATCGAAAAATTGATTTTGCGAAATAGGGGTGAAAGCCCTGTTGTGGCTCTATGTTGAAAAGACCGAACTGCATTTAGAACAGGCGAAAACTTGCGTGTAGATATGAATGAAGAATTTTTGTAGAACTTATGGAAATAGTGGGAAGTGAAGAAAACATCAAATATTAGGAGGCGAATTGTGAGAAAAATAGGAATACTTACGAGCGGAGGCGACGCTCCCGGCATGAATGCGGCAGTGCGAGCGGTTGTAAGAAGCGCAATATATAACGGTCTTGATGTTTGCGGCATATATCGCGGTTACGAAGGTCTGATAGACGGAGATATAAGCGAAATGAACATCCATCGGTATCCGATATATTGCACATGGGAGGCACAATATTAAGAACTGCGCGAAGCGAGCGTTTTTATGACCGAAGAGGGGCAAAAAGAGCGATGCATAGTGCTTGAGAGCTTCGGCATAGAAGGACTCGTGGTGATAGGGGCGATGGTTCCCCAAAACGGAGGACTTGCGCTTGCACAGAGGGAATTCCTGTTATGGGAATACGGTACTATAGACAACGACCTTGCATACACAAAATACACTATAGGATTTGATACTGCTGTTAACACGGTACTTTCTGCAATAAGCAACATAAAGGGATACTTCTTCGGCGCACGAGCGTACTACCGTAATAGAAGTTAGGGTAGACATTGTGGGGACATTGCTCTTTATGCGGGCGTTGCAGGAGGGAGCAGGAAGCAATTCTATACGGAACTTGAATATAATATAAATAATATCTGCAAAAAGATAATTCAAGGTAGAAATAGAGGTAAGCTGCACAGTATCATAGTGAAAGCGGAGGGGGTTGACATAGGGACTTCGAGCTTTGCAAAACAAGATAGCGGAGAATACGGACTTGAAGTAAAAATAGTTGTACTGGGTTATGTACAGCGAGGCGGTGCGCTGACGGCACGAGATAGAGTTTTGGCGAGTGTCATGGGGAATAAGCGGTAGAACTTTTATTAAAAAGGAAGTGAAAGTCAGGGCGATAGGCGTGAAGCAGACGAAATAGTGCATTTCGATTTAAAGGATGCGCTTGCAGTAGAGGACATGCGATGAAAGTATGCTGAAACTTGCAGACGCTTTTGTCGATTTAACTGTCTGCGAATTACCCTTAAGTATTTTTTGTGTTTTGGTGCGTAGTTGTTGACATTTCACTATTATGTAGGATATACTATGAATAATTATATAATTTTTAAATAGTTGACAAAAATTTTGGAGAAAGGAGGAAAGAAAATGCTGAAAAATTGTTAAAAATTCCTTATTGGCGCAGCGGGCAGTTGCAGGGTATGGAATTTTTCATGCTGTTGAATTTTTATATACTACTATCAGTGGACATGAGATAGATTTTTGAACGGAAGGCAACTGGAAATATTTGCAATAACATTTGGACTAATTTGTGGAATTATATTTTTAGAGCATCGAATATTTTTGGAGGCATAGCAAAAACGCTGCGAAAAGCATAGAAAAAGACCCTACAGGGAGTGGCGACTCACGATATTATTGCAGGCACCGTGGGACTAATTGCGGGATTTGTAATAGCGGCGCTGCTCAGCCTTATGTTCCAAAAAATAGATGTGTTTTATCTTGATATTATATTGCTCTGCTCTGTCGTATATAATTTTGGGCTATCTCGGAGTGGTGATAGCAAACCAAGAGGTACAAGGATTTTTGCAAAACCTTATACCGCAAAAAGGGGAAAGCGGCATTTAAAAAGAAAGAGTTCGGACGCGTCGCCGAAGATATTTGATACGAGTGTAATCATCGACGGCAGAATATCGGATATAATGAAAACCGGCTTTATAGAAGGGAAAATTGTAATCCCTGAATTCTGTACTCTTAGAGCTGCAACATGTTGCGGATTCTTCGGATAGCTTGCGTAGAGCCAGAGGACGCAGAGGACTTGATATACTGAACACTTTGAGAGAAAGCATACGGCGTTGAGATTTACAATACTACGGGCGATAAGAGCATAGAGGAAATACCGGAAGTCGATATTAAACTGCTAAAGCTGGCGCAAAATATTGGAGGAAAGGTTGTTACAAACGACTATAACTTAAATAAGGTCGCAGGTATAAAGGGCGTCGAAGTTTTTGAATATCAATGAACACTGAGATACATTGAAGCCTATGGTCATACCCGATTGAAGAAATGAACCTGTTCTTGATAAAAGAAGGAAAAGAGTCAAATCAGGCGCTTGCATATCTTGACGACGGAACTATGATAGTAGTTGAAGAAGGCAGAAAGTATATCGGTTCAAATGTTGCAGTAGTTGTTACCAGCGTTCTACAGACAGCTGCCGGCAGAATGATTTTTGCTAAAATCAGAAAGTAAAAAAATATAGATGTATCAAAACAAACGGGTGCTGGCGATAGGTGGCTGCCGCAGGTAGCGGTAGCAGAATGAAAAACGAGATTCCAAAGCAATTTCTAAAGATTGATGGGAAACCATAATAGAAAAACTGTAAAGCAGATTTGAAAAAATCAGTATGTTGACGGTTTTTGTCGTGGTAAGCGAAAAATATTTAGAGTATGTAAAAGACTTGCTTGCAGGAACGAAGAAACTCAAAGAGTTGTTGTCAGGTGGAAATACGAGGCAAGCATCGGTTTTTAGTGCATTAGAAAAAGATTGAAGATGATGCTTGGTATTGGTGCATGATGCGGCAAGGCCATATGTGAGACGATGCGCTTATCAATTCTGTAATCGTCGCTGCGAGCGATTTCGGCGCAGCTGTTCCTGCTATTGAAATAGCGGATACAGTGCAAAGACGGTGGCGGCAGATGAAAGCAACAATATATTTGTTTTGGATACAGTTGATAGAAGTATATTACGCAGGGTACAAAACTCCGCAAGATTTTTGTGCGGCACTGTTAAAAGCGCGCATATGCGCATGCTCAAGATATAACTTTGAAGGCACGGATGATTCAATGCTTGTTGAAGCGCTTGGCGAAAAAGTGTCGCTAATTGACGGAAATGCGGAGAATATAAAAATTACGAGGATAGAAGATATGCCAAGTGAAAATAGAGTCGGTTACGGCTTTGATGTTCATAAGTTGGTATCGGATGTACCGCTATATCTTGGCGGTGAAAAATTCCATATGAAAAAGGATTGCTAGGACATCTCGGACGCGGATGTATTGATACACGCGATAATGGATTCCATATTGGGAGCTGCGCATTTAGGGGATATAGGAAAGCATTTTTCCGATACTGCAAGCGATTACAAAGGTATAAAGCAGTATCAAATTGCTTGAAAAGTAAAAACTATGATACGGGAGCGTGGATACAGGATTGTCAATATAGATTCCGCTGTAATGTGTGAAGCACCGAAACTGGCTCCTTTACAGAAAATGGAACAAAAATATTGCGGACGCACTTGCTATAAGTAAAGAAAAAGTTAGCGTAAAAGCGACAACGACTGAAGGGCTCGGATACACAGGTGAGGAGAAGGTATTGCCGCCTCGAGTGTGAGTTTACTGAATATACATTTAAAGAGGAGAAATAGATGAAATTATCAAAACTGCATTTAAAAACACTTAGAGAGGTTCCAAACGAAGCTGAAATTGCGAGCCACATATTGCTCATCCGTACCGGAATGATAAGAAAGCTCGTTTCGGGAGTATATGGATTTATAGCCTTTTGGGAATAGAGTGCTTCGCAAAATTGAAAACATCATACGCGAAGAAATGGATAAAAAGGAGCGCAGGAGGTACTTATGTCCGCGCTGCAACCGCTGGAGCTGTGGCAAGAGTCAGGCAGGTGGTTTAAATACGGTCCTGAACTTTGGCGTTTGAATGACAGAAATGGAAGAGAATTTTGTCTTGGCCCTACACACGAAGAGATATTTACGGATATAGTGAGGGTCGGATGTGAACTCACATAGGCAATTACCTTGAATTTATATCAAATACAAAACAAAAATACAGAGATGAAGCAAGGCCACGTTTCGGTCTTATGCGTAGTAGAGAATTTATTATGAAAGATTCTTATTCTTTCGATAAAGACGAAGCGGGACTTGATGCAAGCTACAAAAGATATGTACGATGCGTACACGAAAAATATTCGAAAGATGCGGACTTGATTGCAGACCCGGTTGAGGCGGATACGGGAGCGATTGGCGGAAGCAATTCCCATGAATTTACGGCATTGTCGGAAGTGGGCGAAAGCGAAATAGCTTTACTGCGATAAATGTAAAATGGCGGCAACGCTCGAAAAAGGCGGATACAGTTGATGCTAAACCTGATACCGAGGAAATGCTGGATATGAAGGAAGTTCATACAATCGGATACAAAAACAATCGAGGAAGTAGCTGCATTTTTGGAAATAGATAAGAAGAAAACTATCAAAGCGCTTCTGTTTGCGGGTGCATACGGAGGAAGGCGAGGAAAAACGGCTTTGTAGCGGCGTTTATCAGGGGCGACAGGAACTTAATATGACAAAGCTCGTAAATTTACTGGATATTCTGGAGCATTGTATAGAATTTGCAGATGAAGCAAAAATGGGAGAAAGGACAGGAGCAGTTGGAGGATTTACAGGCCCCTACCGCACTCCATGATTGCAAAATTATTGTAGATGCGAGCTTGTCGGACTTAAAAATATGTGCGCAGGTGCTTGTAAGACTGATTACCACCTCGTAAATGTCAACTATGGCAGAGATTACAAGGCGGATATGATTGCTGATTTGAAAGTTTTGAAAGAAGGCGATGAGTGTCCTGAGTGCGGACACCCTGTAAAGGTAACAAGAGGAATCGAAGTCGGACAGGTTTTCAAATTAGGTACTAAATATAGCGAAGCTATGGGTGCTATGTATAAAGATGAAAATCAAAAAGGAAGTACCGATAGTGATGGGATGTTACGGTATAGGTGTAACGCGAACTATGGCGGCTATTATAGAACAGCATCACGACGATAACGGAATAATTTGGCTGATGGAAGTTGCACTTATCATGTGATAATTTGCTTGCTTAACAAGGATGATGAAGCACAAAACGCGTTAGCGGAAAGCATATGAGGAGCTTTTGGAAAACCGCGTAGAGGTGCTGCTCGATGATAGAAAAGAAAGACCGGGCGTAAAGTTTAAGGATGCCGACCTTTTGGGGATTCCAATCAGAATTACAGTTGGAAAGAAGGCGGTAGAAGGTAAAGTTGAGTACAAATTGAGAAATGAAGCGGAAAATGAAGAAATGAGCGCGACGGATGCGGTACAAGGCGATTAAAAGAGTAAAAAGTGAAATATAAGAAAAAAAGAGCCTTCAGGCGGCAAGGAGGAAGCCTATGTGGATAGGTGGCGCAAGGGCTATAATATTTGATGATGACAAAAGAGTGCTTCTGGTAAGTCAAGAACACGAGGGAAAACTGATTTGATGGTTCCGGGCGGCGGAGTTGAGGAAGGTGAAAACTCTATGCAAGCCGCAGTAGCGAAATCAAAGAAGAAACAGGACTGGAGATAAAAATCAAAAGCTATTATGGCATGTAGAGGAAGTTTCTCAAAGCAGGGGCAGAGGTTTGTAATTTCTTTACGGCGAAGATAATCAGTGGACAGTTGGGACTTGGGGTGATCCTGAGTTTTCAAAGACGAGCAGGTGATGCGGGAACTCAAGTTTGTTTTCGAAAAAGAGGAAATGAAAAAGAGCTTGAAAAATGTGTATCCTAAATATCTGAGAGATGAGCTTTTGGGAAGAGGAAAAATATAGAAGTGTTTAAAAATCAGGGAAGAACAGATTGTGTAAGGAGAGAATATGAAAAAGTAGGAAATTATAATGGAAAGCGGAGATGTGATGAGAGGGGAACTATATCCTGAGATTGCACTCAAGCATGGTAGAAAAATTTTGAAAAGCTGGCAAATGAAGAATTTTACGACGGCTTGATTTTTCATCGAGTATACCGGATTTATGATTCAAGGCGGAGATCCCAACGGGACAGGAACCGGAGGACCGGGATATACTATTAAGGGAGAATTTACTTCTAACGGTTTTACGAATGATTTAAAAACACGAAAAAGGGCGTTATGTCTATGGCGAGAACAATGATGCCGGATACCGCAGGCTCGCAGTTTTTTATAATGGCTGACAGCGCACCTCATTTGGACGGAGAATATGCTGCATTCGGCAAAAATTACGGAAGGACTGGAAGCGATAGAAAAATAATTGGTTAAGAGGGATTATCAAGATAAACCGATTGAAAATCAGGTGATGCGCAGCGTCAGAGTTATCGAAGAAAACTAAGATACAAGAAATTTACAATAAAAACTTTGTATTGACTATTGCAATAAATTATGTTAAGATAGTAGACTGCCGTGAGAATTATTAAGTGGCGCTATGCTTTTTTGGTTAGAAATAGCCATTCCAAGGATTAAAGTAAAGGAGTGAGGAAGATACACAATGCCTATACAAGTAGGGAGAAAAAGCGCATGAGCTTCTCCAAAATTAAAGCAGTTTCTGAAATGCCGAACCTAATCGAGATACAAAACTAAATCTTACGATTGGTTTTGAAAGAAGGACTTAGAGAAGTATTTGAGGATATATTCCTATTAGAGATTACGGGAAATTTTGCATTACTGTTTGAGGACTACTTTGAACGAAAGTCCAAAGTATTCTGCAAGAGGAATGTGGGGATAGAGATGTCACTTACGCATCCCCGCTCAAGGTTAAGGTTAGACTGGCCAGACTTGAGAATGGAATTAACAAGGAAACTGTAGAACAAGAGGTTTTCATGGAGATTTCCCGTTGATGACCGAAAAGGTACATTTATATACAATGGAGCGGAGAGAGTTATAGTTACGCAACTGGTAAGATCGCCGGACCGTATTATACAGTTGAGATAGATAAATCAAACAACAAACTCTTTGCAACACAGATAATACCTAATAGAGGCGCTTGGCTTGAGTACGAAACGGACTCTACAGGCGTAATTTCTGTGCGTGTGGATAGGACCAGAAAAACAGCCGGTAACTGCGCTTTTTGAGAGCACTCGGCTTTGGTACCGACAAGGAGAGTTATAGAATATTTTCAGTGAAGATGAGAAGCTGCTTTGACACTTGAAAAGGACGCATCATCTTCGTACGAAGAAGGCCTAAAAGAGATATACAAAAAACTTAGACCGGGAGAGCTGCCTACAACAGAAAGTGCAAAATCGTTTTTGGATGCACTTTTGTTCGATCCTAAGCGCTGTGATTTGGCGAAAGTAGGTAGACAGGCACAACAAAAAGCTCGGACTTGCGAACAGACTTGAAGGCAATATTATAGCGGAAGATGTATTTGATCCGAAATACAGGGAGCTGATTGCAGAAGACGGCGAAAGACTTAATGCCGATATGGCAAAATGCTATTCAAAACACCGTGTAAAAGAAAGTGTATGTTTATGGCAATGTGGATGAAACAAAGAAAGTTAAGGTTATAGGGAAGCCCGTTCGTTGATTTTTCCGCATATATGATTTTTGATTTAAGCGATATGAAATTATCGGACAAGGTGTATTATCCTGTCCCATGAAATACTCGAAGAAAATCACACAGAAGAAGAAATAAAGAGAAGCACTTGTATTAAGGAAAAACGAGTTGTCGCCAAAGCATATTTTGGTTGACGAAACTCATTGCTTCAATCAGTTATATATTGAATTTGAGCGAAGGTATAGGCACTGTAGACGACATAGATCATCTTGGAAACAGAAGACTTAGAACTGTTGGTGAACTTTTACAAAATCAGTTCAGAATCGGACTTGCGAGAATGGAAAGAGTTGTAAAAGAGAAGATGACTACAAATGAAACGACCGAAGTGAAACCGCAAACGCTTATAAATATAAAGCCTGTTACAGCGGCTATCAAGGAGTTCTTTGAAGTTCACAGTTGTCGCAGTTCATGGACCAAACGAACCCTCTTGCAGAGCTTACTCACAAAAGAAGGCTCTCCGCTTTGGGACCGGGAGGTCTTTCGAGAGAAAGAGCGGGATTTGAAGTGCGAGATGTTCACTATTCGCATTACGGAAGAATGTGTCCTATAGAAACTCCGAAGGACCTAACATAGGTCTTATCGGTTCGCTTTGACATATGCAAGAATCAACGAGTATGGATTTATAGAAGCACCTTATAGACCCGTTGACAAGGAAACAGGAAAAGTTTTTGGAATATGTGGAATATTTGACGGCAGATCAGGAAGAGAAGCTGATTGTTGCACAGGCGAACGAACCGCTTGATTCCGAAAAATCGCTGTAAATATGAAAGTTGCCTCAAGGGGCGCGGGCGGAGAAATCGACCTTGTTCCAAAAGAACTCATAGATTATATGGACGTATCACCCAAACAGGTAGTGGATCTGTTGTAACAGCGATGATTCCGTTCCTGAAAACGACGACGCAAACCGTGCACTATATGGGTTCAAACATGCAAAAGACAGGCGGTTCCGCTTTTGATACCGGATGCGCCGTTTGTAGGTACAGGTATGGAGTACAAGGCTGCACGCGATTCGGGAGTTGTAGTACTTGCTGCACGCGGGAACGGTTGATTGCGTAGATGCTACAAAGATAGTGATAAAGCGTGATGATAACGGAGAAAAAGGATACTTACAATCTGCTTAAGTTTAAGCGCGCAAACCAGAGTACCTGTATCAATCAAAGACCGATAGTTTATCATGGAGAGAAGATAGAGCAAGAGAAGTAATAGCTGACGGTCCATCGACCGACAAGGGCGAAAATAGCACTTGGAAAGAAATTCCTGATAGGCTCATGACATGGGAAGGTTAGCAATTATGAGGACGCTATAATACTGAATAGAACGCCTTGTAATGGAAGATAAACTGACAACATTACATATAGAAGAATATGAATCCGAGGCAAGAGATACTAAGTTGAGGGCGGAGGAAATCACTCATGATATTCCGAATGTGGGCGAGGATGCTTTGAAGGATCTTGATGGAAAACAGAATTATTAGGAATAGGTGCGGAGGTAAGACCGGGAGATATCCTGGTCGGAAAGGTTACGCTGAAAAGGTGAAACTGAGCTTACTGCAGAAGAAGATTACTTTCGAAAGCGATTTTCGGTGAAAAAGCGAGAAGTGAGAGACACATCGCTTAAAGTGCCGCACGGAGAAACAGGAATAGTTGTAGATGGGAAGCTGTTCTCAAGAGAGGCGGGAGATGAGCTTCCTGCAGGTGTGAGCAAAGTTGTACGATGCTATATAATGACCAAGAGAAAAATCAGCGTCGACGACAAAATGGCAGGGCGACATGGAAACAAGGGTGTAATATCGAGAATATTACCTGAAGAAGATATGCCGTTTATGGAGGACGGAACCTCGCTTGAGGTAATGCTTAATCCTCTCGGAGTACCTTCCCGTATGAACGTAGGGACAGGTACTTGAGGTGCACTTGGGACTTGCAGCAAAATACAAAGATTGGTATATTGAAACGCCTGTATTTGACGGAGCAAGCGAGATGGATATAATCGACATACTCGGAGATTGCGGATATTCAAAGACGGGAAAATTACCGCTTCGAGACGGAAGAACGGGTGAATATTTCGACAATCCTGTAACTGTGGGCTATATGTATATGCTCAAACTCCACCATTTGGTTGATGACAAGATACACGCAAGAAGTACCGGACCGTACTCACTTGTAACGCAACAACCTTTGGGCGGTAAAGCTCAGTTTAGTGGACAGCGTTTCGGAGAGATGGAAGTTTGGGCGCTCGAAGCGTACGAGCAGCTCATGTTTTACAGGAAATATTGACATTCAAGTCCGATGATGTTGTTGGAAGAGTAAAGGCTTACGAGGCTATAGTTAAGGGTGAAAACATTCTGAACCTGGAATACCTGAATCTTTCAAGGTACTAATTAAAGAAATGCAGAGCCTGGACTCGATATCAAAGTGCTACAGATGATGATAAAGAGGTTGAAATTAAAGATTCTTCAGAAATCACGAGGCACCTAGAATGTATCGCGAATATGACGAAGATGATTACGAGGACGATGATTTCGAACTCGATTCAGACTTTGATATAGATGATGATTTTTGAGGATGACGCGGATTTTGTGAACTTGGAAGACGAGGACGCACAGCCAAATTTTTGATGATGAAATTGTCGAAGTTTCAGATATATAAGAAGGATGGGCTTTTGAGTGAAAATAGCAAATTACAGAATTAAAACAATTTTCAGGCTTTTACAGATACATTTTGGCATCTACTGAGAAAATTAGAAGTTGGTCACATGGTGAGGTAACAAAACCTGAAACAATCAACTATAGAACGCTAAAACCTGAAACGGACGGATTGTTTTGTGAAAAGATTTTCGGACCTACAAAGGATTGGGAATGCCATTGCGGAAAGTACAAACGAATCTGAGACAAGGGAATAGTAGCGACTGTTGCGGTGTAGAGGTTACACGCGCGAAGGTAAGGCGTGAAAGAATGGGACATATAGAGCTTTGCAGCTCCGGTTTCGCACATTTGGTATTTTAAGGGTATTCCAAGCAGGATAGGGTTGGTGCTCGATATATCTCCTAGAAATTTGGAAAGAGTCCTGTACTTTTGCCATATGTTGTAACAGATCCGGGTGACACAAGATTTGCGTACAAGGAAATTTCTGACAGAGCAACAATATCGCGACAGCAAGGAAGTAATACGGCGATGCTTTTTCGGCAGGAATGGGCGCCGAAACTATCAGAAAAGCTCCTTTGCAGATATTGATTTAGAGGAACTTGCGGACGAGCTTCGCGAAAAGCTGATTGACGCATCGGGACAAAAAGAAAACAAGGATAGTTCGAAGACTTCAGTTATAGAGGCACTTAGGACTCCGGAAACAGACCTGAAAAATATGATTCTCGAAGTCGTGCCGGTAATACCGCCGGATCTTCGACCTATGGTACAACTTGACGGCGGACGATTTGCAACGTCAGACTTAAACGATCTTTACAGAAGGGTTATAAACAGAAATAACAGACTAAAAAGATTGCTGGAACTTGGAGCACCGGATATCATAGTAAGAAATGAAAAAGAATGCTTCAAGCAGTAGACGCATTGATTGACAACGGTAGGAGAGGCAGACCTGTTACAGGTCCCGGAGCAAGACCTTTGAAATCTTTGTCGGATATGTTAAAGGGAAAACAGGGAAGATTTAGGCAGAATTTGCTTGGTAAGCGTGTTGACTATTCCGGCCGTTCGGTAATCGTTGTAGGACCTGAACTTAGGTTTTATCAGTGCGGGCTTCCAAAACAAATGGCTTTGAGCTGTTTTAGCCGTTCATAATGAAGAAACTTGTTCAAGACGGACAGGCACATAACATAAAACGAGCAAAAAGAATGGTTGAAAAGGTGCGTGTAGAGGTTTGGGATGTGCTTGAAAGCGTTATAAAGGAACATCCTGTAATGCTTAACCGTGCCCCTACGCTACATAGACTGGGTATTCAGGCATTCGAACCTGTACTTGTTGAAGGAAAAAGCGATAAAGCTGCATCCCTTTGGTTTGTACCGCATTTAACGCGGACTTTGACGGAGACCAGATGGCTGTACATGTACCGCTATCGGTAGAGGCACAGGCGGAAGCCAGATTCCTTATGCTTTCGGTAAATAATATCCTTGCACCCTGGCGACGGATCGCCTATTACGACACCTACACAGGATATGATTCTGGGTAGTTACTATTTGACGCATCCGAGGGTTGAAGAAAGAAATACCGCGGCTGAAAAAGGCGATGGCAAAATATTTACAGATCTTAACGAAATGATGATGGCATACCAGACAAAGGTAGTCGGAATCCATGCCAAAGTTAAGGTGAGAATGTTTGCAGGCGAAGACGACAAGACAGGGAAATTGGTTGAATCTACAGTTGGAAGATTTATCTTCAATTCAAACATACCGCAGGATTTAGGGTTTTGTAGACAGAACGGTAGACAAATACCGCTTGAGGTAGATTTCCTATGCGACAAGAAGAAGCTGGGACTTATCATAGACAAGTGCTATAGAGTGCACGGAAACACGGGAACGGCGTTGATGCTCGATGCGATAAAGGATATGGGATTCCATTATTCCACGAAGGGTGCTGTAACGATAAGCGTTTCCGATATGGAAATACCGAAGGAAAAATTTGATATTATAGCGAAAGCGGAGGAACAGGTAGACAAGTACGAAAAGGCATACGGGGCAGGACTTGTTTCCAACCAAGAAAGATATGACCAGGTAATTAAGATTTGGAATAAGGCGACAGACGATGTGGCTGACGCACTTATGGCATCTCTTGGTACGCTGAACAATTTGTATATCATGGCACACTCGGGAGCCCGTGGAAGCAAGAACCAGATTAAGCAGGTTGGAGGTATGCGTGGACTGATGGCGAATGCAGCCGGAAAGACCATAGAAATTCCAATTAAAGCAAACTTTAGAGAAGGACCTTTCGTACTGGATTACTTCATATCGAGTAACGGTGCAAGAAAAGGTCTTGCGGATACAGCTCTCAGAACAGCGGACTCGGATATTTGACCAGAAGACTTGTAGATGTATCACACAACGAATAGTTCGCGAGTTTGATTGCGGAACCGACGAGGAATTGATGTTGAGGCATTTGTCGACGGCAAGGCTGTGATAGAACCGCCAAAGGCAAGAATCATCGGAAGAACGGCTTTCAACGATATATATGTGCCGGGCGGAGAATTGATAGTCGCCCAAAACGAAGAAATTACAGGAAGCGGCGGCTGAGAAGATAGAAGAATCTGGAATCTGTAAGGTTAAAGATTAGATCTATCTTGAAGTGCAACTGCAAGACAGGAGTATGCGCTAAGTGTTACGGTAGAAATCTGGCTACAGGTGAAACTGTAAATATAGGAGAGGCGGTCGGAATTACAGCGGCACAATCCATAGGAGAACCGGGAACACAGCTTACAATGAGAACATTCCACACAGGAGGCGTTGCGGGTAGCGATATTACACAAGGTCTACCAAGAGTAGAGGAATTGTTCGAGGCAAGAAAACCTAAGGGAATCGCAGAAATTTGCGAGGCTGACGGAACGGTAACCTCGATAGCGGTGCGCAGCGATAACAAAAACGGAAGTAGTTGTTCAGGGCGACGAGGAAACTGTATATGTAGTTCCTTACGGTGCAAGAATAATCGTAAACGAAGGAGATGAAATAAAAGCAGGACAAGCTATCACAAGCGGTCCGCTAAATCCAAACGATATACTTAGACTAAAACGGTGTTTACAGGGGTTTATGAATATTTGCTGAAGGAAGTTCAGCGAGTTTATAAACAACAAGGTGTAGATATAAACGATAAGCACATCGAAGTAATCGTGAGCCAGATGCTTTCCAAGGTAAAAATCGAAGACGCAGGTGAGACAAACTTGCTTCCGGAGGACTATATACTCGCTTTGATTTGCAGGAGGCAAATGAAAAGGCAATCGAGGAAAAACAAAGAGCCCGGCATATGGCAGAGATGTATTGCTTGGAATTACGAAGGCTTCGCTTGCAACACCGTCATTCTTGTCAGCGGCTTCATTCCCAAGAAACCACAAGAGTTCTTACGGATGCTGCGATAAAGGGTAAAAAGATACATTATCGGGACTTAAGGAGAATGTAATCATCGGTAAGTTGATACCTGCAGGAACAGGTATGAAGCGATATAAGAGCATCGAGGTCGATTACGGTGTGAATACCGAATTGATGGAGTCGTTCTCGCAAAAAGAACTTGACGAGGAAGTTGAAAATTTTGAAGAACTTGGCGATATGGAAAAATATTGCGGAAGGCGATTTCGCAGGGCAAGTATTAGAGATTTCGACGACCTGAACGGCGAACTGGATGATTTGAGTTTTGAATAAGTAGATTGGACTTGACTTTTTAGCAAAGATATGTTAAAAATTTCAGAGGTTTTTGTTTGCTATGCAAAATAGTGAACTTAATCATATAGCAGGAAACTGCAAATAATTTTTAGGAAAGGAGAAAATAATGCCTACTATTAACCAATTAGTGCGTCAGGGAAGAAAATCTGCAGTAAAGAAATCTACAGCACCTGCTCTTTTTAAAGGGATTGAATTCACTTAAAAGAGAAAGCACAGATGTGGCATCCCCTCAAAAAGAGAGGCGTATGCACGGCGGTAAAAACAGTTACACCTAAAAAGCCTAACTCGGCTCTTAGAAAAGTAGCAAGGGTTCGTCTTACAAACGGAATAGAAGTTACAGCTTATATTCCGGGAATCGGACACACTTGCAGGAGCACAGTGTTGTTCTTATTAGAGGCGGAAGAGTTAAGGACCTTCCGGGTGTGCGTTACCACATAGTTAGAGGTACGCTCGATACTGCCGGAGTTAAAGACAGAATGCAGGCTCGTTCCAAATACGGAGCAAAGAAACCAAAGGCTGCGAAGAAATAGTAATCGGGTTTGGGCGATTTTATATAGGCTGGTTAATAGTAAGATTATTTCAGATATATATGTGCGCCACGGCATTCAATTGAGAATGTCGAGTACCGAATGCGAGCTTACTTGTCTAATATGTTAAGGCAAGCAAGAGTAATTGATTGTTAGCAATCAGTGAAGTTTAATTTTAGATTTTTAAATATTTTTATGTAACTTGGCAGAATGCAAGCAGCTAAGTGGACGCGAGCAAGGAACTTTGAAAAAAATTGGGTATAGGAAGATTGCACAGGAAATTTTTTTAAAGAGCGAGGCACTAAGAAGCGATAACGGAATGTAGACATACATATAAAAGCAGCTAAGTGGATGCGAGCAAGGAACTTTGAAAAAAATTGGGTATAGCGAAGATTGCACAGGAAAATTTTTAAAGAGCGAGACACTAAGAAGCGATAACGGAATGTAGACATACATACAAAAAGCACCTAAGTGGATGCGAGCAAAGAACTTTGAAAAATTGATATAGCGAAGATTGCGCAGAAAAATTTTTTAAAGAGCGAGGCACTAGAAGCGATAACGGAATGTAGACATACATACAAAAAGCAGCTAAGTGGATGCGAGCAAAGAACTTTGAAAAATTGGATATAGCGAAGATTGCGCAGGAAATTTTTAAAGAGCGAGGCACTAAGCGAGCGAGCAACGGAATGTATATAGACATGCATGAGTAGCACAGCGAACGTAAGTAACGAAGATATTTAAAAAAATTAACAAGCAAGGAGGGAAGAGAAGTGCCTAGAAAGGGTAATACACCAAAGCGAGAAGTACTTCGGATCCGGTTTATGGCAATACAGTTGTTGCGAAACTGATAAAACAGCATTATGCTTGATGGAAAAAGGCGTAGCGCAGAAAATTGTTTATGGAGCATTCGACATTATAAAGAACAAACCGCGAAGAACCTATGGAGGTATTCGAAAAGGCCATGAGCAATATCATGCCGCAGGTAGAAGTAAGAGCTAGGAGAGTCGGCGGTGCGAACTATCAGGTACCGGTAGAAGTTAGAGCTGAAAGACGCCAAACTTTAGGACTTAGATAGCTGACTAAGTATACTAGAGCCAGAGGTGAAAAAACTATGTACGAAAGGCTTGCAAAAGAGCTTATCGATGCATCTAATAACACCGGCGGTTCTGTAAAGAAGAAAGAAGATACTCACAAAATGGCAGAGGCAAACAAGGCATTTTGCACATTACAGATGGTAGTATTTTAAAAGAAAAATAGCAGGAAAGGAGGATTATTACTATGCCTAGAGCTTTTTCGTTGGAAAAGACTAGAAATATCGGTATCATGGCACACTCGATGCCGGAAAAAAACTACGACGACTGAAAGAATCTTGTTTTTATACAGGAAAGACTCACAAGATTGGCGAAACCCATGAAGGTGCAGCGACGATGGACTGGATGGAACAGGAGCAGGAGCGTGGTATTACAACAACCTCTGCTGCTACTACAGCACAGTGGAAAAACCATAGAATCAATATTATAGATACACCGGGCCACGTAGACTTTACAGTTGAAGTAGAAAGATCTCTTAGAGTTCTTGACGGTTCTGTAACTGTTTTATGTGCGAAGGGCGGCGTAGAGCCACAATCGGAAACGGTTTGGAGGCAGGCTGACAAATACAATGTTCCTAGAATGATCTTTGTAAATAAGATGGATATATTGGGAGCTAATTTCTATAGAGTAATTGACATGGTTAAGGATAGATTGAAGGCAAATGCTGTACCTATCCAGCTTCCTATCGGTGTTGAAGATAGTTTCATAGGAATTGTCGATTTAGTAGAGATGAAAGCAGAGATATACAAGGATGACCTTGGTAAAAGAGTTTGAAATCACTGATATTCCGGCAGAAATGTTAGAAAAGGCAAACGAGTGGAGAGAAAAAATGATCGAGTCGGTTGCCGAGTGTGATGAGGAGCTTACAATGAAGTTCCTTGAGGGCGAAGAACTTACCGTCAAGGAAATCAAGGATACGATTAGAAAGGCTACAATGCGGGAGAAATGGTACCTGTTACTTGCGGTTCCGCGTACAGAAACAAGGGTGTACAGATGATGCTGGACGCAGTTGTTGATTATATGCCTTCTCCTGTCGATATCCCTGCAATTAAAGGAATAAATCCTGATACCGGAGAAGAGGACGAGAGAAAGGCTTTCAGATAGCGAACCGTTCGCAGCGCTCGCGTTCAAGATAATGGCGGATCCGTTTGTAGGAAAGCTGGCGTTCTTCAGAGTTTATTCGGGAACTGTTACATCGGGCTCTTATGTATACAATTCAACAAAGGGCAAAAAGAAAGAATCGGAAGAATTCTTCAGATGCACGCAAACAAGAGAGAAGAAATAAGTGAAGTTTATTCGGGAGATATTGCGGCAGCGGTTGGATTTAAAGATACAACAACAGGAGATACGATTTGTGATGAAAAAAACACGAAATCATATTGGAGTCCATGGAATTTCCCTGATCCTGTTATCGAAATAGCAATAGAACCTAAGACAAAAAGCAGGTCAAGAAAAATGGGTATTGCACTTGCCAAGTTGGCGGAGGAAGATCCTACATTCAAGACTTACACAAATACGGAAACGGGACAGACAATTATCGCAGGTATGGGAGAACTTCACCTTGAAATCATTGTAGACAGATTGCTTCGTGAGTTTAAGGTTGAGGCAAATGTAGGTAAGCCACAGGTTTTCTGCAAGGAAACTAGTACTCAGCTTGCAGATATCGACCACAAGTATGCAAAACAATCCGGTGGTCGTGGACAATACGGTCATGTTAAAAATCAAGGTTTATCCAAGAGAAGCAGGATCCGATTTGAATTCAAAAATTCGATTGTCGGAGGAGCTATTCTAAGGAATATATTCCGAAAAATCGAAGAAGGTATCAAGGAAGCTATGCAGACAGGACCTCTTGCAGGTTACAATGTAGTGGACGTAGGGTGTTGAACTATACGACGGTTCTTACCACGAAGTCGACTCTTCGGAAATGGCATTTAAGATTGCAGCTTCGATGGCATTTAGAGAGCTTACAGAAAAGCAGGGCGGTGCTGCTTGAACCTATATTTAAGGTAGAAGTAACTGTTCCTGAGGATTACATGGGAGATGTAATTGGGATATCAGCTCAAGGCGTGGTCGAATCGAAGGTTCCGACATGAATGCCGTGCAGTAGCTGTTAGAGGAATGGTACCGTTATCCGAGATGTTTGGTTATGCAACAGACTTGCGTTCCAAGACACAGGGTAGAGGTGTGTATGTAATGCAGATGGATCATTTTGAAAAATTACCTGATAATCTGCTGGATAAAATAAACAAATAGTAGAAGGAGATTAAAAATGGCAAAGCAAAAAAATTTGAAAGAAACAAGCCACATATTAACATCGGAACTATCGGTCACGTTGACCACGGTAAGACAACTCTTACAGCAGCTATCACAAAGACGCTAAACGCAAGATACGGATTAGGTCAGAAGGTTGATTTCGACACGATCGACAAAGCGCCGGAAGAAAGAGAAAGAGGAATCACGATTTCAACTTCCCACGTTGAGTACGAAACACCAAACAGACACTATGCGCACGTAGACTGTCCGGGCCACGCCGACTATGTAAAGAACATGATTACAGGAGCAGCACAGATGGACGGAGCAATCTTTGGTTTGTGCAGCAACAGACGGACCTATGCCACAGACAAGAGAGCACATCTTGCTTTCAAGACAGGTAGGCGTACCATACATCGTAGTATTCTTAAACAAGTGCGATATGGTAGACGATGAAGAGCTTCTTGACTTGGTAGAAATGGAAGTAAGAGAACTATTAGACGAATATGAATTCCCAGGAGATGACACACCAATCATCAGAGGATCCGCACTTGGAGCACTTGAAGATCCTGCAGGTCCATGGGGAGATAAGATCATTGAATTGTTCGAGCAGATTGACGAATATATACCTGAACCGCAAAGAGCAAACGACAAACCGTTCCTAATGCCGGTAGAGGGACGTATTCTCTATTACAGGAAGAGGAACAGTAGCAACAGGAAGAGTAGAAGAGGAACGCCTCAAGGTTGGCGAAGAAGTGAAATCGTAGGACTAACTGAAGAGAAGAGAAAGGTAGTAGTAACTGGAATCGAAATGTTCAGAAAGTTGCTCGACGAAGCACAGACAGGAGATAACATCGGAGTGCTTCTAAGAGGAGTACAGAGAACAGAAATCGAAAGAGGACAGGTTCTATGCGTACGGGATCAATCAAGCCACATACAAAAATTCAAGGCTGAGGTATATGTATTAAAAAGAAGGAAGAAGGCGGAAGACATACTCCATTCTTCAACGGATACAGACCGCAGTTCTATTTCAGAACAACAGATGTAACAGGAGATTTACAGCTTCCTGAAGGAACAGAGATGTGTATGCCTGGAGATAACATTTCCATGACAATCACACTAATCACCCAATCGCAATTGAAGAGGATTACGTTTCGCTATCAGAGAAGGCGGAAGAACTGTAGGTTCTGGAGTAGTTTCATCTATCATAGAGTAATCTAAAAGCACGGAAAATTTTACATTTAACATAAAAATACCCGAGATAATCTCGGGTATTTTTATGTTTATGAGTGCTATATCAAGGGATCAGTAATTTTTCAATGCGATTAAATATAATTTGCATGGTATGTATTATTGATTTTCCATATATGGTATCGCCGCGTTTAAGGAGCAGGTAACCATTTGCATAATTTTTCGTATTCGCCAAGCGGGGAAAAAAATCCGCAACGATATTTTTAGGTTCAAGATGTGCATATTGGATTTTTCTGATTGTAGGTAGCTCAAAGTGGAAGCGCTTTGAATATTTATCGATTTCAAGTGTGCATGGTTGATCATCAATATTATAAGCATAGTAGGAAAATGGAGAGGTTGAAATTCCGGAGATTACAATCGATTTCCCGCTCAACTTGATATGCTCGCTTATCGCAAAGGAAAATGGGCACGGTAATTTTTAGAAAGCCGGAGGAGAGGTCGATTTTTAGTAATACCGGCAGCAGTCGAGCAAGCTGCAGAACATCATCGCTGTTGTGAAGCAGTATTTCGTCGCGTATAGCAGTATCTTTGGAAGTTAGGTATGAGTAGTACCTTTTTTATACTATCTGCACCGGATATCAAATCTGTTCGCTTATCCCAAATACCCATATAGTTTTCAACAGTTTTTGCTTGAGATTCGGCAAAAATTTCGAAGTTTCGAAAACCCGCTCACAAGTAGGTAAATATCGATATTAAGCGGAAAGCAGTAATTTTCGAAGATACCATATTCACTGAGTTTAGATTGTAAATATTTCAAATCAAAGTTTTTACCGTTGTATGTTATGAGGATGTCAATATTTTGAATCTCATTCATATATCGTATTAGGATGTCTTTTTCTTCGCTCAATGATTCGGCAAAAATATTGTTTTTAGCAAGTAGCCGTTTCCTTGGAATTCAATAAAGCTCCTAAAATAAACTTGCTGTTTTTTAGGTGATAAGCCGGTAGTTTCAATGTCTAAGCAAGCTATTTTTATTTCCGTTGTTTTGTAGGTAAAAAAATCAAGGACTTTGCTTTTTAAATGGTAAGTCATTATAAAAATTTTTCGACAGTATACATATTAAATCTCCTACATTATGATACACACAATAAATTATACCCGAAAAAAAGGGAAAATGTCTTAATAATTTGGGTGAATAAAACTGTAAAAATTTGGGCGAATAAAAATGTAGAATTTAGGGTGAATGAAACTGTAAAAATTTGGGTGAATAAACTTGACGAATTTGAGTGAATATGTTAATATTTAAATCAAGTGAGGTGGAGTATGGATAAGAATAATTATAAAAAAACAGACTAGTTGATGCTGAAATTTCAACATATTTAAAAAGCTATGGGGGCGATCTGTATCGAAGGTCCTAAATGGTGCGGTAAAACTTGGACTTCCCTGATATCACGCAAACAGTGAATTTTTACTCGGAGATCCTTCAGGAAATTTTTTTCTAATAGAAATTTGGCACAAACTTCACCAGCATTAATACTTGAGGGAGAAACACCAAGACTTATAGATGAGTGGCAGGAGGTTCCTCAAATTTGGGATGCCGTTAGATATTTAGTAGACGATAGAGGTAAGCAAGGTCAGATTATTTTAACAGGATCAGCCACACCGCAATTTAAAGGGACATTGCATAGTGGAGCAGGAAGGATTGCTCGAATAAGGATGAGGACAATGAGCTTATTCGAAGCAGGAAAATCGACAGGATTAGTATCGTTAAATGAAATTTACGAAGATCGTATGAAGCCGGTTTTAACAGGAGAACCTGATTTGAATTTGATAATGGAGCATATTATCAGAGGATGGCCACAGAGTCAAGATATGCCTATGGAGATTGCAGAAAAATTCCTATGCAATACATAAAAAGCTGTTATTGAAGATGACATTAACAAGATAGATGGAATAAATCGTAATAAAAAGGAAAAATTGAGTTATTGCTGAGATCGCTTGCTCGTAATGAATCAACAACGGCATCTATTAAGACATTGATTAGAGATATAAAAAGAAGTTGATGATGATGATATAGATAAAGCAACAGTTTCAAGTTACCTGGATGTGTTGGAACGATTATTCTTAATTGATAACATAAAGCCTTTTTCAGGGAAAAACTTCGTTCGTCGGGACGAATTAAGCAGGCGGAAAAACGGCATCTTGCAGATCCTTCTCTTGCTTGCGCGCTTATGGGGGCAAAATAAAAAGAAATTATTAGAAGATTTCAATACACTTGGTTTTTATTTGAAGCACTTTGTGAGAGAGATTTGAGAATTTATGGGCAAAAGTATAGGTGCGAAAATTTATCATTACCAAGATTATTCGGGCAAAGAGCTAGATGCGGTGCTGGAATTTCCAAATGGTGATTGGGTAGCTGTTGAAATTAAGTTAGGTGCTGATCGAATAGAGGAAGCCGCCCAAAAATATTGAATATAAAAATAAAATTCAAAATGATGGTGGGAAAGTTCCCAAAGTAGGTATAGTAATTTGCGGACTTGAAAAAGGCTGCTTACAAAAAGACCTGACGGCGTATATGTTGTACCTATTACAGCGCTTAAAAAGATTAAAAAGGGGAAAATGTCTTAAAAATTTGGGTGAATAAAACTGTAAAATTTGGGCGAATAAAAAAATGTAGAATTTAGGTGAATGAAACTGTAAAAATTTGGGTGAATAAACTTGAACGCTTTTAAACGGCGAATGATGTTAGTAACTAAAATTTTGAATACGGGAATTGAAAATCAACTTAAAAGGGTGTATAATTTATAAGATAATGATTTGCTGGGAAAGGAAGTGGATTTGTGGAAATCGGACCGAGTATGAGCTATAAATAAATATTAGATCTAAAAACGGGTGATTAGCTCAGCTTTTGCTGCCCTTTTTTTAGAAGAAGGGAGAGGGCATGGAAAAAGATGTTGACAATTTAGATATTATTTTTGAAGCAGGTTTTGGAATGTATCGAGAGTAAAAAAAGTATTCTCACGCCCGAGATTTGCTTATAGAAAATAACGCGGTAGATATCGCCGAGATACTCGAGGAGGTTTTTGGAAGAAACTGATGTTGAAAAACTACGGTGCTTTTCAGAATTCTCCCCAAAGGATATAGCGGTAGATGTATTTTCGTATTTACCGCCGGAAGACCAAATTGCCATTATTGGAGCGATTACAGATAAAGAAATAAGCTATATAATGGATGAATTGGCGTTTGACGATATGATTGACGATGCTGAGGAGTTGCCTGCAAATGTAGTCGATAAGATATTGGAAAAAGACGTCCCAAAGATGAAAGGAAATTGATAAATACATTCCTTAACTATCCGGATACTTGCGCGGGCAGTTTGATGACACCTGATTATATTACGCTGCGAAAAGATATGACGGTAGGAGAAGCGCTTGCGTACATCAAGCGCGAAGGTATGGACAGCGAAACGATTTATACCTGTTATGTCAAAGACGAAGGGAGAAAGTTACTCGGCATCGTATCTCTTAGAACGCTTGTAATCGCAGAGGATTTTACGCCGATAGAAGAACTTATGCACACGGATATTGTACGCGTGAATGTGTACGATGACCAGGAAGAAGTATCCGACATATTTACTAAGTATGGATTTTTGGCTATTCCGGTTGTAGATAATGAAGGTAGAATCGTTGGAATCATAACGGTCGACGACATACTGGATGTAATCGAAGAAGAAACTACGGAAGACTTCGAAAGAATGGCGGGTGTCATGGCGGATAGCGACAGAGATTATCTGGATATGAGCGTCTGGCAGCATGTCAAAAGCAGAATCCCTTGGCTCTTTTTTGCTAATGTGCCTCATATGTTATCACAGGCGGCATAATCGCTCGATTCGAGGTGGTGCTGTCAAAGGTTATAAGTCTGGTTGCTTATATGCCGATGCTTATGGGAACGGGCGGTAACTCGGGCTCGCAGTCGGCAACTCTTGTGATTCGCGGTATGTCGGTAGACGAAATCGACTTGGATGATTTCCTTAAGGTATTACTCAAGGAACTTGGAGTCAGCATTATAATAGGCCTTGCGCTAAGCTCGCTTAATTTCATACGAATTTTCTACATTGAAAAAAACAAGGAGTAATGGTTGCTCTTACGGTATGCGCAGCTATGCTCGTAATAGTTGTGGCGGCAAAGTTGATAGGGAAGTATGCTACCGATGCTTGCAAAGAGAATAGGCATCGATCCGGCGCTAATGGCGACACCGACTATTTCATCGCTGACCGATATGGTATCCGTAATAACATACTTTACGCTTGCTAAAAATCTTTTTTAAATATAATTAGGAGAATTAAAATGAAGAAAAATATAATAATTGTAATGGTTATCTCGCTGGTTTTAATCTTGGGCTTCACGATGGTGTATGCGGCAAATACACCGGGAACATCTGAGGATCCGATAGTTTCCAAAAAGTTATGTGGATAATGCGCTTTCATATAAAACCGCTTGAACTGAAAAAAAGGACAAAGCCTATTTGGCGGAGAAGGATGCGAGGTGATAGTGCGAGGAGGATTTGTTACTGCACTTGCACCTAAGGACCGGACTTGCCGATGTTACTGCGGGAAGTGAAATAAAGCAGGATTTTTAGCACCTGCAGAATCACTTGCTAATAATTTCCCGTGAAGACGGTAGAGGCGTAAAGGCGCAAGAAAATTCTTGGATTTTGGTGAGAGGAAAATATACTGTTCAGTAATAAAATGGAGTGTTTTACGGGGATGAATCAAAAACATACGAAGATATTTAATTGCAATATTGGTCGGTTCACTTGTGTTTTTCGGGACTTACGGGACCGTTTAAAAATAGAATAGTTGCTGAATCGGATGCGAAGAAGTACGATGTCATTTTGGATTATGAAGAAATGGAAGCATTATCCAATCAAGCGGGAGAGCCTGTAAGCGAGCTTCTGGCGAAATTCAAAAACAGAAATCGGCATAAGCAAAGTTGCACTTATCGAGGAGAATTTGAACAGTCTAACCCAAAATGAAAACATAGATGTGTTCGCATACCCGATGGATGTTATTACTAAAAAGTAAATTGGAAAAATGATTATCCGCAAGAAGCATTGGCAATGCTCAAAGATGCTGATAAATACGATATATTGGTAGAAATAGGGGATGAATCTTTTAAGGATTTTTCTCTTTACGCAGGTTCAGGCGAGATTTGATTCGAAGCAGTACAAAACATTGGATTTGGGGAGCCGTGCATTTATACTATTTGACGGAAATTCAAAAGAATGCACTGTATTCTCAGCTTTACAAATTGGTAAACTCGAAAAAGAGGGTGTGATAGAAAAGTCGGATGTAATAGGATCCAAAAATCATGCTGGTTGGACTTGGGATGCTACGGAGAAGGTTGAAAAATTAAGGAGGCAGGGTGCGAAATCGTGCCTAGAACACTTTGCTATAGCGGATTTAACACATCGCGTTTTGCGAAGGATGTAATAGCGCAAATTGAAAAGAACGGTGCATCAGGTGAATACATAATACCAGGTGGAGAAGCAGTAATCGGCAATGATGACGGTACGAGTGTACTAAAAAAATTATATCGAGAAAAACAATAGCAAACTCGGACTTATAGAAACCACTACGCAGCGAGGAAACATAATGCAAGGTGGACTTGAGGAATTGGTGGTTGGAACCAATTACAAGGCTGTCAGAATATTTTTCGATTTGGAATTATATACAATATAGGTACAAGGTCTACGGGTATAGCGGCGCACAGAAATTGAAAATACTCTTTTTAGAGCTATTACGGAAAGAAATATCCGCGTAATATATTTTAAGCCGATTAAGGAAAATCAAGATTTGTATACATATGTAACAAATTTCTCGGAATACAAAAGAATTGTTTGAGAATTTAGATGCGCGATTGGCAAAAACACGGATTTACTATGGGCTCGGCGAGTGTGATGAAAAACTGTTAAAAACAATGCGGTTTCGGATATAGCGCTTGGACTTGCTCTTGTGTGTGCTACCATGCTTATATTAGCGACTTTGTTCGAGCTTGATTTAAAAAGCAGGCAATTCTTGCACTGGTTGGTGTTTTGGGAATTGGAGCCGCAAAAATCGTAATGCCGAATTCATTTGTTCTGTTCTTGAGCTTTATGACGGCGGTAATCTTCGCTTGCCTTGCGATAACCGTATTTGTTTGTGGAGCTAAACAGGCACAAGCTAAACTAAGTGAAGATGTGGGAGGAGCGAGTGTAGGCGTTGCAGCGTTGACGGTCTTGCTACTTTCGGTACTTGTTGCGCTTGTGGGTGGAACATTTACTGCGCTTCCGCTTTCCAGCAATCCGTTTATGCTTGAAATGGATATATTTAGAGGAGTCAAAATCGCACAGCTTATACCGATTGTCTATTTCTTCGGTGTATACCTTGCATATTTCGGATTTGATGAAAAGAAAAAGAGCATGCGGAACTTGAATTTGAGGATATCAAAAAGATGTTATCTACAAATGTTAGATTTTGGATGGTAATATTGGCAGGTATACTCGGTGCAGTTGGTGCGTATTACATATTGCGTACAGGGCACGAGAGCAATCTTGAGGTATCAGTACGGAGATGCTTTTCAGAAATTATTTGGAGGATCATTTGGTAGCACGACCTAGAAACAAGGAGTTCCTTTTCGCATTCCCTTGTTTGATGCTTTCCGTTTATATGTTCGTGAGGAAGAAAAATTGGTAGCGTTTATCCTTGGACTTTTGCAGCGTTGTAGGTCTTACATCTGTAATAAATACATTTATGCACATCAGAACGCCTTTGTATTTAGGGATATTTTAGAACAGGATATTCTATCATATTTGGTATGGTGCTTGGACTTGTGGCTATTACAGCAATTGAAGTTTGTAGATTGATATGGAAAAATATACAAAATCGTAATTTCTGGATATTACGGATTTAACAACATAGGAGATGAATCGATACTTCGGGCGGTAGTCGACAATCTGAAGTTGAAGTTGCCACAGGCGAAAATAGTTAGTACTCACAAAGGATGTTGAAGGAACTAGACAAAAGTATGGCGTAGATGCGGCGAGATAGAAAATCTATCATGGCATTACTTTCAGAGGTTTCCGCTGCGATTTTTGATAAGTGGCGGTGGAAGTTTGTTGCAAGATGTTACAAGTAAAAAAAGTATACTCTATTATTTGGCGATAATAAGGCTTGCACTTTTTAGGAAAAAAAGTCCTGATATATAGCCAGGCATAGGGCCGATAAATTCTAAGTATAATCGCAAATTAACGGCAAAAACGCTAAAATAAAGTAACCAGTATAGTTGTGCGCGACGAATCTTCAAAAGGAGCTTTTGGAAGAAATAGGTGTCAAAAAAGAGATTATCGTTACAGCGGATCCGGTGCTTAGAATCAAAACCGGTTTCTCTGGAGTTGGGGCGACAAATACTGCAAAATGAGGGAGTGGTGAAGTCAAACGAGGAAGATATTCTGGTCGGATTTGCTATTCATGAAAAGAAATTTGAAAAAGCGACTTTATGGATGAACTTGCGGACTCAATTAGAAAATTGGTAACGCAAGCGAAAAGTCATCTTGATTCCTTTTCATTTTTCAGAAGACAGGCTGGTAATTGACGAGCTTGTCAAAAACTGAGGGATGTAGAAAATAGCGTGTTTTGTCTGCATCAAAAATATTTGACCGATGAAATGCTCAGTATTGTAGGAAATTTGGATATGCTGGTAGGGTGTTAGATTGCATTCGCTTATCCATGCGGCAATAATGGGAGTACCGTTAATAGGAGTGTCATATGATCCAAAGGTAAACTCATTCCTGAAATCCATTGGAACCAAAGCAATATCGTCTATTTACGATTTTTCGTGTAACGATTTCTTGTTGGAGTTTGAGCATATTATGGATAATCGTGAGGAATTTTGTGCAAGAGTTGAAAAAGAATGTAGAACATCTGAAAGAGATGCTTGATATAAACGAAGAAATAATTAAAGGGCTAATGTAATGCAGGATAAAAAAAGAATCAATATACTTGACATACCGATAGATACTGTAAATATGAGCGAGGCGCTAGAAAAGTTCAAAGATCTGATGTCGAATGATGGCTGCGATTTGATAGTAACACCGAACTCTGAAATTGTGATGAATGCGCAAAAGGACAGCGAGCTGCGCTCGCTGATTGAAAAGGCGGCGCTGATAATACCGGACGGAATCGGACTTGTGTACGCCTCCAAAATTGTAGGGGTGCCGCTGTCCGAAAGAGTTACGGGAATAGATTTTTTGGGGCGTGCGCTTGCTCATCTCCAAGATACAGGACAGAGCGTGTATCTTTTGGGGAGCAAGCCGGCGAGCGCCGAACGCGAGTCGATTGCGGCGCTCGCCGCCCGCAATGATGCAAGAGAGCATACCCGAGGGCTTGCTATTGCGGGCACGCACGACGGTTATTTCAAGGAAGCCGATGAGGGCGGCGCTGGTAGATGAAATAAATAATAGCGGTGCGGAATTTTTTGGTTGTTGCGCTTGGAGCACCCTAAGCAGGGAAAAATTCATTTACAAATATCGAGAACAGTTAAAAATGTAAAAGCAGGCATTGGAGTTGGGGGCAGCTTGGATGTTTGGGCAGGTGCCGTAAAAAGAGCTCCAGAGTTTTATCAAAAAGCACGGTCTTGAGTGGCTTTATCGTTTCATAAAAGAACCGTCAAGAATAAAGAGAGTGATGCAGTTACCGCTTTTTATGATTAAGGTGTTATGTAGAGGGAAAAAAATAGAGATTTGGAGGTAAAAGATGAAATATCCGGAATTAAAAGGAAATTGCAGATAAAACTGAGAGTTTCAGTTATTAAGGAAGTGTATGCGGCAGGTTCAGGGACATCCAGGAGGTTCGCTTTCGGCAGCAGACATTATAACGGCGCTTTATTTTGAGAAATGAATATAGATCCGAAAAATCCGAAAAACAAGATGCGCGATAAATTTGTATTGTCTAAGGGACATGCGGCACCGATATTATATGCGGCTCTTGCAGAAAAAGGATTTTTCCGAAAGAAGATTTGCAGAATTTGAGAAAGATTGGGGGAAAACTGCAAGGACATCCGGATATGAACAAGGTGCCCGGGGTAGAAATGTCAACTGGTTCGCTCGGTCAAGGCTTTTTCGGCATCGGTTGGAATGGCACTTGCAAAACAGAATAGACGCAAAATGATGGCAGAATTTATACATTACTTGGGAGATGGCGAGCTTCAGGAAGGAATAGTTTGGGAAGCGGCAATGGCTGCAGCGCATTACAAACTTGACAATCTAACTGCAATAGTGGATTGGAACGGACTTCAAATCGACGGTAAAAATGAAGATGTTATTACAGTGGCGCCGATAGATGAAAAAAATTTAGAAGTTTTTGGCTGGAATGTAATTTATATCGACGGACATAATTTTGATGAAATTGTGGAAGCCTTCGTGAAAGCAAAAAGGATTTCAGGGTAAGCCGACAGTAATAATAGCAAAAAACTGTAAAAAGGTAAAGGTGTTTCGTTTATGGAGGACAACGCGGGGTGGCATGGAAAAGCACCGAATGAGGAAGAAGCTAAAAAGGCGGTAGCGGAGCTTGGAGGTGAGTGGTAATGGCTGAAAAATGGCGACGAGGCAAGCGTATGGCGAAGCATTGGTAGAGACTTGGACATAAATACAACAATTTGGTGGTTTTGGATGCGGATTTATCGAAATCAACTATGACTGCAAATTTTGCAAAGGAGTATCAAAGCGATTTTTCAATATCGGTATAGCAGAACAAAATATGTACGGTATAGCAGCGGGTATGGCTGTATCAGGGAAAGATAGTTTGCGCAAGCACATTTGCTATGTTTGCGGCAGGTAGAGCGTTTGAGATAATACGAAATTCAATCGGGTATCCGCATGCCAATGTAAAAATCTGCGCAACACATGCGGGTATTACGGTTGGCGAAGACGGTGCAGTCATCAGACATTTGAGGACCTTGCACTTATGAGGGACTATTCCGGGATGACCGTGCTGAATCCGAGCGACGGAGTGTGTGCAAAAGAAACTTATCAGAGCAGGCAATGGAAATGGTAGGACCTGTGTATATCAGACTTGGTAGAGCGGCAGTACCGACGGTATATGCAGAAAATGACGATATAAAAAGATTGGCAAGGCAAATTGTTTGCTGGACGGTACGGATTACACCGTTATTGCTACGGGTATAATGGTAAACGAGGCGTTGATTGCTGCTCAGGAATTGAAAAAAAGACGGAATCAGCGTTAAAGTAATAGACATGCACAGTATAAAAGCCAATAGACGAGGAAGCTGTAATTGCAGCAGCTAAGGCAACAAAGGGAATAGTAACCGCAGAGGAACACTCGGTCATAGGCGGACTTGGGGCGGCAGTTGCACAGGTTTGTGCTGAAAAATTATCCCTACGAAGATGGCGTTTGTGGGACAGCTGGACACGCTTGGCGAATCCGGAAAGCCCGATCAGTTGAAAGAAAAAAATATCATATGACGGCGACAGATATCGTAAACGCAGTAAGGACGCTTGCAAAATAATGCGTGCAATTTACGATAAAAATTTAATAATTGAGAATAAGCGAGGTACAAAGCTATCTCGCTTTTTGTGTGATTTGTGCTAAAATAGATAATCGAGCTACATATTTGAAAAATGGGAGAATAAAAATGAAAAACATATTGTTTACAATTATGATATTAGTTATTTTAACTGTAATGTGCAGCTGTTCGACAGGTGAAACAGAAAAAGCTGCCTATAGCTACGCATTTGGGCGGCGAGGAAACTATTGATGAGATAACAAATGAACTTGAAGGCGCAGGACTTTCAAATTTAACAGATTTTCAAAATTGGGTTTCGGATTTTGCAAAAACTGCGGGAAAAACTGCAGGGGATTAAAGGATAGCTGGGAAGAATTGAGCAAGCTGGATTTCGATTCTTCCAAGACAATGGACGGCTGGGAAAAAATCACGATTATTCGGATTCCGATTGCAGGATGACGGCATTTTTGCTAATGGACGGAATACTCGAGTCGCAAGAAGTGGAAGAAAAAAATACGACGGCACATATCTTATGTTCGATATGGAGGCTATAGATAGTGTTGCAAGGTACGAAAAAAACTCAAAAAAATAAAGAGCGTTATTCACAACAATCTTTGGGGGATAAAGGTTATTGCGGACGGAGAAAACCCAAAGGACAAGCTGGGTGAAATTTGGAAACAATACAGTATAAAGGTAAATAATGACAAGGCGTCGCTACTTAGTCTTGTGATTTACGATCCGGATTTTTAAAACTATTTTTCGTCGGACACACGGTGTTTTTGGTAACAACGGATAACGGCTTGTTATTTGTCGAAAAATAGCTTTTGAGCAGCCTTATCAAGCTACAAGAGTAAACGATATGAAAGAACTTATGGGGGTACTTGCAAAGCGCGGAGAATATTTTGGAGAGCAGGGCGAAAGTGGTCCTTATGTGTATGTGAATGGAGAATTTTTACGCAGAATTAAAAAATAGCAAAGGGATTGCAATAATGAAGGTTATATCAGAGCAGACACTAAAAAATAAAGACAAAAAGGTTGAGTCGATGCTGCTAATTGACGGAGTACTCGTTGGAGTATTTGCAGGTGGAATCGGTGTAATATATAGGCTATTGATAGATTACAGCGGCAAGGCGACCAGAGTATTTGTGCAAAAAATACACGAAAATCCGTCGTATTTGATACCTCTTGCAATTTGGCTCGCAGTGTTAGCCTTTTTTTCAAGTATGATAATTTCACGGGATAAGTATGTTGGAGGAAGCGGTATACCGCAGGTTGCGGCGGAAGTTACGGGTAGGATAAAGACGAATCCGGTACGAGTGCTTGCACTCAAGCTCATCGGAGGCACTGTTGCTGCGCTTGGAGGTTTGTCGCTTGGGCGAGAAGGTCCGTCTATTCAGCTTGGCGCGATGGGCGGAAAAAAATTGTTGCAAAAACTTTTTGAAAAGAACGAAAATAAGAGAAGCGTATTTGATGACCAGCGGCGCAAGTGCAGGACTTGCCGTCGCTTTTCACGCACCATTGGCAGGCGTTTTTGTTTTCGCTGGAGGAAATTCATAAGAATGTATCGAAAAAAATTGATAATATCTTGCTTTAGTGCTGCGGTAGTTGCTGATTTGATAAGCCAAAGCGTTTTTGGATTCAAGCCTGTTTTTTCGTTTTCGGAAATAGGGGAGGTATCAATTTCTACATATCCGTTCATTGTACTGCTTGGAGTGATTCTTGGAATTGTAGGAACGGGGTATAATAAAGTTATGAAGTTTTCTTTTTGAACTTTATAAGCGACTTGAAGTGCCGATAAAAAAATCGGACCGTTCGCTGCGTATCTTTTTCGGGTATAATGTTTTCGTATATCCTCAGGTTCTTGGAAGCGGGCATAATTTGGTCGAGATGATGCTTTATACAAAATACACTTTGATTGGGCTAATGGTCTTGTTTTTGATTAAGTTTTTATTTTCATTGGTTTCTTTTTACATCAGGTGTACCTGGCGGCATTTTTCTGCCTATCTTAGTGCAAGGAGCGATTTTGGGCTGTTTGTTCGGAATGGTAAAAAGGCGACAGTAATGTTGAAATTTATGTAACTATCGCTATGGCGGGATATTTGACGGCAGTTGTTCGCAATCCTTTGACTTCGGTGGTTTTGATATTCGAAATGACACGCAGCTTGACCGGTTTTTTGCCGCTTGCCGTTACATGCCTGTTTGCATACTTTACTGCGAATTTGCTTGGAACACAGCCGGTTTATGAGTACCTGCTCGATAGAGTTTTGGACAGAGAAGAGGCAGAGTAATGAACAATCGGTAGAGGTGGAAATAGTTGTAAGCGTAGAAGCGGGAAGCTCGGCAGCAGGCAAAAAGATAAAGGAATTGGATTGGCTTGATGGAGGCGTAATAGTTAGAATTGAGCGTGAAGGTAGGGTGGATGCTTCCAAAGGGAGATACGGAAATATTGCAAAATGACAAATTGACACTGCATGTGCCCCTGCAAATGCAGCGAAGATAACAAGGCGCATCGCAAAAATTTAAGGAGGCGCTCGAAAATAGGAGGTAATATATGTACGAATTGATTAACAAAATAAATGGACCTGATGATATTAAAAAGTTTGATGCAAGTGAGCTTGAAAAGTTGGCGCAGGAAATAAGAGAAGCGTTGTTCAACCGCTTGACATCCATAGGAGGGCATTTTTGGACCCTAACTTTGGAATGGTGGAAGCTGAAATAGCGCTTCATTATGTTTTCAACTCGCCTATTGATAAAATTGTGTTCGATGTTTCACATCAATCTTATCCGCACAAGATTTTTGACGGGGCGTAAGGCGGGATATATTGATAGCGAACACTTCGAAGAAGATTCGGGTTATACCAATCCCAAAGAGAGCGAGCACGATCTTTTTAATATAGGTCATACATCAACTTCTATATCGCTTGCTTGTGGACTTGCAAAGGCGCGCGATTTAAAAAGGGGAACATGAAAATGTTATTGCTGTAATAGGCGACGGATCACTATCGGGGGCGAAGCGCTGGAGGGACTTAATGTAGCGGGTTCAGAATTGGAGTCGAACTTAATTATCGTGGTGAACGACAACGAAATGGCGATTGCGGAAACGCACGGAGGTATTTATAAAAAAATTTACAAGAGTTGAGAGCTACAAACGGTTGCGCCAAAACCAACCTTTTACCGCTTTTGGACTTGATTATATGTATGTGGAAAACGGCAATGATATTCAAACTTTGATAGCCGCATTTGAGAAAGTCAAGGATATCGATCACCCTATTGTGTTACATATTCACACTCAAAAAGGCTTTGGATACAAGTATGCACAAGACAACAAAGAAGCGTGGCATTGGACTATGCCGTTTGATAAAACTAGTGGAATAGCTGAACCGCGCTTCGGTAATGAGGAAAATTATACCTTTATAACGGCTGAATATATTCTCGACAAGGCGAAGAGGGATAAAAAGCTATTGGTAATTACGCCTGCAATGCCTATGGCAATGGCACTTACCCCCGAAATTCGAACATCGCTGGGCGAGCAGTACGTGGATGTTGGAATCGCTGAGGAGCATGCGATAGCTATGGCATCGGGAGCAGCAAAAACGGTGTTAAACCGCTTGTTATAACACATATGACTTTTATGCAGAGGGGATACGATCAGATTTCTCAGGATTTGTGCATTGACGGAAATCCTGCAACGATACTTTTAAATTATGCCAGCTTTGCCGCGATGACAGATGTTACACACCTTGGTATATTCGGGATAGCGGCATTTTCTAATATCCCTAATCTTTTTAGTTTTTGCGCCTACTTCAAAATCCGAATATCTAAATATGCTGGAGTGGTCTTTTGGATCAACAGGAACATCCGGTTATGATTTTTGATTCCGTGTAATGAGGTAACGGATAGACCTGCGGATAAGGATTATAGTGAGATTAACAAATTCAAACTTGAGAAAAACGGCGAAAAAGTTGCGGTTATTGCGCTAGGGAGATTTTTTATCAGCATGGGGAACGCTTGGTAGAAGCTATTAGGGGAGAAACTGGGATTTGATGCTACATTGATAAACCCGAGGTTTGTTTCGGGATTGGATACGCAAATGCTTGAAAAACTTTGTAAGAATCACCAACTTGTTATAACCTTGGAGGACGGTATCCTTGAAGGCGGTTTCGGGCAAAAGGTTGCATCGTTTTACGGTCCTACTGAAATGAAAGTAAAAATTATGGATTTGGCAAGGTCTTTTTACGATCGTTACAGACCGTCGACATTGTTAAAAGAGTGCGGAATGGACATTGAATCAATTGTCGCAGATGTTAAAAATATATTAGAATAGCATTGGCACAGCTAAATTCACATTTTTGGCACATGGTTTTGAAATTGAAAGATAAAAGAAAGTAATGGGTTAGGGAATGGCAAAACATGAAGAAAAAAACTAATGTAATGCGTATTTTGGATAGCAAGAAAATAGATTATATAAGCCATTGCTATGTTGATACACCAAGTACAAACGGTATTGAGATTGCAACGATGCTAGGGCAAAATCCGAAGGAAGTATTTAAAACCTTGGTTACCACATCAAAGTCAGGTGCAAACTATGTTTTGTTATTCCTGTTGATAGAGAACTCGACTTGAAAAAGCAGCTAAGGCAGCAGGCGAAAAAGCATAGAAATGCTGAAATCGAAAGAGCTACTTCCGCTGACGGGGTATGTGCACGGCGGATGCTCGCCTATCGGAATGAAAAATTCTTTAAAAACTTTTGTTGATAGCAGTGCGGAGGACAAACGAAAGAATTATGTTCAGCGCGGGTAAAATCGGATATCAGGTAGAAATGCCTGTTTCTGAGGTTTCCAAAATTATCGACTTTTTCATTTGCGGATTTGATTGTGTAAAATTCAACAAAACTTTCGCATTTTAAAGGTTAGTGATTAAATACATAAATTATATATATAAATTATGGAAAACGAATTTGAAAATGACTGTATAACAAAATGTTTTTTTCTTGCTAACTGAAATATAATATTTTGGAAATTGAAAACAAAGTATATAAGTTTTTGATTAACTGTGAAAGGAAATAGGAAGTTTTCTTTTTAAAAATACCTTTCGAATATCATTTACAATTTTATATGCAAGTTACCAATAGATATTATTTTGGGAAATATTTTTGATTATGTTATTTTATGAATTATAACACAATATAGCTATTATTTCCATAAGAAGGCATATTGTGTTAAGCTATTATATGTAATGTGATAATACACATGTTACAGAAATAAATAAAAAGGAATGCAGTACCGTCGACGTTTATGCAAAGATATAATGCCGTAGCTAAGAGCAGTCTTGATTTTTAAAAAGTCCCTAACGAAATATTATCTTATTATTTCAAAGTGTAACATATGTCTTGACAACTAGATTTAGGCTACCGTTATAAGCCCCATATCTTGACAGAGAGCAGTTTTTGCTAGTATGACGATGAAGAGTCAATAATTATAAATTTTCAGGGAATATAAGGAGGAAAAATGAAGAAGAAATTATTAAGTTTATTCCTGTTTTTGGCAATGGTAATGGTTTTTGCCGGATGTGAAGACAACTCCAATACAGGCGGAACAGATGTAGGGACTAACGGAGGAGAACACTATCCTTTAACAGTGTCCACATACAACTATTCTGGTGATAAGGTTAATTTTTACAGTGGACAAAGTACCTGAAAAAGTCATATGTGCATATCAAAATAACATAGAGACTATGTTAAGATTGGGCTTAGCTGATAAAATTGTAGCTGCATCTCGGACTTGACGGTCCCTATTGCAGAAGATTTGGAGGACGAGTTTGCAAAAATAAACTATACTCAAAAAGCAATCTCTAAAGAGGAAGCCATAGCTTTATCTCCTGATTTCATTTTGGGGTGGTACTCTTTTATTCGGTGAAGAAAAATTTGGAGATGTGAATTATTGGCACGCTGCAGGTTGTGGAACATATATGTCCTTAAATAGCGGTTGTAGAAAAGCAACCGAGGGATATACACAGACTGTAGAGGATGAAATAAAAGACATCCTAACCATAGGAAAAAAATCTTTAATGTGGAAGAAAAGGCAGAAAAGCTCGCTGATGACATTAGAAATGAGATAGCGAAAATAGAAGAATATACTAAGGACAAGCATAAAGTAGGTATCGCCATTTTAGAGGATGAGGGAGGTTCCTTCAGGGTGTATGGAGCTAAGACTTTAGGAGGGGATATTGCAATTAAAGGTGGTGCTGAACTTACAATTGGAGCGGAAAACAGCGGAAATGTTTCTGCTGAAGAACTTATTGCAAAAAGATCCTGAAGCCATATTTATGATATATTTTGAAGGCCACAATGCTAAGGAAGATGCGATAAATTCTATTACAAAGAATCCTAAATTTCAGAGCTTACAGGCTGTAAAGAACAAAAAGGTTTTTGCTCTTAATTTAACCAATGTATATTGCAGCGGATATAGATCATATATTGGTGTCAAGACAATTGCTGAAAAATATATATCCTGAATTGTATAAATAATTATGGAAGCGAAAAAGAATTTTTTAAAAATACCCTGTTGTTTATATTACTGACAATATTTTTTTAATATTGTCAGTAATTATTGCTGTAAGGTACGGTTCGGTGGATTTAAAAAGCCTCCGATATATTCAATGTATTAAGATATAAGATATTTGGAATTGGCGATTATGAATTATATGGCCGTGGAGGGCTTCATGATATAGTTTGGCTGATTAGAATACCAAGGGTGCTTTTGGCAGTTGCAGTGGGAATATCATTGTCAGCTTTCCGCATTGTAATGCAGGCTATAGTCAAAAATCCTCTGGCGGATCCCCTATATACTGGGCGTTTCGATCAGGAGCTTATATGGGTGCGGTTTTCGCCGTTCTCTTAGGTGTGGGCAAGTTTCTCGGAAGCAATGCTATTGGCATGTCTGCCTTTTTAGGCGCGGTGGGTATTTCGATTTTTAGTATTGATGATTGCGAATATCGGTGGAAAATCTAGCTCCATGAGACTCGTATTGGCAGGGTTGGCATTGAGTACGGTGTGCTCTGCAATTTCCAATTTCGTAATATACATCTCAAGCAACAACGACGGTATCAGGACCATTACTTTCTGGCTAATGGGAAGCTTGGCTGCGGCCAAATGGGAAAAACTTGGTTGTAGTACTGCCTTTGGCTCTTATAGTAACCATATTTTTTTCTGACACAGAGCAGGATTTTAAATCTCATGCTTTTTAGGAGATGAAGTGAGCATTACCTTGGGAAAAGATTTAACTAAATATAGACATGCGTATTTGATAATTGTTGCCTTGCTAGTTGGATTTGCTGTATATTGTGCGGAATGATAGGATTTGTAGGGCTTGTTATACCCCATGTAGTTCGTATGTTGGTAGGAACAAATCATTATGTTTTGATTCCTTTTTCAGCCTTGTTGGGTTCCATTTTTTTAATCTGGTGCGATTTAACCTGCAGAACCATATTAAAAACTGGAGAGCTTCCAATTGGAATACTTGTATCACTTATCGGAGCTCCTTGCTTTATTTTCTTGTTGCTGAAAAAAAATTATGGATTTGGCGGTGATGCGTGATGGAAGTATTGGCTAAAGGAATTGGAATACAACTAGGGTAACAAGAGAATATTAGGCGGAGTTACAATAAAATGCAGAAAAAAGGAGTTTATCGGAATAATCGGTCCTAACGGAAGCGGTAAAAGCACCTTGCTTAAAATGTATTTATAGGATACTGAAACCGGAGAGCGGAGAAATATATATATCTAACAAAGAATTATCCCAAATGTCCTATACCGAGTCAGGCAAAAAAATGGCGGTTGTTTCTCAGCAAAACCACTACAATTTTGATTTTATTGTCAAGGATGTGGTTTTTGATGGGCAGATCCCTCACAAAAACTTATGCAAAGAGATAACGAAGTTGATTTTCAGATTGTTGATGAGGCTTTGGAATTGGTGGGAATGAAAGAATATGCTTACAGGCAGTTTTCCACCTTGTCAGGAGGGGAGCAACAGAGAATTATTTTGGCTAGGGCGTTGGCGCAGCAGACAGACATATTGATTCTGGATGAATTGACCAATCACTTGGATATTAACTACTAAATTACAGTTACTCAAAACAGTCAGCTCCTTTAGATAAGACAGTGGTGGGGGCTTTTTCACGATTTAAATATTGCGGCAATGTTTTGTGATAGAATTTTCGCCATGAAGGATGGAGTAATTGTGGAAGAGGGAAAGGTGGAAGAAGTTATAACCCGAGAAATAATAAAGAAAATATATAATGTTTCGTCAAAGGTTGAGAAAGACCAAGAAGGAAGACTTTTTGTCAAATATTACATATAGGCTTTTGACTATAGTAGTATTTTTAATAGTACCATTCAAATACCTATAAATAATAAGTGTAAGGACTCTCGAATTTTGCAGGGTCCTTTATTATATTATTTGTGCTCAAAATAAGATTAGGCGGCAGGTGTGCGATTTAAAATAAATACAATAAGTGCAATATGTGTCTTGACAATAAGAAAATAAAAACACAAAAACTCAAAAAAAGTGATTGACAAGTAGGCAAGAGTTTGTTAATATAATATAGCTGTCGCACAGCGACGGCAGAACATCGAAAAACTTCATAGTACGAAAATTGAAGAACAAATCTGTATTTATACAGGTGCATCAATCTAAGATTGGTAAGAATGCGAAAGCATTAAACACATTCAATTCTATTAAAAAAACAATAATTCAAAGGAATTAAAGCTAACGAATTAGCTCTAGTGTTTTTTTCTTAGAGCAAGGCTACAAGACGAAAGTCTTTTAGATACATTAAACAAGAGTTTGATCCTGGCTCAGGAGGAACGCTGGCGGCGTGCCCTAACACATGCAAGTCGAGCGAGAAGTAAATTAACAGAGATTTCGGTCAAAGTAAATTTATGGAAAGCGGCGGACGGGTGAGTAACGCGTAGGCAACCTGCCCTTTGCACAGGGATAGCCTCGGGAAACCGGGATTAAAACTCTGATAACGCCGAGAAAAACACATGTTTACTCGGTCAAATATTTATAGGCAAAAGGATGGGCCTGCGTCTGATTAGCTGGTTGGTGAGGTAACGGCTCACCAAGGCGACGATCAGTAGCCGACCTGAGAGGGTAAACGGCCACATTGGAACTGAGACACGGTCCAAAACTCCTACGGGAGGCAGCAGTGGGGAATATTGCACAATGGGCGAAAGCCTGATGCAGCAACGCCGCGTGAGCGAGGAAGGCCTTTTGGGTCGTAAAAGCTCTGTTGAGAGGGAAGAAAAATGACGGTACCTCTTGAGGAAGCCCCGCTAACTACGTGCCAGCAGCCGCGGTAATACGTGAGGGGGCGAGCGTTATCCGGAATTATTGGGCGTAAAGAGTGCGTAGGTGGTTATCTAAGCGTGGGTGAAAGGCAGTGGCTTAACCATTGTAAGCCTTTGCGAACTGGATAGCTTGAGTGCAGGAGGGGAAAGTGGAATTCCCTAGTGTAGCGGTGAAATGCGTAGATATTAGGAGGAACACCGTGGCGAAGGCGGCTTTCTGGACTGTAACTGACACTGAGGCACGAAAGCGTGGGTAGCAAACAGGATTAGATACCCTGGTAGTCCACGCCGTAAACGATGAGCACTAGGTGTTGGGGGAGAACCCTCAGTGCCGCAGTTAACGCAATAAGTGCTCCGCCTGGGAGTACGCACGCAAGTGTAAAACTCAAAGGAATTGACGGGGACCCGCACAAGCAGCGGAGCATGTGGTTTTAATTCGAAGCAACGCGAAGAACCTTACCAGGACTCTGACATCTGCCCTGACGACTTTAACCGGGTATTTCTTCGGACAGGCAAGACAGGTGGTGCATGGTTGTCGTCAGCTCGTGTCGTGAGATGTTGGGTTAAGTCCCGCAACGAGCGCAACCCTTGTCAATAGTTGCCAGCAGTAAGATGGGGACTCTATTGAGACTGCCGTGGATAACACGGAGGAAGGTGGGGATGACGTCAAATCATCATGCCCCTTATGTTCTGGGCTACACACGTGCTACAATGGCCGGTACAAAAAGAAGCGAAGCCGTGAGGTGAAGCAAACCTAAAAAAGCCGGTCCCAGTTCGGATTGCAGGCTGCAACTCGCCTGCATGAAGATGGAGTTGCTAGTAATCGCAGATCAGAATGCTGCGGTGAATGCGTTCCCGGGTCTTGTACACACCGCCCGTCACACCATGGAAGTTGGGGGTGCCCGAAGTCGGTTAGAAAATAGGCTGCCGAAGGCAAAACCAATGACTGGGGTGAAGTCGTAACAAGGTAGCCGTATCGGAAGGTGCGGCTGGATCACCTCCTTTCTAAGAAGTAAGTAAATTTTTCGTGCTATGAGTTTTTATGGGGAATTAGCTCAGCTGGGAGAGCACCTGCCTTGCACGCAGGGGGTCAAGAGTTCGATCCTCTTATTCTCCACCATTAACCTAAAAAAAGGTTAAGCCTGAAAAGGCAAGTGAACATGAGACAATCTAATAACAAGAAACCAAAAACAAAAGTAGAAACGAAATCGAGAAAGCAAAAGCAAAAGCAAAAGCAAAAGCAAAAGTCGAAGCAAAAAGGTCAAAAGACCTGATGCAAAACGTTTCATCGAGAGAAAAGATCAAAAAGATCGAAGAGAAAGATATACGAAAGTATATGAGTAACTAGCAATAGATCAAGTAAAGAAGGGCATAAGGTGAATGCCTTGGCACTGGGAGCCGAAGAAGGACGTGACAAGCTGCGAAAAGCTGCGCCTAGGGAGCAAATATCCGAATAAGCGCAGATATCCGAATGGGGAAACCTGCCTAAAGTAATGTTTAGGGTATCAGTAGATGAATACATAGTCTATATGAGGGAAACCCTGCGAACTGAAACATCTAAGTAGCAGGAGGAAGAGAAAGAAACATCGATTTCCCTAAGTAGCGGCGAGCGAAAGGAAAGAGGCCAAACCGATAGCAATATCGGGGTTGAGGACGCAAGAACGCAACGATAGCGATAGTCAAATCAGCTGGGAAGCTGAACCGAAGGGGTAAAAGTCCCGTAGACGAAATGTAAAAATAGCAAAAGCGAATCCAGAGTACCACGGGGGCACGTGAAACCCAGTGGGAAGCAGGGGGACCACCCCCAAGCCCTAAATACTACCCAGTGACCGATAGAGAATAGTACCGTGAGGGAAAGGTGAAAAAGAACCCCGAAAGGGGAGTGAAAAAGAACCTGAAACCTTAGTGCCTACAAGCAGAGGGGAGCGCAAGTGACCTCGTACTTTTTGTAGAACGGGCCAACGAGTTATGATATGCAGCAAGGTTAAGGTGTAAAGCACGAGAAGCCAAGCGAAAGCGAGTCTTAAAAGGGCGAGAAGTTGTATGTCATAGACCCGAAAACCGGGTGACCTATCCATGTGCAGGTTGGAAGGAGAGTAAAATCTCGTGGAGGACCGAACTCATGTCTGTTGAAAAAGGCTGGGATGACGTGTGGATAGCGGTGAAATTCCAATCGAACTCGGATATAGCTGGTTCTCCTCGAAATAGCTTTAGGGCTAGCCTTAGGAAAGACTAGCGGAGGTAGAGCACTGAATGTTGGAGGGGCCTTCACGGTTACCGAAAAACTATCAAACTCCGAATGCCGCCAAGTTATACCTAGGAGTCAGACTATGTGAGATAAGTTTCATAGTCGAAAGGGAAACAGCCCAGACCAACAGCTAAGGTCCCAAAATGTAAGTTAAGTGGAAAAGGATGTGAAGTCGCTACAAACAGCTAGGGATGTTGGCTTAGAAGCAGCCATACATTTAAAGAGTGCGTAATAGCTCACTAGTCGAGTGACTTTGCGCCGAAGATAAACGGGGCTAAAACTTACTACCGAAGCTTTGGAATTACGAAAGTAATTGGTAGAGGAGCATTGTATATAGGAAGAAGGGCAAGCGGGAAGCGAACCTGGACAGTATACAAGAGAGAATGTTGGCATGAGTAGCGCAAGGCAGGTGAGAATCCTGCCCGCCGAAAAATCTAAGGATTCCTGAGGAAGGTTCGTCCACTCAGGGTAAGTCGGGACCTAAGCCAAGGACGAAAGTCGTAGGTGATGGACAACTGGGTTGAGATTCAGTACCACCAAAAATTTGATTGAGTGAAGTGGGGACGCAGAAGGAAGAGCTGAGCACGCGGTTGGTAGAGCGTGTCCAAGTATCAAGGGGAGAATATAAAGCAAATCCGTATATTCGTATTCTGAGAGTACGAAGGGGAAGGAAATAAAGTACTGAAGCAGCATAAATCACACTGCCAAGAAAAGCCGCTGAGCGAGAATTGAGGTGCCCGTACCGCAAACCGACACAGGTAGATGAGGAGAGAATCCTAAGGTGAGCAGAGAACTATTGTTAAGGAACTCGGCAAAATGACCCCGCAACTTAGGGAGAAGGGGTGCCTGCGAAAAGCAGGCCGCAGTGAGCCCAGGCGACTGTTTAGCAAAAACACAGGTCTCTGCAAAGCGAAAGCTGAAGTATAGGGGCTGACGCCTGCCCGGTGCTGGAAGGTTAAGGGGAAATGTAAGGGCAACCGAAGCATAGAACTTAAGCCCCAGTAAACGGCGGCCGTAACTATAACGGTCCTAAGGTAGCGAAATTCCTTGTCGGGTAAGTTCCGACCCGCACGAAAGGCGTAACGATCTGGGCACTGTCTCAACAATAGACTCGGTGAAATTGTAGTACCCGGTAAAGATGCCGTTACCCGCAGCAGGACGGAAAGACCCCATGGAGCTTTACTGCAATTTGATATTGGATTTCGGTGTTGCATGTACAGGATAGGTGGGAGGCTTAGAACTAAGTACGCCAGTATTTAGGGAGCCAATGTTGGGATACCACTCTTGTAACATTGAAATTCTAACTAAGATGCGTAAACCGGATCTAGGACAGTGTCAGGTGGGCAGTTTGACTGGGGCGGTCGCCTCCTAAAAGAGTAACGGAGGCGCCCTAAAGGTTCCCTCAGTGCGGACGGAAATCGCACGAAAGAGTGTAAAGGCAGAAGGGAGCTTGACTGCGAGAGAGACAACTCGAGCAGGGACGAAAGTCGGGCTTAGTGATCCGGTGGTACCGCGTGGAAGGGCCATCGCTCAACGGATAAAAAGCTACCCTGGGGATAACAGGCTGATACCGCCCAAGAGTCCACATCGACGGCGGTGTTTGGCACCTCGATGTCGGCTCGTCTCATCCCTAGGGGCTGAAGTGAGGTCCCAAAGGGTTGGGCTGTTCGCCCATTAAAGAGGTACGCGAGCTGGGTTCAGAACGTCGTGAGACAGTTCGGTCCCTATCCGCTGTGGGCGTTGGAAATTTGAGTGGAGCTGTCCTTAGTACGAGAGGACCGGGATGGACATACCTCTGGTGCACCAGTTGTCTTGCCAAAGGCATAGCTGGGTAGCTAAGTATGGACGGGATAAGCGCTGAAAGCATCTAAGTGCGAAGCCCCCACAAGAAAAAGATTTCCTCCAGAAATGGAAAGACCCGTGGAAGACTAACACGTTGATAGGTCAGAGGTGTAAGTACAGTAATGTATTAAGCTGACTGATACTAATAGGTCGAACGCTTGATCAAAAGAATAATTGGGATATTGTTATTAGATTAGTCGATGTTGACTAAAAATTTAGTCGATATTTTTCCAAACCAGCTAAAGCTGGGGAAAAATTAGACTAGCACCTATAAGCGAATCAAAGATTCGCTTTAGGCGCTAACGACAAGTTTCAGCGAAAGTAAACTTTCGAACAGAAATTTAGTCGATATTTTCCAAACCAGCTAAAGCTGGGGAAAAATTAGACTAGCACCTACCAACGAATCAAAGATTCGGGTTAGGCACAACACGACAAGTTTCAGCGAAAGTAAACTTTCGGAAACTTTAGCGTAAAAATCTGTCTAGCGAAAGCAGAGCTTTCGGACAGAAATTTAATCCGGTGATAATAGCATGGAGGATCCACCTGTACCCATCTCGAACACAGAAGTTAAGCTCCATAGCGCCTATGATACTTGGCGGGCAGCCGCTTGGGAAAAGCAGGTCATTGCCGGTTTGCTCAAAAAGGATAGTACGATGTAAGTACTATCCTTTTTATAGCGAAAGTATTAAAAATTTGGATGTGAGAATACTTGGTAAGGCAAAACGGACAGCAGAATGAACAAAATAAAAAGCCGTTTTTCACTAATAATGAAAACGGCTTTTTATTCCCTGGCACGCTCATAAAGGGATTCGAACCCCTGACCTTCATATTCGTAGTATGCTACTCTATCCAGCTGAGCTAATGGCGCCTAAAAACCTTTTTATATTATAAAGGGAAAAGGATGACTTGTCAATCCATTTTGCGAAATATAGTAATAATTTATCGAATGAGTCATTTTATAATTTGATAGAAAAGGCGGCTTGGAAAATCAAACCGCCTTTTTGTTTCAGATATTGTTTTTGAATATATAACAATCTGCACCAGCTTTATTTAGTTGCATTAGCATCGGTAATAGTAACTGTCTGAGTAGCACCGTCCCATTGTACTTGAGCATCAAAGCTCTCAGCAACTGCTCTAAGTGGAACTAAAAGTTCTGTTGTTTACGATTTGTGGCGCAACATCGATATCAAAGCTCTTAGACTGCCAAGAGAATCCGCCTGCTAAGTTGGCTTTGGTCAAAGTGGTGCTACCTATCTGAGCTATTACTTTTCTTGTACCTCTTGTAGCGGTAATAGTCTGGGTATTTACATCCCACTCCACCTTTGCTCCCATAGCTTCAAATACAGCTCTCATCGGAACTAAAGTTCTACCGTTCTTGATGATAGGAGCTTGGTCAAATATTACAGTCTTACCGTTTAGAAGGATTGTTACTTGAACTGAGGCTTCCATATACAGGATTGTTCGGTTGCGACTCAGGCGTCTTTCCTGCAGGAACATCCTTAGCAAATGCCATAATAGGCGCGAGTGATAAGCACATAATCACTACTAACAAAAATGATATCGTCTTTTTCATTGGTCTTTTCTCCTTTACAATTTTCATAAATTTTCAAAATTTATATTACCATTAGTATATAGAAATATTTAATACCAGTCAAGTTAATTCATGCATTTTATTGCTAATTTATCAATCAAACTTGATTAGTCAAAATCAAGGTAGGGTATAAAAGCAAGTATGTGCTTATTTGATCACATTAAATGCAAAAGAGTATTTATTTAGAAAAGAGGAGGTAAATATATGCTTTTTCAAAACAACTGATGCTCATGAAGAATTTAGAGCAAAAATAAGGGCGTTTGCTGAGGAGGAAGTTAAACCTATAGCTTTCAGGGTTGGACCAGAACAACGAATTCCCTGTTGAGATAGTCAAAAAGATGGCGAAAAACGGATGGATGGGTATCCCATATCCTAAAGAATATGGCGGAGCAGGTCTTGATGCGCTTAGTTATGCAATAGCGGTTGAGGAGCTTTCAAGAGTTGACGGTGGAGTAGGTGTAATATTATCTGCGCATGTTTCGCTAGGCTCATATCCTATTATGGCATATGGAACTGAGGAGCAAAAAAAATATTTAACTCCTCTTGCTAAAGGAGAAAAAAATCAGAGCATTTGGACTTACAGAACCTAATGCCGGCTCGGATGCAGGCGGTACGGAAACCACAGCGGTTTTACAGGGCGACCATTACGTACTTAATGGAAATAAGATATTTATTACAAACGCGCCGTATGCCGATACATATGTTGTTTTTGCAGTTACTACTCCTAATATTGGAACCAAAGGAATAAGTGCATTCATAGTTGAAAAGGGTTGGGACGGATTTACATTCGGAGAGCATTACGACAAATTGGGAATTCGTTCATCCTCAACAGCTGAACTTATCTTTAACGATGTAAAAAGTGCCTAAAGAAAAACTTGCTTGGCAAGGAAGGAAAAGGCTTTAATATAGCTATGGCTACATTGGACGGAGGCCGTATAGGTATCGCATCTCAGGCACTGGGAATAGCGCAAGGTGCTTACGAAGCTGCTGTAGAATATGCAAAGGAAAGAGTTCAGTTTAATATGCCTATTGCATTCCAGCAGATCAACTCGTTCAAAATTGCGGATATGGCGACGAAATTGCGTTGTGCGAGATTTTTGATATACTCTTCTGCTGAGCTTAAGCAGAATCATGAGCCGCTACGGAATGGAATCGGCAATGGCGAAGATGTATGCTTCGGATATAGCGCTTGAGGTCTGCAACGACGCATTGCAAATTCACGGTGGAACAGGATTCTTGAAGGGAATGCATGTAGAAAGAGCTTATAGAGATGCCAAGATTACAACAATATATGAGGGAACCAATGAAATTCAAAGAGTTGTAATAGCTGCGCATATATTGGGTAAAACCGCCCTAAGCAGGCAGCTGCACCCATTGAAGCGGAGGAACCTGCAGCAGGAGCAAGAAAGAAAATAATATTTAATAGCGGCAACGTTAAAGACGATGTTAAGCAGCTGGCAGATGCACTAAAATCGGACGGTACGATTTTTCTGTTGGAATCGATCCGATGACACCTATTATTGAAGCGGACAGGGTAGTGTCTGCGGAAAGGGAATCGGCGGCAAGGAAAATATGAAACTGATTGAAGAACTTGCAAAAACAGGCGGGAGCTGCAATCGGTTCTTCAAGACCTGTTGCTGAAACTTTGAAATATTTACCGCTTGAAAGATATGTCGGAATGTCAGGTCAAAAATTTACAGGAAATCTTTACATAGCGTGCGGTATTTCCGGGTGCAATTCAGCATTTGAAGGAATCAAAGATGCAACTACGATAGTAGCTATAAACAACAGCAAGAACGCGCCTATATTTAAAAAAATGCGGATTACGGCATAGTGGGAGATGTAAAAGAAGTATTACCGCTGCTTGCAAAAGAATTTGATAACGGTAAGGCGAAAAAGCCTGCGCCTAAGGCTGTAAAAATGAAAAGGCCGACAGTCCTAAAAGGAGAATCCAGATGGGATACATATGTTTGTAACGGTTGCGGTTATGAATACAATCCGGCATTGGGGGATGCGGCAGGTGAAATTCCTCCCGGAACTACATATGAGCTGCTGCCTGAAGAATGGACCCTGCCCTAAATGCGCAGAACCAAAAACAGGATTTGTACCTACAAAGCTAAAGAAAGGGATAAATAGTCATGCAAAATGTAAGAAAAGTAACGCAAGATTTATACTGGGTAGGCGGTTGCGATAAAAGGCTTCACCTGTTTGAAAATATTCATCCTATAGAAGACGGTGTTTCGTATAACGCATATTTACTTATGGATGAAAAAGACTGTATTGTTTGATACTGTGGACTGGTCTGTGGGCAGGCAGTTTTTAGAAAATATAAAATATGTCCTTAATGGACGCAAACTGGATTATCTTGTGATAAATCATATGGAACCGGACCACTGCGCTTCTATGGAAGAAATAATTATAAGATATCCCGATGTCAAGGTGGTTTCGACGGAAAAAGCATATATGCTGATGAATCAATTCCACTTTCCGGTAGGCGACAGATTTGTAGAGGTCAAAGAAGGCGATACGATGAAATTCGGAAAACATGAAATCGCGTTCGTTGAAGCGCCTATGGTGCACTGGCCTGAAGCTATGGTCAGCTTTTGACTTAAAAGACGAGGGTGCTTTTTCGCGGCAGACGCATTCGGCAGCTTTTAAATCTTTGGATGGAGCGTTGTTTGCGGATGAAGTTGACTTCGATAGAGATTGGCTTGATGAAGCAAGAAGATATTACACAAATATCGTAGGTAAATACGGTGCGCATGTAATGAGCTTGCTCGGCAAAGCAGGTACGCTTGACATCAAGTATATTTGTCCTTTACATGGTCCTGTTTGGAGAAAAGATATAGGCTACATACTGGATAAGTATGTTCACTGGGCAAACATATAAGCCGGAGGAAACAGGCGTACTTATTGTTTATGCGTCTATGTATGGCAATACTGAAGCAGCAGCGTACATACTTGCAACAAAGCTGCACGAAAAGGGAATGCACAAGGTGCGAATGTTTGATGTATCTAAAACTCACCATTCATATTTGGTGGCTGGAAGCGTTCAAATATAGCCATATGGCAATACTGTCTGTTACTTACAATTTGAATTTGTTCCCACCTATGGAGAACTTCTTGCTTGATCTTCAAAAATTGAATTTGCAGAAGCGTGTTGTCGGCGTAATCGAAAACGGCTCATGGTCGCCTGAAGCGGGAGAAGCGATTAAGGATATTATGAAGAAGATGAAGCAGATGACTATATTGAACGAGGAAATTACAATTAACTCAGCGTTAAATACAAGCTCGTATGCAGAACTTGACGGATTTGCCGACAGTTTGATAGATTCAATGAAGCAGAGCTATTTTTGAGTAAAATGAAAATATTTGTACGAACTGAAAAAGAGAGGAATTTTGCTGTATCGAAGCGACAGATGGCATGACACTTGAAGATGTAGCAAATTCCGCTATTAAAACACCTAGGTATCGCTATACTTGCTGCGATAGTAAACAACAGCGTGCGCATGCTCACTGAAGAAATTCACGAGGGGCGACGAGATAACATTTATCGATATGCGCACGCAGGCTGCGAATCTGATTTATCAATCCAGTTTAATAATGATATATATAAGAGCTATAAAAACGGTTTTTCGGCGAGTCGGCTGATGCGGAAAATCGAAATACCATAAACAAGGGGTTATACACCGTCATAAAAGGCGAGTAAGGATGTAAACGACAAGGATATAAAGAGCATTGAAGCTGAAATGAAACGCATTGTAGCAGCGAAGATGCCGTTTATTACAAATTCCGATTCGACGGTTACTTTGGACGGGTATACTGCGCAGCTTGCGACTCAAACCGTCCCTAATAGCGGATATATCGAATATTTTGAGGTGAGAAAGTATAGGCGTGGAGTGCTTGTGCGCTTTCCACATCCGAATAATCCCAACTATATTCCTGAATATATCGACGAGATTAAGCTGTACGAGGGCGTTTGGAGAAGCTACTCGTTGGGGCAGAGTTGATGGATATTTTCTATGCAAAAGGATTTAAATGATAAGGTTCAAAACGGTAATTACAAGGAACTTATTCAGATTTCAGAAGCATTGCACGAAAAGAAGATTGCGGAACTTGCAGAGCGTATAAACGCTGAAAAAGCGCATAATCTTAATTGCAGGACCGTCGTCATCAGGCAAAACGACATTTGCAAACAGACTTTTAATTCAAATGAAAGTCATAGGACTGAATCCGCTATATTTGGGCACAGACGACTATTTTGTAGAGCGTAGCGAAACGCCGCTTGACGAATTTGGCGAACCGAATTTTGAGGATTTATCTGCGATTGATATAGCTCTTTTTAACAGCAATATGAACGATTTGCTTTGTGGTAAAAAGGTGGACTTGCCTACATTCGAATTCTTAAACGGAACGAAAATTTTCGGAAAGCGAATAACGCAGATTGGCAAAGAACAACCGATAGTTATAGAGGGTATACACGCGCTAAACGAGGAACTGTCCAGTTTAATCAGTAGTGATAATAAATTTAAAATTTATATAAGCCCGCTGACACAGCTTAACATAGACAGTATCAACCGTATACCTACGACAGATGCCAGGATGCTGCGACGCATGGTAAGAGACCACAATTTCAGAGGGCACTCGGCAAAGCATACTCTTGCATCATGGCAAAAGGTTAGAGCAGGGGAAGATAAAAACATATTCCCATTCAGTAATTCCGCAGATGCATTTTTAATTCGGTTCATCTTTACGAAATTGCCGTACTAAAAAGTACGCAAAGCCGTTGCTGGAAGAGATAAAGCAAAACGAAGAAGAATTTGCGGAAGCAGAGCGAATTCTTAAGTTTTTGAGTTATTTTTGAAACAATAGAAGACGACAGCATAATCGCAAATAATTCTATAATTAGAGAATTTATCGGCGGAAGCGTGTTGGTGTAGGATAACTTCAAGTAATATAAAGTAACTAAGGGCGCGGTTTAAACTGCGCCCTTAGTTACTTTCGCAGCAAGTAGATTGCTATACCTTATGTTGACTTTTTGAGTAAACTTGTAGAATTAAATGCGAAATTACCGCAAAAGATAGACGCTAAGTCAGAAGCGAGAGAAGCTGGAAATTATCGCTAAGAAAATAGCGAACGGTGAGTACCCTACAGGCACTTTCATTAATGGGAAAAGGATTGAATCCCTACCATTAAAGCGGGGGAATTTTATGGTGCAAAGTATTATGACCTTGAGGGGGTAGGACGATTGACGTCAAGTAATTACGGTTATACCGATTTAATATATCGAAACCACAAAAATAATTACAATATTTTTCAAGTGCGAGATAGGTATAGGCGCAGTTGGTTTATATTTAGGGAACAGTTTGTTTGCTAGTTGCAATCTTATCTCGGGTGATATATTGATAGAGCCGGGGGTAAAAGTTTTTGTCTACTTTTTGGGTAGAGTTTATATATCTCTAAAAAGTCTAATTTCTCTGTCCCCCATTTCGTTTGTCTGTATCATACAGCAATCTATCGTTATGGTCAGCATCTTCTGTTTCACAAAAATCAACAGACAGGGTATTGCGAATATTGTGTTTTAGCAAGATGTAAAAATATTCTCGAAGTGCAAGTTCATGGAACTGGTTTAAAAACTTATTTAAATTTTTCTGCTTTATGTTTATATATATTTAACAGCAATTCGCTTATTAACATCGTTAACAGGAGTTAATATATAGAAATTATCGGTAAATATCTGTTCCATGTTGGATAGGGAATATGGGATCGATGATAGGAGCGTTGATTACAACACTTTTTAATTTTATTATCCCACCGCATCCGCACCAACGGCTTTAAGTACAGCAGCTACCGGCAGATAAATCCTACCATTGATGTTTTTGCGGCTGTGTATCAGTATCTTGTCTAACATTATTAACCATAATGAACTTTTTTGCATTGTGAGGCACTTTAACGGTAACATCACCCTTTTTAACAATCGCAGACAAACTCTCTGCTCCCAATCGACTGTGCAACCGTACTTTTCCATAACTATTCGCATAGGTACAAGGGTTCGGGCGTTGGAATCAATAAAAGGTCTACCTGTTTGGTCTGTGAACTGAACAGGTTCTCCTTTGATGAGTATGTTTATAGCATCGGATTACAAAGGAAGTCAAATGCGCTAATTACAATGAAAAATTGTCGGTTTTTCAAACAATCTCGGCAATCGAATTTTTCTAAAAAGCATTAAGTATTGACATTTTGGCTAATTACTTTCTTAGCGAAAATACTTGTAGTTTTTAGCTTTTTTTGATACAATGAATTGTAATCGTGCATTTTTGAAAGGAGAAAAGTAACTTTAGTTGCGGTTCTTATGAATACAGGGTATTTGAGTGAGAAGAAAAGAAAAAGAAATGCAATTTCAAGATAAGCAGGTTAGCTACTCTAGCATTGGTATTCATACTTGTGATGTCGCTTACGAGGTTGTACTACTTACGATGCTTTTTATGAAACCTTTATAGAAAAGGGCGCAGGAGATTCCAACAAAAGTTAAAATTGGGATTTTTGAGCCTTTTGAGCAGCAAAAGACAAGGAGTTCGGCAAGTTGGAACTTGAGGGGATAGAGCTTGCAAATCAGCTTTTTCCGGAAGTTTTGGGAAAAACGATAGAGCTGGTAGTCGTTGATAATCAGTCCGATATTTATGTGGCGGAAAGCGTCGCAAGGGAACTGGTTAGCAAAAATGTGTCAGTAGTTTTGGGAAGTTACGGAAGTGCAAATTCGCTTGTTGCAGCAAAAATTTTCGAAGAAGCGAAGATTCCTGCGATAGCTATTACTAACACAAATCCGCTTGTAACAAGTTATAATCCGTATTATTTTCGTGTTTGCATGCTGGATACCGCGCAGTGCGAAGCTCTTACAAGATATGCGATAGGAAACGAATTTGCCGCTACCGCAGCGGTGCTAGACGGAAAAACGACTATGCTATGGCGATGGCGGAGAGACTTGCAGCAAGTTTTAAAGACGACTCGGAAACGAGGCTAGCGTTGTTGCTTCATTGAGTTATAGTGCGCAGAAGGAAGATTTTAAAAATGAGCTTTTTGAAAAATCAAGGAATCAGAAGCGCGAGTGTTGTGTTTTTACCTGAAAATCCGAAAAGGCGATTGAGATTATAAAACAGGCGAGAAAGCTCGGACTTACGCAGACTTTTATAGGTACGGATCAGTGGGATAATGACGAGGTTCATAAACGAGGCGAAGAACATAGACGGAGGAAAGATTTCTTTTTCGACCGCATTTGATGCCAAAAACAGATATGACGGTAATGTTCGACAAGTTTATAGAGGTATACAAGAAAGAATACGGGAACAAATCTAATCCGCAAAAGTGCGGTAGCACTCAGGGTTTGACGCATATCTGCTTGCGGTGAATGCCATAAATTATTCGAGGACTTCTGATGACGGGAAGCTGATTAAAAATCAGCTGGCGCAAACGAGAGCGTTTCCGGGAGCTTCAGGGGCGATAAATTTGGATCCTAACGGAGATCCGATTAAGTCGGTTGTGGTGTATTCAATAGCCAAAGGCCAGAAAATAGTTGAGCATACGATAGAGCCGCAGTTTTTCAATTCGTTAATTGAAAACGAGGGACTTGACGGCACAACTCAAGTGTTACCAAAAACGGAAAAACAGATAAATAGAATGGAGAAAATATGGGAACGGAAATGGAAGTAAAGATTAGAGAAGCTCTTGAATATGTAAGACCATTCTTGCAGAGATAAAGGTGGAGATATAGAGTTTGTCGAGCTTACAGAGGATAATGTTGTAAGGGTAAGACTGCAGGGGCACTGTCATGGTTGTCCGGCGCTGTAATGACGCTAGAAGCGTGGTAGAGAGGCTTTTGAAAGAAGCATATCCTGAGATTAAGGACGTTGAAAATGTATAGGAAACGCAAATTATTTGAAACAATGGTGGTGCTTTTGCTACCATTGCTTTTTACTGCGTGCATAGGGCGGCTCCGCACGCAGATGACAGTGGAGGCAAAAAGCACTTCCGATTTGACGGACGCAAAGAAAATTGAAGCACCGATTGAACTTGACATACTTTGCGTCGGCGATATAATGGTGCATACCCGCAGTTTAAGGCACAGCAGGTCTCAGGGGAAGATAGATACGATTTCACAAATAATTATAAGTATGTTAAGCCGTATATAGAAAAAGCGGATTTTGCTATGTGCAATTTGGAAACAACATTTGCAGGCAAACCGTATTATGGATATCCGATTTTCGCGGCACCCGATGAGACTTGCCGATGCTATCAAGGACACGGGATTTGATTTGGTTTCAACAGCGAACAATCATATGAACGATAGAGGCGGCAAAAGGCATAATAGGGCACACAAAATGTTTTTAAAGGGCAGAGGATTGACTTATACGGGAAGCCGTATGGCGCAAAGATGAACTGAGATATTGCATAAACGAAGTAAAAAGGTGTCAAAATAGCAACTATATCGTTTACATACGAAACACCTACCAGTAGCGGGATTGCAATAAACGGCATACCTGTGGCAAGCGAGTACGAAAAATTTGATTAACAGCTTTTCGTATGCCGATTTGGATGCGGAGCTTGAAAAAGATGAACGAAATCGTCAAGGAAGCAAGAAGCGCGGGCGCAAATATGGTGATAATGTTTTTGCACTGGGGCGAGGAATATCAAGCCGAACCTAATACTTATCAGGTTAAGATAGCTGAATATTTGGTGAAAAAGCTAAAGTAGATATAGTTTTCGGTTCACATCCACATGTCATGCAAAAATTGGATTTTATTGACGGAGTTCCCGTTTATTACAGCTTGGGCAACTTCATATCGAATCAAAGAATTGAAACTTTGGGAGATCCGATGACGGAAATAGGCTTGATGGCGGAGGTAAAGGTAGCTACAGCAAGCAAGACGGCAAAAGTTACCGTCAAAGAAGCAACAGCGATGCCGACATGGGTTGAGCGGTACATAAACGCAGGTAAACTCACTTACGAGATAATACCGCTTGACGGAGATTTGCAAAAACAACCCTACGATTTTTAAAAACAGGAAATCTTCAGAGAGCGAAGACGGCGCTCGCAAGAGCATTGCCGTATATAGGGGCAGTGATGATGAAAGAAAACGAAAAGTCGAATTTTTGAATTTCAAATTGCTAAAAAGCTCATTAGCGAGCAAAATGTATTCGGGAATCAGGCTTAGAAAACTGAAAACTTATGTAGAGGACGAGGTATCAGCGGAAGCCACGATTTTGGCACAATCAACTTCGGAATATCAACCGATAAAAGGAAAGCATCGAGAACGCTGCACTTTCGGGCAATCAGATAAATTGCAGGGAGCAGGCAAGACTTTAAAGCTGAGAGCGTATGGAGATAAGGCGAATTTAAGGTTATTGGAATGTTTGGTTGAAATTGAAAAATTGGAACCAGAAGCAAAACATCTGCTCTCAAGTACTTTTGGAATTTATGGGAAAAATGAAAAAGAATCGGTTTCCAAATATCAAGGATGCTCGGTAAAGAATGTGAAGTAGCGTTAGAAAAATGGATTTGGAAAAAGACTTGCTGATTTTTGGATTAGTACGGCTAAGGTGGACAGCGAAATATCGCGAGAAGAATTTTTGAAGCTCTATCGAGGGTTGAAAAAGTGAGGAGTTTGGAATAATAAAGTAATTAGTAATATGGATAGGAAATTTAAAAATAATACTATAAAATTAACGAAAATGGCGATGCTTATAGCTATTTCAATCGCACTTGTATCCCTAATACATTTCCCTATTTTTCCGGCCGCTCCATATCTTGAATATGATCCGGCGGATGTGCCGATTATAATAGGGACATTTGCATTCAGTCCGGTTGAGGGATAGCGATTACGATTATAACATCGCTTATACAGGGAATGACCGTAAGCGCAGCTTCCGCCCCTTATGGCATAATAATGCACATAATAGCGACAGGAACATATGTATTGGTAGCGGGCTTGATTTATAGTTTGGACAAAAACCAAAAAGAATGCTATAAAGGCAATGGCATTGGGCACAATGAAAGTGGTGATTGTAATGTCATTTGCGAATTTTGCAATGAGACCGGTATTCATCGGAATCCCTGTTGAGGCGTTGATAAAGCTGCTTCCTATATTTATAGAGTTTAATTTTATAAAGGCAGGAGGAAATTCTCTTATAACATATTTTTCTCTATAGAAAATATCTAAGTTTTTGCATGGAGATTCAAACTATCAGTAGCAGGCGTGATGTTATGAAGATAAAGAAATTATTGAAGTTCGAGGCGAAGATGAAACTCGCATATTAGCAGAAAAACTTGCAAGCGAAGTAGCAGGCGGAACGGTAATTGCGCTTGAAGGTGAACTTGGTGCGGGCAAAACAACATTCACAAGTATTTTGCACATGCGCTTGGAATTGAAGAGATGATTCAAAGTCCGAGCGTTTACAGTAGTTAGAAGCTACGACGAAGGGAAGTTTTCTTTACACCATTTTTGATGTTTATAGGGTGCATGACGAAGAAGAACTTTTTGAAATAGGTTTTTGAATATATAGAGTCGAGCGACGGTGTTTGCCTGATAGAGTGGGCAAACTTAGTTAAAATCTTTTGCCTACCGATGCGTGGTCAATTCACATCGGCTACGGAGAAAAGGGAAAATGAACGGATTTTTGAAATACTGCGTTAGGGAGAGAATAGTTTGAATATATATTAGCCATAGAAACAACAGGTAAATATGCAAGCGTTTGTTTACTCAAGGATGATGTCCTTTTGGATTTGAAAACAAACGAAAACGAGATAGACATCTTGCGATGTTGCTCCCTATGGCGGAGGAATTGCTTGCTGAAAACAAATTGCAAATAGACGATATAACGGCACTTGCGGTATCGGTAGGTCCGGGTTCTTTTACGGGTATGAGGATAGGAATAGCGTTCGTACGGTGTATTGCGCAGGCAAAAGAGTATTAAATGTATAGCGGTGAATACTTTGGAAGCGTTCACGCGATCCGAAGGCTTTGAGAACAAGCGGAGCAAAATTGTGTATGCCTATGCTTGATGCGCGTAGGGGACAGGTTTTATGCGGCACTTTATGAAAAACGGGAGAAGCGGTATTTAAAGAGGCGGTAGGGTACAGATGTTTATATGCTGCAGGAATATCTGGATAAAGCAGGACAATTTATTTGCGAAAATTGTGAAAACGGAACCGAGATATTCTTTACAGGAAATGCTTGTATTAAGTACGAAAAGAGTTGTTAAAATGGCTGGAAAGTATATCGCAATTAAACGATAGAACTGTAATTGCAAGTTTTGAAAGCGGAGGTCATGTAGAAACATCGGCTGAAAAATATTGCAAAACGAGCAAGGAAGATGTACGCTGAAGGAAATTTACAGATTACAAGGAATTGCTGCCGAACTATTTAAGAAAATCGGAGGCTGAGCGAAAACTGGATGACGAAAAGCAACAACAGCTCGAAAGCGCCTCAGGAAATAATAAATGTAAAAGGATAAAAATGGGAGAAATTAACTTTAGACTCGCAACAAAATCGGATATAAAGCGAGATGGCGGAGCTTGATGCCGCATGTTTTTGCTATGCCGTGGAGTTTGGAGGCATTTGAAAAACAGATTGGAAAAACAGTTGTACTACATATGCGGTAGTGTGCGACGGCGAAAAGATAGTTGCATTTTCAGGATTTTTGGAAAATAGATAACGAAGGACATATAACCCGTGTTATGGTCGGCAAGGATTACAGAGGCAAGGCAATCGGAAGCAAAAATGCTTGAGTTCTTGATGTCGGAGGGAGAAAAGCTCGGTGTTAGCGAATATACACTCGAGATGCGAAAGTCCAATGAATCGGCACTTAGGTTATACGAGAAACTCGGGTTTGTTTTGGGAAGGCATAAGACCTAAATATTATCAGAACAATATGGAAGACGCACTGGTACTTTGGAAGAGAAGCGGGAGATAACAATGTCTGAAAGAGATTTTTGACTATGGGAATAGAGTCAGTTGTGATGAAACATCTAGTTGCTATAATGCAGGGGCGAAGAACTTTGCTCTCAAAATGTCATATCCTCACGAAATTGAAATACATAAGGTATTTGGGGAGTAGTACGGAAATAGCATCTCGCCACCACCTTGAAAAATATAAATTTGGTAACAAGACTGGCATAGGAAGCCTCTGAAAAGCTCAGGCGTGCCATAACGACAGACGATGTGGATTTGATAGGGAGTAACGGCGGGACGGGACTTGTCGGTGCACTTGTAATAGGCATAGCGGCTGCGAAGGCATATGCTTTTTGCGTGCCGAAAAACCGTTAATCGGGTGCATCATATTCAAAGCACACATTTGCGCGAATTATCTTGAAAATCCTCAGCTAAAACCGCCTTTTATTGCACTTGTGGCATCGGGAGGTCATACAAGTCTTGTTTCGGTCAAGTCGTATACAGAATATGAATTACTGGGGCAAACTCGTGATGATGCGATAGGTGAAGCGTTTGACAAAGTGGCAAGAGTGCTTGGACTCGGCTATCCGGGCGGTCCGCTCGTAGATAAATTGGCGAAAAACGGGAATGGCGATGCTGTTTATTTTAAGCGTAATGTTGGAAAAAGGCAGCTATGATTTCAGTTTCAGCGGAATCAAGACGGCAGTATTGAACTATATGAATACCGAAAGACAGGCGGGAAGAAGCATTGATGCAGCTGATATAGCGAGCGAGTTTTCAGCAGGCTGTAATAGATGTAACGGTAGCAAAGGCGATGCTTGCGCTTGAAAACACGAAACAAAAATACACTTGTACTTGCAGGTGGAGTTGCGCAAATTCCGCATTGCGAAAAGAAGCTGCAAGAGGAATGCGATGCGCAAGACTATCAACTTTATATGCCGTCGCCGGTTTTATGTACCGACAATGCGGCAATGGTGGCACAAAGTGCGTATTATGCTTATAAAAATGGTGAGGTGAGCGATTTAAGGCTGGACGCCTATCCGAATTTGCAATAGACAATTTGGAAAAGATTCGTTGTCGAGGAGGAAAAGTTGATAGTTCTTTCTGCGAGGTAATATAAAGTAAGGTATACAGGAATAGATGTAATTTTTAGATAAAGTATCCTTTAGTTTAAATGCCGGTGAAAAAGTCGGAATTATAGGAGATAACGGTGCGGGAAAAATCCACTTTGATGAAAATACTTGCAGGAGTAATGCCAGCATGACGAGGAGATATATTTACAGCCGCAGATGTTAAGATAGGGTATTTGGCGCAAAGCGACAACTTTGATTTTGAAGGAACTTTGATAAGTGAAGTAAATGCTATATTTGCCCCTATTGAAAAATGGAAGAGGAATTGTTTGCGATTTCTGCGAAAATCGAGGAGGCAGGAAAAGACGGAACTTCGGAGGAAACCGACAGGCTTCTTGAAAGCTACGATAAGTTGCTGCATGAGTATGAGCGGGCAGGAGGGTACAGTTACAAAAGTGAAATCACCGGAGTTTTATCCAGTATGGCATTTACGGAGAGTCGATATAACAAGCGTATTTCCGAGATTGTCAGGCGGAGAAAAACCAGACTTGCGCTTGCATGTCTGCTCTTAAAGAAACCGGATATTTTTGTTTTTGGACGAACCTACCAATCACCTTGACATAGGAACACTTAAGTGGCTGGAACAGTATATTCGTTCTTACAATGGAAGCGTTGTTATGATAACGCACGACCGTTATTTTTGGATCAAACGGTTAGCCGTATATTTGAAGTTGAAAATCACAAAGGTGTACTCATGATGAGGGCACTTATTCTAATTTTATCGAAGCGAAGAAGCTGCGGCAGTTATCCGAACAAAGGAGATACGAACAAAACCAAAAGAAATCGAAAGACAAGAGGAAATGATACGCCGTTTCAAAGGACATGGAACGGAAAAACTTGCTAAAAAGAGCAGCATCACGAGAAAGAAACTCGCCAAGATGGAAAAATTGAAAGACCTGCCATGCATAAAGCGAGGCGTTCGAATGGGTTTACACAAAATTTTTCAAAGCGGAAATGATGTGATTGTGGCAGAGGGACTTTCAAGTGTTTTTGGATTCGGTGATGAAAGACAAGAGCTTTTTCAGGGGTTGATTTTGAAATCAAGCGAGGAGAAAAGAGTTTGCATAGTGGGCGCGAACAGGATAGGTAAAACTACGCTGCTCAAGATAATAATGCAGGAAATTCGCCAAGATGCGGGTAGAATTAAGATAGGGCATAATGTCGAGTTTTGCTTATTACGATCAGGAACAACAGAGCTTAAATCCGAGAAACACCGTATTTGAAGAAATGAAAGAAGCGTATAGATTATATACGGACGCTAAGATGCGCGGTATGCTCGAGAAGGTTTTTTTCAAACGACAGCGTGTTTTTGCAAGTGTCGTCGCTATCCGGAGGAGAAAAGGCAAGGCTCGCACTATTGAAATTGATGCTTTCGGGGGCAGATATGTGCTGGTGCTTGACGAACCTACAAATCACTTGGATATAAGTTCAAAAGAAGTATTTGAAGAAGCGCTGAATGACTATGAGGGAACGGTAATAGCGGTTTCGCACGATAGATATTTTTTAAATAAAATTGCAACAAGAATAATAGAATTGAAGCCGGACGGAATTGTGTCATACATAGGCGGGTACGATTACTATATGCAAAAAGCAAGATATAGTATCGACGAAGCAGTATGTGAAAAGAACTTGCTATGCGGAGAAAAAAAGATGAAGTGCAAGGTAAGAACAGTGCACCAAGAAAGACGATTAAAAAGGAAGCAGACACCAAACGCAGACGCACGGAAAGAAAAAAATAAAAAGAAACGGAAGAGGAAATTGCGGCCCTGACAGAAGCGAATAAACGATATTCACGAAGCTATAGTGCAATCCCGATATTCTTGCAGATCATATGAAATTGCTCGAATATCAAAATGAAGTAAAATTCGCTGAATGTAAAGTTGGAAGAAAAAGAAGAAGAATGGCTGAAGCTGCAGGAGGAATAAATGATAAATGTAACAAATGTAAGTATGAATTTTAGCGGAACGGTGCTTTTCAAGGATGTTGATTTGAAATTCACACCCGAGAGTGCTATGGTATTATAAGAGCGAACGGTGCAGGGAAAAATCCACATTTTTACGCATCTTGTCGAGGGGACCTTGAGCCCACAACAGGGAGTGTAAGTATAGGCAAGGATATGAGAATGTCGGTGCTTAAGCAGGACCACTTTGCTTTTGACGAATTCACGGTACTTGATACGGTAATACAGGGAATCCGAGATTGTATGAAATAATGAAAGAAAAGGATGCGCTTTATGCTAAAGAGGATTTTTCGGATGAAGACGGCATTAGAGCGTCTGAACTTGAGGGCGAATTTGCCGAGCTGAACGGCTGGGAGGCCGATTCCGATGCAGGGCAGACTGATACAGGGACTAGGACTTTCAATAGATATTCTTTACAGTCCTATGGAAAGTCTTACGGAAAAAAAGAAAAAGTTAAGGTACTTATGGCGCAGGCACTTTTTGGAAGTCCCGAAATAATATTGTTGGACGAGCCTACGAACGGACTTGATATTCTGGCTATAAACTGGCTTGAGGATTTTCTTTTGGAATACACGGGTACAGTATTGGTAGTTTCGCATGACAGACATTTTTTGAATACGGTTTGTACCAATATAGTGGATGTAGATTACGGCAAAATTAAGATGTATGTCGGAAACTATGAATTTTGGTACGAGTCATCTCAGATGATACAAAAGATGATTAAAAGATCAAAAACAAGAAAAAAACGAGGATAAGATTAAGGAGTGCAGAGCTTTTATACAGCGCTTCTCCGCAAATAAATCTAAATCCAAACAAGCGACATCAAGACGAAAACTTATAGAAAAACTCACGGTTGAGGAATTGCCGTCATCGTCAAGAAGATATCCGTATGTAGGTTTCCAAATGGATAGAGAAGCAGGCAAGGAATTACTATATGTGAGGGGCTGACCAAAACGATGGATGGCGAGAAGGTACTCGATAACGTTACATTTAGACTAAATAAAGGCGATAAGATTGCGTTTGTTGGAGAGAATGAAAGTGCCAATACAACGCTATTTAAGATACTTATGGGAGAAATGGAAGCTGATAGCGGTGAGTTTAAGTGGGAGTGAAAGTACATCCCAATCTTATTTTCCTAGAAAACGAGTGAATATTTTGACAACTGCGATTTGGATATTATAAAAGTGGCTCGGACAGTTTACTACGGAAACTACGGAAACATTTTTGCGTAGTTTCTTGGGAGAATGTTGTTTTCGGGTGATGATGTCTACAAACCTGTCAAAAGTTTTGTCGGGAGGGAGCGTGTTCGCTGTATGCTTTTCAGAATGATGCTGTTCGGCTCCAATATTTTTGGTACTGGATCAGCCTACAAACCATTTGGATTTGGAATCTATTACGGCATTGAATAATGGACTTATAGACTTCAAAGGGTAACTTGCTTTTCGCATCGCACGATCACGAGTTTATACAGACAATCGCAAATAGAATCATTGAAATAAAGGCGGATGGAACTATTTTGGACAGACTTTGCAGTTACGACGAATTCATAGAAATTTGGGGCATAACAGATGAAAGAGGAAATAGAAAAAAATTTGCAGCGGAAATCAAAGCAAAAAGGGAGTTTCGGACAACTCTTTAGCGGCTTATATCGCTGATATATCCGAATTTGCGGCACTTGCGCAAAAACAGGGGGATACCGGAATTGTCGCAGGCAGGAGAAGCTGAGGTGGTATCTTATGTGATGAGTCTAAAAACAAGAGAATAAGGCGGCAAGCACTATAAAAGAAAGCTCGCGTCGCTCAGAAATTTTTATTCTTATCTGGTTAAAAACGGAACGATTAAAGAAAACCCGATATCGGGCATCAAAAGTCCAAAGACGGTTCGAAAGAAATAGAATACCTGCAGCTGGATGGAGCTTGAAGGCGTTTTCAAATTGCCGTTTACAGGTGTAAAAGGGATAAGGGACAAGGCGATGATTGAACTTTTTGTATGCCGACAGGCATGCGGGTTAGAGAATTCGTAGAGCTTCGTTTGTGCGATGTCAATTTGAAATTAGGGTTTTATTACCTGTACAGGAGAATTCGGCAAAGCGCGAATTATTCCTATGGGTACATATTGTAAAAAGGCGATTGACGATTATCTGAACGAGGCAAGACCTAAGCTAATCAGCAAAGGGACGGATGACGAAAAATACGGATGAAAAGCGCTGCTTATCAGGAAGCATTGTTTTTAAATCGGATGGGTAAGCAGATGACTCGTCAGGAATTTGGAAAAATATTAAAAGAGTATTCCAATGCGGCGGGGCTTGGGGACAAGTTGACTCCGCAAACTTTAAGAAATTCTTTTTGCGGCGCATATGATACAAAACAGGGGCCGATTTGAAATCGTTACAGGAACTTATGGGGCATGAGGATGCGACAGCTACACAAATTTATTTGAGCCTTACTAAAAACAGGATAAAGGATGTTTACGACAGGACGCATCCGCGTGCATAGAAACATCAGGGAGAAAAGATATGTTGGCAAGCGAATTGTTTTCTTACATAAGAATAAAAAGAAATATCGGGAAATATCGACGGCATTGAGATAACACAGCTATCGCAGGATAATAGGCAGGTTGGGCAAAATACGGCATTTATTTGCATCAAGGGAAGTCAAGTTGACGGGCATGATTTTGTCAAAAGTGCGAAAAGAAAACAGGGCGGTTATTTTTGTTGCGTCGGAGGATATATCCGAAAAAGGCGGGTGGCTTACGGTGGTATATGTAAAGGATACGGCAAAAGTTATGGCTGGAAGCTTGCCGATGTGTTTTTATGATTTCCCAAGCGAGAAACTTTACATGGTAGGCATCACGGGTACGAACAGGAAAAACAACTACGGCGCATTTAATCGAGCATATATTCGAAAAAAATGCGGATTTTCGACAGGTATAATGGGGACTATAGGGCATAGAATCGGGAAAATTAAGATTCCTACTAAAAATACAACACCGGATGCACTCACTTTACAGGGGATATTGCGCAAAATGATAGACGAGAGGTGCGATTCATGTGTAATGGAGGTGTCATCGCATGCTATCGCGCTTGACAGGGGTGCTGGGCTGCAATTTCGATTGTGCAATTTTTCACTAATTTAACGCACGAACATTTGGAACTACATAAAACTATGGAAAACTATGCGCATACGAAGCAGAGATTGTTTTTGGAGCAGGGGCATAGTCTGAAAAATTCGCAATTCAAGGCGGCGGTAATAAATGTTGACGATAAATACGGCAGGGATTTTGCAGCGGAAACAGTGTCGGAACTTATTACATATTCGCTAAAAAGATGAAAAACGCCGACTTTTGCAAGGAATTAAAGTTTGAAGCCGATTCTACGAAATTCGTTCTCGTATTCTCGGGGAAAAAGTACGATGTAAAACAGAATCTAATCGGTGAATTTAATGTTTACAATTTACTGGCGGCGATTGCGGGAGCATTTGCACGAGGAATAGCAGTGGAGAAAGCTATCGAAGCTGTGGCTGATTTTAGCGGAGTAGACGGTAGAATGCAAAGGATAGAAACCCGGAAGGGGATACAGCGTTATAGTCGATTTTGCGCATACTCGGACGGACTTGAAAATGCACTTGGTACATTGAACAAGCTACCACACAAAATATCATCACTGTTATAGGGCATAGCGGAGGCAATCGAGATTCAAGTATGCGTCCCGAACTTGGAAAGATAGCGCTTGAAAAATTCGGAACGAGTGATTTTTACTGCGGATAATCCGCGCCATGAGAAAAATTGAAGATATTGTCGAGGGACTTATTTCGGCTTGTCCAAGTGAAAATTATATTGTAATTGAAAAGAGGGAAGAGGCAATTAAAGCTGCATTCGACATGGCAAGCGAAGGAGATATAGTGCTGCTGGCAGGTAAAGGCGGGGAGCCTTATCAGGTGATAGGGGACGAATACATTCCATACGATTGAAGCGGAAGTCAAAAATTATTGAATTTAAATTAGAAAAATGAAACGCCCGGAGCAGTGTTGTAAAGAAGCTGCTTTGGGCGTTTGAAATAACGACAGGCATATGAAAAAGCGTGTAAAATAGTAGAAAGTGATTAAAAAGTACTTGCAATCCAAAATAAAAAGATATATAATTATAGGGCTTGCTTAGCGAAGAAGTAGGAAGTTGCTGAGCTATCAGGTAATTTCTATGGAGCATTGTTCCTGCAAGACGGGGACGGATGGTTCCTTGCGTTTTTGTGTGAGAAGTCTACATGAAACACGCGAAGCGTGTACAGAGTTGCAAAAAGGCTACTAAAAACGCGCAAATTGGAACCTTTTGTACAGCATAGCGAAAATGTACAAGAAAAAAACAGGAGGAAGAAAAAAATGAGCGAACAGCAAAAATCAGGATTAAGCTCAAGGCATACAGATCACAAGGCACTGGACTTATCTGCTGCTAAGATCGTTGAAACTGCGAAGAAAACAGGAGCTATGGTATCCGGACCTATTCCGCTACCTACAGAAAAAGAAGTGGTTACTATCTTGAGAGCGGTACACAAGTACAAGGACAGCAGAGAGCAGTTTGAGCAAAAGAACTCACAAGCGCCTGATTGATATTTTCAATACTACACCGAAGACTGTAGATTCACTTATGAAGCTGGACTTACCGTCGGGCGTAGACATTGAAAATCAAACTATAAAAATAAGGAATCTCCCTTAGTAAGATTGCATGAGGAGCGGCAAGACCGAAACCAGAGCAATCCGCTGTAAGTATGCGAAAAGCAGGAAAAGGAGAAAAACATGAAAACAATACTTGGAAAGAAAATCGGTATGACACAGATTTTTCACAGAAGACGGAGCTGTTGTTCCCGTTACGGTGATTCAGGCAGGGACCTGCAGTTGTAACTCAGCTGAAAACAGTTGAAACTGATAGGCTACAACGCAGTTCAGATTGGATACGAAGATACGAAGGAACACAGAGTAACAAAAAGCAATTAAGAGGACATTTTGCAAAAAAACAAATACTCCACTCAAGAAGTATTTGCAGAATTTAGACTTGAAGACAGCGAAACTTATGAAATCGGACAGCAAATCACTGCAGCAGATTTCGAAGTTGGCAAGAAATTGGATATTACAGGGAACTTCCAAAGGTAAAGGAACACAGGGTAATATCAAAAGACATAGCCACCACAGAGGACCTACAACACACGGTTCCAAGCACAAAAGACTTGCCGGTGCGCTTGCTGCAGAGTACATATCCTTCAAAAGGGTATTCAAAAGGCAACAAGGGGCCAGGAAGAACTGAGTGAGAAACAGTTACAATGCAAAAATGTGGTGCTTGTAAAAGTTATCGAAGAAAGAAACCTCATGCTCGTAAAAGGTGCAGTACCGGACCTAAGAACGGATTGCTACGCATTCAATACGCAGTTAAAGGGCAGGACAAATAAGAGCAAGGAGGAGGAATAAAATATGGCAAAAGATAACTATGTTAAACATGGCGGGAGAGCCGGCAGGAGATATCGAACTAAATGATGCAATATTTGGAATCGAACCGAATATGAATGCCGTACACGCTGTAGTAAAAATTATTTAGCTAACCAAAGACAAGGCACACAGTCTGCAAAGACAAGAAGCGAAGTCAGAGGAGGCGGAAGAAAACCTTTTTAGACAAAAAGGAACCGGTAGACATGAGACAGGGAAGTACAACAGATCCTTCACAAATCGGCGGAGGTATAGTATTTTGCACCAAAACCGAGGGATTACAGATATTCTCTACCTAAGAAAAGTTAGAAGACTTGCGATGAAATCAATTCTTTCATCCAAAGTAGCTGAAAAAGAAATAATCGTAATTGACGAATTAAAAATTCGAACAGCCAAAAACAAAAGAAATGATTAAGGTGCTAGGCAATATCAAAGCTGAAAAAGAAGGCACTGATTGTTTTTAGGGAAAACGATATCAATGTAATTCGTTCGGCAGCGAATATTCGGGAGTAAAAACAACTCACGTAGGAATGATGAATGTATATGAGATAATAAATCATACGAGCTTCGTTGTTACAAAAGGATGCGATAAACAGAATTCAGGAGGTGTTTGTATAATGAGAACAGCTTACGATGTAATATTAAAACCCTGTGATATCTGAACGAAGTATGGATTGAAGCGCAGAACAAAAAATATACCTTCAAGGTTGCAACAGATGCAAACAAAAACAGAGGTAAAATTGGCAGTAGAAGAAATCTTTGGCGTAGATGTGGCAAAAGTGAACATCATGAATGTCAAAGGTAAAGTTAAAGAGAATGGGAAGAAATGTCGGAAGAACCGCAGCTTCAAGAAAAAGCGATAGTGACTTTGAAGCCTAACAGCAAGGAAATCGAATTCTTCCAGAGTCTATAAGGAGGAATTGAGCTAATGGGAATTAAGAAATACAATCCGACCAGCCCCGGACGCAGAGGCATGACGGTTTCTACATTTGAAGAAATCACAAAAAGCACTCCTGAAAAAGCGCTTACAGTAACACTCAAAAACATTCCGGAAGAAATGTTAGAGGTAAGATAACCGTAAGACATAGAGGCGGTGGATATAGACCCTAAGTACAGAATTATCGACTTTAAGAGAAACAAGGATGGAATTCCTGCAAAAGTAACTGCTATCGAATACGATCCTAACAGAAGTGCAAATATAGCGCTTGTATGCTATGCGGACGGTGAAAAGAGATACATACTTGCACCTCTCGGACTTAAGGTTGGAAATACAATCGTATCCGGTCCGGATGCGGATATTCAGGTAGGAAATGCTCTTCCGCTTGCAAACATTCCGTAGGGTACTGATTCACAATATCGAAATGAAAAATCGGTAAAGGCGGACAGCTCGTAAGATCGGCAGGAAACGCTGCACAGCTTATGGCAAAAGAGGACAACTATTGTCAGGTAAGGCTACCGTCCGGCGAAGTTAGAAAAGTTCGCATGGAGTGCAGAGCCACAATCGGCGAAGTTGGAAATCAGGATCACTCGAATATACAGATAGGTAAGGCGGGTAGAAAACGCCACATGGGTATAAGACCTACAGTTAGAGGTTCTGTAATGAACCCTAACGATCACCCACACGGCGGTGGTGAAGGTAAAACCGGAATCGGTCGTGTCAGCCCTGTTACACCTTGGGGTAAGCCTGCTTTGGGACTTAAGACAAGAAAGAAGAACAAGGCTTCTAACAAGTATATCGTAAAGAGAAGAAATGAGAAGTAGTAAGGAGCATATATAATGAGTAGATCACTTAAAAAGGCCCTTTTTGTTAATCCAAAGCTGCTAAAAGCGAATTGAAGAAATGAATGCAGGGGGCGAAAAAGAAGGTATTAAGACTTGGTCAAGACCTTCAACAATATTCCCTCAAATGATAGGGCATACAATAGCAGTACATGACGGCAGAAAGCACGTTCCTGTATATATCACAGAAGATATGGTAGGACACAAACTCGGAGAGTTCGCACCTACAAGAACATATAGAGGACACGCTGCAGATAAAACTACCAAGAAGAAGTAAGTAAAGGAGATATAAAATGGAAGCAAGAGCGATTGCAAAATATGTAAGAATGTCTCCTATAAAGCTGAAGCCTATTACAGACCTTGTAAGAGGCAAGGATTTAGATGAGGCACTTACAATTCTAAAGTTTACACCCGGAAAAGGGTCTCGAAATAATCGAAGGAGTTATGAAATCGGCTGCGGCTAATGCAGAGAACAACTTTGATATGAACCCTGACGACCTATATGTGGCAGAAGTTTACGTTCACCAGGGACCTACCATGAAAAGATGGAGAGCAGGTGCACAGGGTAGAGCATCCGTTATTTTAAAGAGAAGTAGCCATGTCGGAGTTACTTTGAAAGAAAGAAACTAGGAGGAGGTCTCGTAATGGGTCAGAAGGTAAGCCCACATGGATTGAGAGTGGGAATCATAAAAGACTGGGATTCCAAATGGTATGCAGACAAAAAGAACTTTGCAGATAACCTGGCAGAAGACCAGAAGGTTAGAAAATTTACAAAGAAAAAGCTATATGCAGCAGGCATATCTAAGGTTTTGATAGAGCGTGCGGCTAGCGACAAAATAAAGGTGATAATCCTCACAGCAAAACCCGGGACTTGTTATCGGTAGCGCCGGAGCAGGAATCGAGGAGCTGAAGAAGGACATCGTCAAGCTGACTAAAAAAAGAAGTTGAAATCAGCGTAGTTGAGATTAGAAGAATCGAACTTGATGCGCAGCTTACAGCGGAAAGCATTGCTGAAGCGTTGGAAAAGAGAGTTTCTTTCAGAAGAGCAATGAAGCAGGCTATTGGAAGAACTATGAAATCCGGCGCAAAGGGAATCAAGGTTCTATGCTCAGGAAGACTAGGCGGTGCAGAAATTGCAAGAAGCGAGAAGTACAGCGAAGGGAATGTGCCTTTGCACACTCTTAGAGCTGATATAGACTACGGTTTTGCAGAAGCTGACACTACTTACGGAAAAATAGGCGTTAAGGTTTGGATAAAACCACGGCGAAATTCTGGAAAAAGAGCTTAAGAGTCCTATTCCACAGGAAAAAGGAAGAAAGACGCCAGACAAAAAGGGAAAAAGATGGCGGAAAAGAAGAGACAGGGCAGAAGGGATCAGGAGCGTTCCAGATCAAATAAGCAGGAAAAGGTAGAAACAACTCCAAAAGCTGTAAACAAGAGAGTTAGACCTAAACCGGCACCAAAGCCAGTAGAAGAAACAGCGGCAGAAGTTACTGACAATAATGTAGAAACTGAAGCAGTTGCAGAGTAATATAAAGGAGGAATGAAGCGATGTTAATGCCAAAGCGTGTTAAACGCAGAAGAGTTCACAGAGGTAGAATGAAGGGCGTCGCTACCAAGGGTAATAAGATTGCTTATGGTGAGTACGGACTTGTTTCTCAAGAATGTGGCTGGATCACATCAAATCAAATAGAGGCTGCCAGAATTGCGATGACAAGATCCATCAAAAGAGGCGGTAAAGTATATATAGACATATTCCCACACAAACCGGTAACAAAGAAACCGGCTGAAGTTCGAATGGGTTCAGGTAAAGGTTCACCGAATATTGGGTAGCTGTAGTAAAGCCGGGCAGAATGTTTTTGAAATTGCCGGTGTATCGGAAGAAAAGGCTAGAGAGGCGATGAGACTTGCTATGCACAAGTTACCTGTCAAGTGTAAATTTGCCATCAAAGATAAAGTAGAGGGTGGTGAAGCGTAATGGATTTGAAGAACATGAGAGAAATGACAGAAGCTGAACTTGAAGCGGAACTTCGAAAAATGAAAGCTGAGCTTTTCAACTTGAGATTCCAGCACGTTACAGGACAGCTTGAAAACCCTATTAAATTGAGAGATACAAAGAAAAATATCGCAAGGGTACTGACTATAATACGTGAGAAACAGCTAAACAAGGCAAATGCGTAGGGAGGAGGAAAATATGTCAATAGAAAGAAACAGAAGAAAAACTAAAGTCGGCATAGTTGTAAGCGACAAAATGGACAAGACTATAACTGTTGCAATGGAAGACTTTGTAAGACATTCCCTCTATGGCAAGGCTGTAAAGAGGACGAAAAAGGTCAAAGCGCACGATGAGGAAAATCAGTGCAACATTGGCGACAAAGTAAGAATAATGGAAACAAGACCTTTGTCTAAGGACAAGAGATGGAGACTTGTTAGCATTATTGAGAAGGTTAAGTAAAGGAGGCACCGTTAATGATACAGACAGAAACAAGATTAAAGGTTGCTGACAATTCAGGTGCAAGAGAACTTTTTGTGTATCAGGATACTCGGAGGAACAAGCCGTAAGACTGCTAACATTGGAGACATCATAGTGTGTGCTGTAAAAGATGCAACACCGGGTGGAGTTGTTAAAAAGGGCGATGTTGTAAAAGCTGTAATAGTTAGAAGTAAGACAGGCGCGAGAAGAGCTGACGGAAGTTATGTAAAATTTGACCAGAATGCAGCAGTAGTTATAAAGGACGATAAAAACTCCAGTTGGAACTCGTATCTTTGGACCGGTCGCAAGGGAGCTTAGAGAAAAGAGCTTCATGAAGATAGTGTCCTTAGCACCGGAAGTATTATAGGAGGTGTGCAGATGCGTATTAGAAAAAGGAGATACTGTAATAGTAATTGCAGGCAAAGATAAAGGGAAAAAAAGGCAAAGTAATTAAAGCTATGCCGAAGGATAACAAGGTTATCGTTGAAGGAATAAACATTCAGACAAAGCACCAGAAACAGACAAGGACTGAAAAAGCTGAAATCAAACATATGGAAGGCCCAATCGATGTTTCGAATGTAATGTATTTCGACGCCAAAGCAAAAGCAGGAAGCAGAATCGAAATGAAAAATCCAAGGCGATAGAAAAGTTCGTGTTGCAAAAGAAAAGCGGCACTGTAATAGATTAAGAAAGGAGGAGACGATTTTGCAGCAAGATTAAAAAGAATACTACAGAGAAAATGTGTTTAAGGCACTTATGGATAAGTATGGATACAAAAATGTAATGCAGGTACCTAAGCTGGAGAAGATTACAATCAATATGGGTCTTGGTGAGGCTAAGGAAAAATGCAAAGATAATGGAAATGGCTGTTGCTGAGCTTGCACTTATAACAGGACAAAAACCTGTAATAACCAAAGCGAAGAAATCAATAGCAAACTTCAAAGTTAGACAAGGTATGCCTGTTGGCGCAAAGGTTACTCTTCGTGATGACAATATGTATGAATTTGCAGACAAATTCTTCAATATCGCTCTTCCTAGAGTTAGAGACTTCAAAGGTGTTAGCAAGAATGCATTTGACGGCCGTGGAAATTATTCCATGGGTATCAAGGAGCAACTTATATTCCCTGAAATTGAGTACGATAAGATAGACAAAATCAACGGAATGAATATCGTGTTTACTACATCGGCAAAAACAGACGAAGAAGCAGCAACATTGCTTTCACTACTTGGTCTGGCTTTTGAGAAGTAAGGAGGAAGCAAGTGGCAAAGACATCATTAAAAGTTAAACAAGCAAGAAAAACCTAAGTTTTCAACACGTGCATATACAAGATGCAAAATTTGTGGCAGACCGCATTCTGTACTTAAAAAAAGTATGGTATTTGCCGTATCTGCTTCAGAGAGCTTGCTTACAAAGGTGAAATTCGGCGTTAAAAAAAGCAAGCTGGTAGTATAAGGATTGCGAAGGTCCTATGGGAAACCTCGCAAGGAAAGGAGAAAATGACGGCATGACAATGACAGATCCAGTAGCAGATATGCTAACAAGAATAAGAAATGCGAATACAGCGGGTCACGAAGTAGTTGAAATTCCAGCATCAAAAATGAAAAAGTCCATAGCCCAAATTTTTGCTAAACGAAGGCTATATCAAAGGGTTTGATGTTGTAGAAGATAATAAGCAAGGTATTATAAAAATCGATATGAAGTACCTTGGAAAAGAAAAAGTTATAAGCGGAATAAAAAAAGATTTCTAAGCCGGGACTTAAAGTTTATGCGAAAGCGAACGAAGTGCCTAGAGTTTTGGGTGGACTTGGTATAGCGATAATTTCCACATCAAACGGAGTTATCAGCGACAAAGAAGCAAGAAAACTGGGAGTAGGCGGAGAAGTAATCTGTTACGCTTGGTAGGAGGAGATAAAAATGTCAAGAATAGGTAGAATGCCTGTTAGCCTTCCCTGCAGGCGTAGAGGTTAAGGTTGACGGCAATATCGTTACAGTAAAAGGACCTAGGGTGAGCTTAAACAATCTATTAGCGAATTGGTTAAAGTTTCAATCGAAGATGGAGTTTTTATCGCTAACTAGAGATGAGCGACTCAAAGGCTGAAAGAGAGCAGCATGGTCTTGCTCGTGCACTTATAAACAATATGGTTACAGGTGTTACGGCAGGTTATGAAAAAGAAATTGCAGCTCGTGGGTGTTGGTTATAAGGCTGAGAAAAAGGCAAGACTTTTGGTAATGAACCTTGGATATTCACATCCGGTTGAGATGGAAGATCCTGAGGGAATCACTACAGAGGTTACATCCCCAACAGAGCTTGTTGTTAGAGGTATAGACAAGGCTCTAGTAGGAAATTACAGCGCCAACATCAGGAAGTGGAGAAAACCTGAACCTTACAAGGCTAAGGGAATTCGTTACGAGGGCGAGTACATTCGTCGTAAAGAAGGCAAAACTGGTAAGAAGTAGGAGGGAGTAAAATGGCAAAAGAAAACAAAAATTTGAGCGCGTAGCCAGACACGCAAGAGTATCGTAAAAATTTGCACGGCACTCGGAAAGACCAAGACTTTGCGTATATAGAAGTTTGAAGAACATTTCAGTTCAGGTTATAGACGATGTCAATGGAGTTACTTTTAGCAGCAGCTTCAACTGCCGATAAGGAATTAAAGGCTGCTTGTGCAAATGGTGGAAACAAAGCGGCTGCAAAGCTGGTTGGTGAAGCCATAGCGAAGAGAGCGTTAGCTAAAGGTATTGATACAGTTTGCTTTGATAGAGGTGGTTATCTTTATCACGGAAGAGTGCAGGAGCTTGCGGAAGCGGCTCGTAACGCAGGGTTGAAATTCTAACAGGAGGAAAAAGGAATGCAATATAAAAAAAGATAGATGCGTCTAAACTTACCCTAACAGACTCTATAATAAACATAAGAAGAGTTGCTAAAACCGTTAAGGGTGGTAGAAATATGCGTTTCTCTGTTTCCGTAGTCGTTGGAAACGGTGAAGGCTATGTCGGAGTTGGACTTGGAAAAGCGCAGGAAATTCCTGAAGCTGTGCGCAAGGCAATCGAAGATGCAAAGAAAAAAATTTAATATATGTTCCGATGGTTGGAACTACTGTACCACATAGAAATACAGGTGTATTTAGTGCCAGCGAGGTTCTGATTATGCCGGCTAAAGAAGGTACAGGAGTAATCGCAGGTTCATCGGTTCGTATGGTACTTGAGGCTTGCGGTCTTAAGGATGTAAGAGCAAAAATCCATTGGTTCAAGTAACACTGTAAATATGGCTTTTGCTACGATTGAAGGTCTTAAATCTCTAAGAACTGTTGAGGAAATGGCAAGACTTAGAGGAAAGACAAAAAGAGGAAATTTTTAGGTTAGGGAGGAGAGATAAATGGCTAAAAACATTAAAGTAACTTTAACAAAAAGTACAATAGGCGCTCTTCCTAAGCATAAAAATAGTTGAAGCTTTTAGGTCTGAAGAAGATGCACAGTTCAAAATGAACTTCCTGATAATCCGGCAACTCGTGGAGCAATCAAGAAAGTTGAGCATCTTGTAACTTTCGAAGAGCTATAAGTTAGGGGGTGCAATATATATGAAACTGCATGAACTAAAAAGCGCCTATCGGTGCAACAAAAAAATAGAAAAAGAAGAGGCCGAGGTACAGCTACAGGACAGGGTAAAAACCCGGTGGTAGAGGTATGAACGGTCAGAATTCAAGAAGTGGTGGCGGTGTAAGACCAGGATTTGAAGGAGGTCAGATGCCGCTATACAGAAGAATTCCAAAGCGTGGATTTACTAATATAAATCGAAAAAGAATATACAGAGCTTAATGTCGAAGATTTGAACAGATTTGATGTTGATACCGTGATAACTCCTGAAATGCTTAAGGAGATTGGCATGGTTAAGCAGGTTAAAAACCGGAATCAAAAATTTTGGGCAATGGCGAACTCGGAAAGAAATTAACCGTGAAAGCTCACAAATTTAGTAAAGTTGCGATTGAGAAAATAGAAGCGGCTGGAGGAAAGGCAGAGGTGATCTAGCATGAATATGTTTGGAACTCTTGCTCATGCGTGGAAAGTAGCAGAGGTAAGGGGAAAGATAATTTTCACGCTCCCTCATGCTGGCAGTTTTCAGAATAGGTTCGAACATACCGGTTCCATGCATAAACCGCGAAATCTTGAAGGAAAGATTCCAAGGAGATACAGGTCTTTTGATTTGTTCGACCTTTTCTCGGGCGGATCGTTCAGTAACTTTACGATATTCGCACTTAGTATTACACCGTACATCACGGCATCCATTATATTGCAGTTGCTGACGATTGCAATACCTTCTTTGGAAAGACTTGCAAAGGAGGGAATGGAAGGAAGAAAGAAAATTGCTCAGTACACCAGATATTTGACGGTGGTTCTTGCGTTTGTGCAAGCTATCGGCTTTGTCGGTAGGACTTTTAGAAAAGCTATCGTGAGCACTGATGTTTTCTCAATTTCCGTAATAGTTTTATCGCTTTCCGCAGGTACAGCATTCTTGATGTGGCTCGGTGAGCAGATAAATGAAAATGGAATTGGAAATGGTATTTCACTGCTAATCTTCGCCGGTATCGTTGCTCGTGTACCGAGTGCTATCAGAACAAACTGGATTAAGCTCGCCGACAACGAATTGAGTTTTGTTACAGTGATACTGTTTGTACTATTTGCTATAGTTGTAATAATCGGAATAATAGAGATACAACAAGGGCAAAGGAGAATTCGGTTCAGTATGCTAAGAGAGTTGTAGGCAGGAAAATGTATGGCGGTCAGACATCGCACATACCTCTAAAAGTGAATCAGGCGGAGTTATTCCGCTAATCTTCTCACTTTCACTTTTGCAATTTCCGCTTACGATAACATACTTTTTCCCGAATGCGGCGGCAGCGGCTTCAATTACCAAGTGGTTATCACCGCACTGGAAATCCGGGAGTTTATTTCTATTCTGTATTGAATATTTTGCTAATCATATTCTTTACATACTTCTATACGGCTGTAACATTCAATCCTGTGGAAGTAGCGGACAATATGAAAGCGCAAGGCGGATTTATACCGGGAATCAGACCCGGGTAAGCCTACGGTTGAATATTTGAATAGAGTAATGACAAGAATCGTATTTTGTTGGAGCATTGTTCTTAGCTGCAATAGCTACGCTTCCTACGGTTCTTAGTGCTGTTTCAAATATCGATGCGAGATTTGGAGGAACTTCATTACTAATTGCAGTCGGAGTTGCTCTTGATACGATGAAACAGCTCGAAAATCAGATGGTAATGCGTAATTATCAAGGGTTCTTGAAATAGGAGGCACCTATGAATTTAGTATTACTCAGGGCCGCCGGGCGCAGGAAAAAGGCACACAGGCGGCAAGAATAGTTGAAAAGTACGGTATTCCTCAAATATCTACAGGAGATATTTTTTTAGAAAGAATATCAAAGAAGGAACACCTCTGGGATTGGAAGCGAAAGCCTACATGGATAGGGGAGAATTGGTTCCTGATGAACTTGTAATAAAGATTGCTACTGCGAGATTGCTCGAAGACGATTGTAAAAATGGCTTCATGCTTGATGGATTTCAAGAACGGTACATCAGGCGGAAGAACTTGACAAATTCCTTGCTACGCTTGGTAAGAAAATTGACAAGGTACTCGATATAGACGCTCCAAAAACTGAATTACTCGAGAGACTTACAGGTAGACGAGTTTGTAAATCGTGTGGCGCAAGTTTTTCATATTAAAAGTATGATCCCGAAAAAAAGAGGACGTTTGTGATAATTGTGGCGGTGAGCTTTATCAAAGAAGCGACGACACCATTGATACGGTTGAAAACAGAATAGAGGTTTACAACAATCAAACAAAGCCTTTTAATAGAATACTACAAAAACAAAGGGAAATATAGAACATATAGACGGTTCTATAGGACTTAATGAGGTATTCAAAGCTATCGTTACTATTTTTGGGAGAGTAAGATGATTATCATCAAATCAAAAACACGAAATTGATTTAATGCGAACAGCAGGCAAGGTTACTGCTAAGATTTTACGAGATTTGGAAGATATCGTAAAGCCGGGTGTTTTCGACGAAGGAAATAAGCGATTACATTGAGGATGTTATACGCCAAAATGGAATGGTACCCACATTTAAAGGACTGTATGGATTCCCTGCCGCAGCTGTGTATCACTAAATGAACAAGTTGTGCATGGGATTCCCTCTGAAAAATTATCTTAAAAGAAGGCGATATAGTAAGTGTAGATACAGGTGCTACTTACAAAGGTTATGTAAGTGACGGCACGAACTTATGCTGTAGGGGAAATATCGGACGAAGCCAGGCGGCTTATAGATACTGCAAAAGACGGATTTTTTGCAGCTTTGGAATTTTGTAAGGAAGGGAATCACCTTTCCGATATATCGCACGCAGTTCAAAGCGTTGTTGAAGGCGCAGGGTTTGGTGTAATAAGAGATTTTGTAGGGCATGGACTTGGACAGGACTTGCATGAAGAACCTCAAATTCCTAATTACGGTAAACCGGGCAAAGGACCTCGATTGAAAGAGGGTATGGTAATTGCTATCGAACCGATGATTTCGGCGGGTAGTTACGAGGTGGAAACCCTTATGGATAATTGGACAGCGGTTACTATCGACGGTTCGCTTGCGGCGCATTATGAAAATACGGTTGTAATTACAGATGGTGAACCTGAATTACTCACATTATAGGAGGAAGAATTTTTTATGGCGAAAAGTGACGTCATTGAAGTGCTTGGTACAGTAGTAGACGCTCAGCCGAACGCAATGTTTGTGGTAAAACTTGAAAAACGGATATGAAGTACTCGCGCACATCTCGGGAAAGATTAGGATGAATTTCGTCAGGATTTTGCCTGGCGATAAGGTAAAGGTGGAGTTATCACCGTACGACCTTACAAGAGGTAGAATTACTTGAGAGATAAATAGGTCAGATTGGAGATATTACTTAAGTAAAAATCGAGGAGGGTTTTTAAAAATGAAAGTAAGAGCATCAGTTAAGCCGATCTGTGAAAAGTGCAAGATTATCAAAAGAAATGGCAAAGTAATGGTCATTTGTGAGAATCCTAAGCACAAGCAGAAGCAAGGTTGATTAAAAATTTCGGTATTTCCGGAATGTTAATAGAAAAATTAAATTATTACCCCTGTTTATATTACGAAAGCTAGGCTTATCGTGACGGAAGATGGGAGAAGGAGGAATGTATGGCTCGTATAGCGGAGTAGATTTACCTAGAGACAAGAGAGTTGAAGTTGGATTAACTTATATATTCGGTATAGGAAGAAAGACTTCAAATGCAATTCTTGAGAAGGCTGGAATAAATCCAGATACAAGAGTCAAGGATTTAACTGAAAGCGAAGCTAGCGCAATCAGAAAGATTATTGAATCTGAGTATATGGTAGAAGGAGACCTAGAAGAGAAGTTTCCTTGAACATTAAGCGTCTGATGGAAATCGGTTGCTACAGAGGAATTCGTCATAGAAGAGGGCTCCCTGTTCGTGGTCAAAAACCAAGACAAACGCTCGTACAAGAAAAAGGTCCTAAAAAGACTGTAGGAAGAAAGAAAAAGAAGTAAGGAGGTAGAACAATATGGCAAAAAGCAGCTGTGAAAAAAACAGTTAGAAGAAAGAAAAGAGAACGCAAAAATGTTGAAAAAGGCCAAGCACATATCCAGTCTACCTTTAACAACACTTTAGTAACTCTTACAGATATGCAAGGTAATGCATTATCTTGGTCAAGTGCAGGATCTCTTGGATTTAAAGGTTCAAGAAAAATCAACTCCATTTGCTGCACAAAGTGCTGCTGAAGAAGCGGCAAAAAGGTGCTATGGAACACGGACTTAAAAACGGTTGAGGTTTATGTAAAGGGACCGGGTTCGGAAGAGAGGCTGCAATCAGAGCATTGCAAGCAGCAGGATTGGATATTACTCTAATTAAGGATATTACTCCAATTCCGCACAACGGATCGCAGACCACCAAAAGAGAAGAAGAGTATAAGAAAGGAGGAATGAACTATGGCAGTAAATAGACAACCAATATTGAAAAGATGCAGATCTTTAGATATAGATCCAAGTCATTTGGGAATTTATAAAACATCCAAGAGAAAGTCTCAAAAAAAGGCTTCAAAAAGATGAGTGAATACGGATTGCAGCTTCGTGAAAAAGCAAAGAGCAAAGTTTATCTACGGAGTTCTTGAGAAACAGTTTAGAAACACATTCAGCAAGGCTGCTAAGAGAAAAAGGTATTACCGGTGAAAATCTTTTGATAATGCTTGAAGAAAGATTAGATAATGTTGTTTACAGAATGGGGCTTTCGACTACTAGACGCGAAGCTAGACAGCTGGTTGTTCACGGTCATTACTTGGTAAATGGCAAGAGGGTAGACATTCCTTCTTATCAGGTAAAAAGTTGGCGATGTTATCAAGGTAAAGGAATCTAGCGCAAAATCTCCAAAGTTCAAGGAGATTAGAGAAATGCAAGTTAGAGTACCGGGATGGCTAAGCGTTGACAGAGAAAAACTTGAAGGAAAGGTACTTTCTGAACCTACAAGAGCAGAAATCGATACACCAATAGAAGAACATCTAATAGTAGAGTTGTACTCAAAAATAATAGAGTAGGTTAGATTTAGTTCGGAAGAATAGGAGGGTTTTTAGTGATAGAGATCGAAAAACCAACAATCGAGTGTATTTATTCAGAAAGTGATGCAAATTATGCTAAAATCGTAGTTGAGCCGCTTGAGCGTGGTTATGGAATCACGCTTGGAAGTTCTCTTCGCAGAATATTGCTGAGCTCACTTCCCTGGTGCTGCGGTTACTGCAGTAAAAATAGATGGTATCTTGCACGAATTTTTCAACTATCCCGGAGTCAAAGAAGATGTAACCGAGATAATTTTGAACTTGAAAAATTGGCTATCGCTCACATTCGGATGAACAAAAAGAGCTATTATACAGGTAAAAGGACCGAAAGAACTCACCGCAGCGGATATTATTTGCGATGTGGATATCGAAATATGCAACAAAGATTTGCATATTGCTACTCTTGAGGAGAACGCCGTGCTCGACATGGAAATGTGGATTGATAGAGGACGTGGCTATGTATCGGCGGAGCAAAACAAAAAGAGGATGCTCCGATTGCCGTGATACCGGTAGATTCAATTTACACACCTGTTAGAAAAAGCCAACTTTAGGGTTGAAAATACCAGAGTTGGTCAGGTAACGGACTATGACAGACTGATACTTGAAATTTGGACAGACGGTTCGATTTCTCCTGAAGAAGGGGTTTCTATCGGCGCAAAGATAATGCAAGAGCATCTAAATCTGTTTATAGAACTTACCGATCTTACAAGTTCTTTTGAAATAATGGTTGAAAAAGAAGAAGATCAGAAAGAAAAGAATCTGGAGATGACTATCGAAGAATTGGAATTATCAGTTCGTTCGTTTAATTGCCTAAAGAGAGCTTCGATCAATACTGTTGAGGAATTGACATTAAAGACCGAAGAGGAAATGATGAAAGTCAGAAATCTGGGTAGGAAGTCTTTGGAGGAAGTGAAGAACAAATTAAACGATCTCGGTCTTGGACTGAGACCTAGCGATGAATAGGCAAAGAAAGGAGAACGGCTATGTCAGGATACAGAAAATTGGGCAGACCTACTTCACATAGAAAGTCAATGCTTAGAAATCTTGTTACTGCGCTCTTTAGAGAAGGCAGAATTTCTACTACAGAGTGTCGAGCTAAAGAGGCAAGACGCGAAGCAGAAAAGCTGATTACGTTAGCTAAGCGTGGAGATCTTCATGCTAGAAGACAGGCTCTTGCTTATATTTTTGACGAAACAGTGGTAACAAAATTGTTTGAAGAAATCGCACCTAAGTACGAAAGCCGAAATGGTGGCTACACAAGAATCCTTAAACTTGGACCAAGGAAGGGAGACTGTGCAGAGGTGGTATTCTTAGAATTAGTATAAGATTTAAAAATCTCGTATCGTAACGGTGCGAGATTTTTTTATTTATATTTTGTAAAAATTACAAATACATGTTGACACTAAAATACTTTTATGTTAAAATATAGAAAATAAGGAAAGGAGGTGTATTATGGAAAAAGGAAAGAAGCATATTCCCGAGCAGGACAAGGTGGTTTATGAAGTGATTCAAAAATTGGGTGTAGTTGCTGAGTATTCTACGGGTTGGACTAAAGAAGTGAATTTCATCTCATGGAACAACAAGGAACCGAAGCTGGATATACGCGATTGGGATGAAAAACATGAGCATATGTCGCGTGGTATTACTTTGAAATGCGATGAAGCGGAAAAAGTAGCCGAGCTACTTAGCGCTTTTTGTGGCGGGCGGCGAGCAAATGGCGAGAGCATAGGAAAAATTGATAAGGAGATATTAAATAGGCGCATTGTAGCAATTTATGTAACAGATGAAAAGGGCGTACGCCCTTGACTAATAAAAACGAGATATTCGAACTAAGTCTTTACACAAAATGCACTTTGACATATAATGAATTATGATATAAAATCATATGAGGCAATAAGTTGTTTAAAAGGTAACATATGCTAAAGAAAAAGTTGTGGATGGTGCTAATTATAATGCTTATGTTGATATCGGCTGCGTGTAGTTAAGGCAATAATGGTTCGGCTGTGGCAAGTGATGGCAATTTGTAGTATATAAGGGGTAAATTATGGATAATGAATTAAGATAGCATATACAGGATATAGTTGAAGAAATAGCTAAGAACTATATTACGGCAGATGTATTCTTACAGAAAAAGGAAAAATAAATTGCCTAAGCGAAGTGAGATAATTAAAATTTTTGAATGAGCTTAGAAGTGTAATGTTCCCTAGCTATTTTGGAAGCGAGCATGTGGATTGTACTACGGCTACATATTTTGTGGGAGAGAAAATGAGCACTCTTTACGAGAACCTCGCTGGAACAAATAGAACTGGCACTTTCGTACAGTGAGGATGCTGCAAACTTGGATAAAGCTAAGCTGGCAAAAAGAAAAAAACCGTTGAAATTTTTGAAAAATGCCGGAAATACAGCGAAAAACTTTTAATGGATGTGCAGGCGGCGTTTGATGGAGATCCCGCTGCCGGAAGCAAGGAGCAGATAATATTTTCGTATCCGGGACTTTATGCGATATTTGTGTATAGGGTTGCGCACGAGCTTTATGTTCGTAAGATACCGCTAATTCCAAGAATAATGACGGAATATGCTCATAGCAAGACGGGAATAGACATCAATGCGGGTGCGAAATTGGAGAACATTTTTATAGACCACGGAACGGGAGTAGTTGTAGGTGAAACTACCGTGATAGGGGACAATGTTAAATTGTATCAAAGGCGTTACATTGGGAGCACTTTCGACTCGTGGCGGGCAGGCGCTTGTAGATGTCAAGAGGCATCCGACTATTGAGGATGATGTTACGATTTATTCAGGGGGCATCTATTCTGGGAGGAAAGACCGTAGTAGGCAAAGGTTCTATTATCGGCGGAAACTCATTTATTACGGAGTCGATACCGCAAAATGCGCGGGTAAGTACGCAGTTTCAAGAATTAAATATAAACACCCAGAAATAAGAAAAATCGCAGCATCTAAATTTTTAGATGCTGCGATTTTTAATCGAATATGCCGTCAGGTAATTCAGAACCCGCATCCAGCGTGTTTACTATAAAAAGATTTTCATGCTGTGAAAGGTCGATTGTTGCGCCCAAATCGAAGTTTTTGGGAGTCCAGTATTTTAATGATTGGATCTAGCATATGACCCGGAAATGTTTTTCAATTACCACAGCTATAGACGCATCGCTAAGTCTTACCATTACACCGATTGGATATACAGAAACCGTCTTGAAGAACGCGTCAACGAGATATGGATCGAAATGCGAGCCTGAACATGATGCCATATAATCCAAAAGTGTCTTTTGTAGTCATAGCTGCTCTATAAACGCGACTTGTAGTGAGAGCATCAAAAACATCGGCTACTGCTATAATACGCCCGCATAATGGAATATTGCAGCCTTTTGTGCCGAGTGGGTAACCAGTACCGTCAAATTTTTTTCGTGATGTGATGCAATTCCGTTTAGAACCGTTGATGAAAATGCGCATAGAGTTTTGTAATTTTTACACCCAGTTCGGGGTGCATTTTCATGATGTCAAATTCAAAGCTATTTAGCGGCGACGGCTTGTTAATGATATTTAACGGAATATCAAGTTTGCCTAAATCGTGCATAAGTCCTGCAAGTGCAAGTTCTTTTAACGAGAAAAAGGCTGTATCCAAGTTGCAAAACCAATTAGTGTAGATAGTGTAGCTACATTTATTGAATGTGAATAAGTATATGTGTCAAATGACTTGATTTCAAGCACATTGAGGATGTATTGATCCTTTTGAAGTATAAAATCTACAAGATCTGAAGCTGCCATTTCCATTTTTCTTGATTAGCTTGCTTGGAACTGAATATTTTGTAGGAAAATCCGTGTAAATATCCTTTAAATCTGCAGCAATCAAATTTCTAACCGCAGGATCGATGAAATCGTCGGCAACAAGATCCGCACTCAATTTCGTTTCAATATATATGCCGGGAAAAATTTAAGGTTTTTCAGACGCAAAATATTTTCTTGTGTAATGGCGTGATTAGCAGCTAAAAAGCGGAACCGATGCGGATGGCAGAATTACATCTTTTGCACAAATCATACCTGGCTTTTAGGTGATTTACGCTCTACGAATATCATTTGAGCGTATCCCTTTCTAAAGAATAAAGACATCGATTTTTGCTAAATCAATGCGGTCTTGCACAAAACCTACAAGACCTGTATGATTATTATACCCCTATTTTGCTATTATATAATGTATAAACTCAAAAATATTTTATATATTATATATCACCCTAATACGGGCAAGAAGATTAAAGGTCTTGCTTAACTTATGTACATTATATCACATTTTCGATTATATATTTAAAATCAGCGGTAAAATGTGATTGAATGCTTTGATTAACTTAGGCGCATTATATCATATCCTTCGATTTACAAAAAGCGGTAGGATATGATTGAATGTCTTGATTAACTTGAGTACATTATATCACAGATAGGAAAAATAATCAATATGAATAATTAGGATATAAATACATAAAAATACAATTTATTACAAATTTTAAGTGTAGAAATATTTTGCAAAGTAGTGTATAATAAACACTATACGATTTAACGCATATGATTAAAAACCTAGGCTCGGAGGATTAAATGAGAATATTAAAAAAATTTTATCGGGGCTATTGTTGATATTTGCAGGCATATGGTGTTTTGCAAATCAAGGCGTATATTTTAATGCGCTAGCGTTTGTGCTTAGCATTGTAATGATAATAGTCGGAATTATCGGCGCTTCAACATTTTTATTTATGAAAAACAGACCGGTAGGATTGGGCTGGCTTTTTCCGAATCTTTAATTACTGTAATACTCGGTATAGTTGTGTTGTCGGGATTGCTCGCCACTGAGCTTGTAATAAGTGTGTTCTTTGGAATGTGGCTAATATTTAGCGGCTCGAACAGAATGGTAGGATCGCTTGCAATGCTGCGCCAAAAATCGCCTGCGTGGGGATATATTTTGGGACTCGGAGCATTAGGACTTGTGGTCGGAATATACGCGTTCATAAATATGTACACATCCACAATGAGTGTCGGAGTTTTTGGTGTCTATATTCTTTTTTGTGTATGGCATCAATGTATTTGCAATGGGCATAGCGCTTCCGCATGTAAAGGCAAGGCGCAAAAAGGAAGAAGAAAGCAAAAAGAAAAATGAAATAGTACAAGAAGCTGCGTTAGAGGATGAATCGCAGCAAGTTATGGAGGAAGCGCAAAAAGCACCAAGATGCGCAAGACGCAGAAGAATCGGTTGAAAATGAAAGTGTTTGATTTTGTCGTAATTGGAGGTGGAGCTTCCGGACTTGCAGCGGCAATAACATGTAAGCGGGAAAAATCCTCATATGTCAGTTGCCGTTATCGAAAAAAATGTCGAACTTTGCAAGAAGATACTAGCGACCGGAAACGGTAGATGCAATGTAGCAAATACAAACTATGAATATTACAACGAAGTAAAGGAATTTCTTGAAAGTATCGGTGTTCTATTAAAGCAGGAAAGGCAGGGGATGCTATATCCCAATAGCAACGCGGCTAAAGACATCCGAGAGCTGCTTGAATTTTTGGATCAAAAAACTTGGCATTGTTGTCATGTCCAAAAACGGAGGCAACGAATATTAGCAAAATCGAAAACTCTTCTTTTTCAATAAAGGCAATTTCACAAGAAGGAGAGTTGCAAATTTCGGCGACTAAGGTATTATTGGCAACAGGAGGAAAAGCCGCTCCGCAATACGGAAGCAGTGGAGGCGGGTATGTGCTGGCAAAGAAGCTGGGACATACTATAACACCGTTAAGACCAAGTCTGGCGGCGATTTCTTGTGTTGGAAAAATTCGGAAGCTTGAAAAGGTACGAGGGTACATGCTGAGGTAACATTGCAAAATAAGAGGACGGGGAAAGCGTTTAATCAGATTGGAGAATTGCAGTTTACAGATAGAGGCGTGTCCGGAATATGCGTGTTTAACTTATCGAAAAATATAGTATTGAATCTTGAAGGTCGAGATTTGATTGAAGCATTTTCGGATTATAAATTAAAAATAGATTTTATGCCGGAATTTGCTCAGGAAGAACTGGAAAATGTTTTTAAAAGAACGACTGAAACTGTTTGGAGAAGATAGTATATCTAAATTACTTACAAGCGTGATACCTGCTAAGCTCGCGGAGTGCATTTTGGAGGAGCTTGCGAAGGAAAATGGGATTGCTGATATTAGTGCGGGAGATGTAGACAGTTTTGTGAGGAAACTTGCACGAAAAAAATCAAGTCGACCGAATTTAGCGTTAAAAGGTGTAAACGGCTGGAAAGAAGCGCAAGTTACATCAGGAGGAGTGCAGGGGAAGGAAGTTAATAAAACCACATTTGAATCCAATATAGTAAGAGGTTTGTTTTTTTCCGGTGAGCTTTTTAGATTATGACGGTATATGCGGTGGGTATAATCTATCTAATGCATTTTATAGTGGAATATGTGTGGGGAGAAATGTGGCTGGATGTACAGGATAAGCGGTGATCAAATTAGCGGTTTCGGATGACGAAACCCTGTTAAAAGAAAAAAACTTGAACGATTGATTGCTGCAAAGAAAAAAATAAAGTTGAAATTGTAGGGTTACAAAAATAGTGCGAAAATCTATAGATGCAAGACACGTCGGATATATTCAAGGTTTATACATTGGACTTTGAAACAAGTACAGCACTTTCGGATAAAAATTATGAAAGAATCCGGTGCGATTTTTCGCTGAAAATAAAGTATACGAACTGCCGAAATGCGGTAGTGAAGTATTGAAAAATCGCCCTGTAATAGTCGGGTTTGGACCGGCGGGGATGTTTGCAGCTCTTATATTAGCGGAAGGCGGATATAAACCAATAGTGTTTGAACGCGGTGAAGCTACGGAAACAAGGGTAAAAAAACAGTAGAGAGGTTTCTTAAGTTCGGCGAGCTTGACGAGCAAAAGCAATATTCAATTCGGCGAGGGCGGTGCAGGCACATTTTCAGACGGTAAGCTGAATACGCAAATCAAAGATTCAAGAATACGCAAGGTCCTAGAAACTTTCGTTGAGTGCGGAGCGCCGGAGGATATACTTTATAGCGCAAAACCGCATATAGGTACAGATGTACTTAGGAAAGTTGTGGTGAATCTCCGCAAGAGAATTGAATCGCTTGGCGGCAGCGTAGTATTTGAAAAGCAGACTGTCGCAAATATATATAGAAAAAGAATCCGGAAACGCATATAAGCAAAATAACGGCGGGCGGCAAGGAAGTGGAGTGCACTGCGCTTATTCTTGCAACAGGGCATAGCGCAAGAGATACATTTGCCATGCTCCTTAAAAACGGTGTTGAGATAGTGCAAAAAAACAATTCCTCAATGGGTGTAAGGGTTGAGCATCCGCAGGAGCTTATAGATGTAGCGCAGTATGGCAAGACATATACTGAACTTGGTGCAGCCGATTATAAATTATCTTATCATTGTAAGGACAGCAAAAGGGGAGTTTACAGCTTTTGTATGTGCCCCGGCGGAGAGGTTATAGTGGCATCTTCAGAGCCTGATATGGTAGTTACAAACGGTATGAGCAACAGAGCTAGAAATAGCGGATTTGCAAACAGCGCAATATTGGTTGATGTCAGGACATCAGATTTTGGAAGTGATGATATACTTGCAGGAGTCGAATTTCAGCGAAAATACGAAAAATTGGCTTTTGATTTGGGCGGTAAAAAGTTATAAGGCGCCGGTTTGTAGCCTTGATGAATTTGTAAAAAAACGAAAATGCCGGTAAAATTGTTAGAGAATGCTTGCGGACTTTGCGGTATCCGCGATAGTGGAAGCATTTCCTGATTTCGGGAGAAAAATAAAAGGCTTTGATTTACCGAATACGAAGATGTACGCGGTTGAGAGCAGAAGCTCATCTCCGGTTCGCATAGTGAGGGATGAAAATTTTGAAAGCTCTGTAAAAGGACTATATCCCTGCCGGAGAAGGTGCGGGATATTCAGGCGGAATTACATCATCAGCGGTAGACGGTATCAAAATAGCCGAAGCAATAATACGAAGATATGAAGGAGAGTACTAGATGAATTTGAATATTGGCAAACTTAAACATATAGCGAGATTTGCGATGACAGTTGTGGTTGTAATTGCGGTGTTTGCCGGGGACTTTTTGCAAAATCGGATACGGTGAAAGAGATGTATGGGCGCAGGAACAGGAGAGTATCACGGCTTCTAAGAAAGATGAAAAGGAAAGTCAAGCCGAATTTTACAAATTGGAAGACAGAGGGATTTATAGTTACTTTACAAATTATGTAGACGGATATTCCATACAAATCGATAAGGACATGAAGGTCGATATGAGTAATTCGGCGGTATGTGCAGTGCTGGAAAATCCTAACAAAAGAATCAGAAATATATAAGCAATATGTCGGGACTAACGGGACAGCAGCATATATAAATTATTCCAACAGTTTTCTTAAAAAAACACGGCGGACCACAATTTAGAGTACAAGGGATTTCAGCAGGTAGGAAATACACGTGCGCACATCACTGCATGGAGCAGAAATAAACTTGCTCGTGTTAAAAACGATAAAAACTATTATTTGATTATCGATATACCGAAAGATAAATATGTTTATACGATTTTTTTATGAAAAATGAATCAGCCAAACTATATGCTTGGGGGTACATTTATTTAATAGATCAATTTAATACATTTGCTCCGACTGTGCAAGGGGAAATAAGAGCTACAAAAGTAGTGGAAAAGCACGACTGGAATGAAGAAACGCTCAAAGCGTACAACAATATTTTTTACGAAAACCCTAAGGTATCATGGGGCGTATTCCAGCTGCAAGCCGCTCATTTTGATTATTCAAAATTACATTACTATGAGCAGGAAATGAATTACAAATTTCCTATTATGCTAAGCTACACCGACTTTAAAAACTCGAAACGGTTATGAAGAAGTCGGCATGGAGATTTCGGCTATATTAAAAAATGCAGAGCAGCGAGGCAAAATCGTTGAACTTACATTACAGACCAACTGGCAAGACGGCGGTAATATGGTTTACGATGTGTTACAAGAGCAGATATGACAATTTCTTAAATAGATATGCAAAGGTTGTTGCGCAGTTTTCTCATCCTGTAATGTTGAGGCTCGGGAATGAGATGAGACGGGGACTGGTGCCCGTATTCGAGCTTTTAACACATCGCGAGATACTGTAGTTTTTCAAAGAGTTTTATAAATATATTTTTGAGATATTCAAGAAAAAAACGGTGCAAAAGAATGTAATGTGGGTATGGAACCCGAACGGGCAGTCATTCCCGAATTACAAGTGGAATGAAGATGTTATGTATTATCCCGGAGATGAATATGTTGACATAATAGGACTTACGGCGTACAATACAGGTACATACTACTATTCGCATCTGGGGAACGTTGGCAGGGTTTCAACGAGCTGTATAGACCGATTTACGATAGATACTGTACCCTTTTTAACCAACCGTTTATGATAACAGAGTTTTTTCGTGCGCAAGTCATGGAGGCGACAAGAATGCCTGGATTCGCGATGCGTTTGTTTCGATTAAAAACTATCAGCGTATCAGAGCTGCAGTTTGGTGGGACGGCGCAGATTTTGATCCAAGTAACGGTAATGTTGCAAGGTCGTATTATATAGATGAAACGCCTGCAATCGTGCAGACCTTTAGGGAAAATTTAAATAAATAAAACAATTGGGAGGTATAAAATGTCAGTATTAAGTGGATTGAAACCCGAGAAAATGTTTTTACTATTTTCAGGCGATTTTCGGATATTCCGAGAGAATCAGGGAATATGAAGGAAATCGCGGACTACTGTGAAAAGTTTGCCGAGGATAGAAAACTTGAGCATTACCGCGACGGCATGCACAATATCATAATCGTAAAAGGAAGCGACATCCGGCTATGAGAACTCACCTGCAATCATCTTGCAAGGGCATCTTGATATGGTCTGCGAGAAGGTATCAGGATGCAACCACGACTTTACTAAAGATAAGTTGAAGTTGGTGCTCGAAGGAGATAAACTTTCGGCGGAAGGCACAACCTTGGGAGGAGATAACGGAATAGCGATTGCGATGATACTTGCTCTCCTTGATTCCGACGATATAGAACATCCTAGAATAGAAGCGGTATTCACAGTAGATGAGGAAACAGGACTTTACGGTGCGGAAGCAATAGATGTTTCGATGCTCAAGGCAAAAATTCATAAACTTGGATTCGGAAGATGAAGGTATAGTAACGGTAAGCTGCGCAGGCGGAGTTACAGCGGAAATCGAAATCCCTATGACTAGAGAAAAATGTCAAAGGACAAAAAGGTAAAACTTGAAATCAAGGGACTTGTTGGCGGACATTCGGAATAGAAATAAATCGCGGCAGAGCAAATGCGAATATATTGATGGGAAGAGTTTTTGTATTCACTGTCGATTCCTTACAAATTCAACATACTTAGTTTGGCAGGCGGAAACAAGGACAATGTAATTACAAAAAGAAGCGACGGCTGAACTTATTTTGCAAGATGGCGATTTTGATAATATAGCGAAGTTGCTTGATGAAGTTGCTGCGGATATTAAAAAATGAGTATTCTACTGTAGAAAAAGACTATGTCCATAACATTGGAAAAATTGGAAAGCGGCGAATTTGAAGCTCTGGATGCAAAAAGCACTAAAAATGCAACGGATGTACTTTTGAATATTCCAAACGGTATAATATCAATGAGTAGGGATATAGAGGATCTCGTTGAAACCTCATTGAATCTTGGCGTTGTACTTCTAAAGGAAGATAAGCTGATAATGGTTTCAGGACTTAGAAGTGCAATAGAAAGTGCTAAGTGGGCATTGGCGGATAGGGTAACAGCATTTGTGAACCTGTTTGGAGGTAGCGTAGCGAGAGTGGGCAACTTCGGGTTGGGCATACAAAAAGATTCTGCACTTAGGGAAACGGTAATAGATGTGTACAAAAAGCAGTATGGCAAGGAACCGATAATAGAAGCAATACACGCAGGACTTGAGTGTGGAATGTTTACAGAGAAGATTGAAGATTTGGATTGTGTATCTATAGGTCCCGATCTTCGAAATGTTCATACACCTGAGGAATACATGAGTATATCCTCGGCACAGAGAACATGGGATTTTTCTGCTCGGCATACTTAAGGCAAGCAAATAAATCATAAGATAGAAAGTTGGAGCGATTAAGATGTATTCTTAGTCGCTCTTTTTGGAAAGGAGTTTTTATGCGGCTATTGCTTGTAGAGAAGGAAATAACATTGGATGAGCTTATAAGCGGAAGCGGTAGCACAATGGGCGGACCTGGCGGATTTGGAGGGACTCCTCTAGCAGGAACTCCTCCGGAACCTCCTCAAGCAGGCTTTACTCAAAACTAAAATTTAGTATAGCAAAAAAGCTGAGAACAATTCTCGGCTTTTTGCTTTTATCTATGCGCCTGTAGATTTTTTTAACAGCATCAGCAAGCGTAGAAAGAGAATTTTACATACGCATGCATTTACAAATATATACAATTATTATATTATATAGAAAAATACAATTTGAATACTATAGACATCAAATAATAAAAAGGGTATAATTAAAGTGGATACAGAAAAAGGAATTGTAAATAGGAAAATCAAGGACAAAAGTACATTTGATCCCAATAGGTCGTTTAGATTTTTTTACAAATTAGTGAACGAAAACGGTAGGAGAATATAGTGGCGAAAAAGGCAAAAAAACGGTATTTGTGTGCCAAGAATGCGGATATGAAAGTCCGAAATGGCAGGGGCAGTGCATATGTGGTGCGTGGAACAGTATGATTGAAGAAAAACTGACGGACACAGCGGTAAGTAACGATAGCCAGAAGCCGTTTGTTTGGAGAAACACGGGGCAGGCAGGCAAAAAGCATTACATCTTGAAGAAATAAAGTCGGGTGCGTTTGATAGACTGGATACGGGTATAGGAGAGCTGAACAGAGTACTCGGAGGAGGGCTTGTGCGAGGTTCGCTCGTTTTTAATTTCAGGAGAACCCGCATAGGAAAGTCGACAATAATCATACAGGCGGCATCGAATATATGCGGTAGATATGGAACGGTGCTATATATATCGGGAGAAGAATCTGAAGAACAGATCAAAATGCGTGCGGACAGGGTGTGCCGCGGCGACAATTCAAACCTTCTTATAGCATCGGAAACGAATATGGAAAAACATTACAGCACTTGTTGAAACCGAAAAACCGATTTTTCTTGATAATAGATTCGATACAAACCATGTATACGGAAATGCTCGAGGCGGCGCCCGGCGGTGTTTTCTCAGGTGAGAGCATGCGGCAACGAACTTATGAAAATCGGAAAAGTTAAAAATATTCCTATATTTATAGTTGCGCATGTAAATAAAAACGGAGATTTGGCAGGACCTAAAATCGTAGAGCATCTGGTCGATTGTGTACTCAGCTTTTCGGGGAACGCTCGTCGAAATACGGATACTGCGTGCGCTTAAAAATCGTTTTGGAACTACGAGTGAAATCGGAGCATTTGAAATGTGCGAAGAGGGCTTGTCGGAAATAGAAAATCTATCAAAGACATTTTTGGAAGGAATGGAGGAAGGCGCGCAGGGTGCGCTGGCAACTGCCGTTTATGAAGGAACCAGACCGCTTTTACTGGAAATACAGGCGCTTACAGCAAGAACAAATACGGGATTTCCGAGAAGGAGCTCTATCGGTATGGATTTGAACAGGTTAAATATGCTGATTGCCGTGCTTGAACGAAAGGCGAACATCAATCTGACGGATAAGGATGTTTATATTAACATAGTAGGCGGAATAAAACCGGATTCAACATCAATAGACCTTGCGGCTGTACTTGCCATATATTCGTCTTTGAAGGGAATCGTCTGCTCGGCTAAAATGTTGGCAATAGGAGAAATAGGTTTAACTGGCGATTTGCGTGCCGTAAGAAATGCAGAAAAAGTAGTAACTGAAGCTGCAAGATTGGGTTTCGACACCGTACTGTTGCCGGAGAAAAATGCGGACATCAAAGTTTCGGGAAATGTTAGACTTGTGGGTGTCAAAAATGTGAAACAGGCCATTTCTTACATTGCGAAAGAGAACTCTTTTTTAAAAACAAGAAATCCTAAACAAACAATCACATAAATATCACGAAGCGGTGCTAAAATGAAGAAGACTATATCGCAGCTATTTGAAAATAGGAGATAATTATATGAAAAAGTTTTGATAGTAGACGATGAAAAGAAAGATACGAGAAGTTGTCAAAGGAATACGCTGAATTTAGCGGATATGAGGCGTTTGAAGCGGAAGACGGTATGGAGGCTGTGAGTCTTTGTAAAGAAAAACGACTACGATATAGTGCTTTTTGGATGTAATGATGCCAAAGCTGGACGGGTACAGCACTTGCAAGGAGATTAGGAAGGTTTCGGACGTACCTATTATAATATTGTCGGCAAGAGGCGAAGAATATGACAAGTTGTTCGGATTTGAACTTGGAATAGATGATTATGTGGTTAAACCGTTTAGCTTGAAAGAACTTATGGCGAGGATGAATGCCGTTTTGAATAGAAAGTCGGCAAAGATTGAAGCTGAAGAAAAAGCGAACTTGCTTACAAGGGCATTTTGGTGGATTTGCAAGGTAGAATAGTGAAAGTGGACGGAAACAGAGTGGAACTGACTCCAAAAAGAATACGAGCTTTTGGTCATATTTGATGCGTAACAAGAATATCGCACTTTCCAGAGAACGATTGTTGTCGGAAATATGGGGTTATGACTTCTTCGGAGAGGACAGAACTATAGATACCCATATTAAAAAAATTTGAGGGCGAATTTGGGAGTTTACAGGGATACAATAGTGACTATGCGAGGTCTGGGTTACAAATTTGAAGAAGAGAATTAAATTTGATCGAAACAGCATAGGGTGCTAAGCTATGCTCATATTTTTATTTTTTTACAGTTTTTGTAATAGGTGTGCTGTGGGTATTACAGACTATATTTTTTTGGTGCATTACTATCAGGGGATGAAGATAGACAGTATTCGTAAAGTATCCAATGAGATAGAGGAAAGCTATCAAGAGGGAAACATGGTAGCTAAAATCAATGAACTGGCTATTTTCGAACGATATTTTTCGTGCAGATCGAAGCGGGTGATACGATTGTATTTGCGCCTTCGGCAAAGTCGGGAGGCGCGGAACCAGCTACATTTTTTTGAAGGAAATGGGGCAGGTGCGTCAAATATTGATTGAAAATGCAGATAAAAAGCGACGAAGCATCACTTATTATAAATGAAGGAGAAACAAGGGGCGGTAAAAAGATATTGGCATATGCGCAATTTCTGGAAAAACAAAAAAAGGTAAAAAAAGTAATTCTGTACATATTTTTCCCTTTGTATCCTGTGGACAGTACTGTGATTATACTTCGCAAGCAGCTCATATATGTAAAGCATAATCTCGATGATGATAGGATTTTTGTTTTTCAATATTTCTATCGCAGCGCATTACGAAAGCCTATTCGTCAGATTACAAGAGAAGCGTCTAATTTGTCAAAAGGTGAATTTGATTTTTGAACCTAAAATTACTGATTATACGCAGATACGCTCATCTTGCAGAAACGCTCAAAAAGCGGCATATGATCTGAAAAATCCGAGAAGCTCCAAAGGGATGTGCTTGCAAACATATCACACGATTTACGTACACCGCTTACCATGATTAAATCGTATGCGGAAATGCTGCAGGATTTTCCGTGTGCAAATGAAGAAAAAAAGACAAAAGCCATTTGAAAGTGATAATGGATGAAACCGACAGGCTAAAGTGAACTTATGGGCGATATAATGGAGCTATCCGGACTTCAAAGCGGCAACTGCGAGTTGAAACTTGAAAAATTTAATATGAATGAACTTTTGGCTGAGGTTGTAAACAAGAATTGCATGTTTTTGGCGGAAAAGGGATATTTATTTGAACTGAAAACTGATTGTGAAGCGAATGTTTTTGCAGATAAAGGCAAGATTAAACGAGTAGTGAATAATTTAGTCGACAATGCCGTAAAATATACGGGGAGACGATCGAAAAGTTACCATAAGGCTCTACGACCTAAAGGACAAAATAAAAGTAGAAATCGAAGACAGCGGAGTAGGAATACCGTATGAAGAACAGGATAAGATTTGGGAAAGGTATCAAAAAGCAAGCGAAAACCATAGCAGGGAAGTCAAGGGAACAGGACTGGGACTTGCGATAGTCAAGGAAATAGTTGCAGGCACACGGTGGAGTATGCGGAGTAGACAGTATCGAAGGAGAGGGAAGCAAATTTTTATTTCATTATAGCGAAGGAATCCTAATCGCAGTATTGCTAAACGTCTAAAAAGATGTATAATTAAACCTTGAGGAATAATTTACAAAATACCGGGAGGAAGTAGATGATAGAGCTTACAAATGTCACCAAAACTTACAAAAACAATATAGGGCTTGATAATGTCAGCGTCAAAATAAATAAGGGTGACTTTGTATTTTTAGTAGGACCGAGCGGTGCAGGCAAATCGACATTTATTAAACTCATATTAAAGGAAATAGAGGCGGATAGCGGCAGTATCAAAAGTAAACGGCACGGAAATTACGACATTACCTAATAGAAAAATACCTAAACTGCGTAGAAGTACGGGGATTGTATTCCAAGATTTCCGTTTGCTTCCGAAGATGACAGTTTATGAAAATGTTGCATTTGCTATGGAAATAATACATGCGCGTTCAAAGGTCATTAGAAGGCAAGTGCCGCAGATATTGAGCTTAGTAGGGATTAGTAACAAAGCGAATAAATATCCGAGCGAACTTTCGGCAGGAGAGCAGCAAAAGAGTGGCGATAGCACGGGCGATTGTCAACAATCCTACGGTGTTGATTGCCGATGAGCCTACGAGGGAATTTGGATCCCGACACGGCGTGGGAGATAATGCGATTGCTTGAACAGATAAAACCTTCGTGGAACTACCATAGTTATGGTAACTCACGCAAAGGATATAGTGGATAAAATGGCAAAGCGAGTAATCGTGATAGATAAGGGTAAGATTGTTAGAGATGATGTCGGAGCCTATTTGAATCCTGACGATGAGCAGAAATTTAATTACTTTGTGAAGAGCGGTGCGCTGGGAGGATTCAAAATAAAAAAATGTTTAGAGGACTTCGATATACATTAAAAGCAAGGAATTATTCAGGTTTTTAGGAATAGAAACATGGGCATAGCATCTATATTTTCTATAACGGCAATGTTGCTTATTTTAGGACTTTTCTTTGTGCTGCTTACAAATATTACACTTGCTATGAACGCTGTAAAAGAGGATTTTGAAACTCTGCAAGTATATTTGCTGGATGAAACGACCAAAGAACAAGCTGATACTATGATGGAAACAATCAAAGGTTATAGCGGCGTGGAGGAAGTGAAATACCTCTCGAAGGAGCAGGCATTGGAAGATTGGCGCAAGGAGTGGAAGGAAAATGCGCATTTGCTGGATTCGCTTCCGAGCAATCCGCTGCCGAATTCGATAGTGGTAACGGTTTCACAAATAGAATATTCGGATGTGGTGGTTGACAAGTTGCAAAAAAACTTGAAGGCATAGAGGGAGTGAAGTATTATAAGGACACCGTTAATAAGCTGATAAGAGTAACTAACAGCATCAAATTTGCAGGCTTTGTTATAATAATATTTTTGGTGATAGTTTCTGTGGTAGTCGTTTCAAATACGATTAAACTCACGGTGCTTGCGAGGGTTCGCGAGATTGAGATAATGAAGTATGTGGGTGCTACGAATTGGTTTTATACGCGGACCATTTTTGGTGGAAGGCATCTTGATAGGCATAATATCGTCGCTGATTGCAGCGGGTTTGGTATCCGTGCTATACGGAAAAAGTAATACAAAAATGTGGGAGATCAGGTATTCGTAATGCTTGGAACACCTATGGTTTCAGTGGACTTTTGACTTCAAATTTGGTATACATATTCGTTTTCGATAGGCGTAAGCGTTGGAGCTTGCGGAAGTATTATATCTATGAGAAAATTCTTGTATACATAAGAGGGTTTTTGAAATGAAGAAAAAAACTGGCTTTTATTTTAATATTTGTAATGTGCATTTTCGCTGATGTCGGTGGCTGTTTATGCGGATAATACCCAGCAAAAAGCTGAACAATGTAAACAATCAGATAGACAACGTGAAGAAGCAGCTTCAAGAGGGCAAGAAGATGGAAAAATGCCCTCAATGCCGAAATACAGCAGCTTGAGAGTAAAATCAACAATTCTCAGGCGAAAGTGAATGCAATTTCGGGTGATATAGGGGCAACCCAGCTTAAGATTAACGAGGACATCGGCGGAACTTGCAAGATTACAAGATGAAATGAGCGAGCAAAACAAAAATTTAAATGCTCGTTTACGCAGTATGTACAAAAATGGAAACATCGGCTTTGTCGATGTGCTTTTTGGGTTCAAACGGTATAGACGAACTTATGACAAACTTGGATAGAGTTAAATTGGTTTATGAAAAATGACAAAAAGTCATGGAGGATCTAAAGGCAAAAATCAGGTCGTACTTGATAGTAAGCAAAGGCTTGTAGCTCTACAGCAGTCGCTTGTTGCCAAAGCAGAACGAAGCGAAGCTAATTACAGTGGAGTTGAATGCGGACAAGAACGAAGTTGCAGGCAAGAAGGCGGAGGTTGCAAGCTAATAACAAAGCTCTTGCGGAGCAAGAAAAGGCGTTCTTGGCGGAAGCCAACAGATTAAAAAGCTGAAATTCTCGCTATGCAAAGTACGGGAACGACGTACAGTGGAGGAAGTATGGTTTGGCCGGCACCGGAAACTTTAGGATAACATCGCCGTTCGGCTATCGTACGCACCCGATTTTTGGAGGTAAAAGTTTCCATACAGGAGTAGACATAGCTGCCAAAACGGGAAGCCCCTATCGTAGCGGCAAACGACGGTACGGTTATTAGAGCGAGGGTGGAATAACGCATATGGAAATGTTGTGTTTATCGACCATGGCGGCGGAATAGTTACGGTGTATGCTCATAATTCGAGCTTTTGGTTTCAAACGGAGCTAAGGTAACGCGCGGACAACAGATTTCAAAAGCGGGATCTACGGGAAATTCTACAGGACCGCATTTGCATTTTGAAGTTCGAAAAAAACGGAGATTATCAAGATCCTAGAGCAGGTTGGATTTAGAGGAGATATAGTGCAAAAATTTAGCAAAAGTAGTGAAAAGACTTGCTGAGTAAGCGTGGAATAAAAGATGAAGATATTGAGGAATTCATATCTAAAAAGCCCAAGTTGACATATGATCCTTTTTGATGAACAATATGAAAATAGGTGCGGAAACGCATAATCAGGGCTCTTAATGAAAAAGAAACTATATGTGTGTATGGCGATTACGATGCGGACGGTGTTACATCTACGGCACTTATGATTACATATCTTTCACATTTTGATCCAAATGTCAGATATTACATACCGTCGAGATTTTCCGAGGGATATGGACTAAATAAAGAAGCACTTGCAGAATTAAAGAAAAGCGGTATTGATTTAGTGATAACCGTCGATTGTGGTAGCGTGTCGTATGACGAGGTGGAGTACGGAAAGGAAATAGGACTGGATTTTTGTAATAACGGATCACCACGATATTTTCAGATGTAGTCGCGAATGCGATAGTTATAAGTCCAAAGTACATGGGCAGCACTTATCCGTTTGACGGTTTGGCAGGGTGTGGCGTTGCGTTTTAAAACTGATACAGGCATTGCAGCGGTTGCAAAATGCGCCAAAGGAGTATTTAACGCAAGTACTTGAATTTATAGCAATCGGCACGGTAGGAGATATAATGCCGATGCTTGATGAAAACAGAACATTGGTAAAATATGGCTTAAAAAAAATCAATTCAGATCCTTCGGTGGGAATAAAGAAGCTGATGGAGCTTACTTGTAAAGAGGATGAACAAGTTAAAAGCGATAGATTTATCTTTTAAAATAGTACCGTACATAAATGCCGCAGGAAGAATGGGGAGAGCCGATGTTGCGGTAAATTTGTTACTTGAAAAAAATGAAGAAAAAGGCGGAGCAGCTTACGCAGGCATTGTTTGAAAACAATGAAAAAGGCGAGAAGTGCAAGATAAAAGTTTTTCGACGGTGCGAAAATATGATTGAAAAAAATGGACGAAGATTTGCCGATATTACTTATCCAATGCGATGAAGTGCATGAGGGAATCGCAGGAATAGTGGCAGGTAAATTGAAAGATAAGCATTCAAAAACTGTAATTCTTGTAACAAGGAGCGAAGATGGATTACTGAAAGGAACATCTCGTAGTTTCGGGGATTGCATTTGCACGAATTTTTGGACAATTTTTCAGATATGTTCGAAAGGTTCGGCGGACATTCAGGTGCGTGCGGATTTTTTGATAAAGCAGGAAAGATTTGAAGAATTCAGCGAAGAAATCATGAAAAAAAGGCAAATGAAATGAGGAAGCTGAACTCGAAATCTTTGAAGAAAGCGACACTGCGGATATGGAACTTACATTGGACGAAATAAGTGAGGAGTTGGTAGATGAACTGCGGGAACTCGAACCGTTCGGGCGATGTTTTGAAAAACCGATGTTTGCGTTCAAAGCTGAAAATTTAGAGTCGCCAATGCGCATAGGAAATGCCAAAAATCATATTCGGTTTTTGGGGGTTGATGAGCTTGGTAGGCAATGCAGTGCATTAAATTCAATGCAGCTGAAGAGGAAATGCAGGATATAGAGCGAGGCAAAGCTACGGTAGTAGTCGGATATTCAGAAATCAACGAATGGAAGGGAAACAGAACCGTTCAATTCAGAGTTTCACAGCTATTACCGATAATGTAATGTACAGGGAGAAATTTTAGGAAGAGGATTTTTATGAAGCAAGTTGTACAGTATCTAGAGTTGTTATTATTGCTACTTTGCGGGGTAGCCTGCGGGATAGCTATAGTGATAGTAGTTCCGGAGGTATTACCGGATAAGCTGTTGGCGGCAAATCATACATATGTTGAATATCGTGAGCTGAAAGACAGGTACGGCAAGGTGGATGAAGCATATGACCAACTGGAAAAATTATTACAAGAAATTGAATAAAAAGATCTGGAAGAAGGTATGCTCAAAGGGTTGTTTGAAGGAACGAACGATCCGTATACAAATTATATGAATGCTAAGGAATACGAAAATTTTTGTGATAAAGAGTACGGGAGAGCTTCAAGGTATAGGAGTGCAGCTTGCTGCTGATAAGAACGACAACATACTTGTTGTAAATACTTTTGATGAAAGTCCTGCGGCAACTTCGGGCATTAAAGCAGGCGATATAATAACAGAGGTAAACGGTGTAGCGTATAAGGGCAGCGAGCTTGATAAGGCGGTATCTGAAATGCGCGGTGAGCCGGGAACTAAGGTTAATGTTACATATGTGCGCGACGGAAAAAGCAAAAAAAGTCAGTATGCTTAGAAAAAAAGATAACCCTGCAATCGGTATTTTCAAATGAGCTTCGGATGGAATCGGATATATAAGAATCAGGAGCTTTGAAATAAATACACCGCAAGATTTTGAAACTGAGCTACACAATTTCGAAATGAAAGGCGCAAAAGGTCTTGTAATAGATTTGAGACAAAAACGGTGGAGGAATAGTAGAAAGCGGAATACAGATTGCGGATATGCTCTTAGATGAAGGCGTCCTTGCGTATACAAAAAGGTAAAAATGAAAAAGAAAAATCTTTATGAACACGCAAAAAGGAAAAACTGCATTGCCGTATGTAATCTTGATAGATGAAGGAACGGCAAGCACATCCGAAATAGTTGCGGCAGGTGTGAAGGACAACAACGGCGGTAAGCTGATAGGTGAGAAGTCTTTTGGAAAGGGTGTAATTCAAACAATAATCGGGTTGCCGAATAAAGATGCTATGAAAATAACGGTAGCTCAATATTTTTCGCCGAAGGGAAGCGTTATACAGGATATAGGTATAACTCCTGATTATGTGGTGCCAATGGATGATGAAGCGACGAAAGATATTCAGCTTGAAAAAGCGATAGAAGTGTTGAAGGCAGCGATGTGATGGAAATTGCTGTTTATGGGAAAGGTGGAATCGGAAAATCCACATTGAGTGCAAATATTTCCGCTGCGATGTCGCTTGCAGGAAAAAGAGTTCTTCAAATTGGTTGTGATCCGAAGCATGATTCTACAAAATTGTTGCTTAATGGTAAGAAAATTACGACTGTTCTTGATTATATTAAAAAGACGGGCGTTTCGGATTATAAACTTGCAGATGTTCTTTTTACAGGGTTTAACGGTATTGGATGCATAGAAGCGGGAGGACCTGAACCGGGAGTCGGTTGTGCAGGCAGAGGTATAATAACCGCATTTGAAATGCTTGAAAAATTCAATATTAAAAAGGATTACGATGTCGTTTTTATACGATGTACTTGGCGATGTAGTTTGCGGCGGCTTTTGCAGTTCCAATTAGGAGAGAGTATTCGGATGTAATATTCATCGTAACTTCGGGTGAGTATATGTCGCTGTATGCGGCAAACAACATACTGAGGGGATCAAAAACTACGACGAAAATAAATGCCGAGTTGCAGGAATACTTTACAATAGCAGAAATGTTAAAAACGAGGATTTGCGTGTGGAAGCATTTGCAAATGCTGTAAATTTAAAAATATTTTCAAAGATACCGAGAAGCGATAGTTTTTGCACAGGCGGAGCGTCAAAAACATAACTGCAGTGGAGATGCAGGCAAAGGAAAACGGCGAAATTTTTTTAGTATTTTTGAAGATATCGCTATGCGCATACTTTCGGGACCTGAACTTTATGCGGCAAAAGCCTATAACTGATGAAGAACTCGAGGCTTTGCTTATGGGAGAGCAAAAAAACAAGTTTCAAAACTCGATAAGTAGTGAACACAAAAAGCCGAAAAATTGATGTGATTTCGGGCAAAACAGTACGAAAAAGCGAAGCGGCAGATGATGATTACGATATGGGATATTTATCGAAGAATGTACTTCGTGACGAGCCTTTGCACGGCTGTGCGTTTAACGGAGCGATGTGCATGAGTTCGCAGATAAAACGATGCTGCGGTGGTGGCACATTCGCCGAAGAGCTGTTTATATTTGTCGTATCAAAGTATATCGTCGGCAGGCAGGCGAGGACTTTTGAGCGGGTGCGCTTATGCCGCATTCACTTTCGCCCAATTTGATAGCAACGGATATGGACGAAAGCGATATGATATTCGGTGCAACCGCGAAGCTCACGGATTTGGTGCAGCGGGTGCAGGAGTCTGTGCCAAAGCCGCGAGGCGTTGTCGTCGTAACATCGTGTCCGGCAGGGAATAATAGGCGACGACACCGAAAAAGTCCTCGATTTGTCGGTTCCGGATTGTCCTGTCGTACTTTTTAAAAACAGACGGAAATTTGACCGGTGATTTTTGCAAGGCATGCTCATGGCATATACACAACTTGCCAAGCAAATAATCAAGCCAAATGTACCTAAAGCAGGCGAACCTTGTGAATATCGTATTTGAAAAAAAGCAGTGGCGAAAAAAATACGAATAGTAATTTTAGACTTATAAGCAAATTCCTCGAGGCTATGGATGTGAAAGTAAATTGCAGATTCCTTTATAATACAGGATTTGAAAGTATTGAAAATTTCTGCAGTGCGAGCTTGAATTTACTTGCGTATAAGGACTATACAGGGAATATACTCAAGGAATTTTTTGAAAGCGAATATGGTTGCGAGTTTTTGATAGACAATTCCCTACGGGATTTTTGGAAACTTGTGATTGGCTTCGAGAAATAGGCAAGTATTTCGGCAAAGAGGAAGTTGCTGAGCGTATTATAGAGGAAAATGCAAAAAAATTACCCTCGATAGGGTTGAGAAGATTAAGCCGTATTTGCGTGGTAAAAATATTCATAGTTACTTACAACCACGAGCTTGATTGGATACTTAAGACAGCGCTTGATTTGGAAATGGAAATATCGAAAAATTGCAATAGTAAATTTCTCTCAGGATGAAGGGTTTAGAAGCAGGCTTCCTGAAAGCACTAAAATGCGAATAGAGCAGAATTACGAGCATCAAAAACATGTCAAAAGATATAGAGGAGTTGCGGCGGATATATTGCTTTCGAATTATGAATCCAGCTTGCCGAATGCGACATGCTTTTGTGGATACTATACCGATGTGTCCGGACAACGGATTTTTTTCGGGACTTGTAATGGCGGAGAGGTGGCAGAAGTTACTGGATTTCAATTTGGAGGGCGAGTGGAAAAATGATAAGAAATTATTTGACAAATATTACGCCTGACAGCTTCTCCGGAATGATTTTTGCGGAGAGGGTATTAAAAATGCGGTCGTTTTATTGAACGGACCTACGGGGTGCAAGTTTTATCATGGGGGCGATAGCGGCGTATCAAGGTATTGCACAACGTGAATTCGATGCAATTAGTTATTCGGATTTGTGGCTGTTCGGTCAACCGAGGGTGCCATGTACATATTTGGACAAGAGAGATTATGTGTACGGAAGCAAAGACAAGATACTTGACGGCATAGAGTTTTTTTAAAAAAATACATATAACTGTGAGCTTCTTATTATAGTAAATTCCCCGGTGCGGCTCTGATAGGGGATGATTTGTCAGGCATTACAGAGGCTGTAAACGAAGATTTTTCCTATAATTACAATGGAAACATCAGGATATTCCCAAATGATTTGGGAGGGATATTCCGCATTATGCAGGGAGCTGATTTTAAAGTTCAAAGATGATAACAAGGGAATTGAAAGCCGAAAATCCGACAAAAAGAAGGTGAATATATTAGGACTTTCGATTTTGCACAAGTATTATAGGGGCGACAGCGCAGAGCTTAGAAAGATGCTTGAACTTTGCGATATAGAGATAAATTGTATTCTTTGTGCGAATTGCAACGTAGATGAAATTAAGAATTTGCCGAATGCCGATTTAAATGTTGTGCTTCACAAGGATTACGGTTATGAGAGCGCAGAATTGCTAAACGAACTCTACGGGACGCCGTATTATTGCTTAGGTGAGCTTCCAATCGGGTTTTCAGCATCTGAGCGGTTTATATGCGAAATTTGCGAAATGCTTGGGACTGACAGCACCAAGTTTATGGAATATGCGAGTAAAGCACGAGCAGATGCCTATATTCATCTTTCACGATTAAATTCTTTGACGGGGCTTCCAAAAGGCACAAAGTTTGCAGTGCACGGTACTTGTGAGGAGTGTTTTTTTCATATGCGAAGTTTTTGATACAGTACTTTGGAATGGTTGCGGAATGTGTATCGGTAATTGGCGATACAGATGAAAAATTACAAGAATCAAGAGGAATACTTAAAGTTAAAAGAGCTTCTTAAATTTTATAGATCTGCGGGTGCGCTTGAAAAGGATATTTTGTTGTCCGACGCGGATTTGGTGTTTGCAGACGGGAATGTGATTGCACGGATGAAACTGAGGAATCGCAATTTCAGCGGAATAGAGATAAGTCTGCCGAACATAGGATATACGGATGTAATACCGAAAACGCACATAGGTATAAGCGGGGCATTGTTGCTATGCGAGCAGGTCATAAACGGAGTGATGTTTAGCTGAGTATGAAATCAGGAGATTTCGTACTCAGCTTTTTGTGGTTGCCAATGAACGTTTTTTAGATATTCGCCGACGGCTTCGGCATCTTTTTGTTTGAACAATTCGTAAATTTCTTTATGTTCTTTGTTTGTATCAAATAATATGTTTTATTATATTCGGGAAAGTCGTTTCGTCATATGTTTTTCTAAGCAGCTGGTTCTTCAGGTGGGCAAGTGTTAATATCAGCGTGTCGTTTCCGCATTTGTTCACAAAAAGTATTGTGAAACGCATCTTGCTGCTTGTGGTAAATTGAGAAATTTGACTGAGAAATAGCTAAATCCATACTGTCTATGTAAAAATTTCATATCATCGAGCGATTTTTTTATCTAAATTCGGGCAAGCCAGTCTTGCAGCTTCACTTTCCAAAATTCCTATCAGAGCGTAAAGCTCTTTTAAATCTTTTAAAGTAAGTTTTCTAACTACGAATCCTTTTCTAGGAACATTGTCTAAAAATACCGTCGCGCGATAATTCTATGAGAGCCTCTCGAACGGGAGTGCGGCTGATAGAAAGCAGACTGCAAATTTGATTTTTCGTTGATTTTTTTCGCCAAGTTCTATGTTGCGGACAAGATTTCTTCGGCAATGTATTCGTAGACATGGTCTGTTAGTGTCTTGAATTTATTCATTCTTCGAGTGTCCTTTTCTTGAAATAATATATAATATATCACAATATGCACCTAAAAACCATATTTTTTTATCAAAAATCTATAAACTGTGTGTTGTTTTTGAATCAAATAAAATTGTATAATTAAAAAGTATAAAGAGATACAAGAGTTTAATGTATTTAAAATAATTGTAGGGAGGCTATATGGTATTAACGATTTTTGGCAGGGTGGTATATGACTGTAATCGCAGGTATATTCTTGATTGCATCTTTTGTAATGCCGAAAGCGGGTTATGCGTATGCAGATAATCTGGCGTGGGTTACGATAGTTATATGCGGACTTCCGCTTTTATATCTTGCTATCTGGAGGATTATATATAATAAAGGTATAAGTAAAATATCGTCGGCACTCCTTATATGTATGGCGATGATTGCAGCAATATTGATAGGAGATATTTTCGCGGCAGGCGAAGTTGTATTTATAATGCAGATAGGTGCATTGCTGGAAGAAAAAAACTACGGCGCGGGCAAAGCAGGGACTTACAAATCTAATAGCGCTTGCACCGCAAAAAGGCAAGGGTTGTAAAAGACGGCGAAGAAGCTCTGCTTGATGTCGCTCAGGTAAAAAAAGGAGATGTGCTGCGAGTGCTACCGGGAGAGGTGATTCCGGTTGACGGAAAGATAATTACAGGAGAAACATCAATAGACCAGTCCGTAATGACAGGCGAGAGCTTGCCGATTGATAAAACAGTTGGGGATGAGGGTGTACAGCGGTACGATAAATCGCTTCGGATTTGTAGAAATTGAAGCATTGAAGGTGGGCGAGGACAGCTCGCTTCAAAAAGCTGATAAGAATGGTTGAAGAAGTGGAAAAATCAAGCACCGACGCAGCGAATAGCGGATAAATGGGCGAGTTTTTTGGTGCCTTTTGCGCTTTTTGATTGCAATCGTAACATATCTGATTACGGGAGATGTGGAAAGAGGAGTTGCTGTACTTGTTGTTTTCTGCCCATGCGCATTGGTGCTTTGCAACGCCTACGGCAATAATGGCGGCAATCGGACAGGCTACAAAAATACGGTGTAATAATAAAGTCGGGTGAAGCTCTGGAAAAATGGGAAGAGTTGACACCGTTGCTTTTGATAAGACGGGAACGCTTACATATGGCAAGTTGACTGTAAGTGATATAGCTGCATTTGAAGGTGCAGATTCGGCAGAACTTTTTAAAATAGTGGCATCTGCTGAAAAAAACAGCGAACATCCGCTTGGAAAAGCCATTACGGCAAAAAAGCCAAAGAAGACAAAATTGAACTTTATGAAACTCGAAAATTTTTAAGATGTTTGCAGGTAGGGGGAATTTCAGCAACAATAGGGTGAAAAAAACTGTACTATTTCGGAAATGAGAAATACATCGCTGAAAAACGGAATTGCTATGGGTGCGGAGGCTTTTAGAAATGCTGGAAAAAGCTGCGATTGAGGGAAAAAGCCTGCGTAATTGCAGGCGATGAGCAAAAAGGTAATCGGTATAATTACTTTGTCCGATGTGCTTCGTTCGGAGGCAAAAGATGTAATAGACAGATTGTCAGCTATGAATATTAAGACTGTACTTTTAACGGGCGACAAAAACGGCAGCAGAATTTTTGGAAACAAGATAGAGTTCGGAAATTCACGCGCAGCTGCTTCCACAGGAAAAGGTTGAAAATGTGGAAGAAATCAAAAAGAAACGGAACAGTTTGCATGATAGGCGATGGTGTAAACGATGCACCCGCGCTTAAAAGTGCAGATGTGAGGCGTTGCCATGGGAGTAATGGGCAGCGATATTGCAATTTCGGCTGCGGATATTGCTTTGATGACGGAAGATATTTTTGAAAATCCCATATTTGAAGTGGCTGTCAAATATGACGGTCAAGACGATAAAAATCGCTATAACTCTTTCCATGTGCATCAATTTTTGTGGGTGTAATGCTGTCGGCAATGGGAATACTTACTCAACGACAGGTGCACTCGTGCACAATGCGGGTTCTGTTGTGGTTGTGTTTATTGCGGACTTTTGTACGATAAAAATACAAATGGTAAAAATTGCAAATATATATTGACAAAAATAATATTTAATGGTAATATATTCCTGCAAGCTAAATATTAAGGAAGGAGGGAATATGTTAGATAGGATTTTTTTGTTCGAGAAAGCGAAGATTTTTGAATATTCAAGAAAGCACGACAGAATCAAAATAGGCGTGATAGGGATGGCACATGGCGCGGGAGCGTCAATGGTAGGCAACAGCGCTGGCTAAGGAACTTACAAAGGCGAAAGGCAAGAGGGTGGCGTTCGTCGAGGGGATGAAGGTTGTAAAAAGGCGAGATTCAGTTGTACGACAGTTTGGGTATGGATAAGCGATTTTTAGGAAAAACATATATAAATTTTTGATGAAATTATGCGCGGAGTCAGTATAAACAGCAAGGTCAATTTGGATGAAAGGATTAACTGGGCGTTATGGGTTCCAAAAGGTATGATGCGGAATGTAGAGGTTGCGTGTGCCGTTAGCAGTTTTAAATTTGTCAGTTTGATAAATAATATAGTTGCGGATGTAGTAGTGTGCGATTTGAACGATTATGCGGAAGATGAGGATGTGCTGTCTGAAAATGGACATGGTTGTTTTCGTGATAGATCCGCTGCCTAGCAGGTTGATTGCAGGTTATGAAAAAAATTGTGTACGATTAAAAAAATTCGTATGTTTGATAAAAAGATAATATTTGTGCTTAACAAAGAGAACGAAGGAATCAATAAGTCTGAGCTATTCGAGTGTTTGCGGCTTAGCCTGATTTCAGCTTGCCGCTTTTGCCAAGTGAAGCTATTTACGAGGCTGAGTATAATTGTCGAATTCCTTATAGCGGCAAGCTCGTGAATTCTTTGATTAGCGAAAGCATAGGGGAGTTGGCGAAGGCGCTGACAAGTTAATATCGGTTTATTGTAACATATGTTATGATAAGTTAAATTTTTAAGTAGAACGAAAAAATACGCCACGCTTATTTGGCGTGGCGTATTTTACATCGTTCTACTTTTTATTATAAATATAGTTAGCAAGATTAGTCTTGCGATAAAATTACAAACAGTGTGCCGTCGCCAACGGATATGGTTACTGGTATCCTCAAAAAGTTGCTTACACCGAGAGAAATGTGTTTGAGAGAGTAGCTTCTCTAAGATTCCAGTGCAAGCCCGTTGTGCTGACTTTTTGGATTCGTTGGTAAAACTGGCTATGGAAAGAAGTTGCCCTTCGTGTCCGGTAAGGGAAATAGCATTGTTTTTGAGCATGATTATCCAGTTCTTATCGTCTATCATGGAAATTCGCTTCTGGTAGCGGTCGTTGCCTTGCCAGTTGTCCAGCGTGTACGCCATAGCTTGTATGTTGGCGATAGTGTGGTCGATTCTGCCTCAATTCCGCCTATTAAAAACGATTTCTTCGAAATCGCGGTCAAAGCGCATATTTTAGACACAGCATTGTGTCGGTGTCGTCTTTTTCACTGGGGTAATGGACGATGTTGATATCATCCGGCAGGGTCGATATTTAGCGAGTCGAAATCACCAATCAAGATATCCGGCTTGATTTTTAGCGGATTTTGCATAAGCATAACCTTTGTCGGCGCAGATTATGAAGTCGTTTTTAATTCTTATCAGTTTTTCAAATTTCCTGTGATAAAACCGATTGATTATTACACATCTTTTTCATAAGAGCCTCCTATGATTTAACTGCGATATTATAACTATAGTATACACAAAATAAAGTAAGCATAAACAATTATGCAATATATCGGAGGTACTAAATTTATATTTTTGTGTCGCGTGATGTTTTTTTAACAAATATTATTGACATAATTTAACAACAGGTATATAATTACAAATAAATACATTAAAGTAAAAAGATAACAATAAAAACTTAATAAGGAGGAGTGATGTCTGGGAAAAAGATTGGACTGATAATGTTTTTGCCTGATAATATTATCGGTATTCGGCTTTTCAAGATGCAAGCTATGCCAAAACAAAGGTTTTTGCTTCAAAAGTGTATCAGCATTTGGATATAGGCGTTCAGCTTGCATATTCGGGGAGTAATTGGAATGGAAGAGGACTTGCACGGGGACATATCATGAGTTTTGCTGCAAATATACGATTTGCAGATGAGATTGAATTGATAGGTTCGTATCCGCTTCTTGGAAATGAGGGACAATTTAACTTTAACGATTCAAATTCTTGTAGCCATAATATACCGCAAAGGGTGCAGTTTTGAGATAAATTACGCACCGTATTCGGCAAAAATCAGCAATATTACCGCTACTTCAAGCGGAAATAATCTTAATTAGACTATGGTGCGCAGCTTATATCCAATCAGCGATTGGGAGTCGTTGCGACTGTGAAAAAAATATGCTAAAATACCGAACGGAGGAGAACTGGCAAGGCGTGAGATTTATGCACCTCTTGGTGGAGAATCCGAAATTGCATGGCGCTATCCACAGGTTCATATAGCTGTGAGGGATGCGATTAGGCAAGCGCTTAGTATGAGATCTGGGTAACAATGAGCTTACACTTTTTATACGCCTATTGTTTTTAGGTATCAAAAATACGCACAAGTTGAGGATTTGTATGCGGATTTGGATGCGCCGTCCAGCGTTAAAAAGGTGAGAGTTACACTTTGTCTGATATAAGCAGGGTTGACAGCCTTTTGACTGTTTCTGAAGGAATCTTGGAAAAAGCAAAGCGGTAGCGGTTGGAGCGAGATAATAAGGTGGAAAGGAAATGGTAAAGCCGGAACAAACACAGGTGGGAAAACAGTTCGTACAGGCGAGAATATCGGAAGTGATACATATAGATTTACTATTAGGACTGTGCAAGGTCAAGAGGCGTCGTGTGTCAAGACGGTAGTGGTTACGGATGGTGAGACAAGTCGATGGCAAAGCGATATTGGAAGCACCGAAGCAGGCGTACGAGGGCATCCTTTTTGATGTTTACGACTGGAGTGAGTTTACAGTGGACGGAAATTCTGTATCGGCGGGAACTGCTTACAAGGAGGGATTTTGCTTCTAATTCTTATAGGGCGTTCGGAGGAAATGTTCGTAGGAAAGGTGTAGATGCGGAGGTAATATTTTTTTAAGCGGGAATATATCCTGTTACTTTGCAGGTTGATTTGAAGTCGGGCGGCAGATTGTTTGATACGAAGAATGTAGAAATTTTGAAAACGCCTTTTGCAAATGTTAAAATCGGAGGGTTCAAAAACAGAATCGCAAACAGATTTTTTTACTGCGCACATAGCTACTTGTCCGGCAAAACCGATTATAAATTATGAACTGGAAATCGAGGATTTGACGAGCGGAGAAAAAGCGAAATTTGACAAAGACAACTTGAAACACGAGGGAATTCTATTAAAACGAGAGATCTGAAATTTGAAAAGCAAAAATGAGTATTTCAGCAGTTTACAATTAGAGTTTTTGACAAAAATATCCGAATTTTTACGAAATAGGCAATGCACCAAGGGAGTTTTTCGTATATTCTTAAGGTAGAGGATTTAAAGGGCGATACTGATATTCAGCATGGCAGATTTAGCGTGCGTCGGATTTACCGCCAAGTGTCAATATAAATATGCAAGATACTTTTATACGAAATGCAGGAACTAATTTTGCGAGTATTACGGTTGAAGATAGCACAAAAAAAGCGACGGCGATGTATTTGAAAGAACTTGGATGTACGCTCCCGAACACAATGGAGGTTTCAGGGGAATTTGATGCGCTTGAAAATCAGGCGGAGTATAAAAATGTGGCGGCAGGGACTAATCAAAAGGTATCGTTTAAGCGAGAAGGCGTAGGAAAATTTGAGATTAAATTGCATGTAAAGGAAAAATGGATTGAGGAAACGCTTCCGAATTTATTAAACCTCAAGAATACCTAGAGGGAGAGGGAAAGGCGCAATCTTGCGTAGTGAATATTGCACCAAAGGTAAGCATTACACCTATAGAAAGTGCGCAAGCGGATCTTGTGATAGTCAGGGAGCGAAAGCGCTGTGGAGGAAGCTAAAAAGAGCGAAACCCGCTTGCAAAGCGAGCTTATCGAAAAAGGTATAGATGCTAATATTTCATGGCTAAAAATACGAAAAAACGGATTCAGAATTCAAGTTATTATAAGAAAATTGCGGAGATTCAATATACAAGCGGTCTTTATGATATGTTTTTCCAATTCGGTTTTATATGCTTAGCGACGAAGATTATGTTTATAGTATGAGCTCTGCAGTTTTACAAACGGAAAGGGAATACACCGTGTGTTCCAAACCTTATCAGCTGATAGCAAACAATGCCTTTACGGGAATGCAGGAGTGGAGCTTTACGGTAAATGAAGATTCGCCTGTCGCATATATGGATAAGAACGGAAGATACGTGATTGATTTCTTGCGAGGGCGGCGAAAAAGACGATTTTGCTTGTCAGAAAGAGCGGACAGTACATAGGAGAGATTCCAATAGTTATAAAACGCGGGAAAGAAATATTTTCGGGACAAGGTGGTAATGTGCTTTATTTTGTGGGGCTGGAAGGAATCACAGCATATAATATAGCAAGTAGGCTTTCTAAAAAGATAACGCAAAGCGAGGCTTATTTATCGCGTCTTCAAAAACGGAAGTTTGCAATTTGTGGAGAAGAAGGGCAATATCAATTTTATTATTGCTCAGCTTAATCTTGAAAAGCGAGGAATTGACGCAAATTCCGTACCCGAGTTTCGACGGCAAGTTTGACGAAATTGAAAAAGGAAAATATCTATGAGTATTTTTCGCTTATCCCTGTAAGTATGGATATTAACGGGAATATAGTTGTTTCCGGTAAAAAAATGGTGAGCAGCAATGAGAGGTATGTATTTTCATCGTGGTATGTAGATATGGCGCAGCGTGTAATAAAAGCCTGTTTTTCGAGGGTACATAACTGATGTAGGCAGAATCATAGATGTAGGAGGAGTAGAAAACGAAAGAGGAGAGTTTACGGATTGTTATGCACTCATCAGTAGATTACGACAGTGCGACAAATAGAGCGCAGAGGCAGTTACGGTATGTATATTTGGGATTTTTAATGGTAAGATGCACGAGATATACTACAAAAGAAAGACAGCGCATGGAGAAACGACTTATATGTTGCTTGCAAAAAGGATACGAAAAACAGGCGATACAATCTGCTTAAGGGAGCTGATGTTTTCCGAGTTGGGAAAGGATATTTTTCAAGAGCGGCAGCGGCAAGGATGAGATAATTATAAAGCGTTGGAATCAGCGGAATTCGCCAGAGAAATTCCGTTGTATCCGGAAGATTATGCGGAGCATGACGATTATGAAATTTTTCGGCACATGGTATACAAAGACGCGAGAGGACGACAAATCGGTATGCGTTTATATGCCTTTTTGCAAATGATGCGGACAGGTTTTTAAGATATTCAAAAAGGGCTATGTTGCGTCGTGGTGTCAGCAGATATGTAATGGCGCTTGATGCTGAAAATTTTTGAAATCGCGAAGACAGGGATTGACGAATTCCAGCGAAACAATAGAAATGCTATCTGTTAAAAGAGATTAACAAGGTAGCGGAAAAAAACTTGATGAAACGCTGAAAAAGCCTATCGGAATGCTGACTTTGAAAGGGAAAACGGCGGGTGCGGTTTCAAAGGCGGTGAAAACGCTGCAACTGGATTCTAATAAACAATATTTTTACGAATATGTGCTTTATAAAAAGCAGATGCGCATGATGTGCTTAGGGTGCGTAGAGCGAGATGAAGTGGATGAAAAGACACTTTATGAAATAGTTGAAAAACAGGATTTCAGGTTGCCATACAGGGACGGATTTGTAAAATTTAACGGGATTATGTTAAAAGGAGATAGGTATGCGCGTTATACGGGCTTTTGGGAGCATGGCGGGAAGATGGAGTAACAATGCGACATTTTTCGCTGGAGTTCGAAATGGAAAAAAAGACGGTTATCTGGCGTGTGATTTGTTTTTTTAGATTTGAAGATAAGAGTGTATATTCCATTGTGGATGGTAATGAAGTTCTAAATTCGGGAACAAAGCTGCTCAGTACGCCGAAGTATACAGTAGTAATGCTCAAAAAAAGGCAAGCATATAGTTGAATTTAGAGGCTATTCCAGATATAGGCAAAGCTGCGAAATAGGGTATCAAAAATCTCGAGATAGGATATTATGCGAGATGGAAGCGATGTCGTGCCGTCAAGTGAGATTAGAGAACTTGGAAACGGTAAATTTATGGTAGCGGGAACGTTTTTATGCGCCTAAAAATCCCTGCAGCGGATATAAAAGCTGCAAGAGAAATAACAACAAGGCTTGAGCTTGTGAACGAAAGTGAAGAAGAGGTAAGAATTTCCAATTTGAGAGTGTTTACACAAAAACCGAGGTGAGCCGGAGGTTGAAGAAGCTGAGTTTGAAGAGTTTTGAGCGAGGAAGAAGCAAAGGATTGGAATGTAGGCAATCAGGAATACAGCGCAAGTATTATAAAAATCTAAAACGGCAGGCGGAAGATATGCAGGGAGAACTGGTTTATAAAAAGGGACAGCTTGTTCGGTATAAGATAAATTATTTGGATTACGAAGCGGATCCGTCAAAAAAACAATGCTTCGTGTATGTGCATACTCCATATAACGATGGGCGAAAAATGAGGCGGCGTTCGTGATAAAAAAATCTTGACGGCAGCATCAGAAAAATTCGAAAATACGGCTGCGCGTGAGTTTACAAGCGAAGAAATTGTAAAGCTGGCTGAAGCAAAACCGGAATTTGTATATGGAAAACCATCTGAACGATTTTATGTTGACAGGGAAATACACGGTTTACCATTGGCAGGAAGACGATACAACAAGAGTGTAAAATCGCGGGTGGAAATCCGAATTACGATAAAAGCAATATCTGTGAAATAACGCTTTTATATTGGCGGTACCGCAGAATGCGCCGTGGGTGAAAACAGATTTCGACAGTACCATGATGAAGTGGAAGCAGGCAAGCCTTTTTTCGTTGAACATTACAGTTGACGATATTGAAAAAGACGAGTTGAATTTAATTACGGAAGTATACAAAAAGGAAAAAGAGTTTTTGTGCATACAGAGCGTGGAATCAAAGCGGATAAAAACGGTGTATACGGGGCGGTTGATACAGGTATTGTAACAGCAAAAGCGGAAAGCGGAATGTATACGGTAGTATGCACAGTTAGCGACGCGACTTCGGCAGGGTTTCGAAATACAGCTTTTTCGTTGTTGACTTGAAGTCGATAAAAGGCAATGTTAGACATACTAAAAACTGGGAAAAATCGCATAAAAATATAATGCGAAAATTTGCAAAAAGAGTGCAATGTAAAAATGAGTATGGCGGATTATATTGCACTAGAAGAAGCCGCGAGGGCGAGGAAGCAATGTGTTTTTGGGCAGGTGAAAAATTTGTTTTTAAATGCAGAGATTGGCGGACAAGCGGCGGCGGTAAGCTGTCAAATGATAGGTACGGGGTACAAGACAAAATTGGAGAAAAACCGCGCAGAATGGCAATTCGTCAAAATTTTGCAGGCGTAATATGGAACCCTGAGATGAAACGAAAGTGGGCGGGTAAAGGGGCCCTATGGAGTTTAGTTTTGAATTTACGGCAAAGTATGAGGACGGAGATGTTAAAACATTTGAAGAGAAGGTGATAGTGGACGATTCGGACGAATTTAGGAAATTGCATAGGACTTGGTAAAAAGTAAAGTATGTAATTTAAAAATCTGCATTTGCAGCGAAAATATGGTATACTATAAGCAGTTGTTGTTTGTAAAGAGGACTATATAAATGCTTGAAAAAGTGTATTAAAAAGTGAAGATAGGCAGCTTGCACTGAAAACTTACAGAAACAGCAAGGAACTGTGGATTGGTAATAAAGATAAGATACAAAAATCCAAAGGAAAAATGAACTTCTGTATTACGATGACATAATCGGCAGAGAGTTTAAGCATAGTCCATATTTCATTAAAGGATTCGCTTTCAAAATGGATACCTGCTGTGAAACCGTCAATAAGGAAAAATGTCAGGGATTTATGTACGATGAGCTTGAAAAATTCAGACTTTCGGGAAAAATGAGAATATGCTCAAAAACGCATATATCAAGTTTATGTGCTGGATTTATTACCGGGTTTATGAGTGCTATTATCCGTAGAAAAATGGCAAGAATACTGCGATTGTGAGTAGCGATGCGCTTAGTGAATATGAACTTGCGGTACTTGAGATATTTTCAAAACTGGGTGTACCGATACTCGTGCTACCTTTTAGATGATATTTTGACAATCGAAGCCGAATTTGAAAAAGGTCGGCGTGAAGCTGAGCGAAATGTTGCTATTGAGAGAGTTGTGCGGTGGAAAGCCGGAAAAAGAGAGGCTTTGCACGAACAGCTGGCTAAGCGGGTGATGTGTTTTCGCAAAATCAAATTGGCGCAACAAGCAAGAAGCGCGGATAATGCTTTTTATAATAATGTATTTTTGTAGGGATAAGCGGTGTGGATGAGCAAATCTACATACGAAAAGTCGATTTTCGAATTTTACAGCGAGCTAAAAGCAAAAAGGCGCATAGCAGTTGTAGGCGGGCGGCTGGAACCGCCGGATAATACGGAAATCGCTGCGATTAAGCGAAAAAACATATATAAAGATTCAGATGAAATGCTGCGCGAGCTTTTTAGTAAATTTGGACTTCGCAGGCAAAGAAGTTCAAAAACGGCACGAAAAGCATATGTTTGTCTGTTTGACGAACAGGGCCGGAGGCAGGATATTAGTAGCGCAAAGTTACAAAAGTAAGATGGTTTACATTCTTTGCTGGATAAAAGCGCTGAAAAGCAGCTTTTTCGGGATTTGACTTTTCGCAATTACCGGTTTTTATTAAACTGGGCGGTTGCAGTACAAAGACAGAGGGCGATGTTTATAAGGTTTTTGGCGATGCTGCCTGTGGATGTATTGATACTCAAGCCGGTTTACAGGGAAGAAGATTTACTCAAAGTAGCGAGCTTTTTGGAGGTGAAATTCGATACAGGGATGAAGCTCGACAAGTTTCCTGCACAAGTAGAGCATACGACAGCGGCTTATAATGCGGAACAGGATCTTACCGAGATACTGTATCAAGGTAGCGGACTTTATAGAGAACGCCAATACAAAAAGGCGAATCTATAGTTCTTAAGACTATGATGGAAGAAATAGAGCTGCTTTGGAATGAAGAACCAGAGATTCAGGCAAAGGCTTTTCGGAAGACGGAGAGGTGGTGAAAATCCCGACGATATTCGCGAAGCTCTCGGGAGTTCAAGCGGTAATGCTTACGAATATTGGCGCAGATTCGAAAAATTAACTACGGACGACACCGTAACAGTCAGAAGTATGCCGTATATAAATCCGACTCAAAAGTAATCCGATAAAACCGTTTGTAACGCAGTTTTACAAAAATGGCAGATTGGATAGGGCGGCAATTAAATCTAGCAAGGAATATGCCTATGGTATTTTGCGCGAAGAAACTCAGGAACATACTTTGACAAATTGCAGCAAATAATTCAAAATAAGTTGATAGTAGGGGTAGGTGAAAAACAGTACGGAGTATACTGTAATATCGGTCGTGCTCAACTTACCCAAGGAAATTGTGAGGTTAATTCAAAAATTTGACTTTACGATCCCTAAATTACTTTATATAAATACGAGTGAGCAGATTATCAGGGTTGGAAGATTCGATATTAGCGGTATTTTTTGAATTTTGGTAGGCTTTTGATGTGGTATTTATGGTTCCGACAGGATACCAAAAGTATTGAAAAGGTATTTTTGCAAAAAGTGATTTGGTGGAGCATCAAATCGGCGAATACCCTTTATGACTTGAAAGTGCGGAAAATTTCGGTGAAAAATATTGTATCAAGATCGTGGAAAAATTTTTCTGGATTAGGAGGAAAAGTAGATGGCTATAGATTTTGAGAAGGCAAGTGTAGCAGGGCAAATACGCTGGCGGAGGAACAGGGAGAAATCATAGAAGTCAAGGAATACGACATAGTCGAGGATAGAAAAGAAAGTGAGCATGGAGCTTACAAATTCCGCTGAACTTGATATGCTTACGAGTAAAAATCGACTTGGCAAATCTGGATACTATCGTTTCGTTCGGGGCGGATGTTACAGAGGAAATTTCAAAGGCATCCGACGTGGTTTTGAACAGCATGAGCATTGCTAAGGTAGAGGAATCTTCAAAAATGCTTAATGAGCTTTCTGCCATTATGAGCAAATTCGATATTGAGGAAATCAAGGAAAATCCGGGATTTTTTAACAAACTGTTTGCGAATGCGAAAAAGCAACTGGAGAAGATTCTTGCAAAGTACCAGACGATGGGTGGAGAGGTCGACAAGATATATATTCAGCTCAAGCAATATGAAGATGAGATTAAGAAACCAACAAGATGCTAAATTCTATGTTTTGAAGCAATGTGAGTTATTATCACGAGCTTGTAAAATATATAGTAGCAGGAGAGCAGGGATGCAAGGAAATAGCTGAATATAAAGATCAAAAAGCAAAAGAATTGGAAGCGGGAGGCGATAATTCATTACAATTTGAGATTACAGCACTTGATAACGCATTGATGATGCTCGAGCAGAGAACACAGGATCTCAGAACTGCTGAAGCTGTAGCTATGCAGTCTATTCCGATGATAAAGACGATGGAGTTCAGCAATTTGAATTTAATCAGGAAAATAAATTCGGCGTTTATTATTACGCTACCTGTATTTAAGCAGGCACTGGCGCAAGCTATACTTTTGAAGAGGCAGAAGTTACAAGCGGAGGCAATGGCTGTACTCGATGAAAAAACTAACGAAATGCTTATAAAGAATGCACAAAATACAGCGCAGCAATCTAAGATGACTGCAGCGCTCGTTTCCGAAAGCTCAATTAAGATAGAAACTTTGGAGAAAAGCTGGAAGACTATTGTTGATGGCATAGAAGAAACTAAGCAAATACAGGAAAGAGCAAGACAGAAAAAGAATTGAAGACGAGCAGAAGTTGAAGGCGATGAAAGACGATTTCAATACACGATACAGTTTGCCAAACGGTAAATAAAATATTAACATAAGAAAATGGAGGAAGAAGAAATGGCAATCAGTTTAGCAAAAGGACAAAAGGTAGATTTAACAAAGGGAAATCCCGGACTAAAGAAAATTTTCGCAGGTCTTGGTTGGGATGTCAACGCATTTGATTCGGGAGCGGCATTCGACCTTGATGCAGCGGCATTTATGCTTGGTGCAGACGGGAAGTGCCCAACTGAAAAAGAATTTATCTTCTACGGAAATTTGGAGCATGCATCTGCTGCTGTAAAACACATGGGGGATAATCTAACAGGCGACGGCGACGGTGATGATGAGCAGATTACAATAGAACTTGACAAAATACCTGCAAATGTTGGAAAAATCGCATTTACAGTAACAATTTACAGATGCAGATGCAAGAAAGCAGAACTTTGGACAGGTTTCAAACGCATTTCATAAGAATCGTGAGACGCAGATACAAATACAGAGCTTATCAGATACGACTTGGGAGAAGATTTCTCAATCGAAACAGCAGTAGTCGTAGGTGAACTTCTACAGAAACGCAGGAGAATGGAAATTCAATGCTATCGGTAGCGGATTCCAGGGAGGACTTGCAGCTCTTTGCAGCCATTTCGGAATCAATGTAGCTTGGAGGAATAGATGTCTATCAGTTTACAAAAAGGTCAGAAAGTCAGCCTTTCCAAAGATAATGCAGGTCTTTCAAAAATAGTCGTAGGGACTTGGTTGGGATGAAGTTGAGCAGAAAAAGTAGGATTTTTCGGTGAAAAAGCTCCGAAACAATCGACTGCGACGCATCTGCAATAATGCTTAAGGGAGGTAAGCTCGCAGGAAAAGGAGATCTTGTATATTTCGGTAATTTAGAACATGCTTCGGGTAGTGTAAGTCATATGGGAGATAACCTTACAGGTGAAGGCGACGGAGATGACGAGACAGATTGTAATAGATTTAACGCAGTACCCGCGGAATACGATAAAATAGTTATTGTTGTAAATATTTACGATGCAGTCGCAAAAATCAGCATTTCGGTATGATTAGAAATGCTTTTGTAAGACTTGTTGACAGCAAGAACAACAGCGAACTTATGAAGTACAATTTGACTGACGATTATTCGGTATGACGGCAATAATTTTCGGTGAAGTTTATAGACACAACGGTGAATGGAAATTTTGCCGCTGTAGGTCAGGGCACCAAAGATCCGGGACTTGGCGAGTTGGCGAGCAGATATGAGATAAATTATTAAGAGGAAAATTATTGAATGAAGTTTAACGGATTAACGGAGATAGAGGTTGAGAAATCCAGAAGTGAGCACAGGGAGCAATATAATGCGGATTCCGAGCCGACAACATTTTGGCAGGAATTTAAAGGAAACTTTTGGCGATCCTATGATAAAATTCTTGTATTCATCGCATTTTTGATGATAGGCATGTACTATGGGATATGCTGAAATCTATGAACCTGTCGGAACGATAATAAGCTATTTTGATAGTAGCGTTCGTTTTCAGCTAAGACAGGCGTTGCGAGGCGATACCAAGTATAGGCAGCTAAAAGGATAATACAGAAAAAGATACCTGCAAGGTTTATCGAGGATGGCAAGATTTGAAGTGATTTTTGGTTGACGATGTAGTTGTGGGCGATAAGGTAATATTGCAATCCGGCAATAAGATTCACTGCAGACGGGGTTTTGGTGGCAGGCGATTTGCGAGTAGATAATTCGCGCTCAACGGCGAAGCTGAAGAATGCAAAAAGTTTTGCGGCAGATGAGAGCTTTGTAATGGAAGAAAATATTACCGGCGATACTTTTGTGGATAAACATTCGCTATTTCGCGGTGCGGTTGTATTCGACGGGAGGCGTTTTAGATGTCAGAAGAGTCGGACTTTCTGACTATGATGGGAAAAATAGCAGAAGAAATGCAGGGCGAGGAGCGGATTCTCCGTTAAAGGTTAAACTGTCAAAATTGGCAAATCAAATTTCAACTTTCGGGTACATAGGTGCGATAGTGATTGCGATAAAAATGTATACGGCACACTTTATAATACTTGCAGGCGGAATAGAGGGCATATTTTAGTCAACATATTGAGATAATACTAAAAATCTGATAAATACAGTTTCTCTTGCTATAGTTATAATAGTTTGTGCCGTACCTGAGGATTACCTCTAATGATTTCGCTTGTGTTAATGCAAAATACAGAGTAAAATGCTCGATCACAATAGTGCTTGTCAGAAAAGCTGAAGGTATCGAAACAGCGGGTTCGCTTAATATATTGTTTAGCGACAAAACAGGCACTATTACAAAGGGAAGTCTGGAAGTAGTTGAATTTTTCCTTGGGAACACAAACCCGATAGCGCTAGACGAGCTTGATAAGCATAGCGCAGTCAAGGAGTCGGTTGATATTGCAATAGGCAAAAATACTCAGTCCATGTTTGATGCAAATCATTCGGTAATAGGCGGAAAATGCTACCGATCAGGCTATGATGAAATTCATGGGTGAGGAAGCGTACAAAAAATTTGAGGGCAGCGCCGACTACAAGGTGGTTGCGCATCAGAGCTTCAACTCGGCGAATAAGTTCAGTCAAGCGCAATTAGAAAATCCTGCGAGAACATATTATAAAGGCGCGCCTGAAAGATTGCTTGCGTATGCCAAGAGCTACATGGATGAAAACGGCAATGTGCAGCCTTTGGATTTGGAAGTGCTGAACGGCAAAATAGATGAGCTTGCAAATCGTGCTATGAGAGTGCTTGCGTTCGGATATTCTCAAAAACCCATGCAGGAAAATGCTATCAACGATGATATTGTGATAGTTGGACTTGTAGCAATTCGTGATGATGTAAGAAAAGAAGCAAAAGAGGCTATTTCGGAAGTAACTCGTGCGGCATACAGGTAGTTATGATTACAGGTGATAGACTTGAAACAGCAGTCGCTATAGGTAAAGAAGCGGGACTTTTTGACGGCAGTAAGGATTTTGTTGCACTTTCGTCTTCACAGCTAAACGCTATGAGCGATGAAGAAGTAAAAGAAAAGATACCATATATACGAGTAATAGCAAGAGCTTTACCGACAGACAAGTCAAGAATGGTCAGATTGTGTCAAGAGATGAACTTGGTTGTGGGTATGACAGGAGACGGCGTAAAACGATTCGCCTGCGCTTAAGCGTGCAGATGTAGGTTTTGCTATGGGTAGCGGAACAGAGGTGGCGAAGGAAGCCGGCGAAATTGTTATACTCGACGATAATTTTAAGTCTATCAAAGACGCAATTTGGTATGGAAGAACAATATATCACAACATACTTAAGTTCTGCAAATTCCAGCTTGTGATAAAGCGTTGCAGCGGTACTTGTAAGTGCAATCGCACCGTTTATGGGTATAGAGGAGCCGCTTAAGGTAACGCATCTCTTGTTCGTAAATCTGGTAATGGACGGACTTGGAGCGATAATGCTTGGAAACGAGCCGGCGCTTGAGAAGTATATGAGTGAGAAGCCTAGAAAGCGAGATGAAAATATCGTTAGCGGACCTATGTTGGCGCAAATACTCACTATGGGTGTATGGCTTATAATAATCAGCTTCGCATTTTTGAAGCTCGATTTCTTCAAGATGCAGTTTGAAAACGAGGAACAGCATCTGACGGGATATTTTGTGCTGTTCATAGCAAGTGCGCTTGCTAACGGCTTCAATGTCAGAGATACCGGATTTGGAATATTTAAGGGATTTTCTGAGAACCCCGGATTTTTAAAAGTGCTTTTAATAATATTGCTTGTTCAGGCTGCGATAGTAAATGCGGCACTTATTCCGCTTGCACCGTTTGCGTGGATTAAGTATATGTTCAGTTGCGTACCGTTTCCAATCGGAGGCTGGATATGTGCATATCTACTTGCTTGCACTATGATTCCTGTGGATTTGATTAGAAAGTTGATTGTAGGGGGAAAATGATAATTTTTCATTCTGATTTGGATTCGACACTTATATATTCAGATAAAAACAATATAGGCAGCGAAAAGATTTTTACTTGAGGAATATGAAAGCGGAGCTACATATATTACTAAAAACTTTTGACGGGCTCGTAAATATATCTGAAAAAAATTTTTAACGGTGCCGACCACTACGCGGAGCGAAAAACTTTATAATAGGATAAAAATTGGCAAGGGTGTACTTTTAAGTATGCCCTTGTTGCTAATGGAGCAACACTTCTGGAAAATGGGAAAGCAAGTGAAGTCTGGAGAAAGGAAACGCAGGAGCTCCTTGAACCTGCAAAGGACGAGCTTGCAAGAGCAGCGCGTATATTGGATGCTGATGCAAGAAGAACTCGTAATATAGATATCGTTGACGAGGCTTTTTGTTTACGAAGGTATCGCAAATAGATGAGGTAGTGTCCGAGATAGAGGACAAACTGGATTTGTCGAAAGTTACTATCAGGAGATATAAAAACAAACTGTATGTGCTTCCCAAGAGCCTCGAAAAAAGGCGTGGCTTTGCGAAGATTTAAAGCGTTATGTTGCGGAAAAAGAAAAATTGATGAAGATGATATATTGGTGATAGCGGCAGGCGACGGGAATTTGATGTTTCCATGATAGAAGAAGCTGACATCGGTATAGCAAATTACAAATTAAAAATCTCCCCTAAAAAGAGATAAAAATTCTTTTTCTAGGAGAGAATTGCATTTTCTCTGATGGGCTATTGTCCGAATTGTTGGAAATTATTAGTCCATTTCCAATCTTGATACCGCCGCTTCTTTCCGAAGGCTGAACGATTACCGAAACTCTTTGTGTAGGGTTCCACTCGTAGAGTAAGATTCTCCTGAAGCCTGACCGATAAATGTTTTCCAAGAAACATCAGCTTTGATTTGAGGATCGCATGTAGCCAAGTCCCCAACCCAACAAATTACAGCATCAGGATCGACAGAAAAAGAGTACGAGGATTTTCCATATTGCTCAAGATTAGCGGGTTACCGTCGGATAAGAATGCAACGCAAGCGTTTGGACCTTTTTCCTGTAAGCGTTGATGTTGCAAGACCTTTTTGCGATATAACACCGCTTCGAGGAATCTAACCTTGTAATCACAATCTGCAGTGAACGCGAGCAGATTTTCGGATTCAATAAAATGGTTTCGCCGGCTGCGAGCTCGTAAAGCAACTACATGCTGACCGTAATTAGCGTAGTATGTAGTGCAGTCGCGGTAAAAGTAGCCTTCATAAGAGGGAGGTTTTTCCCTGTAACTCTTCTAAGTAATTGACCCTAAAAGCAGCTTGTGCGAGTCCGCCTCCCTGATCAGGTCCAAGCATAGCTTTTTCGAAGCTGTAATTCTTCACTCCTGCATTTTCACCTGCTATAAAAAGCACCTGCTTTTTGTGTATAAAATGTCGCTTCCCGTGCAGGTAACTTTTAGTGTAAGCTCGTTAAGTATTTCAAATTTTAACATTTTTATTCCCTTTCTTGTTGTACGGCGTTTTAATTTAATCTATTCTACTGATACGCCGTATAGTTCACTAAAAAGACCACTAAGGTCTTTTTGACATTCCGTTGCCGACCGGATTGAATTTCAAAGCATCGTTGTGCCTGTAAATTTCTCCTATTACCATGGATACTACATTGTCATAGTAATCTTCCATTTCGTAGCTACTAGATTTCATTTTCCGTTTGCATCTAAAATTCTGAGGTAAGCATCGCAAAACCATGCTGAAATTTAGACCTTTTTGTGCCCGCTTCGTTTATGCTTACTACAAATATAAGTTTGTCGACTTCACTGCTCAACTTAGCGGTATCCACTACAATCTTTTGACGATCGGTTTCGTTTGACAGTACCGTAAATGTTGTACTGCCGTCAGGACTGTTAGGCTGTCCATAAAAATACAAACCATGAGTCATCTAAAAACTTTACCGTCTTTTTCCAACTAAAAAGCAGATACATCGACATCACATTCAGGATTCTTGGTATTGAGACCAAGTCTAATATCCAAAATAGATGTGGGTGCAGCAAGTGCAGTTTTTGTCCTTTTCTTTATCGGGTTTGTAAATGCAGGTTTTGCATTCTTAGGCACATCTGCAACTTGCGGTGATGAAGGTGCAGCTTGCTGGGTATTTACAGGTTGTGATGCAGTCGTTGCCGTAACAGCAGGAGCAGCGGAAGCCGCTTGCTCCAACCGTTTAAGGTTGTAACGGTTCCGGCAGACAATACTGGCAGGCTTTGCCCCGAATTGATAGACGCAAGATTTTTGCGAATTCAACGGAGCTTTCGAAATTGTCGGTATTTGTACCATTCCATCGTCCTCCTTTCTTGAGTTGTCAATATTTTTACAACATAATCGAGTAAAAAAATCAAGACAAAATTATAATTTTTGAAAGAATTTCAACTAACTTTTCTATAGCCTTCGCTCGATAAGCTAATTTGATTTTTCTCTTCGGGTGGGAGCTCCGCCATACTTACTGTATATCCGTCGGGGATAAACAAAAGGATCGTATCCGGAAGCCATTTTTGCGGTTTCTGCACGCTGTATTTTTACCGTTGCATTCGCCCCTCTGCGACAATTTTTTCTCCATCTTGCAATATCAAAGTTATAACGCATACGAATTGCGCGGAACGCTGCTCATCTTTGCATCGAGCAGTAGAGTTAGCAGTTTTTCGTTATTTTGCGCATCATTCGCATTATCGCCGGCAAAGCGTGCTGAATATATTCCGGGGGAACCGCCCAGAAAATCCACACAAAGTCCGGAATCGTCAGCGAGTGTTGCGGTGTGCGCCATATCAAAAATAGCCTTTGCTTTAATAAGCGAATTTTCTTCAAATGTTCTTCCGTCTTCGACTACATCGTCTTTGGGGAGACCTGCGTCATCTCTACCGCAAACTTCAAAAGCCGTATTTTGAAAGTATCTTTTGAAATTCTTCGATTTTTGTGTTTGTTTTGCGATGCGATTATAAGTTTTTGTTCATATTTGACTCCTATTGTATAAGCATTCATTTAATAATTGACAGCCGCCATACGTATGAGCGGTGCGCCATTATGTTTAGATGCAGTATAGCACGAATAAGTCAAATTTACAATGCGTAAGGTATATTCTTTCCGTAATATATGGGGATGTGATATAGATTATTAAAAATAGAAGAATATATTTAATGTTTGTAGTATAATAAGTGTAACTAGCTATATCCGCAGTCATGGTTGACCGTGTAAGACATAAATTTTGAAAGTAAGAAAAAAATTAGTAGATTGTCGCTTGGCACTAATCTATCATAAAGAATTAGAACAGAAAATCGGTTTTTGATATTGTCAGTGAAATAGAAAGTAAATAGGTGATATGGACGGAGTATTTGAATTTTTAAAAGCGCATTACCAGTATGTGCTGATAGCGGGCGGACTACTATTTTTGATGGGTACAATAAGAGATTGGAAATGGGTTTATAGAGCAACATCAGAAGATAGGAGTAAAACACGCATTTATTTTTGGGACATAGGGGCGAGAAAGGATATAGAGTTTTTCATAGGAACATGCGGGCTGCTACTTTTGATATGCGGTGTTATTTTTGATATTAGATAAACGATAGCAGAGAGTAAGCGGAAAAACAAAGCACGGCAGTATTTCAATAAAATTCTCAGAATTTTCCGGAGATATTATGATTAAATTCACATATCTGAATGATATTGAAATCGAAAAATAAACAGATCCACAAAGGTTGGAGTTTAGGTGAATATGCTCAAAAGGTATCTACGGATTGACAGAGAACTATACAGGAGGAAACAATATGACGGATAAGATTGTAAAAGAGCTTTTTGCGTTGCAAGATACGCAGTATGCCGATTTTCAGCGGCGAATAATTCCCAATATTGCAAAAGATAGCATAATAGGAGTAGAACCCCTGCACTTAGGAATTGTGCAAAAAGTTGGCAATGCAAGAAGATGTTAATATTTTTTGAGCGAACTTCCTCATAAGTATTTTGAGGAAAAATCAGCTACATGCTTTTGTAATTTCAGGTACGAAAGGATTTTTGAAGAGTGTATTGCTAAGCTCAATGTATTTTTGCCGTTTGTGGATAATTGGGCAACTTGAGATCAAATATCACTCCAAAATTTTCAAGAAAAATAGAGAAAAAAACTTTTTACGCATATACAAAATTGGTTTGAAAGATGAAAGAACTTATACGATTAGATTTGCAATCGGGATGTTAATGGAACATTTTTAGATGAAGATTTTGACAAACAATATTTAGACATAGTGGCTAAAAATACGGTCGGATGAGTATTATGTAAATATGATGATAGCTTGTATTTTTGCGACAGCACTTGCAAAACAATATAATGAAACATTGCCATACATAGAAAAAGCAAATATTAGCTACTTGGACGCATAATAAAACGATTCAAAAGGCAATCGAAAGCTACAGGATAACTGCCGAACAAAAAATGTATTTACGAGAGCTGAAAATCAAAACCCGAAAAAGGTAAATCGCTGCTTGTCAAGCAGGGTGTACTTATGAAAATAGACGCTATTGACTTATAACGAGGTAAAGTGTTACAATGGGAACGTAGTAGCGGAGAGAGCAGGCAAGATTGTTTGAACCGAATTTTATGAAAGGAAGTCTAAAAAATGGCTTACGAGTCCAGATTTAAAAAGAGAAGAAATCGATTATTTGTTTGAGGCGATTTTGAGTCTCGAAACGGTGGAAGAATGTTACAGATTTTTTGAAGATGCGTGCACTATCAATGAAATAAATGCGATGGCGCAGAGACTTGAGGTCGCATGCTTGCTGGCACAAAAAAAGACATATAGCGAAATCGAAGAAATGACTAAGGCGAGTACAGCTACAATAAGCCGCATCAATAGAGTGCCTACATACGGATCGGACGGATACAAAGATAGTTTTGGAAAGACTTGCCGAAAAAAGAGAAGAAGTGAGGATTTATTATTCTACGGATTTCGCGTCCAATCGAAAAAGCAAGTGAAGAATTGCTACTTAGCGTTTTGAAATGCGAAGGTCTGCTTGTAACACGCGAAGATATAGCAAGGAGCGAGAGCGGGAAGCCGTATTTGAAATGCGCGAATTTGAATTTTTCGATAAGCCATTCGGAGAACATTTTGGATGTGCGCATGCTCAGATGTGAAGCTCGGGATTGATTTTCAATTTTATAAAGAAATTAGATTTTGATAGGTTGGCAGCACGATTTTTTTCACGCAGGATGAATACGGATTTTTTAGTATCAGAAAGCACCTGCTAGAAAAGAGGAGCTGATGAAATTTGGGCGAAAAGGAAGCTGCTGCCAAGCTGTTCGAAACAGGGTATATTTAAGTACGGACTTTCAAAAATCAGAAACAGTTAATATGAAAAACGGTAAATATGTAGAGGCGGAAGAAATAGTGATTTCGGTAAAGGGGACTGTGGATAAAACAAAGCGAGCTTAGATTTGTGAAAGAAGGCTGAAAAACACCGTTTTACATGATAAATTTGCGCTTAGCATATGCTTAGCAGAAAAAGCGGACTGTGGAAGGGATTATAGAAATTGGAAACAGATAAAAAAATTCCGTCGAATATGAAAAAAACATATACTGCTGCTATTCGTGCCTTGGGATTGCGGATGCATGCGTGCAGAGAACTGAGCAGGAAGCTGCACGAAAAAGGGTTATAGCGAAAAATATCGCGCCTGTTATAGCGGAGCTCTTAGAGCTTGGATATTTGAACGATGTTGAATATGCAAAAAGTTATATAGGACTTTCATATGACAAATTGAAAGGAAAGCGAAGAATTGAAAAAGAACTGGCGGAAAAAGGGTGAGCACATTAGACATTGCGCTTGCATTTGAGGAATACCTAAAAGAGCATGATACTGCGATGGACAGCGAGATTGAAAGGGCGACGCTGCTTGCAGAAAAAAAGGATAGCACTTTTGACTATAAAAGTGGATTTAACCGATAAAGCATCGATTTACGCTGAAAAGAAACGGATAAGAGAAAAACTGACAAGAAAATTGCTTGCAAAGGGTTTTTCAATGGACATTACGTACAAAGCAGTTGAAAGTGTTTTGAAAATAAACACAGATTCTTGGCAAAATTAACAAAAAGGCTTGACAAAATTGTTAATAGCATATAAAATAGCTTTCATAATTGAATAGGCTGTGATGGAATCAGTAGTACCATGTAAAATCCTTACAGAGAGGTGTCAAGAGGCTGAGATGACACCGGTGAAGTGGATATGAATATCGCTCCAGACCGACAAAACCAAATGAGAGGCAACACTTGTTGCAAGTAGGGTGGTACCGCGGTTTGTTAAAAGTCGTCCCTAATTCGTATACCGAATTAGGGTTTTTTAGTGTTTGTAATGACTTTGCGAGGGAATCGTGTAAGGCGGCGCCGCACTTTAGAAGAAGATGTAATGAAAAATTGGAGGTTGGAATGTTTAAAGAGTTATCTAAAAACCTGTAGCTGAGGTTCAAAAAGAGCAAGCCGAGCTGTGGGAAAAAGAAAAATTTGCTTGAAAAAAATGTGTTACTACGAGGGACTCTATGCCGTCTTTCGTATTTTTATGAAGGACCGCCGACAGCGAACGGCAAGCCGGGTATACACCATGTAATAGCGAGAAACGTTGAAGGATTCAGTTTGCCGTTATAAGACTATGAGCAGCTATGCCGTAAAGAGAAAAGCGGATGGGATACACACGGACTGCCTGTTGAAATTGAGGTAGAAAAACAGCTCAATATGTCGGGCAAGCAGGATATAGAAAAGTACGGAATCAAGGAATTTAATGAGAAATGTCGTGAATCAGTGTTTACATACGAGGGAATGTGGCGTGATATGACCAAGAGAATGGGATACATCATAGACCTGGAAAATCCATACATTACACTTGACAACGATTTCATAGAAACAGGCTGGTGGATTCTCAAGGAATTCTTTAAAGCAGGATTGATTTACGAGGGGCACAAAAATACTTCCATATTGCCCGCGTTGTGGAACGGGACTTGCGTCGCACGAAGTTGCGCAGGGGTACAAGGAAGTGAAAACTCAAACGATTACGGCAAAATTTAAGAAGAAAGACGAGGATGCGTATTTCCTTGCATGGACGACTACACCTTGGACACTTGCAGCCAATGTAGCTCTTACAGTAGGGACCGTCTATAGAGTATATAAAGGGTGAAAATTACCACCGAAAACTCCGATGAATTCGGAAAGGTGTTTTATGTGGGAAAGTGCTTGCTGACAAAGTTTTGGGCGGACTTGAATACGAAGTGCTCGACAGTATGCTCGGAAAAGATATGGAATATATGGAATACGAGCAACTGATGCCGTTCATCACCCCTGATAAGAAAGCGTTTTTCGTAACTTGTGCGGACTATGTAACGATAGACGACGGTACGGAATAGTTCATACGGCTCCTGCGTTCGGTGAAGATGACTACAACACCGGCAGACGCTACGATTTGCGGTGCTGAATCCTGTGGATGAGCAAGGTAACTACTCGGAAAACTCCATGGGCGGGCAGATTCGTAATGGAAGACGAGCTTGCTGTTGATATAATCAAATACCTTGCAAAAGAAGATAAAAATCTTTGCAAAAGAAAAATGGAACATAATTATCCGCATTGCTGGAGATGTGGAACACCGCTTATTTACTACGCTAAGCCTAGCTGGTACATAGAAATGACCAAGTTAAAGGACGAATTAGTTGCGAACAATAACACTGTAAACTGGTATCCGGATTTTGTAGGAACTAAAGCGTTTCGGAAACTGGCTGGAGAATGTAAACGATTGGGCAATTTCCAGAAACAGGTATTGGGGCACACCTATTCCTATTTGGCGTTGTGAGGATTGCGGACATATTGAGTGCATAGGAAGCCGTGCGGAGCTTATAGAAAAATCCATCGAAAATATAGATGAGAGCGTGGAACTGCATAGACCGTATGTCGATGATATTCATCATCGAGTGTCCACATTGCGGAAAGACGATGAGCCGTATTCCTGAGGTAATGGACTGCTGGTTCGACTCGGGTTCAATGCCGTTTGCACAGCACCACTATCCGTTTGAAAATAAGGAAAAATTCGATAACGAACTGTTCCCTGCAGATTTTATTTGCGAAGGTATAGACCAAACTAGAGGTTGGTTCTATTCGCTACTTGCAATTTCAACATTTATCAAAGGAAAAGCACCGTATAGAAATGTTCTTGTAAACGATTTGATATTGGACAAATACGGAAAGAAGATGAGTAAATCCAAGGGAAATACCGTAGATCCGTTCGAGCTTTTCGATAAGTACGGCGCGGATGCGACAAGGTGGTATTTGCTCGCAGTTTCACCTGCTTGGTCGCCTACGAAATTTGACGAAGACGGACTTAAAGAGGTTGTCAGCAAGTTCTTCGATACATTGAAAAATGTTTACAACTTCTTCGTGTTATATTCGAATCAGGATGATATCGATCCGAAAACATTCGATGTTGCTTACGAAGAAAGACCGGAGCTTGATAGATGGATACTGTCTAAGTACAACAAATTGATAATGGAAGTCAAAGCCGATATGGGACGTTTACGATCACATGAAGAGCGTCAGAAAAATTCAGGAATTTGTTACGGACGATTTATCCAACTGGTACATAAGGAGAGCTAGAAGGCGTTTTTGGGGTAAAAGAGTTGACGAATGATAAAAGAGTGTTTTACGCAACAACTTATGAAGTGTTGGTCGGTGTTTCTAAATTGATAGCGCCGTTCGCTCCGTTCATATCCGATGAGATATATACGAATTTGACAGGGGAAGAATCAGTGCATCTTGCATTTATACCTATGGCAAATGCGGATTTCATCGACGAAGCTGTTACAGAAAAGATGGATTTGGTGCGCAGAATCGTTACTTTGGGACGTGGAATACGCGAAAAAGAGAGAATCAAGGTAAGACAGCCGCTTTCGGCAATCAAACTGGACGGCAAATACGAATCGATCATCAGCTGATTTGCTTGAGCTTATCAAAGAGGAGCTGAATGTCAAGGAAGTTGTATTCGAAACAAAAGCTCGACGAGTTCCTCACATTCTCGCTAAAGCCCTAATTTCAAGGAGGCGGGACCTAAACTAGGTAAAGATATAAAAGAATTCGGAAAGGTAATTGCTACTGTGAATCCTGCGGATTTCATAACAAGGCTGGAAGATGAAAAAGAGGTAAAACTAAGTCTAAACAGCGTCGAAACTGTAGTAACGGCAGACATGGTAGATATAAATATAAGTGCAAAAGACGGATTTGCAGTAGCAATGGAAAACAAAGTGTTCACTATACTCGACACACTCTTACAAAATGAGTTGATTGAGGAAGGTTTTGCGCGCGAGTTATTTCGAAGATTCAGCAGCTTAGAAAGCAGAGCGGTTTTGAGATGATGGATAACATCAAGGTATATCTTAAATCTACGGATAAAAGTGGAAAGCGCAGTTACTAGATACAAAAGACTATATACTGAGTGAAACACTTGGCGTTGAAATTGTTTCGGATGCGCGTGGAGAAGAATTTGATATAAATGGAGAAAAAGGCAAATATCGGAGTGGAAAGGGTGTAATTTTGAAATCTGAAATGACCTATTTGTACGATTTGTCGCAGGAAGAAATGAAAGGGCTTGTCAAGGAAATTGGCGAGCCCCCCTTTTCGTGCGAAACAGATATACGATTGGATGTATAAGGGTGTTGACAGTTTTGAAGACATGAAAAATATACCGAAATCGCTAAAAGAAAAATTAGAAAAAGTAGCTGTAATAGGTAATCTAAAGATTTTGAAAAAGCAAAAATCTGCGCTTGATGAAACAGCTAAATATTTGTTCGAACTTCGGGACGGTAACACGATAGAGGCTGTATTTATGAAATACAAAATATGGAAATTCGCTTTGCATATCATCGCAAGTTGGATGCCGTATAGGGGTGCAAAATTCTGCGCTTCAGGGAATTGGAGGGTTGGTGCGAGAATTTGTCCGCCGGTGAATTTATAAAACCAGATAATTTCAGTAGAAAAGATACAAATGAAAAATTTCGCACATAGTTGTAATGGGAACCGGCGAGGCATTTTGACAATTATGAGAAATTTATCGAAATTTTTTAAAATTGGTGAATAGCCCCGAAGGACTGAGTATAGGTATGAGAAATATTACAGTATCGACTTGTGGGCTGGTTCCTAAAATTAAAAATGTTTGCACGCGACTTTTCCGCAGGTAAATTTGGCACTTTCATTACATCAAACTGATAATGATAAGCGCAGTGAGATAATGCCTGTAAACAAAAAGTATGACATAGGCGAACTGATTAAAGCCTGTAAGGAATATTTCGAAACCGCAAAGAGGCGAGTAACATTTGAGTATGCGCTTATTTCGGGCGTAAACGATAAAAAGCGATATGCAAGATTTGGCAAAACTACTCAAAGGGATTTGCGTGCCATGTCAACCTGATAGACTTAAATCATGTGCAGGAACTTGAATTTCTTTGCCTGTCGGAGCGCAAAATGCGAGGGCAAATACCGAATACCTGAATACTTTGGGAGTAAACGCCACGCTTAGGCGAAAGCTCGGGGAAGATATTGACGGTGCTTGCAGGCAGTTGCGGGCGAGCAGAAAAACTATAAAAATGCTTGACATATACGAATCGGCACGATATAATTGTAAAAGGTAGTCAAGAAGAAGTATTCCGCTTCTCACCTTTTCGGCTTCGCTGTCTGGGTTGATATGTTTTAACATTTGTTAATGTGCGGATACTTTTTGTATCCGTTTTTATTGACTTGGGAGGTGCAAGGATATTAGCAAAGAAAAATCTTATAAACGAAGAAATTCAGGATCAGGAGCTAAGAGTTATTGGCGATGATGGTGAACAGCTCGGAATCATGAGCTTACAAGAGGCTTTTGGATTTAGCCGGTGAAAAAGTTGGACTTAGTAAACATAGCTCCAAATGCTAAAGCCGCCGGTTTGCAAAATTCTCGATTATGGAAAATATCGTTATGAAATTCAAAAAGAAAGAGAAGGAAGCGAAGAAAAAGCAAAAGGTAACCGCTGTCAAGGAAATAAGGCTGAGTACCTTTATCGAAGCACATGACATAAATGTTAAAGTTAAGACTGCTTCAAAGTTCTTAAAAGACGGAGACAGATTGAAAGTGAGTCTGAGGTTTAAAGGCAGAGAAAAAGATTATGTTGCCAAAGGTAGAGAAGTAATGAAAACATTTGCGGATGCCGTAGCGGAGTTTGGAATTGTAGATAAGGCACCGAGCTTCGAGGGCAGATCGCTTATCATGACCATTACACCGAAGACAGAAAAAGTAAGCAAATATGTAGGAGGAAAAATATATGGCTAAAAATAAAATGAAGTCCCATAGAGGAGCAAGCAAAGATTTAAGCTCACAGGAAGCGGAAAAGTAAAGAGAAATAAGGCTTATAAGAGCCACATCCTTACAAAGAAGACGGCTAAAGAAAAAGAGGTTTGAGAAAGGCAACGATGCTCAGCATCTGCCGATCACAAGAGAATTAAAAGCTGTTTTTGAGTAAGTAATAGGAGGTTTAGTAAATGGCAAGAGTAAAAAGGTGTAAACGCACACAAAAGACATAAGAAAATATTGAAGCTCGCGAAAGGTTTTTACGGACTTAAGAGCAAGGTATACAGAGCGGCAAAGCCTGCGGTAATGAGGGCATTAAGATCTGCTGTGTAGGTAGAAAAACAAGAAAAGAGATTACAGAAGACTTTTGGATAGCTCGTATCAATGCAGGTGCAAGAATGAACGACATTTCTTACAGCAGACTTATGGATGGGCTCAAGAAATCAGGTGTCGATATAAATAGAAAGATGCTTTCGGAAATGGCAATATACGATCAGGCAGGATTTGCTACTATTTGCGAAACTGCAAAGAAGGCATTGGCAGAAGCAAAAATAAATAGTTTGCCCTCTTAGCAGGTTTACTGCAAGGGGTTTTTAGCGATTTTAGGAAAGGGAAAATCAATGAAGAATATAGCAAAAGTTTTTAATTTCTGTAAGTTTGGTTGCGACTATGGTATTTGCAACTGCGTGTGTGAGGCGATTTAAAATACGACGATCCATACAGCAAGTACAATTTGGATGATTATGTAGAACTTGGCAAGTACGAAGGAATAGAAGTTACAAAGCCTGAAGTCAAGGTAACCAAGGAAGAAGTAAAGGCGGAGATAGATGCCAGAGTTGCTGACAAGACTACGGAAGAACACAAAAAGCTGGAACTGCGGAAAGCGGCGACAAGGTAAATATCTCGTACGTGAGGGCAAAAAGACGGCAAGGGCATTTGAAGCGGCAGCACAGGAAAAGACAGTGCTGATATAGTGCTGGTGCAAGCGGATATATTGCGGGATTTGATGACGGCGTAATAGGAATGAAAGTCGGAGAAACAAAGGATCTTGATTTGACATTCCCTAAAGATTATCACGAAAAAGTTTGGCAGGACAGCCTGTTGTATTTACAGTTACTTTAAATTATATAATTGTTCCGAAGACCGTTAAGTATGATATGGATTTTATTAAATCCAGTGAGCAAAAGCTAAGTCCAAAAAGGATTATGAAGCAGAAGTAAAGAAGGAACTTGAAAAAGAAAAAAAGAAGCAACTGCTAAAAATGCAATGTACGGAACGCTTTGGAATGCGATAATGGATAATGCAAAGATAAAGAAATATCCAAAGGAGCAGGTTGAGCGTGCACAAAAAGAAGAGGAAGAGCAGCTAAAGCAGTATGCTGCACAATACAATATGAGCCTTGACGATCTGATAAAAATATGATGCAGATGGATAAAGAGCAGTACAAAAATATGCTGAGGAAGAGGCTAAGAGAATGGTAGCTCAAGAAAATGGTATTCTCAAAGATATTGCAAAACGAAAAATTAAACTTACAAATTCCGAATATAAGACCAGATTGAAAGAACTGAAAGAAGAACAGGGTATTGATGACGAGGAATTTAAAAGGCAAGCGGTGGAAAAAACATTTGAGGAGAGCGTAGATAAAAACAAGCTAATCAGAGCATTCTTAATCGACAAAAGTTTGCGAAGATGCGCTATCGAAGGCAAAGGTAAAATAATGAAGCGTCCATTTTGTGAAAAACATAGATACGCGAGTGGTCGACTCAAGGCCGACCGAAGAGGACGCGCTATTAGAAGGCGTAGGGAATGAAAAGTGTTCAAAGCGTTTTACTACTTACGAGAAGATAGAAGTAACCTTGATAATGGTGGTAAAAAGGACGGAAGCAGAGAGACTTTTGACAGAGATAAACTCATTGCGGAATAATTAAAGCGTGAAAAACGCCCTGTTGAGCTTGCAGCTATGGAAGGAATAGTGAACAACATCGAGCGCGGACTTAACAATATGATGGAAAAGGAAAATAGCAAGCGATTTTATAGGGGAACTCGTAATGGAGGAACTGAAAAAAATCGACGAGGTTGCTTATGTGAGGTTTGCATCGGTTTATAGACAATTTACCGATGCAAGGACTTTCCTTTCGGAAATAGAAAAAGTTGGTAGAGAAAAATAGGAATGTCAAATAAGGATAAATTTGAGCAGATACAAATAGCCGTAGACGGACCTGCGGGTGCGGGGAAAAGCTCCGTATCCAAAGAGGTGGCTCAAAAACTCGGCATAGACTATTTGGATACGGGAGCTATGTATAGAGCTGCCGCGTATTTTATGCTTGCAAACAATGTAGATGTTGACGACGTAGATGTGCTGGCGGCAGCTCTTGACAATGTTCAGCTCGATTATACCGGCGGCGTTCTTTGCCTGAACGGCAAAAAGAACTTGCGGATGAAATCCGCAGTGCCGAGGTTACCAAAATGGCAACGCGCATCTCGGCACTCGCCGCCGGTTCGGGCGAAGCTGGTTGCTATGCAGCGTGAGATAGCAAAAACAAAAGCATTATATTGGACGGCAGAGATATAGGGTACAAATGTGCTAAAGGATGCAAACCTCAAGATATTCTTGACTGCAACACCCGGAGGCGAGGGCGGATAGGAGATACAAAGAGTTTATCGAAGCCGGAAATTTAGTGTCATATGCTGAACTTTTGGACGAAATTAAAAAGCGCGATGCGCAGGATGAAAATAGACAAAATCAATCCGCTTAGATGCGCAGATGATGCGATTAGGCTCGATAGCAGCAATATGAGCAAAAGACGAAGTGGTTGATTTTATCGTTAAAAAGTCGAAGAGTTGGTAAAAAAAGTAGGGGACGATATGGCTGTAAAAATGATAGTTAGCGATCTTGACGGAACGCTGTTAAATAAGCATGATCAAATAAGCGATATTACAAGAAAGGCGATTGATGATGCGCTTACAGCCGAATACATTTCGTGGTTGCTACGGGTAGAGCAATAGGAACGTTGCCGCAGCAAATAAGGGAAATCAAAGGAATCGAATACGCCATAACATCAAACGGAGCAGTTACTACTAAGCTCAAGACAAACGAAATCGTTTCGACAGCATATATAGACGAAGTGGCAACATATGAGCTTGAAAAGTATATTTTTGAGCTGGATACGATGGTCGAAATTTTTGTGAACGGCAAAGCGTATATAGAAAAGCGAATTTACGATGACATATATACAATCAAGGTCTTTCGGATCGCGTGTATACGATATGTACTGAAAACACGGACTCCAGCCCGATTTGCGCGAAGTATTTCGCAAGTACCGCTCTGAGATAGAAAATATCAATATTTGCTTCAAAGATCAGGAAATGAAACAAAGGATATGGGCGAAATTCAGTAAATTTCAGGATATTACAGTAACAAAGCTCTATGAAGCACAACATTGAGCTTATCGGCAAAAAATACTGATAAGAGTACTGCGATAGAAAAATTGATGAAATTGCATGAAGTTACTCGAGATGAGCTGATGACATTCGGGGACAACCACAACGATGTAGGAAATGATTAGGCTCCGCTAAAATAGGTGTCGCTATGGGAAATGCCGAGAATGCTTTGAAAAAGAAGCGGACTATATTACGGGTACAAACATTGACGACGGAGTTGCAGAGGCAATCTACAAGTTTGCCGGAATATAATGAAAATTACAAATTAGACGAAAAATATTACATGCTTGATATTTGTGCAGTAAACGGTTTTCTTAAGTAGAAAACCGTTTTTATATACTAAACGAGGATGAAAACAATGTATTGACATAAATTAACATTTAAGATAGTATATTGAAAAAGGAGTAATAGTATGAATTTAGGTAAGCAAGGCGAAGCTCTAGCCTGCAAATATCTTGAATGTAAGCACTATCGAATACTTGAAAAAAATTATCGCAAGAGCTTCGGTGAGATAGATTTGATTGCTAAAGACAAAGATATACTGGTGTTTGTTGAAGTGAAGACCAGAAACAATATGAATTACGGATTGCCGTGCGAGGCAATAACATCAAGCAAGATACGGGCAATCGAGAGAGTGGCAAACTTTTATGTAACACAAAAGAATATGGAAAACTGCGATTGCAGAATAGATGCAGTTGAAATTTTGATGGTTCGGGGAAAAGCGTATGTGCGTCATACTGAAAACATTTCCGGATTTTGAAAGCGGGAAAAATTTTTCACGTCATCACTTGACAAATATTTACATTAGTGATAATATATAACATAACGCGTATTAAGTCGGCTGAAACGCTGATATGTGATTACTATGCAAATATGGTTGAGGTGATATATGTTATCGAAAAATAAATACAATGGCTTTGCAGGGGCTGTATTCATATAATGTTGCGGTTGAGGTTGATTTGCTTCAGGGGTTGCCGAATTTTCTACAATGGTGGGACTGCCGGATACGACTGTTAAAGAGGCTAGGGAAAGAATACATTCTGCGATAGTTAATTCAGGGGTATGAGTTTCCGCGAAAAAGGATTACGGTGAATTTGTCGCCTGCGAATCGAAGAAAGATAGGGAGTCATTTTGATTTACCTATTGCGGTTGCGATACTTGTTGCCATGGGCAAAAGTGGAATTGCGGATGCTTCAAAATATGCGTTTTTGGGGAACTGTCGCTCGATGGTCACTGTTAATTCAATTACAGGGGCGTTACCTCTTGCTATGGGAGCTGCGGGAGTTGGGTATTCGCAAAGGGTTTTTATACCGAAAGACAATTTGAAAGAGGTCGCTTTAGTAAAGGGTATCGAGATTTACGCTGTGAGTGAGTTTAAAGAGGTGGTGGAGCATTTTTCTGGGGAGAGGCTATTGTCGCATGAGGGTGAACGGAGATTGGTTTAATTGTGAGCCGCATTACGATATAGACTTTTGTGATGTAGTAGGGCAGGAGGCTGCAGAAGCGGGCAATGCTTATAAGTTGTTCGGGCGCGCACGGTATATTTATGATGGGCGCACGGGAGTAGGAAAGTCGATGCTTGCAAAGCGAATTCCGACTATTATGCCCAAAAATGAGCTATGAGGAATGTCTGGAGGTTACAAGATTTACAGTATAGGAGGTAAGCTGGATTTTTGCTAGACCTCTTATTACGGAAAGACCATTCAGAGCACCACATCACACCATTACAGCAACAGCGCTGATAGGTGGCGGTACGAGGCCGATGCCGGGAGAGCTTTCGTTTGCGCATCTTGGGACTTTGTTCATGGATGAGATAGCTGAGTATAAGGGCGGACTTTTTGGAAATGCTTAGGCAACCGCTAGGAGGATAAGCAGGTAAATATCGTGAGAAATAGCGGTAGTTATGCTTTTCCGTGTGATATTATGCTTGTTGCGGCGGCAAATCCGTGTCCGTGCGGGTATTTATCTTCGCCTGACCACGAGTGTACTTGTTCTCCAAGCAGTATAAGAAATTATCAAAATAGGCTGTCGGGGCCGCTTATGGATAGAATTGATTTGCATATCTGGGTTCAATCGGTAAAATATAAGGATTTGAGCGAATCGTGCGAGCAAGGGATGAATTCTGAGCAAATGAGAGAGATTGTCAAAAGGACAAGAGATATACAAGAAAAGCGTTACAAAGGTATGGGAATTAGATTCAATGCGCAGCTTGAAGGCGGTGCTGTTAGAAAGTATTGTATGCTTGATGAGGAGGGAGAGATACTAATGGAAAAGGCGTTTTCCAGAATGAAGCTGAGTGGCAGAGGCTACAGTAAGGTACTTAAAATAGCGCGAACGATAGCGGATATTGATGAAAGTGAAAGTATTAAGCCCAATCATCTAAGCGAGGCTTTGAGTTACAGGGAGAGGCGATGAATAGATGCGGTTTTAAGGTCGAGAAGATTGATGATGAAAGTGTAGAATACCCATATCGCTTAAAGCAGATAAAAAAATCCGCCTAAAAGATTGTTTTGCATCGGCGATTTATCGCTTCTGGAAGAAAAACTCGATTTCAGTTGTTGGGGCTCGAAAGGCATCGTCGTATGGTGTTTTGGGTAGCGGACACGATTGGAAAACAGCTTGCGGAAAACGGAGTCGTTACGGTAAGCGGATTGGCTGCAGGGGATAGATACGGCTGCACATAAGGGAGCACTTAGAATTGATGGCGGAAAAAAACAATAGCAGTTCTTGGGTGTGGAATAGATATATGTTTTCCTACGAGCAACAACAAATTGAGAGATGAGATTGCAAAGCGCGGTCTTTTGCTTTCGGAGTACGAGCCCGGTGTACATGCAACAAGATATACTTTTCCTATGCGTAATCGTATAATAAGCGGGCTGTCCCTTGCTACGGTAGTTGCTGAAGCAGGCAATAACAGCGGATCATTGATAACGGCAGAAAGGGCGGTAGAACAGGGAAGAGAGGTTCTTGCAGTACCGGGAAACATCAACAGTATAAATTCATTTGGCTGTAATAAGCTAATAGCGGAAGGCGCTACACCTTTGATTTTTTGTGGATGATATATTCAATCTACTTAACTTGAAGAAGATTGAACGAAGTTTTAAAAATACTACGGAAAGGCTTAGCGGTGTCGAAAGGAATATATTTGAATTGATAGCAAAAGAGGGAGAAGCGAGCGCCGATTTTATAGCTCTAAAACTGGGATTGTCTATTGTGGAAACAAATGGGTACTTTAAGTGTTCTTGAGATAAAAGGACTTGTGGGAAGCTGAGCTTGGAAAAGTTTTTGTTGTTTGAAGAGGTATAGAAATGGTATTATATAAAATTAAAAGATATATATGATAGAGAAAATGTAGAGATTGTATCATGAACTATGATGAATTACTGAAAAATTGGAAAATAGAGGACGCATCCGAATTCGCGAATTTTGAGGAATTTGCAATATTGCTTGAGTGAAGAATTTATTAAGTACGACGATATGCAAAAGAGTTCTTGTGGATGTTGATGAAGATATATTAGCTGAATTGATTAAAAGTTATTTTGAAGAAATAGCCGAGTCGCCGCCTGACAGCGCAACGGAAAGTTATATATTTTTGAAATGCTGGTGCGAGTTCTTACTGAAAAACTATATGATGAAAAAGCGGAGTTTTTGGAAAGAATTGTACACATTCAGACGCTGGTATCTGTTTGATAGCGAGGTTGAGGTTGTCGATAAGTCGGGGAAGCGGATGCTTAGCTTTTTCGACGCAATAACATCGCATAGGGCAACTCAAATTTGTCGGAGCTGCGGATAATGTATAGCAAGTTTGATTCTGCTTTAAATTATAAAATAGATGCTTAGAGCCATTCGACTTCACCGCTTTTTATATCGTAGATTGCACACTCTATGACGATATTGCTTGCAGAGGAGTTTTCAAGTAACTCGGTCTTTTAGACGATTGGCGGCGTAAAGTGCATTTAGTTTGCAAGCGTTGTATTCGTCTTTTTCATCGCCTATGGCTTTACAAAATTTCATCTGTAATATGCTTAATAAAACCGTCGCCTTTTTGTGATGGCTGCATGTACGGCACCGCAACCGTGTGCCCCTAGTACGATAATGTGATTGCAGTTAAGATGTTTTAAAGCGTACTCAATGCTACCCATCTGGTGATTGTCAAGAACATTGTCGGCTACCCTGATGACAAAAAGCTCGCCTATGTCTGCATCGAAAAATTTTTCGGGAATGACTCTTGAGTCTGAGCAGCATAAAACAACGGCATAAGGTTTTTGACCGTTTTCAGCAGTATCTATACGCAAATTTGAATTTGACGAAACAAGGTATCGCTTGTTTCCGTTTAAAAGTTTTTTCTCGTGTATAATTCATATATTTCCTCGATATGATTTGAGTTATAGTTATAATAAAACCCTTCAACATTTTGTCGAAGGGTTATTTTTTAAGCTGTATAATTTACAAAATTTCCGAGTCCAAGAGTGTTTGCCATACTGAAAGATGTAGCTCCTACATTGCTGTATGTTTTGTTTGTTGCCCTGAACAACATTGTTGATGTTGTTTGCAGCGTTTTGGACTCTATTCATATATGAGTATTTTCCGTCTGAAAGCTGCTTTAAATCCTGTGCTTTTTGCTTATGCGAGCTTTGCTTTTCGTCTAAACTCAGTTTGCGGAATTACCTATTGAAACTCCAATTTTAGAAAGTTGCGACTTACTGGTAGAAGAAAGGCTCATCATTGAAACGCCTTTTGACATTACATTTGAATTTCCGGATTTTGCAACGGCATCTACGGTTTTTGTTGTAGGCAGAAACAAAATCTGAAGCGGACTTTGTCAAATCCTTGATGTCAGGTTTTGTCGTTCCATGTGGAGCAACTGACTTTTCTATTGCAGTCAAAAATTACCTGCCGCTGCTTTGAAATCGCTTGCACTTTTTGAAACACTTTCAAGCGCGGGACTAAGTTTGGATGATTCAAGGGTTTTGAGTTTTCCGCTTGCAACTTATTGGCATTATGTGCAAAAATCCTTAGCGTTGAAGTCTTTGCTTTTTAACCAATTCTTTGTATTGCTCTCTTATCTTGGATTTATTATCTTGAAAATATTGGAATTGTTTGGCGATAGCCTTCAAATCCGCATCGGCTTGTTTTGATCGAACCGGAAAGTGCAGAAAAATTTGAAGACGGCATACCGCCAAAGAGGTTAGCTTTTTCACTCACCTTGAATGCGTTATAAAAAAATTTCTAGCCATTGATACTGCGCTCATATTCATACAAATCACCTCCTACAAGAATTGTAAAAATATACAAAACTATAGATGTATACTAATACAATTACATTATACCCCAAAAAACAGGCAATAAAACAAAAATATTTTAAAAATCATCTAATCTTCGCTTATTTTTGTAATCTTGAAGTGGTTTTTGCGAAATTGTATGATGCCGTCGGATTGCATACGCGCAAGTTCTTTTGACATATTTGTCCGTTCAAGATTTAGGTAATCTGCAAGTTGCTGCCTGTTAGAAAGGGATGTCAATTCGTTTGACCGCTTTTTGAAGCGATACAGAATTTAGATATGATAATAAGCGTTTTTCGGCAGCTTTTTGGAGACTGTGTGGAAGTTTCTTTTAGATAAAGCTAAATTTTCTGTGTGAAGATATAATCAGAAGATTTTTCAAAACTTTTTCTTTCCATGGAAAAGAAACCATATTTCCGAATATTCGAGAGATGTTGAAAAATAGTATACGACTATCGGAGTTAGCACTTCACATCTACGAGCAGTACCTGCCCTTTAGGGAGTGCGTATGTTTCGGCAAAAATTGACCGGAACCTACATGGCTCAGAATACTGCAATTCCCCCAAATGTCGTTGCTTTCAATGGTTACGCTGCCCGAAAGTACCATACCCATATAATCTGTCGTATCTCCTGCGTATAGTATGATATCCCCTTTGGAGTAGCTTTTTTTCGTAGGCATTTAGCGTAGTAAGGCAGCTTTGCAGCTCTTTTTCCGTAAGGTCTTTAAACAAGATGTTTCCTTGTAAAGCGCGTATGTTCATAATAATCGCTCCATATACTTAATGATAATATTTTAAAATTATATTCAGTTGCATATTTTTGGTTTGTTTAGAAGAATTATAGGAAATTTCGAGTCAATAAAAGCAAGCCCTAATCGGAGATGAATAAAAATTTTAAATTCCGTGGTTTAAACCACATAAGTAAATAGTTAGCCATGCTATACTAAATAAAAAGGAGGTAGTCAAGATGAGCAATACTAAATTGGAAAGATAAAGTAAAAAGAATTTAAGGTGATAGATGTTAGAGGAATACAAGGGAATTTCTTTACAGGATTGAAAAACAGGCATCAGACTTTGCCCTGCCGGCAGCGGGATTCATATAATTCAGACATTCGATCCGATTCCGCTTTATGAGGTTATGGAAGATTTGGGATATGAATATTATAAAGAACAACCGGCGGATACGGAATACCATGTGTATTTCTATAGAGTGGAAGAAAAAGGCGGAAAAAGGATATACCGATGCGTCCTATAGCACTAACCAATATGCCTCTTATAGATGAGGAATTGGGAAAAAGTTGCAGTTCAGTTTTGGGATGTTACATGGAACAATGATAAGAGATATTTGCCATATGAAACAAGGCTTTTATTATCACTTACTAATGCTGTGGGGGCAGGTCGTATGCGCCAAGCAACAAGAGAACTTGTGAAAGTTTACATAAGCGGAATGGATAGCGCGGCGCTTGATGATGTATTTGAGCTGCTTGCATGGAATCAAAGGAATCGGCTATTTTAGCTCTGAAATAGGCCCGTCAACTTTGTTTGCTGCATACAAAGCGATTAAGAGCATGGAGAAAAAGGTGCGCAGAGAAGTGAAATTTGCGAAATGCTCAAAGAAAAATTCGGTGAAAAGAACCCGGATGTTAGCGTCTAGGGGAAATATGAATATAACAAAAGATACAAGGTTACAGGAATTGCTTAAAAACATATCCTTGGCTAAAAATGAAATCACAAAATAAGCCCGAAATTTAAATTGCTGAATACTCCGCTTGGTAAAGTTATGGCGAGCAAGGCAAGCGTGGCGGATATGAGCGAAAAATCAGAGTAGACGCCGATTTGTTGATTGAGCAAATTGCGGCTCTTGTAAAAGAGCATAGTGAGGAATAAGCGTATGAAGGAAAAAGACTGGAGAGGTTTTTTTCGATAGCTGCTGATAATAAGCCGATTGCCGGCTGCACTGTATCAAAGGAAATTTATGACGGTGAAAATAGCATAGTATATTTTTCACTGGCGCCAAATACGGACATAAGTGCTGAAATTTATCCATATCATAAGTTGGTTTTTGGTAGCTGACGGGGAACTTGAAATTTATGGCGAGTTAGGATTGCAGAAAAAGTTGGGAAAAGGCGATGCCATGGTAGCGCCTATAGATGTTGCGGTTGGAATGAAAACCGATAAAGGAGCGGTGTATACCGAGATAGTTGTAAGGAGAGAAGATATGATGAACGAAGTAATAAAAGCAGGAGAAGTTTTCAAATTGGCAGAGCTTTTGCCATATCAGGAAGGCAAAATTGTGAATATGGATATTGTGCACAATGATAAGATGAAGTTTATGGTAATGGCGTTTGATGAGGGAAGCGGGCTGTCCGAACATGCGGCACCGGGAGAAGCTATAATATTTTGCTCTTGACGGTGAGGGCGTGATAGGCTATGACGGAGTTGAGCATACTATTAAGGCGGGTGAAAATTTTCATTTCGCTAAAGCGGGGATACATTCGGTAAAAAGCGAAAACGAAATTTAAGATAGCGCTTTTGCTTACGCTAGAGTAAACGCAAATACATGAAAACCTGACGACGCTGTCGAACGATAAAAACGCCTCGACAGCGTTTTTTATTGAAAAACAGAAAAAGCTACAAAAACTATTGACATATAATTACAATTATAGTAAAATAAGTACAAAAAGGAGGCTGTATGAGAATTGCTTATTTTACAAATGATTTAGAATTTGCCAAAAAGATTTTCGATGCTTTTAGGCAAGAATGATACGGATATGATTTTTGAGATTATCGATGTAAAATCGCAAATCTTGGGATTAGGTGATTGTGAGCTTGATATTGAAAATTGCGATTTGATTGTTGGAGATGTAGGTATATCTGCGGATGATTTGCGATTTGATTTGCTGATTTCGCTGATGATAAGCTGCTTACTCTTTGCGAACATTATAACAATTTGGTCGCGGCATATCGGCGAAAGCGCGGAATACGAAGCACGAAGCCGTATGGAGGGCAGTGCAAAAATACTGTATTTTGTAGTAGCGGTGGAGGAAGCGGAAAAACTACGATTGCACTTTGGTGTTGCGGACGAGCTTTGCAGATTTCACGATAAAAAGTCCTGTATCTTTGCATGGAACCGTTCAGCGGAAGCGATAAGTATTTTGAGGTGTTCGATAGGAAAAAGGATATGGATGAGTATTTTGTACTTGCTGTTTTCAAAAAGGAAGCTAATTTGTTTGACTTCTTAGCTACTGATACATATGGAACATTTGCATTTTGTATGAATAAATTTAGGAATCCGTTTTTATGAAATGACAGAGCTTGAGATGCGAGAGGTTTTTGGAGAATTTGGACATTTGCGGGCAGTTTGACTATATTGTTTGTGACGGTTATTTGCCATTTGGACAATTAGAAATGATGCTTACATCATCTGCGTATAAAATTTGTATTGTGGATGACGGCAAAAAGGAAAGCGCGTTAAAGAAGATGTTGTCGTACTTTGAGAGAGGAATTTATGTGCAAAAAGATAAGCTGGTCAAAGTTAAAAATTTTGCCGAATTTGAGGATGAGAGTGAAGACGGGACGGTTTTTATACTAAGGGATAGCGATTGCATTGGAGTTAGTCAAAGTGGGATGTTACAGGTTAATACGGACGGTGATTTTGGACTGGGCATTAAGAAATTGTGCGGTGAAGTTGCGTAAGAAAATCGAATGTGTAGTGCGAGAACATACATTCGATACGACATGTTGAGTATTGGCAAGAAAACACAAAAACAATTAATAAAACATTAACAAAAAGTGGAGGTGCAGCCTTTTATATATATTGCAAAGTGGAGAGAGGGGAGTATAGTGGAACAAAGATGAAAGATGGGGAGAACTATCTATGTTGATGGGTAAGTATCAAAACTCAATAGATGAAAAAGGGCGTATGATAGTTCCTGCCAAATATAGAGAGGAATTGGGAGGAACCTGTGTTTTGACGCGCGGAATCGACCATTGCCTTTATATATATCCCATAACGGAGTGGGAAAAGTTTATGGCGAAATTGAGTAAACTTCCACTTCAGATCCCAATGCGCGAGCTTTTGTCCGCCATTTTTATGCAAATGCAACAGAATGCGAGATAGATAAGCAAGGCAGAATAGGCATTAACCAAGAACTTCGTGAATACGCAGGCTTGGAAAAAGAGCTTGTTACTGTTGGAATTCTCGATAAAATTGAAATTTGGAATAAAGAAAAGTGGGATGAAAAACAGCGGAGCAATGGATTTGGCACCGCAGGATTTTGCAAAGCAAGATGGCAGAATACGGTATATGACATGAGCATAGAGTTTAAAACATATATCGGTTCTTTACGATGAATGCATCGATGGGCTTGCGATAAAAAAGACGGAGTTTATGTAGACGGCACAATAGGTGGTGGTGGGCATTCTTTTTGGAATTTGCGAGCAGTTATCAGATAAAGGTGTTTTTGATTGGTATTGACCAAGATATACAGGCGCTGGAAGCGGCAGAAAAGCGTCTTGAACAATTTAAAAACAAAAGGATTTTCATAAACGATAATTATTCAAATATAAAAGAAATTATAAGAGAACTTTGGAATAAACGGAATTGACGGAGCGCTTCGGATATAGGAGTATCTTCTTTTCAACTTGACGAAAAGGATAGAGGTTTTCTTACATGAACGATGCACCGCTTGATATGAGGATGAATACAAACAATTCATTTAGTGCATTTGATGTTGTGAATTTTATAGCGAGCGAGCTCGCGAATTATACATGAATACGGTGAAGAACGCTGGGCTAAAAGAATAGCAAAGTTTATAGTGGATGCAAGGAAGGCTGCTGAAATAAAAGACAACGGGTGAACTTGTCGACATTATAAAAGCGGCAGTGCCGAAAGGCGCAAGGCGCGACGGACCGCACCCTGCAAAGCGAACGCTTTCAAGCAATTAGAATAGAAGTAAACGCAGAGCTTGAACACCTTAGGATAGCTGTAGAAGATTTTTGCGATGTGCTGAATCCGGGAGGAAGGCTTGGCATAATCAGCTTTCATTCTTTTGAAGACAGAATAGTGAAAGAGTATTTTCAAAGCAGACTAAATCCATGCACATGCCCAAAAGAATTTCCGCATGCGTTTGCGGAAAAACTTCGGATATGCTTAAAGGTTACAGCGAAACCTATATTGCCGAAAGACGGTGAGATTGAAGAAAATCCAAGAGCACGAAGTGCTAAATTGAGAATTATTGAGAAAAGGAGGACAGACTTATGATGTCACCTGAAAAAATGGTATGAATACGAGATGCGTTACAAGGAGTACGGCATTGATATGCAACCTGCCAAAGAGAAAAAGCGTAGACAGAAAAATAGCGCGGGACTGGTTTTCAGCGGCAGAGATAAAGTTTTTATTGGTGCTTCTTTTGGTGTTTATAGGCGTAATTGCGGTTGCCAGTATACAGGTAGCTGCTTATGCAGCGGATGTTCAGTGCAAAAATGAATGAAGTAATCAAAGAAAATACGGTAGTAAACGGTGAAATCGAAAATCTTTCTGTAAAATTGAACAAGGCTAACAATATAGAAGCGATAGAGGAAAAAGCGATAGCTACATTGGGAATGATTTATCCGAATCCAAAATGACTTTGTATATATTGAGGCAAGAGCGGAACAAAATGTAGATTTGGCGTTATTATTAAAAGATTAAATATCATAAAGAACGATTAAAACCGAATGTATTTGTAAATAAATTAAATTCGGTTTTTTTAATTAAGGAGAAAAATGAAAAAAGAGAAAACCAAAAACACCACTAGTAAAGTAAAAAGACGTACGGTATTTACATTCTTTTTATGGTAATAGCTTTATTTGCACTGTCGTTTCGGGTATCTTGGATACAGGTGGTAAAAGGCGAAGAATATTCTGAAAAAGCGTTATCTTATCAGCTTAAAGATGAGAGTATCGATGCAAAGAGAGGTAAAATATACGACAAAACAGGTAAAGAACTTGCTATAAGCGCAGCTGCATATTCCGTGTGGGTAAGACCGGAAGAACTGGGGTTAAATGCTCAAAATGAAGTAGATGCAGAAGAACGAGCGAAAACTATTAAACTGATTGCCAAAGCTACAGGGCAAAACAAAAAAAGGAAATAAAAGACAAAATTAAAAAAATGGCGGCAAATTGGTAAAAAGTCGCTAAATATGTCGAAAAAGATAATGCGGAGGCACTTCAAGCGCAAAAACAGGAGCGGTGTGGAGCTTGAGGCAGGAATAAAACGATATTATCCTTTGGGAGAATTTGCGTCCCATGTGCTTGGAAGCGTAACGGACGACAACAAGGGAATATCGGGAATGGAACTGGAATACGAGAGCTATTTAAAAGGGGTGCCGGGAGATGGATAAAGGAAACAGATGCGTTTGGTAAGAATATAGCTTTTGCAAAAGAAAAATATTACGACAAAACCGACGGACTGAATTTGGTGTTGACAATAGATGAAGTGGTACAGCACTATGTAGAAAAAGAACTTAAAGCGACTCAAGAGAGAACAGGAGCGGATCAGGTGATGTGTGTAATGATGGAGCCTAAAACGGGCGAAATTATTGCAATGGCAAAATATCCGGATTTTTGATCCTAATAATTCAAGAATACCGCTCAATCCAAGTGAGGCTGAAAGACTTGAAACAATGAGCCCCGAAGAAAAATGGAGTACTGGAACAGGATGTGGAGAAATCCGCTCATAAACGATACATATGGAGCCGGGCTCGACATTTAAGCTGCTGACGACTGCAATGGCACTTGAAGAAAGACTGACCAATCCGGGAGAAGGCTTCGTATGCAACAGCTTTTATAGTATAGCAGGTCAAAACTTTCAGATGTCCCGCAGCGCACGGAAACGAAAGTCTTGTGGATGCGGTAAAAAAATTCTTGTAACCCTGTAATGGCAACACTTGCAGCACGACTTGGACTGAACAAATTTTACGAATATTTGAGCTGTTCGGTATACGAAATAAAACGGGCATTGACTTTCCAGGTGAAGCATCGCCTATAATGCAGGACAAAAAAAGACGCAGGACCGGTAGGACTTGCCACTATGTCATATGGACAAGGAATTGCAATTACTCCGGTGCAACTACTAACAGCAGTTTGCGCGTTCGGAAACGAGGGCAAACTGATGCAGCCGCATTTGGTGTACAAACTAACGGATGAAAAGGGAAACACGATTAAGGAAATAACTCCTAAGGTTGTACGACAAGTAGTTTCCAAGCAGACGGCAAGTGAAATTTCGTTTATAATGGAAAATGCGGTTTAGTGAAAGGAGCAGGTACTCCTGCAGTAATACCGGATATAGAGTTGGAGGCAAAACGGGAACTGCTCAGAAACCGAAAAATGGGAAATATAGCAACGAAACATGGTCTTCGTTTGTTGGCATGGCTCCAATGGACAATCCCAAAGTAGCTATTTTTGATGATACTGGACAATCCCTAAGGGGCAACGATGGAAAATCTCGTAGCAGCACCGCCGGCTAGAACTATTTTTGGAGGAAACACTTAGGTATTTCCATATTCAGCCGAATTATACTCAAGAGGAACAAGCTAAACTTCAAAAAGGAAAGCTGACAACGCCGAATTTGACGGGCTTACCGTTCAACGAAGCGATTGCACTGCTTTCTGAAATGAAAATTGGCATACACCGTATTGCCCTAGCTTAAAGGAAAATGAAACTTTGGCAGGCGCAGTTGTAGCGGATCAGTATCCGAAACCGGGAGATAAGATATCACAAGGCTCACAGGTTGCATTGTATAGGGAGTAGCAGGAAAATTATGAGAAGAACAAGTGTTGGAAAAAAATCGAAGAATGGTCAGGAGGCTCGTTGTTTTTAGGCGATAAGGACTCATATGTGGCGGATGTTTGCATCGACTCGAGAAAGGTAACGAAAGAAGCGGCGTTTTTCGCAATAAAAGGAGAAAATTACGACGGACACAACTTTATATTTGACGCTATCAAAGCAGGTGCAACCACAATCGTCGCAAGCGATGCCGTTATTTTAGAAAAAGAACTTAAAAAGTATAGAAAATCGGAGGAAAATATCGAGCAGATAGTGCAAAAATCCGTTTATAAATGTTATACTTGTAAAGGATACGGTAACCGCGCTTCAGGAGATAGCGAAAGCGTATTTGAAAGAGCTAAATATAAAGGTAGTCGCGGTTACAGGAAGTGTGGGGAAAACAAGCGTCAAGGATATGATTGCCGGTGTTTGTGCTTCCAAGTATTACACGGCTAAAAACGCAAGGAAATTTCAATAACGAGATAGGGTTGCCGCTCACTATATTGTGGATGGACGAAAAACGGAGCTTGCGGTGCTTGAAATGGGAATGAGCCACAGGGGCGAGATTAGGCGACTGGCAGAAATTGCAATGCCTCAAATAGGGGTGGTTACGAATATAGGCGTTTCTCATATAGAGAATCTGGGAAGTCGCGAAGAAATATGTGCCGAAAAATGGATATTGCAACTTTCTTCGATGAAGACTGTGTGCTTGTACTTAACGCTGATAACGATATGCTGGCAAAAGTTGGAGCAGGCACAGGATATAGGCAAGTCAGAGTATCAGCGAGGGAAAGCGGATCGAATGATTTCGCACATCGAAAGCGGAAGCGAAATCATTACTTTGATGTATATGCGAAGGCGGGCGATGAAAGCGTAAGTGCGCCTTGCGAGAGCCGGCAGGCACAACGCCATGAATGCGGTTTCTCGCCCCTTGCCGTGGCAAGGAGCTTGGTATTTGCCTGTCGATGGCGCGAAAGCGCTGGAAAACGCAAAATACCAAGCAAGGCGCCTTGAATTCAAACAATCGGCAAGCGGAATTACGATAATTGACGATACTTACAACGCAAGCCCCGATTCTGTGAGAGCTGCACTTACAGTATTGTCGGAACTGGAATGTACGGGCAGGAAAATTGCGGTGCTTGCGGATATGCTTTGAGATGGGGAAGAAAGCCATGCGTATCACAGGCAAATAGGCGAATATGTAGCTAAGATGAATATTGATGCGTTATATACTTATGGAGAAGCTGCAAGTTATATAGCAAAAGGTGCGGGCAGCAGCGATAAGTCGGTGCAAATAGTTGAGATGGCGGACAAAGCGGGAGCTTATAGAAAAATTAAAAAGATATTTGTAAAAAAACGATGTAGTGCTGGTCAAAGGTTCAAATTCTATGGGAATGAATGAAGTGGCAAATGCACTTTTGGATTGATAGATAAAAAAAGCGAGGCAAGAGATGGAGTATTATCAAATCGGCGGTATTATTTTGGGGGCATTTGCGGTTTTGTGCATTGTGTACATTGCTATTGCTCCCGCAACTAAAAACTGAAAGCCGGTCAAAGTATTAGGGAAGAAGGACCGCAGTCGCACATGGCAAAATCGGGAACACCGACCATGGGCGGCATTGCCATTTTTTGCGCAGTTGCAATGGCGACTCTTGCAGGAGTTGGATTTAATAGAGATTTGATAGTGATACTGGTCGGATTTTTTATTGTTTGCGATATTGGGATTTTTGGATGATTTTATCAAGGTACGAAAAAAAGCAAAATCTTGGACTTACAGCCGCGCAGAAACTTCTCTTTCAAATAGGGATAGCGCTTGCTGCAAGTTTTTATTATTTTAAGACAATGCCGAATTCGACACAAATTTATATTCCGTTTGTAGATTTAACTTTCGATATGGGAATATTTTTCTTGCCGTTCGCTGCGTTTGTGGTAGTGGCTATGGCAAACAGCGTGAATCTTACGGACGGACTTGACGGTTTGGCAGCAGGAACATCAGCGATTTTTGCACTTGCATTTGGAGTTATATGCTTCAAAATTTTCGCGTACACGCTCGGCCGCATTTTTCTTTGCGGTTTTTAGGGTGCTTGTCTTGGATTCTTATTATTTAATAGAAATCCTGCAAAAGATATTTATGGGGACACTGGTTCACTTGCGCTCGGTGGCGGTATGGCGATAGCAACGCTTGGTACGGGAACGGAACTTTTCCTGCCTATTGTAGGACTTGTTTTTGTACTTGAAACATTATCGGTAATAATTCAGGTAGCTTCGTTTAAGCTACGGGAAAAGCGCGTGTTCAAAAATGGCGCCAATTCATCATCACTTTGAACTTTGCGGTTTGAATGAAAAAAAGGTGGTGCAGATTTTTATCTATTTACAACAGTGTGCGCCGCTATCGGAATTGCAATATTTTTAAGATAAAAAGGAGAATGCTATGCAGCTTCATGGTAAAAATGTAATGGTTGCCGGACTCGGAAAAACCGGTATTTCCTTAATTAAAGTATTGAATAAAATGGGAGCGCTTGTATCGGTTTATGACGGTAAGAAAAAGCGAATTGACTGAAGATACGGCGCACTTTTTGGATAAAATGTGCAAATGTGCATTCTTGGGAGAAATTCGAGTGAAGAAGCTGTAAAGGCGTATGAGCTTTTGATACTTAGTCCGGGGATAGCTCTTGATAACGAGCTTGTTGAGACTGCAAGCAAGATGGATGTTGAAATTATAGGTGAACTTGAGTTTGCATATAGAATTACAAAAGCAAAATTTGTAGCCATTACCGAACGAACGGTAAAACTACTACGACCAGCCTTGTTGGACTGATTTTTTTAAAAATGCGGGAAGGAGTCTTATATCGTAGGGAACATAGGACTACCGGTTGTTGAAAAAGCTATTGACGCAAATGAGGACTCGTGGCTGATAACTGAAGTTTCCAGCTTTCAACTTGAAACCGCAAGTACATTCAAACCTAAATTGTCAACGATTTTAAATTTGACAGAAGATCATCTAAATAGGCACAAAACTATGGAAAATTACGGAAATATCAAGGCTAACGTGTTTCGCAAGCAAGATTCTTCCGATTTTTTTATATTGCAAATGCAGATGACGAACTCAGCTTTGCTTTTAAAAGAGCAGTGCACAGCTGCTAAAATAGTACCGTTCAGTAAGAAAAAACGCTTTGGATTCGGAGTGTTTGTTGCTGACGGTATGATTACGGTTGCAGACGGTAATGAAAAGGTGAATGCGATTTGCCCTGCGAATGAGCTGAAAATAAAAAGGCGAACACAACTTGGAAAAATGCACTTGCAGCGGTTGGAATTGCATATTTTGCAGGAATTTCACCTGAAGTTATCGCAAGAACTCTTATGGAATTTGAAGGTGTGGAGCACAGACTTGAATATGTTGATACGATAAACGGGGTAAGGTTTGTTAACGATTCAAAAACGGAACAAATCCGGATTCCTCAATAAAAGCGGTATATGCAATGGAAAAAAATATCGTGCTCATAGCGGGAGGCTCCAGTAAAAATTCGGATTATACAGCTTTTTACAGATACATTTCGCAGGTAGAGTTAAGCACTTAATAGTTCAGGGCGAAACGGCGAGCGAAATAGCGGATGCGGCGAAAAAACGGTTTTTCAAATATCGTTTTTTTCGAGCGGTATGAAAAGAAAGTGTTGAAAAATCTTTTGAACTTGCGGAAAATGGAGATGTTGTTTTGCTTTCGCCTGCGTGTGCGAGCTTTGATTTTTTTATAAAAATTTTTGAAGAGCGCGGTAAAAGATTTTAAGCAAAAAGGTTTGTGAATTAAAAATAAATTGGAAGTTAGGTAAAGGGATTTTTGATATATGGCAAAAGACCAAAAAAAGGTAAAGAAGAATAAAAATAAAGCCGATTTCTTGCTGTTTCTAATTACTCTTATACTTGTAACTTTCGGTATCATAATGGTCTTTAGCGCAAGCTATATATGGCGCTGAATAAAAACAGGGGAAAAAAATATGCATATTTCATAGATGAACTTAAGTGGGTAGGACTTGGACTTATAGCACTTGTGGTAGCGCGAAATGTGGACTATCACATATATAAGAAAGTGTCGGTGATAATACTGGGGTTGAGTTTCGTGCTTTTGGTGCTGGTTTTTACACCTATGGGACATGGAAGTCATAACGCATACAGATGGATAAACTTGGGCGGAATTACTATAATGCCGGGAGAGCTCGCAAAACCTGCGGCAATTATTTTTTACAGCTGCATTTTTGAGCGAAAAACCGAAAAGGATTAAATCGTTTTTTGAGGGAATAATGCCGCTTTCAATCATCGCTATAGGGTATGCGGCGCTTATAATAAAGCAACCGAACCTTTCAACGGCTATTACCGTACTTATGATAATAGTAGGGATGATGTTCATTGCAGGACTTAATTTCATGTATCTTTTAGTTGCAGGAGCGACAGGGGTAATGGGCATAGGCGGCTTGATATTGACGCATCCCGATAGCCATTGGGCTGAGAGGCTTTCAAGTTTTACAGATCCGTTTGCGGATTCGGGTGTGAGCGGCTGGCAGGTTGTTCAATCGCTACTTGCTATGGGCTCCGGCGGAATATTCGGACTTGGACTTGGAAAGAGCGTTCAAAAAAATTTATATTTACCGGAAGCGCAAAACGATTTTATATTTGCGATAATCGGCGAAGAACTCGGATTGTTCGGTTGCGTATTTTTGATACTTTTGTATATAGCTTTTACTTTATAGGACAACAAAAATTGCGCTGAATGCAAAAGACTTATTCGGTAGTTTGCTTGCGTCCGGTATAGGTATAATGATAGGCGCACAGGTAATATTGAATATTGAGTAGTAACCTCGAGCATTCCGCCGACAGGTGTTGCGCTCCCATTTGTAAGTTACGGCGGTAACGCACTTTTGATATTTATGGGATGCAGCGGAATATTGCTCAATATAAGTACGCAGACGCTAGAAAAACAGGAAGAAAAAGCATTGGAATCCGATTTGGATAACGCAAACGAGTATAGGAGAAAATAATGAAAGTTATATTGACAGGCGGCGGAACAGGCGGGCATATATATCCTGCGATTGCAATAGCTGATATGATAAAAAGAAGATGAAAATGCGCAAATTTTATTCATCGGAACGGAGCAGGGACTTGAAAGTGAGTTGGTTCCGCAAAACGGATACGATATCAAGTTTATCACAGTAAGCGGTTTTAACAGGCACAATTTGCTAAAAAAATATTTCTGTAATAGGTAAGGCTATAAAGGGTAGTAATGAAGCTAAAAAAATAATAACTGATTTTCAGCCGGATTTTGTAATGGGTACAGGAGGATATGTTTGCGGTCCTGTAGTAAGAACAGCTGCGAAGCTCGGCATACCTGCTTTATACACGAGCAAAAACGCAGTAGCAGGATTGACTAACAAAACTGCTTGAAAAATACGTAAGAAATATTTTTTATAGGTTTCGGTGAGGCTGAAAAATGCTTTAGTAAAAGAGAAAAACTGATATTTACAGGGAACCCTGTGCGTAGCGGATTTTTGATTTGAATAGACAGGAATGTAAGAAAAACTGGGGATTTCGAAAAGCAATTTGTTGTGCTGTGTTTCGGAGGAAGCAGAGGTGCAAAATAAAATTAACGATGTAATGCTTGAGGTTGCAGAAAAATTTTAGTGGACTTTTTGGATGTTAAGTTAATTTTCGTTACGGGTAAAATTTATTATAACGAAATTTGCGATATTGCGAAGCAAAAAGGTATAGATCAAAACGACAGCGTGGAGTTTAAAAATATATAGATGATATGCCGCTATATCTTGGAGCGTCAGACCTTGTTATAGAGTAGGGCGGGAGCGCTTACGGTAGCGGAACTTATGGTGTGCAACAGGGCATCTATTTTGATACCTTCGCCGAATGTTACGGCAAATCATCAATACTATAATGCAAAGGCGGCGGAAGATGTGGGTGCGGCGCGTATTATAGTCGAAAAAGACCTGACATCGGAAAATATTATAAAGACGGTTTCCAAATTGAAGAACGACGAGATGCTTAGAACGGATATGGAGGCTGCGTGCAGACTGCTGGGCAAAAAGATGCGGTACGGCAAATTTACAATCATATAATTGACAATTTGAGGAGTTAATATATGGCGCAAACTGAAAAGAAACGGAAAAAAAGGAAAAGAAAAAACTATCTTTTGAGGTTCGTGATTCTTGTTCTTTTTTGTGTAGGTATGTATTATTTTTTGAGCAGCGATATCTTTGATATATCAAAAGTAAGGGTTGTGGGGAATAACTATTATACCGTGGAACAGATTAAGGACAAGGCAAATGTGAAAATAGGTATGAATATATTTGAATTTCGAAAGGGCAAGTTGAAAAAAAAGCTGCTGAAGGATCCTTATTTAAAAAATGTTGTCATAAAAAGGAAATTGCCTTCGACAATAGTGATAGATGTGGATGAGAGAAAAGAGGAAGCAGGACTTCTTGATGGCGACAGATATATCATTATAGATGAGGACGGACTTGTATTGCGAATAAGTAAGGATGAACCGAAAGTTACGAGAATTACAAATTTGAAGATACAAAAATCTAAGGTCGGAAAACCGATAGAAGTTGAGGGGAACGCTTTGCTTAACGATACTTTTGAAGATGCTCAAAGAAATGGATGATGCGGATATTTTTTTCAAGCATATCAATATGTCGAGCATAATAGTCAGAGCTTATATTTCGGAGCAACTTATATGCGAGGGGGCACCGGATAACCTTAGAGAAAGCGCAAAAACGGGAATTTACAGGCGGCTCTTTTATGAGATGCACAGCAAGGGAATAGAAAGAGGAACGATAAAAATCGGCAGCGATAATTATTGTTCGTTCGATCCGAATGCGGAATAGTTGATTTTTGAGGAGTATAATATGAAAAGTCGATACAGTTACATAGTAATAGCGGTGCTTGCTCTATTTATAGGGCTTGTTCTTTCTATGCAGCTTCGAACTACCGCAGGTAATTATCAAGGCGGTTTGGTGCCGCTTTCGAGGGTTAAGGGATATGAAGCTGAGCTGAAAAAGGTGAAAGATGAAAAAAATGAAGTTACTAGTGAGCTTGTAGAGCTTGAAGCCAGGCTCACAGCTATAGAAAAAGGAAAAAGCGGAAGAAGATGCGTTTATAAACGGACTTGTAACTGATTTGGAAAAGTATAAAAATTTCAGCAGGAGTTGTTGATGTGCAGGTCCGGGTGTTACAATTACTATTAAGGATCCGCCTGCAACGGATGACCTTGGGGATTACAGTCCTATTATGTATAATTACGAATTGCTTTTTGAGTTTGGTAAACAAACTGAAGGAAGCGGGAGCAGAAGCGATTTCTATTAATGAGCAGAGAATTGTAGCGAGTACGGAAATAACGCTTGCGGCAAACAATGTCAATATAAACGGTATTCCAACAGCACCACCTTTTACTATATCAAAGCAATAGGCAACCCTTCGACGCTCAACGATGCTATAAACATCAGGGCGGGAATAATTGAGACGATGAAGGTAAAGTTTAACTTGAATGTAGAAACGAATAAAAAAAGCAGGAGATTATTATTCCCAGATATACGGGAACTATAAAGTATAAGTACGCAAAGACCATGGAAAAAGAATCTGATGAATAATATGGGGAAATTTAAAATTGAATTTACTATTTTTTGCTTTCTAATTTGCCTGATAATAGGAATTGGCTTTGCGTTTCAAAATGAAAGTCAGTGACGGTCAGCGAATGTATGTATCTTACAAGACGATAGAAGATTACAAAGTGGCGATAAAAGGTGAGAAGCAGGATTTGAAAAAAATTGCGTGAAATCTTGAAAACCACTAGGCAAAAAGTCGATGAGTACGAAACTTTGCAGGACAGCCAAGAAAGTCAAGCAACGCTTGTAAAGGAAAAATTGCAGGAGGAAGTGTTTTTATATAAAACGGCTAGCGGCAGAGATAAAATTCATGGCCCCGGCGTAGAGGTAACGGTTGACGATGCAACGCGCGAAATTTTTTCGAGTTTGAGGATGTTAATAATCTTTTTAGTGCACGATACGGATTTGCTGATGATAATCAACGAGCTTAATCGATGTGGAGCAGAGGCGATTTCAGTAAACGGGCAGAGGATAACCCCAAGAACGGCGGTAGTTTGTTCGGGTTATACCGTAAGAATTAACGGAGAGGTTTATGCAAGACCTTTTAAGATACGAGCAATAGGAGATGCCAAGCGGATGTACGAAGGACTGCTGGCAAAAGAAAGTTACGGAACGGCACTAAAAGAGTGGGGTGTGCAGTTTGAGGTAAAGATTAGCGATGATATAGTTATGGAACCTGTGACGGATTCGTTAAATATTTATATGAAAAAGGTTCAAGGAGAGGAAAAAGTATGATAATAGCGGTTGTATTAGGATTGGGTGTAGGTCTTGGATTGGGATTTATGCTCGATATAGGATATCCGACAGAGTTTGCGTTTTACATTACAATGGGACTTTTGGCTGCACTGGATTCGATAATAGGTGCGTGCAGGAGCGTAATGGAAGGCAAGTTTGACAGTCTTATACTTGTTACAGGGATTTATTACAAACGCTCTACTTGCTATGCTTTTTGACATATATGGGAGACAAGCTGAGCGTTCCTTTGTACCTTGCCGCAATATTCGTGTTTGAGGAAGGCTTTTCAATACACTTGCTGTAATTAGGGCGACTTGCAATAGAAAAATACTACGATTACAAAAACAAAAGACGGAAAATTAACTGCCTTTGTATTTTGAAGGATACCAAAACGACGGCATGAAAAGTGCTAAAAATGTGAATAATTCAAGTCTGCCTGCGAGCATTAAAATGCACAAAACAAGACGCATCAGGGGCACTGTATATGCTGAAATCGCCGTCTGCAACTTGATCAAGTCCCACCTGACATTTGACAGCATCGAAAGCGAAGATGACAGAGTGGTGCTGAGATTATATCCGTCCAAAGACAGGATTAGAGCACCGAATATCGCGAATATGGCATATAACAAGATAAATATTGTGAGTATGGAAACCTTTTTCGCAGGAATAGGTTTACTGCCTATCTTAACGGCTACCACACTGCGCGGGTGGAGCCTTTTTGATATCCGCGTTCAATCAGCTTCAAAAATACAAGCAGGCGTGAAACCTTGATACCGCCGGATGTTGAAAATGTACAGCCGCCGACAAAAATTAAAACCATAAGTATGACAAGACTGAAGCTCGGCCAATTCAAGTGCCCGCTTATAGTAAAACCTGCGGTTGCTGCCATTGATATTGTTTGGAAAAATACCGTATCGAATCAGAATGGTATAAATCATACGTATGCGCAAAATATAAGTTGGCTGAAATAAGAGCAGCGCAAATTGCTATCCAACCCATAAAAAATCTAAATTCTATGTTGTGGATTAAAGCCTTGAAATCTCCTTGCAGCAACATATAAAAGAGTGCGAAATTCAGTGACGAAACAAGCGAAAAGCTCGCGATTATAACCTCGGTATAAGGGCTGTTGTAATGTGAAAGAGGGTGGTACATACTTGGCAGGCCGCTTGTGCTTATGCTGCTTAGCGTGTTTAAAAGGGAGTCAAACCGGTCCATAGGTCCCAATGTGAGCAGGAGAAACTCAAGCAAAGTAAGCGCTATATATTATGTATAAGTGCTGCATGGAATCTGCGAGTTTGTTTGTTACTTTATCTGAGGTTGATGATGTAACTTCGGCTTCCGCTACATTTTTGCCGCCGATTCCGAGGTTCGGAATGATGGAAAATTACAAGAACCAAAAGACCCTAGACCTCCAAGCCAGTTGCATATACCTTGCCAAAGAAGTATGCTTTTGGGCAGCACATTGAGTTTTAATACCGTAGCGCCCGTAGTGGTAAACGATGCGGTTGATACAAAAAACGCATCTATGAAGGAAGATGTTATACCCTGAAAGCAAATACGGAAGCGCTCCGAGCAGCGCAAAAGTGAGCCAGCAAAGCGTAACGGTCAGATAGCTGTCTCTTACTTTTAGATATGTGTTGGCAGGTCGAGCTACATTCAGTGCGAAGAAACCGATTGATGTTATAAACACGGAAAGTCCCAAAAGACCTTAAATTCGTTTTTCTTCGGATACAAAAAGCAAATAGAGCCGGTATGACAAGTGCGAGACCTACCGTTAGGATAACCATGCTGAGTATTTTTCATTATTGCTTGGTTGTTAAATGACATAAAGTTCCTCGCTATTAAATATCCTGTTTCCAAAAGTGCGGCACAAACATCATTATGAATGTGAAGTTCAAGTCTGCCTGCAATCATCAGCATTGACAAGAGCATCAATATAGGCTCGGAAAATATGCTGAAGTTTGATGCGGGGCCTACTAAATTAAAGCCGGGGCCGACACTACCTATGCACGAAAGGCAGGCGGTGAAGCTGGTAATTATATCGTAGCCGTTTAAGCATACGAAAAGCGTTGCGATGCTTACAAGTGCCATATGTAAAAATCATGCTCATTATCAGGTTGATAGAATCTATACTGAGCTTTTTCGTTCATTTTGATTGATATGATAGCGTTCGGACGAAGCTGCACCTGTATGCCTCGTTTTATCAGCTTGAGCATAGTCAAAATTCTTGTAACTTTGATTCCTCCACTGGTCGAAGACGAGCAACCGCCTATTATCATCAAAATTATCAGCATCAGCTTGCTGAATGTCGGCCATAGGTTGAAGTCTTCACTTGAATATCCTGTGGTCGTCATAATTGAAGCGACTTGGAAAAATGCGGCGCGCAGCGATGTGAAAATATCGTGGATACCGCTTGCGAATAAATTGGCTGCGACTGTTATAGTTGCAAAGCAAAATGATTATTATGTAAAATCTGAATTCCTCGTCTTTCAATAAGATTTTTGTAGCCGTTTTTTTCTTGGTCAGTGCGTAGTAGTACAAATTAAAAATTTATACCGAAAATATCATAAACCGGCGATAATCCATTCGATTAGCGGACTTTCATAATGCGCAATGCTATTGTTGTATATGCCGAAACCGCCTGTGCCTATGCTACCGAAAGCGTGCGTAGACGCATCGAAAAATTCATTCCGCAGAGCATTAAAATAACAATCATTATAGCTGTAAAAACCGTATACATTTTATATAAGTTTTTGCAGAATCGGAAATTTTAGGTGTAAGTTTGTCCATGGTAGGTCCGGGCGATTCGGCGGCGGCTAAAGCATTTCCTTTCATACCGATAGACGGAAGCAGTGCCAGCATGAATATCAAGATTCCCATGCCGCCCAGCCAGTGTGTAAAAAGACCGCCAGTAGAGCATGGATTTTTGGCAAAACATTCTACATCCTTTAGTATGGACGAACCGTTGTGGTCAGACCGGATGTCGTTTCAAAAAGGCGTGAATAGGATTAGGAATACAGCCCCTGCATTACGAAAGGCGATGCGGAAATTGCGGAAGCGAATATCCAAAATATAGGCACTATGAAAAACTGTCGCGCATCGTCATGCGGTTTTTCGGACGGTTTTTAAAAATTTCTTGATGATTATGCCGATTGATACGCAGAAAAATTGTGCATAAAAACGCCTGTATAGATGTTGCTTCATTATAGTAAATGGCGACAATCATTGGAATCACCATAGCCCCTGACATCAAAAAAATGTGGCAAGTCCTATTACACGAAAAAGCATTAAAGTTTATATTCATATTGTTTCTCATATCCCTAAAATCTTGAAAAAGACCTGTTCTTTTTGCTGAGCAGCTTTTCGAGGTCGGCAAGCTCGGACAGCAATGACAGGATAATTACGCGATCCCCTCTTTTATAACGGTATCGCCATTAGGTATCGTAACATTGTCGCCCCTGTGGATTGCGGCGATTATTACTCCGTCAGGAAGTGTAAGTTTTTAGCGGGTGTCCGACACCCTTTCGGTGTCTTTGACTGCTAAAAATTTCCATAATTTCGGCTTGACCTTGTACGAGCTGGGAAGACAGTATATGTTTGGAACCCTGAATAGCTCTAAGTACATGTGCAGCCGTAATATTTAGCGGATTTAGAGCCATATCTATACCCATTTTTCTATCAAATCTATGTAGCTTTCTGCTTACTTTTTGCAATGACATCTTCGATGTTATGCTGTTTTGCGGTTAGGGCGAGAAGCAAGTTTTTCTTCGTCAAAACCGGTAGCGGTAACAACTGCGTCCATATCGTTTAAATTTTCTTCTTCGAGAAAGGATATGTCTGTGCCGTCCCCGTTTAAAAATCATAACATTTTTCAAGGTGAGTTGCAAGGTAGTAACAGCGGGATTTATTTTTTCTATAATCTTTACATCCACTCCGAATGCAGCCAGTTTTTTAGCCAGATACAGTCCAGTTTTTTTCCGCCACCCTACAATCATCACTCTTTTGGAGATTGGTGTATTTTTCCTTTTTGTCGTGGACTTTTTGCCAGCACCTTGATAGCATCCTTGTGTCCCATTACATAAAGACCGTCGTTTTTCTTTGATGACAGTATTTCCGTGAGGGACTATGACTTTACCGTTTCTGGAAATTGCGACAACGAGCATACCGGGAAGAACACTTGCGATGTTGAGCATGGAAACACCCTACGAGAGTCGGAAAGCGATTGGTGTTAAATTCCAAAAAGCGAAGCGCTGCCGCTGGAAAAATCCCATTGCTCAAAAGTATATTTTTCTACCAAATATTTGTAAATTTCAAGGGTTATAGATAAGTCCGGATTGACTATGTAGTCTATGTCCATAGTTTCTTTTATGAAATTGATTTGATTCATATGTTCGGGATCGCGGACACGCGCTATAACGGTCTTGCAACCCAATTTCTTGGCGAAACTCGCAACGACTATATTTTTTTCGTCTTTTTCCATAGCTGCAAGGAAGTAGTCATATGTATGGATTTTTGATTTCCTTGAGTATGTCGATTTGCTTTGCATTTTCATGCACTGTCAGTATATCCATATGAGTAACCAGCTTTTGAAGCACATCCTCGTTTTTGTCTCATTACTGTAACCGAGTGGTTACCGACGGAAAGAGCTTCTGCTATTTTTTTAGTCCCTAATTTTCCTGCGCCTGCTATTGCTATCTTCATAAATAAATCCTTCCTCTACAAGCTGAATGAAGTAATCAGGGTTTTAACATTGCAATAGTAATTGCAACAATGAAAATCCTATGTTATACTATAAAACATAGGATAACCTACAGTTGATATTGTATCACTAAAAAGAAAATTAGCAATACATTATTAAAAAGTATATTTTACTTGAAAAATCATACAAAATATTATAAAATATTCAATCAAGTTTTAATCGGAGGAAGCGAATAAAGTTGGGTGCGAAAAGTCAAAGTTGCGATTGCGGTTTGTATCTTTGTAGTGTTGACAGTGCAAAGCGGATGTACGCTGTTTTCTAAAAGATGAAAGAGGTCAAGATTCTGTAAAGGGCGACTTAAATTTATATGACGATGAGGCATCCAAAGGAGCGACTATAGCTGAGGAAGAGCGGAGAAAACAACTTGCAGAAGACGAGAAAAACGGACTTTTGATATTGGTAAATAAAGAAAATCCGGTAGCTTTCGATTATGTTCCGAGCGATTTGATTCCAATTTCACATTATGCGAAGAACCGCTCGCCGCTGGAAGAACCATGCGAAAGGAGGCGGCGGAGGCATTTGAGGAGCTTGCATCAAGCTGCGGAGGATGCGGGCTACGAAATAGTAGCAACTACGGCATATCGTTCGTACGAGTTTCAAAACACATTGTATACAAATTATGTAAAGCAATATGGCGAAAAAACAAGCGGATACTTTCAGCGCGCGACCGGGAACAAGTGAGCACCAGACAGGTCTTGCGGTCGATGTGAGTTCACCGTCAATAAACTATGAATTACTCAGGAGTTATGCTGATACGGACGAAGGCAGGTGGCTTTCCGAAAAACGCCTATAAATTTGGATACATTATCAGGTACGAAGCCGCAGAGAAAATATTACAGGATATATGTACGAGCCGTGGCACATTCGATATGTAGGTCGCGTTGCGGCTGAAGAAATAAAGAAGTCCGATATTACATTGGAAGAATATATAGAAGTTATAGAGGATAAGTAAGAAAAGGAGAAAAACATGGCATACTATTTCACAGAGCCTTCAAGGACATTTAACGAGTACTTGCTGATACCGGGATATTCCAGCGCGGAATGCACAGTGGAAAACGTTAGTCTTAAGACACCGGTAGTGAAGTTTAAGAAAGGCGAAGAACCGAAAATTTCAATGAATATACCGCTTGTTTCTGCAATAATGCAGGCGGTTTCAGATGATAGAATGGCTGTAGCACTTGCAAAAGGAAGGCGGAATTTCGTTTATATTCGGTTCGCAGAGCATAGAGAGCCAAGCCGAAATGGTAAAGAAAGTTAAGGACCACAAGGCGGGGTTTGTAAGGAGTGATTCAAACTTAAGACCTGACCAGACGCTTGCAGATGTACTGGCACTCAAGGCGGAGCGTGGACATTCAACCATAGCTATTACGGATGACGGCACTTCGGACGGGAAGATACTGGGAATAGTTACAAGCAGAGATTACAGAATCAGCAGAATGTCGACGGATACTAAAATTTCCGAATTTATGACTCCGTTTGAATCGCTTGTGTATGCGGATGCAGGCTGTACGCTTTCGGAAGCTAACGATATGCTTTGGGAGCACAAATTAAAATGCCCTCCTATAATAGATAAAAATCAAAGACTTAAATATTTCGTATTCAGGAAAGATTACGATACCCACAAGGACAATCCAAATGAGCTTTTGGACGAGCGCAAGAGAGATATATAGTAGGTGCGGGCGTAAATACTCGAGATTACGAGGAAAGAATTCCGGCACTGGTAGAAGCGGGGGCGGATGTGCTTTTCATCGACTCGTCCGAGGGATATTCGGAGTGGCAAAAAGAACTATCGAATTTGTAAGAAAGAAATACGGCGACAGCGTAAAAAAATAGGAGCGGTAATGTTGTTGACGGCGACGGTTTCAGGTTCCTCGCAGACGCAGGCGCAGACTTTGTAAAGATAGGAATTGGCGGCGGCTCAATCTGTATTACAAGAGAGCAAAAAGGTATCGGTAGAGGACAGGCTACTGCGACGATTGAGGTTGCAAAAGGCACGAGATGAATATTTTGAAAAACCGGAATTTATGTGCCTATTTGTTCGGACGGAGGTATAGTTTACGATTACCACATGACACTTGCACTGGCAATGGGCGCCGACTTTCTGATGCTTGGCAGATATTTCTCGAGGTTCGACGAATCTCCTACAAACAAGCTGATTGTAAACGGAGCATACGTTAAGGAATATTGGGGAGAAGGCTCAAACAGAGCTAGAAACTGGCAAAGGTACGATCTCGGTGGCGATTCGAAGCTAAAATTTGAAGAAGGCGTAGATTCATATGTACCGTATGCAGGAAGCCTCAAGGACAATGTTACATTATCTTTAAATAAGGTAAAGTCCACTAATGTGTAATTGCGGTGCGTTGACCATTCCGAATTGCAGAAAAATGCGAAGATTACGCTGGTATCCGCTACAAGTATAGTAGAGGGCGGTGCGCACTGATGTAATACTCAAAAACAGAGATAATTCAGCACCCTAGATAGAAACATTTGATAGTATTTTGAATTTTTGAGAGGAGAAAAATGAAAGAAATTAGAAGACCTGAAAATATGCAAAGGATAACGACTCCAAAGCAGGCACAAGAATTTATAGCACAGCAAGTTGAACTTATAAAAGAGCAAGTTGGAAACGGTAAAGTTTTGCTCGCGCTTTCGGGCGGAGTGGACTCGTCAGTTGTGGCGGCGCTTCTTATCAAAGCGATAGGAAAGCAGCTCGTTTGCGTGCATGTAAATCATGGATTGCTGAGAAAGGGAGAGCCTGAACAAGTTATAGAGGTTTTCAAAAACTCAGATGGATGCGAATTTGGTGTATGTTGATGCTACCGATAGATTTTTTAGATAAGCTCGCAAATGTTTCCGATCCTGAAAAGAAGAGAATGATTATAGGAGCTGAGTTTATCGAGGTATTCGCAGAGGAAGCTCGCAAACTGGACGGAGTAAAATTCCTTGCACAAGGAACAATTTGGCCTGATATTTTTGGAAAGTGAGGACGGGATTAAATCCCATCACAATGCCGGAGGACTTCCTGACGATTTGAAATTTGAGCTTGTTGAGCCGGTTAGAATCCTGTTCAAGGACGAAGTACGAATTGTAGGTGAGGAACTTGGGCTTCCAAGCAGCATGGTGAACAGGCAGCCGTTCCCGGGCCCAGGACTTGGCGTTAGGTGCATAGGAGCTATCACAAGGGATAGACTTGAGGCTGTTCATGAGGCGGATGCCATACTCCGCGAGGAATTTGCCAAGCATGGACTTGAAGGAAAAGTTTGGCAATAGTTTCACAATCGTGCCGGAAGTCAAATCCACAGGCGTGCGCGACGGAAAGCGTACATTTGAATGGCCGGTGATAATCCGCGCGGTAAACACGGTCGATGCAATGTCCGCAACAGTTGAAAATATTCCATTTGACCTGATGCAGCACCTCGTAAAAAGGATTACTACCGAAGTGGCGGGCGTTAACAGGGTGCTTTACGATTTCACCCCGAAACCAGTCGGCACAATCGAGTGGGAATAGTTAAGTCACTATCTAAAGCCATTGATTTTACTGATTATTCTAAGGTTTCAAGTGGTTAGCTGAAGTATTTTTGAAGTACTTTTTTATAAGAAAAAAAGTGGTAAGCCACTTTTAAGAGAAAATAATTAAGCGATAGTATAAATTATCGGGTTGGTTAGAAAAATCCATCTCTAAACTATCGGGTTGGTGACTATGAATAAAAAGGGCATTTTTCGCACGAAATTCATGTGGAAAATGTCCTTTTATATTGATACTCTTTATTGTAGGACCTCTCTTTCGTCCAATCCTCATATTTGATATATCCGTTAGTATCTCTCAAAACAGGGTGATAGATTGTTTTTCATTCTATGTCAATAGCCGATATTTTCACAACGGCAATATGGACAGGGAAAAAGCTTCCTTTAAGCTGAACATTGTAGTAAGTTTTACCATTTTCTGTAGAAACAAAGAAATATTCCAGATCAGAATCTCTGATGTTGAGAAAAGTTGTGATAAAAACAGTATTAAGAATCATAGAGTTTCTACCTTCGTAATTAGAGTATTGTGCTTAAATACATTATATGCGAAGGGTTATTTTTACCAACCCGATAATTTAGAGAGTACCAACCCCAACCCAATATTTTTAGAGCGCCGAAAAATACCATTCTTTGTTAGAAGACACGCAGCAACTAAAAACAGTAGAGTTTATGTCTAAAGAGTATCCTGAGCTTTTTGCAGTTGCCAAGAGAGAAGGAGAGATTCCAGAAAAAGGAAAAGAAGAACTTCATAAGATTATTAATGACATCTACGAAGATAGGGATGAAGAAACATAATATTAAATAAATAAAAAGTAGTTGATTTTATCTACAATTTGATACATAATGCAAATAGTAAATTATTTGTATGACAATAAGTTATACAAATTTTTATAATGATCTGTGGAGGTAGAAATATGACAGAGAAAAATGAAAGAAATAATGGGTTATTTACAGGAATGCAACAATTTTTTTACTTGCGACAGTAGAAGACGGTAAGCCTTTGTTAGTCCTATCAGTGCGCTTTGCGAACATAATAACAAGATTTACTTCATTTCTAGCAATCACAAGCTTGTATGTGACCAGATTAAAGCAGAATGCTAATGTTGAAATCTGTGGACTAAATATACATGGATCATGGATTCTGATATCGATGTTATCAGCTCAATTTACTCAATGGAAGAAGATATAATGTCAACATTCTACTTTGAGACTGGTACAGTAATACTTTACTTAGCAAAGGGCGAGAACAAGGTTATAGAGCTATAAGCTACATATTATTTAAAGCCTCACCATTTAATGGTGAGATATTTGTTTTTAGAATTGGAGGTTATATTATGTCGCTAAAAGGTATAATAAAGCAAATTGAACTAGACAAAAGAAATACCGAATATACAAAATAAGAACATACCACCAATACTTCAAGTAGATAAGGAAGCTAGGATTCTAATCGTAGGTCAGGCACCTGGAAAAAAAGGTGGAGGAATCACTTATTCCATTTAATGATAAATCTGGAGAAACCCTTATTTCTTGGATGGGTATAGATAAAGATACGTTTTATTCTAAAGAAATTGCAATAGTTCCAATGGATTTTTACTATCCTGGCAAGGCTAAAACAGGTGATTTGCCACCTAGAAAATTTATTGCTCAGGAATACCATGGACCTATACTTAAGGAACTAAACAACATTGAACTTACAATTCTTATCGGTAAATATTCTATGGATTACTATCTCAAAGGGTAGGACAAAGAAGAATCTTACAGAAACAGTCAGGTGCTTTGATGAGTATTTACCTAAGTATTTTCCAATCGTTCATCCAAGTCCCTTGAATTTTAGATGGCAGGCAAAGAATCCTTGGTTTGTTCAAGATGTTGTTCCAGTGCTAAAGAAAACTGTAAAGAAAATATTAAAATAGTTTAAAAGGATAGTATAAATTATCAGGGTTGGTGACTATGAATAAAAAGGACATTTTTTTCGCATGAAATTCATGTGGAAAAATGTCCTTTTATATTGCTACTCTTTATTGTAGGACCTCTTTCGGCCAATCCTCTTGTTTGTTTTTAAGGTTGCCGCAGCTTTTACAGAGATATCGATTGGCATTATATTTGATATATCCGTTAGTATCTCTCAAAAACAGGGTGATAGATTGTTTTTCATTCTATGTCAATAGCCGATAGTTTTCACAACGGCAATATGGACAGGGAAAAAGCTTCCTTTTAAGCTGCACATTGTAGTAAGTTTTACCATTTTCTGTAGAAACAAAGAAATATTCTAGATCAGAATCTCGGATGTTGAGAAAAGTTGTGATAAAACTCAGTATTAGGAATCATAGAGTTTCTACCCTTCGTAATTAGAGTATTGTGCTTAAATACATTATATGCGAAGGGCTATTTTTTATCAACCCGATATTTTAGAGCGCCTAAAAGATAAAGCACATGGCTTTAAATTTGTAAAAATCTTTCAGCTATGTGCTTTTTCTGTGCCTATTTTATATCCGTGGAATTTTTAGTATTTATTCCGCTTTTTATAGAATTTCACATTGCTTTCCTCAAAGGGAACGTAATCTTTTTCAGGCTGTCAGGATAGTTTGCTTTCCAATCTTGCATGGATTCTTTAGTAATTTCGTTATTCTCGTATTTTTTTCCTTCATTTACTGCCACTGTTCAAGCATGCCTCTAATTCTAAGAATAGTTTAAAAATAATTATGGAGTTAAAAAGAAATAGAGATTTGCTCAGTGTGTTAAAATAGATGAAAGCTACCAATTATATTTTAAAAGGAGAAATCTCTATAGAAACTATTATACAACAAATCACCATAGATTTGAAAAGAGGAAATCATAAAAATCGTAAAAAGTCTGTAATATGATAAGACATATGTTACAGAAATAAATGAAAAAGAGAGATACTTTGATGTAATAGTTTTTACCACAAAAACGATATCAAGAGTATCTCTCATGAATATTATATCATATCCTTCGATTCATAGGAAATAGGTAGGATATGATGAAATGTCTTGATAAACTTGAGCACATTATATCACATTTTCGATTATATATTTAAAATCAGCGGTAAAATGTGATTGAATGCTTTGATTAACTCAGGCGCATTATATCATATCCTTCGATTCATAGGAAATAGGTAGGATATGATGAAATGTCTTGATAAACTTGAGCACATTATATCACATTTTCGATTATATATTTAAAAATCAGCGGTAGTATATGATTGAATCCTTTGATTAACTTGGGCGCATTATATCATATCCTTCGATTTATAAAAAGCGGTAGGATATGATTGAATGCTTTGATTAACTTGGACGCATTATAACAGAAGAAATGCGTTTTCGCCAGCGTTTATGTGAATATGCTTTAAAACATGGTGTAACAAAGGCAGCAAGGCGTTATCAAACTAATAGACAGTTTGTGTACAGGCAACTATCTAAGTATGATGGAGATGTAAAGCCTGGCGCTAAAGTCAAGGGAAACCATTCAATAGTCCGAATGCTCATACGAACGAAGAACTTAACTTAATAAGAAAGATGTATAAAAGAAATGGTATCTACGGATTGGCAGAGGTCTATGTGAGATGTTGTGCAAAAGGGTATGCGCGGTGTTTTGAAAGTATGTGCAGGCAACATGAAATAAAGGCTATAAAAACCTGAAGTACACCGAAAAAAACTATGTAAAAATATTATACTATGGACGGTAAATATCCCGTGAAAAGTACAAGTCGATATAAAATATGTGCCAGAAGAATGCGTAAGATTTCCTAGCTATGGAGATAGATATTATCAAATAACAGCAATAGATGAATATAGCAGAAAAGGCTGGGAAAAAGCATATGCAAAGATGTAATAGCACAGACAAGACTAGTCTTAATTTTAGCCCTAATGAAATAGTATCAGAGTATTTCTCAAAAGTGTAACATATGTCTTGACAACTAAAGAGTACAATAAAGCACTTTCAGAATTTAGTTCTTTAAAAATTGTAGCGAAAAATGTTATAATATACAAAAATAACTTCATAAACTTGTAATTATGAGCAAAAAAATATAGAAAGTCAGTTATAATGGATTGTGGAAAGTTTTAATAGATAAAAATATGAACAAAAAAAGACTTGGCGAATGCTTGTGAACTATCTCCTGCAACTATATCTAAAATGGGCAGAGGCGAGTTTGTAAGTATGGATGTTTTTATATCGTATAGGAAGCAAATTAGGTATTGATTTTTGGAGATATGGTTTCAATTATAGAACAAAAGAAATAAACAAAATTTGAGGTGACAAAAAGAAATCTCAAGTTAAAAAGAATAAGATTGAGGTAATAGACTTTCGATTTCAAGATGAATGAACTGGTTGAAAAAGAGACCTCAAGATAGGTTAGAATTGACCAGTAACAGGTTGTGACCGGTTTAAGGAAAAGACGGAGGTATTTGTGGCAGAAGATAAAAATATCGTCATTGTTGATAATATAGAAATACAGAATCTGATTTATACCATTAGAGGCAAACAGGTAATGGTAGATAGTGACTCTAGCTACTTTGTATCAGGTTACAACCAAAAGATTAAATGAACAAGTCAGAAGAAATAAAAATAGATTTTCCTTCTGAATTTATGTTTCGCTTAACAGCAGAAGAATATGAGTACTTGAGGTCGCAAAATGCGACCTCAAGTGAAGACAATGCTCATGGTGGCAGAAGATATATGCCGTATGTTTTTACAGAACAGGGTATTGCTATGCTTTCCGCTGTTCTTAAAAGCGATATAGCTGTAGAAGTAAGCGTTAAAATTATGAATAGCTTTGTAGAAATGCGAGAACTTTTTGCTTTTCATAGAGAAATGTTTGCTCGTCTTGATAGAGTAGAGCTTAAAACAATTAGAAACGGATAAAAAGTTAGAAGAAGTGTTTAACTACATAGGAACGAATACTGAAGTAAAACAAAATATCTTTTTGACGGGCAAATATATGATGCGTTTAGCTTCATTGTAGGACTTGTTAAAAAGGCTAAGAAAGAAATAATCTTGATTGACAACTATGTAGATGTCAACACCTTAAACATTCTTTGCAAGAAGAATAAGGGCGTGGATGTTGTAATTACGACAGCAGGAAAAGGAAACTTATCAACAAAAGATATAACGAAATTCAATGCTCAATATCCAAAGCTATCGGTTAAAACTAATACGGATTTTTCACGATAGATTTTTAATCATAGATAAAAGCAGAAGTCTATCATATTGGAGCTTCGATAAAAGACGCAGGTAAAAAGAGTTTTGGAATTACGAAGATAGAAGATAAGGACTTGATTAATAGTCTTTTAAATAAAGTGAGGGTAAAGAATGGCGACTTATCTAAAATCAAGCGTGAAAAATGCTTGATTATCTTGAAAAATTAAAAGAACTCAATAATGATGAAAATATTCAGTGCTATTACAGAAATTGAAAAATGTACTTAATGAAAAGAAATATGGTCTTGTATGGGAAGAACACTCTGAAAAAAGTTGATGAAATGTTGGAACATAATATCCGATTTTTGTAGAAGATGAGACAAGAAAAATCATAGCAAATGAAAAATGAAGCTATATAACTTTGCTTGAGGGGTGATAATTTGCATTCAGCTTAAGCTTTTTAGAAAAACTCATAAGGGAAAGATTGATTTAATATATATTGATCCGCCTTACAATACAGGAGAGGAAGATTTTTAGATATGATGATAATTATGTAGATGTAAACGATACATTTCGTCATAGCAAATGGCTATCTTTCATGTCTGAAAAGACTTAAAATAGCGAATAAATTACTGTCTTCCGTGGATTTATTTTTTATAAGCATTGACGATAAAGAAGCATCTACCCTTAGGCTTTTTGTGTGATGATATTTTTGGTGAATCCAATTACGAAAAAAACAGACTATATAAAGGTTCGCTATTTAGAAAAAACTTTAAAAATCTGATATGAAGTATCATAAAGAAATAGAACAGGTTTTAGTATATAAGAAATCAGATGTCGCACAGCCATATATTAAGCCTGAAGCATATGATTATGGAAAAGTTCGTATATTCTCTATAGAAGAGTTGGTTAGTGGTTCATTGATGGAATTAGGTGGGAAAAAGGTAGTTTTATTCAAGGATGGAGAATATAAAATTACAAAAAGCTCAAGTGGATATAAAGATGGATTGAAGGAAGTATGGGCTACCGGGACTATCCTGAATGGGAATTCATCGGGCAGATTTTTCGTGATTACCTTGCTGGCAGAAAAACTCTTGATGGACTCGGTGTACTGTATAAAGTTTATGATATTGGCGATGACCAGTATCAATATCGTTACTTCACAGGACCAAAGAAATCTAATGCGACTAAAGGTAGAGTATTATCAAGGAGTGCCCGTGAATAAAATGGAAGATGGTTCCTGAAAAGATAACTCCGATACCCAATTTCTATGATATGGCAGGAGACTTTGGCAACATTCGCCATGAAGGAAAGTATCGTTTAATAGTGGAAAAACCAATAAAAATGATTAGGAGATTTATTGAGTATTTTTGAGCAAAAAGATATTTGTGTTCTTGATTTCTTTGCTGGTAGTGGTACTACAGGTCATGCTGTAATGCAGCTTAACAAAGAAGATGGTGGTAATCGCAAAATACATTCTTTGTACGAATAATGAAAACAATATTTGTGAGGAAGTTACTTATCAAAGACTAAGGAATATTCAGGAAGAGTTACCGCATAATTTGAAATACTATAAGACTGACTTTATACCAAAATTCTCTGATGATGAGGAAAGTATCTCAGATAAGATGATGGAGCATATTAGAGAATTAATTGAGCTGGAATATGCCGTCGAGCTTGATGGTAAAAACATATCATTCTTAATGTTGAAGATGAATTAGATGAGAGCATATCCAAGATTGAGAATGGTGGGACATTATTTGTGCGTTCAGGTATATTCCTATCACGGAGTAATCAAAGAATACTTGAACAAAAGGGCGTCAGTATCATTGAAATTCCAGAATACTATTTCAGAGAAGAACTAAGGAGGTTGGCGAGCTATGATAGATATTAAACTTAAAAATTTTTCAAGAAGATGCCGTTGACTTCTTATTTAGTAAAACAACTGACAGCAATTCAAAACCTAAGATTGTAATGCAGAGTCCGACAGGCTCTGGCAAGACGATTATTTTGGTAGCCTATATTGAAAAAAATATCTTGATTTTTCACTGAGGATAGTGTAATTTGTTGGTTCTGTCCAGGAAAGGAGAACTTGAAGAGCAATCGAAAGAAAAGATGGAACGCTTTACTCCAACTCTAAAGACTGGCAATGTTTTTGATATTTTGAATACAGGATTTGAAAGTGCGACAACTTACTTCATTAACTGTGAGACGATTACAAAAAGATAATACAGCTATAAGAGATAGCGAAAGAGAAAAATCTTTTTGAGAGAATTAGTGAAGCCCATAATCGAAACTTAAATTTTATTGTCATCATTGATTTGAAGAACATCAGAATAATACTTCAAAGGCAGATGATATTATCTCAAGTATCAATGCAAAATATGAAATTCGTGTATCAGCAACTCCGAATAAAAGGGTGGTTGGTGAATTTTATGAAATTCGAGATTGATGTAATAAACGAAGGACTTATTACAAGATTTATGTATATCAATGATGGGCTTGACACGGTAGCAGTCGAAAATACATTACATGAGACAGATATTTTATTAGAAAAAGCAGATGAAATTGAAAGCAAATTGCTCAGGCTTATATTGATGAAAAGGAAGATATAAGACCTCTTGTATTAGTTCAATTTCCTAACTTGAATGATGATTTAATAGAACACGTGGAAGAAAAACTTAATTCAATGGGATATTCCTATGATAATAAGCTTCTTGCAAGTTGGTTTTCAGCGGAAAATAAAGAGGATAAAGATAGGAAGTCAAAGAAATTAGGGAAAATAAATATCGGAACTACAGATGAGGATAGCATAACAAAATCAAATGCAACTCCCTGTATTTCTGCTATTTAAACAAGCTCTGGCGACAGGTTGGGATTGCCCACGTGCAAAGATACTTGTTAAACTTCGTGAGAATATGAGTGAAACATTTGAACTCTTGGTCGTTTAAGACGTATGCCTAAAAGCAAAAACATTACGGCAAAGAAATTTTTAGACTGCTCGTATCTCTATACTTTTGACGAAAAATATAAACTGGAGGTTATTAAAAGCCCGGCAATGGCTTTGAAACTCAAAGAGTATTTATCAAAGAAGAACCTCAAAAATATAAAAACTGGTTAAAGAGATAAGAAACCTTGACGAGCAGTTATGTTGATGAGCAGGCTATTAGAAATAGAGTTTATGAATTTTTAAGGAAAAGTATCATCTTTCAAATGTCAAGGCGGATAATGTTAAATTAATAGAAAATAACAGTTTTGTTTTTGGAACAGCACTATCAAGACAGTATTTAACTGGTAAATATGCAACTTTAATGGAAGTGAGAGAAGAAGTTACTAATTATAGTGCTATGTCGACTGAAGTAAATACCCATACACATGGTATTGAACTTCAGCATAATGTTGATGCTATAAAGAAGCATGTAGGACTTGCATATAACAAAACCAGTCAGATTTTTGAAAACATTATTCTTAAAAAGGGTTCGGTAATAATAATTACAAACTTTTAAATTTAACCTTGAGGGAATATTATGCTTTTATTATCAACAACGCAGAATTTCTAAAACGAGATTTTTTATTGAGTTTTTCGGGGCAAAAGACAGGATCAACTGATGTTCCTTTGAGAATAAGACGGAAGAATTTAAAATTCCTCTTGAAGAACATTACCGCTACGTCCCTTTTGAACGATATGTAAAAGAGTTGGAAAGCAATGTGTATAAAGGCTATAACACTCTATGATTACGGATGATTTTCGCTCGACTTCAGAAAGACTATTTGAGAAGTATTGCGAGAAAAATAAAAAATGTGAAGTATGTTTATAAGAATGGAGACAGTGGACAGCAATATTTATCAATTGTTTATGGAACAAATTTTGATAAGCAAAGACTATTCTATCCGGATTATATTGTGCAGCTTAATGACGATACAATATGGCTAATTGAAACAAAGGGTGGAGAAAAGCAAGGACAGAGCAAAAATATTGATGTACAGATAGAGAATAAATTTGAAGCATTTAAGCAATTTGCGACTAAGCATGATTATAAGTTTGGGTTTGTTAGAGATAAAAATGATGAACTATATCTGAATAACACAGAGTATGTTGATGATATGAAGGATAGTAGTTGGGTATTGCTTGAGGAGGTGTTTTAAAATGACTGAAATCAATAGAGGTTCAGAATGGAGAAAATGGGATCTGCATATTCATTCACCGTATACTAATTGTAAATGGCAATGGCTCATATAAAGATGTAAAAAGATGAAGATATTATTATATGTGAAGAAAAGATATCTGTTGTTGGATTGACTAATTATTTTTAAGTTTAGTGAAAAGAGATTATGAATTAGCAGATAAATTAAGAGTTAATGGTATAACAACCTTTTATGAATTTGGAGTTTAGGTTGACCAATTTAAATGACGATGAGATGTTATCAGATTATCATGTGGTTTTTAGCGATAAACTGTCAAGAATAGAAATAGATAATTTTTTTATCCAATTTAGATATAAGTGTTGGTAGTTGTAAGAAGAAAATAAATTCATTAACAGATGAAGAAATAAAGACAAATGCTGCGATTAGTTTTGAAGAGTTATTTAATACCTTACAAAATGAAAGTTTACACCTTTAGAGGTAAGTTCTAACTGCTTTTTGAGCTGAGGGCATGGTAATAGTGTTTGTGGAAAGGGAAGAGGATATACTGTCTATGAGGAAATTGTACGTAAGTCAGATTTAGTGGTACATTCTACTGACTTTAAGGAAACGCTTGAAAATGATAAATTGTATTGGTTAGGAAAACATCGCATAAAAATAATATATAAAGCCTTTATTACAATCCAGTGATGCTCATTGCTTAGATGACATTGGATTTAAAAATAAGGCAAGTGGAAGAAAAAAATAAGGATAAATATGGAGTCATTAAAAAAAGGGATAATTATTTTATCAAAATTCCTACATTTACTTGGATAAAATCTGATATAACTTTTGAAGGATTGAAGCAAATAATTTACGAACCTGAAGAAAGAATAAGATACGGTACATCTAATCCAGATAATAAATCAAATTATATGGTGATTGATTATATTGAATACTATGAAGGTGAACGAACATACTTTAATAGTGGATTAAATGCAATAATAGGAGGTAGGAGTACTGGAAAATCAACTCTATTAAATTCAATTACTAAATATCAAAAAAATAAAAATTTCAACTCAGATAAACATTATACATTAGAGAATGGTTATAAGATAGTTTGGGGAGATGACACTGCAGATGTAGAAAGAATGGTCGAATTTATACCACAAGAATTTATGGTTACTATTTCGACAAATCGAAAAATGCTCAATGATCTTTTAGGAGAAATAATATCTAAAAAATATGGATATTGAAGAAAGACAATATAAAGAAAAGATAGAAAATATTAACAATGATATAAATTCTGTACTAAAAACGATTATTTTGCTCAATTATCTTTACAGAAACAGTTAATAAAGCCTGAAGGAGATAAAGTAGCTGCGAACAGTTCAATAGTAACTATAAGCGAAAAATATAGAGAAAAATAAGATTAGAAAAATCAATTTAGTGAAGAGGATAATAAAAAAATTATAAATATGTGTCTGATAAACTAAACTCCCTATTAATAGAAATTCAAACGTTAAAATTAGAACAAGAACGATTGATGGAAATAAAAAGGATTCGATTTTTCAGTAAGCATTGTACTAAATCAGATTAGCTCTAAGAATCAGTGCTTGATTGAAGAAAAATTAAAAATATAGAAGAATCTTCTACAAAACAGTGGATAACATTAATTGAAAAGCTAATTGCTGAAGTTGAAGATCAAATTAAAACTGGAAATGATGAACTTGAAGCATTAAAAAGCGTCAGATATATATTTAAAAAGGAAAAAAACTTAGAATCAAAAATGAAGAATTAAAACAATTGAAAGTACAAATTGGAAACACATAAAAAGTAGTAAAAGAATTTGAGCATATTATGAAAAATATAATCTGGCTGAAAGAATACTAGAAGAAAAAATACAATTCAATTTTAAGCCTTTTTCGAGCAGTATCACGAAGCGATACAGAAATTTAAAACAAATTTTACAATTCAAGAAAGTGATCTTAAGATAGAAATAAAAAGTGTCAACACTTGATTTTTGAAGAAAAAAATCGACTATTTGAATGCAAGAAATTCTACAAACAACACCTTTATAGAAAATTTTTAATAATAATATTAAAGAATTTGATGCAAAAACTTTTAAGGAGTTTTTAAAGCGTGGTTGAGAGATAGTAAATTTTCATTCAATCGAAACAAAAAATATTGATGACTTGTTGAAAGATATAGTTACAACGAATTGGTTTAGTTATGATTATATGGTCACATATCAAAATGATGAATTTCAAGATATGTCTCAAGAAAAAAATCATTCGTAATTTTTGAAATTATTGCTTGAATTTAGTGATGACAAAAACCTGTTTTTAATTGATCAACCAGAAGATAGTTTTAGATAACTGGGCTATTTATTACGAATTAAGAAATTACTTATTAAGTACTAAAAATAATAGGCAAATAATTGTTGTAACACATAATCCTAATATTGTTGTTGGTTCCGATACTGAGAATATTATTGTTGCCCACCAGCAAAGTAATCTGGAAAAATATAAATGGTAAAAAAATTTCAATATATTAATGGTTCTTTGGAGAATACTCATGCACGCAATGAATTATGCGAATTTATTTTTAGAATCACAGGGAATTCGAGAACATATTTTTTTGATGTTTTTAGAAGGGGGTGAAGAAGCGTTTACAAAGCGTGAGCAAAAATATAACTATACAAAAATTATATAGATGGAACTGGGACTGGGATGGGCAAAATAATTCAAAACAAGCTAAAATGGAACGAATTTCCCAATACTCAATAAACGAAGAGCCTTTGTTTTGAACACTTTTGAATGTGGTGAACAGTATAAAAAGAAGAGTGGTAATAACAGTAAAAATATGTTTCTGCTATAAAACTGTTGAAAATACAGTATTTCAGCGTTTTGTAGGTGCAAAAACTCTTTGGTGATACTATTTTGATACTAAAAAGCTGAAAAAAAGTAGGTTCAAAAAGGGAGTTGTTGAATTTAGGTGAATTCTTTAAAGACTTCCATCATTTTGGTGGGAGGCTTTTGTGGAAATAGCGGGTGACAAACTGATGTTTGTGAGTAGTATAAGAGTATTTATTGAACAGGAGATTATATAGTGGCTAAAATCATGCTAAATGAAAAACAGAAAGAACTTGATATAGACCTTTGGATTATTACGATTGTTTCATTCGTAAGTTTAGGGATATTTATGATATTTCAAAAAGAAATTTATGGAATTGTAAAAACGAAGAATTGCCAATATTATCTCGTGTTTTGTTAGTTGCAATATTTCAGTATGGACTTGCGGGATTTGGAATTACTAATTGTTTCTATTTTTTAGAAAAGAACATTTTTGTCATATGGTTTAAAGACTGAGGGAATGTTTTTGTCTATCTTGCTTTGTGTTCTGTGCTTTATTCCCAATATAATATTTTCTTATACTCTAGGTCAAAGCAATGGCTATCTACCGTTTCAGACCGTTTTAACAACAAAAAGAAGTTCTGGCAAGTGATTTCCCTATAAATGTAATCGGCATGCTCATTACAGCGACTGCTTGGGGATTTTTGAGGGCTTTTAATTATATAGTAATAAGCGAAAAAGATAAACAGGCGATACCCCACAAATTATAAATGGCTTAATTGAGGGTGCGATTTTTGTGCTATTATGTGCATTTTTAATTCATGGAGCCATCGGAGTAACATTTGAAGGAATAATTGAAATGATTACCGTCTTGATTATTATATATGGGATGCTTATGGTAAAAAGAATTTACAGGAATGGATGGGGATGTGTATTTATTTTCATATTTTTTTATGGAATGCTTTTTAAAAAAACAAAATGAATATACATATCGTATTTTTAAATTCTCAGTTTGCCTAAATCATCGAATAGTGTAAAAACAAAGCACATAACTATAAGACCTAAAAATCTTTCAGCTATGTGCTTTTTCTATGCCTATTTTTATATCCGTGGAATTTTTGGCATTTATTCCGCTTTTATAGAATTTTACATTGCTTTCTTCAGAACATAATCTTTTTCAGACTGTCAGGATAGTTAGCTTTCCAATCCTGCAAGACTTCTTTAGTAATTTCGTTATTTTTCATATTTCTCTTTCATTTCCTGACATTTATCAAGCATACCTCTTATTCTAAGGATAGTTTAAAAATAATTATGGAGGTAAAAAGAAATAGAGATTTGCTCCAGTGTCTTAAAAATAGATGAAAGCTACCAATTATATTTTTAAAGGAGAAATCTCTATAGAAACTATTATACAACAAATCATCGTAGATTTGAAAGAGGAAATTATAAAAAAAGCGTGTAGCGAAAAAAATCACCAATTTAGATTCACTAGCAGCAGATATCTTTGAAGATTGTGCAAAGGCATCTTGCCTCATTTTGCAAGAGATTATAAAAGTTTTTGAACCAAAAAGATAAAAATGATAAAAGTAGCCGTAAAAAAATAGTGGACTTGTTTTTAAAAGAAAGTAATCGTCCGCGCCAAATACATACAAAATTAGGAACGATAGAATTTAAAAAGAGACTACTATTTAAATAAAAAGAAGGTTTTTATGTGTATTTACTCGACAACATCTTAGGGATTGAAAAAAATATGAGCGTATTGGGGCTACGATAGTGGCTCAAATGCTGCAAAAGTGCGACTGAGATGTCATACCAAAAAGTGCGGAACTTGTAAGTGGAAACGCTGTAAGTAGACAAAGTGTAAGGAATCATCTTTTAAAATTAGATATTCCTGAAAAAGCAGCCTATCCAAAATACAAAAAGCTGTAAAAAGACTGCATATTTTTCGCAGATGAAGATCATGTGCATATGCAAAAACCGGTAAGAAAAAGGGAAAAAAAGAATCAAATTGTACCGTTGGTCACAGTAACCGAAGGTGTTGAAAAATTAGTGATAGGCGCAATAAAACTATCAATGCTATGCACTTTGTAGATGAAAAACAATCCGGTAAAAATTTATGGAAAAGCGTAGAGGGGTACATAAAAAGCCTATGACGTACCATCGATAGAAAAATATATATCCACGCGGATGGAGGTAAATGGATTCAAAGTGGAATGGAAGATTTTGCTCAAACGTTGCGCGTAATGGACGGATATCATTTAAATAAAGAACTTTGTAAAATTTCAAAGAATCCGTGTGTGAGAATGATAAGACAGGTAGTAGTTAACGCATTGAGATGTAATGATAAAGATATTGTAGAAAAGTATTTTTGAAAATGTAACTTCAACCGATAAGCGAATAGAATACTTTAGAACCTACCTATATGGAAATTGGGATGCTATTCGTAACCTTGTAATATTAGATACTGTAGGAAGCTGTACAGAAGGGCAGGTAAGTCATATATTATCTCAAAGGTTCAGTAGAAATCTGATGGGCTGGAGCAAAGAAGGACTCGGCAAATTAAGCAAACTTAGAGTTTATATAAAAACGGAGGGAATTAAAAGGCAAAGATCTTAGAGTGAAAACCGCAAAAGAAACATACGCGGAATATTCGGATATATTTACCGAGAAATACTTAAAAGTTCATATGATTTCAGCATATTTGAACCTGAAAAAGCATGTCATGAATGGAAAAAGTGCGACACAAATTCTAATAAAGCACTATGGAACAAATTATGGAATAAAGTATTTAAATGGATTGAAACACAGGAGTAAAATTTCTGTCAAGAAAAAAACTCCACAACAACTTGACACCGTCAAAGATAAAATCAGGATTTCATTTTTTTACAAAAAAATGTTATAATAAAACATAAAAATTCTATGCGAACAAATAGAGAAGTATTATGAAATTCTCATATAACAAGTTATGGAAGTTGTTAATTGACAGAAATATGAATAAAAGGCGATTTGCAGAAATTAATAGAAACGGTCCGTCCACCATTTCAAGAATGAGACGAAACGAGCCTGTAAGACTTGAAATTTTAGGGAGAATATGTGAGAAGTTGGATTGCAATATAGAAGACATTATTGAATATGAAAGAGGAAGAAAAATGTATAAATCGATTGATTTATTTGCAGGGATTGGAGGAATCAGGCTTGGATTTGACCAGGCATTCGGAAAAAATATCAAGACCGTTTTTATAAGCGAATGGGATGAAAAAGCGGTAGAAACTTATAAAGCAAATTTTAACGACAGTATAGATGTAGTCGGAGATATCACAAAAGTTGATGAAAAAGATATTCCGAATCACGATATATTACTTGCCGGATTTCCTTGTCAGGCTTTTTCTCTTGCAGGACATAAAAGAGGGTTCGAGGATGCGAGAGGGACATTGTTTTTGATGTTGCAAGGATTATAAAGGAACATAAACCGAAAATTGTATTTTGTGAGAATGTCAAAAACCTTGTCAACCATGATAGAGGGCGTACATTGCAGTTGATTAGAAATATTTTGGAGGAATTGGGATATGCGGTGTTTTATCAAGTCTTAAATAGTAAGGATTTTCGGAGTTCCACAAAACAGAGAAAGGATATATATTGTAGCATTCAGGAATGATATAGCACCTTCGGATTTTGCATTCCCCAAAAACCGATGATACAAAAAGTTATAAAAAGATATTGTTGAAGAAAAAGGAAGTGTCTTCAAAGTATTATTTATCTACAGCTTATCTGGCATCGTTAAAAAGACACAAAGAGAGACATGTTTCAAAAGGGGAACGGATTCGGATATGAAATTAGAGAACTTGATTCCGTGGCAGGTGCTATTGTCTGTGGAGGTATGGGAAGAGAAAGAAATCTTATAATTGATAAACGTTTAACTGATTTTTACACCTGTTACTCATATAAAAGGCGCGGTTAATAGAGAGTATATTCGAAAGATGACTCTGAGAGAATGGGCAAGACTTCAGGGATTCCCAAATGATTTTAAGTTGGTAGTTGCCGATACACATTTGTATAAACAGTTCGGGAATTCCGTTACAGTGCCGGTTATACGTTAGCATTGCCGAACAGATAAAGGTACAACTTGAAAAGGAAAGATGGAAACAATAAAAAGAGAAGAAATATTTGAACAGGTCGCTGTTGCATGGAGGTAATTATGCTTACAGGAAATAAAGGAGAATGGTCGGAAATATATGTTTTGTTAAGACTTTTTGGCTGACGGAAAGATATATGCAGCCGACAGTGAATTGAATAAATTGGAGGATGTGTACTTTCCCATCATTAAGATAATAAGAGAAGAGAACAAAGGTGAAATTAAAGAATATGCCGCCGGAGAAATAATATCAATATATATTAACGGATCGAAAGTGAAAAGAGTTACCAGCAACCGAATTTGAAGCAGAATCTGAACAATTATTGAACGAAATAAGCAGTAAAGCTTCAAAAGGTGCATTTTTCAGTAGAAAGCACACAGAATTTTTATGGATAAAAATTTTTGTGTTATAAAGCTGTCGGCACCTGCAATGGATAAAAAGTGATATCACAGTAAAAAAATAATTGATATAAACACTGGATATAGTCCGACTGTTGGATTTTCAATAAAATCAGAATTAGGCTCATCTCCCACTTTGTTGAATGCAGGAAAAACTACAAACTTTATTTATAAAATAAGTCATAGCTATCCTGATTTGCTTAGAGACGCGAATGAAATATATAAAGTAGCCAGCGGCAAAAAGTCATACAAATGTTAGAGGACGTATAAATAAAATAATTGAAGAAAATGGAATTCTTAAATATTGGAAAATGAACAATCAAAAATTTTAAGGATAATTTAGTATTGATTGACAGTAATATGGATGAAATTATCGCTGAAACTCTTTTATATTTTTTTATAAAGACGGAATTACTAACTGCGATGATATGGTTGAAAAACTTGAACGGGAAAATCCTATGAACTACGGTAATGTAAATGCTTATAAGTATAAATTCAAGAAATTCCTGACAGCTGTAGCATTGGGCATGAAGCCTGCTACGGTTTGGGACGGTTTAGATGAGGCTACAGGAGGATACATTGTAGTTACAAAGGAAGGCAATGTTCTGCATATCATATATATAACAGAAACTACTTTGAAGAATATTTGTTGAAGAATACAAAGTATGAAACGGCATCTACATCAAGGCATGATTTCGGGGAAGTATACAGTGAAAACGAGAAGAATTTATAAAACTTAATTTGCAGGTGAGATTCAGATAATGAAGAAAAAGAAGCCCATGATCAGAAGTCAAAATATGGCAAGAGTGAAAAGTAAAAATACAAAAACCTGAAGATTTCCTGAGAAAACTTCTGTGGCATAAGGGGTTCAGATATAGATTAAACTATAAGGAGTTGCCCGGAAGTCCTGATCTATATATCCCTAAATACAAAGTTGCTATCTTTGCAAACGGTTGCTTTTGGCACATGCATGGAAATTGCAGGTATTCATCCATTCCTAAGAATAATCATGATTTTTGGAAAAACAAATTGGAAGGAATGTTGAAAGAGATAAGTAAAACTACAGCGAACTTGAAAGGATGGGCATTAAAGTAATCGTTGTTTGGGGTTGTGAAATTAAACAGATGATGAAAGATGAAACAGTTGTAGAAAAAAATGTTAAATGGTATTGTAAAATGAAATTAGCAAAGGAAAAAGTAGGACTTTTGCAATTAATGCTTGAAATCATGTTATATATGTGATTGATTGTATCACATTATATACATTCAAAAAGACTATGAAGATGCAAAAATAGAAGAGAAGAATTAGGGAGATACGAATGACAGATGAAATGAAGTGTCTAGCGTCATATGTTACATATAGACAATTATATGATGACGGCAAGAAAGATGTATACTATGTTGTTTCAAAATTTATAGAAAATATAATAGTTACAAAAAACTATATTCTTTTGGATTGACCCAATTATCTGAGCAACTTAATTGTACTTTTGGGTTTTCAATCCCTGAATACGTTATTAAATCTGCAATTAAAAGAATTGATGCGGCAACCAGGGAAAAATAATAGTTACACTGTAAATAAAGGGAAATTAACTGATGATTTAAATGTATCCGATAGTATTGAAAAAAATCAGTTAAAGAAAAACGAGAAGATTTCTCGGAAATTGATTCAATTTGTGGAAAAAAAGAAAAAGGTTTGTTGAATGAAGAGGAGAAGGAGAAACTTCAGCAAGAATTTTTGTTCATTTCTGCTATTTGATAGTCATAATGGATGCTCTGATTTGATTAGTGCATTTATAGTTGAAAATGAGAAAGATGCCGAATTGCAAAAGTTGCATATTAAAAAAATTAAAGAAGGTGCAGTATTGTTTGCAGGTTTAAATTACAACAGCAATATTTCTGATAAATCGGCTTGGCATGATGAGATGATTATTTATGTTGAAAACTGAAATATTGTTCCATCTGGCTGGATATAACGGAATAGTATTTAAGAGACTTGCCGAAGATCTATTTTTCATTAATTGGAGAAATGAATACAAAAAGTTCTAAGAAAAGCATACATGTTAGATATTTTTAAAGAAGTATCAGATGAAATTGATAATTTCTTTTTCGGCAGCTCAAGATATAGTTGAAGGAAAAAGAACTGTTTCTATTGGGAATTATGCAATGGAGGAAATTGTAAAGGGCTGCGGAACAGCGTCTGATGTTATTGATAAGAAAACACATTTTTGCATTATTAAGATCTAGAGCAATTATTGAAGAAGCGGAACATGATTATTATCAAGATAAATATTATGGATACAATTTGGAAACTCAGAATATGTTTTCTGAGTATAGTATTACTGACGATAAAATTCGTTATATAAAAACACTTGAATTATGTAAATATTCTAAGAAAAGGTAGTAATGCAAACGATCTGAGAAAGTGCCGATATGTTGTGATGACAGAGACTGGAAAAAAATGTTGAAAAATAGCTTCAGATATAAATAAAAAATTCAGGTACAATACCATTGGCGATTAACATGTATTTGCTTACAAATAGGTTATGGTTTGATATGAATAAAGGGATTTGGGTCAGAAAGTTTGCCAAGTTCATTTGATGTTTTGACAAGATCAAGAATTGTTCTTTCAAATATATTGACTCAAAAATGTTACATATGATGAGGTAAAAGAGGAATTTGAAAAATAAGAAAATTAATGAAGATCAGTTATATGATAGTGTTATTTCCCTTAGGGAAGAGATAAAGAAGCCTGAAGAGATTAATTCGGAATTCGTTTGTGATATTCTTCAATTTATCACGGAAGAAAAAAATAAATATTCATAAGTCGGAAAAAGAGTTTTTAGCGGGTAAATTACAAGAATCTGAAAGAGAAAAAGAAGCTTTTTGGTTGATAATATCCAAAAAGTCAAGAAGAAAATGCTCAAATATATAATGCGCAGAAAGAACTTGCAGAGCGTGAAAAACAGCCATTCGAGAACAATTGGATGACATGTTGGAACGTAAGAAAAAGCCGATAGGAAAGTAGACATACAACAAAAAGGGTTAAACAATTTTTTTACTAATGTTGGTAATGTACTATATGGTAGTATTTGTTATTTTAATTAAATTAGATTCAAGTTATAGAGGACTTTTTCTTTGGTATTATCAGTGAGTCCTCCAGGTATAAGTTTTTGTTTTCCATAATAAGAGAAAAGAAAAATTCAGTGTCTTTGGAATGTATAAAAAGATTTTTGAAATCTAGTGAAGAAAAACAAGGCGCAAAACAATATTCGGAATATTTAATAGATATTGATAAAATAAATGAGTTGCAAAAAGGTTGGAAAAATAAAATTTTTATATGAATTAACAATTAGTATTGGTGTTATGTGACTTTTAAATAAGGCGTATATATGGAATCTAACTTGCCTAGTCTGAGAATATTCAATTTCACGAAAGATGCAAAGACAAGATGAGTTAATAGAAAAATGAATTATGCTATTAGATAGCTTTGAATACTTTATTTTTAACTGTATATGAATTTGAAAAAGCAGTTTAAATGGAATTGTATAACATTAAGATATAGATGAAAATATGCATAATACTATTATCGTATTTAAAAATGATATAAATAATTTTTATTTCAAATATTATAGTAAACAAGTTGGAGTGGTAAAAAGTTTTTACTGCTAGGGAATAATAGATGTTATTATCCTAAAGGAGTATAAGCTAACTAAAATATCTTATGATATTAGATTTATAATATATGTGTTTCATACAGTAAAAGAGTTTTGGTAATAATTTTGAGAGCGAGTTCTAGAAAACATTTGAATTACTAAACTTTCAATCATTTTGATTCATCAATTTTAACTAATAAATAATGAGAACAAATATGAGGTGTTATTAAAATTAAAACAGCAAATCATGATTTTTATTAAATAATGACTAGAAAAAAATTAGGTGCTTGCAATACGCTTGCAAAAATCGAATAACCAGAAATAAAATGGAGAATAGGGCTGAAATTGATAATAATAACCTTGATTTTTATGCCGATTATACAAAACAACATCAATGGACATATCGAGTTTGAGTAGCAGAAGCAAATATGCTTCTGCTGCATAACAGTTGAAAAATGGTGCATTTCGACGGTTGGATCTTGCCAAAAACTCCTGAGTGATACTATTTTGATACTAAAAGTAATAAAAAAATAGGTTCAAAAAGGGGTTGTTGAATTTAGATAAATTGTTTATTGGAGGAGAATTTATTTATATGAAGAAGAATGATTACAAGGAAAGAATGTTTGATTTATTGGGTGGAAATATTGATGATATGGGATTTGATGAAAAAAATGAATTTTTTGTATCTAATATCATTATTGAATTTGAAAAAGAAAATGAACATTTACGTGATACATCAAATAAAGGGAAAAAGCTGGAAGGATGAAGAATTAAAAATCATACTGACAGATGCACCAACTAAATATAATTGTTTAAAGTATGCAAAAATCTTTAAAAGGGGGCTATGGGAGCATCGAACAAATATACAGATGGGCAACAACTCCAAGTAAAGATATGTCAGATAAACGCTCAAAATGATGCTTTTATTCAACAGATAAAAAGAGTTGCAAAAGAGATAGGTTTTAGAGGATAGTGAAAATCATTAATCGTTAAATGTGAAACTTTATACAAAAAGCACATAACTTTAAGACCTCAAAAATCTTTTAGCTATGTGCTTTTTCTATGCCTATTTTTATATCCGGCGGAATCTTAGCGGATATACCTTTTTCTATAAAATTTCACATTGCTTTCTTCAAAAAGAACATAATCTTTTTAGACTGTCGGGGTAATTTCCTTCCAATCCTGCAATGCTTCTTTTGCAATTTCGTTATTCTCATATTTTTCTTTCATTTCCTGCCATTTATCAAGCATACCTCTAATTCTAAGGATAGTTTAAAAATAATTATGGAGGTAAAAAGAAATAGAGATTTGCTCCAGTGTCTTAAAATAGATGAAAGCTACAAATTATATTTTTAAAGGAGAAATCTTATAGAAACTATTATACAACAAATCATCGTAGATTTGAAAGAGGAAATTATAAAAACCGTAAAAAGAGTGGGCTCATTTAAAAATAAAGTAATCGACCATGCGAAATTTTTTTACAAAATCAAGAGTTGTAGAGCTCAAAAGATACTATTATTTTCTTTTAAAAACATTACAAGATATCAAAGGTGTAGCAGAAATCCTACAAAATGTAATGTGATAAGACAAATGAAAAGAGTAAACTGCCAAAGACGATTTCTATTTCCGGAAATATTGTCGGATAACTTATGGATATTTATTCCGGATACAATATCTCAAATAAGAAATTGTGAGATGGAAGTATATATGTCTGTAACATTATTTATTCATTTAGATTAAACAAAAACGAAGTTAAAGTTATAACAAAAGACGGCAGAATAATTGAGGGCGAAGTGGTTAGCGTTGATTGGATGACATAGAAGATATCAAAATCACGAAAAACATCCAAACCCGTTTTTTTAGGAATGAGGTATAATATCAATAAATCCTGATACGAAGCAGCGAATGCGGGTAAATCTATATAAGAAGGAATGGGGGCAAGATTATGATAAAGGTGAGAGAAGAATATATAAAAGATTTGCGAAGAGAAATACCGGAATATGATAAATTGATAGATGAGGATGATATAGAGGAATTTTTAACAGAATTAGATGCTGTCATAGTATCTAAATTAGATAAAAACTATGAGCCGACAAAAGAAAGCCACAAATATCAAGTTATGTATGACAATATACTTAACGATAACGATTAAAAATAAATAATAAATAGATTTATTTAAGACACCTTTCGGGGGTGTCTTTTATAATACAAAAATTAAAGTGCCCGGGAGGTAATAAATATGGCAAGATTAAAAGATGCCTTAAAAGAGGCGGTCGCTTAAAATTACGGACGAAATCTTCAAAATCAAACAGCAATCGAACATGTGATGAGTTTGCGGACGCGAGTCCTTGACCTTACTGAAATAAGGTGGTAGATTATTTATGAATTATTACAGTGTGTTTGTTTTAAGCAATGAAACAAAAATAGATTATAAAGTTGGGGAAGCGTAAGTGTATGGAGAAAATAATAAAGCTGCGACCGCATCATCTTTTTGTGTACGCAAGGATATAGCGGCAAAGGTTATTCTGAAAAATTTTGTAAAAATATGGATAAAGTTGTTAGCAGGCTAAGAACTGATAAGAACGCATCAGGTTCAAATTGTGTTTGATACAGACTGTTTGTGTCAAGAGTGTCCTTCAAAAATAGGGGAGGGCATATGCGAAATGATGAAAAAGTGCTGCGTTTTTGACAAAGGCGTAATAGATGCTATAAATTTGAAAGAAGGCGTTTATCTATATCAGGAGCTTATATTAAAGTTGGATATGTACCTATTTGAAAATGGAAGATGACTTGCGCATGAAAAAGTATATGGAGATTGTGAATGGTATGAAAGTAGCGCGTGCAGAGATAACATCAAAAACAGGCAAGTACATATTGTAATTGCAAAGGAGATTATTATTGTTGCAGTTGTATTGCTATTATTCCAGGTTTAGAATATAATATAACCGTGTTGTATTTTAAAGTGATTAGGGGGATATTATGGAATATATTTCTGCGAGGGAAGCAGCTGATAAGTGGGGAATTTCACAAAGACGAGTTGCGGACCTTTGTTCGAAAACAAAGAATTGCAGAAGCAACGATGGTTGGTAATATGTGGCTAATTCCTGCGACTGCTGAAAAGCCGATAGATGCGAGAAGTACAGGTACGATACAAAAGATGTAAAGAATATTAAACCGTTTTTAAAATGGGCAGGCGGAAAAGGGCAGCTGCTTCGAGAAATAGAAAAGCATTATCCTTTTGAAAATGGCAATATTACTAAATATGCAGAACCGTTTGTAGGCGGAGGAGCCGTCCTTTTTGATATATTGAGCAAATATGAGTTGCAAGAAGTTTATATTAGCGATATAAATGCGGAACTTATCAATACTTATCGAATTATTAGACAGGATATTGATGGACTTGTTACGATGCTAAATACTATGCAAGACAAGTTTATAGCTATGCAGACATATGACCGTAAAGTTTATTATATGGCAAAGAGAGAACGCTTTCAATTATTTGAAAATCAATGGTGATGAAAATATCAATACTGAAAAAGCGGCGTTAATGATTTTCCTCAATAAGACCTGCTTTTAATGGGTTGTTTCGCGTTAATAAAAAGGTTTATTTAATGTGCCCATGGGTTCTTATAAAAATCCTATGATTTGTGATGAAAGAAATCTTCGAGCATTATCGCGGAAGTTACAAAAAGTGCATATTGTTTGTGGAGATTATAGATTTTTCAAAAGAGTTTATTGATGAACATACATTTGTCTATTTTGATCCGCCATATCGCCCGCTTACAGACACAGCAAGTTTTACAGCGTATACGGAAAAACTTATTTAATGATGAAGCACAGATAGAACTTGCAAAATTTGTTGATGACATGCACAGAAAAGGTGCAAAAATAGTGGTAAGGAGAGGTGATATATGTGATTTATTATGTTACTATTGAAGAAATTATTAGTGAAAAATTTAAAATTAGTGCAGATTCAATAGAGGAGGCAATGAATACTGCGGAAGAACGATATAAAGAGGGGACATTTGTACTTTCTCCGGGAACATTAGTGACAAAACAACTGAGAATTGAAGATGAAAGTGGTGTAGAAGCAACAGAATGGGTACATTTTTTGATGAACTATAATTTTAATATTGAAATAGTAAATAATTATAAAAAGCAATGCACAAAAGATAAGGGTTATGGAGTGAAGACTGGGTTGCACATAATATGTATTGCCCTATGTGTGGGAATCCTCATATTTCAAGTATAGCTAATAATGCACCTGTAGCAGATTTTTTATGTAAGTGTTGTGGAAGTATTTGAATTAAAGAGTAAGCGTGGGAATATGGGCAATAAGATTGCAGATGGGGCTTATCATACGATGATGGAAAGAATTACTGGCAAAAACAACCCCAATTTATTTGTTATGCAATATTCTAATGATTTACAGGTAGTTAATTTTAACGCTTGTACCAAAAATTCTTTTTGTTCCGTCAATAATTGAAAAAGAAAGCCATTATCAGCAACTGCTAAAGAGGCTGGTTGGATTGGATGTAATATTTTTATATTCAGATATTCCCAAACAAGGGAGAATAACAATAATAAATGATCAAAAATATATAGTAGAAAAATGGTGATAGAAGAATGCTTAAAATCTAAAAATTGCATATTGAGAATATTGAAAAAACGTGGGTTGGCTTTTAGATGTATTGTCATGTATAAACGATATTGATTCTGTTGAATTTTCATTACAGGATATATATGAATATACAGAAATTCTTCGACAAAAATATACAAATAATAATAATGTGGAATCTAAAATTAGACAGCAGCTACAAATTTTAAGGGATAAAGGGTTCATAGAATTTTTGTCAAGAGGTTACTATCGTAAAATGCTATAGTAGTTTATGAGTCAGTAGAACTAATTGATACAACAGACTGGAAATTTGTGCGCATAAACGAAGCTGGACTGATGATGTTATCAGGCTCTACATTGGTAGGCGGAAGAAAAATAATGAAAGGATTAGTGCGAATTGGCGTTATTGGAATTTAAAAATGTATCGTATGTTTATGATGACAAGTCGATTTTTGAAGAATGTGTCGTTCGGTATTAACACAGGGGATTTTTATATCGGTTGTCGGACAGTCGGGTAGCGGCAAGAGTACATTACTCAGACTATGTAGCGATTTGATTAGCCCAACTGAAGGGGAAATTATTTTTAATGGAAAAACTTATTCGCAATATCCTCCAACGGATTTGCGCAAAAGTATCGCATATTGTTTTCAATCGCCATATCTTTTTTTGGAAGCAGCGTATTGGATAATGTTAAATTTCCATATATCATTAGGAATATGAAGCCCGATATTGAAAAATTGAGACTTGGTTTGCTATGTTTAATATGACTGGCGATTATTTGCAAAGGGATGTAAAAATCTTTCGGGTGGTGAAAAACAAAGAATAGCACTGATTCGTAGCATACTTTTTATGCCGGAAATTTTTACTGGATGAAATAACATCACTAGTTTTGGTAACTCTAATTTTTTTCGTATTGGCAAAAATTAAATCTTGGAAAAGATGTTGTTATCGGTGTGACGAGGGCGGCTGTCCAGTTAGTAATAGTCGGCTACATTTTGGAATTTGTATTTGGATACAATAACCATATTTTTTTACAGCTACATTGCTTGCATTTATGATTTTCAATGCCGCATATAATGCAGCCAAAAAGAGGCAAAAGCATAAAAAGCGGTATGCTGGTGGGAAATTCTATGGTTGCCTTGGGGCTTTGTTATAAAACAAATAGAAGCAGATTTCAAAAATAAGAGAGATGAAGTTGAAACAAAACTGTCGCTTGGTGCGGATATATTACCGTCGTCAATTGAAATTATTCGTGATGCTATGAAAACGGGAATGTTGCCTACGATAGATTCGGCGAAAACGCTTGGAATTGTAGCCTTGCCCGGAATGATGACAGGACTTATCCTTGCAGGAATATCGCCAATAGATGCAATTAAATATCAAATTATGGTAACTTTTATGCTCCTTTTCTACAACTGCCATTTATTCTTTAGTAGCTTGCTATTTGTCATACCGAAGTTTTTTCAATAAGCGAAAAGCAACTAACTATATAGAAATATGCGTTTTTCGAAAAATCGCACTGAAAATAAAGTCTGTGAAAGAGGAAATCGAAATATGAAATTTTTAAAATTTATTTTGCTTTTTGTAATGCTGATATGCTTTTCGCTTTTGTTTTTAGGATGTAACAAAGCCGGTGGAGATGATGAAAAGCGTATTATAAATTGGCTTGACAAAACTTACGGAAAAATTCTTATACAATAAAAAAGAAGAAAAGAACGAGCGATATTTTTGTAGTGAAGCTAAGCAAGTATCCGAAATTGGAGTTTCGCGCCACTGTCGCGCGTGATGTGAAAGTGAGCAATTCGTACATTTGGACGGATTTTGAGGAAGTCTTTGGTAAAGCGGCGATAAAGGAATTTAAGAAAAGCGAAAGTATAGCAAAGGATAAGCTCGAGTATAGCGATTCTATCGGATTTGTCTATTCTATCGATGTAAAGAATCTTGAAGAGCTGAGAATATCGTATAACCAGGTTACTGCAATTTTTAAATTTTATATCTGAAAAATTACAAGGTGCTTTTGGTGGATGAAAATTTTCGATGTGCGAATGGATGTCCGGGGGATAAGGCTCAAAGGTAGAGATGATGGCGATAAGTGGATTTATTTGGATATAGCAAAGGCGGAAGGCGGAGGATTCAAGATTAAGCCGTACGAGGAGATTTATGCAGAACTGAATCCAATGCTTATGACTCACCCTGAAAATAAAAACGGACTTAAATTTCGTGCAGATATCGGCAGGCTGTTCATCTTGGGAAGCGATACAGTTGAAGACTGCCTTTATAAAAATTTGATTCTACAAAAATAGTAAAAAGGGAGGATCTTGAGCAAATTATATTGCAGCAGGGAGAAATCAGCGAAAATTACACGCTGAAAAGTGAGAGCGACTACGAATTTACAACTGTAACAGTTCGGGCAAAAACCTTTCGAGGCTCCTGCGCCATTACTTGATGCGACTATTGTAGAGGCTGTTATCGACGGCGGTAAGTCGGCGTTTATAGATAATGTTTTGATTGAGCTTGAAAACGATCCACGTGAGAGTGGATAGACCCGTACAAGGCTTTTGGGTATTTTAGAACCGAAAACGGAAAAAGAGAAAAAGAAGGCGTAAATTACAAGAATGTGAAAGTGCTTTTTTGTAATACAGGAGAATTTCTTACAAGTAAAGAAAATTGTATTGACATTGCAAGGATAATAAATCGCATATTCGGGTATGAATAAGAAAATGTTTACGAAAAAAAGTGGGAAAATTTATGGAAAACGGTAATAATTTATCCAAGTCGGAATTTTTAGATAGACAAAAGGTTATAGTAAAACAAGTTTGATAGGAATTGTTACAAATGTGCTTTTGGGAGTATTTAAGGCGGTGCTTGGACTACTGTCAAATTCGATTGCAATCACGCTGGATGCGGTCAACAATTTGTCGGATGCGTTGTCTTCTGTAATAACTATTATAGGAATAAAGCTGGGGAGTAAAAAGTCGGACAAGAACCATCCTTTAGGTCATGGAAGGGTTGAATATATCAGTGCGATGCTGGTTTCTGCAATAGTTTTGTACGCCGGTTTGACATCCATAATAGAGTCGGTAAAGCAAATCATTCATCCGAAACAGGTGCATTACAGACGTATTCCTCGGATTTATTGCAGTAGCTATTGTTGTCAAATTGATTCTCGGAGGTTATGTAAAAAGCAGGGGAAAAAGGCAAACTCGAGCGCGCTTGTTGCTTCGGGGCTGATGCTTCTTTTGATGCTGTTCTTTCGGCATCGGTCTTAGCTTCTGCAATTATTTTCATAGTTTGGGGAGTATCGCTTGAAGCGTATGTAGGTGTAATGATTTCCATTTTTATTATAAAAGCGGGAATTGAGATGATGATGGAAACGCTAGGTGATATTATCGGAAAACGGGAAGATGCGGAAATGACCCGGTTATATAAGGCAAATTCTTGAGGCGGAGGATGAAGTGAGAGGTGCTTACGACCTGCATCTTTTTAATTACGGACCGAATAAATATTACGGTTCTGTTCATCTTGAACTTGCAGATACAATGACGGTACAGGAAGTGGATGTGCTTACACGAAAGCTGCAACTCGAAATATATATGAAAACAGGGGTTATTATGACCCGGTATAGGCGTATATTCCTACAATACTACGGATGGGGAGGCGGCTAAGGCTCAAAAACGAAATTCAAAAAGATAGTTATGTCGTATGATTGGGCGCTTCAAATGCACGGATTTTTACTTAAAATGAAGTTGAAAAACAATTACATTCGATGTTGTGGTAAGTTTCGATATAGATCATGGACAGGCTCGAGAAATACTGGAAGAAGAAATTAAGAAAATTTATAGCGATTATATGGTAAAAATAGTTACAGACATTGATATATCCGATTAAATTGCGGGTAATATAATGATATTAAAATAAGAGGAGGTAAACATATGAATCAAAAACACTCAAAATCATGGGTTGGATAGCAACTTGTACCGCTATGCTTATGTATATATCCTATTTCCCACAGATAATGAACAATTTGAATGGTCACAAAAGCGGATTTTTGCAGCCTATGGTGGCGGCTATAAACTGTATTTTGTGGGTTAGCTACGGATTTTTCCAAAAAGAAAAAGATTGGCCTATCGTGGTAGCTAATATACCGGGCGTCGTGTTCGGTACACTGTGCAGCGCTTACTGCTTTTTAGTATAAATCTAATAAATAGTTGCAAAATTTTTAGCCGTTCATCTTTCATTCATTTAAGTGATTTATTATAGCTTTAAGGAATAAAACTCGGGATGCGGACTTGGACCCTCACTAGTGCAAGATTGCGCAAATCTATGAAGCAAAATTGAAAGTTGACAGTGAATCGGGTAAGGGAGTGCATTCAGGGTGATTTTTGATGCGTAAATACGCTGAAATTTATAAAGGTAAGATAAATTTGTTAAAATTTTCTCAGATTTTTATGATAATACGAGAATAAACTATTGCGTAAATATTCCAAAAGTGGTATAATATGCTCAAGTTTGGCAAGATATTTCACCACATTTACCGCTTTGACGAAAATAGAGAATTGAAAAATGTGGTATAATATGCCCAAGTTTGGCAAGATATTTCACCACATTTTACCGCTTTGACGAAAAATAGAGAATTGAAAATGTGGTATAATACGCCTAAAGTACGGCGAGATATTTCAGTATGTCGAGCGAACTTGCTTGCAAAAATGTGTAGTTAAACAAATTTGTAGCTACGCAAACTATTGGAATTGTATACATTATAGACAGAGCTAGTTATTCAGATATAAATTGAGAAGGGACATTGTAGGAGGGTTTTATTATGAATGTCAAAAGAAAAAGAGGGCTGAGCCTTGGAGTAAAAGTGGGAGTCCTAATCTCATTGATACTGCTTGTGATATTAGGGGCAAAAGCTATATATGACATTTCAAGTGACTATGCTGAAGCTATAGAAAACGGTGAGAAAAATAAAGCTGGAAGAAATGAAAAATCTGCAAGTCAGCTGGAAACAAAAATTCGCAGGAGCATACCAGATAGGGTACGATATGAGGGCTGTTTTTGCAAAATACAATGGATAGTATACCTAAGCCGAACCGAAACAGGAATCTTGTGCTCGATAATGCCAAGGGTATGCTCGAAAATGAAAAAAATTCGTAGCTGCAGTGGGAGTTTATTTTGAACCCAACGGATTTGACGGCAAGGATGATGTGAATGGAAGATTTACAGCACTTGTTGAAAATATTAAAGGAAACATCACGGTTTCAAACAAAGGAGATACCAATGAACAGTGGTATACAGAACCTATGAAACTGCAAAAGGTTACGATGTCGGAGCCTTATATTGATACAGACAGCATTATGAAAACTCATATTCTTTTCCCTGTTGTATCGGACGGAGTGCCTGCAGGGTGTAGTTACCGTAGATGAAGTGATGAGGTGATTTACAGGAGGAGCTTTAAGGCTGAATCGAACGGACCGGAAGATTTTAAGGGTGATTCTTACGGACAAAGGATTCTTTGTGGCAAATGCCATGGACGATGCGCAAATAGGACAAAATTTATTTGAAGAAGTGCCTGAGTCGGTGGAAGCGGTAGGCGATGCACTTCAAAACGGCCAGAGAGTAAACGAAGAAACCATAGCGGGAACCAACATAAAAAGGAAAAATAATTTATATACCTGTAAAGTTAAAGGGCGTAGACTCGCAATGGTGCTACGAATCGGTAACATCGCTTAACAATTTTCTAAAGGATGCCAGAGATGATAGAAATATAAATATTATATTTAATGTATTTATAATTTTAATAATGGGCGTAATAGTAGTATTTATATTGCTGGCTACCGTTGCAAGGCCTGTTGCGATAGCTGAAAAGGCTATGAGAAAAATGGCTAATTACGACTTGGATTTAAAGGAAGAAACAGTAAAGGCCCAAAAATATTTCAAGGGAAGAGATGAAATAGGCAGCTTTAATGCGTTCTATAAAATGTGATGGAGCAAAACCTGATATCGATTGTAGGACAAATTTCATCGCATGCGCAGGATACTGCGGCAACGGCAGAGGAACTGACAGCTACATCGCAGCAAGTTTCAGTATCTTCGCAGGAAGTATCAAGAGCGGTTAACAATATAGCTGAGGGAGCTACGAATCAGGCCGCAGATACGCAAAGTGCTGCAAGCTCTGTAGACAAGGCTAACATACTCCTCAATGAAATGATAGAAATATTGGAGAGATTAACGGCATCTACAGAGATAATAGCTACGCGTAAAAACGAAGGAAGCAAGATACTGAGTGAGCTTGTAGAGATTACTGCAGAAAGTCAGAAAATTTCAGATCAGGTATCGGAAGTTATCAGTGAAACCAATAAGTCTACTGAAACTATCGCGAATGCAAGTGATATGATACAGTCTATTTCCGACCAAAACCAATCTGCTTGCTTTGAATGCTGCGATTGAGGCTGCAAGAGCAGGCGAAGCCGGAAAAGAGTTTGCAGTAGTAGCGGAAGAAATCGAAAGCTCGCAGAAGATTCTGCTAAGTTTGCAAACGAAATCAGAGTTGTCTATAGAGGAATTGAAGGCAAATCCGAATCTGCCGTAGAGATGATGAGAACATCAAATGAAATTGTGAAAAAGCAGAATGAAAAAGTAAAGGAAACAGGAGATAAGTTTGCTGAAATAGCGACGGAAGTTGAAAAACAGTAAAGAAATCGTTGCGCAGATAGATGACGAGGCAACCACAATATCACAGGAAAATCAAAATGTTGTAAAGAGTAGTTGAAAACTTGTCTGCTATCGCTGGAAGAAAATGCAGCTACTACCGAAGAAGCTGCCGCATCGACGGATACTCAATCTCAGTCGATAAAGGAATTTCACAGGCTAGTGAAAAGTCTTGCGCAAATTGCTACACAGCTTCAGGAGAAGTATCAAAATTCAGCTTCTAAAAAGTATAATTGCTTAGAAAAGTCGGAGCGGCGGAAAGCTGAACCGACTTTTTAAATATAAGAAAATGTAAATGGAGTACGGAGGAGAATTGTAATGAATAGGAAAGTGGATAATTTAATTATAGGATTCGGAAAAAGCGGGCAAGACATTAGCTAATTACTTGGGAAGCAAGGGAGAAAAAGACAGTATTGGTTGAGAAATCTCCTGTAATGTATGGCAGCACATGCATAAATGTTGGCTGCATACCATCCAAGTTTTTGGCGACTTGCGCAGATAGAAGAGAATTTAGCGAACTTGATGATGCTGAATACTATAAAAAATCAATGCTGAATAAAAAGGCGCTATATCCAAATTGAATAAGGCGAATTACGACAAACTTGCGAGCAATCCGAATGTTGAAATTATAGATGCATTGGCGTCTTTTGATGATGAGCACACGGTAATCGTAAAGGCGGGCGCAGATGTTCAGGAAATTTACGCGCAGCGGATATTTATAAACACAGGGGCAGAGCCGTTTGTGCCGAATATAGAAGGCTTAAAAATCGGGGGAAGGATTCATACAAGTGAAACGCTTATGAATCTCGAAGAGTTTCCGTGTGCCCTAGTGATTTTTCGGAAGCGGATTCATAGGCCTTGAATTTGCAGCTACATATGCGAAATTTGGTACAAAGGTTACAATTATCGATAGGGGGCAGAAGCTGCTTCCAAGAGAAGATGAGGATATAGCAAGCAAGTATTTGAATCTTACAAAGCACTTGGAATTGATTTCGTATTTGATGCAGAAATTCAGATGCTTGAAGAAACTGAAGAAGCGGTGAAGGTGTCGTATTCTGTAAAGGGCGAAAGTATGCATATGAACGCGGACGCATTTTTAGTAGCAACCGGCCGCAGGGCAAATATCGAAGAACTGGATTTGGAAAAAGGCGAATGTAGAAAGTGTCAAAGCAGAGGAACAATAAATGTAAATAAATATCTGCAGACTAACAAAGAGCATATTTTTGCACTTGGAGATGTTAACGGAGGCCCTCAATTTACTTATGTTTCTCTTGATGATTATCGTATTGTGAAAAGCTATTTAGATGAAGGCGGCAAGTATTCCAAGGAAGAAAGACAGGACATAGCTTTTTCTGCATTTTTACATCCTACTTTTTCGAGAGTCGGTCTAAGTGAGAAAGAAGCAAGAGAAAAAGGCTACAATATTAAAGTGGCAACATTGCCGGTAAATGCAATACCGAAAGCGAAAATTCTCGGAAACCAGACGGGAATCTATAAGGCGATTGTTGATTCGACACAAACTTGATTTTTGGGCGTCGTTCTTTTTCGGCGAAGAATCGCATGAAGTGATAAATATCGTTGTTTCCGCGATGATAATGAAACAGCCGTATACACTGCTTGCAAATCAGATTTTTACACACCCGACTATGGCGGAAGCGCTAAACGATTTATTCGGATTGATAAAATAGCATAACAAAATTGTGAAATAAAATCCCGTTAATTTGCGTAATGAAATTGACGGGATTTTTATTAGTAACTTTGAGCGAAGGAGCTGCGAAGTGTAAACGAGTAGCTCAAATAAACCACCAGCTATGCTGGTGGACTTAAGTTTGCTTTAGCTTCAGTAATAACCCCCTATGTTAAAATATAATTGGTTCGTCAGCCAAATTATATTAAACAAGGAGGGTTTAAACAATCGTCAGATGGTATAAATAGTTTATCTCATTCAAAGTGGCGCTGTCATTATCATATAGTTTTTGCGCCTAAATATAGAAGACAATCTATCTATGGAAAGATTAAGGTGGACATAGGAAAAATTTTAAGACAATTATGTCAAATGAAAGAGATAGAGATTATTGAAGCTGAACTTTGTAAAGATCATATACACATGATAGTTTCAATTACACCTAAATATAGTGTATCACAAATTGTAGGATATCTCAAAGAGAAAAGTGCACTTATGATTTTTGATAGGCATGCAAATTTGAAATATAAATACGGAAATAGAGTACATAAAGAATCAGCTTCAAGAAGATATAGCAAACGACCAAATAAGTATTAAAGAGTATATAGACCCGTTCACGAGTGATAAGAAAAAATAGGCAAAAGAAAAAGCGCCTTAAGGCGCCGCCCGAGATAGTTATGCGACTGACGAACCATTCGGGCGTCTTAAGACGCTGCTAGTAATAAGCCCTTCTAGAGCTTGTACAAACCATTAGTTCAACTAGTGGTTATGATTTTATAAATATTAGAATAATTTTACAAAAGATATTTACAAGCGGCGTGCTTTGTGATAAAAATATACTAAAAATTTACATTTAAGTAATTATATATAAGAAAAATAAAAAAATATTTTATAAATTTTAGAATAATTTTACAAGAAAGTATTTACAAATAATTTATTATATGATATAATACACTAAAGTTTTCCAAATAATAGATCGTAAATACAAAGAAGCAGTTTGTATTTTTAAAATAAGAAGATAGGAGGCGACAGTATTATGAAACACAAATGCACTATTTGTGGATGTGAGCACCGTCTGACAAAAGTTCGGCTTAGGGCTGGATTTGTCCAAAATGTGTAGCATTCATCAAAGCAAAATTGTATCAACGGTTTAGAGTAAAAACTGAATGTCGGTACAATTATCGTATTTGAAATTATTATCGAAGGAGGCGAGGGCAGCATGGAAGAAAAAAATGTTCATTTTGCGGATGTGGGCATTGCTTTTTTTCAAAATGGGCGTAGGTCGGATTTGTAAAAAACGCATCAATTTAATGCAAGTCCATCATATAGACTATTTTTAAGTAAGCGGCAACATTAAAAGTAAAGTTGATAGAGGTAAACTAAAAAGGAGAAGACGGCATGGAAGAAAAAAATGCTCTATTTGCGGCTGTGAACATTGCTTGACTAAATTTGGTTTTTGGCTGGATTTGCAATAAATGTATAGCATTTATAAAAACCCACCATATCGAAAAACGCCAAATAACGGAGAAGCCGAAAAATGATTAAAGCGTCTTGAGTTTTCTTGTGTAAGCAGCTGAAAAAGCATTACACAACATTGAAACTTGAGGCGCTATTATTTTGCTTATTGCAAAATTTCAAAAAGATTATTATGACAAACTCAATATGAAAAAGCGACTTATCAAATATTTGGTGTATTTTTACTACAGCGTCTTTTTGCATTGTTGTTTCTTATTTTGGGATGGGTGTTTTTCATGTGTCTAATGGCAATGATACGGCACTAAATGAATTTTTGTTAATAAAACTCAAAAAAACAAAAAGTGATTGACAAGTAGGCAAGAGTTTGTTAATATAATATAGCTGTCGCACAGCGATGGCAGAACATCGAAAACTTCATAGTACGAAAATTGAAGAACAAATCTGTATTTATACAGGTGCATCAATCTAAGATTGGTAAGAATGCGAAAGCATTAAACACATTCAATTCTATTAAAAAAACAATAATTCAAAGGAATTAAAGCTAACGAATTAGCCTAGTGTTTTTTCTTAGAGCAAGGCTACAAGACGAAAGTCTTTTAGATACATTAAACAAGAGTTTGATCCTGGCTCAGGAGGAACGCTGGCGGCGTGCCTAACACATGCAAGTCGAGCGAGAAGTAAATTAACAGAGATTTCGGTCAAAAGTAAATTTATGGAAAGCGGCGGACGGGTGAGTAACGCGTAGGCAACCTGCCCTTTGCACAGGGATAGCCTCGGGAAACCGGGATTAAAAACCTGATAACGCCGAGAAAACACATGTTTACTCGGTCAAATATTTATAGGCAAAGGATGGGCCTGCGTCTGATTAGCTAGTTGGTGAGGTAACGGCTCACCAAGGCGACGATCAGTAGCCGACCTGAGAGGGTAAACGGCCACATTGGAACTGAGACACGGTCCAAACTCCTACGGGAGGCAGCAGTGGGGAATATTGCACAATGGGCGAAAGCCTGATGCAGCAACGCCGCGTGAACGATGAAGGTCTTCGGATCGTAAAGCTCTGTTGCAGAGGAAGAAAATGACGGTACCTCTTGAGGAAGCCCCGGCTAACTACGTGCCAGCAGCCGCGGTATACGTGAGGGGGCGAGCGTTATCCGAATTATTGGGCGTAAAGAGTGCGTAGGTGGTTATCTAAGCGTGGGGTGAAAGGCAGTGGCTTAACCATTGTAAGCCTTGCGAACTGGATAGCTTGAGTGCAGGAGGGAAAGTGGAATTCCTAGTGTAGCGGTGAAATGCGTAGATATTAGGAGGAACACAGTAGCGAAGGCGGCTTTCTGGACTGCAACTGACACTGAGGCACGAAAGCGTGGGTAGCAAACAGGATTAGATACCCTGGTAGTCCACGCCGTAAACGATGAGCACTAGGTGTTGGGGGGAGAACCCTCAGTGCCGCAGTTAACGCAATAAGTGCTCCGCCTGGGGAGTACGCACGCAAGTGTAAAACTCAAAGGAATTGACGGGGACCCGCACAAGCAGCGGAGCATGTGGTTTTAATTCGAAGCAACGCGAAGAACCTTACCAGGACTTGACATCTGCCTGACGTACCCTTAACCGGGTATTTCTTCGGACAGGCAAGACAGGTGGTGCATGGTTGTCGTCAGCTCGTGTCGTGAGATGTTGGGTTAAGTCCCGCAACGAGCGCAACCCTTGTCAATAGTTGCCAGCAGTAAGATGGGGACTCTATTGAGACTGCCGTGGATAACTTACGGAGGAAGGTGGGATGACGTCAAATCATCATGCCCCTTATGTTCTGGGCTACACGTGCTACAATGGCGGTACAAAAAGAAGCGAAACCGTGAGGTGAAGCAAACCCTAAAAAGCCGGTCCCAGTTCGGATTGCAGGCTGCAACTCGCCTGCATGAAGATGGAGTTGCTAGTAATCGCAGATCAGAATGCTGCGGTGAATGCGTTCCCGGGTCTTGTACACACCGCCCGTCACACCATGGAAGTTGGGGTGCCGAAGTCGGTTAGAAAATAGGCTGCCGAAGGCAAAACCAATGACTGGGGTGAAGTCGTAACAAGGTAGCCGTATCGGAAGGTGCGGCTGGATCACCTCCTTTCTAAGTAAGTGCAAATTTTCTCGTGCTATGAGTTTTTATGGGGAATTAGCTCAGCTGGGAGAGCACCTGCCTTGCACGCAGGGGTCAAGAGTTCGATCCTCTTATTCTCCACCATTAACCTAAAAAGGTTTAGCCTGAAAAGGCAAGTGAACATAGACAATCTAATAACAAGAAACCAAAAACAAAAGTAGAAACGAAATCGAGAAAGCAAAAGCAAAAGCAAAAGCAAAAAGCAAAAGTCGAAGCAAAAAGGTCAAAAGACCTGATGCAAAAGCGTTTCATCGAGAGAAAAGATCAAAAAGATCGAAGAGAAAGATATACGAAAGTATATGAGTAACTAGCAATAGATCAAGTAAAGAAGGGCATAAGGTGAATGCCTTGGCACTGGGAGCCGAAGAAGGACGTGACAAGCTGCGAAAAGCTGCGCCTAGGAGCAAATATCCGAATAAGCGCAGATATCCGAATGGGGAAACCTGCCTAAAGTAATGTTTAGGTATCAGTAGATGAATACATAGTCTATATGAGGAAACCCTGCGAACTGAAACATCTAAGTAGCAGGAGGAAGAGAAAGAAACATCGATTTCCTAAGTGGCGGCGAGCGAAAGGGAAGAGGCCAAACCGATAGCAATATCAGGGTTGAGGACGCAAATACGCAACGATAGCATAGTCAAATCAGCTGGGAAGCTGAACCGAAGGGGGTAAAAGTCCCGTAGACGAAATGTAAAAAAATAGCAAAGCGAATCCAGAGTACCACGGGGCACGTGAAACCCAGTGGGAAGCAGGGGGACCACCCCCAAGCCTAAATACTACCCAGTGACCGATAGAGAATAGTACCGTGAGGGAAAGGTGAAAAGAACCCCGAAAGGGGAGTGAAAAGAACCTGAAACCTGACGCCTACAAGCAGAGGGAGCGCAAGTGACCTCGTACTTTTTGTAGAACGGGCCAACGAGTTATGATATGCAGCAAGGTTAGGTGTAAAAGCACGAGAAGCCGAAGCGAAAGCGAGTCTTAAAAAGGGCGAGAAGTTGTATGTCATAGACCCGAAACCGGGTGACCTATCCATGTGCAGGTTGAAGCGAGAGTAAAATCTCGTGGAGGACCGAACTCATGTCTGTTGAAAAAGGCTGGGATGACGTGTGGATAGCGGTGAAATTCAATCGAACTCGGATATAGCTGGTTCTCCTCAGAAATAGCTTTTAGGGCTAGCCTTTAGGAAAGACTAGCGGAGGTAGAGCACTGAATGTTGGAGGGGCCTTCACCGGTTACCGAAAACTATCAAACCCGAATGCCGCCAAGTTATACCTAGGAGTCAGACTATGTGAGATAAGTTTCATAGTCGAAAGGGAAACAGCCCAGACCAACAGCTAAGGTCCCAAAATGTAAGTTAAGTGGAAAAAGGATGTAAGTCGCACAAACAGCTAGGATGTTGGCTTAGAAGCAGCCATACATTTTAAAGAGTGCGTAATAGCTCACTAGTCGAGTGACTTTGCGCCGAAGATAAACGGGCTAAAACTTACTACCGAAGCTTTGGAATTACGAAAGTAATTGGTAGAGGAGCATTGTATATAGGAAGAAGGGCAAGCGGAAGCGAACCTGGACAGTATACAGAGAGAATGTTGGCATGAGTAGCGCAAGGCAGGTGAGAATCCTGCCCGCCGAAAAATCTAAGGATTCCTGAGGAAGGTTCGTCCACTCAGGGTAAGTCAGGGACCCTAAGCCAAGGACGAAAGTCGTAGGTGATGGACAACTGGTTGAGATTCCAGTACCACCAAAATTTGATTGAGTGAAGTGGGACGCAGAAGGAAGAGCTGAGCACGCGGTTGGTAGAGCGTGTCCAAGTATCAAGGGAGAATATAAAGGCAAATCCGTATGATTCGTATTCTGAGGTACGAAGGGAAGGAAATAAAGTACTGAAGCAGCATAAATCACACTGCCAAGAAAAGCCGCTAGCGAGAATTGAGGGTGCCCGTACCGCAAACCGACACAGGTAGATGAGGAGAGAATCCTAAGGTGAGCGAGAGAACTATTGTTAAGGAACTCGGCAAAATGACCCCGTAACTTAGGGAGAAGGGGTGCCTGCGAAAGCAGGCCGCAGTGAAAAAGGCCCAGGCGACTGTTTAGCAAAAACACAGGTCTCTGCAAAAGCGAAAGCTGAAGTATAGGGGCTGACGCCTGCCCGGTGCTGGAAGGTTAAGGGAAATGTAAAGGGCAACCGAAGCATAGAACTAAGCCCCAGTAAACGGCAGCCGTAACTATAACGGTCCTAAGATAGCGAAATTCCTTTGTCGGGTAAGTTCCGACCCGCACGAAAAGGCGTAACGATCTGGGCACTGTCTCAACAATAGACTCGGTGAAATTGTAGTACTGGGTAAAGATGCCGGTTACCCGCAGCAGGACGGAAAGACCCCATGGAGCTTTACTGCAATTTGATATTGGATTTCGGTGTTGCATGTACAGGATAGGTGGGAGGCTTAGAACTAAGTACGCCAGTATTTAGGGAGCCAATGTTGGGATACCACTCTTGTAACATTGAAATTCTAACTAAGATGCGTAAACCGGATCTAGGACAGTGTCAGGTGGGCAGTTTGACTGGGGCGGTCGCCTCCTAAAGAGTAACGGAGGCGCCCAAAGGTTCCCTCAGTGCGGACGGAAATCGCACGAAGAGTGTAAAGGCAGAAGGGAGCTTGACTGCGAGACAAACAAGTCGAGCAGGGACGAAAGTCGGGCTTAGTGATCCGGTGGTACCGCGTGGAAGGGCCATCGCTCAACGGATAAAAGCTACCCTGGGGATAACAGGCTGATACCGCCCAAGAGTCCACATCGACGGCGGTGTTTGGCACCTCGATGTCGGCTCGTCTCATCCTGGGGCTGAAGTAGGTCCCAAGGGTTGGGCTGTTCGCCCATTAAAGAGGTACGCGAGCTGGGTTCAGAACGTCGTGAGACAGTTCGGTCCCTATCCGCTGTGGGCGTTGGAAATTTGAGTGGAGCTGTCCTTAGTACGAGAGGACCCGGGATGGACATACCTCTGGTGCACCAGTTGTCTTGCCAAAAGGCATAGCTGGGTAGCTAAGTATGGACGGGATAAGCGCTGAAAGCATCTAAGTGCGAAGCCCCCACAAGAAAAAGATTTCCTCAGAAATGGAAAGACCCGTGGAAGACTAACACGTTGATAGGTCAGAGTGTAAGTACAGTAATGTATTGCTGACTGATACTAATAGGTCGAACGACTTGATCAAAAGAATAATTGGGATATTGTTATTAGATTAGTCGATGTTGACTAAAATACATGTCGATATTTTCCAAACCAGCTAAAGCTGGGGAAAATTAGACTAGCACCTACCAGCGAATCAAAGATTCACCTTAGGCGCAACACGACAAGTTTCAGCGAAAGTAAACTTTCGGACAGAAATTTAGTCGATATTTTTCCAAACCAGCTAAAGCTGGGGAAAATTAGACTAGCACCTACCAACGAATCAAAGATTCGGGTTAGGCGCGTAATCCGGTGATAATAGCATGGAGGATCCACCTGTACCCTATCTCGAACACAGAAGTTAGCTCCATAGCGCCTATGATACTTGGCGGGCAGCCGCTTGGGAAAAGCAGGTCATTGCGGTTTGCTCAAAAGGATAGTACAATGTAGTACTATCCTTTTTGCGATCAAGTTCGTCAAAAAGCAAAGCGGGACAGCGTAAGGAGCAAGCTCTACAGATGTAATATATATTTCAAGAAATAGGAAAAATGAGCTTGCGACTGTAGGAACGAAGAGCAAGCGGACTTTCAAAGCTCTGAGAGTTGCGGTTTGCTCAAAAAGGATAGTACAATGTAAGTACTATCCTTTTGCATACGCTCGATCAAAAGCAAACGGGACAGCGTAAGGGAGCAAAGCTCTACAGATGTGAACATATAATTTCAAGAAATAGGAAAAATGAGCTTGCGACTGTAGGAACGAGTTCGAAGAACGAGAGTTGCGGTTTGATAAAAAGACTCATCACAAGATGAGTCTTTTTATGTCAAGATTAAAATATGGATGTAAGAATACTTGGCAAGGCAAAAACGGACAGCGAAAAATGAACGAAGTGAGGGAAGAGATAAAATATTAAGTTACTGTTAAGTGCTTGAAAATAACCGTGAATTTTGTTAATATATGTAGTAAGTGTTGTAAAATTCAGGGGATGTAGAAGGTTTCGACAGGGGCACAGCAGCCCGATAAGCGAGTCGCAGTTTGCCAAGTCTGCGTTAAAAAATGGCACGTTAAATATAAACGCTAAAAATAATAACACTTTACGCATTTGCTGCATAAGCAGCCCGCTATAGCGGGACGTCGTCCACTTGCGCTCACCCGTAGGTGCAAGCAGGGCACAGACATACAGGAAAAACTCTATGTGAGCTCCCTAGTAGCATGGGGAATAATAGGATAGCAAGTTTGGGGGTGTGTCGTTGGACGCCCAAGCAAGCGAAATTTAAAACAACGACTGTACTCGGAGAAAGTCGCGTGAAAGTGTTTTTCGGACGCGAGGTTCGACTCATATCTCCACCATATGTGTGCGTATCCGAACTCTTTTTGGGTTCGGATATTTTTATTCAGAAATAAAGTCCCATATGTGGCGCTTGCGGTAAAAATCTTGACATTGTGCCTGTAAACAGTGTAAGATAAAGGAATATAGGATATAGCTAAAATAAGTATATTATTTGATAATCGGACTTATATTGCTGATATTCAGGAGGGCTATTATGATTAAAGTATACAAAGGATTTAAAGTGGTTGCAGTAGCACTTTCTTTAATTTTTAGCAAGCGGCGGACTGATAGCTTGCACCCACGAAGCAGGAGGAAGCTAAAAAGCGATTCAAAAATAACGAAAAATTTTGCAGAGTATATAGAGGATGATGTAAAAGTTTTCGCTCAAGTGTCCCTGATTATCAGGTAGCTGATGATTTTTCAGAATGTCATGGATATAGAACGCTATAATTTTTCAAGGGAGCCTAAGCAGATAGCTTAGGACAATCATTTTGCAGTTTCAGGGATGAAATCAGTATACGATCATTTTTCAAATATACGAACACAATAGATACGAGCAAATACCTAGCTTTTATAAACCTGTAGATTCCGTTTTTAAACGCATTTCATAATCAGTTTGATTTCTTGTTGAAATCAGCGGAAATCAAGAAACTTTATGCAGATTTGTTAGATATGACCGAGCGTTTGTATGCTGCAGCAGAAAATGATTATGCTAAACTTAAAGGAACCAATTTCGATTCTGCTGCAAAAGGAACCTCGCGTATATGTCAGTTGCGGCAACTTTACTCGATTTTGACTAAAGACGGCAAAGTTAAAATAAATTCGGATGTAAAAGGGCTAGTTGATGCGGAGCTTAAGCTGATAAACGGTGCAAACGGAATTGCAAAATCTCCTCTGATGAATTTAACATCTCCGAAGAATGAGTATTTGAGGATTACAGCCAATATAAGCCTAGGGGCATTATACGGATGAAGACTATCCGAAGCTACGCAAATATTTCAAGGCTATGATGTGGTATGGCAGAATTTCATTTAGGCTTTCGGAAGATGATGAAGTAAAGTCATCAATATTGACAGCATATGCATTGTCGGATAAGGAAACGCTAAAGCAAAATGGAAAAAAATATACGATACCAGCGCATTTTTTTGCGGGGCAGTCCGATAGCCCTTCTCCACTTGATTATTATGATGAAATATCGAGTATAGCAGGTGCGGATATAGATTATGCCAAGCTCGACAAGTTGAGTAAAGAAAACATAGAAAAATTTGCTAAAAATATGCTCAAGCGTAACCATGCGAAAATAAATACTATGCCGATTTACGATGAGAGTATTGAACCCGGATAGAGATGCCGCGACCGTTGGATGCCGCATCATGGGACAACGATATTCGCTGGATGCGGATGTATTTCAGCGCCTCGTATATCGCGAAGTTGGCGAAGCGAGGGAACGGCGCACGGCGTATGCTTCCTGCAAGTTTTAGATCTGACAGCCGCATTTGGAAGCCAAGACTCGGAAAAATACTGGAAGAAAGCGGAAATTTCAAGTTCAAAATTATAAAGAAAATCTTGCAGTATTGCAGAAAAATAGCTAAGCTCGATAAGGAGCAGTGGACTACCGATTTGTATCAGGCATGGCTATACAACTTAAAAGCCTTTGACTGACGATAGCACACTTGCCAAGGGATATCCATGTTTATGAGAAATATCGCATGGGTACAGAAAGAACTTGAATTCCTTTTATAGGCAGTTATACAGAACTTAAGCATGATACCATTTTATACAGTGCGCAGATGATGGCTGAAATGGGTGGTGCGGGAGATGATATAGAATATGACGACAGAGGATATGTAGAACCTGCACCTGTTTTATATGCAAGACTTTCCGCTCTTTCCAATATGATGAAACAAGGACTTAAGAATAGGCAATTACTTAGTAAAGATGCGGATCTAGATATTCTTAATAAAATGTGTAAAACATTAAAAGATATATCCGTGAAAGAACTCGAAAAACAAGGAACTTTCGGAAAAAGGATTACGATTTTATAAAAGAGTTTGGCGGAAATTTGGAACATCTTTGGTACAGCACATTTCCTGATGACAAATTGTCGGCATCTTTAGCATACGAAAATCCATCTATGCTTGTCGCAGACATAGCGTCTTCTCCTGACAGTGTTCTTACGGAGGCAACAGGGGCGCTTAGAAGAATATCGGTTCTGGTACCTATAGGAGACAAGTTGCAGCTGACTCAAGGGTTGGTGTATGCTACGCATGGATTTGTAGTTAAGCCTTCAGAAAGAATGACCGATCAGGAATGGATAGATGTGGTTAGATCGCAGGAGTATGACAGTGTTCCAAATCATCCATGGATATACAGCTTTTATAATGAGAGTAACAGCTAAAATGTTGTTTTATGACGAGGATGAATAAAAATATATACCTCAAAAAGCAGAGTAAGGTAATAAAGAAAGCAGTGATAATCGCTGCTTTCTTGTGTTTGCTTTATGTGTTCGCAGTGCCAAAACCGCTATTTGAAAAAGCGTGTGTACCAAAAAGAAGCGCGCTGTCAAGAGTTTTATGCCAAACTGGATTCAAAAGGTAAAATTGACGGTTTACAATGAGAAAACGAACTCTAAGGTATTCATATCGGATTCGGGAGTATATGTTTACGATTTTATTTTAGCGGATATCACCGCTGACGGCTCTTGCGATTTGCTTTTCGCACTATGGAAACGCGGCAGCTTTGGAGATGCAAGACCTTTTTGGTACAAAAATATAGAGATTTCAGATTTTTACAAAGAGTGCGCATCTTTACGCTTATAGCGTAAAAAGGGGAGAAATTTCATTCGATTTGGTGCTCGTCTGCATTAAAAACCAATTAAAGCAATGATTGAAACTGAAAAATACAGCAAAGTCGGCACACCTATCATTTATATGCCGGTGAATAAAAAGAAAATTCAAAGTACGCTGAGTATTGGTATTGGAGCGCTTGGGGGTTCCGCGGAGAGAATACTTTGCAATAATCGACAAGGAGAAAATAAATGGATTCATATCAGCAGTATATAAGAAATTTTAGCATTATAGCTCCATCGACCACGGAAAAATCCACACTCGCCGACAGAATAATTGAAAACCGGCTTGGTGGCACAGAGGGATATGAAGGCGCAGTTTCTTGATAATATGGATTTAGAGCGCGAAAGAGGTATTACCATAAAACTGCAAACGACACGGTTGGCATACAAGGCAAATGATGGAAATGAATACATATTTAATTTGATTGATACGCCGGGACATGTCGATTTTTACATACGAAGTATCGAGAAGCCCTAGCGGCGTGCGAGGGAGCGGTTTTGATAGTAGATGCTACGCAAGGTGTAGAGGCACAGACTCTTGCAAATGTGTATTTGGCGCTCGATGAAGATTTGGAAATCATACCGACTTTGAATAAAATAGATTTACCTAGCGCAAGGCCGGATGAGATAAAGCTCGAAATTGAAGAACTTATAGGGATAGATGCTGAAAAATGCACCGCTTGTTTCGGCAAAGGAGGGTATAGGAATAGAAAGCCTTCTTGAAGCGATTGTAACAGGTGTACCTGCACCGAAGGGAGAACTCAAAGGAAAGCTGAAAGCGCTTATTTTCGACTCGAAATACGACAATTACAAAGGGGTAATAATATACACTCGAATTTTCGACGGCTCTTTGAAAAAAGGCGATATTATAAGGATGATGAGTACAAAATCGAAGTACGAGGTAACCGAGGTAGGAGTTTGTGCACCACATCAAGTTCCGGTAAGTGAACTGAGAGCAGGAGAAGTAGGCTATGTTGCGCAAGCATAAAGCAGGTAAAAAGATGCGCGCGTAGGAGATACCATTGCAGCTTGATGAAAATCCGGCAGATGAAGCATTACCGGGATACAAGAAAGTGCAATCCATGGTGTATTGCGGAATATATCCTGCCGAGGGAGAGAAATACGAAGATGTAAAAGATGCACTGGAAAAATTGCAGGTAAATGATGCTGCGTTCAATTTTGAACGGAAACTTCGAAAAGCTCTGGGATTTGGATTCAGATGCGGATTTTTGGGATTGCTTCACATGGAAATAATCGTGGAAAGGCTTGAAAGAGAGTTCGATTTGGCGGTAATAACGACATCACCAAGCGTAATATATAAAGGTGGTGATGAATAATGGAACCGTTGAAATGATACAAAATCCGTCTAATCTTCCTAAAGCGATAGAAATAGACCATATTGAGGAACCTATAGTAAAAAGCGGACATTATGCTGCCAAAAAGAATATAGTAGGCTCTATAATGGAACTTTGCCAAGATAGGAGAGGCAGACTGGTTCATATGGAATATCTGACTGAAACGCGCGTGCAGCTACATTATGAAATGCCGCTAAACGAGGTAATTTATGACTTCTTCGATGCATTAAAGTCAAAGACGAGGGGATACGGTTCGTTGGACTATGAATTTATAAGATATGAAAAATCTCAGCTCGTGAAGCTGGATGTGCTTTCTAAATAAGGACTTGGTTGACGCATTTTCTATGATAGTACACGAAAGCAAAGCGTATGCTAGAGGAAAGTTTGTATGAGAAGCTCAAAACAATAATTCCTATGCATCAATTTGAAGTGCCGATACAGGCGGCAATCGGGCAGAAAATCATAGCAAGAGAAACTGTAAAAGCGTTTCGAAAGGATGTAATCGCAAAATGTTACAGGGGGATATTTCCAGAAAAAGAAACTGCTGGAAAAGCAGAAAGAAGGAAAGAAACGAATGAGACAGTTCGGTACGGTGGAAGTGCCGCAGGAAGCGTTTACAGCTGTTTTAAAGTATGACGACAATAAATAATAAACTGGGAATTTATGTGCATCTCCCATTTTGCGAGAAGCGTTGCAACTATTGCGATTTTTATTCTCAAACGGACATATCGCATGAAATGGTTGAAAGGTATATGGGTGCACTACACAGGAAATTTCCATGTGGGCAAAGGAAGTATCGCAAAACAAAGCAGGTTGATTCCGTGTTTTTGGGAGGAGGAACTCCCTCTGTGATTTCTGGGGGATATATAACAAAGTTACTTTCACATATAAAGAATGAGTTTAACCCTGACAAATGATGCAGAGATAAGCATAGAGTCGAATCCGAATTCAATCAGCAAAAATAAGCTCGCAGAGTATAAAAAAAGCAGGTGTAAATAGAATAAGTATAGGAGTACAGAGCTTCCTTGATGAAGAATTGCAGTTTCTCGGCAGACTGCATGATGCGGCGATAGCAAAAAAAGCGATTGCGCATGCGCACGAGGCGGGATTTACAAATATAAATATCGATTTGATGTTTGCGTTTAAAAAGGAATTTGTGCGCAATGCTTTTAAAAAGTTTGTCTGAAGCACTAAAATTAAACCCCGCACATATACGTTTTACAGTTTGCAGCTTGAAGACAACACGAAATTGTTTGAAGATTACGCAGCAGAGCAATTTGAGCTGCCAAGCGAAGAAGAGGATAGAAATGCGTATTTGGAAGGTGTGAAATTGCTTCGAGGAGCAGGCTATTCGCATTACGAAATTTCAAATTTTGCAAAATGCGGTTATGAGTGCAGGCACAATTTAAAATATTGGAGCATGGAAGAGTATATAGGAGTTGGAGCATCTGCAAGTTCGTATATGGATATGAAAAGAACGACAAATCTTTTTTTCGATTTCTGACTATGCGTGAAAGAAGTAGGCAACGCAAAGGATAGGGACCGATATCGCACTTTCTGAACAGCATCAAAAATTCCTTGAAAGACGATATGTCAGATTACGTTATAACAACGATGAGAACGACAAACGGACTGGTCTTCGACGATTTTAAAAAGCGGTATGATACGGACTTTTTGTGGCTTTTCCCAATGCTGACGAGGTCATACGGCGTTACGAATGCGAAGAACGTGTTAAGATAAACAAAAACGCTTGAAGTTTACTGTGGCGGGTATAAATTTTTCAAACAGGTTTTTGGCAGAATTTGTTTAATATGGTGGTATTTTTTCGGTCTTGTTCAAAAAGCGTGTTAAATTACTGAAATAATGCGGCTTAAGTGCTAAACTAAAAAGCGAGTTTAAGCGGGCATAGAGGGAGGAAGAAATGGCAAAAGAAAAATAGATTTTGAAGACGAGAACATTAGAAAGAAATACTGGCATACAAGTTCTCACATTATGGCGCAAGCTGTAAAGCGAATTTGGCCTGAGGCTAAGTTGGCAATAGGACCTGCGATAGATAACGGGTTTTATTACGATATAGATTTAGATTACAAAATAGTAGAAGCGGATTTTTATGAAAATCCAAAAAGGAAGTTAAAGAAGATAACGCAGGCGAACTATCCGCTTGAAAGATCTGAGCTTCCAAGACAAGAGGCGCTTAAGCTGACGAAAGATGCAGATGAGCCTTACAAAGTGGAGCTGATAAACGATTTACGGAAGATGCTGTAATATCTTTTTATAAACAGGGCGATTTCATAGATTTGTGCGCAGGTCCGCATGTGGATAGCATGGGGACAGATTAAGGCGTTCAAAGTCATGAGTGTGGCCGGTGCTTGATTGCGCGGAGAGTCAAGCAAAAAATGCTTCAAAGGCTTTTACGCAATTTCTTATCCGACACAAGAGGAGCTCGATGCCTATGTGAAGCGTCTTGAGGAAGCTAAAAAGCGAGATCACAGGAAAATAGGCAAAAGAAATGGACTTGTTTGCTATTTACGACGAAGGTCCGGGATTTCCGTTCTTTATGCCTGAAGGGAATGATTATAAGGAACGAACTTGAAAAATATTGAGAGCGGAGCATACGAAGAGGTTATGACGAAATTAGAACACCGCTTATTTTGAGCGAACAGCTTTGGAGAACTTCGGGACACTGGGATCATTACAAAGACAATATGTATTTTACAAAAATTGACGGTGATGATTATGCTATCAAGCCGATGAACTGCCCGGGCTCGTTGCTTGCGTACAAGAGAAGAATGTGGTCGTATAGAGATCTGCCTATTCGTATGGCTGAAATGGGGCAGGTGCATAGACATGAACTTTCGGGAGCACTTCACGGGCTTATGCGCGTTAGGACATTTACACAAGACGATGCGCATATATATATGTTGCCTGAGCAAATTAAGGATGAAATTATAGGGGTAACGAAATTTATAGACGATGTATACAGTTTATTCGGTTTTAAATACCATATAGAACTGTCTACGCGCCCCGAAAATTCGATGGGTACTGATGAAGAATGGGCTATGGCGGAGGATGCGCTTAGAACTGCTATGGAGCAGACAGGTGTACCGTTTGTAGTAAATGAGGGCGACGGAGCATTTTATGGCCCTCAAACTTGATTTCCATTTGGAAGACTCTATCGGAAGAACATAGCAGTGTGGAACGATACAACTTGATTTGCAATTACCACAGCGTTTCGACATTACATATGTAGGCGCAGACGGAGAAAAACATAGACCTATTATGATTCATCGTGCAATATTCGGCTCAATCGAAAAGATTTATCGGAATACTTACGGAGCATTTTGCGGAAAATTCCTCTATGGCTTGCACGGTTCAGGTAAAACTTCTGACTGTAACTGAAAAATTTGCAGATTATGCAAAAGAAGTTGAAAAAGAGTTGAAAGCACTTGGAATCCGCGTGGAAAGCGATATTAGAAACGAAAAATCGGATATAAACTGAGAGAAGCCAGAAATGAGAGAGTTTCATATATCGCTGTAATAGGTGAAAAAGAGGAAGCTGCCCGTACGCTCACGCTACGATCAAATAAACTTGGTGAAATTGGAGAAATGGGTGTGGAAGAATTTAAGAAGAAACTGATTGAAGAAATAGAAACGAAGGCAATTTAGGAAGTTGCGTGCGCATATTTCGTAATTTAAGATAAAAACTTATCGCACTCGAATGCGATAGTTTTTTATCTAAAAGTACCATTCGGCATAAAATTAAGCGTGGTAAAACGAGATATAATGTTTAGTAGAGATTAGAGGAAAGAATGTAGAGTTATGGAAAAGTTGCAACCGTCAAAGGAATGGTTAAAAAGATATGCAAAACTCTATTTTCCTATTCACCATTAAGCCAGGGTCTTAATTTTAAAAATCCTAATGAAATAGTATCAGAGTATTTCTCAAAGTGTAACATATGTCTTGACAACTAAGAGGGGGAAAAATAAATTTGTAGTAGGATTGACAAGAGACACATAGTGTGTATAATATGTATAATAGAGATATAAGGAGATGATACTATGAATACGATTAGAAAAAAATATCACTTTGCCTGTTACAGCGTATGAAACTATCAATGATTATGCTAAAAATGCGGTATGTCATTTTCTGAGTTTTAAGAGATGCTGCTTTAAAAGCGATTGTTAGAAGCGAAAAATTTGAGTTTGCTTGAGTATATCAATGCAAATTGTGCTTATATGGACAGACATGAACAGGAAGAAATTGAAGCGTTGAATATTGATTTTGATAATTTAAGCGGAAAGGAATTGACTTTAGATGAGCTTTTACAAGGTTAAATATTCCAAACCCGCTGAAAAGTTCATCAAGAAAAATAAGGTAATTGGCATTCGATTTTTCAAAGCATTTTGCAGAATTGGCGGAGGACAGTAAGAACGCACAGTCCTATGATGTGAAGAAGTTCCAGTCTAAAAACTATGATGATATTTTCAGACTGAGGATAGGTGACTATAGGGCTGTTTTCCGTATTATAGAGGATGAATTACTTGTATATATATTCGATATAGGGTCAAGAGGGGATATCTACAAGAAGCTGAATATGTGATACAGAAGATTGTGTCATTGCGAAATAAGTAGGAATCAGCTTTTAAGGATATCATACTTTTATTCATAAAAACCATAAAAATGATGGTTTTACAGATGAAGATAAAGGTGCTTGTATTTTGACTTCACATGTGGTAAAATTTAAATACTATCATGTGATAATGAAAGGAGGCTAGCTATGGACGGAATTGTTTCAGCTACAATGGGAATGCAGGCGGAAGCGCTACAACGAAATCTTTCGTACGCACTTTTGAGCAAGGCAATGAATAATGAGACCATGATGGCAGCAAAATTACTGGAAGAATTACCACAGGTAGCTCCGGTAATGCCTGGAGAGGTAGGCTTTAATCTAGATGTTTTTGCATAAAACTATAGCCGCAAAGGGGGTATTATAGCTCGCCTGTGGCTATTTTGTTGAAAAAAGGGAGGTAATTATGAAAAAAATTTTTGGAACGGTTTTTAGAGTATGTTAAAATAGACACGCAATCGGCAGATAACGCAGATGTTGTACCAAGTACAGACGGGCAGTTTACGCTTGCCAAGAAATTGGTAAAAGAACTGGAAGAACTTGGAGTTAAGGCAAATATGGATGAACATGCTTGCGTAATTGCTAAGATACCTGCGAATATTGAAAAAAATCTAAAAAGTGGGAAAGCGATTCCTGCAATAGATTCTTGGCGCATCTGGATACATCTCAGATTGTAGCGGGCACGATGTTAAACCTAAAATTCATGAAAATTACGACGGAATCAGCAAAATAATAATAAATGAAAAATTGGGAAATTCATTTCACCTGATACAAATAGGATTTTGTCTTGCTATGAGGGTAATACCATTGAGCGTCTGACGGAACTACACTGCTTGGTGCGGATAATAAAGCGGGAATTTCTATAATAATGACGATGCTGAATATCTAAAGGAAAATCCGGATTTTAAGCATGGTGAAATTCGTATTGCATTTACACGGACGAAGAGGTGCAAGGCGGAATGAGTGTGTTCGACATTAAAGGGATTTGGTGCGGATTTCGCATTTACCGTAGACGGCGACGGCGTGGGAGAATTTAATCATGAAACATTTTAACGCGGCAGGAGCAACTGTAACATTTAAGGGCGTTTGCATACATCCCGGGCAGCGAAGGATAAGCTGATAAATCCGGTAATATTATTGACTGAGTTTGTAGCTATGCTGCCGAAAGACGAGCTGCCTGAAACTACGGAGGGCAGAGAGGTTTTCTACTATCCTATGAAGCAAGTGCTAATGAAGAAGGTGCAAAACTTGAATTTTTGCTTCGAGATTTTTGACTCTGAGAATATGGAACATCGAAAAAGATGTTTTGAAGGAAATTACAAATAAATTAAATGAGAAGTGGGGCGGAGGTATGTAACATTGGAAACTGAATATCAGTATTCCAATATGAACGACTACTTCAAAGGGAAGCGAGCATATTATAGAAAATGCGATAAGGGCATATAAGGAATGTGGAATTAAAAACCCTGATATTGTAGCCATTCGTGGAGGTACAGACGGATCGCATTTGTCGAAAAAAACGGACTGCCGACACCGAATATTTTTACGGGTGGACATAATTTCCATAGCGCAACTGAATTTTGCAGCGTAGAGGGTATGGAGTGGTCAAGCAGAATACTGTTGAAAATACTTGAAATTTATGCAAATGAATGATTTGGATTTTGTAGAATTTTTAGAAAGGCATAAGAACAAAAAAGCGATTTCGTTTCATATGCCGGGGCATCAAAGGGACGCGATTTTTTAAGGCTAACGGCTATGATAAGTTTTTTCGTGATATTGCGAGTGCGGATATAACCGAAATAGACGGTGCCGACAACTTGTTTAAACCGCAAGGGATAATAAAAAATATAATGAGTCAATATAGGGAGCTTTATGGCAGTAGAGCTTCTTATTTGCTTGTAAACGGCAGCAGTAGCGGTATAGAAGCTGCAATACTTTCTTGTGTAAAACAGGGTGGAAAGCTGATACTGGCGAGAAATTCGCATAAATCGGTATATAATGCTATAGAGCTTGGAAATATCGAGCCAATTTATGCAATGCCGCAGATTGATGAAAATTATGGAATTGTAGGTGCAATTACAAGTGAAGAAATCGACAGGCTGCTTGCGGCGCACGAAGATGCCGATGCAGTCATAATTCCAAGCCCTAATTACTACGGGATATGTGGCGATATTGCTAAAATCGCATCTTCGTGTCATGCGCACGGGAAGAAATTCTCATCGTGGATGGGGCGCACGGTGCGCATTTGAAATTCTTTGCACGCAAAGAATTTCAAGCGCCGCAAGAACAAGATGCGGCTGCACTTGCCTTTCCACAGGCAGCCGAGGACGCCGGTGCTGACATCGTGATTGTCAGCACCCATAAAACTCTTGCGAGTTTTACGCAAAGTGCGGTTTTAAATGTTATGACCAATCAGGTGGACTTGGACGCACTTTGCGGGCGTCTTGCCCAGTTTACAGTACCAGTCCGTCGTATCTTTTGATGGCATCGCTTGCGATAAATGCAAAAGTGCTGCTCGAAAATCGCGATGCTTTGATGCGAAAGTGGGAAGAAAAATCTGGATTTTTTTATAAAAATGTTCGAAAAATACAGTGGCTCAAAGTTATTGAAGAAGCGGGGAGAAGCAAGAGCGGATATCAGCTTTTGATAAAAAGCAAGCTGAATATAGATATGAGCCAATATGGGTATGACGGCTATGCTTTGCAGCAGGCATTGATTGAATACGGAATTTATACTGAGCTTGCGAGTGGAAATATTGTTATGTGCATGACCGAATTGGCAATGAACGAAGTGATTATGAGAAATTGCTTGCGGCATTAAGCGACATTTCCAAAAGTGCGGCAGGCAAAAATAAATCAAACACAATTGAACTTAGAAAAAAAGCGTGATTGCCGAATTACCTGAGCGGATAGATATTGCTAAAAATGAGAAAAGACGCGGGTAAATATAAAAAAGAGGCGGCAGGGAAAAGCCTCGGCGGTGAATATCATACCCTTATCCGCCCGGAAGTCCGATTATTTGCTTGGGGAAATAATCACAAAGGAAATGGTAGAATACATTTTGTCGCTTGTAAATGCGGGTGAAAATTTAGTAGGACCTGATGAAAATTTAGATATTTTTGTTACATATGATTTGAAGGAAAGATGTAGCTGTTGTATGAAGTGGACGCAAACTCAAAAATGAGGCGATAGTTGAAAGAAATAAAAATCTGCTCGTTGCAGCGGCGGCAGGTTCGGGGAAAACTGCCGTATTGGTTGAAAAGAATAAAAAGACTTGTAATTGATGAAAAGACCTCAGTCAGACAGGTTCCTAATTTTTGACATTCACAAATGCAGCTGCAGTGAGATGAAAGAAAAATTGTTAAGAGCGCTGAATGCGGAAATATTAAAGGATAACGAAAACAGAGCGTTTTTTTGAAAAAGCAACTTTCAATTTTGAATACGGCTAATATAAGTACATTTCACGCATTTGCGCAGGAAGTCATACGCAAATTTTTTCAAATTGTTAATCTTGATCCGTCGCTTCGAGTTTGCGACGAGGCGCAACGAGACGCTTCTTAAAAACAGAGCTATGGAGGACTTGTTTTTAGAGGAATTTGAGAATGGAAATACTGATTTTATAAGTTTTTAAATTCGTATGCTTCCTCTAAAAAAATGAAAAATGCAGCTAAAACAATGGTGTCTACGCTTTCTGCGAAAATGGAAAGTTTAATTAGTCCAAAGGAATGGTTATATGCAGCAATCGAAAACCTGAATTTGAAGGGAATAGAATTTGAAGATACGGTTTTGGCACAAACGACACTTAGGACAGCCATTTCGGAGATTGAAAGAATTTTATATCTGCTGGAAAGGCTTTTGCGCTTATTTGATGATGTCGGTTTTACAAAGGCGAAAGAAGCAACAAAAGATATCTGCGAATTGTTTAAAAATGCAAAGAAGCATGCAGCAGTTCGGAAAATTTCACGATGTTTTTACGCGATATGGAAAATATCGAGTTTTTCGATATTACACAGATTTGGTAAAGAATACAAAGCTGAAATAGCGGCAGCCAAAGAACTTGGGGCGAATAATTACATAAAAAAGGCGAAGGAATTGCAAAAGAGCGTAGTAACTGCACTGACCGCAGCTTCAAACGATACCGCAAAGGTGGAATCGGCAGATATGTATGCACATGCGAAAACATTGTGCAGGCTGGTGCTAGCTATTACCAAAATTATCAAAACCTCAAGCTCGAAAAATTTGATGGACTTTACGGATATAGAAAGATATGCCATAAAATACTGGAAAATGCGGAAGTTGCCAAGGAATATCAAGATAAATTCGAATATATATTTATAGACGAATACCAAGACAACAATCCGATTCAAGAAAAAAACTCATAGGTCTGATTAAGCGTGAAAACAATGTATTTATGGTGGGAGATGTAAAAGCAAAGTATCTACAAGTTTTAGACAGGCGGAGCCTAAGTTGTTCGAAGACAAATACGAGCTTTTCGTGACGGTACTGATAAATTCAGCAAAAAATAGATTTGAACGCCAATTTTAGAAGTAAAAACTGTGATTGACAGTGTAAATGCTGTATTTTTCGGTACTTATGGGAGAAAAGCTACGATGAGGCAGCAAAAACTGAATGTAGGTATTGAATACGAAGGTGAGTATCAATATAAGACGCAAATTCACATAATAGAGGACGAACTATTAGAATAGCGAAGAAGCAGATGAAAAAGCAGGGATGAACTGCTTGATGAGATTGGATAAGTACGAAAAAGAGGCGGCGATAATTGCCAATATAGTAAAAAGATACTTTGGGAAAGAAAATTTACGATGTTAAAACGAGTTGCGTTCGTGAAATCGAACTTAGGGATATAGTTATACTGCTTCGAAAATGCGAGAGGTGTCGGAGAGAAATTTCAAGCGACATTGGAAATGTATGGAATACCAAGTTACATAGGCGACAGCGAAGGCTATTTTGATACGCTTGAAATACAAATAATTATAAATTTCTTGAAGGTGATAGACAACAGGCGAAGCGATATTCCGTTAATAAGTGTGCTCACTTCGAGTGTATTCAACTTTACTTACGAAGAAATTGCGCAAATTCGTATTCAAAAATCCTGACGGAACATTTTTGATGCGTTCTCGGCATATAGCGAAAAGCAATGAAAAGGCCGCTGCGGTTTTCCACAAACTGGATGAGTGGGCGAAATTGTCCGAAGTGTTGTCAATTTCAGATTTTATTTGGGAACTGATGAGCGCTAGCGGATATTATCTCTTTGTTTCGGCATTACCTAAAGGGCTTCAAAGACAGGCGAATCTCCGTATAGCTTCTCGAAAAAGGCAAAAGGATTTTCAAGGGATGAATATAAAGGGACTTCATGAATTTTTGGAATATGTAGATGCGTTAAAGGCAAAAAGCGATACGAATCGGGCAGGTAAGTACGGTTTCAGAAGAAGATAATGTTTTGCGTATCATGACTATACACAAAAAGTAAAGGGATTGGGTTTCCGGTTGTAATAGTTGCAGGACTTGGACGAAAATGGAAAAAATAGAAAAGAGTCCGTCAGGATTGTATTTAATAAAAGATATGGGATTTGCATTTGAATTTTCCGATTCACAAAAGCATTACAAAGAAAGACGGCATGGCAAAGCGAGATAATAAAAGCAAAACGAGGCGAGAAATTTTGGAGGAAGAAAAGCGCATTTTATATGTTGCATTTACGCGTGCGCAAGATAAGCTGGTACTTGTGGGCAGTGTAAAGTCAAAAAGCGACGATGAGGAAAAAACGAGGCGGAGATAGAAATAGCCGGACAAGATGTTCCAAGTACATATTTGGACATGGTGATGATGGCATCTGAAAATAGTAAAGAAATTGAAATTGTTAAGCACAAATACGATGAAATTGTAATCGAAGCAGTGCAAAACGATAAGCAAGCAAACAGGAAATTAGCTTTGCTAAAACAGCTTGAAAGCAGTAAGGAGTTTTGCGGTGATGAGAAGCTGTATGAAAGTATAGGAAAGCGCCTTTCTTTCGGCTACGAATATGCTCAAGGTATTCCGATTAAATCAAGTTTTCTGTTACTGAATTGAATGCGGATGTGGGTGAAGAACAGCATTGAAATCAACTTGGATGAGCCAATTTCGGTGAGCGGAACACATCGTTGACTAGAGCGGGAAGAGGAACGATTTATCATACGCTGCTGGAATACTGGGATTTTGCCGAAGCCTGCAAGAGAATGCGAAAAGGTGAGGCTGAATTGAAAAGCTATGCGTGTGATTTACTTGCTGCTTTAACGCAAAAAAATATATTATTTGAAGAAGAAGCTAAACTTTGTGAAGAATTTTTCGAAGCGATTTTTGGCTTTCACAATCGGAGATTGGCGAGCGGATGGCAAAGGCAAAAGTTCTAAAAAAAGAAGCATCGTTTATCTTGGACAAGGAAATCGACGGACAAAGTGTCATAGTCCAAGGAACGATTGATAGTTATTTTGAGGATGAAACAGGACTCGATTATTGGATTATAAAACGGAAATCATCAAAATATAGCGGACGATATTTTTGAAAAGCAGATATCAAAAAGCAGATAGAATTGTATAGGAAGCGCTTTCAAATCATTTTGAAAAAGCCGGTATCCGAGGCATATTTGGTTTTTCGGAAGATAAAAAAATATTGAAGATGTGATTGCGCGAGGTAAATATTTAATTTGAAAAGGTTGCAATATGGATATTAAAAGAAAACTACGAACCTAGATTGAGAGAAATAATTTCCTCCATTTCCGGAGCTGATAAAAGCAGCAATTTTGGAAGCTCAGAAGCATATGGACAGCTTAATCAAACCTCTTGGAAGTCTTGGAAAACTTGAAAGTATGGCTATAAAACTGGCAGGAATTACAGGGCAGGTAAAAACAGAGTCGACAAGAAGTGTTCCATTGTAATGGCTGCAGATAACGGAATATGTGCGGAGGGAGTGTCTTGCTCGCACAGGGATATAACATTGATGCAGGCTATAAATATGACGAAGGGCATATGTGGAATGGGAGTTCTTTCAAAAACACGCAAATGCCGACTTGAAGGTTGTAGACATTGGAATAATGCAAGATTATGATTGCGATAAAATTTACAATAGAAAGATAAAGTATGGTACGGATAACTTTGCTAAAGGTCCTGCAATGACATATGATGAAGCTGTGCGCGCAATCATAGTTGGAATAGAAATGGTAAAAATGGCTAAGGATGAGGGTGTAAACCTAATCGGAACAGGCGAGATAGAATTGGAAATACCAGCTCTACCAGTTACGATGTTCATGGCGCTTACGGAAAAATCTGCAGATGAGGCTGTGGGAAAAGGAGGGGCTTACGGAAGAAGCTCTCGCACATAAAAAGAGTTTTAACAGAAGCTATAAAGCTGAATAAACCCGATCCCAATGATCCTATCGATGTAATAGCAAAGTTGGCGGACTTGACATCACGCAGGTCTTGTCGGCTGCTATATCAGGGGGCCGCGTATATGGGCTTCCAATAGTCGTAGACGGGTAATATCCGCACTGGCGGCATTTACGGCAATAAAATTAAAAAGAAGTGCAGGACTTTTTATTTGTTAGCCATAAATCAGCAGAGCCTGTTTACAATTGCTTTTTGAAGATATCGACTTAAAACCTATTCTGGACTTGGAAATGAGGCTTGGAGAGGAACGGGTGCCGTCCCTTGCATTTGATATAATATCCGCAGCTGTTGCAATAATGCGTGAAAATGGCTACTTTTGGCGATATGAATAGAGATGAAACATATAGAGTTGACATTCGTGAATAACCGACTTGCCAAAGTATTGCGTTTTCTGTTAAAATTATATTATCGGGAGGGAATATGGCATTACACATAGTTTTAGTAGAACCGGAGATACCGCCCAATACAGGGAATATAGCGAGGAGCTGTACTGCTACAAATACAGTGCTGCATTTGGTAAAAACCGCTTGGTTGATATAAGCGATAAGCAGCTAAAAAGGGCGGGACTCGATTATTGGAAATTTTTAAAAAGGAAATACATGAAAGTTTAGACGAATTTTTGGAAAAAAATATGGGGATAGACGGTTTTGTTTGCTACAACGAAAGGTACTCATAATTACGCGGATATAAAATATCAAGATGAAGATATGCTTATTTTCGGCAAGGAAACGGCAGGTCTTCGGAGTGGTTTAGAGCAAAATATAGCGATAGATGTATCCGTATACCGATGAGTGAGGATGTAAGACTCAGATCGTTTAACCTTGCAAAATTCTGCTAATATTATTCTTTTCGAGGCGCTTAGGCAATTAAATTTTTCCTAATTTGGAGTAAAAGTCAAATTAGGCTGCAAAAGTATGAAAGGACGAGGAAAGCATGAAATTAGGCTATGAATTAAAAGTTGAACAATCGCAAAACTCGTCATGACACCTGAGTTGATACAGGCAATTCAAATATTACAGTATAATACACAAGAACTGGATGAATTTGTGCAGGAGGAGCTTCTCAAATCCTGTTTTGGAAAAAGCGCCTTTAGATGAGGATGTAAACAGCGAGAACGACAGGCGAGCTGCAGAAACTGAAAATGAGGAAAAACTGGGCGTTACAGGCTGCTCTTGAAGAACAATACGATGATATCAGTTATAAACAACACGACAGTTTTGCAGACAAAAGTAAATTTACATTTGAGCAGTTTGCGGTGTTTGAAGAAACACTGAAAGAACATTTATTGGAGCAGTTAAGACTTGTACAGCTGGGCGCTACCAGTTACAATATCGCAAGTTATATTATCGAATCTTTGGATGACAACGGATATATGACTTTGACGGTCGAGGAACTGATTGAGTATTTCGGCAAGACCGAGGAGAGAATAAAATCTTTGATAAAACTTATTCAGAGTTTCGAACCTGCAGGAGTTGCGGCAAAGGATTTACGGCAATGTTTGAAATTACAATTAAAAACGCAAAGGGTTGCTTACCAAGACCATAAGCATAATCATAACGAGTTATTTGGATGACATAGCGGAGAATCGCTTGAATCAAGTTGCTAGAAAGCTGGGATTAAGTCCGCATGAAGTTCAAAAGGTCAGCGATCTTATCAAAACCCTTGAGCCTAAGCCGGGGAGAGGGATTTGCGAGCAGAAACTGCAACGAAATATGTGGTTGCGGATGTGATACTCGAAAAAAATAGGAGAAGAGTATGAAATAAGGCTCAACGAGGAAACTGTACCGCGACTTATGATAAGCTCATATTATGAAAGAGTACAAAAAAGAGTCGGGGGAGATGCTGAAGTTTCCAATTTCTTAACAAACAGATTAAACTCGGCAGTTTGGCTGATTAAAAAGCATAGAGCAACGAAAAAGCACGATTAAGAAAGTGGCAACGGCAATATTTAATCATCAAAAAATGATAATGGGGTAAAACATCTAAAACCGCTTACACTTAAGCAAATTGCTCAAGATATAGGTATGCACGAATCTACTGTCAACAGGACTGTAAACGGAAAGTATATGCAAAACACCCATGGGAATGTTTGAACTCAAAGTACTTTTCTCAAACGGCGCGCCTGTCAGCAATGAGGACAGTTTGGCTACGGAGGGGATTAAAAGTATAATGCGAGATATAATCGCAAAGGAAAAATCCGAATATGCCATATAGCGACCAGTGCCTTTGCGAACTCCTGAAAGAGCACAGTATTGAAATTTCGCGAAGAACTGTAGCCAAATATAGAGATGAGATGAACATATTGTCCTCATCAAAAAGAAAAGATTTTGACAAAATAAATTTTTTAAACACAATACTAAATTAAGGAGAGCAGAAATGAAGAAAACGGTAAGGGATATAGCTGTTAGCGGAAAAAGGGTACTGGTGCGTTGCGACTTTTAATGTACCTCTAAAGGACGGGGAAATCACGGATGACAAACGAATAAAGGGCAGCTACCTACAATTCAGTATTTGATTGATAACGATGCAAAGGTGATATTGATTTCACATTTGGGACGACCCTAAGGGCGAGTATGATCCGTCTGCAAGCCTTGCACCCTGTTGCAAAAAGGCTATCGGAACTTTTTGGGACAAAAGGTCGAATTTTTCGAGTCTAAGGCGGTTGTTGATTCGAGCGTGCGAGAAAAAAAGTTAACGCTATGAAGCCTAAAGATGTAGCGCTTCTCGAAAATGTAAGATTCAGAAAGAGACCAAAAACGAAAGAAACTTTTTCTGAAGAGCTTGCACTGATAGCTGATATATTTGTAAATGATGCGTTCGGAACGGCGCATCGTGCACGATCTTCAACCGTTGGAGTTACAAGTTTCTTGCCGAGCGTTTCAGGGATTTCTGATAGAAAAAAAGAGTTGGAATTTTTTAGGCTCAAGTCTTGACAATCCTAAAAACCGTTTGTTGCGGTTTTGGGAGGTTCTAAAGTTTCGGATAAGATTTTTGCTGATAGAACGATTGATGGAAAAAGCGGACAGTATTATAATCGGCGGAGGTATGGCATATACTTTCTTAAAAGGCGATAGGAGAGCCTATCGAAATCCATATTGGATGAAGCGAGCTTGGGGCTTGCGGGCGATTTGCTGAAAAAGCTGAAGAAAAAAACATATCAAAATATTATTACCGATAGATACGGTGGCGGCAAGCGAATTTTTCAAACGATGCCGATATTAAAACTGTCGATGCAAAGGATATGCCGGACGATTACATGGGCCTTGATATGGGACCGAAGACCGCAAAAGATGTTTGCAGAAGAAATAAAAATGCGAAAACCGTTCTATGGAACGGACCTATGGAGTGTGTTTGAAATGAAAAATTTTTGAAGCGGGTACACGCGCAGTCGCAAAACAATGCAGGAATGTGGCGGTATCACAGTAATTGGAGGAGGAGATTCTGCGGCGGCAATAGCGCAGTTTGGAATGCAGGAGGGCATTACGCACATATCTACCGGTGGAGGAGCCTCTCTCGAATATTTGGAGGGTAAGCTGCTTCCGGGAGTTGCCGTGCTTTTGAATAAATAAATATTAAGGAGAAGATACAGGTAATGCGATTGATGGTTGCAAATTGGAAGATGCACAAGACCATAAAAAGAGGCGGAAGAGTTCGTTTTTGAGTTCAACAAATTGATTAAACAATATGGACTTAAGGACTGCACTGATATAGCAATCTGCGCACCTTATTTGCAGCTTGCGACTTTGAGGGAAGAGTATCCAAGCGAAGACGGAATAGTTAGAATCAGGGGCATCAGAATATGCATTTTGAAAAGCAAGGCGCTTATACAGGGGAAATATCGGCGGATATGCTTGTAGAACTTGCTATCGACTACTGCATCGTGGGACATTCGAGAGGCGTGAGTATTTCGGCGAAACTGATGAAATGATTGCGAAAAAAAGCTCGATTCTGCGCTTGCGTCAAACATTCGTCCGATATGTGTGTAGGCGAGAACTTAGCGCAAAGAGAGGCGGGAGAAGCGTTTACAGTGGTGGAAAAAAACAGTTGAAAAGCCGATTTATCAAAAATTTCAGCAGAGAATGCGATGCCGTCATTAGTGCGTATGAACCTATATGGGCTATAGGAACGGGCAAAACGGCGACTGCTGATGGGGCTGAAGAAATGTGTAAGTTCATAAGAAACACCGTTAAAGAAATGTTTGATGAAAAAAATATCAGAAAACATAATAATTCAATATGGCGGAAGCGTAAATACGCAAAATGTTAAAGAATTGATGGAAAAAGAAAATATTGACGGGGGACTTATCGGTGGGGCAAGTTTGAAAGCTGACAGCTTTTTATGCTTTGATAAGTTACGCACGAGATAAGGAGTAAAAATGAGTATGCCGTTTATTGAAGATGTTATAGCAAGAGAAGTTTTTGGATTCAAGGGGAATCCGACAGTTGAAGTTGAGATACACTTGGAAGACGGAAGTATGGGGCGTGCGATTGTACCGTCAGGAGCTTCGACAGGGGTTCACGAGGCTTTGGAACTCCGCGACGGAGATAAGAAGAGGTATCTTGGAAAGGGAACTTTTGAAGGCTGTAGAAAATGTGAATACGAAATTGCCGATGCAATTATAGGATACAATGTGTTTGATCAGGTTGGTCTTGATAAGCTCTTAATCGAACTTGACGGCACATATAATAAAGGCAGATTGGGTGCGAACGCGATACTCGGGGTATCGCTGGCAGCAGCCGATGCAGCGGCTAACAGCTTGGGATTGCCGCTATTTCAGTATTTGGGCGGTGTGAATGCGAAGCTGCTGCCTACGCCGATGATGAACATATTAAACGGCGGTTCGCACGCAGACAATACTGTAGATTTTTCAGGAATTTATGGTGATGCGGTTGGAGCTTCCTCTTTTACAGAAGCTGTAAGGATAGGGAGCGGAGGTTTTCCATTCACTCAAAGCGGTACTTAAGGAAAAGGGACTTAGTACTGCTGTTGGCGACGAGGAGGTTTTGCTCCAAATTTGTCGTCAAACGAAGAAGCTATAAAGGTAATACTTGAAGCTGTTAAGAAAGCAGGGTATGAGCGGACAAAGACATCAAATTGGCACTTGATGTTGCTGCAAGTGAGTTTTACGATGAAACAAGCAGAAAATACAAGCTGACAGGGGAAGGTAAAGAAAAGACTGCAGACGAAATGATAGAATATTATGAAAATCTGATTGCAAAATATCCTGTGATTTCAATTGAGGACGGACTTGCTGAGGACGACTGGGCAGGTTGGGCAAAGTTGACTCAAAAGCTCGGCAAAAAAGTCCAACTGGTTGGTGATGATTTATTTGTTACAAATACGGACAGATTGAAGAAAGGAATAGAGCAATCTGTTGCAAATTCAATATTGATAAAGGTAAATCAGATAGGAACCGTTACAGAAACACTTGATGCAATAGAAATGGCGAAAAAGCGGGGTATACGGCGATAGTATCTCATCGAAGCGGCGAGAGCGAGGATGTTACAATTGCAGATTTAGCTGTAGCTGTGAATGCAGGGCAAATCAAAACAGGTTCACTTTCCAGAACAGACAGAATCGCGAAGTACAATCAGCTTTTGAGAATAGATGAACTTTTGGGAGATACCGCGATATATGCAGGTACGGATGCATTCTACAATTTGAGTAAGTAAAAAGTTTTAGTGGAGAATTTCTAAAAACTTTGAAACTCGATATCTTTTGTGGTATCATTAAGCGGTTAGACTTAAGAGGAGGTGAACATATGAAAACAGGGCTCATGGTTCTTCTTGCGATTGCAAGTATAATATTGATTGCCAGTGTACTTTTTACAGTCCGGAAACAGCGCAGGACTTTCGGGTTCAATCGGCGGTGGAGCTGAACAGCTTTTCGGTAAGAAAAAAAGTAAGGGTTACGAGGCTGTATTGAACAAAATAACTACAGCAGCCGCAGTTTGTTTTTATCGTTATATCTTTGGCTCTCTGTAGCTATGGAGTAGGCGATAATCAGGGTTAACTATATAATAGGTTAGAAATAATCGTTGTTATATAAATTTAAATAGCACGAGCGTTGTTCTTGTGCACAAAAATAGGAGGAATTATATGGAATCACAGATTCAGCTGCTGATATATCTTGTCCCTGCTTGTGCGGCACTTGCACTTATAGTGGCATATGCACTTGCAAAGTGGATAAAGTAATGTCGATAGCAGCAACGAAAAGAATGAAGAAATCAGGTTATATTCACGAAGGTGCTATGGCGTTTTTGAAGCGTGAATACAAGACAATGGTTTTCGTAATAGTAGCATTATTTTTTTACTAATCGGTATAGGAATTGGAAACTGGATAACAGCAGTTATGTATTTGGTAGGAGCACTATTATCCGTACTTGCAGGATATTTCGGTATGGCTGTTGCTACAAAAGGAAATGTTAGAACTGCAAATGCTGCTATGGAATCCGGAATGGTAAAAAGCTCTCAAGGTAGCTTTCAGATCAGGTGCTGTAATGGGACTTTGTGTTACAGGACTTGGACTTTTAGGTCTTGGAATAGTGTTTGTAATCATGGGAATCGAAGCGGATAAGGTAATCACAGGATTTTTCTCTTGGAGCTTCTTCTATGGCACTTTTCGGTCGTGTAGGGTGGCGGTATATATACTAAGGCTGCCGATGTAGGAGCTGACCTTGTAGGTAAAGTTGAGGCGGGAATCCCTGAGGACGATCCTAGAAACCCTGCTGTAATCAGCAGACAATGTAGGCGATAACGTGGGAGATGTAGCAGGTATGGGTTCCGACCTTTTCGAGATCATATGTAGGCTCTATAGTTTCTGCTATCATTCTTGCAGTAATCATTCCGACAGTTGTACCTACAATCGGTTCCGAGTTTGCACTCGATCCTTTGATGGGTTCTGTGTTCCCGCTTGTACTTTCAGCTGTAGGTATACTTGCTTCAATCATAGGAATTATGTTTGTTCGCGGAAGCGAGGGTGGAAACCCTGCTAATGCTCTAAATGCAGGTACTTATGTAAGCGGAATTATAGTTATCATAGCTTCGTTTGTTTTGAGTAAAGCTATGCTTGGTACTTCACAACCCTGCGATTGCTATTATTGCAGGACTTGTAGTAGGTCTTGCAATCGGAAAGATAACAGAGGTTTATACTTCCGGAGATTATAAACATGTACAGAAGATTGCCGAGCAGTCGCAAACAGGAGCTGCTACAACAATCATTTCAGGACTTGGCGTTGGTATGATGTCAACTTTGTGGCCATTGTATTTGTAGCTGTTGGAATTTTGCTTGCAAATGCATTTGCAGGGCTATACGGTATAACACTTGCTGCAGTTGGTATGCTTTCAACTACAGCTATGACAGTTGCTGTTGATGCTTACGGTCCTGTATCCGACAATGCAGGCGGAATCGCAGAAATGTGCGAACTCCCCTCACGAAGTAAGAGAGAGTACAGATAAGCTGGATGCAGTTGGTAACACTACAGCGGCTGTAGGTAAAGGATTTGCTATCGGTTCTGCGGCTTTGACAGCGCTTGCACTATTTGCTTCATATTCGCAAGTTGCAAGATTAGAGCAGATTAACTTGCTGGATCACTTGTAATTGCAGGTCTTTTTATAGGAGCTGTAGCTTCCGTTCATGTTCTCTGCTATGACTATGAATTCAGTAGGTAAGGCAGCTAACGATATGATTGAAGAAGTTAGAAGACAGTTCAGAGAAGACAAGGGTATCATGGAAGGAACTTCTAAACCTGATTATGCAAGATGCGTTGATATTTCAACAAAAGCGGCTCTTAAAAGAAATGGTTGCACGGGACTTCTTTGCTATTGCGGCACCTCTGTTCGTAGGTATAGTTTTGGGTACTGAAGCTCTTGGAGGAATGCTTGCAGGAGCACTTTCAGCAGGTGTACTTTTTAGCTATCATGATGGCTAACGCAGGCGGAGCATGGGATAATGCTAAAGAAATATATCGAAGAGGGACACTACGGCGGAAAAGGTTCCGAACCTCACAAAAGCTGCGGTAGTTGGAGATACTGTAGGAGATCCGTTCAAAGATACATCAGGTCCTTCAATTAACATTTTGATTAAGCTGATGACTATAGTAGCAGTAGTATTTGCACCGCTGTTTGTATCAATCGGCGGATTGCTGAGTTTTAAAAAATTAAATTATAAATATTCTTCAGGGCAGGGTGAGATTCCCGACCGGTGGTATGAGTCCACGAGCGCAAGCTGATCCGGTGAGATTCGGAACCGACAGTATAGTCTGGATGGGAGAAGAAAAGTTTTTGGTAGAAAAAGACGGTTTGCGTATGCTAATACTTTTTAAACCTTAAAAATAAAGGCCTTGGAAGAAATTTCAAGGCTTTTTAAAATCCCACTAGTTTCGAGTTAATAAAAATTATATAGCAAGGAGGTGAAATGTTTGTTTAACAAGGAAGATGAGAATTTTTATGCGCATGGCGTTTAATCTCGCAAAGAAAGGCATTGGAAGAACCAAAAAGCAACCCGCTAGTTGGTGCAGTAATTGTTAAAGACAGGAAAGTAATAGGCAAGGGCTATCATCGACAATTTGGAATGGCGCACGCCGAAGTAGAAGCGTTCAATTCGATTAAAAACAAAGATGCAAGAGGGCAACTATGTATGTAACTTTGGAACCTTGTTGCCATTATGGAAAAAAACACCTCCGTGCAGTGAACGAGTAATAAAGAAAGGTATTTCGAGGTTGGTAATCATGGTTGGATCCAAACCCGCTGGTAGCAGGAAAAAGGTGCCGAGCAGATAAAAAGCGGGCATAGAGGTGGAAATAGGGCTTTTGGGGGCAAGACACAGGCAGCTGAATGAAAAGTATATATACTACATTAAAAATAAAATGCCGTTTGTACTTATGAAATCCGCCACTACGCTTGACGGCAAAAATAGCTACATATGAGGAAATTCAAAGTGGATAACTTCGGAAAAAGCAGGAGCTTTACAAGAAAACTGCGCGGGGAATTTCAAGGGATAATGGTTGGAATAAATACGGTGATTGCCGATAACCCTATGCTGACTACAAGGATAAAAAGGTGCAGAAGATCCAATCAAAATTGTAGTTGATTCCACATTGAAAATACCTATTGATTCATATATGGTCCAAAATGCGTACAAGGAACCGTTGATAATAATGACATCGCAAAATAACGACAAAGCTAAGCGAGCACAGCTTGAAGGACTCGGTGCGACAATACTTGAACTTCCTATGAGGGGCGAAAAGCTGGATTTAACTTTCGGTATGAAGAAATTGGCTGAGCAAGGAATCAGCTCTATACTTCTTGAAGGTGGAGGCAATTTGAATTTTGAAATGCTCAAAAATGGACTTGTCAACAAATGTATGTTTGTGTTTGCACCTAAGATATTCGGTGGCGACAGCGCAAAGACATCGGTGGAGGGTATAGGTTTTTGCTGAAATAGCGGATGCCGTAAAATTAACTGATATCCAAACGAAAACGATAGGCTCGGATGTAGTTCTTACCGCGTATGTAGAAGGAAAAGGGGAAATGTAATGTTTACAGGTCTTACAGAAGAAATAGGGACAATATCCGAAATTAGAAAATCAAATTCAAAGTATGGTTTTGGGAATAACTGCAAAAGGTTTTGGAAAAATACAAAACTTGGCGACAGTATAGCGGTAAACGGGGTTTGCCTTACCGTTACAAGGCTTGCAAAAAACAGTTTTTTTGCAGATGTTATGCCGCAGACATTTGAACTTAGCAATTTGAAATATTTAAAACTAAATTCTTCGGTAAATTTGGAAAGAGCGTTGCAACTTTCGGACAGACTTGGAGGACATATTGTGCAAGGTCATGTCGACGCCACAGGGCGCGTTCTTTCGAAGACGAATGTTGAAAACGCTCAAATAGTAGAAATAAGCATCGAACCGAAAAACAGGGAAATATGTGCTCGAGCACGGTTCTATAAAGTGTGGACGGAACAAGCCTTACAGTATCGAGAAAAAGAAAACGGAAAGTTTTTGTGTATCGCTGATACCGACAACTCGTGCGGAAGCTACACTTTCGGATAAGAAAAATTGGAGAATATGTGAATCTTGAATTTGATGTAATAGGTAAATATGTGGAGAATATGCTCAAGCAAAAAGCCCAAAGAGCAAAATTACAGAGCAGTATTTGATAGAAAACGGATTTTAGAGGAGGAATATGTCAAAATTTAATACTATCGAAGAAGCACTTGAGGACATCAAGGCAGGCAAAATAGTGCTGGTTACGGACGATGAAGACAGAGAAAATGAGGAGACTTTATATGTGCGGCGGAGTACGCAAGCGAAAATTTAAATTTTTATGGCTACATACGGTAAAGGACTCATATGTATGCCTATAAGCGAAGAAATTGCAAGAAGACTTAAGTTGGAACAGATGGTCCCAAAACAATACGGATAATCATGAAACAGCTTTTACGGTTTCAATCGACCACATTGATACTACTACGGGAATATCGGCGTTTGAGCGTTCTACTACTGCGATGAAAATTGGCTGACGAAAATTCAAAGCCGGAAGATTTCAGAAGACCGGGACATATGTTTCCACTTGTAGCAAAAAAAGGAGGAGTTCTGATTAGAAACGGGCATACAGAGGCAACAGTGGACTTGATGAGATTTGCAGGCCTTAAAGAATGCGGTATTTGCTGCGAAATAATGGGAGATGACGGTAATATGTTAAGGCAAAAGGACTTATTCCCGCTTGCAGAAAAAAATTCAATATGAAAATTATCAGCATTACCGACTTGCAAAATTACAAAAGAAAGAAAGAAGTGCTTATAAGTAGGGAGGCCGATGTTTCGATGCCTACAAAATATGGGGAATTTAGAGCGGTAGGATATGTAAATAAGCTGAACGGAGAGCATCATGTGGCGCTTGTAAAGGGAGATATAGGAGATGGCAAAAATGTGCTTGTTAGAGTACATAGCGAGTGTCTCACGGGGGATTGTTTCGGTTCTCTCAGATGTGATTGCGGACAGCAATTTGCAGAAGCTATGAAAATGGTTGAAAAAGAGGGCAGAGGAATAGTGCTTTACATGAGACAGGAAGGTCGTGGAATAGGACTTATAAACAAGTTGAAAGCCTACGAGCTTCAGGATAGCGGATACGATACCGTTGAGGCAAATATCAAGCTAGGATATCCGGACGATTTGAAGAGTATTCCATAGGAGCGCAAATATTAGCAGATTTGGGTGTAAAAGGAGATTTGCTTAATCACAAATAATCCTGCAAAAGTTTACGGCTTGAAAGGCTTCAGTATGGAGAGTTGTTAAGAAGTGCCTGTTGAAATAACACCAAACGATGTTGATAGATTTTTATCTGAAAACGAAAAAGAAAAATGCAGCATATATTGGAGCAAGTTTAAAATAAAGGCTAATGCTGATATAGATTATTAAAAAGCGAATAATAAAATTGGAGGGAAAAATGAGAGTTGTTGAAGGAAATTTAGTGTCAAAAGGTAAAAATATGCTATAATTGTTAGTAGGTTCAATGAATTTATAAATTCAAAACTCTTGTCGGGCGCAGTGGATCACTAACAAGACACGGAGCTACCGATGATGAAATAACTGTTTATTGGGTACCGAGCGTTTGAAATACCTGTACTTGCAAATAAACTTGCACATATGGACGAGTTTTTCAGCTGTGATATGCCTAGGGGCGGTTATTCGAGGGCTACTACGCATTACGAGATGGTTTCTGGAAGTTACAAAGGGAATTGCACAAATTTCTTTAAAGACAGGTAAAACCCAGTAATGTTGGTGTGCTCACGACTGAAAATATTGAGCAGGCAATCGAAAGAGCGGGAACAAAGGCGGGAAATAAAGGCTATGAAGCGGCTATGGCGGCTATAGAAATGGCGAATTTACTTGAAAATTGCTAATTTAATAGTAAAAAGGAGGCAACTTATGAAGTTTATAGTTGAGGACAAATTTTTGGGATGTTTTTCCAAATGTAAAGATTGGAATAATTACAGCAAAAGGAATAGATAACAAATCTACGCTTGGAGATGTAAAAATACAAGCTGATGCTCAAAGATGCAGAGGAGAAGGCTTTAGCGCATGTACCGAGCAATGATTTCTCTTCAAATCCTGTAATTAAAGTTTGGAGAGAGCTTTCCAAAAATTCAAAAACTAGGCGTAAGGGCGTCGATGAAAGCACTCCTAAAAAGAGTGGATAAGGGTGATCATATAGGGAGCATCAATCCGCTTGTAGATATATACAATTCAATTTCGCTAAAATATGCGATGCCTTGCGGCGGCGAAGATATGGACAAGTTTGTAGGGAGATATTAAGCTGACTAAAGCAAACGGTGATGAAGATTTCATAACGCTGGGTTCGGAGAAAGCGCTCCTCCTTATCCTGAAGAAATCGTATATAAGGACGATGCAGGGCTATATGTCGTTGTTGGAATTGAGAGAAGCGGAAAGAACTATGCTTACAGAGGATACAACGAATGCGTTTTTGTGTATCGAGGCTTATAGATTTGAGCAGAGAGGCTGAATTTAACGAGGCTTTGAAAGAACTTGCAGGTCTGGTTTCCGAACATATAGGTGGCGAAATAAAAATACAGATTTTAGATAAAGATAACAAAGAAGCCGAGATAATGTAAGAAGCTGAAATTTAGTGCGTGTAGTGCCTGTTATAGGAGGAGTAATGAAGTATATAAGAAAATAACAGTAATATTCCTTATAGTTTGCATGACAGCAGAATTATTGAAATGCGATTTGAGGATAGGGGTACTTACTTTTAAACTTGATCAGGTGTTTGAATATACGGATGACGGCGAGATTAGCCACCCTGCAGAAATTTGCTTTACGGATGTGGACCTAGATGACTGTTATGTAAGTGTATTCGACAGGACTTTGTCTGAGGGCGAATTTAAGGAGAACGCTACTCAATTAAAGGCTTACATTAGAAAAGTTCAAAAGGCGCAGAATTTGAGATATTGACTGAAGGATATAACGGCTACGATAAAGAGTTTTTGTCGGCTGGATATGGAATAAGGACAGTATAGTATCAGGGTTTATCAGTATTTGGACACAGGAGATATGATTTACAATATCGGATGATGCGTATAAAAAGTGGTGATTTATATCAATCACCACTTTTTTTATAAAGATATAGTTTTTGCCATATGCGCAAGAGTTCTTACGAGCTGCGCAACATAGCTTGCCTCGTTATCGTACCAAGAAACAACACGAGCGTGGTATGCGTTTCCATCGAGGTTTGCTTACCATAGTTTGGTGGCGTCGAATAACGAGCCGAAAGCCATACCGATTATATCGGACGAAACGATTTCTTCTTCCGTATATCCGAATGAAGCGTTTGCGGCATCAAACATAGCTTTGTTGATATTTTCGACAGTAATTTCCGTATCGCTGTGAACTACAGCTTCAAGCATTGTGAGAGAACCGGAAGGAACAGGCACTCTTTGAGCTGAACCTGTCAATTTGCCGGCAAGCTCAGGTATTACAAGACCGATTGCTTTTGCTGCACCGGTGCTGTTTGGAACTATGTTTTATTGCTGCAGCTCTGGCTCTTCGCAAGTCATTCTTTCTGTGAGGACCGTCCAAAACCATTTGATCGCCTGTATAAGCGTGAATTGTGTAAAGCATGAAACGGATTCAATTTTTGAAAAATCATTTAGGGTTTTGCCATAGGCGCAAGGCAGTTTGTAGTGCACGAAGCGGCTGAAACTATCTTGTCGTCTGCAGTCAAGGTTTCGTGGTTGACATTGTATACAATGGTAGGAAGGTCGTTTTCCAGCAGGCGCTGAAATTAAAACTCGCTTTGCACCAGCTTTTTAAATGAGCTGCCGCTTTGTCTTTTTGATGCAAAGAATCCGCTGCATTCAAGTACGACATCAACATCAAGATCTCCCCATGGAAGATTGCTTGGATCAGGCTCGGAAAACAATTTAATTTCAGTTCCCGAAATTTTTCAGTTTGCCGTCGGCAGCTTCTATTTCGTACTTATTTGTATCTGCCTTGCATACTGTCATATTTCAGTAGGTGAGCCAGCATTTCAGGCTGCGCCAAGTCATTTATAGCAACGATTGTAAAGTTCGGCATATCAAACAATTCTCTGAATGAAAGCCTTCGATTCTACCGAATCCGTTAATTGCGATTTTAATTTTTCTCCATTTTTCCTCCCTTGGTTTTGTAAAATTTTCTCGCATGATTGAGTTTTGCATATGCTCTTCCATGGCAATTTTAGCAGAAGCTGTATCTTTGCTCAAAAAGGCATTAAAAGATTTTCCTGTGTTCTTCGAGCAATGTTTTTAGATGTTCTCCAGTGTATGTTTTGTTTGCATTATAATATTTGGCATACACTTGATAAGGGAGAGCACCTTGGATAGCATATAGTTGTGAGAAGCATCGTAAATCAGTTTATGGAAAGTCATATTTATACTGAGCATTTTCTCAACATCACCTTTTTGTGTGTAAAATTCCATAAATTCAAAGGTTTCCGTAAGGTCGGAAAGCTCTTCGTCTGTGATACGCAGCACTGCCCACTCGACAGCTTTCACCTCGTACATAGTACGCAGGATTTGCATATCGAAAAAGTCCTGCTCGGAAAATCCGTGCACGAATGCACCACGATTTGGAATTAAATCTACAAGTCCGTCGTCTGCTAATTTTTTTATTGCATCTCGCACAGGAGTTCTGCTTACATTATATTTATCACAAATTTCTTGCTCTGTCAATTTATTTCCTTTTTAATTTACCAAGGAGGATATCGCGTTGCAATTTTTCGAATAATGTGATGCCGATTGATTGATTTTTCTACTATCGAACTGTTTATTTGGAATTTGAGCATGAATCTCTCCTAAAAATTTGCAATGACCGAATTGGCGAAATCTTCGGCGGTGTTACCGTTTGTATTTCCGGTCATATTCATTTGATTGGTTGCAGCTATCAATGCTTTTTAATTTGTCAGCTTTTTCGTAAAAACCGATATGTCTGAGGAGCATTTCGGCTGCATTTATGATGCTGGCAGGATTGGCGTACTTTGATGTACCGTCTGCTACCATTCGCGGTGCTGAACCGTGGATTGCTTCAAACATAGCGTACTTAGCGCCTATATTAGCGCTTCCGGCGGTACCTACACCGCCTTGAATTTGAGCGACTTTCATCGGTTATTATATCGCCGTACAGATTCGGCAATATGAATACATTAAAGTTGGAGCGTAAATCGTCATTTGCGAGATTTGCCGCCATTATATCTATGTACCATGAGTCGGTTTTTTATATCCGGATACGATTTAGATACTTCCTCGCATATTTCAGAGGAATTTGCCGTCAGTTTTTAATGATATTAGCTTTTTGTAACGATTGATACATTGAGGTTGCCGCTATTTTTGAGCATAATCAAAAGGCTATTTTTAGCGATTCTGCGAGTTCCGGCATCTGTTGTAACTTTGAAAGTCCATTGCAAGTTGTGAAGTATATCTATGCCGCAACTTCCAGAGGGTATTCTCCCTCAGTGTTTTTCTCTAAAGAAAGTCCAGTTTATATTCTTTTTCGGGAATGTTTACGGGACGAACATTTGCGAACAAGTCAAGTTCTCTGCGTAGTGCAACATTGGCGCTTTCTATGTTTGGCAAGTTGTCTTGCTTGGAGTTGTAGTAGGGCCTTTTTAGCAGAACATCGCAAGTTAGGATTTCTTTTAGAACATCGTCAGGAACAGCTTGCATCTTTGCAATCCGGTTTTCGAGATGAGCCCGCAAATAGGGTTTTAAAATGATTTTTTGCTTGCTATTTCATCGGCGAGAAGATTGTTCAAAACCCGCATAGCTTGAGCCATTATAATCGGACCTATACCGTCGCCGTCTATTAACCCGATAGTTATATTTTTGTCTTTTGAGAATTTGTAAATTCTTCTCCTGATTCGAGACGCGCATCTATTTGCGCACGCACGAGTTTTGGAAAAAAAGACTCTAAAACTTGAGAATCTATTCCGTTAAAAGTTTGCATATTATATCCTTTCTGCGATTAAGCGTTGATTAAGTTGATTTTTGCCGCCTGCAAGGAGAATTTTTATCTCCTTTTTGAAAAATTAGGAATACACCTGTATGCTTTTTCCGCTTCGTGAATTTTGAACCAAAATTAAGTTTTTCGGTTTCAGAATTTGAAACTTGTGTTACGGCATCGCTTATTGTAAGTTCGTCGCCAATTTCAAAAATCGTCGTAATCCGCAGGATTTTCAAAAAGTCAGCGAAGTATGCCGCTATTTATTAAATTTGATCGATGTATGCGAGCAAAAGGATTTTGCTATTATGAATTTAATTCCTAAATAAAGCGGAACAAGCGCAGCGATGTTCGCAGCTGCTTCCCTGTCCGTAATTTTCTCCACCGATTATAGCGCAATTTTTGCAGCAAGGCAGCGACTTGAAATTCACTGTCAATTTTTCGAAACAATAATTTGCAAGATGCGGTATGTTGGAACGATACGGCAGTAACCTTGAATCTGACGGCATGATGTCGTCTGTGGTTATATTGTTACCGGCTTTTAGTGTAACGGTCGCCTTTAATGTGCCCGAAAGGGCGGTATTTCTAGGGAACGGTTTAATGTTAGGTCCCATTTCAATGGATATGTCATCGCTCTCCTGTTATCAGGATAAACTATGAAATTATCGTTCTTTACAAAAAGAGGTATCGTCTATTTCCGGTAGAGTTTCTCCTGAAGTCATGCCGTCGGTTAGGACTCCTGTAACGGCAGATATAGCCGCGGTTTCAGGGCTCACAAGAAAAAAACTTTGGCATCGAGGGTACCGCTTCTGCCTTTGAAATTTCAGTTAAAGGTCCTAAGAGATACTGCGCCGGATTTTGGTGATTGTCCCATTCCTATACACGGTCCGCAAGCGTTTTCTATGATTCTGGCACCGGCATCAATCATAGCGGAGAGTGCACCGTTTTGTGCGAGTTTAGAAAGAATTTTTTCGGAACCGGGTGATATTACAAGGCTAACATCCGGATGGACTTTTTGTCTTTTCAGAATGTGGTATACTTTCGATCAGGTCGCTGTAAGACGAATTTGTGCAGCTGCCGATTGCTACTTGAGTCAACCTTGATTTTTGCCTATATTACAAATAGTATCGACATTGTCGAGGGCTGTGCGGCATAGCGGCAAGCGGAGTGAGTTCTGAAAGATTGATTTCGAGAGTTTCGTCGTAAACGGCATCAAAATCTGCAGAAATTTCCTGAAAGTCTTCTTCACGACCTTGATTTTTAAAGATAAATACGGGTGTTGTCATCGCTTGGGAATATGGATGTAGTAGCGCCAAGCTCGGCACCCATATTGGTGATAGTGGCTCTGTCCGTAACTGATAGGGATTTAACACCGTCTCCCGTGTATTCGACTATTTTGCCTACGCCGCCTTTTTACTGTTGGGTGCGAAAGCACACAAAGAATCACATCCTTTGCAGAAACCCAAGGTCGTAATTTTTCCTGTCAGCTTGACATTTAAAACTTTCGGAACAATTAGAGAATATTCGCCTGTTGCCATAGCAGTGGCAACATCAAGTCCGCCTGCACCGATTGCAATCATACCAAGACCGCCACCTGTCGGGGTATGGCTGTCGGAGCCGAGCAAAAGTTTTTCGGGCTTTCCGTAGTTTTCAAGATGAAGCTGGTGGCAAATACCGTTTCGGGCTTTGAAAACAGTATACCGTGCCTTTGAGCTACACTTTTGATAAATGCGTGATCGTCGGCGTTTTCAAACCCCTGTTTTGCAATGTGTTGTGAGTCAATATATGCTACGGACAGTTCTGTTTTAACTTTTTCGATGTCCATAGCCTCCAGCTGTAAAGTAAACCATAGTTCGGTTGAATCTTGAGTTAGAGTCTGGTCAATTTTGATTGTAATTTCATTGCCTGCCTTAAGTTCACCGCTTATAAGATGGGTTTTTCAAGTATTTTGTACGCTAATGTTTTTCCCATAAGTCACCTCTTTGTATATTTGTATACAATTATACAATTCTGCATGTGCTATGTCAATAATAAAATCGATAATTTAGCGCAATATCAGGGAGATAACTTGTAAAAAGGGATTGTGATATAATGTGCTACGAGTTAATCAAGACATTTCATCACATTTTACCGCTGCTTAATTTTAAAATTTAAAAATGTGATATAATGCGCCCGAGTTAATCAAAGCATTCAATCACATTTACAGCCGATTTTAAATATATAATCGAAAATGTGATATAATGTACACAAGTTAAGCAAGACATTTCATCATATCCTACCTATATTTTGTTAAATCAAAGGATATGATATACTGTCCGTAGGGGGCTGAAATTTCTTTTTAATCTTGCAATTTCAGCTTGTAAAAAGTGTATGGGTATAAGTGAGCGTTATGGAAAGTAAGGCGGTTTACGATTCGGAAATCAGGAAAATTGAAGTACTTGCGATGAAGACGGTGTAACCTTATTGCAATCGTACAGGATGCGAGTAAGAACTACGAGAAAAACTGCGATGACGGACGAGGTTTATGAGCAAATCAACGAATACTTAAAACGGAAGAAGGCGAAGATTTGATTTTAAATATAAGTTAATCGGTACTCAGTTTCAGCGGAAAGTATGGGAAGAATTAACGAAGATACCTTATGGTGAAACGCGCTCATACAAAAGATATAGCGGAGGCGATTGAAAGTCCTGGTGCTGCACGGGCAGTTGGTATGGCTAATAATAAAAATCCTATTATGATTGCAGTGCCTTGTCATCGTGTGATTGGAGCGGACGGCAAGATGGTAGGATATGCAGCGGGACTTGCTGTTAAAAGCCACCTCTTAAAAGCTGGAAGCGGATAACAAATAAACATGAGCAATTTTCGAAAATAAGCGAGGAAGATAATAAAAAGAGCTGACAGAAAAATACTTGACAGCTCTTTTTATTGATAAAAATAGCACAGTATTAATTTTAGACGAAGATAGGAATTGGGTGGTATTGTGTCAAAAGGATTTTTGTAAAGCTCAGCATTTTATACGATTTTTATGAAAAACCTTCTAACACAAAAACAGAGGGATGTATTTTCTCTTTATTATAGTGAAAATATGTCGCTTTCTGAAATAACTGAAGAATTTCATATCTCAAGACAAGCGGTTCACGATACTTTAAAAATGCGGAAAGCGTTTTGGGAGAGTACGAGAAAGCACTTGGTCTTATAGCAAAAGCACAAAAGCGAGAACTTCTATCTAAAAAGGCAGTCGGTCTGGTAGATGAATGTTTGCAAAATGCGAAAGGAAGCGAAGACGAGAAGAGTTTAATTGAGCTTAAAGCGACGATTGAGGCAATGGAGAGTTAGGAGGTCACATGGCATTTGAAAGTTTGTCGGACAAATTACAAGGCGTTTTAAAAAGATAAAAAGGAAAAGCCGTACTTTCTGAAGCTGATATTGATGAGGGCAATGCGTGAAGTCAAGTTGGCGTTGCTTGAGGCGGATGTAAACTTCAAGGTTGTTAAGACATTCGTTGCAAATGTAAAGGAAAAAAAGGCACTTGGTAGCGATGTTCTTGAGAGTTTGACACCTGCACAGCAGGTAATCAAAATTGTAAACGATGAGCTGACGGCTTTACTTGGCGGCTCTGCAAGTAAACTCACATATTCACCTAGAGGGTTTACGGTTTTATTGATGGCGGGACTTCAAGGTAGCGGTAAAACTACATCGTGTGGAAAACTCGCCGTATATCTTAGAAAAAACGGCAAGAACCCGATGCTTTGCGCATGCGACGTTTACAGACCTGCGGCTATAGATCAGCTGGAAATTGTCGGCAAAACGATAGGCGTACCCGTATTTACGATGAGGGAGTCAAAATAAAGCCTGCAGAAATTGCACAGGCGGCTGTCGAGGATGCTCAAAGGCGAGGTTATGATGTTCTCATAGTCGATACGGCAGGACGATTGCATATAGACGAAGAGCTGATGCAAGAGCTTGAGCTTATTAAAAAGCTGTTAAGCCGCATGAAATACTGCTCGTTGTGGATGCGATGACGGGACAGGATGCAGTGAATACAGCTTCGGGGTTTGACGAAAGACTGGGAATAGACGGCGTTATCATTACAAAGCTGGACGGCGATGCAAGAGGCGGAGCGGCATTATCGGTAAAAACAGGTAACCGGCAAAACCTATTAAATTTGTCGGTATGGGAGAAAAAGCTCGACGCACTCGAACCGTTCTATCCGGATAGAATAGCAAGTCGAATACTCGGTATGGGAGATATGCTTTCCCTAATTGAAAAAGCGCAGGAAACTTTTGATGATGAGCAAGCGGAAGAACTTGAAAAGAAGTTAAAGAAAAATGAATTTACGCTTGATGACTTTTTAGCTCAAATGGGGCAAAATCAAAAATGGGCGGTCTTGCGAAAATTTTTGAACTGCTTCGGGTGTAATGCGGGATGTTGACAAAAAGGCGATGAAAGATGTAAACATTGAGGAAGGTCAAAAAGGAGTTTGCTGTAATGGAAGCTATTATACTTTCTATGACACCGACGGAAAGAAAAACCCGTCTATACTTAATGCGAGCAGGAGAAAGAGAATTTCACAAGGTTCGGACAGCCGGTCAGCAAGATAAACAGTATGATGAAAAAAGTACGATGAAGACAAAAACTTATGAAATCCGTTGCAAACGGCAAGGCGTTTAAGAATAATAAAATGTTTCGTGGTTTTTAAATTCAGCACTTGAGTTTAGATATATAAAAAGAAAAATTGGAGGAATTTTTAAAATGGTAAAAATTAGATTAAAAGAGATTGGGAGCTAACAAAAAACCTTTCTAGAGAGTTGTGAGTTGCAGATCAGAGCTTCAAGAAACGGTAGATTTATTGACGAAATCGGTACTTACGATCCGCTTACAGATCCGGCACTATTAAAATCGACGCTGAAAAGGCTAAAAATGGATGCAAAACGGCGCACAACCTACACCGACAGTTAGAGCAATCATGAAAAAGGCAGGCATATTACAGTAAGAAAGAAACGGAGAATTACATGAAAGGACTTGTAGAGGTTATCGCAAAAGCTCTGGTTGACAATCCGGATGCCGTTGTTGTTGAGGAAACGGAAAAGGATGACAGCACTGTAATAGTAATTGGGTTGCAGAATCCGATATGGGCAAGGTGATAGGAAAACAAGGCAGAATTGCAAAGGCTCTGCGCACTGTCGTAAGAGCAGCTGCGATAAAAAGAAAAATAAAGAGTTATCGTTGATATACTTCAGTAGTTTGTTAAATGGAAGAGGGGTTTTTGCGCCCCTCTTATTTAGTATTATAAGTTCAGTTGCTTTGAGCTTTTGAGAGTTTGTAATATAATAAACGGTAGGGAATAGCGGTGTTGGAAAAGATAGAGATAGGTAAAATCGTAAGTGCTGTTGGAATAGGCGGCGAGGTAAAGGTTTACAATTATTCGGACTACAAAGAAAGATTTTTCGGAATTACAATATATTTATTTACATGGAAGTGATGAAAAAGTAAAGATAATATCAGCAAGGTATATGAAAAAAATATGCCGATTTTTGAAGCTGTACGGAGTATACGACAGAAATAAGGCGCAGTCGCTTAGAAACACTGCAATTTACATAGATAGCAGCCAGCAGAGCTCCCTGAAGATACGTATTATATAAAAGATATGATAGGAATGGCTGTAAGGACAACGGCAGGTGAACCTATAGGTATTCTGTCGGACGTAATCAAAGGGGCGGCTCAGGATCTATATGAAGTTAAAATGGAAAAACGGAAAGACAATTTTAATCCCTGCAGTTGGAGAGTTTATCAAAACATAAGTTTGGACGAAAAAACAATAGAGGTCGAGCTTATAGAGGGACTTATAGACTTATGAAAATAAAAGATTTTAACGCTTTTTCGGAGATGTTTCCAAATGTTTTTAAAAACAGTATACTGGGAAGAGCTGAGAAGAATAATATTATAAATTTGAGTTTATAAATATCAGAGATTACAGTATGAGGCAATTACAAAAAGGTTGACGATTATCCGTTCGGTGGCGGAAACGGTATAGTAATGATGCCAAGGCCCGTTACAGATGCGCTAATAGCGGCAGGAGCAGAGAAGGAAATGTAGTTTACATGTCGCCGCGCGGCAAAAAAAGTCTCAAAGTTTGCTTCGTGAGTTGCAGATAAAGACGAATTGACTATATTGTGCGGGCATTACGAGGGTGTTGATCAGAGGATTATCGATTATTGGCAAATGCAGGAAGTTTCGATAGGAGATTATGTATTGACAGGCGGAGAATTGCCCGGCTATGGTGTTTATAGACGCTTTTGGCACGCCTGTTGCGGGACGTTTACCGAAAGAAGGAGCTTCGACCGAGGTCGATATGTTCAGGTCTGCTCGAGTATCCGCAATACACAAAACCTCGAGAATTTGAGGGAATATGCGTACGGAAGTGTTACTTAACGGAAACCATAAATTGATAGAATTGTGGAAATTCGAGGAAGCACTGAAAAATCACGAAGGAGCGTAGACGGATTTTATTTGCGACATATATCGAAAAATAAGAAAAAAATTTTACAAAAAAGATGAAATAAAAAAATAGTAAATAATCTTGTAAAATGATATTAAAAAATTGTAAAAATATAGGGGCATATTGTGAAAAAGAAGTGTTAAATTTATAATTTCATATATTGTTTTGTTAGTAGTACTGGCAGGGATAATACAGGCATATTCGCATTTTTCGGGGCTCTTGTGCAAACGGAAGTGCTAAAAATATCGAGACTATGGAGATAGCTGACAATGTGGGATTGTTATTTTTGCAAGAGATGAGATTGTGCATGTGGCTCCGTCAGAGGGACAGATAAATTACTATATGAATGACGGCACTAAAATCCGAAAGGATCGGCTGTACTTGCCATATCAATTCATCAAAAATCTTCGGATGAAGAACGCGGAAAAATACGACGATATTATGAAGCGTTTGCTTGCAGCAAATACGACCTAAATTCCCTACATCGGACATAAACGGTTGCGTGAGTTATTATATAGACGGATACGAAAATTATTTTAATCCGGCAAATTTAAAGTCGCTTAAAGTATGACGAGGTTAGTAAACTCAATATTAAAAATTGAAAAATTTGACAAGAAAAAGATTGTTTGACGGGTGAGCCACTGTTTAAGACAGTAAGGGACAGCGGGTGGTATATTATTGCATGGGTAAAACCGGAGGCATAGGTAATTACGAAGTAGGAAATCCGGTGAGTGTAGATTTTAGAGGTAGCGATATAACGGCTACGGTTGACAGTATTGCAGAAGACGGTCAAATGTGGCAAGTTATTTTAAAAACAAACAGGTATTACAAGGATTTTGCCGATAAAAGGCGAGTTCATGTAAAAATAGTAACGCAGGAGTACGAGGGTATTAAAATAAAAAATTCAAGTATTGTCAATGAAGGTGGCAAAGCAGGAGTTTATATAAAGAATAAAAACAGCGATATATTGTTTAGACCGATAAAAATCAATATGAGCGATAGAATACTCAGTGTTGAGGGCGGGCAGATTTATAGATGAAAACGGCAAAGAAGTTTTTGACGGTTGAGGTTTTACGACGATATGTTGAAAAAGAGCCGAAAAAGGAGCAAGAAAAGAAAGAAGGAGGAAAGTGATGTCAATAGCTGATAACATTGCGCAAATTAAAGAAAAATTAGAGCTGCAGCAGAAAAAGCGGGTACAAATCCGGATGATATTCTTCTTGTAGCGGTAACGAAGACGAGGCCGGTTTCCGATTTGAACGAGGGCGATAGATGCGGCATTACAGACATAAGGCGAAAACAAAGTTCAGGAGATAATGGACAAATATGAGGATACAAAGCCTGTAAATTGGCATTTGATTGGACATCTGCAAACCAACAAGGTTAAGTATATAATAGACAAGGTGGCTCTTATACATTCCGTCGATTCTCTTAAACTTGCTGCGGAAATAGATAAAAGAGCAAAACAGCATGACAAGATGGTCGAGATTTTGATACAGGTAAATTCGGCAGAAGAAGAAAAGTAAATTCGGAATTACAACCGAAGAAACGGAAACTCTGATTACGGAAATATTGAAAAATACGACAACATAAAGATTAGAGGTCTTATGTGATAGCACCTTTTGAGGACGATCCCAAAAGAGGTAAAGGTGTTTTTCGACGCTGTCAAAAACAATACGACGAATTTTCTAAAATTCAGCACGAAAGACTGGATTTTGCGTACCTGTCAATGGGGATGTCGCTATGATTTTGAGGTAGCAATAGAGGCGGGTGCAAATTTAGTAGAGTAGGCACTGCGATATTTGGAAATAGAAGTTATAATAGATAAAAGGAGAAAAAAACATGGGGGTATTTGGCAAATTTAAAGACTTTGTAGTTGGAACAGACGATGAAGATGAAGATGAGTATGATGATGAAATCGAGGTAGAAGAAATTCAACCTTTGAGAAAACCTGAATCAAAAGAATTCATTTATAAAACCTAAACCTGAAGGAACGGATCTAAATCTTCCGATGAAGGCTCTGCCGCAGACACGAAAAGCAATATGGGTGGGGCAGCACCTTTCAAAATGGTTGTGATAGAACCGAAAGGGTTCGAAGATTCCCCGCGTTTAGTAGACAGCTTGAAAGCCAGAAAGCGGTTATCGTAAAATTTGGAACATATTGAAAACAGTATGGCAAGAAAGATTTTTGACTTTTTGAGCGGTGCTACATATGCGCTTGGAGGAAATGTTCAAAGAGTAGGTCCCAACATATATGTGTTTACACCTGAAAATGTTGACATATCTACAAATATTGAATCAAGCGGAACGGATTTTTCCCGATGTTAGCACAAAAAGGACAATGGAGATAGTTTATGGGGTTTATTGTAATTCGTGCTATTGCTTGGTTTGCGAATATAATCGAGCTGATGCTTATAGGAAGGGCAATACTTGAGTTGGTTTTGTTAATTCGGGTAATCAGACCGTATATCGTGCATATATGTTTTTGGGGAGTTTGACAGAAATCGTTGTAGCACCTTGCCGTTTGCTTTTGCAAAAACTTAATATAAATACAGGGGATGTTCGACTTTTCCGTATTGCTTTGCTGATTTTGGTGCAGGCAATCGAGGGTATTTTTAATTAGGCTTGCTTATATTATATAGCGTAGGAGGAAGTTAAAAATGATAACACCGTTAGACATACAAAATCGTGAGTTTGCCAAAGGAGTACGCGGCTACAAGGAAGAAGATGTAGATAGCTTCTTGGATCTGGTAACTACGGATATGGAAATTATGCTTAGCGAAAATGCCGCATTGAAAGAGGCTGTAAGGCGTTTGGAAGCAGAGCTTGAAAAATATAGAAGCTCGGAAACGGCGGTGGTTGAAACGCTGGAAGCTGCGAAAGGCTTGATGCGCGACATAGCTATCAGTTCGGAAAAAGCGTGCAGAGGTGCTTTTGAAAAATGCTGAATTGGATGCCGAGCTTATTACCAAAGAGGCAAGGAATCTGCAAATCGCTTAAGGAAGAAAGCGCTGCGCTTAGAAAATCGTTTCAATGATTTCAGGGCAGGGATATAAGAGAAGTGCTCGAAAAATGAAATGGAACGTTTTGACAGTGTTAGCAGTGCCATTTTTGAAGAATTTAGCGATGCCGCTCGAAAAACTTGAGCTTACCGAGAAAAATCGTTAAAACACAAGAATACTATCACTTCAGAACCGAATTTCGTAAATAAAATTGAAAGCGATGTTGATGATATAAAAAACGATGGTCAATTTCAAGTTGGGAGAAGGGGATAAGTAAAAAGCTCTTTTGATGTATTATTTGTTTATATTGTTGATGTTTTTCTCCGATCAAGTCAATGAATTTATCGTTCAGGAAAATATGGTACATGGTGGAAAGCGTGCCTATTTTTGGATAATGTTTTTCACATTACATATGTGCAAAATACGGGAGCTTCATTTGGTATATTTTCAGAGCATACAAAGCTGCTGACATATTTTACTTCTTTCTTTGATTGCACTTTTTGGGCTATGTAGCTCACTTTAAAAAGAAGATTGAAAAAGGAGTAAAGTGGAAAATGCGATGCTGATATCGCTTGCTATGATACTTGCAGGTGGTTTGGAAATGCGGTAGATAGGCTTTGCAGGGGTTTTGTAACCGATATGTTTGATTTTCGCATATGGCCTGTTTTTAATGTTGCGGATATATCACGTATGCTTAGGCTGTGCAATATTGCTTGTGTGTATTTTTGAAATACGACAAAAAGGATAAAGAGTAATGGAGAGTTTTTCCCGAATTTGTAGCGTTTAATGAGGATGCAGGAAAGCGTATAGATGTGTTTCTGACGGAGCGTTGCCAAGGTTATTCTCGCAAGCATTTGCAGCAAATTTTGCAGGAGGGCGAAGTTGAACTAAACGGGAAAAAGCGAAAAAGCGATAAACTTTGCAGCGGCGATACCGTTAAAGCGAATCTTCCTCAAATACCGGAAAAGAAATTTCCACAGCCTGTGAAACTGCCACTTGATATCGTTACGAAGACGATGAAATAATAGTTGTAAATAAGCCGCAAGGTCTTGTTGTGCATCTTGGAAACAGCACATGTGAAGAAACTTTGGTAGATGCACTTTTGTATCATACGAGGAAACTTTCGGATATTGGGGGAGAATTAAGGCCGGTATAGTTCATAGAATAGATAAAAGATACTTCAGGATTACTTTTTGGTGGCAAAGACAAATAAGGCACATATGCATCTTGCAGAAGCAACTTGAAGAGACATAGCGTTAATCGTAAGTGTTCCTTCTATAGCGCACGGCAGATTTTCAGGCTCGAGGTACGCTTGATACATTTTGATAAGAGATCCCAAAAATCGAGTTAAAAAGAAGTCGATTGCACAGGGGATGCAGAAATTTGCTGAATTACCGCAAAAGCGAGCTGTAACACATTATACTGTAATGGAAAAATTTTCGAAAAGTACGCATATCTAAATCTGGCGTTAGAAACAGGAAGAACTCATCAAATCAGGGTACATATGGCGAGTATAAATCATCCTCTTGTGGGTGATATGTTATACGGAAAAGGGAAAAAGAACTCGGCGTAGCAGGCAAATGTCTTCATGCAGGTATTTTTGGGGTTTGCATCCTGATTCAGGCGCGTACATGGAATTTCAAAGCGAGCCGCCGACAGATTTTTGGAAGTGCTGGAGAAACTACGAAAAGCGAATTTATAAGAATTAAAAATTCCCGATTGATTTTTAATCAGTCGAGAATTTTCGGATTCATAAACGGTTCGATTTCCTGTGAAAATGACCATGCGGCTTTAGCTTTAGCAGGTTTTTAACCAGTTTTTGCAGGTCACATAGTCGACAGGTACATTTTCAGAGTCTTTCGCTTTGCTGTGAAATGCGGCTATGCTTGCAGCTGCTAAGATATCGGTTTCTGCGGAGAAGAACCGTTACACTTAAGTATCAGCGTGCGAGCCGGGTATATCTTTCGTGTGCAGCCATATGTCGCTTCGTTCTGCAAATTTGGTTTGTGAGGTAGTCGTTTTTCTTTGTTGTTTTTTCGACAAACACTTTAAGACCGCTAGGAAGTGTATAAGAAAGAGGTGCCCGGCTTTTTGCTTCTTTCGATGTAAATGGACGGTCTTTTTGATATAACCGTTTTCAAAAAGCTCGTATTTTTAAAGCGTCAATTTCTTCTTGAGAATCAGCATTGCCGGCAAATACCAGCACCGATTCAAGATATTTGATGTCGCTCTCTCTCTCTTCAAGCTGGTGCGATATTTCTTTTACTGCGGTTTTAGCTTTACCGTATTTTTGTAGTAAAAGCTGCGCATTTTGCTAGAGAAAAACGAACATCAAAGGTTTGAACGGTAGTACCGTCGTAATAGTTCGTCAATTCTATGGATTTAAGTCCAGATTTATCTAAATGCAGATTTGCAGTCAAAAGTTCACCGTAAAGGCGAAGGTGCTCGGAGTTTTGAGCTTCTTCAAGTTCAGTCGCCATTTTTCGGATTTGGCTTTCATATGAGATTTGAAATATCGGATGTGAGCGCGTGGCTCTTTTTGTTTGAGCTTGCCTCCGACGATATTGTGCTTGAAATGGAAACTTATAGCTTCTGAAAACGGATCGAAAACACTTGGCGGTGCAAGTATTTTCCAAATTATCCATCAAACACATAAAAATCTTCACATATATTTGAGTCGATTTATATAAACTGAGGTTTTAGAAGTTTTTGATTTTGAATTTCATGCTTTAAATGTTCGATTTTGTTTACGATAGATGTTGTATCGGTAATGTTTTTCGCAAAGCGAAGCGGCATACATAGGCCCTAAGCCTTGTATTGTGGATAGCAAGGTTTTAGCAAAAATCGGCTGATGCGTCGAGTTTAGTTGTAAGAATATCACGGGTTATGTCGTAGATGCTCACTTTGTCCTGTGCAGGAGGATAAACATATTCGATACCCGGGCAGCAGTTGGCGTACTCTACTTGTATCAAACGATATTCAGCTTCATTGCGTCGAGGATTTTGTTTGTGAGATAAATCCACTAAAATCGCGTTGCTGTGTCTGCCCATTATTTCGATTACAAGTTTTTTATTTACGGAAAAACCCAGTTCGTCAAATTTTCAAAAATATATTTCTATTATTCTTTCAAAACCGAGTTGCTTGATAGCGTAAATTTTACCGCCTTGAATATGTTTGCGCAGCAGCATACAAAAAGCATGTGGGGCTTTAGGGTTTTCGAGCGAATCGTCTATCAAGTGCAGTCGCGGATTCGAACTTGATGCGGCGATAAAAAGTTTGTAATTTGATTGATTTGCATGTATGTGAAAAACCAGCTCGTCTTTTTCAGGCTGGTAAACTTTTTGTAACCTTCCGCCGCAAAGTGCTGTATTCAGTTCGTTTTCTAATGCGTTTAGCGCAATTCCGTCCAGTGCCATGTTGCCTCCTTTGATATTGCTCGAAATAAAAATTATATAATAGATTTTATCATAAACAAGCAAAAATACAATACATTTGCCAGTTTTTGCTTAAAAATCAAAAAGTGATTGACAATGCACATAAAAAGATAATAAAATATCTACTATGATTGCCCATAATTTTGTGTGGGCAGGCATAAAGAGTGCAGGCTGGATGACCGCCGTGGCTCAAAAATATAGAAAGGTGTCAGAAACAGATTGCATAGCAATCCTAGTAGGCAGGAGGAAAAATGAAGTCATTTATCGCAAAGCCTCAGGAAGTTGAACACAAGTGGTATGTGCTTGACGCTGAGGGAAAGACTTTAGGTAGATTGGCAAGCGAAGCTGCGTCTATCTTGAGAGGCAAGAAAAACCTATTTTACACACCACATGTTGACTGCGGAGATTATGTAATAGTAATCAATGCTGAAAAAGTGGAAGTTACGGGGAAAGAAAAGAAAAAGAAAAAGATTTACAAAAGACACACAGGATATCCGGGTGGACTTAGAGAAATCACTTTGAAAAGCTGCAAGCTAAGAAGCGGATGAGATTATCCGCCACGCAATCAAGGGAATGATGCCTAATGGTAAGCTGGGTAGACAGATGTATAAGAAATTAAAGGTTTATGCAGGACCTAATCACGATCATGCAGCACAAAAACCTGAAGTTTGGGAATTTTAAGAAGGGGGATTAAACAATGGCAAAAATGCAGTATATTGGAACAGGAAGAAGAAGAGTCGTCTGTAGCTAGAGTTAGATTGCTCTCGGGTAAAGGGGACATCGTAGTAAACAAGAAAGCACTCGATGATTGTTTCCCAATGGAAATAGTTAGAGAGGTGAAAAGACCTTTGAGGTTGCTCATTGCGAAGGACAGTTTGATGTAATCGCTTACTGTTGAGGGTGGTGGATTACAGGACAGGCAGGTGCACTGAGACACGGAATTTCAAGAGCACTTTGCAGAAGCTGATAAGAAGCGTATAGAGCTCTTCTAAAAGCGGCTGGATTCTTAACAAGAGATTCCAGAATGAAGGAAGAAAGAAATACGGCTTGAGCAAGACGTGCTTCACAGTTCTCAAAGAGATAATTCGAACGAAAAATTACCCACAAATCCAATTTTTATTGGGCTTGTGGGATTTTGTGTTTACACTGCTTTGCATGAGATAGGAAAGGACAAAAGGATATAACTAATGTCGGACAGTTACTGATAAGGAAAAATGGATATATGTACCCGATTATTATACGGATTATAGGTTTTATTTGGGAACCAGAGGAAAAACCGCTCATTACTGTAGGAATAAATCCTCGACAGCTACGCCGCTTGCGCTTGATAATACCCTCAAATCGGTTGAAAGAATAGCGCTCAATAACGGATTTGATTCCTTTATAATGTTTAATGTATATCCTCAGCGAGCTACAAATCCCGACGATATGCACAGCGAAATGGATGAAGATTTACACGAACAAAATATGAAAGCGTTCAAGAATCTGCTTAAGGGTATTAAAGGGAACACCGATTGCTTGGGCTGCATGGGAACAATTATAAACAAGAGAGCCTATTTAAAAACTTGTTTGAGAGATATGGTAGATATTACTGAGCTTACGATGTGAGCTGGAAAAAGCAGGCAAAAATTTCAAAAAGAAGGGCACCCATCATCCCCTTGTATTTGAAAAAGACAGTCAACATGAAGATTTTGATGGAAAAATTATGCGAACATTTGTTTACAAGAGCAAACAGAATGTGCTATAATTTATGTAATTCAGTTTTGCAGGAGGGAAAGTCTATGAATGAATTAAAGGATTCAGAAAAGCGAGTACTGGAATATGTAAAAGCAGGTCATTGATGAAAAGGGATATCCGCCTACGGTTAGGGAAATAGAGCGAAGCGCTTGGCATCAAGTCTACCTCAGCGTGCATAAAACGCTTACACAACTGAAGGGATATATCAAGAAGGATATAGCAAAACCGAGGAGCACTCACTCGTTAAACAAGGCGAAGATGAAGAGCCTGAAAAATCGGAAAGCCTAAACAGGAAAGAATAGATATTGTGGACATTCCGGTAGTTGGACAGATAGCGGCGGGAACGCCTATACTTGCCGAGCAAAATATAGAAGAGAGTTTTCCTATTCCAAGTCGTTTTGTCAGCAGAAAGACGAATTTTATGCTTGTGGTCAAAGGCGACAGCATGATTGAAGCCGGAATATTTGACGGCGATTATATACTGGTAGAAGAAGGGTGTGAAGCAAGCGAACGGTGAAATTGTTGTGGCTAGTGATAGACGGCTTTTGAAAGTGAAGCTACTGTTAAGGCGTTTTATAGAGAAAAAGACCATATCAGATTGCAGCCTGAGAATTCCTCGATGACGCCTATAATAGTAAACGGCGTTCGCATATTGGGAAAAAGTTAGAGGTGTTTTTAGATATTTCTAATTAGCATGAGGATATAAAGGCAGTGAAAATACCGTATCAATTACATTCCGTGTTAATGAAATTGTAATATATAAAAACCTTTCAAAAAGGCGTGCTAAAAAGTGTATAATAGATATGTTTATATTTTTGAAAGGAAGTATACTCTGATGAGAAAGAATGACAAGGATACTTTGTTTTACGATATTATTGACTTTGTGCGTTTGCGGTGTAAATTTTGCTTATGCTGCCACGCCTGCTGTTGCGCAGTGGGGAAATTGACTTGGGCGTAGAAAGCAGTATCAAAATCGGCACGATTGTTTTGGGAGAGCAGCAGCTTGCATCTCCGCAGGACGATTAAACCTGTAATAATTAGAGGGACTACACTGATTCCGGCAAGAGATGTGTTCGAAGCTGTGGATACAAAGTTACGTGGATTGAACAGCAACAGGTGGTGCTTGCTAACAGGGCAAGGAAAAGAATTCGCCTAACGCTAAATTCTAAAAAGCATTGGTAAATAATGTTGAAAAAAGTTGGCAATTCCTGCTATGATAATAGACCACGATAAAGACGGAATCAGGAAGTACTATGGTTCCATTGAGAACCCTAGTCGGAGATGCTTGGATGCAAGGTAGAGTGGCTGGAAAATGAGAATAAAAATAGTGATTGAATTGCCGAAAAAGCACCGAAAGAAGAAACTGCAAATGTGGACGAGCGTGCGGATACGGCAAATATAGCGCGTGCGACAGAACCTACAACTGAGGAGATTGCCATTGCAAAAAAACTGGTAACGCCTGCGGTTGATTATTCAACATCTTGGAATGGGGATATGTTGAATGAAAATGCAAGGAAAAAGATAATAGTAATAGACATAGGACACGGCGGAAAGGATAGAGGTGCGGTAGCACACGAAAATCAGGAGGACGAGCTTACGGAAAAAGCGGCAAATCTGCCTGTCGGATTGAAGCTGTATGAAAACTTGACAAAGCAGGAGCAAAAGTTTATTTAACACGCGATACGGATATTTACTATACGCTAAAAGAGCGTGCGGGTATGGCGAACGGAATCAAAGCTACTATTTTTCGTATCAATACACAACAATTCCACTATTACGCCTGTACCGAACGGAACGGAAACTATACAATACAAAAGTGAGCAAAGACAGGTATACGGAAAAGGAGCTTTTACGGTATTGCGAGCAAAGACATTGCAAAAAATGTCCAAAAAGAAATGGTCGCTAGAGCTTGGTACATTTGACCGCGGCACCAAAAACAGGCGGAACTTGGAGTTGTTCGAAGAACAAATATGCAAGTGATAATCGTAGAAGGTGCATTTTTATCTAATGAAGATGACCTTTTGAAAATGAAAAAGCGGATTTTTCAAACAAATATGCACGAGCAGTTGCGCAGGGGACTTATCAAAAAGTATGAATGAAGCGTTTAAATAATATGTTGGGAGAGTGAGTGGTATTGGTACTTGCATTATATTTAGGATCGGCTTTAGTTGGAGCGATAGTAGGGGCGAAGGTGCTCGACAAGCAAAAGGAATACAAAACACTTGGAAAGATGAGTACGATGTGCCTTTGCGTGATAATATTCGTGATGGGGCGCATAGGCTCCGATGACAAAGTAATAGAGTCGTTGCAAAACAATAGGAATTAAGGCTCTTGTAATCACTTTGTTTTGCTTTGCAGGAAGTGTACTCGCCTGCTTCTTAATTCGGAAATTTCTGGGCATAGATAGCAGAGGGGAGGCTAAATGAGTAAGATAATATTTACTGGTTACCAGCGGAATGCTTGCAGGACATTTTCTGATACCGAAGGAGCTGATAGGGTGCTATATTCGGACTATGTTATAGTAGTCAGCTTGACGATGCTGTTGTTTTTTTGTAGGAATTGACATAGGCAAAACAGGCACTTTGGTTGATAATATCAAAATTCGGGGTTAAGATATTGCTGTTTCCGCTAGGAACCGTAATCGGTACATTGACATTCTCGCTTTTTACAAGTCTGGTTTTTCCGTCAATGTCGCTCAAGGATTGTCTTTGCGTATCCGCGGGGTTCGGTTGGTATACTTTTGGCACCGTCGTATCTTTTGAGTTATTCGACGGAAGTAGCTGCAATTTCATTTTTACACAATGTAATGCGTGAAATGCTTGGACTGCTCTTGATTCCGATAGTAGCGCAAAAAATAGGCTATATCGAGGCGGGAAGCCTTACGGGAGCCGCAGCGATGGATGTTTGTTTACCTGTAATTGAAAAGGCTACAAGCAGTACGGCAGCGGTATATGCATTCATAATGGGACTTGTGATGAGCACATTGGTCCCATATCTGGTACCTAATGATGAGCTTATAATGTGCAGATTTGCACGAAAGATAGGCTGAAATAGCAATTTACCTTAGGAGAGCGATATGAAGATAAATTATGATCATCCACAATTTAAAATGGGGAATTACGGCATTTTTGGTGCTTGCAGCTTCCATATTGTTTTTCTTCGTGGTTTTTAAATTTCCGCAAATAAGCGTAGGCTTCGGTAAATTTGTAAAGATAATTATGCCGTTTGTATACGGACTTGTATTTGCATATTTGCTTTGCCCTATATACAATTTTTGTACAAAGCAGATTTTCAAATCCATGTCTAAAGTTTTTGCGGAAGACAACGCAATGAGGGCGTCGCGTGCGCTAAGTACGACTATAACCATGCTGTTTGCGCTTGTAGTAATAGGTGGATTATTCAGCTGGTATTGCCACAGCTGATTGACAGTTTAATATCGCTTGTCAAGACTGCACCGCAAAGCGTAAGTACGCTTATTAAGTGGGTAGATAGTAGACTATCATCAAACAGCCACTAAATTCGGCACTAAACATTTTGCTTTGGTGATTACACAACAAGATTCAATACATGGTTACAGGATGTTGTATTGCCGTGGCTTTTAGCTTTTGCACCGGATCTATCGAATAGGGTGCTTTATGTAGTGCTTGCGATTAAGGATGTTGCAATCGGGATTATTATATGCATTTACGCTCTAAACAGTAAGGATGCGTTTAAGGCACAAACAAAGAAACTCGCATTTTCACTGCTGAAAAAACGCGAGGCTGCTATTTTAATTAAGGAAATGGCATTTATAAATAAAAACATTCAGCGCATTTATAAGCGGTAAGATAATAGAACTCTTTTGATAATTGGTACGATTTGCTTTATAGGTATGCACATATTGGGGCTTCCATATGTAATACTTATAAGCGTAATTGTAGGAGTTACAAATATAATACCGTTCTTCGGACCGTTTATAGGCGCTATACCTTCGACTATTATAATGCTCACTGTAGATCCGATAAAAGCACTTTATTTTGTGATTTTCATACTGATATTGCAGCAACTCGACGGAAATGTTATAGGACCCTAAGATACTCGGAGATTCTACGGGTTTACCAAGTTTTTGGGTAATGTTTGCAATCATAGTGGGCGGAGGAATGTTCGGCTTTGTAGGAATGATAGTCGGCATTCCTGCATTTGCTATGATATATACATATGTTACGAGTATGTAAACCATAGGCTGAAAAGTAAGGGACTGCTGATTGAAACGAAAGTTTACAAGGAAGTTAGCTTTTTATCCCCAAAAGCACAGAATTAAGAAAATTTAAATGGTAGTGGAAGTAAAATGCGTAAAAATCAAAAGCTGATAGAATTTTTCGAAGATATACTCAGGCAGGAGAACGTCAAATTAAATGTCCCGATGAAAGAATATACTACATTTAGGGCGAGGTGGTAATGCCTCATATCTTTTGATTGCAAATAATGAGGAACAGCTGAAAGCCGCCTTCGCGGAGCTTGCTGCAAACGATGTACCTACCATGATAATTGGTGCGGGTAGTAACATATTGGTACGCGACGAAGGATTTGACGGTGCATTTGTAAAGCTGTCGGGCGATTTTGCGAAGATATCGATAAACGATAACGAAAATTGAGGTTGGGGCAGGGCTTAAAAACTATCGGCACTGGCTGCGTTTGCGAGGATAATTCTTTGACGGGACTTGAGTTTGCGTGTGGTATTCCGGGAGCGTAGGCGGTGGAATATTTATGAATGCCGGTGCGTATGGCGGAGAGTTGGGCGATGTTATAAAAAGTGGCAGGGTAATGGCTAAAGACGGCACGATAAAACAGCTCGAAAGAGATGAGATGGAACTTTCGTATGGGACAAGCAGATTTCAAAAGACGGGCGAAATTATTTTTATCGGCGGTATTTTCACTTGAGCATGGAGTGCAAGGCGATATTGCCGCTGCTATGAAAGAATTGATGCAAAGCAGAAATACCAAGCAGCCTGTAAGTATCCCGAGTGCAGGCAGCTTCTTCAAAAGACCGCAAGGAGGGTATGCGGGGCAAGCTGATAGAGGATGCAGGACTCAAAGGATTGAAAGCGTAGGGTGATGCGCAGGTATCCACATTACATTCGGGGTTTTTGGTAAGCGTGGGTAGCGCAAAGGCGACCGACATATTGGAACTGATGAAGTTGGTGCAAGAAGCAGTTAGGAAAAAGTTTGGGGTAGACTTACATCCGGAAGTTACGGATAGTAGGAAGAAGTGAAAAATGACTGATTGCGAATTACAGAAAAAAATATAAAATGAAATACGACTTTCATACACATACTGTTTATTCTACCAAGAAACACGCAAAGGGAACAGTAGAAGAAAAATGTTTTGAAGCGCGAAAAAGGATTGACCGAGCTTGCCATAAGTGAGTCATGGAGCTAGTCATATTTTTATGGAATAAAATATTCGGATTTACCGAGATCTGCGCAGGATATAGACGAGGGTAAATCGTAAAATATTCGGACATAAAAGTTTATATGAGCGTGGAGGCGAATATCGTAAATTCTGAAAAACGGACTCGATATGAAAAGTGAAGATGCCAAGCACTTCGATTTTTTGATAGCGGGTTATCACTTCGGTGTGCGCGGAGGATATTGTGTTCAAAATTGGATTTCCAATAAGCGACATAAATTTTCAGGCTCATTACTGGTAAAAAATACTGATATGACTTTGCGTGCCATATATGAAAACGATATTAAGATTTTTGACGCATCCCGCGACAAATACGAAATAGATATGCTTGAAATTGCAAAAAGCATGCGCAAAACGGCGTACTATGATGGAAATAAGCTCTTGGCACAAAAACCTTACGGTAGAACAAATAAAACAGGTGATGAATCAGGATGTAAAATTTGTGATAAGCAGCGACGCTCATACGCCTGATAAGGTAGGGACTTTTGAAGGAGGACTCAGACGAGCGATTGAAGCGGGACTTGATATATCCAGAATAGATAATATAGAGCTGATATCAGAAATATAATGTTATGCTACAATAGATTTGTGACAAAAAGTATAGAAAGCCAACTGATATAATAAGATTTGGAAAAATAAAAAATCAGTAAAGAGGCTTTCTTATGAATAAAAAGTATAACAGAAGGAATGAAAAAGACGCAAACAAATAATAGAATATGCAAATAAAAAGAAAATAATGCAAAAAGCAGCGAGAAAATATCATGATAACAAGACAGTATGTGCATTATTGGATGAAAAAGATATGATGGAACAATAGAATCATTAAGAAAAGAGTCAACAAAGCCAAAAAGCTTTATCCAAAAAGAACATACAGTAGAAGAACAAGAAAAGATAAAACATTGCTATAGATATCATAGGCATGAAGGGTTAGCACAAGTATACAGAAAGTTACAAGAAAAAGGATATACAAGATGCTACGATTCAATGACAAGACAGATATTAAAATTAAAAACTGTACAAGAAAAAAGAAAAAGAAAAAGAAGAAAGAAAAAGAGAGCAAGCAAAGTAACAAGACCAGGAGAGCAAGTACAAGTAGATATAAAATATGTACCATTAGAATGCATAGGATTTAAAAGTGAAGTAGATAGATATTATCAAATAACAGGATAGATGTATATACAAGAAAAAGAATATTGAAGATAGTAAAAAGAAAAAGCACATACGAGAAACAAGTAACTACTTAAATATATTAGAAAAAGAAATGGATTTAAAAATAAAGCAAATACAAACAGATAATGGCTTAGAATTTACAAATGACCAAGACAGAACAAATAGAAAAAAAGTAGATTTCAAAAAGATTAGAAGAATTAGGTATAGAGCATAAAACTAACAGCACCATACAGTCCATGGCAAAACGGGTATGTAGAAAGAAGTCATAGAGAAGATAGTGAGAAATTTTTATGCAAATAGAAGATTCAAGAGCGAAGAAGAGATGTATAAGAGTTTTTGAAAAGATATGCAAAAAGACAAAACAATATAGCGAAGAAAGTTTTGAAATTCAAAAACTGCAAATGAAATGTTAGAAGAGTATATAGAAAAAGAAAAAGTGAGAGTATGATTTTCGAAAATTTTTTAACAATATGTAGGGTACCCCATATATTGTTAAAAATATGATATCAATAATCAAAAATTATATTATAGGCTTTGTGTCAAAAATGTTTTGACTTTTTACATATTTAAATCATTTCTTCAAAAATAATATAGGAGAATAATATGAGAGATAAGCTAGCAAATTACGAGAGTTTAAAAAAGTCACTGGACTTTAATATGAAATCAATAGAAGAAGATTTAGAAAAAAATAAAAAAATATTAAAAGAATCCTGTACAGGATGAAAAGCCATTTTATAGTGGAAAAGAGAGGACGTACTAAGGAGATATACAACTGGTATGACAATCGATTATTACTATATGGTAACAAGAAAAATATACAATAGGAGAAGATTTGCAAGAAGTAAATGAGATGTATAAAAACTCAATAAAATATTTAAAAGAACTATCAAAGATGGAAGAAGGTATAGCAAGCTTAATATCAGCAGAAAGATATATAGACTTGTTCGCCTTGAGTATACTCTTTGAAGCACCAAAAAGAAAATTTGGAATTTTTAGTAGATCATGCAAGTAAATATGAAATCAACGAATTAGCCTTTTGATTATATGGTAAAATGGATGTGGACTAAAAAAAGAAGATACTACTCAAAAAGGACATAGTGAAAAATACTATAAATTTGCAACAGAAATAATAGAAATTGCACAGCAAGATAAACAAAAAGGCATCAGAGTCATTTTGTAAAGTATATGTCAAAAATGGTTCAAAGACTATAGTGGTTCGTGGGGTAAGGATGCACATTTAAAAATTTTTACACAGGATATTGGGCATATGTGCTGCAGCAATAGCAAAAAAGATATTAGATTTAGATGATAAAGAGTTAGAAGAAGATAAACCATTACCCATATGAATTAAGACATTACAAAAATGAAATGAGATTTACACCAGAAAAATGTTGGATATACCAGAAGAAAAAGAAGAATATAAAATAGGCATACCAGAATATCCAAAATTAGAGCAGGTAGTAGCACCACCATTTCAAGAAAAAAATAAATCAGTATCTAATAGACTTTTAAAAACTAGATGATAAAGAACTGTATGAAAAATATGAATTTAATGAAATATGGCCAGAAGAATATGGAGAATATGACGACTATGTAAAAGCAAAAATGAGCATGGATTTATAGGATTTGCATTGATGAAAATCCTAATAGATGTAGGGCAAGTGCTTGAAATGGATGCAAGAGAACTGATAGATAATATATTATTTGATAATTATTGGGGGATATACTGTAAAATTTGTTAGCTTTGATATGGAAGATGATTCTAAATACTATTCATATATCCCGCAAAGCACAACATTAGATAGTATATTTGACATGAAGATAGAAGATATTCATATAGGGTTATTAGACCAAGGTGGATTGGAAGAATAAAGGCATAGCCTTTGTTATTTAAAAATAATGTAACACGCAATAACGGAGGAACATAAATGAGAAAGCCATTTTATGAGGAAGATTTCAATGTGGAAAAATATGTAAATAATAGAATATTAGAAATGGACAGTATATCAGATAGAATACTATATAAGCAAATGGCTGAATCATTTATGATAGACCTCTTTGATATGACAAGAAAAAGAAATATCCAAAAATATCAAAAAGTGTGATTGATGAACTAGAAAGAAAAGAAGAAAAGTCGAAATATATACAAGCGTTATAGAAAAATTCAAAGTATGACAAAACAGATACTTTTCTTTGTCCAATATATGAAACTGAAAAAAAGAAAAGACATTGATATAGTCAAAATACAAGAAACACTTTCAAACGGAGAATTATACTGTTTAGATAGCATATATATAAAAGAAAAATATTCAAAGTTAATTCAAATAAAGGAAAAATAATACATTTGATGGAAAAATTGAAACAACTGAAGGAATATATGACGCTGTTTTTGAAATAAATTTTTGACAATAGATGTCTAAATAAACTAAAAGAAATATATAAAGCATTTATGAATAACGCAGTTATGTACAATACACTTTGTATAGCACACTTAATCAGAATGTACACACTATCAATAAAAAGAAATAAAGTCTGATAACGTAAAAGGTGATTTTTGTAAAATATAAAATTGATTATAAAAATTAAATGTATTAGAAGACATTATCCCATTATGGAATATCTGGGAAGTAAAAAGAAAAACAAGTGCATTTCCAATAGGCATAAATGGGAGTATAAAATATGAACATATAGTACTAAACTCAGCTTTTTATAAAAACTCAGAGCATATTGTAGCTAATACAGATGTAAAAATATATTACAAAAAGAAAAACAAACATAATATCACTATTGCTTGGATGAGATGCAACCTAGAGAGTGGCTTTTTATGAGTTTCGTCCAAAATATAAAATAGAAAGTTATGAGTACAAAGTACTTTCAAATATATATAAAAGTAATTTAGCAGATTTGATACAAAATGAATATAAAAGTAAGATTTCAACCTATGCACAGCTACAAAGAGTAATAAAACCAAAAATCCTTACAATAATATTTTTATCATTAGAAAAAGTAGGAGTTTTGGATGCCTATTCATCAAACATACAAAGTTATTCTATGAGCGAATTTTTAAAATGATGAAATAGTAAACAATCAGGATAAAAAAATCTTGTTACTTACATTTTAAAACCGCTGACATTGAAGAATATTTGGTAGAGGATTTTATGAGCTATATAACTACTATAATGCAAGAGTATATGCAAGAATATCACTGCATTGGAAAAATTTAGGTGTAGTCATGAATTATATATGGGAAATGGTAATAAAAAGCAAAACAAAACAACTTAAAAATCAAGCGAGCTTTTTTAAGCAAGGAAATGACATAAGTCCATGGTATGAGCAATCTTTCTCAAGCCTTAATCAAAAAGAAATTGAAAAATACAAATATAGAAATAAACTCATTTTTATAGATTTAATGACCTGTTTAGCAAATTTCTAAATGAAGGATTTTTAGAAAATATAGAGTTTAAAGAAAAATTTTTGACTTAGTAATTCATTTTTTTAAGTGAGATTGATTTATCAAAAAGGGATTAGCAAAAGAAAGTATATATCTATTGCAGTTAGAAGAAGAAATAGATTTAGGCGTTTTTTGGGAAAGAAATAGAAAAAAACTTTAAAGCATTTAATAAAAATGAAAAAGATAAAATTTTGCCTATTCTTTTAACCCAGCTAAAACTTGGTTCTTCGATGTACAATTTTAGAAATGCTTTCTAAAAAGTATTTATCCAGATGTGCTGCTATATCAGATGAAGGAAGAACCACATAGGATACTCATATATTTAGGAATAAAAAGATGGAAAAGCAGATTAAAAATGAACTTCATAATAGATATGTTTTTGGAAGTAGGATATAAACCAAGGATATTTTTGGGAAAATCACTTTGGAGTTGGCGGAGTTAATCAAACACTACATCTTGACTGAGATTGAACTACTATAAGATATGAAAAGGATACATAGCCATGAATTACTATACAAGAGAAGAACTGGAGCTTATGACTACATATGAGCTAAGAGATATATGCTATGAAGAAAAAAATTGTAAATGGAATGCTTGCTGATTTTGATAAAGATGAATACATATATCAAATAATGAGATTTCGTGGGAGAAAAGAGCATCTACTTATATCTGAATACGATATGAAAGGTAATGATAGACTATCCCAAGTATTAAAAAGTGCAAAGCTTGATTTTAAAAAGAAATACAATCAGAGGCTGTGCAAAATTAATATGCTATGAAAAATTTATCTACAGAAAATTTTTTTGATAATTTTACAATAGGATATGAAAAAAAGAACTTGTAAATACGAATACAATTCTTTGTAAATGATGGTGAGATTTGTGCAATATTTAATATCAGAGAAAAAAATGGAGATACTGACAAACTATATATCACGAAGTCAAAGGATATTCCATGCGTTGAAGCAAAATAAGCGTAGTTATGCCTTTATATTGTATGGATAGGGCAACATCTGACCTTTTTACTCGTTATATTATGAGGATAGTGGTTCTAAAAGCCTGATTCAAGATGCATTATTTACAAATTCGATAGTAAACAGCGGAGTAATTCTAAATGGAGAAGAACATTTTAATAATGTTTTGAAACTTACTAATAGAAATCAACTTATTGATGTCTTAAATGGTGATGGAACGAAAAATAGAAATGAAGATAGTGATACTGTAAAACACTATAAAAACAAAAAACGAAAGATGATTTCATTAAATATTTAGAAGATGGAATGTCGGAGTGAAAAATGAAAAAGGATATTTAAACCTATAATATTTATTTTCATTTCTATAATTATAATTACTTTTATCAAAGTTTGCATATAATATAAATAAATTAGATAATTTAGCAAATTCAAGAATAGAGATCATAAAATATTTTGTAACAAATATAGGCGAATACAAACGCAATTTTTGAACAAATGGGTTATGAATCAAAAATAGAATATAAGGAAGGAAATGAATATAATTCAGATTACGAAAGTCTTATATTATATAATAAATATAGAAGTTTTTACATTTTATAGAGGTCTAGAATCAATAAACATTAAGGTAGGGAATAATAGTTATGTAAATTTGAGTAAATCTTGGCGTAATTCTAATAATAATCTACCACTATATTACGATGACAATAGTTACCGTGTAGAAGTAACATTACTATCACCAGAGTATAAAGGAGAAAATCAACACGATCCATATAATGAATATAAAATAAATTTTTGAAAGATTTTTTTAATCATATGGGACGGAGAAATGGAAGATGATTATAAAATTAAAAAGTATATATCTGCACAAGAGCTAAGAAAAATTTCTAAATGATGGAAAAGAATTAGAAGATAACTTGGTAAAATTATATGATGAAAGGAATAAATGAAGTTTTATAAAAATTTATTTTTATAACTAACGATATAAAAAAATAAGAAGTATATAGGAAAATAATAAAAGAAACGGAGAAAAACAAATGGATTTCATGGACGAAGAAATAATACAAATGAGAAATAAAAACAGGAAAATATCATTAGAGGAAAACGGGTATGTAGAAAGAAGTCATAGAGAAGATAGTGAGAAATTTTATGCAAATAGAAGATTCAAGAGCGAAGAAGAGATGTATAAGAGTTTTGAAAGATATGCAAAAGACAAAAACAATATAGCGAAGAAAGTTTTGAAATTCAAAACTGCAAATGAAATGTTAGAAGAGTATATAGAAAAAGAAAAAGTGAGAGTATGATTTTCGAATATTTTTTTAACAATATATGAGGGTACACCCATATATTGTTAAAAATATGATACTACAATAATCAAAATTATATTATAGGGCTTTTGTGTCAAAAATGTTTGACTTTTTTTACAATATAGAGCTGATATCAGAAATATAATTTGTTGACAACCCACAAAAAAAGTATGATAAAATAGTGAATTATGATAACAAATTGTATAGGAGGTGCATAAATTGCTTAAATATATAGATGAAGTAATAAAAACTGTAAAGAACATAATCCCGGCGAGTTCGAGTTTCACCAAACTCTGGAAGAGGTGCTTACATCGCTTGAACCTTTTGATAAAGGAGCATCCCGAGTACGAAGCGGCAGGATTGCTTGAAAGACTTGTAGAACCTGTGCGGGGTATTACATTCAGAGTATCGTGGGTGGATGATGCCGGTAAAGTAAAGGGAGTGAACAAAGGGGTATCGCTATCAGTTTAATAACGATATCGGACCGTTTAAAAGGCGGACTTAGATTTGACAAGAGCGTTACACCGGGGTAATCAAATTCTTGGCGTTTGAACAAATTTTCAAAAAAACAGTTTAACTGGACTTCAATCGGAGGAGGCAAGGGCGGATCGGATTTTGATCCCAACGGCAAATCGGATGCTGAAATAATGAGATTTTTGCCAAGCATTTATGAGTGAACTTTATAAGTATATAGGTCCGCACGAGGATGTTCCGGCGGGCGATATAGGCGTAGGCGCAAGGGAAATTGGATATTTATATGGGCAGTACAAACGACTTACTAATAGATTTGAGGGCGTTTTGACGGGGAAAGGACTCGGATATGGAGGCTGCCTCGGTAGAAGCGAAGCTACGGGATATGGTATAGTTTGGTTTGCGGAAGAAATGCTAAGGGCGCATGGCGACAAACTGGAGGGGAAACGAGTTGTAATTTCAGGATTTGGAAATGTTTCCTGGGGAACGGCATTGAAATTAAAGGACTTAGGTGCGAAGCTCATTACAATATCGGGACCTGACGGATACATATTGGACGAAGAAGGGATAAACACAGACGAAAAATCGAATATATGCTTGAACTTCGTGCGTCGGGAGCTAATATTTGCGAACCGTATGCACAAAAATTTAAGAATGCCAAGTTTTTCCCAAAAGAAACTCCGTGGGGGAGTAGCAGCCGATTTATATATTCCGTGTAGCTACACAAAATGAAATCACTGCGGAAATTGCCGAGATGTTCGTGAGAAACAAGGTTAGAGTATTTGTGCGAGGGCTCAAACATGTCATCGACAAACGACGCTATCAAGATAATGCAAGACGGCGGTGTAATAATCGGACCGTCAAAAGCCGCAAATGCAGGGGGAGTTGCGTGTTCGTGCATTGAAATGTCTCAAAAATGCGGGAAGTACATATTACACGGAGGAAGAAGTGTATAGAAGATTACATCATATAATGATAAACATTCACGATTCGTGTGCTGAGGCGTCAAAGAGATATTACGGTAAGTACGACCTGATTGCAGGTGCTAATATAGCAGGATTTCAAAAAGGTTGCAGAGGCCATGATGGCGCAAGGGATAGTTTAAATTTGAAATATATTTTAATGTAACGGCAAGTCGAAAACGATTTGCCGTTTTAATTTCTATGTGATATACTATTCTCTGATAAATATAGGAATGAAAATTATAACTTGGGAGAAGAAACTTGTTGAAATTATCGGAATATAAACATATACATTGCGTGAGGCATCGGCGGAATAGGACTTAGTGCGCTTTGCAGAAATTCTTGCAGATAGAGGATATATCGTATCGGGATCCGATGCCAAGGAAAGTGAAATGACGCATAGACTTTTGGCTAGCGGAATTAAGGTGTTTATCGGACAGGGAAGGCAAAAATGTTGACGGTGCGGATTTACTTTGTCTATTCTGCTGCAGTCGCTGCGGATAATCCGGAAATTGAGCGGGCAAAAGAGTTAAACATCCCTATAATCACAAGGGGAGAATTGCTCGGAGCGCTTATGGACGAGTATGAGGGTAGCTATTGCGGTTTCAGGTACACATGGAAAAAAACAACCACAACATCTATGATTTCACTTATACTTGACAATGCTAAAAAGATCCGACAATACTAGTTGGCGGGAAATTTGCCTCAAATAGGAGGAAATGTTAAGCTCGGCAAAAGTAAGTATTGTGTCAGTGAAGCGTGTGAATATATGGACAGTTTCTTAAGTCTTCGCCCGACTGTTGAAAATAATACTGAATATAGACTCGGATCACTTAGATTATTTTTAAGGATATCGACCATATAGTGAATTCTTTTAAAGGAATTTACAAAAGTGCTTGAAGCAAGGCGGGAAAATCGTTGCGTACGAGGCAAATCCGTTTGTCAATACGGTAATAAACGATTATCCTGATTGTATAACATTCGGATATAGCAAAAATTGTACTTATTCTGCAAGCGATATAGTATTCGATCAATTCGGAATGCCGCAATTTACTGTAAATTTCAATAATGAGCAGCTTTGCAAAATTAAGCTGGCGATACCGGGGGAGCACAATATACTCAATGCGCTTGCGGCGACTGCATGCTGTCATAGTCTGGGAGTGGAATCGCAATACATCGTTTCCACATTGGAAGAATTTACAGGAACGCAACGCAGATTCGATGTGATAGGAGAAACTTCACAAGGAGTTAAAATTGTTGACGATTATGCGCATCATCCGACAGAAATAAGGGCAACTTTGGCGGCGGCGAAAAATATACCGTGTAATGATATGTGGTGCTTGTTTTCAACCGCATACTTATACGAGAACGAGAGCGTTTTTGATGAATTTGTAACTTCATTTGAAGATGCGGACAAGATAATCCTAGCTGAGATTTATGCGGCTAGAGAAAAAACATTCATAAGATAAGCTCAAAAGAGCTTGTAACTGCAATAAAAAAACATTATCCGACAAAAGAGGTATATTATTTCAAAGAATTTGGCGAAATTGTGAGCTTTCGTGGTGAACAACGCATCTGAAAAGGATTTAGTTATCACGATGGGAGCGGGAGATATATACAAAGTAGCCGAGATGATACTGGAAAAGGATAAGGAGAAAAGCAGATGAGTGTAGAGCAAAAGGAGTACGAGGAACTTATCGAAAGGCGAAAGCAGACAAATCTCAAACATCTGGAAAACGGCGTAAAATTTTTGGACATAAATGCAGCTATATAGACGATAATGTCGTTATAGGACGTGGAACTGTAATTTATCCTTGCGTAGTGCTTGAAGGGAATACCGTAATAGGAGAAGATTGTGTAATAGGGCAAAACAGCAGAATTGTAAATTCAAAGATAGCAAGTGAAGTGGAAATACAAAGCTCGCATATACTGGAAAGTACGATAGGTGCGAAAACGAAAGTAGGACCGTTTGCGTATGTAAGGCCTAACAGTAATATCGGACAAAATTGCAAGGTTGGCGATTTTGTGGAAGTGAAAAATTCAACATTTGGCGACGGCAGCAAGGCTTCTCATTTGACGACATTGGAGATGCGGACATAGGGAAGCGGTGTAAACTTAGGCTGCGGCGTGGTATTTGTAAATTACGACGGAAAAATAAAAATCGAACGACCGTTGAAGACGACTCTTTTATAGGATGCAATACCAATTTGGTATCGCCTGTAAAGGTTGGAAAAAGCATATGTTGCAGCAGGAAGTACCGTTACGAAGGATGTACCTTCCGGTAGCTTGTGTGTGGCTAGAAGCAAAGAAAAGGTAATTGATGGCTGGGTTGAAAAGACGCGGTTTATTAAATAAATAAAGGCAAAATAGAAAGAGGTAAGAGATGAATAGCGGAGCATTTTTCAGAGTTTAAAAATTTTTACAGGCAACGCAAAATCCGAAGCTGGCAGAGGATATCGCAACAATACTGGGAAAACCGCTCGGTAAATCTGCGGTAAGCACATTTAGCGACGGCGAAATTTCTGCGAATTTGCACGAATCGGTAAGAGGAGTTGATGTATTTTGGTACAACCGACGCAGCCCTGTAAATAATAATTTGATGGAATTACTAATCATGATAGATGCGGCAAAAGAGGGCTTCGGCAGGCAGAATCAATGCGGTGATACCATATTATGGATATGCAAGGCAAGACAGAAAAGCTAAAAGCAAGAGATCCTATTACTGCAAAAATTGGCTGCAAATTTGATAATGGCTGCCGGTGCGGACAGAGTGGTAACAATGGATTTACATGCTGCTCAAATTCAAGGTTACTTTTGATATTCCCGGCAGATCATCTGGTGGGAATGCCTATTCTTGCGAAGTATTTCCAAGAAAAATCTGGATAATCTTGTAATAGTTTCGCTCGACTCATGGTAGCGTTACAAGAACGCGAAATATGGCGGAAACTTTGAATGCTCCAATGGTAAATAGTTGATAAGAGAAGACCTGAACCGAACAAAAAGTGAGATCATGAATATCATAGGGGATATTGAAGGAAAGACTGCAATACTCATAGACGATATGGTAGATACGGCAGGTACTATTACAAATGCTGCAAATGCAATTAAAAATCTTGGAGCAAAGGAAGTGGTACGCTTGCGCTACTCACGCTGTACTTTCCGGACCTGCAGTTCAGAGAATCGAGGATTCCAAGATAAAGGAAATGGTATTGCTCGATACTATGCCCTATACCGCAGGAAAAATGATTGACAAAATTAAAAGTCCTGTCGGTAGCACCGCTACTCGCTGCTGCGATTTCCAGAATATTTTACGAACGAATCGATAAGCAAGCTGTTCGACTAATCGGGAAAAATGTATATAATAGCGGGACTCGAAACTCGCGTGCCAAGTATGAAAATACAAGGCATAATGTCGGATTTATGGCGATAGACGCTTTGGCAAAAGCACACGGTATAAAATGTGAGCAAGCTGAAGTACAAGGCGCTGATTGGCGACGGAAAAATAAAATGGTGAAAAAGGTAATATTGATAAAAACCCCCAAACTTTTATGAACCTGAGCGGAACGGCAATCGGCGAAGCGGTAAATTTTTACAAATGCGAACCGCAAAAATTGCTTGTTATTTACGACGATTTGGATATAGGACTCGGTAGCATCTGCATACGAAAAAGGGAAGCGCAGGTACGCATAACGGTATGCGTTCTGTCGTAGGTGTCTTGGGGACTCAGGATTTTCCAAGAATCACGTATAGGAATAGGCGACTTGGTAAGAAGGATATAGTTGATTTTGTAATAGGCGATTTTTCCAAAAGTGAAATAAAACTATCGAAGACACATTGTCAGAAGTAACGAAGGCAATAGAATGTTTTATCTCAGACGGTATCGACTTATCGACGAACAGATACAACAAAAAAATGAATAACGGAGAAAAACCTGCAAATGGTAAATAGACAATTTGTAAAATATAACCGGCGTATCTGAGGGGGCGTTGCAGCTGTAGTTTCAGAAACTACAAATCGCTGCTAATTGCCCCCTAATTGTGGTTACGGAAGATTCGGGCAAAGCAAGGCGACTTATGATGGATTTTGAATTCTTTTTCTTCACGAAAAGGACACACTATATATTGGACGAGAATACCGATGCTTTTTAATTATCAGGCGAAAAATAAGGAAAACTCCAACAACCTTATTTCTGCATTATGCGGACTGATTTTGAGGAGGAAAGCACCGTATTTTTTACCTGCAAGTATGCTTCTAAAAACTCCCAAGTGTTGATGAATTAAAAAAACGCATTTTCTTCACATTTGAAATCGGGGAAAACGCCGATTTGGAAAAATTAAAAAGGACCTTGTAGATAGCGGTTACGAGCGTGCGCAAATGGTTGAAGCGTGCGGTCAATTCAGCGTGCGCGCAAGTATATTGGATATTTTGCACCTAATTTGGAAAAACCCTATACGAATTGAATTGTTTGATACAGATATCGAGGCTATCAAATTTCTGATATTGAAAGCCAGCGTACGATTAAAAAGATACAGAAGATAAAAATAATGCCGGCAAGTATTATTTTTGGAAGCGATGAGAATTTCAATTCGGCTGCGGCAAATCTTGAAAAGGCATATGAGAAAGTAATAAAAAGGTTAAGTAAAAAGCTGAAAATGAAACTGTGTGTCAAGAGCTTTTCAAAAACAAAAAGATATGCTTGTTGAAACGTTTCAGCGTGCAGAAAAAAATTTTTCAACTTGCTGAAAGCTATATTGAATATTTTTATCAAAGTACCTCAAACATATGGGATTATATCAAAGATCGAGGAATTTGCGTAATTGATGATTTTGATAGAGTCAGGGAAGCTCTTGACGCTGCTTTTGCTACACACAAATTGATTTTGCAGAAATGCTGGAGGCCGGCAAAATAATAGAAAAGATTTTTACGAGTCTTGCAGATATAGATGCGGTAAACGATTTTTACGAAGATACCGACTTGGTAATATTTACACCTTTCTGAATAGATTAAAGGAATCAAGAGAAGACCTGAAATAAAAATATCGAATGTAGGAATCAGATTAGATTTAACGGCAGAATGGAAGCGTTTGTGCAGGCACTCAAGAATTACTTGAATTTGGGATATTATGTTACCATTGCTTGCAGAGATGGTGAGAGCAAAAACTTTGACGGAGCTTCTGCAAAGTTACGATGTGCATGGCAAAATCAGCCTTAGAGAAGGAACGCTCACAAGCTCATTTGAATTTCCGAAGAGAAAATTGGCGTATATAGCGCAGGATTATATTTTGGAAAAAAACTGTTAGACGAACTGGAAAATCGACTGAAAAAGACGTTGGCGGAAAGTCGAAAAACATTTATAGAGTTGCAAAAGGGGGATTATGTAGTTCACGAAGAATTCGGAATCGGCAAATTTGTCGGTATCGAAGAGATGAGCATAGAAAGTGAAAAAGAAGGATTACCTCAAAATCAAATATGCCCGGCACGGATGTGGTATATTTGCCTGTAGAAAAATATGGGGGCGATTCAAAAGTATGTCGGCGCAGATACTGAAAAATATAAGGGTCAGCAAGTTAGGCGGAGCCGAATGGAAAAACGGCAAAAGCGAAAGCCAAAAATCGCGGTAGAGGATATGGCGCAAAAACTGCTTGAGCTGTCGGCGAGCAGAAGCATCGAAGCCGGATTTGCATTTTCAAAAGACGGAAATTGGCAACGGAGTTTGAAAGTGATTTTCCTTATCAGGAAACAAACAATCAGCTGCGAGCTATCAAGGAAATTAAAAAAAGATATGGAAAAGCCCTGTGCCTATGGACAGACTGCTTTGTGGTGATGTGGGCGTTGGTAAAACGGAGGTTGCCGCGAGGGCGCTTTTTAGTGCATAGCCGACGGAAACAAGCGGCGGTACTTTGTACCGACTACACTTCTTGCAAATCAACATTACATAACTTTAAAGGAAAGATTTGAAAAATTCCCGTGTAATTTAGAGTTGCTTTGCCGGGTTCAGAAGCGAGAAGGAACAAGCCGTAACTGTTGAAAAAGTTAAAAAGGACAGGTTGATTTAGTAATCGGTACGCACAGAATGTTGTCTGAAGATGTCAAGTTCAAGAATTTGGGACTGCTTGTAATAGACGAAGAACAAAGATTTGGTGTCAAAGACAAGGAAAAACTGAAAATGCTAAGCAAGAATGTCGATGTCCTGTCGATGTCCGCAACGCCGATACCGAGAACGCTGCACATGTCGCTTGTAGGTATTAAAAATATGAGTGTTATTGAAGAGCCGCCGCAAGACAGGTTCCCTGTTCAAACATATGTAGTTGAGCAGGAAGATGAAATATTGAAAAGCGCAATAATGAGGGAAGTAAATAGAGGCGGACAGGTATACGTGATATACAATCGAGTTGTCGGACTTGAGAAATTGGCTCAAAAGTTGCGGAGACCTCCTGCCTGAACTCGTAATCGAGTCGGCGCATGGCAGGATGAAAGAATCTACACTTGAAAATAGAATGTTGAAATTTATGTCAGGTGAGATACAGGTGCTTGTAGCAACGACTATTTTTGGAAGCCGGAATAGATATACCTAATGCAAATACTATGATAATAATAGATGCTGATAATTTGGGACTTTCACAACTTTACCAACTGAGAGGTAGAGTAGGACGCTCGGGAAGAATGGCATATGCTTATCTGATGTTTAAAAAAAGATAAGGTAATCAGTGAGGTTGTACAGAAGAGATTGCGTTCTATCAGAGAATTTACGGAATTTTGGAGCCGGTTTTAAAGTAGCGATGAAAGATTTAGAAATAAGAGGAGCCGGAAACATACTGGGAGCTTCTCAACACGGACATATAGCAGCCATTGGATACGAGCTTTATTGCAAATTGGTTGACGATGCTATTTTGAGGCTCGGCGGTAATGAAAAAACATATGTGCCTGCGGTTGAAACTACGCTTGAATTTACAGGTGAGTGCGTATATACCTAAAGGGGTATATAGTAGATGAAGCTCAAAAAAATACAAATGTATAGAAAAATAGCCGATATAAGCTCCACTGAAGATATGCTTGGAAATAGTCGATGAACTTGAAGACAGATTTGGAAGAATACCGAAGGATACTTTGAATTTGATAAATCTGGCGCTGATTAGAAGCATCGCAAGTAAAAACAGGGATAGCGACAGTTAGACAATCCGCTGAGTTTGTAACCTTTGATATGGCAGACGGTAGAAATTTGGAAAATGAACCGGTATAGCTTTTGCTAAGTCAAAAGTTTGGAGATAGGATTGTAATATACGCAGGAAAAGATGTAAGTATAAAGTATATGGTGCAAAAACGGGGTAATTTGAAAGAAATAGTAGAGTTTTTGGAAACTTTGAGCGAGGGGTAAAGGAAGATGTTGTTTAGCAATATTTCTATTTTTAGATGAAAACTTGGAATTTAAAAAAAATATGTATGTGGCAACTGAAGGAGAAAGGATTAAGTATATAGGAAGTGAACGACCTCAAAGAAACTTTCGGCAGAGAATACGACGGAACGGGTAAGTTGCTGACGAGCGGATTTTACAATGCGCATACACACTCTCCAATGACATTGTTGCGTGGATACGGGGGAAAATATGCAGCTGCAAGATTGGCTCGAAAAACGATTTTTTTCCATTTGAAGCTAGCTGACCGCACAAGCGGTTTATAGTGCAACAATGCTTGCATGATGGCAGAGAGTTTTAGGTTCGGTATAGTTTCTTCAACGGATATGTATTATTTTTGCGACGAGATAGCGAAAGCTGTAGAAAAAAACAGGTGCAAAAGATGAATATAGGTAGAGGAATTACCAATTTTACAGATAGCGGATTATATGAGCTTGAGAGTTTCAAAGAAGCTCAGCATTTGGTGAAAACGCTGCACAATACGCAAAACGGTAGAATTAAGATAGACCCTAAGTCTACATGCGGAATATACGACAAATGAGAAAAACGGTTCGTGAAATGGGCGAGTATGTGAAAACGACAGGTCTTAATATGCATGTTCATGTTTCTGAAACCAAAAAAGAACACGAGGAATGTCTGGCAAGAAGAGGAAAAACACCGGTTGCATATTTGGCGGATTTAGGAGTTTTGGATACGCATACTACTGCGGCACATTGCGTGTTTGTAACCGAAGAAGATCGTGAAATATTGAGGGACAAACACGCAAGCGTAGCTTGCAACCCCGTGAGCAACCTGAAATTGGCGAGCGGGGTGTGCAATGTGCCTGCGCTTCTCGCAAAAGGCGTAAATGTTGCGATTGGAACAGACGGAGTTGCGAGCAACAACAGCCTTAACTTTTTGGAGGAAGTAAAAATTTTTTCGCATTGCTATTCATGAAAAATTCTCCAATCCTACGTTAATAACACCTAAGCAGGCCCTATATGCCGCGACAAGAGGCGGAGCTTTGAGTCAAGGGAAGACAGGATTGCGGATTGATAAAGGAAGGCTACAAAGCCGATTTGATTGTTATAGATACAAGACATCCTAACTACCATCCTGTTCATGATATGATTACTAATATCGTATATTCGGCTTCGGGCAGCGACATAGACTTGACTATGGTTGACGGCAAGGTGGTATACGAAAACGGCAATTACAAAAACACTCGATATTTCGAAGGTAATCGAAGATGCGGATAGGGCAACGGCAGAAATTTTGAGGGAGCTTTAAGGAGTATATATGGCTAAAAAGTCGTTTATAAAGGGAGCTGCGATTTTAGGTGCAGCCGGTATAGTAATAAAAAAATTTTTGGGCGCATTTTTCAGAATACCGCTTTCGAATTTGATAGGCGACACCGGAATGGGATATTATCAAACGGCATATCCAATTTATGTTTTTATTTTTGATGATTTCAACAGCCGCATACCGATTGCAATTTCTCGCATGGTTTCGGAAAGAATAGCTCTTGGAAATTACGCGCAAGCGCATAGGGTATTTAAACTATCATTTAGACTATTGGTTGCAACGGGTGTGGTATCCACTTTGATTTGCATTGTATTTCAGTGGAACAGTTCGTTAATATTCTAGAAAAATCCCAAGGCATATCTTGCGATGATTACGATTGCACCTGCACTTTTGTTTGTGCCGATACAAGCGGCATACAGAGGATACTTTCAAGGGATGCAGGATATGAGACCAACTGCCGTATCGCAGGTGGTTGAGCAGACGTTCAGAGTTTCGCTCGGACTATACCCTGCGTATTTGTTTATAGGTTCAGGTCTTGACAAGGCGGCGGCAGGAGCGGCATTCGGGGCCACTGCAGGCGGTATAAGCGGAGCTGCGGCAATAGGGTTTATATATTTTTTACGCAGACCGAAAATAAAGAGGCAAATACGAAAATCCAAACGCGAAAATCCGCAGGATGTCGAAGAAGATACGAGATCGGTGCTGCTAAAATTGCTGGCTATTGCTATACCTATCACTATAGGTTCTGCAATCATGCCCTATCATGAATGCCGTTGATATTGCGATTGTAATGCGACGCTTGCAGGAAACCAGCTGGACATATGAACAAGCGAACAGCTTGCATGGGCAACTTGCGGGATTTGCAGCACCTTTAATCAATTTTTCCGCAGGTTTTAACACAAGCGGTATCTATGAGCTTTGGTACCTGCTGTTGTTGCAGCATATAGCCCTCAAGGAAACAGACGAGCTTCACAGGAATATCAAATTGGGGCTTCGTACGGCACTAATCGTCGGATTTCGCATGTGCGGTAGGTCTAATCGTACTTGCGAAGCCGATAATGATGACTCTTTATCCGAGCCGAGTTGAAAGTGCTATAAGCGCGTCGGGAGCTTTTGATGATACTTGCAGTCGGGGTAATATTCCTTTCAACGGTGCAGACGCTTACGGGAGTTTTTACAAGGTATAGGAAAGCAGATAATACCCAGTAGCGAAACTTGTTTATAGGTGTAATCTTCAAAGTGATTTTTGGCGTATGTATTGACGGGTATACCGTCTATCAACGCCAAGGGAGCCGCAGTAGGCACGGTGGTTGCGTATATCGTGGCATCGACATTGAACTTGATTGCTGTAAAAATATACGGGCGTAAAGTTCGATTTTTTGTTATGACATATTTAAAACCGGCGGTATCTACCTGGTAATGGCGGTTTGCACTTTCGCTACTTATAATATTGTACATTTAGTTTTTGGGGAATGCGCTCGACATTGTGTGCGGTTTTTCAGCTATGCTGTCTTATGTGATTATGATACTCGTAAGCGGAGCGATTAGTTTTAGATGAAATGGAGAATTTACCGAAGGGCAAAAAGTTGGTAAAAATTATAAAAATTAAGAAAAGCTGACTATGCAAGTGTTCAAACACTTGATAAATAGCAATTAAAAATTGGTATGCACACCAAGTTTTAGGACAAAATGTAAAAAGAACATAAAAAAATGCAAAAACTGCTTTTTAACGGCTTTTTTTGAAAAATGCTATTGACAAAAGACTTGAAAAATGGCAGAATTACAAGAGTAAACAGAAGAACTGTTTGAGATAAAAAAATTAACTGTAATCATGGAGGTTGTTTTAATGAACAAGTCAGAATTAGTTGCTAGCGTAGCAGAAAAAAAGTGCAAAAACAAAAAGGATGCAGAAACAATTTTGAATGCATTTGTAGAAACTGTAGAAGAGGCTCTAGTAAAGGGCGATAGAGTACAGCTTATTGGATTTGGTACATCTCGAGTCTCGTCAAAGAAAAGCTAGAACTGGTAGAAATCCAAGAAAGCCTGGCGAAGTAATCGAAATTGCAGCTTCAAAGGCACCTGTATTCAAAGCAGGAAAAGCTCTAAAGATGCTGTAAACGGAGTAAAGAAAAAAATAATAAAACAAATTTGGGCGGCTGCGGTCGCCTTTTTCATTTTAGAGGTAACAATGAGGATAGACAAATTTTTAAAAGTATCGAGGTTGATAAAAAGAAGAACTGTTGCGAAAGAGGCTTACGACCAAGGGAGAGTGTTCATAAACGACAAGCAGGCTAAAGCAGGTAGCGAAAATAGAAATCGGTGATATTGTAACGATTAAATTTGGAAATGGAGAAATAAAGGCAAAAGTTTTGATATTAGCCGCAACCTCAAGAAAAGAGACTGCGGCTGAAATGTTTGAGCTTTTTAAATTAGATCTGACGCATCGCTTTGATAAGTTTGTTCCAAACAAGCGGTACAAGTATAAGCTGTAATCGGCATTGTGATGCAAACTTTTAGAATACGGTAGGCAACATTCCCTATTGCAATCGGCTTTTTGGATAAGCGTGAGCCAGTATGTATCAAGGCATAAATTTATCAAAAGTCCGATGATAAGAACAGGTATTATAGTTTCTTTTAGACTGATATTCCTATTTGACATAGGAATATCTTTTTGTGCAAGAAGAAACCCCAACAACTTCCTGTAAGAAATGCCGACAGTGTTAATCCCGGAAAAGGTGGGAAAGGAGACAGCAAGGATGCACCGAGAAAGTCGGATGCGGCGTAGGCAACACCCTGCCCACAAAGGACCGTAAAGTATACCGCATACAGCCATTGGGATGAAACCCAAGCTGATTCTAAGCGACGGTGTTTGTATGCACAAAAATCGTGTCAGTATCATTTCGATTGCTAATAGCATGGAAATGATGATAAGTTGTTTTAATTTTGAGTTTTTCTCTCATGGATTGTCCCCTTTAATAATCAAACTATTTTCAAAGACCAGTCTTCGATATTCCAAATATCACTAACCCAATCTTCGTAAAAATTCGGCTCATGGCACACGAGCAGAATAGAGCCTTTAAAAGCTGTTAATGCTCGTTTAAGCTCGTCTTTTGCGTCTACATCGAGGTGATTTGTCGGCTCGTCTAAAATCAGCCAGTTTGCTTCTTTTTGCATCAGTTCGCAGAGCCTCACTTTAGCATTTTCACCACCGCTTAAAACTCTCATCTGGCTTGTTATATGCTCCGTTGTAAGTCCGCATTTCGCAAGTGCTGATCGCACTTCCGCGTTGGTATATGAAGGAAACTTTTGCCATATGTAATCTAAGGCTGTTATATCCGAATCGCGAGCGGCTTCCTGTTCAAAGTACATAGGTACGAGGTAATCTCCAAGTTCAAGATTGCCGGATAACATCTTAAGCTGTCCGAGTATAGTCTTTAGTAATGTTGTTTTTCCAAGTCCGTTGGTACCGACTATCGCAATTTTGGTGCCTCTTTCTATTTCGAAATTAAGATTTTTTGTTAGAGGAGTATCGTAGCCTATTACAAGGTTCTCAGCCTTAACCAAGTATCTTCCCGTGTTCTTGCTTCTTTGAAGCTGAAGAACGGTTTAGGTTTTTCCTTAGGCTTTTCGAGAATTTCCATTTTGTCCAACATCTTTTGTCTGCTGTTTGCCATGCCTCGCGTTGCAACCTCGAGCTTTATTTCTGGCAATGAAGTCCCTGCATTTTATCTATTTCGGCTTGCTGACGCTCATATGCTTTTTCTTCCTGACGCACTTTTATTTCGTGCATATTGAGGAAGTTGTTGTAGTCGCCGGTATAACGCGTCAGTTTGGTGTTTTCCACATGGTATATGACATTTACGACGGAATTTAAAAATTCAATATCGTGAGAAATCAAGATGAAGGCATTTTCGTATTCCTGTAAATAGCGTTTTTAACCATTCAATATGTTCAAAATCCAGATAATTGGTAGGCTCGTCAAGTAAAAAGAATTGAAGGATCTTGAAGCAGCAGTTTTGTGAGTAAAACTTTAGTTCTCTGACCGCCCGACAGATCGGAAACATCTTTGTCAAGCCCTATACCGGCAAGACCGAGTCCGTTTGCAACTTCATTGATTTTTGCATCTATAGTATAAAAATCCGCTATGCTCGAGAATTTGCTGAATTTCGCCGGCTTCTTCCATGAGGGCATCCACATCAGCACCGTCTTCTCCCATTTTGTCGTAAAGAGATAGCATGGTTTGTTCAAGCTCAAACATTTTTTTCAAATGCGGTTCTTAGGACTTCTCTGATAGTCATCCCTTTTTAATGTGGAATGTTGATCGAGATAGCCGACAGTTACATTTTTTTCGACCATTCGACTTTCCCTTGATCGGGCTGAATATTACCGATTATAATATTTAAAAATGTAGATTTTCCTTCGCCGTTTGCGCCGATTAAACCTACATGTTCGCCTTTCAGCAGACGAAATGAGGCGTCCTCCAAGATAGCTCTACCCCCAAAGCCGCATGAAATATTACTAACTGTAAGTAAGCTCATTTTATTATCCTTTCATTTCAAATTAGTTTATGCATAGTCATAATAGTATATATGAATTTGTGAAAACTGTCAAAGAAAAAGATAGCGACTAATTAAAAGCGCAAAAATATTGAAAGAGGCGCAGTTTTATGTTAAAATACTTAATTGCAAATAGCATTTTGAAAAATTTAACGAAAGGTGAGAGCCTGAATAAATTAGGGCTTTCGGTGAGATATATGAAACTAGGAATTGTAGGATTACCGAATGTTGGGAAAAGTACGCTTTTCAACGCAATTACAAAAGCGGGAGCTGAAGCAGCCAATTATCCGTTCTGTACGATAGAACCGAATGTGGGAGTGGTAACTGTTCCGGACGAGAGGCTGAAGGTCCTCACAGACTTATACAAGGCAAAAAAGACAATTTATACGAGTATCGAATTTTACGATATTGCAGGTCTTGTAAAAGGCGCATCAAAGGGAGAAGGACTCGGAAATAAATTCCTCGGACATATCAGAGAAGTGTCTGCTATTGTTCATGTCGTAAGGTGTTTTGAAGATGCAAATGTAGTTCACGTTGACGGTAAGATAAATCCCTATTTCGGATATCGAAACTATAAATACTGAATTGATACTTTCCGATATGGAAGTAATGGAAAGAAGAATCCAAAACTCAGAAGAATTTAAAAAGGCGACAAGACTTTACAGGGAGAACTTGATATTTTGAACACTGTAATGAAAGTACTTGAGGAAGGCAAATCGGCAAGAGTATTGATTTAGATGAAGAAAGGCGGAGTTTGTCGAAAGTCTTGGATTACTTTCGTACAAACCGATTATTTATGTTGCAAATGTTGCGGAAGAGGAAGTTTCGTCTGTTAATGGAAATAACATATGAGTGCGGTGCGTGAATACGCACAAGCGGAAAAAAAGCTGAGGTCGTTGTAGTTTCTGCAAAAGTGGAGGAAGAACTTGCGCAGCTTGAAGATGATGAAAAACAGTTGTTTTTGGAAGAACTCGGAATAGAAGAACTGACTAGACAAGTTGATTAAAGCATCGTACAAGCTGCTTAATCTTATTTCATATTTAACAGCAGGGGAGCCGGAAGTAAGAGCGTGGACTATTATAAACGGAACCAAAGCGCCACAGGCTGCAGGAAAAAAATTCACACGGATTTTGAGAAGGGATTTATACGCGCGGAAACCATAGCATATGAAAAACTGGTTGAATGTGGAGGGAACCTCGCAGTGGCGAGAGAAAAAGGGTTGCTGCGTTCAGAAGGCAAAGAGTATGTTGTAAAAGACGGAGATGTTATTCATTTCCTGTTTAACAGATAAATAGTGGAAATGGTAAAAATCAGTTTGAAAGAAAAGTACCCGAGCTTCTCGTACCCTGCAGGCGGAATGCGTGAACTTTTTGCGGCTGTTGAAAACGGAGCGGATGCAGTTTATTTGGGCGGGAGGCTTTTTTTAATGCTCGAAAAATGCTAAAAATTTCAGCAATGAGGAGCTGGAAAAAGCTATAAGGTTTGCGCATGCGCGTGATGTAAAAATATATTTAACTATCAATACTCTAATGTATGATTCGGAAATTTTACAGGCGCTTGAGTATGCGAAGTATCTTTACGAAATTGGCGTGGATGCGTTAATTATTCAGGATTTGGGTTTTGCAAGGCTTGTAAAAACAAATTCAGGATTTCGAAATTCATCTCCACACAGGCAAGTGTCTATAATTTGACGGTGTGCTGAAAGCACAGGAAATTGGATTTTCCAGGGTGGTGCTTGCCAGGGAAAAATACGCTTGCGCAGATAAAGGCTATCACCGATTCCACTGATGTCGAGATAGAGGTTTTTGTTCATGGTGCAATTTGCATATGCTATTCAGGGCAATGTCAATTTTCAAACAATATAGGAAATAGAAGCGAAACAGAGGAGAATGTGCGCAGCCGTGTAGAATGAAGTTTACGGCGGCATCTAAATCTACACATGTGCTTAGTCCGAAGGACCTTTCATGTATTGAATATTTAAAAGAGATTGCAGAAGCGGGTGTTAGCAGCATCAAGATAGAAGGTAGGATGAAATCTGCAGAGTATGTTGCGGTGGTGTCAGGCTTTATAGAAAATATTTAGATATATATAAGGAAAAAGGTGAATACAAGGTATCTACGGAAGATATGATTTCTTTAGCTCAAATTTTTAACTGAGGCAATTTTTACTAACGGTTATTTTTGGAAATCAAGGCGAAGAATTTATGTCAAAAATTGCGAAGCATCAAGGAATCTATATGGGAAAGCTATTTCAAAGGTGAGCGACACTTTGGTTGATGTTCGGCTTGAAACGGGAAAAACTTTAAATATGGGAGATGGTGTTGAATTTGCGAATGATGAGCTTGCCGGAAATGTACTTAGTTATGTCAAAGAACTTAAAAACGGCTGTTTTAGAATCGGTGATATAAGGAAAAATGTACGCAAAGGCGATGCGCTTTATAAAATTAGCGATAAAAAGACAGCTTCTTGATGCTGCGGAATCTGTTTTGAGAGTTGAAAAACGGTAAGTCTTTTAGAAAATCAAAAAGTTGATATGGCGATTTTGATACATAAGGGAGCGAACCTGCACTCTGCGAATTGAAAGCGCGAACAAGGCGATTGAGGTAACGGGAACGAGGAAATCGGAAGAAGCACAAAAATCATCCGCTGACAGTCGAAGCTGTGAAAAACAGCTTTCAAAAACTTGGAACAACAGCTTTTGAAATGGCGGATTTTTTCTTGTGAACTCGATGAAAAATGTAAGTTTGCCGATTTCCGAATTAAACGACTTGCGTAGACGGGCTGTTGAAAAAAATTGGAAGAATTAAAAATTGGTAGGAGAAGATTGCTAAAGTCCGGCGAGCAGCAGATAAATCCGAAGGAATCAAAGGATGCAGAACCCAAAAACTTTTTGGGAGGTTTATCATCCGATGTATCGGAACTTTATTTTCATGAATTTAACAGTACGCTCGTAGAAGAATATATTAAAACTTTCAAAAGCGTCATACGAAATTCTGAAATAAGCAGTTTGAGTTTTGTATTTTTCTGTTTGGGATTTGCTGGAGAATGGTGCGCAAATTGATAAGTTTATGGAAAAAAATTTATCATAATATGGGCAGTGATGAAATCGAAATCATCAAAATTTCTTTATATATTCTCCGATTACAGCGGGCAAACACGACGATTATATCAAAGCGAACGCTTTTGAAAATAATCGAGCTTGCAAAAGCTGAATGGGATTTATATAGGTAATTTGGGGGCGGTGAATTTGTTTGAAGGTCAGGCATTGCGATTGTTTGCAGATTACGGTATGAATATCATCAACGAGCAGGCGGCACGAAGTGCTTTTGACATGGATTTTCGGAAGTCTTTGCGGGGCATGAAATCAATTCGGATGCTTTTGGCAAAGTACCTTTGATGATTAGCGAGCATCGTTTCTCTGAATCTGAGATTGCAGATAGAAAGCAACAAAAATATCAAATAGATTGGCTTTTTCAATTTGAAAAAGTGTAATTTATGAAAAACAGATATCTTGCAAACGGTGAACAATATTCACAATTATCACAATTTTCGTATTTATTTGTAAAGTTCCGTTTTACTAAAAACAACAAAAATATACAAAAAAATATTGCTTTGAACGATGAAAAGTAGTAAAATAGTGGGATGTTAAAAAGCATTATAAATGGCATTTAATGTGGTGCGTTTTGCTATATTTGGAAAGACAGTGGGAGAGGACAGTTTAGCGAGATGGAAACAAAAAGAATAACCTTTACGGAAGATTTATTACAAAATTGTATTGAACAGGATATGGGTGGAACTCGCAAAACGATGCTCGCAGAGTACGATGTGGTTGCAAAGGAGGACGGCGCGGGTTACTGGCTTTCGTGGTGCGCACAATGCGTATTGTGAAGTGTTTGATTCTGAAAAGGCGCTGGATGAAAATAGCGGTATACACAAAAGACGATATAGAAAAAAGCGAAAAAGCTGCTGAACATCGACCGCAGCAGTAATGAGCTCGTGAGTGCAACGCTGAGATTTTGTGCGGATGAATACGGATTTAAAACATTATGAGATAACATCTAAAGTGCTTAATAATATCGAAGGCAAAGCGGTAAAAATTGATTTTGATTATCCGAGATGTTGAGGAGGAATTGAAATCGAAGAGAAAAACTGTGGCAGATGATAAATTATGACAAACTTACGGGACTGTTAAACGCAGAGGGGTTTTATTATCATGCCAAGAAGTTCATGCAGGATAAAGCCGCAGGATATTTTGTTTTGAGTGTAGATATTAAAAATTTCAGTTTGGTCAATGCGGTTTTGGGTGTCGAAACATCAAATAAAAATATTGAAAGAACTTGCAGAGCTGCTCAAAAATTCGCTTGGTGATAATGCCGTTATAGGACGAATCGGAGCGGATGTATTTGCGGTTTGCATTACAAAAGAAGATGCGCTGAACTGGGACTATATGATATTCAGAAACGGCAAATATCGTTCGAAAAATTGTAAACTATGAGCTTGAGTTTGTAACCGAATTTATGAAGCGGACAATATTGAAGAGTCCGTTGCGCATATGTACGCAAAAAGCGAAACTTGCAATGAGGGAAGCTAAACGCAAAACAAGCGAGCAATATAGGCTACTACGAAGATGTAATTGAAAATAAATATGCTGAGCAGCAACAAATTTTTCAGCGAAAAGAATGAAGCGCTGAAAAACGGTCAGTTTAAGGTGTATCTTCAACCGCAGTGCTATTTGATAAGCGGAGAAATAGAATCGGCTGAAGCCCCTAGTCAGGTGGCAACAACCTAATGGGAAAATGATGCAACCTACGGAATTTATTCCTATATTTGAAGAGAGCGGATTCATAAAAGAACTCGATGAGTATATGCTCAAAGAAGTGTGCGGGCTTTTGCTCAGGTGGAAAGAAGAGGGGAAGCGCTTGATACCGATTTCAGTCAATATTTCCAGAGTTGACTTGTTTGATCCTGCGCTTGCTTTTTAAAAATTAAAAAAATATCGTTGACGGTTATGGAATAGATCCTAAGCATGTTGAACTCGAAATAACGGAAACGGCGTATATGGATAGTCCCCAAATGATGATAACTACTATGGAAAAGCTCCAAAATTTAGGCTTCAAAGTGATAATGGACGATTTCGGATCGGGGTATTCATCGCTTAATATGCTTAGGGAAGTGCCTGTAGATAAGCTGAAAATCGATTTAAAGTTTATGGAAGGGCTTGATGAAAGCGAGAAAGGTAGAGATATACTGAGGTTCATAGTAAATATGGCGCAGACGCTTTCGATTATCACTGTCGCGGAGGGCGTAGAACGGGATGAGCAGCTAAAAATCCTGCATAAGCTGGGCTGCGACTATGCGCAGGGATATTTGTACAGCAAGCCGATTTCAATTATGGAGTTTGAAGAACAATATGCGAAAAGACGAATTGTATTGTAACAGGTTTACTTGCGTTGATGTAATTAGAAGCGAAGTAAAAAAAGAAGCTGTATGATACACAGCTTCTTTTTGAGATCTAGTTATCTAAAAATCAAGTGAATTAGGCTTCCTCTCGCTCGTCGTTTTCATAGGCTTCTAAGATTGCGTCCTTCATCCTATTTCTAGTTTCGGAACGTAGGGGGTGCGCGATATCGCGGTAATCGCCGTCGCCCATTTTTTCTGCTAGGCATAGCTATAAATAATCCATTTTGTCCGTCAATGACCTTGATGTCATGAACCACAAACTCGTCATCAAACGTTACAGAAACCACAGCTTTCATCTTACCTTCGTCGCTTACTTTTTCGAACTCTGATATCAGTAATATTCAAATCTTTCACCTTCCTTTCAGCCACAAACTCTGAAGATATAGCTTGTGGAAATTTATTTACCTAGATTATATATTAAAATTCAATATATTACAACCGATTTTGAAAAAAATTTTTTTAATTTTTAAAAATTAAAGAAAAAAATCGATATAATCGGTAGAAATAACTAAGTTATTGAATTTTTTATTAGTTGTAAAAAAATACCGAAAAAGCATAACCGTGTTAAAGTATTGAAAATATTGAGATTTAATGATACAATATAATTAGATTTATAGAAACGCAGTAACAGTATTGGGGGATTCAAAAAGTATGGAAGATTACAAAATAACAGATACGGACATCAAAGAAAAACGAAGCTCTCCGAAAAGCAAAAGAAGAACGATTTTATGAAATTCATACAGAAATAATTAAGAATACGGATTATATAAAAAGACGAATTATATATAAAAAAACGATGTTAAAAGAGGACTTAGAAATGCTGACGGTACGGGAGTAGTTGTCGGACTTACGAGAGTGGGACAGGTAGTAGGGTACGACTATGACGAAAACGAAACAAGATTCCAACGGACGGGAAATTGTATTACAGGGGATACGATGTCGAGGAACTGGTCCAAAATGTAAATGCGGAAAAATCGCTTCGGCTTTGAAGAAATTACATATCTTTTTGCTGTTTGGCAAATTGCCTACGCAAGAGCAATTAAGCTGAGTTTTGCGAAATTCTGGGTTCTAAGAGAGAATTGCCGGGAAATTTTTGCGCGCGATATGATTATGACAGCGCCGTCGAGAAATATTATGAACAAACTTGCTCGTAGCGTTCTTGCGATGTATTCATATGACGACAATCCGGATGACACGAGTCTTGAAAATGTTTTACGCCAATCAATAAGTTTGATTGGTAGTTTTCCTGCGTTTATTTCATATGGATTCCAAGCTAAAAGAGCAGCTTTTGATAAAAAGTTTGCATCTTTATACGCCGATTCCAAGCATAAGTACTGCGGAAAATATACTCAGAATGATAAGAAAGACAGGACAATATACGGATTTTGGAAGCGAAATTGTTGGACCTTTCGTTGATATTGCACGCCGAGCACGGCGGGGGAAACAATTCATCGTTTACAACTCACCTGGTTTCTTCGACAGGGACGGATACTTATGGTGCTATTGCAGCTGCTGTAAGTTCACTAAAGGGACCAAGACACGGCGGTGCGAACCTTGCTGTCATAAACATGATAAATGATTTGCGCGACAACATTAAGGATATTACAGACTACAAGAAAAATTGAAGATTATCTGGTAAAAAGTTCTAAAGGGAAGCAAATGACGGTTCGGGATTGATATATGGACTGGGGCATGCTGTCTACACGCTGTCGGATCCTCGTGCTGTAATGCTGAAAAATGGCAAAAAAACTTGCTGAAAGCAGCGGTATGGAGGAACAATTCGCACTTTACGAGTTTATCGAGAAAAAAGGAGCGGAGCTTTACTGCGATGTTAAAGGTGTTTGTAAACCGATGCCGGCAAATGTGGATTTGTATTCGGATTTGTATATAAGGCTTTGAATATTCCTATTGAAATAGCGACACCGCTTTTTGCAACGGCAAGGCTCTCAGGATGGTGCGCACATAGACTTGAAGAATTGAGTGAAGGTAACAAAATAATGCGCCCTGCATACGGTAATGCGCAGGATAAGCAGCATTATATTCCGATTGCAGAGCGACGATAATTATTTTTATATTGATATGTTAGTTGCTTGGTCTTGAATAGGTTATAAGCGTTTCTGCAATCTCATGTGCAGCGATTGAAACGGGCTTGTTGGTATGGGCTTCTGTGAGCTTCGGTTTGCCGTCGATTATATCTCTTGCGCGTTTTGCTGCCAAAACGACAATAGTATAGCGGCTGTCCGCCTTTTCTCTAATTACATTGATGAGATGGATATAACATTATAATTCCTCCTCATAATTTTTATCATACATAAAATACATTCTGAAACACGACAATGCTCGGTTGTGATTATAGATAAAACTCTGCTCACAGCCTCGTTCAAATCGCTATTTACCACGCAGTAATCGTATTTGTCTATGTAGGCTATTTCACTTAGCGCTTCATTTAGTCGCATATTGATTGCACTTTCGGTTTCCGTTCCTCTGCGGTAATTCTTTTCCTAAGCTCCGACATAGAAGGTGGTAGTATGAAAATGTATATGGCTTCGGGATATGCCTGCCTTATTTTTCATTGCACCTTGGATGTCAATTTCAGTATAACATCTTTGCCTTCTGCAAGTTTGTTCTAAGACTTTTTGTTTAGGCGTACCATAGTAGTTGCCATAAACCTTTGCATATTCGAGAAGGTCGCCATTTTCGATACCCTGCCAAAAATCTTCTTCACTGACGAAGTAGTAATTGACGCCTTCGGTTTCAGTGCTTCTCGGTTTTCTCGTTGTCATGGATATAGATAACTCTATGTCCTTTCTTTTTGCAAAAAGTGCCCTGACAGATAGTACCTTTTCCGCACCTGACGGTCCGGAAATAACAAATAGTCTGCCTTTATCCCTTACATTGTATTCAGCTTGCATATCGCTACCTTTTCCTTTGTGTTAGCTATATATGTTATCACAAAAAGCGACAAATAGCAACACTGAGAGCAAGGAATTTAAAAAATTAAAAAGGTTAATTATAAAAATGAAAAATGAAGCAAAATAATTGTAAAGTATTTGTGAAAATAGATTATACGAGTGTATTTTTCGTGTATAGTTATTTATATGGTTTGAGTTTTGGATTTTTAGGAGGTAACGAAATGAAAGTTGTAATAGTTGGAGGCGTTGCGGCAGGGGCTGCGACCGCCGCAAGGCTTAGAAGGCTTAATGAAAAAGCTGAAATAATAATTTTGGAAAAAACGGGTTATGTATCATATGCGAATTGCGGCTTGCCGTATTACATAGGGAATGTTATAAAGGATGAAAATGAACTTACATTGCAAACACCGAGCAGTTTTTAAGAAAAGATTCAATATCGACGTGCGTGTAAAAAGTGAAGTTACTGCAATCGATAGAAATAAGAAAACGGTTACGGTCATGAACTTATCCGACGGAACAACATACGAAGAAAATTACGATAAATTGGTGCTCGCACCGGGGCAACTGCAAATTGGCTGAATTTAGAAAAAAATTGATAAAAACAAGACGTTTAGCGTTAAGACCGTTGAGGATACAAAGGAAGTCGATGCATATTTGCGTTCTCATAATATAAATAATGCGGTTGTATTCGGCGGAGGATTCATAGGAATAGAGATTGCGGAGAACTTGCGAAAGAAAGCAAGGAATGTATATATAGCGGTCAGGGGCAATCAAATACTGCCGAATTTCGATTATGACATGGTATTGCAAATAGAGGCAAGACTTTCGAATTTAGGGGTTAATGTACTCAAGAATTTAACGAATGAGGATTACGAGAAGCTGGCTGAAAAAAAGCGAATTTGGTGATAATGGCGGTTGGCGTTACACCGCAAACGGAGCTTGCACAAAAAGCGGGACTTGCAATTTCAGAGCTTGGCACTATCGAGGTAAACGACAAAATGCAGACTTCCGATGAAGATATATATGCGGCAGGGGATGCGGTAGGAATTACGAATACTGTGCTTAATTCAAAGGCTAAGATAAGTTTGGCAGGGCCTGCAGCTAAACAGGGACGCGTAATAGCGGATAATATTTGCGGACTTTATAGCATATATGACGGAGCAAACCCGACTTCTATCGTGAAAGTGTTCGATATTACAGCGGCAACGACCGGAATAAGCGAAAAGGAGGCTAAAAAGCGGGGCATAAATGCGGACAAGGTGATTTTCAGCTCGGCATCACACGCAACATACTATCCCGGAGCAAACTCGATGTTTACGAAAGTCATATTTGAAAAAGGTAGCGGAAAGATTTTAGGTGCGCAGATAATAGGGCAAGACGGTGTAGATAAGAGAATAGAGCGTGCTGGCAACTGCTATATATGCGGGGTTAAATGTATCCGACTTGAAAAAAATTGGATTTGGCTTATGCACCTCCGTATTCGTCCGCAAAGGATCCTGTTAATATGGCAGGATTCATAATAGATAATGTAGTAGGCGGAAGGCTGAAACAATTTTTCGCAGAAGATGTGAATGAACTTGAAAAACGCAGCGATGTTTTGCTTCTCGATGTAAGAACTCCAATGGAATATAAATTCGGACATTTTAAGAATGCTGTAAATATACCGGTAGACAGTCTAAGAGAAAGGCTTAACGAACTTGAAAATATAAAGATAAAACCGATTTACATAAATTGCCACAGCGGTCTTAGAAGTTACATTGCGCTTAGAATTTTGCAACAAGAAGGGTTTGACTGTTATAATTTAGCAGGAGGCTATGCGTTTTATTCGTTTTTCGAAAAAAAGAAGCGGAATACGATATGCGAGCAAAGGCGCGAATGTGGACTTTTGATATAAACCTTGATTTTTGACGCTAAAGCCTATATAATTGTTATTATAACGCAAAATTAGGAGGAAATATGTCTAAACTGATAATACCTGAAAACTATACACCTGTAATCGATTATATGGAAAGTCAACGCGCCATAAAGAAAAATCAAGGATTTTTCCAGCAAGAGCTTGCATACGGTTTGAGCCTGCGCAGAGTGTCCGCACCGCTTTTTGTAACACCTCAAAGCGGTTTAAACGATAATTTGAGCGGTGTAGAAAGAACAGTTAGTTTTACATTAAAGGATATGAACGAGCAGCCGGTAGAGGTAGTTCAATCGCTGGCAAAATGGAAAAGAATGGCACTCGAAAGTATAACATACCCGGTAGGGACATGGAATTTATACCGATATGAATGCGATAAGGCGCGATGAAGAACTGGATAATATACATTCGATATATGTGGATCAATGGGATTGGGAAAAGACCATTTCCAAAAGATCAGAGGACGGACGAGTATCTGAAAGAGGTAGTTGTTATCATCTATAATGCAATTAAAAAAATTTAGGCGATTATGTGAACAGATTGTATAGAGGATTGCAAACGGAAATACCGAACGAGATATTTTTTGTAACAACTCAGGAATTGGAAGACAGATGATCGGACAAAACACCGAAAGAGCGTGAAAATTTGATTGCGGAAGAAAAGAGAGCGGTATTTATCAAAAATATAGGCGGAAAGCTGAAATCAGGTGAGAAGCACGACGGCAGGGCACGGATTACGACGATTGGGAACTTAACGGAGATATAATACTTTGGAATGAAGTGCTCGGAATGGCTTTTGAGATATCGTCTATGGGAATCAGAGTCGATGCCGATGCGATGAGAAGACAGCTTGCACTTGCAGGAGCGGAAGATAGAGCTAAATTGGAATTTCATAAAGGAATCTTGGAAGGCAAATTACCGTACTCTATAGGCGGCGGAATCGGACAAAAGCCGACTATGTATGTTTTTTCTTGAGGAAAGCACATATAGGGAGAGGTACAGGTATCCGTATGGCAGGACGATATGATTAAGACGTGCAAGGAAAACAATATATTTCTATTGTAGATTAAATTGGATTAAAAAGGAAGAAAGATATGAATGAAGAAAAACGGACTGTTTACGCTGTCAGGCAAGACGGCGCTACATACGATATAGGGCGGCGCACGGCTCGAAAAAGAAGAAAAGCATCACGGGGATAGTGATATTTGGTATAGTTGTGGCTGTTATAGTGGTGATTGCGCTTTTGATTTCAGGCGGAAGCGATAGCGGAGAAAGCAGTGGAAACAGCTATCCGGCGGATGATTTTATCGCCAAGATAAATGTGGAAGGAACGATTGCGGCAAACACACAATCCACCGGACTTTTTAGCAGCGATGAAGGATACGATCACGATTGGACGATTAAGACTATTGATGAATTGATTGACGAAGAATCAAATAAGGGATTGCTTTTATATATAAATACTCGGGGGTTCTGTTTATGAAACGGATGAACTTTATTTGAAAAATAAAAGAATATCAGAAAAAGACTAAGCGCCCTGTATATGCTGTTATGGGGCATATAGCGGCTTCGGGGGTATTATATAGCGGCTCCGTGCGATAAGATTTTTGGCAAAATCGCAACACATGGACAGGATCGATAGGAGTAACTCTTGGAAATATAATGGATTTTTTTCGGGACTTTTGAATCAATATGGTGTAAAAGTGAATACTATCACATCAGGACCGAACAAAGCTATGGGTAATAATATGCAACCGATGACCGATGAACAGCGTGCGATATTCCAGTCATTGGTGGATGAAGCGTACGAGCAGTTTGCAGGTATAGTAGCAGAAGGACGCGGTATGGATATGAGCGAAGTGAAGAAAATAGCTGACGGTAGAATCTATACGGCAGAAACAGGCAAAAGAGGTGAATTCATAGACGGAATTTGCTCATATGAGGAAGCGGAGCAAATTATGAAAGATGACAAGCGTATAGGCGGAGCGGAAGTAATTGATTTGAATGAAAAAGGACAGCAGTCTTTTGGCACATTTATTCGGGAAAGTCGATATTTCCAAATTGAAATTGAGCATTTTCCCAAACTCGGGAAGCTCATTGGTAGACGAAGTACTTGGGAACAAGTCGCAAGTAGAAGTAAAGTATTATTGTGAAGAGCTTGCTTTATTAAAAATATTTTTGAAGATTTCCATTTTTGCTGGATTTTGTTGATAAAAAAATGGTATACTGTATGTATATACGGGGAATACCGTTAGATATTTAGGAGGAATTTTTATAATGGAAAAATTGATTATCTCGGCGGCGATATGCGGAGCAGAAGTAACTAAAGCACAGAACCCTGCTGTACCTCACACAGTTGAGGAAATTGTTAGGGAAGCAAAATCTGCGTACGATGCGGGAGCGGCAGTTATTCACTTGCATGTAAGAGAAGATGACGGAACTCCGACTCAGAGCAAAGATAGATTCCAAGTGTGCGTTGATGCAATCAGAAAAGAATGTCCGGATGCAATAATTCAGGTATCGACAGGCGGAGCGGTAGGCATGACTGACCTGAGAGATTGCAGTCTACAGATATAGTGCCAACTCCGGAATTTGCAACTTTGGACTGCGGAACTTGCAATTTCGGCGGCGATGAGATATTTGTAAATACAGACAATACAATATTCAATTTTGCAAAGATAATGCAGGAAAAAGGCATTAAACCTGAGCTCGAAGTATTCGATAAGGGCATGATAGATACAGCACTCAAGGCTGATAAAAAGGACTTTTAAATCATCCGCTACATTTTGATTTTTTGTACTTGGAGTACAAATGACAGCTACTATCAGAGACTTGCTGTTTTATGTCAGAAAGTTTGCCTGCAGGTTCAACATGGACTGCTACAGGACTTGGTAAGAATGCTTGGCATATTGCAGCGGCAACAATATCACTTGGCGGACATGTAAGAGTTGGATTTGAAGACAACCTATATATGGAAAAAGGCGTTTTAGCTGAGAACAACGGTCAAATGGTAAAGAAAGTAGTTGAGCTTGCAAAATTGCTCGGAAGAGAAATTGCAACTCCTGCAGAGGCAAGAGAAATACTGGGAATCAAGCCTTTGAAGAAATAAATAAGTTTACAAAGCCTCTTTTATTAAGGGGCTTTGTTTAACTTTGGAATGGCGGGTGAATTTATGTCATTTTCTGTGGATACGAAAAATGAATTATCGAGACTGAATACTGAGAAAAAGTGCTGTATGCTGGCTGAAATAGCAGGTTTTATACGCTTTTGCGGCTCGATTAGACTTGCAGGACTCGGAAAATTCGAGGTTGTGATGAGCACGGAAAACCTAGCGGTTTTACGCCATTACAAGGCATTGATTAAAGAGTATTTCGATGTTGAAACGCAGGTTTCCGAAGCTGAGGGACGAAGTATAAAAAAAGCGAGCAGCTACGAACTTACGATAAAAAGCGAAAACGGCAGCGAGCAGGTGTTAAGGGAAATCGGTATTCTAATGGTAAAGGAAGGAAGCAATACTCTAAGCGACGGAATTTACGATGTACTGATAAAGACAAAATGTTGCAGAAAGGCGTATTTGCGCGGAGCATTTTTGGCATCGGGTACCATTAGCGAGCGGGAAAAAGGATATCATTTTGAAATCTTTGTAATACCCCAAAATTAGCGGCGGATATGGCTAAACTCTTAAACGGTTTTTCATCAATAAGCGCAAAAATCGTTACCAGAAATAAAAAGGTACAGTGTTTATTTGAAGGATGCGGATCAGATAGGCGATGTGCTCAAAAATAATGGGAGTGAGTGCGCAACTTTTTCAAAATGGAAGATGTCATTTTGTTAAAAAGCAAATAAAGAATAAAAAGCAATCGAGATGAGAAATTGCGATACGGCAAATGTGGAAAAAACGGTGAGTGCAGCCGAAAAGCAAAATAAAGGCGATTAGACTTCTTATGGAAAAGGGCGTGCTTGAAAAATTAGATAAAAAAATTGATAAGCGTTGCAACGGTGCGCATGGAAAATCCATATGCAAGCCTTGTTGAACTGGGGAGTTTACTGGATATTCCGTTAAAAATCGGAGTTAATCATAGGCTTAAGAAACTCGAGGCATTGGCTGAAAAATACAAGGAGGAATACAATGGAACCACGAATATTGAAAAAGAAGCGATAAAGTGAGGAACTACTTCCCAAAATATGGGATTGAAAATTTTCTTATCACCAAAAGCGAGGATGTATCGTATTTGACGGGACTTTCAGGAGATGATTGTGCGGTACTTATAACCGCAGACAAAAATACATATTGACAGATGCCAGATATGAAACCGCAATGTCCGTACTCAAACCCGAATTTGAGCTTATAGTGATATTTGACTATATAGACCATATTAAGGCAATCAAACCGAAAAATGGGTATTCAAGACACATCTATGACATTGAGCGTGTACAGCGAGCTTGCAAGCGCAATACCGGAAAAGGACCTTATTTCAGCAACAGGAATTATGGAGGATTTGCGACTTTACAAAGGAAATAGAAGAGCTTGAGATAATAGCGCAGGCGGAAGCGATAGGGCGATGCCGCATTTTCCGATATTTTTGGGATTTATAGAACCCGGAATAACGGAAAAAGAATTGCAGCCGAGCTTGAATATATATGAAACTGCATGGCGCAGACGGCTTGTCGTTTGCCACTAGTGCGGTATCGGGTATAAATTCGTCGAAGCCCCATGGGTTCCAAGTAGCAAGGTGGTTGAAAACGGAGAGCTGCTCACATTGGACTTCGGATGCAAGTATAAGGGATATTGTAGCGATATGACAAGGACGCTTGCCATTGGAGATATTTCAAGTGAGATGCGAGATGTGGACAATGTAGTGCTGGAAGCTCAGCTGAACGCTTGCGATAAGTTGAAAGCAGGGAATGCATGTAAAAGAGGAGATGCACTCGCATCGAGATATAATTGTAAAAATATGGATACAGGGGAGTATTTCGGACATGGCCTCGGACACGGAGTAGGTCTGGAAATTCACGAAGATCCATACCTCAGTTTTCGAGGAAGCCACATATTGCAGGGAAAATATGACGGTAACAATAGAACCGGGAGTATACTTGCCGAATAAATTCGGTGTAGAAATTGAAGACTTGGTATTTTTAACCAGAACGGGCATAAAAATGTGACCAATTCACCAAAAAGAATTGATCACACTTTGGAAGCAGAATATAAAAGGCGATTCAAAATCGTCTTTTTATTTATAGTCAATTTTGTATCCGTTTCTGCCGTTTTCTTTTTACTGTGTAAAAGCATTTGATCTGCAATTTCGTAAAAGGTCGTCAAAGTTTGACCGTCTTGTAAAATACTTTGCTCCTATACTGGTTTTAACAGGAGAAACAGTAACACCTTTGAATTTGAATTGTATTTTTTTCTACTGATTCTAAAGTTCGTTTGCATAGCGTATCAATTTCATCTTCGGTAAGTTTATTCGGGATGAATACCGCAAACTCATCTCCGCCGACTCTTCCCGGAAATCGATGTTACCAAAGACAGTTGTTAAAACTTTTTGCAAATTCAACCAAAACGAAATCTCCGCTGAGGTGTCCGTAGCGGTCGTTTATGGATTTAAAGTGGTCTAAATCCATAAGTATCAGGCAGCTATATTGACGCATATTTGACTTTGCATTATTTTTTTGAAAGAGGTGGAATTCAGTACATGCGTCAAGTTGTCGGTTGTAGCTTTTTCTATGAGCAGTTCAAGTTCCTCGTGTTCCGATTGAACATTTTGCAATTTACCGATTGCATATGCAGGACGAGTTGGTATCGTCGTTTACTATTTTGGTAGTTACACGCAGCCAATTTTTTTATTCCGTTTGTATATTCGTAATTTATATCGCGTATTGAGGTCAACTTTCTCAGCAAGGCAACTATAAAGTGTGTTTTCATAATCGGAATCTGAATTGAGTATGTATTTGCTGTAATCGGGAAACGGATTTTTAAAAATCATTGGAGTAGAGGCATTTTTAAATTTGAGGACATCCGTATTGTAATCGTATTCAAATATATGCTCATTGCTTATTTCCGACAGTTGATTGAATTTCTTGTTTTCAAAGTGCGATTAAATTTGAAGCTCTCATTCTGGTTCGTAAAATTAAGTACATCCACACTAGCAGAATCAAAAATGTTATAACTAGAAAAATGACAACCTCAGTTTGTATGAGTTCGTATAAATTCAGAAAGCGAAACATTATTTGACACATAAACATTTCTGAGCATTATGTCTTGTATGGTTGACGCAGGTATATCCTGTATACATTTTTGAAATTATCGAAAGCAGTAGCGGATTTGCTTCTCTGGATATTCCAAGGCATATATTTTTGATTAAACGCATTGATACTACTAAATTGCAATCCGTTGTACTTTTTGTAATGATATGTAGTATTCGGCTTCAAGGTTGTTCATAAAAGTAACATCGGCTTTTGCCATTTTTGACCGCATTTATACAACTAAGCATATTTTTCGTAATAGAATAGGCTTAAGATCAGGATACTTGAGCTTTACCATATTGGATATATAATCACGGCGTACCAAAGCGACGGTAGCAAAATTTTTGTGATTGTTTCAGAACCATCTGTATTGAAGTTGTAAGTATTGGCTGGGTGATAGTTACATTGTTTTCATTTGCCCATTTATAATCAAATGAAATAGATGTAATGGTATTTACCACAGAATCGGAAGAAATCTTTTCAAAGCGCATCCACACTTGATTGGCTTCTTACAAATGTAAAATTGAGTCCGCTTCTTTTTGGAAATTTCATCCAAAAATATTCGGAATAATTCCGTCAAACTTGTGCGAAACGCCGCTATAAGATTCAAGCGGATACCAAATCGGATCTATTAAAACTAAAATTTTCGGATTTTTCTTGATATACTCCAGCTCTTTACTGGAAAAACGATTTTTTCGAACTGGATTGATCAAAAATACTTGGAATATAAGAAATTATTGAAATTAGGGTTGTAGATCATAATTTTTGTCCATTGCATAATTACACCCGCCAAAACTTCATGGTTTGCCTTTGGTTGTTGCAAAGTAAAAACGGAATAGGGTTGAATTGCGCAATGGTTTTTGAAACCGCGTATAACATCGGTATTGCTCGCAAGAAGCGCATCTATTTTTGCGATTAAGCAGAGCGACTCTGGCATCATCCAAATTAGGATATACCTTCGTGGTGTAATTGAAGTGGTTGGCTTCAGCGTATAGTCGGAGCATTTCGCTTTGCAAAGTGCCTTCTTCTATGCCGATAACCATATTGTCGAAATGATAAAAATCTTCGTATTCGAATCGTGAGTTGTCGTTATTGGTGTAGATACAGCACTGTTCGATACCGACATTTACTCTAGAAAAATCAAACAAAAGATTCTCTTTCGGGTGTTTTTGTTCACTTTATGCCCATAAGGTCAATTTCGCCGTCGCGCAGCCATCTATAACATTCTGCAAAAGAACCGAAGTGGTATTCATATGTCCAGTTGTTATACTGTGCAGTGCTTGGAGCCACTCGTAGTCATATCCGGAAAGAGTTCCGTCGGATCCAGCTGGTGAATACCGTCACCGAAAAACCATCCGACTTTTTACAACTTTACCGCTAGATACTTTTTCTCTCGAATCACATTTTTGTGTTGGGATTTACAAGTTCAAATTTATCGGGATTAAGATTGTCCATATGTTCTGCAAAAACGCAAGAGGTAAAAGATATCAGTAGTACCAATGTAATTATGATAAATCGCACAAAGTTAGTTGTTTTCAAGATTGCCTCCTTGATTATCATAGCTCTAGCTAAATTGTTATTTGGGTTACATTATACACTATTTTAATTTGGATTGAAAGTCAAAAATAGAAAATTAAATATTTAAATTTGTACATAAGTGTACATTTTTAAAATTGCTTATAATGTGGTAGAATATAATAGGACTGGATTTGTAACATAAATTTAAAAGAGGACGAAAGTGAAGAAAATTAAAACCAAAAAGTTTAACTTATATGCAGCAGTTTTGGTGATAATATCAATATCTGTAGCAGGGTATAATTATTATCACGATATAAGCGGAAATACTTTCGGCGGACAGCTTGGGGAAAACTTTACTGTAACTGATGCGGCGGACGTTGCACAAATAAGCGATATTCCTCAGTACCAAGGAATTCCTTATGTAATAATAAATGGGAACGAACCTTATTTCGAAGAAAGCGAGCTGACCGATGGGTCGTTTGAATATTATTCCGAACTTGATAACTTGGGGCGCTGTGGTGTATGTATCGCGTCGATAGGCGAAGATATTATGCCAAAGGAAAAAAGAGGCAGCATCGGAATGATTAAGCCGTCAGGCTGGCATACTGTCAGGTACGACGGACTTGTCGAAAGGTAACTATCTGTACAACAGGTGCCATTTAATAGGGTTTCAGCTTGCAGGTGAAAAATGCGAATGTATTGAATTTGATAACCGGGTACGAGGTATCTCAACACGCAAGGAATGTTACCGTTCGAAAATGCTGTTGCAGAATATGTAAAAACTACAAAAATCATGTGATGTATAGGGTGAGTCCGATATTTGAGGGAGACAATCTTGTTGCGAGCGGTGTAATCATAGAAGCGCTGTCGGTAGAAGACGCGGGAGCAGGGCATTAAGTTTAATGTGTATTGTTACAATGTTCAGCGGATGTAGTTATAAATTATCAAAATGGAGAAAGTTTTGCTCAATAAAATTGATTTGCTTACAAAAGCAATAAAAAAATATAATTTATTATAGGAGATAGAAAAATGGTAAAGAAAATTTTTGCATTTTTCCATAGTAGTTTGCATGTTATTTCTAAATGTAGCATGCGATACTTTGGATATTTTGAATGCGACAAAAAGTAAACTTGATCCTCAAAATCCCATTACTATAACACTATGGCATTATTATTTCGATGAGAAGGAGCAAATTTTTAACGATTTCGTAGATGAGTTCAATTCTACGGTTGGAGCGGAGAAGGGAATTGTTGTTCAGCCTATTAACAAGGGGCGGATATCGGATTTGGAAAAGGCGGTAACAAATTCTGCATCCGGTGCTGTAAATTCGGATCCCATGCCCTAACATATTTTCGACATATATAGACAAGGCGATAGAACTCAGCAATATGAACAAAATCGTTAATTTGGACGATTACTACACAAAAGAAGAAAAAAAGCGAAGTTTGTTCAGCATTTTTGTTGATTCAGGCACATATGATAAAAAAATTTATGGTGCTCCCGATTGCAAAAAGTTGCGAGGTTTTTTTATTTAAATAAAACAAGGTGGGATGAATTTAAAGCCATATCAAAATTTACAGATAAGGACCTTGAAACTTGGGAAGGAATTTCGAAAATTTCGAATGAATATTACAAAACATACAACACCGGAGAAAACAGGTATAAACAGGCATTTTTCGGTTATGAGTCGCTTGAGAACTTTATAATCGTGGCGATGAAAGAGCAGGGAATAGATATAATTGACGGTGAAAAATAAAATGGTGAATTTGGATAAGCCTGCGCTGAAAAAGTTTTTAATATCTATTTTAAAAAATATGGTCGAAAGCAAATTTTACATGAGCAGCAAATTCAGATCGGACAATGTAAAGATAGGGGAACTTGCATCTTATGTAGGCTCTATCGCAGGTGCGGTATATTTCCCAAAATCGGTCTATATAAATGAGGAGGAAACCCCTATTCAAATGATGGTGCTGAAGCCTCCTACATTTGAAGGAATGAATCGAACCGAATTCATTCAGGGTGCAGGAATGAGTGTAGCGCAAGCCTCAGATGCGGAAATTGAAGCCAGTATAGAGTTCTTGAAGTGGTTTACAAAGGATTCAAACAATCTTGAGTTCGCTGTCAAGACAGCGTACCTTCCGGCGCGAGTTGGAGCTTATGAGGGGGATGCATTTAACAAAGCGTTAAATAAATTCAAAACAAAAGACGAACAGTGGGGAAATTTGGTGGATGCATACGCCGTGATAAAAGACGCAGTGTATGAAGGAAACACATATTATGCGCCGCCTTTTTGATAAGAGTTTCAAAGTAAGAGAAATTCTCGGAAAAAAACATTACAGGGATGTGTAGAGGATGCAATGCTCACTAAATCGGAACCGGCAAAATTGATTATGATAAAGCAATTCGAAATTTGGTTAAAAAAACTGAAAAAGGAATTGGACAAAAATGAAAATCAGGTACGAATAGCCGCAACGGTGAAGAATGATAAAAATCTAAAAAGTGGGAGTAGGCATGAAGAAAACACAATCTTTAAAAACTAAAATAGTTGTAGTTATGCTGATTTTGCTTGTATTTCAAAGTATAGCAATGTTATCGGTTGTTGTATTTTTCGAATGTTTTGACATTGCTGGATTCTTATGCATACGTTTTTCGAAAGCGCAAGTACGAGACAAGTTCGAAAATGCAATGCAAAAGTGGGTACATTGGTCGAGAATGTATCTGAAAAAAACTGAGCTTATAAGTGAAGAAGTAAAAGCAAACATTGAGTAACGAGTCGTTGAGTAAGGAAGAACGCTATGAGCGCGCAATGATTAATGCAACGCAGCACTTGGTGGATATGTTTTAAACTTGATGCTGTTACGGGAACTTTTTGTGATAGACGAAGCAGCTCTCGCTCAAAATGGGAATAAATGAGGTTTATTCAAATCAAGCGTATATCTTCGAATTTCTGACGATGATGTTTACAGTTTCAGTTCGGAGAAGGTTTTCATGTATGCAGGACCTACAAGTGTTTTGAAAAACTACGGATTTTCAGGTAATCTAAGCACAAATAGACAGTACTTGACGGCGGAGAAAATATCGGATATGGATTTGTACAAGAAACCGATTGAGGGCTGCAAAAATATCCTCTTTCCGAGATAAAAAGGTATGGATATTGGAGCGAACCGACGAAGCTGATGCCGAATACTATAAAGGTTGTAACTTATACTTTACCGCTTGTCGATGACGCAAAATAATATTTTCGGTATAGTTGGAGTTGACATTACTCCCAGAGTCTTTTTCAGAAGAATTTTTGTTTACTGATACCTTGCCGTATGAAGACAGCTTTTTACATAGCAGCAGAGGTGCGCGGCGATAAAATTTTTACAGATTGGATAATTGCGCAGACACCGCTTGGAGCATATCGAGGTTAGCAAAGTTGGGGCGATACAGTTAAAACACATCGTATCTAATCATATTTATGCTCTAAAGCTGCGTGGGGAAATGATTTATATTGTACGTCGGGGAAAATCGCGATGTACAACAGCAATTCACCTTATGTGAGCAAAGGTTGGTCTATCATAGGGTTTGTAAGCGAAAACGAGCTCAAAAAGCGATTCTTCGAGGGTTAAGAATGTACTTGCACTAGGTCTTTATGTAATTTTGATTTCGTCGTTTATAATAATGCTTGTGCTTTCAGAGATAGCTACTCGAAAAATTAAGCTGCTGGAGGGAAGAAATCAGGGAAAAATTTCACGGATGAACCTGTAGAGCTTGAAACGATTGGAATTACGGAAATTGATGCGCTCATTGAAAAGGTTAAATCGTTTAGTGAGGAAGTACTCAAAGCACACTCGCTTACTTCTACGCTTTTTGGATATTTCACTTCTGCGGTTGGCGTTTACGAGATAAAGCACGATTCCGATTTTGTAATTACAACTCCGTATATATCGAAGCTATTTAAAGTTGAAGGCAAAAAGACTCTCATAGAAAAAGAGCGAGTGGATAGAAAAATTCGTGAATTAACTAAAAAAACCGTTCCCGAAAGCCAATGACACTATTTACGAATGTTACGACAGGCGTTATGGAATTATGTATCTGAGAATACGCGAAAAAGAAACCCCACTTGGCAGATTTGGAGTAATAGCGGATGTTACAAAGGAAATCGGCGAAGAAGTAAGATTAAATATGCTACTGGATCACGACAATTTGACAGGACTTTATAACAGAAGGGCACTTGAAAAACAAAGCCGCAGTTATGATAAACGACAAGTCTGATACGGTCGGAGCATTTATATTTGTCGATTTGGATAACTTAAAATATGTAAACGATACATATGGACATGAAATGGGCGATGTACTAATCAAAGGAAGCATCGACTATATTTGCAGGCTTTAAAAGAATACGGAGCGCTCGTTTCGCGTATTTCGGAGATGAGTTTGCGATATTTATGATGGGCTTTAAAGATAAGTCTGCGATACAGCAAATTTTGCTCGAAAAGGATAATCGAAAGCTGACTTGCAGTATGTGCGAGTTCAAGGTGATAAAAAAACATTGCAATCAGATATTCGACCGGTGTTTCATATTATCCGCAGGATGCGTCAAACATCAAGGAATTGTTTAAATTTTGCAGATTTTTGCGATGTACGAAGCGAAAAAGACGGAAAAAGGATCGCTTAGAGAATTTGACAATAAAAAGTATTTCGAGCAAAAAAATATTTGTTTGAAAACCGTGAAAATATCAATACATTACTTTTGTATGAGCAAATCAGATTTGCATTTCAGCCGATTGTCGATATGAAAACAGGCGAAGTACAGGCTTTTTGAAGCATTGATGCGTTCGACTACAGCGAATTTCAAAAGCCCGCTTGAGATAATATCGGTTGCGAAAATGCAGGCAAAACTTAAGAATCTTGAGAGGCTGATATTTAGACTGGCATTTAAGACTATATATAATAATGCAGATGAAATCTGCGGAAGAAAAATTTATCGTAAACAGCATACCGCAATATATGATATCCATAGACGAGGTAATGAAATTACATGAAAAGTATCCGATAGATTTAAACCAGATAGTAATCGAAGTTACAGAGAGTGAAGCGGATGTGTTGAATTTGCTTTATGACAAACTGGAGGATTTCAAAAAGCAGGTATTGAACTTGCCATTGACGACTATGGCAGCGGATATTCCAGTGAGGTGCGCATGCTCAATATAAGCCCGCAGCTTATCAAAATGGATATAAATCTAATATCAAACATAGATAAAGACGATAGAAAGAAGCAGCTTGTCAACGATTTGATTGCTTTTTGTGTACCAAATAAAATCAAGGTTTTGGCTGAGGGAATAGAAACAAAAGAAGAGCTTGCAGAACTTTTGAAATACGAGATAGATTTTTGGGCAGGGATATTATTTTTGCCAAGCCTGATTACAGCTTCCAAACGCAGCTTGATGATGCAAAAACGAAATATTACAGCTACAGGGTAAATAGAAAAACCGCAGATTCTGCGGTTTTTGTTAGCGGAGATAATTGGGATTCAGACCCACGTGCCCTTGCGGGCAACTTGATTTCGAGTCAAGCTCGTTATGACCGCTTCGATACATCTCCAAATCTCAGCTTTTATAATATACGGCATTTAGGTATAAAAGTCAAGCATTTTCGTGCAAAATAGATAAAATACACCTAATACATAGATGAAAAATTACACGGAGGAAGAAATATGACTGCAAATGAGAGGAAAATAGCTAAACCGACGATCCTAATGATTTTTGGACGGCTTTGGAAGAACAACAAAAAAATATGGAAATGCAATTATGGCTGCAAATACACCGTTCTTAGATAAGCTGTTCTCGGAATATCCCAATACCACACTTGATGCTTGCGGAGAAGCTGTAGGGCTTCCCAAAGGACAAATGGGAAATTCGGAAGTAGGGCATATGAATATAGGAGCCGGCAGAGTTGTTTATCAGGAATTGAGCAGGATAAACAATGAAATTAAAAGTGGCGATTTTTCAAAAACAAGGCGTTCCTGGAAGTTATGGACAAGGTTAAAATCAAGCAAGGTGCGCTTCACTTAATCGGCATGCTTTCCGACGGAGGAGTTCATAGTCATATTGAACATCTATTCGCTCTTTTGGAGCTTGCAAAAATGCAGAACATTTCTAAAGTATATGTACATGCAATTTTTGGACGGTAGGGATGTTCCGCCTAAATGTGCCGAAAAGTATATTTTGCAGCTGGAAGAATTTTTGAATGAACATGTAGGAATTGGAGAGATTGCTACGATAGGCGGCAGATATTACGGCATGGATCGAGATAAGCGCTGGGATAGGGTAAAAATTGCACTTTGACGCCATAAACTCGGGGAAAGGTGTAGTTGCAAGTTCTGCTCGTCTGCGCTTAAAGCGGCATATGAAAAACGGGCAAAGCGATGAATTTGTAATTCCTGTAGTTATCGAAAAACGGAAAAAAAGACCGTGTGTGGATGATAACGATGGGATAATTATGTTTAATTTTCGCCCTGATAGAGCAGAGACAGCTTGCACGAGTTTTTACGGACAGGGAATTTGACGGTTTACACGCGAAAAATTACAAAGCGGATGTACCTGTGGTTTCGATGACAAATTACGATGCATCGCTAAAAAAACATAACGGTTGCGTACGAACCTCAGGTACTCAAAAATACACTTGGCGAGTATATTGCTTCGCTGGGACTTAAAGCAACTTAGAATTGCAGAAACTGAAAAATATGCGCATGTTACATTCTTTTTTAATGGAGGAGTTGAGACTCCGAATGAGGGTGAAGACAGAATACTTATAAATTCACCGCATGTGGCAACATATGATTTAAAGCCTGAAATGAGCGCACACGAGGTTACGGATAGGCTGATTGAAGAAATTAAAAAAAGACAAATACGATGTGATAATTTTTGAATTATGCAAACTCCGATATGGTAGGGACATACAGGAGTGTTTTCTGCAGCAGTAAAGGCTATTGAAGTGTTAGATGAATGTGTAAAGAGAGTAGTAACGCAAACTCTTGAGCAAGGCGGACAGATTTTGCTAACGGCAGACCATGGCAACTCGGATGAAATGCTGGATGACAACGGCGATATTGTTACTGCACATTCATTTAACCCCGTACCGCTTGTGCATATTGCAAAGGCACAAAAAATTAAAAGCGAAAAGGAGCACTTTGTGATTTGGCTCCAACGCTTTTTAGATTTAATGGATATTAAAAATTCCACGTGAGATGACAGGCAAATCACTTGCCGTTAAAGGTTGAATTTACAGATAGAGCCTCAACAAGTTCGATGTCCTTGTGCTTTTGCGTAAAGTAATTCAATGTAAATGAATTCGGAAACAGGAGTATAGGTCGCTCAAAATGGTCAAAAACCAGTTTGATGCGCGAGTCAAGATTGTTTTCCACATATTCGATATCTGTATTTTTTTGATCCAGCAAGCTATGCTGAAATCGAGGGTTTTCCATGCGGATGTTGGAATTGTATTCGTTTGTGAGTCTGTATTCAAATACTTCAAATTGCAAAAGCACCAACGGCGCCGATTATGATTTCGTTATATTTTTGTGTGGTAAACTTGGACAGCACCCTCTTGCGCAAGCTGCATTACACCTTTTTGGAAATGCTTGGCTTTCATGCTGTTTACAGGACTGACAAGGGCAAAACAGTTCAGGCGGGAATGTAGGCATAGGCTCGAAAAATATCGGTTCGTTTTTCGTAGTCAAAGTATCCCTCGATTTGGTAGTTGCGGTATCGTAAATTCGATTACATCCCCTGCATATGCGGTATCGAGAGTTTCCCGCTCGTTGGCAAGTAGCTGAGTTGACTGGTTGATTTTAATGCTTTTGCGGTTCTTGTAAGGTTGACGCTCATACCTCTGTTGAAAGTACCTGAGCATATTCTCAAAAAGCAATTCTATCTCTGTGCCAGGGTTCATATTGGCTTGAATTTTGAATATGAAACCGGAGAAGTCTTCGTCGGTTGGACTTATTTGACCGTCTGTAGTTTTTCTACTTGACGGCGCAGGAGATAGCTTCAAAAGTGCTCGAGAAACGGCAGAACTCAAAGTCTGCCAAAGCAGAGCCGAAAAACGGGGAAAGGTTTCCGCTTGAAATTTTCTCCAAATCAAAAATCGTTTCCCGCTCCGTCCAGCAGCTCCATATCGTCGCGAAGTGAGTTTAAGTTGTTCTGAGTTAGAAATTCTTCAAGTTCATTTCCAAAGACACCTTCATCGCCAAGTTTGATCGTTTTACCTATTTTATAAAGGTGAACTTCGTTTTTGTTCTATCGTATATTCCTTGGAAATTCATACCGCAGCCGATTGGCCATGTTACAGCTACTGACGGTATTCCAGAACATCCTCAAGCTCTGCCAGCACATCTATAGGCGGCATAGCTTCTCTATCCATTTTGTTTATGAATGTAAATACCGAATTCCACGCATTTTGCAAACTTTGAACAATTTTTGTTTGTGCCTCTACACCTTTTGCACCGTCAATTACCATTACGGCGCTGTCTACGGAAGTAAGTATGCGATACGTGTCTTCACCGAAGTCGTTGTGTCGGTGTATCCATAATAGAGATAACTTTTCCCGAGTATTCAAATTGCATTACAGATGATGTTACAGATATTCCTCTCTGCTTTTCTATTTCCATCCAGTCGGATGTTGAAAATTTAGAATTGTGTCTACCTTTTACCGTTCCGGCTTCGTGAATAGCACCGCCGTGTAACAAAAAGTTTCTCCGTCAATGTGGTTTTACCTGCGTCAGGATGGGGAAATGATACCGAATATTCTGCGTTTTTGTACTTCACTTGCTAAGTTTGTAGACATTACAATCTCCTTTGTTTTTAATGCTAGAAGAAATTATACTGTTTATAGTGCGGCTTGTCAATAAATTAGAGCTTTAAACAGGCTTTTTGCTGTGAGCATACTTGAAATTTTTGCAAAAATAGATTAAAATATATATGTTTATTTAATTATGGGAGGCGTATATGGCAAAGTTATTTGGAGTAGGCGTTGGACCTGGAGATTTTTGAGCTGCTGACATTGAAAGCGGTAAAGGTTATAAAAGTTGCGGATATAATTGCAATACCGGCATCGGGGCAGAGTGTAAATGTTGCTTATACCATTGCAAAAGGTGCGGTTTCGGATATTGATGAAAAGAGAATAGAAGAGCTCGATATGCCTATGACTCGTAATGAGGCTGAGCTCAAAAAAAATCACGATATTGCCGCGGACAAAATAGCGAAATGGTTGCAGGATGGAAAGACGGTAGCATTTTTGACATTGGGAGATCCTACTGTTTATTCAACTTATATATACATACATAAGCGAATTGCGGCTATGGGATTTGAAACTGAGATTATACCCGGAATCACCTCGTTTTGCGCAGTAGCCGCGAGGCTGAATGAGAGCCTTACGGAAGCGGGAGAAATGCTTCATGTAATACCTGCGTCGTATTCAGGATTTGAAGAAGCAATAAAGTTGCGGGAACAAAGATTTTTAATGAAGAGCGGTAAGCAAATAGGCAGGGTGAAAAATATAATACAAAATATGTCAAAACCTCAAAGCGTAAAAATGGTAGAGCGCTGCGGAATGGAGGGGAACGGGTGTTTAGAAACCTTGATGAAATTGATGAAAATGCGGGATATTTTTCAGTATTACTGGTGAAAGATGAAGAAAAAGGGTGAATAGAAATTGCAAATTAGTATGATAGGCATCGATCCACAGCAAAGCCCTCTAAAATATAGAGAGCGTTTTTCGTGCACTCGCAAAATGGCGCAGAGAGCAGCTATTTCAATCAAAGAAGGATACAACTTGGAGGGTTGCGTATTGATTTCAACTTGCAACAGAACAGAACTTTGGATTGCAGAGGACGAACGAAAATATAAACATTTAATGAAGCCAAGCGAAATGCTTGAGGAAATTTTTGTTCGCTTCGCGGTGTGAAGAAAGAGAATATTCACCTTATTTTGCAATCAGGCACGGAGAAAGTGCAGTTGAACACATATTACAGGTTGCTTGCGGTCTTAATTCCAAGCTGTTCGGTGAAGATCAGATAATATCACAGGTGAAAGATGCATTAAATCTGGGAGAGAAGCAAAAACTATGGGCGTTGAGCTTGATAGATTGTTTCAGATTGCCGTAGCGGCAGGCAAGGATGTCAAAACCAGACTGAGCTTTAAAAATTGTTAGACCGTCGTCACGCAACAAGCATTATTTCGAAGCTGAGGGAGGACGGGTTGGAACTTGCAGGTCTTAAATGCCTTGTTATAGGAAACGGGAAAAATGGGAAAACTTGTCGCCAATGCGCTTGTAAATGTCGGGGCGGATGTGTCTATGACGCTTCGAAGAAAAAAATGCACAAGGACGATGAGCAGAGTTCGATAATGCCTGCCGGCTGCAAAGATGCTGCCATATGACGAAAAGAATGGCCCAAGTACCGCAGAATCAAGTGGTGGTGAGCGCCACAATCAGTCCGCATTACACGATTACGCAAAAACAATTTTTGGAAAACAACCGTATAAATTTTGGTAATTTCAAGGAAAACAGAATTGGTGAAAAAGTCAGTATTTCTTTGACCTTGCAGTACCTAGAGATATAGATGCCGCCATAGGATACGAAGACGGAGTTGTATTGTACGATATAGACAGCATGGGAAGCACAGCGGGCGAAGCGGAAAATTCAGGGAGTGCTGCTCGAAGCGAAGAAGATTATCGAAAATTATGTTACCGAGTTCATTGAGTGGATGGAATTTCGTGATAATCTACCGCAGATAAAAGAAGTAATTGAACTGTTTGAAGAAGATTTTTAGAGAAAGACTAAATTTTATCGGCAAGACGGAAAAAAACTTGAAGAAGAAAAAAATCAAGAGCGTTTTTGAACGCAGGAGGCAAAGTGATAACAAAACTGGTTTTTGAAACATTAAAAAGAGTTAGATGAAAAAATAGAGATGCAAGTTTGGAGGCACTTAAAAATCGGGTATGAGAAAGAGCTTGCGACATTAGGAATTTGTATGAAATTATTGATATTTGCAGGCACCAGCGACGGGCGAAAGCTGGTGGAAAAATTGAAAGAGTGCAATGATTTTGAGATTACGGTGTGCGTTGCTACGGAATATGGCAAAGAGGTACTGGAAAAAGGAGAAGCTGTCGGGTGAAAAGTGCTATATAAAAATCGGGCAGGTTGGACGAAAATGATATGATTTTGCTGATGAGCAAAGGTTTTGATTATGTTATAGATGCTACACATCCGTATGCGAAAATCGTATCTGAGAATATTAAAAAAAGCGGCAGAAAAAGCAAAATTGAGTATTTGAGAATGCTTCGCGAAAAGACAGGGATTTTCAGGGAGATGATTATGTACTGCTCGATAGTACTGCCGAGGTTGTGAAATACTTGACTGAGGTAGAGGGCAATGTACTTCTTGCGATAGGGAAGCAAGGAACTTTCTGCTTACTCGGAGTTGCAGAAAAATACGGAAAAACTATTCGCAAGGGTGTTGCCGCTCAGTAATGTCGTGGAGGAGTGCAATCAGAACGGATTTTTCCGGCAAAAAAATCTCATATGTATGCAAGGCCCGTTCAGTAAGGATTTAAAATGTTGCGATGCTTAGACAGTACGATTGCAAATATTTAGTAACCAAGGATACCGGAAAAGCGGGCGGCGCGGATGAAAAGTATTTAGCAGCAAAGGAAGCGGGGGCAAAGCTGATTGTTGTAGGAAGAGATGATGAAAAAAAGGTTTGAGCTTCGATGAAATGTTGCAAAAGTTCGGTATAGCTGTTGAAAAACAAAGATAATTCGAAAGAGCCGAAAGAATTGCCTGCCTTTTAAGGGAAAACTGCGAATGCGAAGAAGAACGTGAGTGTACGCACTTTCCTATGTTTTTGATATAAGCGGTAAGGAAGTTTGCGTACTTGGCGCAGGAAGAATCGCCAAAAGACGAATTAAGGCACTGCTGGATTTTGATTGCAAGCTGAATATCGTCGCAAACCGAAATTTCGAATGAAGTACGAGAGTTGGTTGAAAAAAAGCGGTGCGCAGAATGTGTTGCTTTGTGAGCGAGTGATTAAGCAGCAGGATATCGAAAAAGCGGATATTCTGATTTTGGCGACAAACAACAAATCGGTGAATGCCGAGGTTGCTCAAAAAGCTGAGGCGCTCGGCAAAATCGTAAATGTAGCGGATGATATGGAGCTTTGTGATTTTTATTTTTCCGGGACTTGCCGTACACAAGGATTTGGTGTGCGGTATTACTGCGCTAAGGTAGAAATCATAGGCTTTCGAGAATAGCTGCCGAAAATATACGAAAATTGCTAAGGGAGGCGGATCAATGGGACGAAAAATAAGAGTAGGCAGTAGAGACAGTCAGCTTGCGGTTGCTCAAACAAATCTGATACTGGACAAAATAAAAAGATTTATCCGCAAATCGAATTTGAATTGATAACAATGAAAACCACAGGTGATAAAATATTGGACAAACGACTTGATAAAAATAGGCGGAAAGGGACTCTTTGTAAAGGAACTCGACAAAGCGCTTTTTGGATGAAAAAAAGTTGATTTGACGGTACACAGCCTAAAGGATTTGCCTATGGAAATATCAAAAGATATACCGCTTGTGGGATTTGGCAGAGAGAAAAATCCGTTTGATGTTCTCGTATTTGGCGAAGGAAATGAGCTGAACAGCAAGTTGCCGCTTGGCACATCGAGCATGAGGAGGGAGCTTCAGGTAAGGAGGCTTTATCCGAATTTCGAAGTTAAAAAGCGTTAGAGGTAATTTGCAAACAAGGTTAAAAACTTGCAGACGGCGAATATTCAGGGATTTTGCTCGCATATGCGGGAATACTCAGACTCGGACTTAATGAACTTAGAATCAGAGTATTTACGGAAGATGAAATGGTTCCTGCGGCAGGTCAAGGAATACTCAGCAATACAGGCAAGGGCAGGTGAAAATTACGATTTTTCTTGATGCTGTAAACGACATAGATGCCAAAAACGGCAGCTCAGGCGGAAAGAAAATTTGTAGAAGCTCTTGAAGGGGCTGCACATCGCCAATCGGAGCATTTGCGAATATTGCAGGAACAGAAGTCAGATTTAGCGGATTTTATAGTAACGAAAAACCGGTGAATGTATAAGAGAAACGGTAGTAGGCGACGTATTGAACGCTGAAAAAAATTGCAGAAGCGATGGCTGTTGAGTTTAGAAGGAAAATAGGATGAAAGCGAAGAAGAAAATGGGTAAGGTTTGGCTTGTCGGAGCGGGACCCGGAGATGCAGGACTGCTCACGATTAAAGCAAAGAAACTGATAGAAGAATGCGATACAATAGTTTACGATAAGCTCGTAGGGCAAGGCGTACTCGGAATGATTCCGAAAGGAAAGAAAAAAACATATTCGTGGGCAAGGTTGCGGGAAACCATGCAGTTCCGCAAGAAAAAGATAAATGAAATATTGTTAAACGAAGCGAAAGAAGGGAAAAAAAGTCGTAAGGTTAAAAAGGCGGCGATCCGTTTTTGTTCGGCAGAGGCGGAGAAGAACTTGAATTGCTCGTTGAAAAACGGTATTGAGTTTGAAATCGTACCGGGGATAACATCTGCAATAGCGGTACCCGCTTACAACGGTATTCCTGTAACGCATAGGGATTTCGTTTCGTCGCTTCATATCATAACGGGGCATACGAAATCCGACGAAGAAGCGGATGTTGATTACGAAGCGCTGGTGCGCCTCGGCGGGACGCTGGTAGTTTTGATGGGCAAATCCGCCATTGGACAGATTTGCCGAGGTCTCGCCGAGGCAGGTATGCCGCCGGAAACGCCCGGCGGCGTGCCTGTCGCAAAGGTACTCGCGCGCACCAGCGCAGGGTTGTAAGCGACCTGGCAAATTTGGAAAGAGAAGTTGAAGAAGCAAATTTGCCTACGCCTGCAATTATCGTAGTTGGAGATGTTTGCACGCTGTCGGAAAAATTCAGTTGGGCGGAGTCAAGACCGCTTGGAAGACTCAAAATTGCAGTTACAAGGCCGGCAGATGTGGCAAGCAATATGATAAATGAGCTTAGCAGGCTAGGTGCGGAGGTTGTGGTACTTCCTACTATTGAAACAAGACCTCTTCCTATCAACAAAGAGATGAAGAAGATTATTACCGAGATTGACAGCAGAAAATTGATAGTATTCACAAGCGCTGCCGGTGTCAATGCATTTTTCAAGACGTTTTGTTCCTCGGCGGAGAGCTTCGTAAATTGGCTGCGATCAATTTTGCAGTTGTTGGAGAGGCTACGAGAGCTGCACTTGGACGATATGGATTAAAACGCTACTATTATGCCGGAAATATATAGCGGTCGAGAACTTGGTAAGCTGCTGGTCAGAAGCACTACACGAAAATTATACGAAGGAAGCATCATACTTCTTGCAAGGGGTACATGTGCAGATCCTGACATAAACGAGGAACTTGATGCTGCAAATGTAGAATATGACGATGTGCCGTTTTATGAAACGGTTGACTACAACTACGCTGGCATGATACCGATAAATTACGATGAAGAAGAAATAGATTATGTAACATTTACCAGTGCTTCGACGGTACATAGCTTTGCAAGAATATTTAAGGATATTGATTTCAGCAAAGTGAATGCACTGTGTATCGGTGAAAAAACGGCAAGTGCAGCGAAGCAATACGGTATGAATATATATGTATCCGAAAAAAAGCTACGATAGAGAGCATGATTGAAAAGCTGCTGGAAATTGAAGGAGAATAGGCATGGGGAAAAATTTAGCAAAAAACATATAATCCAAAGGAATTTGAAGATAAGATTTATAAGGAATGGGAAGAAAAAGGTGCCTTCCGCGCGAAGATAGATAAAAAAACAAAAAGCCTTATACGATAGTGATGCCGCCACCTAATATAACAGGTAAACTGCATATGGGGCATGCGCTTGATCAAACTTTACAGGATGTTCTTATTAGATACAAAAAGAATGCAAGGGTACAGTGCGCTGTGGTTACCGGGTTCGGATCATGCAAGTATAGCAACTGAACTTAAGGTTTGCGAAAAATTAGAAATGACGAAGGAAAAAGTAAGGAAGAACTTGGCAGAGAAGAATTCCTGAAAACGCGCTTGGGCATGGAAGGAAGAATATGGCGGAAGCATTACAAGACAGTGCCGAAAACTTGGAGATTCTTGCGATTGGGACAGAGAACGATTCACAATGGACGAAGGCTGTAATGAAGCGGTTAGAGAAATCTTCGTACGACTTTATGAAAAAGGGCTGATTTATCGGGGAAACAGGCTTATAAACTGGTGTCCCGATTGCGCAACTTCACTTTCCGATGCGGAGGTTGAGCATAGCGACAAGAATGGAAAAGTATTGGTATTTTAGGGTACCCTGCAGAGGTAGAGGGCGATGACGATATAGTAATAGCAACATCGAGGCCTGAAACTATGTTTGCGGATCGAAGCGATTGCGGTGCATCCAAGCGATAAGCGTTACAAACATATGATTGGTAAAAAGTTATAATTCCAACGCTTGGAAAAGCTATCCCGATTATAGAAGACATCTATCCGGATCCTGAAAAGGGAACCGGTGCCGTCAAAATAACACCTGCGCACGATATGAACGATTTTGAAGTTGAAATCGACACAATCTGCCAAATACCGCTTGCATAGGAAACGATGCGAAGATGACTGAAATAGCAGGCAAATATGCGGGAATGGACAGATTTGAGTGCAGAAAAAGCGTGGGTTAAGGATTTGGAGGAAGCCGGATATTTGGTAAAGACTGAAGACAAGCTGATTCCGTCCGGTGAATGTTACAGATGTAAGACCATAGTTGAGCCTATGCTTTCCGAACAGTGGTTTGTAAAGATGGATGAGCTTGCAAAACCGGCGATTGAGGCTGCAAAGAGCGGAAAGCTGAAGCATATTCCTGCGAGATTCGAAAAAAATTTATTTGCACTGGCTGGAAAATATACGCGATTGGTGTATTTCTCGTCAGCTTTGGTGGGGACATAGAATACCGGCTTATTATTGCGATGATTGCGGCGAGCTTATGGTTTGCAAAAGAGGAACCTGTGAAATGCAGTAAGTGCGGAAGCACACATATTCATCAAGACGAGGATGTGCTTGATACTTGGTTTTCCTCTGCACTTTGGCCTTTTTTCAACACTGGGATAGCCTGAAAAAGACCGAGGATTTCGAGTATTTTTTTATCCAACGGATACACTGGTTACAGGTTATGATATAATCTTCTTTTGGGTGGTGCGCATGGTGTTTTCGGCACTGAATGCGACAGGAGAGGTACCGTTTGAAAAATGTTTATATACACGGATTGGTGCTTGACGAACAGGGGAGAAAGATGAGCAAGTCGCTTGGTAACGGTATAGATCCGCTTGAAGTGATAGATAAGGTAGGGGCGGACGCGTTAAGGTTTATGCTTACAACCGGCATTACAGCAGGAAACGATATGAGATTTAACGAGGAGCGTCTTGAGGGCTTGCAGAAACTTTGCCAATAAGCTCTGGAATGCTGCGCGTTTTTGTAATTATGAATTTACAGGATGACAACGAAAATTTCTTTGCTCAGTTGAAAGAGGATTGTGATATTTTTACGCTCAATTTGAAACCGGAGGACAAATGGATTATTTCAACCGTTAACGATACGGCAAAAATATGTTGATACAGCTATGGCAAATTTTGACTTGTCGCTTGCTGCTCAAAAATAAATTCACTGATTTGGGATGAGTTTTGCGACTGGTACATAGAGCTTGTAAAAGGTAGATTGTATGCAGCAGATGAAGATGACAAGATGATTGCAAAGGCGAGTTTTGATATTTGTGCTCAAGGACTTGCTCAGGCTGCTGCATCCGTTTATGCCGTTTATAACAGAAGAAATTTGGAGTTATTTGCCTGTTACCGAAAGCGAGCTTGCTGCTGCGAAAAATGACGGCAATCCTGAAAATTTCCTGATAAAGGACAAATATCCTGTTTATTGTGAAGCGCTCAGCTTTGATAAAGAAAAAAAGCGCAAATCGAGTTTGCAAAAGAAGCGATAGGAACGATAAGACACATAAGAACGGAAGCAAAGGCGCTACCAAGTAAGAAATTACGAGCTGTAATGCGCACGAGCGCCGAAAATTATGACGATGTTAAGCTGTGCGAAAAATTACATCAAAAATCTTGCGAATATTACGGAAATCACATACATAAAGGATGCCGATACAGCACCGACCGATGTGGCGACTGCCGTAATTTCAAAGGAGAAATTTTCATACCGCTCGACGACTTGCTGGATTATGATGCAGAGCTTAAGCGTTTGGTTTCAGAAAAGAAAAACTTGAGGACGAAGTTGAGCGCGTAGTTAAAAAGTTGTCGAATGAAGGATTTGTTGCAAAGGCACCTGCAAAAATCATAGAAGAAGAAAAAAAGCTAAGCAGCAAAAATACGAAGAAATGCTTGCTAAAGTAAGCGAAAAAGATTAAAGGAAGTAGAAAAGAAGGTTTTAGATGCCAAGTAACGCAATAGATAAAATAAAGGACTTTGATAAGTTCGGAAGTGTTTTTGGGACTTGAACGCATGGAAAAGCTGATGCAACTGCTTGGGAATCCGCAAGATAGCCTGAAGTATATTCATGTTGCGGGGACGAATGGAAAAAGGTTCCGTATGTAGATATATTTACAATGCGCTTCTTGCTAACGGATATGATGTTGGACTTTTCACATCACCGTTTCTTGAGGTTTTTCAATGAACGAATTGAGTTTAACGGAGAATTGATAGACGATGATGATCTAAAAACTTGCACCGACATAGTTCTTCAAAAACAGGCGAAATGGTTGTAAGCGGATACGATTCTCCTACGGAGTTTGAAGTGGTTACAGCCATTGCATTTGTGTATTTTTGCAATGAAGAAAGCACAATTTGTGGTGCTTGAGGTAGGGACTTGGAGGAAGCGGCGATTCTACAAATATTATCGACAAAGCCGAAAATATCTATAATCACCTCCATTTCTTTTTGATCATATGGATAGGCTCGGCGATACGCTTGATTTGATTGCTAAGGAAAAAGCAGGTATTATCAAGGACGGCGTTCCTGTGGTTATGAATGTCGAGGATAGAGAAGCTCAAATTCCTATTGCAAGAAAAGCATATGAAAAAGAATGCAGTTTTATATAATGTAAAAAATTGCCGTATGCGGTTGTTGAAAAGAGTATGAGACAAATATGCGATAGATACAAACATCTATGGCACTGACTATTCAGGGAGTCGAAATCTCAATGCTCAGGAAGCACCAAGTAGATAATATTATGACGGCATTAACTGCGATAGAGGTGCTTAGAAAAGCGGGCAAGATAAAGATAGAAAAGAACAAAGCTGTACGAGGGGATTTTTCAAAACGCGGCACAAGGGAAGATTTGAGCGCATTGGAAGCAAAATCGTTATGGACGAGTGCGCACAACGAGGCGAGCAAGAGCGCTTGCAGATACATTGAAGGAACTTTATGGCGGCAAGAAAAATCTTGGCAGTAGTGGGAGTCCTAAAGGATAAGGAATACGACAAAATTTTTAGAAATATTAGGTGAGGTTGTTACTAAGTTTATCTTTACCGAAGTGGATAATCCAAGAAAAATGCGAAGCCGAAGAGCTGGCAGAGGTACTCTTAGGCATGGGAACTCAAATAGAGGTAGATGCAGTGAAAGACTGTGTTTTGGCACTTGAAAGAGGGATTTCAGAGCTTGCAAAGTTCGATTTACTCTTGGTTGCGGGTTCGCTTTATTTGATTGGCAATTTAAGACCTGTTGTAGTTGCAAGATTAGCAAGTGGCGATTTAAAGTGAGCTTAGCTGAAAGGAGAAAGTTATGCAAGGCAAAAAGAAGATAAGGTTTTGTTATTCTACAATCCTTATTCGAAATGGACTTTTTAAAAACAATTTAGATTTTTATTGTGGATAGATTTCAGCGTGAGGGGAAAATAGTGCAACCGATTAGAGCGAAAGGTGGAGAATTTCTCGAGGAGGTGCTTGCGCATAGCGAGCCGAACGAGTATTCGCAGATACTGGCTGCAGGAGGCGACGGAACTCTAAATATTTGTGTGAATGCGATGATGAAAACGGGATTTGACGCTCCGCTTAGTATATTTCCGTCAGGAACAGCTAATGATTTTTGCGTATTATTTTGATTTGCCGACGGATATAAATGCGATGGTAGATGTGGCGCTTGGAGAAAGTATACATATGCGGATGTTGGAATCGTCAACGACAGATATTTTTGTAAATGTTGCGGCAATGGGAATGCTTGTGGATGTAAAGCCAAAAAAACGGATCCGGTTTAAAAAAACACTTTGGGAGTGCTATCTTATTACTTAAAAGGGACTTACGGAGCTTAGCAGCTTGAAAGCTGTAAGCGTTCATATCGAAAGCGAGGAGTACACAGGCGATGAAAATATGTACTTTATGATAGTAATGAACGGACGCTCTGCGGAGGATTTAAAAATTTCTCCTATGTCGTCGGTTAATGACGGCAAATTGGATGTAATTCTTTTAGGGAAATGCCGATTTTAGAATTTCCGCCTATGCTGATAGATGTAATTCAAGGCAATCATCAGGAAAATAAAAAAATGTATTGTCGTTTACTACAAGTCATTTAAAAGCTGTCTTCGGAATCCCATATTTCTACTGATGTAGACGGAGAGCAAGGTGAAGAATTTCCATTGGAATTCAGCATATTACCTCGAAAGCTGAAAATAACAACACCAAAAGAGGATATGAAAGGTGCATCGTGTTGAAAAAAATTCAATATTAGTTGGTATGAGTGGCGGCGTCGACAGTTCTGTTGCGCTGCTACTTTTGAAAAGAGAAGGCTACGCAGTTAGCGGAGCTACAATAGTGATGTTTGACAATTTAGATATAGGTCTTTCGGAGGCTGACAGCGTGTGCGGTTCAGGGAGTTGAACTTGAGGCTGCGAAAAATCTTGCGGAAAAAAATTAGCTTGTCCGCATTATACTGTAAACGGGCGAGAGAATTTCGACGAATCGGTTATGCGTTATTTTGCTGAAACTTACGAAAGAGGGCAAACTCCCAATCCTTGTGCGGTATGTAACAAGACCGTTAAATTCCCAAAAGCTGTTTGAAGAAGCGGATCGACTTGGGATAGAAAAAGATAGCGACAGGGGCATTATGCAAAGGTGGAGTACGACAGAAATACGAATAAGTACAAGCTGATGAGGGCAGCTGACAAGAAAAAGGATCAAAGTTATTTTTTTATAGATTGGGGCAGAAAGAGCTTTCGCGCATTGTTTTTCCGCTTGGGAATTTTACGAAGCAGGAGATACGGCGCATTGCGGCATCCGCGGTTTGAATCGGCAGAGAAAAGCGATAGTCAAGACATATGTTTTGTCAAGAATCGAAGCTATGTCGATTTTTTTAGTGTATGTAATGAAATCAAAGTTAGAAACTGGAGATTTTGTGTCCAATTCGGGAGAAGTACTTGGAAAACACATGGGGTTTATTTCTTATACTGTAGGACAAAGAAAGGGCCTTGGAATGACCTTTGGAAAACCTATGTATGTACTGTCAAAAAGAACCTGTTGATAAGACGATAATTCTAGGGGATGAAAAGGAACTTTTTAAATTGGAAGCAACGGTAACGGATGTGAATTTAATATCCGGAGAGGAGTTTCAAGACGGGTTAAAGGTTCAGGTGAAACCGCGTTCTGCAGCGCAGCTTGCCGGAGCGCAGCTTTTTAATGAAAAACAGGGAATATAAGAATTGTGTTTGATGAACCGCAACGAGCACTAACACCGGGGCAGTCTGCGGTTTTTATATGAAAGCGAAGAGGTGCTCGGAGGAGCACAATTTTGTAAAACGAGCATACAATTAAAAATGAAAATATAATGTTCGAGTAGCGGTGGAGTAACAATCTACAATAAAAAGGGCAGAAAAAACTCGCCTATGCAGAGTTGGCCCCTAAGAGCGATTACGAAAAATTCGTTATTTGAACTTGTAGTGTAATTTCATATGGTAGTAACTGAAATCATACTTAATATAACATATAAATTCTTTCATGTCAACACAAATATAAAAAAATATAAAATGCGGGAGGAAAGAAAAATGGAAAAGAAGTATTACTTGGGATTGGACATTGGAACCAATTCAGTAGGCTGGGCGGTTACCGACGAGAATTATCAATTATGTAAATTCAGGGGCAAAGAAATGTGGGGAATTCGACTGTTTGAATCGGCGAATACAGCCAGCGACAGGAGATTAAAAAGAAATAGCCGAAGAAGGCTGAAACGAAGAACCCAGAGAATCAAATTGTTACAAGAGATATTTTGCGAGGAAATCGGAAAAGTGGACAGCACCTTTTTTTCATACGTTTAAATGAAAGCAAACTTCATATGGAGGATAAATCTGTAAAAGAAAAAAATACCCGCTTTTTTTATTTCTAAGGAATACAATGATGTAAATTATTACAAGCAATATCCAACGATTTATCATTTGCGAAAAGAATTGATTTCAAATAGTGAACCGCACGATCCAAGATTGGTTTATTTGGCATTGCATCATATTTTTGAAAAAAATAGAGGACATTTTTAATTGACGGCAGTTTAAGTGAGTCGAGTGATTTTTAATTTCGTATTTGAAAGATTGCATACTGAGCTTCTAAACGAACTCAACTGGACGGTGGATATAGAGTCGAATAACGATGAGATAAGGAATATATTACTTGAAAAAAAGCATATCAAAAATCGATAAGCTGAAGGAGATAAAGAAAAATTCTCAAAATTGATACGGCAAAGACGGAGGAAGAAAAAGCGTCAGGCAGAGATTGCGGAGGTAGTGTTCAAATTCATTTTTAGGAAATAAGGGCGACTTGGAAAAAGCTATTTGAACTTGATAAAAAAATCATTGGAAATATCATCGTTTTTCATTTGCAGAAGACGATTATGAGGAAAAAGTCCGATTGGCACTGAGGAAGACCTGCGGAAAAAAACTATATATAATAGATTTGATTAAGAATGTGTATGATTGGAGGATACTTGAGAATACGCTTAAAGGAGCAGCATATATATCGGATGCGAAGGTGTTGCAGTACGAAAAGCATAAGGAAAATTTACGCATATTGAAAAAGCTCATATAAAAAAATTTCGGAAAAAGATGTATATAAGAAATTTTTTTGTCGAATCGAATTTAGAAAAAGATCTTAGTAATTATTCGGCTTATATCGGGCGTGCGGATAAAAAAACGGTAAAAAGATTGATTCAAAGAAAAAAATGACGGCGATAAATTCTTCAAAGAAATCAAAAATAGATTAGAAAGTATAGAAGAATCAGCCGAAGGATATGAAATAGCAAGAGAGATATTGGCTATGGATAGTATTGAAGAATTTTTACCACTGCAGAGAAGCAAATCTAACGGAGTTATTCCGAATCAGATTCACAAAGCAGAGCTTATTAAAATTTTTAGATAATGCAGAGCTATATATGCCGTTTTTAAAGGATAAGGATGCTGACGGAATAAGTAATAAAGAAAAGATTATAAGCATATTTGAATTTAGAATTCCATATTTTTGTGGGACCGCTAAGTGATAGACACAGAAAAGAGGGAGCACATAATTGGATGGTTAGGAGGGAAGGTCAGAACGGAAAAAAATATCCATGGAATATTGAAAAAGATAGTCGATTATGAAAAATCTAATGAAGAATTTATAAACAGAATGACAAACAAATGCACATATTTGATTGGGGAGGGACGTTTTACCGAAAAATTCCTTATTATATTCCAAGTATATGGTACTAAACGAACTTAATAATTTGAAGGTTAGAGGCAACAAAATATCGGAAAAAGGTTAAGCAGGGGATATATCAAGAATTATTCAAAATAGGGCCAAAAGTAACGGGAAAAAAATGGTGTTGGAACATTTGAGAAAAAGATATACCTGATTTAGAAAAAGAGGATTTAAGCGGTTTTGATAATGACTTTAAGACATCTTTAAAAGCATATCTGGATTTCAAGAAACAAATATTTGGCGATGATATAGATAAAAAGAAGTTCAAAATAGTAGAAGATATTATTAGGGTGGATTACTATCTATGGCAGTGATTCCAAAATGATAAAAAAATGTAATTTCGAAGCATTATCCTAATGTACTTACGGAGGAAAAAGCTCAAAAAGTTGCAGGATTTAGATATAGCGGCTGGGGCAATTTTTTTCTCAAAAATTCTTAAGCGGAATAGAAGGAATGGATTGTGAAACAGGCGAAGTATTTAATTTAATTGATGCGCTTTGGCAAACCAATAATAATTTAATGCAGCTGCTAAGCAAGAATTTTACATTTGTCGATGAGATAGATAAAAGTAAACAATCAAACAACGCAGAAGATAGAAAAAGTTTCATATGAGGAATTGGTGGATGAATTATATGTATCGCCCGGCAAATAAACGAGCAATTTGGCAATCCATACAAATTTCTGAGGAAATAAAAAGGTAATGGGATGTGAACCTGACAAAATATTTGTGGAAATGGCGCGTGGAGGAGGCGAAAAAGAATAAAAGAACTACATCAAGAAAAAGAAGCTATCAAGGCTTTATATAAATCTTGCGATGAAGATGTAAGGGCGCTGGCGGAGGAACTGGACAGATTTGAGGAACGAGAACTCAACAGTATGGAATTGTACTTGTATTTTACGCAAATGGGAAGGTGCATGTATACCGGAGAAAGTATTGATTTAGAAGAACTACTGCAAGGAAACGATAAATGGGATAGGGATCATATATATCCGCAATCCAAAATTAAAGATGACAGTATAGACAATTTAGTTTTTGGTTAGGAAAAACGAAAAATGCTAATAAAGGCAACGGAAAAATTGGATACGGGCATTCAAACGAAGATGCATAACTACTGGAGAAGTTTGCTAAAGAAAGGATTTATATCACAGAAAAAGTATGATAGATTAACGAGAAAAAGCGAATTTTTCCAATGAAGAACTTGCAGGGTTTATAAACAGGCAACTTGTAGAAACAAGGCAATCTTCAAAAAGCGGTCGCTGAACTTTTGAAGCAGCTAAATGAAAAATCCCAAATTGTATATGTAAAGGCGCAACTGGCATCAGATTTTTAGAAAGTATCCGCTGGATATGCTGAAATCAAGAAGAGTAAATGATTATCATCATGGAAAAAGACGCATATCTTAATATAGTAGTAGGCAATGTGTACGATGCTAAATTCACATCAAATCCTTTAAATTGGTTTAAGAAGAACAGAGATGCCGAGTACAGTATAAATAAGGTATTTCATTTTGATGTAAAAATCGGGGACAAAAGTAATTTGGGAAAAATTCGAAGAGCACGAAGAAAAATGGCGTTAAAATTGCAAAAAGGCGGAACCTTGAAACAGTTAGAAAAGTTATGTCGAAAAGACAACCTTTTGTATACTGAATATACATATTGCGAAAAAGGAAAACTATTTGATGAAACTTTACAAAGAAAAAGGAAAGAAGAATGTAAATATAAAGTTGAAATCTAATTTGGATGTGGCTAAGTATGGAGGTTATGAAGGTGTTAATCGTCATATTTTAGTTTAGTAGAGTTTGACGGAAAGAAGGGACAGAGAGTAAAAATATAATAGGGGTGCCTATATATATTGCTAATATACTTGAGCATAAAAGCGACTGCATTTAAGGAATATTGCGAAAAACATTAGGGGGATGAAGAATGTTGAGGTTCTGGTTCCTAAGATAAAGAAAAAAACACTTTGATGGTTGTAAATGGATTTGCGATGCGTATTAGAGGAGAAAAGTGGAACAGGGGGAGTAAATTTAGTATTCAAATCAGCTAAACAATTGCATTTTGGATAGTAGAGATGCCGAGATAATAAGAAGAATTGAAAAGTATTTGGAAAAATAGAGAAAAAGCTAAATGAAGCTATAGACAAAAATTTCGAATGAAGATTTGAATCATATTTACGATGTTCTATTATGCAAATTGAGCACGGTTTATGATAATAGACCGTCAAATAAAAAGTAAGTTTATTCAAGACGCGCGGGATAAATTCTATGAAATTGGAGATTTAAGCCAAAAAGCGGAAGTTATTGATCAAATTGTAAATTTTATGCGATGTGATATTAGTACTACAGCAAATTTAGAAAAAAATCGGAGGTTCGAAAGGACAGGGAGCTATGGCAGTAAAGAAAAATACAGTTTGCAAGGAGCCTGTTGAGATTATAAACCAATCAGTTACAGGACTATTTGAAACAAGGTTGAAGCTATGAGCTGGAGAACGGTAGTAGTAACAGGACATGCAAAATTGGACTACAAGATGGATTATCTTGTAGTCCGAAAAGCAGGAGGAAACTTCAAGAATTTATATTGGAGAAATAGGACTGCTTTTAATCGCGTCTACAGCGGTGTCTATGACAGCTATGCTTCTGTCAGAACTGACAAAGAATAAAGTAAAAATTATTTTTTTGTGATGAGGAAGCGTAATCCTCAGTCCGGAAAATAATACCTTATTACGGTTCGCATGATACAAAGCATGAAAATAAAACAGCAAATATCGTGGAGTCAATTTATAAAGGATGAAGTGGCAACAGAGATTGTGCGCGAAAAATTAAAAAGCAAATGGAATTTCTATATGAATTAGGGCTATGAGCAGCAAGGAGATTTACTGAAGCAGTATGCACGGGAATTACTGATTGAAGGATGAAACAAATCGTGAGGGACATGCGGCTAAAGTGTATTTTTAATGCACTATTTGGTATGGATTTTGTGCGTAATGAAGAAACCCCGATAAATGCAGCTTTAAATTACGGGTATAGTATATTGCTTTCGTGCTTCAATAGGGAAATAGTATCTGCGGGATATATAACTCAACTTGGAATATTTCATGACAATAGATTTAATCAATTTAATTTGGCATCTGATTTTTATGGAACCGTTTAGAATACTGATAGATAAAAAAAGTTATTGAAATTTCTCCTGATGATTTTGGAAAAAGCCGAAAAATAGCTATTGTAGATATCCTAAATCAAAATGTAATGATAGAGAAAAAGAGCCATACTGTAAATAATGCTATCAAAAATATATTGTAGAAGTTTATTCAGAAGCATTAAACAATGGAGAAATTTCTGATATTAAATTTTATAAAAATGAGTTATAGATATATGAGAGTAATGGTATTTTTGATTTACCTACGCAAACTTCAGAAAATAGAAGAGAATATCGAAAGTTTAGGAAGTTTTTTTAATAAAAAGGGATTTCTAATGCTACAAGAAAGTGTCTACTGTAAATTGGCATTAAATCAAAAGCGTAGCGAGTTCTGTGGTCGATACGGTCAGGGAAATAAGCCAAAAAGACGGAATTATTCAATTATTAGTTGTTACAGAAAAACAATTTTTCAAAAAATGGAATATATATGTGGTGAAAAAAACAAGTAGTATAATAGATTCAGATGAAAAACTGGTGATTTTATGAAAATGATTTATTATGATTCAAATATCGAAATTGATTTTGAATATGGGCAGACTACCGGTATAGCTATTGAAAACCCAATGGTATTGGATAGGTTTGTAGTGGCATTATCGGATTTAGTATGTAAAAAGGGATGAAAAATCAGTATTTTTTGATGGTTTAGATAAGACGGATTTTTATAAAGGTTGCGGCAGTGATTTTTTTCTCCTGTAGAACTTACATATGATACAAAAAGAGGTCCAAAAAGGCACTACTTAACAGCATGTTGCAGGAAATTGAAAATACGGATTTGTCGTATAAGTTTGCGGAAAAATTCAGCAGAGTTTTTTGCAAATACTAAAATGAAATTAAATTAAATTACGAATATGAAATAGATTTTTGACGAAAAATATCGAAGTGCCGAAGTTGCTCAAATGTTTTGATATCCATTTACAAGAGCCGACAGGTACTTTTTTTAGAAAAGAATGGTTGGATATATTTCAGTATTATCTAAACTGCTGGGCAAAAAGAATTTTTTTATTTTTTTGTTGGGTGCAGCGGATATATAGAAGATGAAGCATTTGAATGTTTGAAAAAGCATATTGAATACGAAGATGTAGCTGTTATTTATGTTGAAAGTGCCCAAAATCTCTTGAAAAGTGTGAAAAAAATCAATATATAATGGATTGTGATCTTTGTGAAATATAGGTCAAGGCTACGGTGGGATACAGATGTTGTAGTGGCATTTATTTTTCAAATTGAGGTTTTGAGAGTAGTGTAATTTCATATGGTAGTAAAACCGCAAATTGACAGTAAATGAAATTGTAGAGCGTTTGAGAGTAGTGTAATTTCATATGGTAGTAAAACCATTATATTTAGCCCCTAGCTCACTTCCTGCGTTTGAGAGTAGTGTAATTTCATATGGTAGTAAAACTTTTATACCATGAATATGGTTCACCCCCAGAGTTTGAGAGTAGTGTAATTTCATATGGTAGTAAAAACGCTTTTAAATTTTTCTGGCGGAGGTAGCAACAGTTTGAGAGTAGTGTAATTTCATATGGTAGTAAAAGCGTTATTTGCTTTATCGTAATAAATGATATAGTTTGAGAGTAGTGTAATTTCATATGGTAGTAAAACCACTGTCATATCATTTACATCATGATTTTCGTTTGAGAGTAGTGTAATTTCATATGGTAGTAAAACTGCGCTTGCAGCTTTATTTTTATTATAGCCGTTTGAGAGTAGTGTAATTTCATATGGTAGTAAAACGAAAATTAACCCCTATTGAATGCGAAAGGCGTTTGAGAGTAGTGTAATTTCATATGGTAGTAAAACAAAAAGTAATGAATGTTTGTTTAATAGATAGTTTGAGAGTAGTGTAATTTCATATGGTAGTAAAACGAAAATTAACCCCTATTGAATGCGAAAGGCGTTTGAGAGTAGTGTAATTTCATATGGTAGTAAAACAAAAATTTAAAATACTTAGAGGAAGAAGTAGTTTGAGAGTAGTGTAATTTCATATGGTAGTAAAAACAAAAATCTTTCTGGAGGCAATTCGTCTGTTCGTTTGAGAGTAGTGTAATTTCATATGGTAGTAAAACAATGACTGTTGAAGAGATATTCTCTAGGTAGGTTTGAGGTAGTGTAATTTCATATGGTAGTAAAACGACGAAAATGAAAAAAAGCATTTGTCATTGCTGTTTGAGAGTAGTGTAATTTCATATGGTAGTAAAACTCGTATGCAGGAAATAACGCCGGATATTTAGTTTGAGAGTAGTGGTCTTGTGGTCGGATAGGGATATATATAAGGTTTTAATTTTTTTAAAGTTTTTATGATGAATGATATTTTATTTATGACACAATATGCTCTATAAAATGAATTGTTTGGAAATTTGAATAAAGAGGATAAAAGAAATGGATAAAAAGATGAAATGATGATCGTAAATCATGAATCCCTTGTAAAAAGATTTATATTATTAGGGGACAAAAGGTTATGCTTGATTTTGAACTGGCAGAGATTTATGGGTATGAAACAAAAAGCTTTTAATCAACAAGTAAAAAGGAATATTGAGAAATTTGATGAAGATTTTTATGTTCCGATTAACTGACGAGGAAGTATCTGAACTTTCAAGGTCACAAAATGTGACCTTGAACAAGAGTGCTGGAAGAGGTAGTAATATTAAGTACAATCCTCATGCTTTTTACCGAGCAAGGAATCTACATGCTGATGACGGTTCTTAAAAGGAGAGCTTGCGGTCAAGCAGAGTAAAGCTCTGATTCGTACCTTTAAGAAGATGAAAGACTATATCGTAGAAAAATCAAGGGTTGATTGGGAAAAGAGAGTTTTGCAGCTTTCGATGCAGATCACAAGTAATGTTGTAGAAATGCAGGATTTAAGACGAGATTTAAGAGATGTGGAAGATCAGGTGGCGGAAGTGATGGACACCTTAAATAATGTGGTGCATAAATCCGAACTGTCTGACCTGATTCTTGACCTTAGCAATCCACAGCTTAAATACGGATTTTTTTACTCTTGAACGGACAGCCAATCGAAGCAAATCTTGCCTATAAGGACATTTACAGCATAGCGAAAAAGAGTATTTATATCGTCGATAACTACATCGGAGTGAAAAACTTTGGTTTTATTAAAGGATATTCCTTCATCGATAGAGATCATTATATTCAGCGATAATATTGGCAAAAGGACTCCATACCCTTGAATATCAAGACTTCTGCCAAGAATATCCGTTTCGAAAGATAACATTCCAAAAATCCGGTGGAGAGTTTCACGACCGATATATTATTATCGACTGGAATACCGAACATCAGCGAATCTACCATTGCGGAGCGTCCTCCAAAGATGCAGGGGCAAAAGAATCACAAGCATAACGGAAGTGGTCGATCAGATGATTTATACCGACCTCATCAATAATCTCTTGAAAAAAATCCGATATTGCAGCTAAAAATAGAATAAAAAAAGTTGATTGGAAATTTGAAAAATATGTATCCAATACTTGACACAAGGGTGTAATTTCATATGGTAGTAAAAACAAGGGTTGCAGTAAAAGCAAAAAGGTAGTTACTGTTTGAGAGTAGTGTAATTTCATATGGTAGTAAAACCAAACTTTTTCTGAGCAATCTCAGGATTGTGTTTGAGAGTAGTGTAATTTCATACGGTAGTAAAACATGGAAAAACTCCCAAAATCACCCACATTAGTTTGAGAGTAGTGTACTTTCATATGGTAGTAAAACTTGATTATAAAGTAAGTGTTATATGTTAATAATAATATAAGAATTGCGGAGGACAACAAATGCTTCTTTATTTTTTTCTGCGACAGGAAACTGTAAATATGTTGCGACTCGGCTTGCACAGTCTGAGAAACAAGAAATGCTATCCATTGTGGATTGTTTGAAAAATGATCAATATTCATTTTCTGATAAAACAATTGGTATCATTTCGCCTACTTATTATGGGGGGTTACCGAGTATTGTAAAAGAATTTCTGGAAAAATCATCTTTTCAAACAGAATACTTGTATTATATTGCTACTTGCGGGATAACGCCCGGTGCATCTGGCGCAATAGCAAACAAGGCAATTCAGAAACGAAAAATAGATGCCTACTATTCTGTCAGAATGGTAGATACATGGACTCTATTTTTGACCTTTCCACCCAAGAAAAAAAGTTGCCAAGTACACTAAAAAAATACTGAGAATGAAATCAGTAGCATTCTCCGCAGCGTCAAAGAACGCAATAAGAACCGTCATATGGCGCATCGAACTCCGGCTTTTATTACTGAATGGATAGCAGAGCCGATTTACAACAGCAACGTACGGCGCACTATAAATGTTCGTGTAGAGGATACTTGTATCGGATGTTGTTTATGCGCCGAAAAGTGTCCCGTGCAGGCAATCGAAATGCAAGAAAAAGCGACCGGTCTGGGTAAAAGAATAAATGTGTTATGTGTCTAGGGCTGTTTGCACCGTTGCCCCAAGTTTGCAATTCAGTACGGCAAAAATACCAAGAAGCATGGTCAGTATACAAATCCGAATGTCAAGGTATAAATCCCTCTTTATCGGCTTGAACATCAAATTGTTCTTATGATGCTTAATGATTTTTGATAAAAGCGGTAATCTATTCCCAAATGGTATGTTGTACTCTGATGCCGTAGCGAGAAGGGGTGCCGTCCGGATAGAAATAAGATTCAATTCGATAGCGTTTCCAAAGACCGTAATCATTTGTTTTGAAGTTTAAGTATGAAAAAGTGTATCGTTTTTTTAATTTCTTCGTAGTCGGCAGGGATGCAAGGCAAAAATATCTTTTTAAATGTTTGGTTCTAAAGTCTTGCAGCTGTAGCTTCGACAAATCTTGATTGTTAAATTTAACGGCAGAAAGTTGCGCACTATCGCCCGAAATTTCGTAGTATGTTATGATACAGTTCTTGAGTTTGTCTGAGTCTTTCCATTTAGGTGTAACACTGACAAATCCGTATGATTTGCCGTTACGGAAAAATTTCTACGAGTTCGCCGTAATAAAAAAATGGTCGTTGCGTTTATTTACAATATTGCTTTCTGCGGTCTTATCGGCAGATTGAAAGTTGCAAGCTAGAAGTTGCGATGCTTTTTGTTTCACCTACGATTATATTTTCGGTGCCAATTTGCAGCTTTACAGGTTCTGCGGGAAAGCCTGTCAAAGATATGAACAATGAAAAATGTAAAAGCGGTAATAAATACTCCGCCGATTATAGCATTTACCGGCGAGTATAAATACATAGGCTTATTTTTTGGTAATAAATAGCAGTAACAGTTTAATAAACGCATTGAGAAATATTGAAGTTATAGCAATAGCAAATGATGATTTGAAGCAGGCATATAGCGCGGAAGTCAAAAGCGTGCGTTTTAAAAATACATCGCAATAAAAAAATAATGTTGCAAGTAAAGAAACAAAATAAAAATAAATTTGCCAATTTAAGCGCTTCTCGGTTTGTAATGTCGTCATAGTTGACATGAACTCTACCTTGAAAGCCTTGACCGATTTGATATATGTGTTTTGGAACATCTGTACCTGTTTTGACGGCGATTACCAGCCTCAAATAGATGTAAACGGTTAACGCTGTAAACATAAGTACGATAAAGCCGAAAAATAAATCAGATAGTAAAAAAACATAAAACCCTCTTTGCAATAGAAATTGTATGTGTCGTATTATACCATTACGAGATAGATATTAAAAGGGGGCAAGATAAATCTTCACTAACACCTTGCCTTTTATGTAAATTAAATGTTATTATATTAACAAACGCCGAAAGGCAAATATTCTTGAGAAAAGAGGAAATGACAATGTACGAAAAATATCAAAGTGGAAGTAAAAGACAAAATCGCTTACATTACAATCGACAGACCTAAAGCTATGAATGCGCTTAATATGGATGTTTTAAACGAGCTTGCTTGTGCTTTTTACAATATTGAGCAGGACGATGAGGGTTTTACAGCGTAATACTTACAGGTGAAGGCAAGGCGTTCGTCGCAGGGGCAGATATAGCACAGATGAATTCCATGAATGCTATCGAAGGTAGAGATGATGATTGCAGGACACAATGTGATGAACGCTATCGAAAATCTGAGCAAGCCTGTAATTGCAGCGGTAAACGGATTCGCGCTTGGCGGAGGATGTGAGCTTGCTGTGGCTTGTGATATTCGTATTGCTTCCGAAAAAGCGAAATTCGGACAGCCTGAGGTTAATCTTGGAATCATTCCGGGCTTTGGTGGTACACAAAGACTATCGAGATTGGTTGGCAAAGGTATGGCAAAGTACCTAATCATGACTGCGGAGATTATATCGGCTGAAGAAGCGGGCAGAATCGGATTGGTTGAAAAGGTAGTACCCGCCGATGATTTGATTGCGGAGGCGGAAAAAGTTGCAAAAGACAATCAATTCGAAAGCACCGATAGCTGTATCAAGTGCAAAATTAGCTATCAATAAGGGCTACAATTTGGATATGGCGGCTGCTTCGGCGCTCGAAATTGAGACATTTACAGCACCGTTCGCATCTAGCGACAAAACTGAGGGAATGACAGCGTTTTTAGAAAAGAGAGATGCTAAGTTCGAAAGAAAGTAAGAAAAAAATAGTATATAATCAATATTAGAAAATGGCACCTACCCAAGTGCCATTTTTGCGCGCAAGATAGTACATTTTTGTAATGATATTGAGCAAACATATATACATAAAGTTTATAAATACTATTGAAATTATCAGTTGTTATGTGATAAAATTGCATAGAAGTTATTAAATATGCATTTTTTTATGCATGGCTATGAAATTATTTTTACATGTGGAGGAGTACTCATGGGTAGCAAAAGTGAGAAACGACAACCAAGATTGCCGAAAGTTTGGGAAGCAGGGTTGACATTACTATTTTTGGTAGTAATAATGGCGGTTGGCATTATAGTTTTTTTAAGGTGGATCCGCATATACCTATGTTCGCAGGTGTAATCGGTGCGGCTATAATGGCTTTGATACTGGGTTACGATTGGGAATTTATAGAAAAAAATCTATGAAGGACGGAATTTATAGGGCGCTGCAAGCCGTTATGATTTTGGCAATCATCGGTATACTGATAGGAGTTTGGATTACCGCGGGTGTAGTTCCGTCGATGATATATTACGGACTTAAGCTGATATCGCCTAAGGTTTTTTTCTAATAGCTGCATTGCTTATTTGCTCAATTACATCGCTTGCTACAGGTACATCGTGGGGAACGATGGGAACGATGGGACTTGCACTTATGGGAATAGCGCACGGACTTGGAATTCCGCTTCCTATGGCTGCAGGGGCTGTAATATCGGGAGCATATTTCGGAGATAAAATGTCGCCTTTGTCGGATACAACAAACTTGGCACCTGCAATGGCGGGAACGGATGTGTTTACGCATGTGAAGTTTATGCTTGCTCCGACGATGGTTGCATACGGACTTTGTTTGTTAGTGTTTGGAGTTTTAGGTTTTTCAGTATGGAAGCGGCTCTGCGACAGCGGATATTTCCAAAATACAGGTGATGAGCGATGCGCTTACTAATATGTTCACAATCTCACCTTTTATTGTTGCTTCCTCCTGTTATAGTAATAGTTGCTGTTGCGATGAAGATGCCTGCGATACCGGAATTACACTTGGAATATTGACAGGAGTTTTTGCTCGGTATATTCTTGCAACCGACTGCGTCGCTTGGAGCATTCCTCGATGCGGGTATGAACGGATTTGAGTCAAACAGTGGAGTTTCCGCCGTTGACGCACTTTTTAACATCGGGCGGACTTATGAAAATGATGTTTTCAATATCGCTTACGCTTCTTGCGATGATGTTCGGCGGAATAATGGAAGCGACACATCAGCTGGAGGTCTTGGTAAATCAGCTTTTGAGATTTGTAAAAGGTGGACCTTCTTTGATATTTATGACGCTGTTTACTTGTGTACTAAGCAACGCATCTATGCCTGAACAGTATATCTCAATAGTTATACCGGGAAGAATGTATGCGGAAACATATAAAAAGCACAGCTACACCCTAAAACACTTTCGAATGCACTTGAAAGCTCAGGAACGGTTACATCGGCTTTGATACCTTGGAATACATGCGGTGTATTTATAACGCAGACACTTGGAATCGGCACGCTTGTGTATATGCCGTGGGCAATCTTTAACTGGTCTATGCCTGTGATTACATTCCTTTTGGCATTTGTAGGAGTAACGCTGGCGGACGCTAACGGCAACAGAATTCTAACTGCAGCAGGTAGAAAGCAGATTAAAGAAAATCTTAAGAACAATATTTCAACGGTAGAAAATGTAAGTAAACCTGTTGATGTAAAGGAACTATAATTTAATAAAAAGGCGAGGTGCTCCTCGCCTTTTTCGCTGTCTAAAATATTGCGGTTTCAAGTGCAAGCTGCATCATATTTGTGAAACCCTCTTGACGCATAGCTGTATCCGCTTTTTCTCCGGTTACGAAATGGTCGCTTATAGACATCATAGCAAGTGCATTGACACCCTGCATAGGCTGCGTTCATATAAAGGGCTGCAGCTTCCATTTCTACTGCAAGAACCCCCATTTTCGCCCAAGGTTTCACCAATCTCCGAATTCGTAAAAACATCGCAGCTTACGGTATTGCCTGCTTTCAGGCTGAAATTCAGCTTTTTCGTTTGCCTTTTGCGCTTTTTAAAAGCAAGTCCCAGCTTGCAGTTGGCGCAAAATTTCCGTTTACCCCAAATGCGTGTATGTAATTTGAATCTGTGGAAGTAGAAACTGAAAGAACTATATCTCCTATATTGATACTGTCGTGAAAAGCACCGGCAGTGCCGATTCTAATGAGATTCTTAACACCGTATTCGTGAATCAATTCGTGCGAATAGATACCCATAGACGGCATGCCCATTCCGCTGCCTTGAACTGTTATAGGAACTCCTTTGTATTTACCTGTAAATCCGAACATATTTCGTATTTCGTTTGTTTGAACTGCTGATGTCAAAAACTCTTTGGCTATAAATTCAGCACGCAGAGGATCGCCCGGAAGCAAGACTGTTTTCTGCTATTTCACCTTTTTTGGCTGATATATGTAGGCTCATAATTTTTCTCCTTTGTATTTTTACTTTATTGCTTGATTGTATTGTGAATTTAGCGTTAATGTGATATTATTAGTATAGCATATTTAATAATACTTTCAAGTATTATATGGAGGAGAACTCATGGTATACGAGAACATATACAAAGATAGGTTATATCCGGTCGAGGACATTTGCGATTTAAAAGGAAATGCTGAATAATTGTAAGGAAAAGTTCAGGGAAAAAAATCCGGCATTTTTACAAAAAGGAAAAAGGCGGCAAATACAAGGAAATTAACTATATTACATTTAAGGATGATGTTGATGCTCTTGGAAGTAAGCTCGTAGATATGGGGCTTTTTAGGTGAAAAAAATAGCCATAATCGGTGAAAATTGCTATCCGTGGATGGTTTGCGTATTTTTGCTGTTGTAAACGGCGCAGGTATAGTTGTTCCGCTTGACAAAGAGCTACGCAAAGCGGAAATTGAAAAATTTGATTAAAAACGGCGAATTGCAGTGCGGTATTTTTATACGGCAAGCTATGAGAAAGAGTTTGCGGATATGGATATCAAGCACAAGATTAAAATGGAAGTATATGAAGAAAATGCAAAAAGCGAAGCGTACCGCGCAGACAGTATCGACTTTTTGATAAATGAAGGAAGAAAGCTCGTAAATCAAGGAGATCGTCGTTACATTGATATTGAGCTGGATAAAGAAGCGGTGAGGATGCTTTTTGTTCACATCCGGAACAACCCGGAAAACCTAAGGCTGTAATGCTATGTCATAGAAATATCATAAGCAATGTGAAAGATGTTTCGAAGATAGTTAACGTTAAAGAAACGGACAGGACACTTTCGATACTACCTATTCACCATACATTTGAATCCACGATAGGCATAATGACATTACTTTTCAACGGCGGTTCAATAGCATTTTTTCGAAGGACTTAAGTATGTTTCCAAAAACCTCGAAGAAGCGCGTGCGACACTACTTGTTGGCGTACCGCTGATATTTGAAACGATGTACAAAAATATGGAAGCAAGCTGAAAAAAATGGGCAAAGAGAACGCTTTTAAAAAGGGCTATAGGAATCAGCAACGCTTTCAAGAAAGTCGGTATCAACTTACAGAAAAAAATGTTCAAAAATATACACGACAGCTTCGGCGGACGACTCAGATTGCTTGTTACAGGGGCAGCAGCTATAAGTCCGAATGTAGTTAGAGGATTTCAGGATTTCGGAATCGATGTTGTAATGGGTTATGGACTTACAGAAACTGCACCGCTTGTTGCAGGAACACCGGATTTTTCGGACAGGTATATCAAAGCGGGAACTGTCGGACAGGTAGTGCCTAGTGGAGAGCTGCAAATTATAAACAAAGATGCAGACGGCATGGGTGAAATTATTTACAAAGGGCCGAATGTTATGCTCGGATATTACAATATGCCCGATGAAACCGGCAAAGTACTGAAAAGACGGCTGGTTTTACACGGGAGATATGGGTTTTGCAGATGAAAAGGGGTTCATATATCTGAGTGGACGCAAGAAAAATGTTATAGTAACAAAAACAGGGGAAAAAAATATTTATCCGGAAGAAATTGAAGATTATCTCAAAGATATAGCCTGTATAAAGGAATGTATGGTTTACGGAACGCAGAACAAAAGAAACGCAGGAAACCGTCGTAAGCGTACAAGTTATACCGGATTATGATATAATAAAAGCGGAAATCGGAGATGTAGAAGAAGAGAAATTTACAAATACATCAAAGAAAAACTTGCGGATGTAAATTTAAAACTCCCTAATTACAAGAGAATTAGAAATTTGGTAATCCGCAAGTCCGAATTTGTCAAAACTACTACGCAAAAGATTAAAAGACAGGATAATGTTTAGTTATCCTGAACACATTTTCCCTCATGTATTTTCCTTGCAAGATATACAAAAGGCGTATCCAGAAGAGATGTTATAAAAGAATATTATGTAGCAGGAAACGATTATGCTTATAAGTGTCTTGGTAGGATAAATCCCCCAAAATGCGAGTAGATTGTATAAAATTGTGTTGATAAGTTGCGAAATCATGGTTGACATATTGTTGCGCAGCCACAGAAAACTTTTTGAATCGTGATTTTTGCTCGTAAATTTCCAAAGTTTGTGGTATAGCCACACATCGAAGTGCTGAACTATTGCGAATACTATAAGGCTTGCGAAAATCAATCTGGGGGTATTCTCAAACAAAGTGTGTATACTTTCTGATGCCCAATCGTTTTTCGGAAGGAATATAGCGAAGCCAAAGCTGAGTCGTTATAATCATAAATACAGAAGCTGTAATACTGATACGAACAGCGGTATTTGCGGCTTGCTTGCCCTCGTTTTCACTTAGAATATCCGTGATTAAAAAAAGTTGTGGCAAAACAAGATGTTGCCCAGAGTTTGCTCCATGCCGAACGCTTTTTACGAGGATGAGAACCTCGATGTTCGCAAAGCAATGTGGCAAAATACGGAAAAAGCAGAAAAGTCCCGACTTGCCGAAGAGTTTGTACCAAATCAGAACGCCTACATACAAAAAAATAGGCAAGTTACGATTAGTAAAAAGTTCATTTGACATATTAAATTCTCCTTAGTTTTGTTTTATTGACAGGATGGTTTCGAACTGTCATAAGGTGTATTTTAGCACAGATGCGGAGAAATGAAAAGACAAAAATTTAATTGAAAAAAATAAAAAAATTAAAAAGAAAGAGAAGGTGTTATTATGAAGAAGATTAAAACGGTAGTAAGATTATTGAGCATAGTGTTGAATTTATTTTTGATAGGCGTGCTTTTGGTGGACATACAAAAAGAAGCGATGACAGATATTAAGGAGGAATTATGCTGGAAGAACTCAAACGAAATGCAGAAATAATTGCGGAGGAACTGGTAGAGAAGGCAAAGCTAAAAAAAGGACAAGTTGTTGTCGTAGGCTGTTCCTCAAGCGAGGTGATAGGTAGCAAGATAGGTACAAATTCTTCTCCGGAGATTGCGGACAGAAATTTTCAAAGGTTTATACGAAGTTTTTAGAAAATACGGTATATATATGGCTGCGCAGTGTTGTGAGCATTTGAATCGTGCGATAATAATCGAAAGAGAAGCTGCAAATGACGACGATATTGTGAATGTAATACCTCAGCCAAAGGCGGGCGGTTCTTTTGCGACTGCATGTTACAACAATTTTAATGATGCTGTTGCGGTTGAAACTATCAAAAGCGGATGCAGGGATAGATATAGGAGATACATTTATAGGTATGCACCTAAAAAGTGGCAGTACCTGTAAGGTTGTCTGTAAAAGAACTCGGAGAGGCGCATGTAACGGCGGCGAGGGTAAGAAGAAAAATTTGTCGGTGGCGAGCGAGCTTGCTACGATGAAAAATTGATGTAATTACGAGGTGAAAAATGAAGTTAAAAGGAAGAAGTTTGACTTTGCTGCTCACCCTGATTTTTGGTAGTGTGCGGTATTTTGGTAACGCGCAATATGCGCAGGCGGCAACGCAGGAGGTTGTGGTTTACGTAAATGGAGAAAAGCAGAGCTTTGATGTTGAGCCCTAAAAATCGTAAACGATAGAACTCTTGTACCAATGCGAAAAAAATATTTGAAGCGCTTGGTGCCAATTTGAGTTGGGACGATAAAAATAAAAAAGAGCATCGGCGCAGCTTGGAGATAATAATATGGAGGTAACGGTAAATAGCCTTACGGCGTATGCAAACGGCAATGTTATTTTACTGGATTCAGCTCCTATAATACGAAATAACAGAACTTTAGTGCCGCTTAGATTTATTTCGGAAAGCCTCGGCGCAAAGGTAAATTGGAATGCGGCTAAAAGAGAAGTTAGAATAGATCAAATTGCATCTATATTACCGATTGAAGACGAAAACGCGGCTCGTGCGCAGGATCGAAGAAAATGCTATGTGGATTTCGTTTTTGGAATATATGAAAATGCCGAAAAAAACGAAGCGGGATTCAAAGCGTGAATTTATCAAGATGCTTGACAACTCAAAGGCTCTCGGTATGAATTCCGTTATAGCGCATGTACGCTCGCATTCAGATGCGATGTATCCGTCGGATATATATCCTTGGAGCAAGTATCTGACAGGAACACAAGGTAAAAAAATCCGGATATGATCCTTTGCAATTTATGATTGAAGAAACACATAAAAAGAGGATGAAATTCCATGCGTGGATAAATCCGTATAGAGTTTCGAGCTATGGGACATATTTCAATGAAACGAGCAGCAAAAGCCCCGCCAAGCGTTGGCTGTCGGATTCGGACAGTGAAAACGACAGGTGGGTGCTCAAGCACAAGGGGATTATTACTTAAATCCGTCTGTGCAAGAGGTAAAAAATATGGTTATTGCGGGAGTAGTTGAAATTGTTAGGAATTACGACGTAGACGGAATACATTTTGACGACTATTTCTATCCGCGAGTTGATGACGGCAAAGCGGAGCTTTCGTTTGATTTACCTGAATATCAAGCGTACGGCACTCAAAAAAACATAGTGAATTTCCGAAAAAGATAATGTAAATGACCTCGTAAAAGGGCGTTTATGCCGCTATTAAAGCGGAAAAAACTGATGTTTTATTTGGAATAAGTCCGGCAGGAAATCTTGAAAATTTACGCAGTAATAATGCGCATTTTGTCGATATAGAAAGGTGGCTTACGGAAGACGGTTATGTAGACTATATAATGCCGCAACTTTATTGAGGGATTCGAGGCTAAACAAGGCGGAAAAACCGGCAAAAGTACGCATATGAAAGCAAATTTGAAAGCGTGGAAAAAAATTTAGTTAAAAAAATCCCCGTGTAAAACTGTACGTCGGTCTTGATATGGCAAATGCAGGCTTGGATATAAAAAGACAGGAATTCGGTATCTGAGTGGAAGCGCAATAACGATATAATCACAAGACAGGTAAAATGGGTAGAAAATACGGTGCTTCAGGATTTGCATATTTTAGATATGCTTCATTTGAGAACAAGGAAGCCGCATCGGAGTAGAAAATTTAAAAAAAGTATTAAAATAAAACCTAAAAAAACAGTTCGCACAATGCGAACCGTTTTTTTAGATTTTGAAAATATGAATAAACAATGTTAATAGTCGAGCATTTTGGTTATATATAAGTCCGTGTTTTTGCAAGATCCAAAGTATCTCCGTTTGCAAGTTCAATCAAAGGCTTTGATTTTTTTGATATCTGTTCAGAAGCAATACTACGCCTACTTGACCGTTGTTGAGTTCGACTTTGCGTTGCAAATACGATGTGAGCATATTGTCTAGGAAAGTCATAACAAAATGCGCATCAAACTTGTGAAGCCCTTCTTTTTCGAGTTCAGCCGCAACGGTGAAAAGGACATATGGATTCTCTATAAGTTCTGTCCGAAGTCATCGCTGTATAAACATCGGCAATAGCAATAATCTTTGAAAATTTATCTAATTGATCTCCTGTCAAACCGTTTGGATAACCCGAACCGTCGCAGCGTTCATGATGCTTCAAAGCGACTTCGCTTTATGATGGGATCGAGGGTGATCGAATTTAGATAAAAATTCATAGCCTTTTTGCGCATGTGTTTTTCATGATATCGTATTCCTCGTCGGTTAAAGCTGACGGTTTTATCTATGATGTTCTTCGGAATAAGCAGTTTTCCCATATCGTGGAACAATCCGCAAGTTACGAAGCTGAACTTCTTCTTCGGGCAGCTTCAGCCATTTTCCGAGTTGACCTGCAACCATACCTACATTCAGCGAATGTGAGTATATAGCATCCGCATTGTTGCGCATCAGATAAACCATATCTATGAGGTTTATATTGTTTTTGTTATCTTTATAAAGGGAGTCGGACATCGCTTCCATAAGGTTTAGTCCTTGCTCATTGTTTTTCGTCCGACATAATTTCGTCAAATGAAGTAGTAAGTGTTTTTGTGATTGGTTTTCCTACTGAATTTTTTTGAATGAAGAAAAGCCTGAGTTTTTCTTACATCGAATATGGTTTCTTCTAAAACTGTTGTCGGTTGTGCGACAGGTTTTTTAGTAAATTGAGCATCGCGTTTTTGATGAGCTCCCAGTACTCGGCAGTAGCTTCGGCTTCAATGTCTTTCACATTGAATTGCTTGAGCTTTTCAATCAGAGCAGGTGTTACAAGCGTATTTTTTTGGTTGTAATGAGCTGACCGTCCAAGTTAACAAGATCTTCATCTATTCGCATTCCGTCGAGTAAGTCAGTTACGGCTATTTTTCATAAAATCACCTCATGTGTATAAAAAAATTGTTTTGTATAATTAAAGCAATGCTATATAGGTCAAGACTTTGTACATGCGTACAATATGTAATATTATATCACATTGATTTGCGATAAACAACCAAAAGAAAAATATTTAAAGAAAGCGTTTAAATATTAACAAAAGATTGACAAAATGAGTATAATAATATAAAAATTTACTCGTATATATTTCATTTATAAAATTATGGAAAGAGAGGCTGCGATAATGAGAAAAAGACCGGATAAAAATTATGGGAAACGGCAGTTTGGCAAAAGAACTGTCAAAGAGAACAGGGATAACTCTCCTGATTTGTTTGTTGGTTATAGGTGTAGTTTTACTTGTTATAGTGGCAAATTCAGTAAAAAGGATTATTGGACGCGAGTTTTACGCAGCTTACAGAAATAAATGCAGCAAAAGATATACGATAAGATACATTCTGCTCAAAGTGAAGGTGAACTTATAGGCGGTTATGTGAGGAGAATTATTCAGATATTGTTGCAAAGTCCAATATTGCAGGCGGACCAAGTGAAGTGATCGAGGGGCGGCACTGAATGCAGGAGCCAAAAGAACTTGAATACTGTCTACTTAGATTTGTTCCTAATACAATTAAAAAAATAACAGCATGATAGAGGGAATGGGCGTATTTTTCGTTCAAAATGCGGTAGATCCGAATGTTGAAAAATACGGACTTTATGTTGCTAAAAAAAGAAGGTTCGAAAGCGATTTGAAACGGTATTCACGGATGTGGTTTGGGAAAGAGAGTATTTTATCAAAACTGTGGAAACGGGTAAACCGTTTGTATCCAAAGCCGTATCAGGATGCCAGAGGCAAGCACATTGTAACGATGACAACCCCAATCGTGGCGTCGGGAAAAACTATCGGAATAGTGTTGTCCGATGTCAGGATAGATGAACTAATAAAATTGAATTCCAGCATGGCGACAATCCCACATTTTTGCTGGCACTCATAAATCAGGACGATGAAATAATGTTCCACAGCAAGGACAGCGAAGCTGTAGGCAGCTCGTTTACAGGAAGACTTTCGCGTCAAAAAGATATAGATAAAGTCACTGCCAGAGAGAAATAGGTGAAGACTTTTAGAGTTTCTATGCCGTCAAGCAAAAAGTCGGAATGCAGGCATTTTTTTCACCGATAGACATCGACGGACAAACATGGTGGGTGTACTCAGCGGTTACGACGATAGACTTTTACTCCGATTTAATCGGGCTTGTAGTCAGTACGGTAATTTTAATAGCGCTTGCGCTTGTTGTGTTGATAATAACTACGCTGACACAGATACGAAAAGGTTTGACTCCGTTGCAGCAGCTTGATTCCGCAGGCGAGGCATTGAAACAGGGAAATCTGAGTTACAAAATAGAGTACGCAGGAGACAATGAAATCGGAAGAGTTTGCGACTCTATGCGAGAGGCATTTGCTAATCTTGAAAATGTAATAGGCGAAATATCTACGGAAATGAAGGCCTTGAGCGAGGGCGACCTAACATATATGCCTACGCAAAGAGTACATTGGAGATTTCAATGAAATCAGAACTTCGTATTTAAGTTTACTCGACGGGTTAAATGCGGGCTTCAGAAAAATCAAATTGTCAGCTGCGCAAATCACAGACGGAGCGGACCAAGTATCGCAGGGTGCACAGAGTTTATCACAAAGTTCTACAGAGCAAGCAGCATCGCTTGAGGAATTGTCTGCTACTATCGGGGATATAGCAGGAAAAAAATCAATTTGAATGCAAGAAGTGCTGAAGAAACGAATAAATTGAGCGATCAGATAGGGCGATGCCATTGAAATAAAGCAATACGCATATGAGCGATCTTATGAACGCGATGGAAAAGAATGACTGAAGCATCAAGCGAAGTAAATAAGATAATTAAAACAATAGATGATATAGCATTCCAGACGAATATACTTGCACTTAATGCCGCTGTTGAAGCTGCGCGTGCAGGAGAAGCCGATAAAAGGCTTTGCAGTAGTTGCAGACGAAGTTAGAAATCTTGCAAGTAAATCGGCAGAGGCTGCAAAAGAGTACTACAGAATTGATTGAAACTTCGATAGGTGCGGTTGCAGAAGGAAAAAGATATAGCCGAAAAAAACTGCGCAATCCCTTGAGCTTGTTGTTCAAAAATGCGAATACAATTACAGAAAAAGATTAAGGAAATATTGATATCTTCAGAAGAACAGGCAGTTTCAGCAAGTCAAATCAACTTGGGAGCAGATCAGATATCATCTGCTGTTCAGACGAACTCGGCAACAAGTGAAGAAAGTGCAGCTGCCAGCGAAGAACTTGCAGGACAGGCTAATATCTTGGATACGCTCATAGCTCAGTACAGGTTGATGGACGATGATACCGCAAAATCAAGAACATCTTACGCTATAGCCCCAAAGCCTGAAAAAAACGGTGGAAAAGCTCGATACAAAGCCGGCAGCAAAAGTGGATGTAAAAGTCTCTGAAAAAAATGAGTGCGAAACCGCTTCAAAAGAAAGCTGATAAGCCGATTGAGAAAAACTGCTGCAAAGACTTTGGGAAAAGTGCAGGATAAATCGGAAGTAAGACATGTGGGAGCGAATAAAGCAAAGGATAACGGAACTGACAAAAACCGTAGAAATATTGGATTACGAAAAATAAAGTGCACGATATTTCACAGGTAAAAAGAGCTGCATAGTGCAGGTGCAGCGAAAAGCGCAAAGTAAAACCCGGCAAGTCAGGCGAGTTCCTTTGCAAATGAAGCAAGGGCAACCGCAGGAGTCGGCGAGATATCCGACTTTGATAACAAATATGTTTAAGGAGTAAAGATGAGAAATATTAAGAAAATCGTTTGTATATTTACGGTTTTTGCGTTAATCGTATTTAGTACGAGCTGTGATTTTCAAAAGAAATCGGGTTCTACCGTTATAGAACCCGAGATAACTCGGAATATCTGGAAAAATGAATATTCTGAGCAGTTACTGCGCGATGGTGCTGAATATTTGTTTGGAAAGCGTATCTTTGAAGAAGACACAAGATGCTCAGGTAGAGGTAACGATAAGTGCAAAAGAACTTGTAGAGGATTACGAGGGTAAAATTTTTGATTGAAAATCGAAATTATGAAATAAGTTATGTGTTACCGCAAGAAGCACGATGCACATTTAGAAAACCTGTGGATTCCAAAAACGGAGCCTGATGTGCTTACCGGAGAACAGTTTTTGAAAGCATACGAAAAAAAGAAATCAAAGGTATGACTTTGGAGCAGAAGAAAAACTATGACAATTCACAGTATTACAAAATATATGTTTTGAACGATCAAATAGAGCTTTTTGCTAAATGAAAGGGTGGAGATATGACAGCACCTAATCCCATAGCATTTGAAATATTTGGAATTGAAGTTAGATGAGTATGGCGTGCTTATGGCAATCGCCGTACTTTTTAGTATGTTGGTAGCTTGTAAGCGGGCAAAAAAATACGATATATCCGTGGATCGCATTTTGGATTTTTGTTCTCATAGCAGTACCGCTAGCGTTTGTCGGAGCACGAGATGTACTACGTAATATTTAATTACGATGACTACAAAGGCAGCATTACCGCTATGCTGAATGTGCGTGCAGGCGGTCTTGCAATACATGGAGCACTTATTGCGGGGATTCTTGCTACAATCGTGCTTTGCAAAGTTTGGAAGTACGATATATGGAATTTTTTTAGATATGGTGGCGCCTTGCGTTGCCATAGGGCAGAACAATAGGACGCTGGGGGAATTTCTTTAACAGTGAGGCACATGGAGGTATCACCAATCTTCCTTGGGCTATAATTGTAAACAGGGCAGAAAGTACATCCGACATTTTTGTATGAGTCGATTTGGTGTCTGATTTTTATTTTTCATTTTAATTGTAAAAAGATAGAGATTTTTAAAGGTCAGATAGCTTTGCTGTATGGAATTCTCTATTCTTTTTGAGCGTTTTTTTGTCGAATATTTTGCGAACGGACAGTTTGATGCTGTTTGGCAGGATTAAACAAGCGATGCTTTTTGAGTGCAATCGTGTTTGCAGTTTGCACCATAGTGTATTTTTTTACAAGAAGTCTGTCGCAAAAAGAAGGAAAAAAATATTTGCGTTCGGAACAAGTAAGTACAAGGGAAAATTCAAGCGTTGAAAAAGGAAAAGTAATGAGAATACTTGGAATAGATCCGGGATATGCTATTTTGGGGTATGGCATAGTTGACATGCAGGGCAACCGTTTTACACCTTGCGCATACGGAGCGATTACTACAAAGGCAGGCATGGCGCCACCTGACAGACTAAAATGCATATACAACGAGCTTACAGAGGTAATAGCTAAGTACGAGACCCGAAGTGGCAGGTGTTGAGGAATTATTTTTTTAATACAAATGTAACTACTGCTATAATGGTAGGTCAGGCGCGAGGCGTAGCGTTGCTTGCGTGCGCAAATTCAAGTCTTGATATATTTGAATATACGCCGCTTCAAATCAAACAAGCACTTGTCGGTTATGGTAGAGCGGAAAAAGAAGCAAGTACAGGCGATGGTAAAGACCATACTCAATCTAAAAGAAGTACCTAAACCCGGACGAGCGTGGCTGACGCGCTTGCGGCAGCTATATGCCATGGCCATTCGGCACCTTCAAATGCAAGGCTTGCGAAGATTTTTAGGAGGGCAAAATGATACATTACATAAAAGGCAGGCTTACTATGTTCATAGCAGGCGCGGCGGTGATAGAAAATAGCGGGATAGGATATGAAGTTTATGTACCGGACAATTCTGTAATATATCAAAAACCGGAGGGCAGCGAGGTGATGCTGTATACAGATATGATTGTTCGGGAAGATGATATGAGTTTGTACGGCTTTTTCAGATAAAGAAGGGCTTTCGTTATTTAAAAACGCTAATGAAGGTAAACGGGGTGGGAGCGAAGGCTTCCATGTCCATATTATCAACGCTTCCTGCGAGTGAACTGAAAAAAGCCATTGTTTGCGGAGATACTGCTATGATTTCAAGGGCAAACGGTATAGGTAAAAAGACAGCGGAAAGAATAGTCCTTGAGCTTAAAGATAAATTCAGCAAAGACGATACGATTACAGAAAAATACGACGCAGGCACCTACGGGAGTTTTGCTTGGAGAAAAAGGCGGAAGCAATAGAAGCACTCGTAGCACTTGGATATAGTAAAAGCGAGGCACAGCAAGCGGTATTTACCATAAACGAAGAAGGTGCGGGAGTTTCTAAAATAATTAAACTTGCGCTTGCGAAATTGGGCTAGGAGGCGGATTTGGAAATTAACGGATATGAAAATGAGCATATAACATCGAAATTTCAAAACCAAGCAGATGAAGGAATTGAAATAAGTTTAAGACCTAAAAAGTTGGATGATTATATAGGGCAAAAGCGTAGCAAAGGAAAATCTCAAAAATATTTATTGAGGCAGCGCAAATGCGCGGAGAACCGTTAGATCATGTGCTTTTTTTACGGACCTCCGGGACTTGGTAAAACAACGCTTGCAGGCATTATTGCAAATGAACTTGGGGTGGATTTGCGCATCACATCGGGACCTGCAATAGATAGAGCAGGCGATCTTGCTGCCATACTTACGAACTTAAAATGAAAACGATGTACTTTTTATAGATGAAATTCATAGACTAAATAGATCTGTAGAAGAAGTCCTGTACTCAGCTATGGAAGATTACGCCTTGGATATAATTATCGGCAAGGGACCGTCGGCGAGGTCGATAAGGCTCGATCTTGCTAAATTCACGCTTGTTGGTGCAACTACGAGAGCAGGCAGCCTTTCTGCGCCGCTTAGGGATAGATTTGGCGTAATAAGCAAGTTTGAACTGTATACGGTAGAGGAACTTACATAAATTCTCAGACGCTCAGCTGCTATATTAAATATAGAGGCAAGGGAAGAAGCTCTTATTGTAATGGCTAAGCGTTCAAGAGGGACACCGAGAGTGGCAAACAGGATGCTCAAAAAGAGTACGCGATTTTTTTCACAAGTGAAAGGGAGCGGTGTAATAGACATAGATATTACGGAAGAAGCGTTAACTTCGCTTGGAGTAGATTCGCTGGGACTTGAAGAACTCGATAGAAGCATACTTAGGATGATTATTGAAAGATTTAAAAGGCGGCCCTGTCGGCATCGATACTATTGCGGTTGCGATTGGAGAAGATAGAGTAACAATCGAAGATGTTTACGAGCTGTTTTTTTGATACAGGAAGGTTTTTGCACAGAACACAAAAAAAGGTAGAGTTGTTTCCGAAAAAGCGTATAAGCATTTGGGGATTGAAGTTTAGGAAGGTGTATTATGGTAATGAGAAAAAAAGAGTTTGATTTTCTGTTTGATTTTTGCAGGAATCCTTTTGTTTGGCGGTTTTGAGTGCCGTTTCTAATGCGGCTGAAAGAAATTATTTGAGAGTCGGACTTTTCTATGGAAATACAAGCGAAGACAGATACGAAGTTTATTTTTGATAACGGCGTGCGCATAGGCAGACTTTCGGATAATTATATAACAAACGAATCGAATTACGAGGATGTAAGAAAAGTGATAGCATTGCAAAAACGGATATTCGGAGATAGTATTACAGGATAAACACGGAGATGAAATTCGAAGGTTCGATTTAGCTGATAGAAATATTGTTTTGCCACTTGATTTTGAAGATGACGGCAGTTTTTCGGTAAAGGGACAAAATTACCGAGGAGGCGTATATTTTAACGACTTTAAGGGAACTTTGAATTTAATAAATTACATAGATGAAGAAAAAAATATTTATACGGCGTGGTTGGAAACGAGATTGGAAAAATCCGTACCGATAGAAGCGCAAAAAGCTCAAGCGATAGCGTGCAGAAGCTATGCAAGGGTAAAGCGAGGAACGCACGAAAATTACGGCTTCGATATTTGCAGCACACCTCATTGTCAGTATTACAAGGGAAAGGACAGTGAAGTTAGTGCGGTAAGAAGAGCAGTGGACGACACATTCGGAAAGACAGTGAAGTACGACGGGAAAAACAGTCGCGGCATTTTATTCAAAAAAATAGCGGCGGGTATACATCCGCTTCCGAGGATATTTGGAATGAAAGACTGGGATACTTGAGAGCAAAACAGGATATTTATTCTCCTGATTTTACATGGAAAAAAATCCATGAGCAAGCGTGAAATTGAAGCAAAACTTATAAATGCGGGAAAAAAAGTATAGGCGATTTGCAAGCTATGCGAATTGAAGAAAGATCGGATGCAGGAGCAGTTAAAAGATTGGCATTTATCGGAAATACAGGAACCGTGATAATCGAAAAGGACAAGATAAGGACAACACTGGGAGCCCTCGGACATAAAGTCGCTTATGTTCACCTTTGGTGGCGATTTTAGGAATATAAAAGAAAATAAGAAGTATGTTGAGGCGTCAAATGTGGCTTCGAAGAATAATACTATGACTGTGATTGGCAAAAATATGCAAACTATTGTTGATGTTACTGATAACGTAGCTTGTATCGCAAGCGACGGCACCATAAATCTAGTTCAAAAATATAAGGCTTGCCAATTTAAAAAGGAATCGCGAGGTCCGGATTATTTACGGTACCCGATTTAAAAAATGAGGGAAGTAAAGCAACTGAAAATACTGCAGTAGCGGGAAGTTTATCAGATAGAATAGGAGGTAGCGACTACATCAAGGTGGACGATACCGTTTTGTTTACAGGTCTTGGATACGGACATGGAGTTGGAATGTCGCAGGACGGAGCTATCGAAATGGCAAAACGCGGCTTTACATACGACGAAATACTTAATTACTATTACAAAGATATAAGCATAGAATAGGGGGCACGATGTTAGTATCCGATTTTGATTATAATTTGCCGGAAGAACTTATAGCACAAACGCCTGCGCAAGCCAGAGATGCGTCAAGGCTGCTTATTGTCAATCGAGCGACCGGTCAAGTTGAGCATAAGCATTTTTATGATGTAATAGATTATTTAAATGAGGGCGATTGCTTGGTTTTGAATAATTCAAAGGTAATACCGGCAAGACTTTTCGGTATAAAAATCAGAAACAGGTGCGCATATTGAAATACTGCTGATTAAAAAGAATTGATGGCGATGTTTGGGAAGTCCTTGCAAAGCCTGCAAAAAAATTAAAAAAATCGGCGACAGTATCGACTTTTTAAATGAAAGCGGAACCGGAATTTAGCGCAACAGTAGAGGCATTTGGTGAAGACGGTACAAGGCATCTTAAGTTTTTCATACGAGGGTGTTTTTTTAGAGCAATTAGAAAAATAGGAATATGCTGCCGCCGTACATTACAAGAAGTAGCGACAAAGAGGATAAAAGCAGATATCAAACGGTTTATTGTAAGACGGAGGGCTCAGTTGCCGCACCGACAGCAGGGCTACACTTTACAAAAAGAACTTTTTAGAAAAGATAAAGCAAAAAGGGAATAAAAATAGCCTATGTTACTTTGCATGTCGGAATAGGAACCTTTCGTCCTGTAAAATGCGAGGATGTGAGCAAGCATAAAATGCATTTTTGAAGAATATATGGTAGATGCAGAAAAATGCCGATATAATAAATCAAACTAAAAAAATGGTGCAAGAGTTATTTGTGTTGGAACGACATCGTGCAGAGTGCTTGAAAGCATAGCGCAATTAAACGAAGGAGTATACGAGGCTAAGGCAAAAACAGAAGTACCGGTATATTCATATATCCGAGATATGAATTTAAGCTGGTGGACGCGCTGATTACAAATTTTTCATTTACCGAAATCCACCCTTTTGATGCTGATTTCAGCGCTTTATGACAGAGAAAAAAATACTTGAGGGTTTTACGAGGTTGCCGTGAAAGAAAAAAATATCGCTTTTTTCTCATATGGCGATGCGATGTTTATAATTTAATTTCCTTGCGCTAATAAAAAAACGATTGGAGAAAATTAAAAAAATAAAATGAAAAATGCAATTAGCTATGAGCTTTTAGAACAAGATTCAAAATCAAGAGCAAGGCTCGGTAAAATTCATACACCGCACGGAGATATTGAAACGCCTATATTTATGCCTGTTGGCACGGCGGCTACGGTAAAGGGCGTGTTGCCTGAGGCACTGCACGAAATGGATGCGCAGATAATTTTTATCTAACACATATCATTTATATTTGCGTCCGGGGCATGAAATTGTAAAAGAAGCCGGCGGACTGCACAAATTCATGAATTGGGACAAACCTATATTGACAGATAGCGGCGGATTTTCAAGTTTTCAGCTTGGGTGCGCTTAGAAAAAAATTACGGAAGAAGGTGTTTACTTTTTCGTCGCATATAGACGGATCAAAGCATATGATTTCGCCTGAAAAAAATCGATTGAAATCCAAAAAACGCACTCGGCTCTGATATAATTATGGCGTTTGACGAGTGCGCACCGTATCCTGCTGATAGGGGATATGTAAGAAAGTCGCTTGAAAGGACAACAAGGTGGCTCAAAAAGGTGCAAGGACTATCATAAGTATGTTGAAAAACAAGCGCTTTTTGGAATAATGCAAGGCGGTATGTACCAAGATTTGCGCAAACAAAGTGCGCAGCAAATAGTTGAAATGGATTTACCGGGATATGCAATCGGCGGGCTCAGTGTAGGTGAACCAAAAAGATTTAATGCTGGAGGTACTCGATTATTCGGTAGATTATCTGCCGAAATACAAACCTAGATACTTGATGGGAGTGGGAAGTCCTGATTATTTATTTGAGGGAGTAGAGCGCGGTGTGGATATGTTCGATTGCGTGCTTCCAACCAGAATAGCAAGGCATGGAATGGCGATGACTGCAACCGGAAAATTGAATATCAAAAATGCCAAATTTGAAAGAGATTTTGCACCGCTCGATGAAAGTTGCGACTGTTATACTTGCAAAAAAATTACAGTAGGGCATATTTGCGTCATCTTTTACAAAGCAGGAGAACTTTTATCCGCAACACTACTTTCGATACACAATCTGCATTTCTTAATCAAAATGATGGAGAACATAAGAAATTCGATACGAGAAGATAGATTTTTGGAGTACAAGAAGGAGTTTTATGACAAATATGGCGAGTTCTAAATGCGTGCACGATGAGTATTGTGGAGGATGTATTTATCAAGATTATTCGTATGATGAACAGCTTTGTATCAAGGAAAAAAACAGGTCAGAGAATTATTCGATGTAAAATGCAGTCATGTGTGAGAATATCAGAGCATATCGTACCTAGTATGGATGTTTATGGATATCGCAACAAGATGGAATACACTTTTTGGCGATCAGGTAAAAGGCGGGGAGATGACGCTCGGCATGCACCAAAAAGGAAAGTTTATGTCGATAATTACAGTCGATAAGTGTCAACTTGTAGACGCCGATTTCAATTTGATACTGAGAGAAACATTGAAATTCTGTAATGAGCACGACTATCCTCATTACAATAGCCACGAGGGGTTGATGCGCAACTTGATAATTCGTAAAGGAGTGCGCACGAAAGAGCTGATAATAAATATTGTAACGTCATCGCAACAAAAATTTGACGAAGTAGCGTTTGTGGAAATGCTCAAAAATTTAACGTTGGATAACAATTTAGCGGGAATCATTCATACAATCAACGATGCGCCGTCAGATGCGGTAATTTGCGAAGATATGATAGTACTCTACGGCAGGGATTATTACATGGAAAAGATAATGGGACTGGATTTTTAAGGTTAGTGCCTTTTCATTTTTTCAGACTAATCCAAAAAGCGGTGGAGCGTCTTTATATTGATGCACTTTCTATGATCGATGATTTTTGAAGGCAAGATTGCATACGACTTATTTTTGCGGAACAGGCACAATATCACAGGCATTGGCACTAAAGGCGAAAAAGGTAGTCGGTATTGAACTTGTCGAAGAAGCCGTTGAATCTGCGATTGAAAAATGCTAAATTGAATGGACTTTCCAACTGCGAATTTATAGCGGGAGATGTATTTAAGGTTCTGGAAAGTGCGCAAATAGAAAAACCTGATGTGATAGTTGTAGATCCGCCGCGAGTAGGAATACATCCAAAAGCACTTGCAAAGATAATATCTTACAGGGTTGACCAAATTCTTTATATTTCCTGCAATCCTAAGACTTTAGCGATTGATTTGAAAACATTACAAGACTACGCATACAAAGTCGAGAAGACAAGGATATATGATAACTTCCCGATGACAAAGCATGTGGAGTGTATAGCGTTGATACAAAGAGTGAAATCGTGAAAAATCCTGCATTTTAAGCAGTTTTACAAGCATTATGTATTTGTAGAAGATAGCGAAGGTGGACGAAAAAAAGTCCTAAAAAAATTATATAGATGTGAATGTTTGCATTGATATGGTGTGTGGAGATACAAAGTATGAATTGGGAAGTGAGGAATAAGAAATGATGAGATGGATAATAAAAATAATCTTATTTCCAATCAGCTTGCTGCTGAGTATCCTTACTGCCTTTCTGACATTTATACTTGGCATAGGAACAACTATTCTGTATTTCTTAATGCTGATGTGTATAGTTGCTGCAATAGGATCATTTATGCAAAAAAAGATATATCACTTGGCATTGAGGCATTGGTATTAGGATTTTTGTTAAGTCCTTATGGAATACCGATGGTCGGAGCAGCTGTTATAGCATTCCTTCAGGGAATCAATGAAGCAATAAAATCAATCTAAAAAATTCATACAAATGGTTACCAAAAGGCGATAGAAGAAAAACTATCGTCTTTTTTTCTTTGCCAATTTTTTGGGGAGGAGGTGAAGCGATGGACTTTGACTATTTCTATAACAGAGAAGCAGAAAGATTTAACTTTCTAAAAGTACCTGAAATATTGGTAGACGGAGAAGAATTTAAGGGACTGTCTGCTGAAGCAATTATCCTTTATTCTATGCTTTTGAAACGAACAGGAATGTCCTTTAAGAATAATTGGGTGGACAAGGAAGGCAGAGTATTTATCTATTTCACAGTCGAAGAAATTATGAGAAGAAGAAATATCTCAAAGCCGACAGCTATAAAAACATTAGATGAACTCGATATGAAAAAAGGAATCGGACTGATTGAAAGAGTAAGGCTTGGGCTTGGTAAGCCGAATGTCATATATGTTAAAGACTTTATGAGCATATTAGCGGTAAAAGAAAATGACTTTCAGAAGTCAAAAAACTTAACTTCAGAAGTAAAAGATTTTAACCTCAGAAGTAAAGAAAATGAACTTCAGGAAGTTCAAAATCTTGACTCTAACTATATAGAGAATAATAAGAGTAAGTATAGTAAGAGAGAATATAGTTTTAGCGAAAACGGACTTGGAACATTTCAAAATGTATTTTTAACGGCAGAAGATATATCCGATTTACAAATCATAATGAACTCACAGCTTGATAATTACATTGAAAGACTATCAGCATATATCAAAAGCACCGGAAAGACCTATAAAGACCATAAAGCGACAATCCTTTCTTGGTTTTATAAAGATCAGGGAAGAAGTAAAAAAGTGAAAACATCAAATATCCCGACATGGGAAGAATATGATAAAGGAGAACACCTATGATGAAAAGAATTAGAAAAAGTAATGATAGAAGATGTAGAGTATTCCTACGATCCTGAAAAAAGAATATATCAAGGACGGACACGCATTTTGTAAAGTTTGCCATGAAAGAAAAAGACGGAAAAAGTGATGGAGTTCTTTTGATAACAAGATGATATTTAAGATTTCTTGCAAATGCGATAGAGATAGAGAGGCAAGAGAAAAAGAAAGACAAAAAGCAGATGGAGATTGAACGATTAAAAGAGTAGCTGCTTTAACTCGATTATTCAGTGGTCATACACATTTGAAAATTATCAGGAGAAGAAAATCAAAAGCCTTATTATTGCCAAGAATTTTGTAAAAGATTATGAGGAAATAAAAAGGAAAAATATAGGACTTTTGTTTTATGGTTCGGTAGGTAGTGGAAAGACATACCTTGCTTGTTCTATCGCCAATGCTCTAATTGAACAATATCAGGTAAGGGGTTAAGATAAGAAATTTTTGCACAGATTATCAACGAATTACAAAAAGGCGGATTTGACCTTGATAAAAAAACGCATATATTGAATCTCTTGTAAATACTTCCGTTCTTATCTTGGATGACTTAGGAATAGAAAGAGATACAAGCTATGCCAAAGAGCAAGTATATAACATCGTGAATAACAGGTACTTAAAACAGAAACCGACTATCTTTACCACAAACCTTTCTTACGACACAATTGTAAATTGTACAGAAAGTGTGGAGTATCAGAGGATTTATTCACGAATTATAGAGATGTGTATTCCTGTTATGGTTGTAGGAGAAGATTTTAGAAAGGCTATTCAAAAGGATAAGCTGGCTCGTAATAAAGAGAGGTTACTGAACGGAGGTGAGAGAACTTGATCAATGAAGAAATAGCAAGAAAAACGCTGAATATGGAAGTAAGAGCTGTTAAGGTAACAGGGAAACTTGTATGGGATTTACTAAAGAAGCTGATGAAAGAGGCAGAAAAACTTGGTGGACTTGAAAAGCTGGTTAATGCTAATGGAAATGAAGTAAAGCTCAAGGATATGGTAAAGAAAGGTCAGCTTGAAGAAATTCGGTTGAAGAAGCAGAACTTAAGGAACTCAAAAAGGAACTTAATCGGTATGGGGTAAAGTTTTTCAGTCATGAAAGATAAGGAAAGTGGGAAATACTCAGTATTCTTTCAAGCTAAAGATATGAAGGTTATGGACAAAGCATTTAAAGCATGCTCTTTCAGAATCAGAAAAGAAAACGGAAAGAAAAGAGTCTATTCATAAGAATATTGAAAAAGTTCAAAGGAAATGGCAAAGAACTATGTTCCTAAGGATAAAGTTAAGAATAAACAGAAGGAGCAGAGCCTATGATAGATAAGATATTAAAGGACATCAAAAGGCTTATTTAAGGTACAGGATAAGGTAAAGTTTGTAAAACAAAATATTCCCTATCTTGCATTTTTTTCTATTTAGGAAACATCTTTTCAAATCATGTAAGAAGCTATGTTGGAGGAGATGTGATAGATAAAAATATTTCAGGGGATATTGGAGCTTAACACAATGAGCTTTCTTCCGAGTATTCATCCGGCGGATATTTTTAATAGGTATAGGAATGGCTGCTTTTAATCAAATTCGTTGTCTATACAAAAGGAAAAACGCTAAAAAAAGTTTAGACAGGGAAAAGAGTATGGATCAGCAAGATGGGAGAACTAAAAAGATATAGAGCCATATATGGATGAAAAAGTTTCAAAAATAATATTTTGCTTACACAAACTGAGCGATTAACAATGAATGGTAGACCATCTAATCCAAAGTATGCGAGAAATAAGAATGTACTTGTAATCGGTGGTTCAGGAAGTGGAAAAACCCGATTTTATGTAAAACCTAACTTAATGCAGATGCACAGCAGCTATTGTGTAACTGATCCCAAAGGAACAATAGTCCTTGAGTGCGGTAAGATGCTTGAGGATAATGGCTATGAGATTAAAAATTTTTAAATACCATTAACTTCAAAAAGTCCATGAAATACAATCCCTTTGCCTATATCCGTTCTGAGAAAAGACATTCTGAAATTGGTGCAGACGATCATAGCAAATACGAAAGGAGAGGGCGAAAAAGCAGGTGAAGATTTTTTTGGGTCAAAGCTGAAAAGCTCTACTATACAGCCCTTATCGGCTACATCTTCTATGAAGCTCCAAGAGAAGAAAAGAACTTTGCAACACTTCTCGATATGATAGACGCTTCAGAAGTTAGAGAAGATGATGAAACCTATATGAATCCGATAGACAGACTCTTTGAAGCACTGGAAAAGAAAGAGCCTACACACTTTGCAGTGAAGCAATATAAAAAAAGTACAAATTGGCTGCGGGAAAAAAACTGCCAAATCGATTCTTATAAGCTGTGGTGCAAGGCTTTGCACCATTCGATATTAGGGAACTTAGGGATTTGATGCAAGAAGATGAACTGGAGCTTGATACTCTTGGAGATAGAAAGACCGCCCTCTTTGTTATTATCTCCGATACAGATGATACTTTTAACTTTGTGGTGTCTATTATGTACTCTCAGCTATTTAACCTACTTTGTGATAAAGCAGATGATGTATATGGCGGTAGGCTTCCTGTTCATGTAAGATGCCTTCTTGATGAGTTTGCAAACATTGGTTTAATACCTAAGTTTGAGAAGTTAATTGCAACAATCCGTTCCAGAGAAATATCAGCAAGTATCATACTTCAAGCACAATCTCAGCTAAAGGCAATCTATAAGGATAACGCTGATACAATCGTAGGTAACTGTGATAGTACCTTGTTTCTTGGTGGCAAGGAGAAAACTACACTAAAAAGAATTGTCTGAAACACTGGGAAAAAGAAACTATTGACCTATATAACACGTCGGAAACGAGGTCAAATCAAAAGAGCTTTGGTTTAAACTATCAAAAAGACAGGCAAAGAACTGATGAGTCAAGATGAGATTACTGTAATGGACGGTAGTAAATGTATCTTTCAGCTTAGAGGTGTCAGACCTTTTCTTTCAGATAAATACGATATTACAAAGCATAAGAACTATAGATTACTTGAGGACTATGATAAGAAGAATTTGTTTGACATAGAAAGCTATATGAAGCGAAAAGGAAAAAGCAAAATTAAATAGAGAAACGGTTATTACAAGAATGCAGTAAGTCTTAAAAAGATTTGCTGTTTTTTATTCAAAATTAGGAGGCAAGATGATAAGGATCAGAAGTCCCACTAAGAAAAAAACTAAATAGAAAGAGTATCAGCGATTGGAAAAGAAATACTCCAGTCGCTTTTTTTATTGAAATTGAAAAGGAGAAATTTTATAAAGATGAAAGCAAGAAATGATTAACATCAACGCCAACTTAGTGGCGGAACCTACTTTCTCAAACTTTGAAAAAGACGGAGAAACGGTAGAAGTTGCAAATTTTACGCTTGTAAAAAAAGTACGGTAAAGGGTAAGGAGTACATCAACTGTGCAGCCTATGGAGAAAAAAAGCTAGAGAAGGCAAAGGACTTTGAAAAAAGGTGATTTGATTCATATCTTTGGTTACTTTAAGAAGCGTGAAAAAAAGAGGGAAAGACTTACAAAAACTTTGTAGTGAAGTCCTATAACAAAATTGAAAAAGAAAAGAAGAAAAACGAGGAGGAATAACTTATGGCATTTTTTTACACAGGCAGTTAATGTATTAAAGATTTTGGTTATGGCAGTAGGTGCAGGACTTGGAGCATGGGGCGTTATCAACCTGATGGAAGGATATGGTAAATGACAATCCCGGTGCTAAGAGCCAGGGTATTAAGCAGCTTATGGCTGGAGGAGGTATCGTTCTTATCGGACTTAAGCTCATTCCACTACTTGCCAATGTACTCAATTAAGAAGAAAAGGAGAGCTTAGATGTTTGGAATATTCGACAAGATAGAAGAATTCTTTAAGGAGCTTCTACTGGGCGGTATTCAAAGCAAACTTAGAGTCCATGTTTCTTGACATCAACGATAAAAGTTGGTGCAGTTGCAACAGATGTAGGTAAAACGCCTATGGGGTGGAACGGAGATGTATTTGCCTTTATCAAAAGCATTAACGATTCCGTTATCATTCCAATAGCGGGACTAATCATCACAGCAGTTCTTTGTATCGAGCTTATCAATATGGTAATGCAAAAGAACAATATGCACGATACAGATACTTTTTGAATTTTTTTCAAGTACATCATCAAGATGTGGATTGCTGTATGGTTAGTATCCCATGCCTTTGAGTTTTCAATGGCAGTTTTTTTGATGTGGCACAGCACATGGTAAATAAGGCGGCAGGGGTGATAAATACCTCTGCCACCGTTTCCGGAGATCAGATAGTGGCAATGATGGATACCCTAAAAAGAAAAGGGTCTTGGAGAACTTGTCATGATTCTCTTTGAAACCCTCACTCATCAAGGTTGCTATACAGGTAATATCCGTTGTGATTATGCTTGTAGTTTACGGAAGAATGTTTGAGATTTATGTTTATTCATCGGTTTCAGCCATTCCATTTTGCCACAATGGGAAACAAGGAGTGGGGACAGATTGGAACAAACTACATCAAAGGACTATTTGCACTTGGACTACAAGGACTCTTTTTTAATGGTTTGTCTTGGAATTTACGCAGTTTTAGTTAAGACGATTAAGATAACAGATATACACACAAGTACCATGACGATACTTTGGCTATGCGGTTTTGCTGGGGTTAATGATGCTAAAGAGCGGAACACTGGCCAAAAAGCATATTAAATGCACACTAAAAAGAAAGGAAAGATAGTATGGATAAAAAGAAAAACAACATTTACAGCAGTAATAATAGTCGCAGGTATTATGGCGGTAATTGATAGAATCAGGATTCATAACAGGCTTGAGGATTTGGAAGAAAAAAACAGATGACATCGGTCGCTGCCATAATGATTTTTTTACCTAATGCAGCAAAGATATAACAAGAATATAGATGAACAACTTGCAATTATTCAGGATGAAATCGGATCTGTATATGAACACTTTGAGGAGCTGCCAAAGGACAAAGAAGATGGGAGGTAAGCTATGGCGTATGTACCAATACCCTAAAGGACTTAAAGAAGGTAAAGACAAAGGTAGCCTTTAACCTTACAAAAAGGCAGCTCATAGGCTTCACACTTGCAGGACTGGTTGGAATACCAGTCTATTTATTTATGAGGAAGTTTGTGCCAAATGACATAGCTGTCATATTTCTTATCGTATCCACGCTTCCTATCTTTTTCATCACACTATTTGAAAAAGGACGGACTGACATTTGAGAAATACTTTAAGAACATTTATCTTCATAAGTTTTATCAACCGCAAAAAGAGAGTGAGAAAGGAGGTTTACCTTGGACAAGAAAAAGAAAAAAATTCAGCAAATAAAAACTCATGCAAAACGAAAAGGCATTGAGAAGTCAAAAGCGGGACTTAAAGAAAAGTAATTGCAAGTCAAAAAAAGATAAGGGAGGAATCCTTGACCTTATCTTTAAGAAAGAACCGAAAAGATATACGGTAGAAGATACCATTCCCTATCTAAGGCTTTTTAAAAAGCGGAATATGCCAGCTTGATGAAAAGCACTTCAGTAAAAAGTATAGCCTTTCAGGACATCAACTATCAGCTTGCCTTAGATGAAGATAGGGACTTGATTTTTTTAATCAGTTTGCAAACTTCCTAAACTCTTTTGATCCAAGTATCAGCATTGAGTTTTCATATATCAATCAGCTCGGACGAAACGAAGAAATGAAGTCGGCAATTCAGATACCGGATAAAAAGGACGGTTTTCGACGATATACGCTTTGAATTTAGAGAGATGCTTAAAAAGTCAGATTGTAAAGGGAAATAACGGACTTAAAAAAATCAAAATATATAACCTTTACAGTAGAAGCAGACAATTTAGAGCAGGCTACATCAAAACTTGAAAGACTGGAGATAGATATATTGTCTAATCTCAAAAAGTATGGGGGTTCGTGCTGAAAGTCTTACAGGAGAAGAAAGGCTAAAAGATACTTCACGATATATTAAATCCGAATAAGACCTTTGAGTTTTTCCTATAAGGACTTAAAGAAAAGAGAAAGCACCAAGACATATATTGCTCCTGATGAATTTAACTTTATGCCAAGCAGATATTTTAAGTTTGGAAAATTTATCGGTGCAGTCAGCCACTTTCAAATCCTTGCAAGTGAGCTATCTGACCGTATGCTATCTGAGTTTTTTGGATATTGATGATAACATCAATATCTCTTTTCATATTAAGGCAATCGATCAGTCAGAAGCCATTAAGATGGTAAAAAGAAAAAAACACCGATATTGATAAGATGCGAATTGAGGAAAATAAGAAGGCGGTAAGAAGTCGGTTATGATATGGACATTCTTCCATCGGACTTTAATTACCTATGGTGAGGATGTAAAGAGCCTCTTAAAAGACTTGCAGACAAGAGATGAGCGAATGTTTGTGGTAAGTATCGTCTTTATGAACTTTGCAAGGACAGTGCAAAAAGCTCGATAACACAATTGCTCAAATAAGCTCCATTGCAAATAAGCATAACTGTAAGCTGAAAAAGACTTGACCATTCTCAGGAACAAGGGATTAGTGAGCGTGCTGCCTCTTGGTGTAAATAAGATTGAGATAGATAGAGGATTGACAAGCTCATCAACGGCAGTATTTATGCCATTTACCACAGAGGAGCTTTTTATCAATTCAAGCAATAGTCTTTACTACGGACTAAATGCCCTAAGCCATAACCTGATTATGGCAGATAGAAAGAAATTAAAGAACCCAAACGGTCTAATCCTCGGAACTCCAGGCAGCGGTAAATCCTTCAGTGCCAAAAGAGAAATGGCAAATGCGATTTTAGTAACAGATGATGATGTGATTATCTGCGATCCGGAAGGAGAGTATGGAAACCTCGTAAGGCAGTTTAAGGGAGAAGTCATTAAGGTCAGCAGTAAGTCGAAGGATTACCTGAATCCTCTTGATATAAACATGAACTACGGGGATGGGGATGCACCGCTGAAAGACAAGGCAAACTTTATTATGAGTATGCTTGAGCTTGTAGTAGGCGGTAGTGGTCTTACAGCAGAAGAAAAGTCCGTTATAGATAGATGCCTACCTAAGATTTATGAAAAGTATTTTGAAAACCCAGAGCCTTGTAATATGCCCAATACTGCAAGACCTATACGATATGTTAAAAAGGACAGGAGGAAAAAGGTTGGTAAGAAGCTGGCAACAGAGATGGAAATCTATGTATCAGGTTCTCTTAATGTCTTTAATCACAGGTCAAATGTGGATTTGAATAAGAAGCTCCTTTGTTTTGATATTAAAGAACTTGGAAGTCAGCTAAAGAAAATCGGTATGCTTGTTATTCAGGATCAGGTGTGGAATAAGGTGTCACAAAACAGAGGAAACAAGTCTACAAGGTACTATATCGACGAGTTCCATTTGCTTTTAAAAGATGAGCAGACAGCATCCTATTCCGTAGAGATTTGGAAAAGATTTCGTAAATGGGGAGGTATTCCAACAGGTATTACGCAGAATGTCAAAGACCTACTTATGAGTAAGGAGATAGAAAATATCTTTGACAATACAGACTTTGTCTTAATGCTAAATCAGGCTTCAGGAGATAGAGAGATACTTGCAAGAAAACTTAAAATCTCACTTCCTCAGCTTAGATATGTTACCAACTCCAATGAGGGTGAGGGACTACTATTCTTTGGAAATACCATTGTGCCTTTCCTTGATAAGTTTCCGAAAGATACAATTTTATATCAGAAGATGACTACCAAGCCGGAAGAAGTGAGGTAGCCTATGGGAAAGAAGCTGAAAAAGGATTTTAAGGAAAGGCATAAGGCAAGCCTTGAAAGAGAGATGTTTCATAGTAAAACAGATACGATACCTGAAGAAAGTAAGCTAAAACATAACGATGATTACAGAGGTAAAATCGTTCATGAGAAAGAACGGTTTCAGGATAAAGTGCATGAAAAAACAAGTAAGGTAAGTGCTGATAATGAAAAGTCTTATGGAACATCCAAGAGAAACGAAAAATATAGAGCTTCAGATAAGGGAGACGTAAATTCTGCAATTGAAACGGGAAGATCAGATTATATTACGGAGGTTAAGGATGGAAAAATCTATGATCCTTTAGGAAAAGACCTTGATAATGATGGGATTATAGACAGATACGACAATGACTTTAGGGATAGCGACTACTTTGAATCAACCTATGATGTCGAGGATAATCTTCATCATAAAAGAAGAAAATACAAATAGCTTCTAAAAATCAAAAAGGCTCAAAAAGAGCAAGTATAAAGAGAAAAAAACTATACCGAAAGCCTTTATACAAGGAAAAAGGATGATGTGTTAAAGGAGAATAAGCCTGAAGATAAAAAGACTGGAAAAGATACTGCAAGCAAAAAAAGTTCATAGCAGTATCTATAAAGAGCAGAAGAAAAAAAGCTCAAAAAAGACATGGTAAAAGGTATCTGCCCTTTCAGGACTTGCTAAAGGAAGTGAAACCGTAAGAGATTACTTATCTCATGGAAGTGATGAAAATCAAGGCGTGGAGGCAGGAGAAAAAGACAGCAGATACAAGCTCAAAAGCTCATTCATGGCATAAAGAAGTACTCTGATAAGAAAAGAGCTAAAAGAGGCTATGACCTTACAAATAAGGACTATACAAATCAGAAAGCGTAAGTCAAAGTTGGAATTTCGTGATGCCAAAAAGGAACTGAGAAAAGACGGATGAGTATAAAAAGAGCAAAGTGCATATAAAAAGATTTCAAAAAGGAAAAAAATCAGGTAAAGGCAGCAATTTCTCGTGAGAATAAGTCAAGGCTTAGAGATCGAATTAAAGAGGGACTTATCGGAACACTGAAAAGCTCAAAGGATATGATTATCCGAAAAAGCAAAAGGACTAATGCTTATTTTTCATAGGTATCATTATCTTAGGGACTTTTTGTGATTAACTTTGCAGGAACAGGGAATGACAGGCTTTATGAACTCTACAAGCTCTGTGCTTACAACAAGCTATTTATCAAAGCCAAATGTCCCTAAGTGAAATCAATCGGAAATTTTTCAGATATGGAGGGTGAGCTTCAAAGTGAAGTTGACCATGTGAAAGAAAAATTATCCCGGATATGATGAATATATCTTAAATAATACAGAATACATCGGTCATAATGTCCATGAGCTTTTTATCCCTACATTACATCAAGGTGCGGAGAGGTAAAGAGTGTATCGGAAGTAGAATCCATATTAAAAAGAATTATTTGAGTCCATGTATGACCTTGAGTATAGGGAAGAAATTGAAATCAGATACAGGACAGTTACAGAAAACTATACCGATGAAGATGGCAATGAATATACAGAAAGCCACGAAGAACCTTATGAGTATAAAAAACTCATCGTAACGCTTCATAAAAAAGAGATGGACAGCATTATCCGAAAGTTCTTTGCAAACTATCCCGATAATCTAAAAGCATTATGAAGCCTTGTTCCTTGCACAAGGCAATATGAGAGAAGCCTTTGGTAATTCTGACCTTATCAGTGCAAATGGAGGTATCGGCGGTGGAAAAGAGTATGAGGCATCTACGGAAGTACAAAAGAAGATTGTTAATGCTGCATACATTACGCCATCTCCGGGTGCAGGATGGTGTGCCATGTGGGTATCACAGGTCTATCAAAATGCAGGACTTGGATATATAGGTGGGAATGCCTGTGATATGTACCGAAACTATACCTTTACATCAGACAGGTCAAAAGCTCAAAGGTCGGAATGCTTGTGGCAGTCGAAAGCAGCAATGTGGAAGCAGTGCAGGGCTTACCTATGGTCATGTAGGTATTTACATTGGAGATGGAAAAGTGATTGATAACATCGGTCGAATAAGAGTAACTACCTTAGATGATTGGATAGCAACATTTTGTAAGCACCATCCCGTAGGATTCAGTTTTTCCGCCAAATGTAAAGAAATAGGAGGTAACAATTTGAAAAAGGAACTGATAGCAGTAAAAAAACAGAATAAAGAAGTTAAATGATAAAAAGGCTCTGATTGATGAAGAATTGGAGCCTTTATTCATTCGTGAAGAAGAGCTTGAAAATGAAGAAATTATTGCCATTTGCAGAAAGAACAACATCACAATCAGTGATTTAATGGCAAAGGTAAACAGACAAAAAGCAGAAATAAAAAAGGAGAAAACAAATGAAAACCAGTTTGAAAAAAAGAATAATAAGTTTTGGACGGTAGCACTTGCGGTAATTGTAAGTATTAGTTGTATTTTTAGGTCTTTGGACGGTTGTTTATGCACAGGAGCAAAAATCTGAAGCTCCAACAAAAAACGAAGCTGTTCAAACGGAAGTTGAAGTAAATGTAAGGTATATCTTTGAAGATGAAAAGGTCTTTAAGGAAGAAAAGATAAAGGCTGAGAAAGGACAACTTATTGATAGCGGAGATCTTCCAATGCTCCCAGATGATATGAAATTCATTGATGAGTTTCTGTTTTATGAGGTAAAGGGAGATGGAAAAAGATGAGATTATCCGTAAGGTAGCAAAG